>Ga0315282_10000010_pt1 | contig 531082 bp, 455 predicted proteins | sample YL17G07_20_MG_FD_203693 | JGI IMG/M metagenome (GOLD analysis project Ga0315282, IMG submission 203693) | Sediment microbial communities from Yellowstone Lake, YNP, Wyoming, USA - YL17G07_20 | ecosystem: Environmental > Aquatic > Freshwater > Lake > Sediment | place: USA: Wyoming | collected...
ATGTGATAGCGTGCCAAGGCGGTCGCTTCCTGTCTTCGATTTCGCATTTCTCCTCCTCTCAAGAGCAGGTCGAACCTGTCTCATTTTGGAGTTACAATTTCGACCCATCTTGAGAGTTACACAACACGCCTTGACGAGGCAGGCCGCGACGCTTATCATGCGGAATACCGCGCCTGCTATTATACATCATGGCGCAACGCCCGCTGTGAGGGCGCAGTGAATTCTGCCGCTGCAGCTCGACGATCTTCCCGCGCATGAGGCCTAATCTGCGGAGGTATGCGCATGTCTGCCACGGATACGCTGCTTGCGATTGATCTCGGCGCCGAAAGCGGACGCGCGGTGCGCGGCCGCTTTGACGGTAAGCGCCTGCAGGTCGAAGAGATTCACCGCTTCGCCAATCAGCCCGTCGAGGCCGCTGGCACCCTGTACTGGGACATCCTGGGCATATTGGCCAACATTGAGCAGGCCATCGAGAAGGGCCGGTCGTCCGGCCCCGTGCGCTCGATGGGCATTGACGCCTGGGGGGTGGACTTCGGGTTGCTGGATCGGGGAGGCCGGCTCATCGCCAACCCGGTGCACTACCGCGACCGCCGCACGGTGGGGGTGATGCAGCGCGCGTTTGAGATCGTCCCGCGCGAGGCTATCTTCGGCGCCACCGGCAACATGTTTCTGGAGCTGAATACCCTCTACCAGTTGCTCGCCCTGCGCCTGTCGAACGACCCCACGCTAGAGATCGCCGAGCGCGTCTTGAACATTCCCGACCTGCTGCATTACTGGCTATGCGGGGCGACGGCCCACGAACTTACGATCGCGTCAACGACGCAATGCCTGGCGGCGAATCGCACGGAATGGGCATGGGACCTCTTGCGCCGGTTCGATATTCCTGTGCGCCTTTTCGGTGAGATCGTGGCTCCTGGGACGCGCCTCGGTGTGCTGCGGGCGCGTCCCGACACGAGCGTTATCGCGCCGGCCGAACACGATACAGGTTCGGCGGTGATGGCGGTTCCAGGGCGGGGGGCTGACGTTGCCTGGATCAGTTCCGGCACGTGGTCGGTGGTGGGCGTGCTCACCGACGCCCCGGTGCTGAGGGCCGAGGTGCTGGCGTGGAACTTCACCAATGAGGCACTGGGATTCGGCCGGAATCGGCTGTCGCGCAATGTGATGGGGTTGTGGATTCTCCAGGAATGCTGCCGCGAATGGGCGCGCCAGGGCGAGAGCTGGTCCTACGCGGAGTTGGCAGAACTGGCCAGCAAGAGTCGCGCCCTGCGCAGCCTGATTGACCCCGACGATGCGCGGTTCTTCCGCCCCGGACCGATGGTTGACACTATCAGAGAGTACTGCGCGGGAACCGGGCAACCGGCCCCTCAGTCGGTGGGCGAGGTCGCGCGCTGCGTTCTTGAGAGCCTGGCACTGGCATATCGGCGGGCGCTGGCATGGTTGGAGGCCTTGACCGCCAGAAAGATCGCGCGAATCTGCATCGTCGGCGGCGGCTCGCAAAACTCCGTGTTGTGCCAGTTGACTGCTGATGCCACGGGCTGCGCGGTGGCCGCGGGGCCGGCGGAGGCAACTGCAATCGGCAACCTGCTCGTCCAGGCGCTGGCCAATGGCTGGCTCGGCTCCTTTGCGGACATGACGGAGGTCGTGAGGCAGTCATTCCCGGTGCAGGAATTCTCGCCGTTGAGTACTGACGCCTGGGACGAGGCTTTCGCGCGCTTCGGGAGGCTGGGCAGGATGGGGCCCGGCTAGCAACCCGGGCCCGACTGTCACAACACTCTCTGGACGCGGTCAGGCTTTGCCTGCACTGCCGTAGAGGATCATGCGCCTCATGACTTCGGCTTTCACGCGCTCTTTCGCCCCCTGAAGAAGATCCGTTGCCTTGCGCGAGCCGATCACCTCCTGCAGGTTGACCTGTGCCGGCAGGGCGCCCATCGCCTCCCGCACGCCGCCCAGGAATAGTTGCTTGAGGATCGTCCCCACGTTGAACTTGGCCACTCCCAATTCAATCGCACGGGGCACCGAGCACGCGGGGAATCCGGTGCCACCGTGAATCACCAGCGGCACACTCACCGCCGCGCGAATGCGCGCCAACTGTTCGAGGTCAATGTGGGCCTCCCCGTCGGTCATGATATGAACGTTGCCGACGGACACAGACAGGGCATCCACCCCGGTCTCCGCGACATAGCGAGCGGCTTCATCGGCATCGGTCATCTCGGACTGCGCCGCACCGCCGGGGCTTGCCGAGGCATCGGCCAAGCGGCCCACCTCGCCCTCGACATCGGCCCCAAGAGCGTGCGCCACTTCAACGGCCTCCCGAGTGGCGGAGATGTTCGCCTCGAGTGGGAGATCGGAGGTGTCGAGCATGACAGCCTTGAAGCCCCACCCGAGCCCGCGCGCCACCTGCGCGAGAGTCGCGGCCTCGTTCAGGAGCACACACACCGGCACCTTCGCGTCAGCAGCAGCCGCCGCGCCCATTGCCGCCAGGCGATGCTGCCCGCCGCCCTCATACCACTGCTGGTTCATGAGTTTGCACCCGAAGCCGAGTATGACGGGTGAGAGGGCCTCTTCGGCCGCCTCCAGCACCGCCTCCAATGAGTACTGGTCCCAGGCCTCGAAGTAGCCCACGGCATACTTGCCAGCCAAGGCCGTCTTCAACATGTCGCGCATACGCATGGCGCCTGATTTCCTTCAGCAGCCGACTTTACCCTCCCGGGGAGAACGCCCGACCGCAGGAACCCATCCTGGCGCAGCGAAGAAATGTGAGTGGACGAACCTCCATCGCCAAGTGGAAGCACCACCGAGAGATGGCTGAGGTACTACGAGATGCAGCGGCGGAATCGTGCGGGGCACGCCATGAGCCAACCCTTGATCCGTGCCGCTGACGTCAGGGACCCACGCTAGCGAGCATGAGATTCTCAATCGCCATTGACTATCCCGTCGAGAAGATGGAGGCAAGCAGGCGGCGGCTGGAGGCCAGGGCTGACTTCGAGTACGTGGACAGGGCACCTGTATGCTTCTGCGTCGTCCCCCGGTACTTTGCTCCCGTCTTCGGCCTGAGATACCGCGACTTTTTCAGGGATGCGGAGACGCAGTACTACTGGCAACTCCAGTTCGCCAAGTACCGGATTGAGAACATCCCGGAGGACTACTGTACCGCCCCGGTCATCCACGTTTCACCCTACTTCGACAACGTTCCCGACCCAAGTGCGTTCGGCGCTGAAATCGGCTGGTTGGACGACGGCCCACCGCGTGCCATCCCCGTAATCAGGACCGTGGAAGAGATGGACAGACATCCAATGCCTGAGGCGAACTCAGGTCTGTGGGGAACGGTGATTGACTGGTGGCAACGGATGGGAGAGCTGGCCAAGGAGACGAAGGTCGCGTTCAGAGGTCAGGAAGGCCGCGTGGACGTGCTCCCTTTGGAGACGGGTGGTCTCAGCCCGCACATGATCGCAGTTGATCTTGTGGGGGAGGACTTCTACTGGTGGATGCTGGAGTATCCGAAGGCCTGCCACACCTTTCTCAGCCGGATCACGAAGGCGATCATGCTTGCAGGGGAGAGCCTCCGCAGCATAGACCGAAGCCCTCGCGGGGGCTACGGACTGGCCGAGGACTCTGCCCAGGTAATGTCTCCCCAGCTGTTCAGGGAGTTCTGTATCCCCTATACCACCGCCCTGTACGACAAGTTTGGCGCAGGTTCGAGGTGGGGAAGAGGCATGCACATGTGCGGCAACAGCGCTCATCTGCACAGGATTCTGGTGGAGGACGCCAGGATATCGAGTTTCGACATCTTCGGCTACCTTGTGCCGCCCAGGGTGGCTGCCGAGAACCTGGGTGGCAGGATGCTTCTATGGGGCAACATCAACCCCATGCTCATGCTCCAGGGCACCAAGGAAGAAGTCAAGGCTGAAGCGCTTGAGGCACTCAAGTGGATGGCCCCCTGTGGCGGATTCATGTTGGGAGACGGTGCTAACGTCTGCCCTGGCACGCCAGTCGAGAATCTGGCGATGCTGACTGTGGCGGCTGAGGAGTATGGACTGCCTGAGCGTAGGGCTGCCGCGGCCAGAGGCCAAGGATGTGGATGAGGGTACTGTCCGTAGCCGCGGTCCGATCTCCCCGCAGTATGCCGGAACGGGCCGTACTGTTCCAAAACCAATCTGCGGCCCTTTTCCGCGTGATCCGGGTACCGACCTGCCGCCAGCCCCTCTATGCTGCGCTCACGGCTTCTGGCCCACAATGCCTGATCCACTCTGCGAGGAGTCAGGCCGTGCTGCTGGGCAAGCTCGCGCGCTTTCGGAAGGTATTCGTACAAGTAGTTGGTCTTGCTGTCGACATCCTGATAACCCTTCTCAATGCGCCTCAACTCGTCCCGTGCGCGCCAGTCGGTCACGGCGAAGCGTTCGGGATACATGAGGGACAGCACAGCGGATGCCACTGATACCGACACACCCCGCACACAGCAGAGGCGATTCAGTAGCTCTTGGTCTGATGCCGCGGGTGGCAACTTGCAGATGAAGGTCTCGGCGGATGTCCCTCGAAGGCCGATCGATAGCTTTCCAGCCGCTCGTGGGGACTTCCAATAGGCCATGCGGGAGTCGGCACACCCGAAGTAGACGTTGATTCACTCTCCGATTTGTGCCGAGATCGCTGAAGGAGTGTTGGCAGCCCCACCAGCACGGAACGCTTCATATCGTCTCCAGACAGTCCTTGCCGACCTGTTGCTCCTGCACTCTTCGATTGGGCGGCCAAAAGAACCTGTCCGAGCCGACCCTGCGCAGGGGCATCGGGCGCCTCGACGAATTACGCCTATTGCGCCGGGAGACCGGGGCCCTGCGCAGCGCGGAGGTGTGTGATGTTCAAGTTTCTGCCTGACTGGATGATCGCGCTTGCTGTCGCCGTGACGGCGTGCGCGATGGTGGTCGGGCCAACATCGGCAGCGTCGCCGGAAGAGGACCTGGAAGAGGATCACGAACTCTCGATGGAGTTCCAAACGCCCCACACCGACTGGGCGCAGCCCTACGCTCCGGGGAAGGTCCGGCTGATGTACTTTGGGTGGGGCTCTTATGACCGGGGCATCGAGGCGCGCGATCTGATCGAACTGGCGCAGCGCTTCGATATCGAGGCCAAGGCCGCCTACTATCACCGGGTCGCTGACCGCATCGAGGGAAGATGGCGCGGCCTGGACAAGGGACGGCCCATCGGCATCAAGCGCATAATGAGACTTCTCGACGAGACTTGGGATTGTTTCGTCTTCCACGGCATCCCTGTTACACACTTGCCAGCCCAGGCCCAGGAAAGGGTATTGAACGCAGTCGCCGCCGGGGCCGGCCTGGTGCTGATCGGCGTGGATGACGAGCGAGCGCTCAGGCCCGAAAACCGGCTGACGGAACTTCCGCCTTTCCTGTCCAGCGATCCGGTGGGCGATCCCTACCGGCTTGGAACGGGCCGCGCCATACGCCTTCCGGAGAGGCCGCAGATACCTTATCGCCCGGGCTGGGAGACGGACTACGACTACTGGGTGGAACGCGTGGGCCGCGCAGTGCTCTGGGCCGCGAACAAATCGCCGCGGGTGAGCCTGACGATCAGCCGCGAGGCCGGCAGCATTGAGCGCGCAGAACTGCCGAGCAAACGTGTGAGCATTGGCCTCGCGGGAGCGACACCGCAAGGTGCCCTCGATCTCCAGGTCCGACTGCGGCGCAGCGATGGCCTGACATTCATGCTGCACCCGGAGGCCTCGCCGAGAGGGTCCATGATGTTCTGCACGTTTGGCAAGCGCTTGCCAGCGGGCCATTATCATGTTGACGCCATCGCGCGCAGCAAGGACGGCGTCGAGGCGTGGGCGACCACTCCAGTTGAAATCACCGCTCCGCGCAAGGTTGAGAGCATTGCGCTTTCCAAGGATTGGGGCGAAGCGAACGAAAAGGCATCCGTCAGCATCATTCTGACCGGCCAGCCCGCGCAACCCGAGAAGGTTCGGGTTCAACTTCTGGACACGCGGCAGCCGATTCTCGTGCAAGCAGACAGGCCGGTCAAAGGCTCCAGGGCCGATTTCGAATTCAAAGTCGAGCCCTGGATGCCGATGCTGCTGGAGGTGCGGGGGCTGTTGATGGACGGGGAAGGGGAGGTGTGCTCCGCGTCGGCCTATTTCAGGGTCGTAAGGCGCAAGCGCGGCCAGTTCAACTTCGTCGTTTGGGACTGGCCGAGGGATACGCTTGCTCCCTACGCGGAGCAGCAGTTGGCGCGCCTGGGCTGCACGGTGCAACTGGCGGGCGGGGAGCCGCCCCTGACCCTGGCCGCCGCAGACGCGGCGCAGATCCCCTACACCACTCGAATCACGACTTCTTAGGACGAGAAGGGCTACATGAAACCAACATGCTGGAACGATGAGCCCGCCGTTGACAAGTGGGTGGACAGCATAGTCAGCAAGTATGAGAAATCCCGCCAGCACGGCGTCTTTGTCTATTCCCTGGGCGACGAGACGGTTACGACGGGCTGCTGTGTTCATCCGGCGTGTCTGGCCGCCTACCGCCGATACTTGAAACAGGAGTACGGCAGCATTGCTGCGCTCAACAAGTCATGGGGCGCCGATTACGCCAGTTTCGACCAGGTGGACCTCCTCGTTGCAGGCGACAACGACGAGGCCGAAGCGCTGCGCCGAAAGGTTTATCCGCGCTGGTATGACAGGCAGGCGTTCAAGGCCTACAACTTCGCGAAACTCTGCGAACGCTTTAGCAGGCGCTTCAGGAAGTTGGACCCCAAGGCCCTGACTGGCTTTGAGGGCGCGGGCAAGTTTGCCGATGGAACCGACATTGACCTGATCTGCCGCACGAATGGCTTCTGGACCACCTATGGCGGGCCGGTGGACGAAGTCATCCGCTCCATCGCGCCGCGCGAATTCATCCGCTCGAACTGGATGGGATACGACAGGGACGCCGAATCGCTGCTCGCTGCCTACTGGCGCATGGTTACGCGCGGCATGGACAGCGTCTGGTGGTGGCGCTGGGACGGGATGGGAACATACCGGGGGCTGCTTGCGCCGCACATGGCTCCTTACCGCGTCGTCGCGGAAATGCAGCGCGACACTCGCATCGTGCGCGATGGGCTGGGCGCGCTGCTCGCAAAGTGCATGCGCGAAGATGACGGGATCGCGATCCTCTATTCCTTTCCTTCGACATTCGCCAACAAGATCGAGGCCGGGCCGTCCTACGGCAAGTACGAGGAGAACCACGTGGCCTGGCACCGCGCACTGCGCTCGCTCGGCCTGCAATTCAGTTACGTAACGGATCGCATGCTGCGCCTCGGCGAGTTCCGCCCTGAACGATACAAGGTCCTCATCCTGCCGCAGGCCGAGGCGGTCGGCCCGACGGAGGCGCGGGTCATCCGCGAGTTCGCCCGCACAGGCGGCACAATCATCGCAGACGTGCGACCCGGAATCTACGATGGGCACTGCAAGCCGCTGAAGCCAGGTTGCCTCGATGATGTGCTCGGGATCGAGCGGACGGGAGCCAACGGGGTCGTCACAGGGAACGTCGCTATCACCGGTGTACTGGGGCGCCGACGCATTTCCTCGTCTCTCGGCGGCGTGACGCTGGATGCGATGGTGCGCCTCACAGGCGGGCAGGCGCTCGGCCAGGCAGATGCTGCACCCGTCTGCATCGTCAATCGCGTGGGAAAAGGCCGAGCGGTGCTTCTGAACTTCACCATGGCTTCGTTCTGGCCCAAGGGCAATGAGCCGCCGCCCGCTGCGGCTGACTTCGTGGCCGCGCTGCTCGCTGTGGCTGGAGTGGAGCCCGATATCATCGTTACGGATGCGAGCGGCAAGCCCGTCCGCGATTGCGAGGTGATCCGCTGGCGCGGGCCGGGCTTCGATTTCCTCGCGCTTTTCGGCGGGAAAAGCGAGATGGTGCGGGTGCATCTGCCGCAACCGCGGCACGTCTATGATCTACGCGAGGGCGCTTACCGCGGTCGCGAATCGCAATTCACCGCGCACAAGATGCCCAACAGGGCGACATTCATCGCGCTTTCGGACCGGCCTCTGCCAGCGCCGCAAATCAGCCCGAGCGCCAGCAGCATCCCGCGCGGCCAAGGGTTGACCGTCGCGCTGTCGCATCCGCAAGGCCCGGCGGTGCAGGCAGTTCACTTGCGCCTTTACCAGCCGGACGGCAGCCGCGCAGAGTGGTTCGATCAGGTGGCCTTGGTGGGCAAGAGAGGGAAGCAGGTCGCATTGCCCATAGCCTACAACGACCCGACCGGCGCGTGGACCATCCGCGCCGTTGACCCGTGCACGCAAAAGGCGGCGACCGCGCACTTCGAGGTGAAGTGACGCGCCTATCGGTCGTTCCGGCAGGGCGACTTCTGCTGCTGGCGAAACATATATGGCGATGGGAAACTACTTGTGGCTAGACGCGGTCGTTGAGCGACACCGCCTTCCGGAAGATCCACCGGAGATGGGGGATGCTGCCTGGTTCGACCACCTCAACGCATTCGAGCAGCAGGAGACCCGGCGGCAGGTGGCGTTCAAGCGCAAACACTGGCCCGACCTTCCAGATGGCGAGTGGAGTGGCAAGGCCGGCTACTTCTACCCGCACATACTGCCCGCCGGGCAGGAGGCCGGGAATCTCTATCCGCCCATTGCCGCCGCCCTCGCTCAATATGCGGCATGCAAAGACATCGTCCTCCACAAGGAATACGCCAACCTCAGGAGTTCCCAGGCCTGCTGCTTCAACTTCCTGTTCCCCTTTCGGGACGCGCTCGGGCAAGCGGCCGCCGCCTTGCGCCCCCTGATCCCGGCTGGCTCCGGAGTGCGCGCCATCGAGTTCGAGTATACGGGCCCGGACGCTACCACAGAATGGCTGGGAGAGCCGCCGGGCGGCAAGCGCGGCAGCAACCGCACGAGCAGCGACGCCGCCATCTGGTGGACGGATCCGGAAGGCTGCCGTCGTCTTACCCTGGTAGAATGGAAGTACACGGAGCGGCAGTTCGGCGGTTGCGGCGGCTTCGCATCGAAGGGGAATCGCATCACCCACAAGTGTCTGAGGTGGGACAGGGCTTCATTTGACCCCGGCAAGGACTGCTACCTGGCACTGGGCGACACTCCCAAGAATTCGCGGCTCTACTGGGAGCATCTCTCCGAGGCGGGCATCGACCTTGACCCCTACCCGGCAGGGCCGTGCCCCTTCATCGGGCCCACATATCAGCTCATGCGCCTGCATCTCCTCGCAGCCCATCTCCGCGAGCTTGGAGAGGCCGAACACACCGAGGTGGCAGTCGTCTGCTTCAAGGGCAACACTGATCTCCTTGGCGTGCCGCCGCACCTGTCCCAACTCGGCCCTGACATGCCCTCGGCGTGGCGGCGCCTCTTGCGGGAGCCCGAGTCATTCCGCATCTGGTGCGCCGAGGACCTGGCGGCGGCCATCCGAGACGCGGGAGGGAACGAATCCCTGGCCGCATACCTCAAGGAAAGGTATGGCGTCTAGGCCGATGCTGCTTCTCGCACCATTTGCCGTTGATGACGCATCAACGCCGTCGGCACACTGCATATGTGCCCCGGGAGTGTCGTCCCCATAGTCTGGGGGATTCTGGGCAGGCGGGGGATGGCAGACTGTGATCCTGCTCCCTCTGATACCACGAGGAAACTTCAGTAGAGTGCAGAAGACTGCGTGAGGGAGGGGCAGATGCTTTCACGCCAGACCGCGATGCTGCCGCTGGACACCGGGGATGAATTCTGGAACCTTATGGGGGCAGTGCGAAGTGCAGCAGCACGGACAGCCGACGCAGGTCTCGATCCGCCCCGATCTGTCCCAGCGACGCTGAAGATGTGCACATGAGCGAAAGGAGCCTGAGCATGAGCAGAAGCATTTCCTGGCTGAGCCTGGTGGTGGCACTAATGGGGCTGGGCTGGCGAGCATCGCCGGCCTCGGGAAACCAAGGTATCCCGGCTATCAGGTGGATGTGGCGATCGCTATGCAGAACATGATCCTGGCCGCGACCGGTCTGGGCTATGGGACCTGTTGGATCGGCGCGTTCGAGCAGAAACAGGTGAAACAGGTACTGGGAGTGCCAGATGACCTGGAGGTTGTGGCACTCACTCCGGTAGGCGTGCCAGCCGATTGTCCCGAAGCCAGGCCGCGGCAGCCAATGTCCGAGGTCGCATCGCTGAGCCGCTGCGGCCAGCCGTTGGTCTGAGCACATGGAGGAAACCGATTCAGGGTTGCTGGCTGGTCAGTCAGGCGCGCCCCGAGGGAACCGGTAGGACGAGCGTATGAACGTGCAGTCACCACCGGTTGACTCCGCGCAGCATGAACGTCGCGTGCTGCAGTTCAGGATCATGACCTTCAACGTGAAGTTTGCCAGCGAGGAGGGAGAGCACAAGTGGAGTGAGAGGCGTCCCGTCCTCAAGAACGCGATCCTGAGTGAGGATCCCGATCTGATCGGCACGCAGGAAGTACTGTTCCATCAGCTTCAGCATATCTGCGCAGATTTACCAGGTTACGACTGGATCGGTCTGGGGCGCGCGGGCGGCTCCAGGAGCGAGTTCATGGCTATCTTCTACCGGCCGCAGCGCTTTGAACCAATCGCCTACGACCACTTCTGGCTATCCGACACGCCCGATGTGATCGCAAGCAGGACCTGGGGCCACGATAGCCCCCGGATGGTAACCTGGGCGCTCTTTCGGGAGAAGGGCACCGGCATTGAGTCCTACCACTGGAATAGCCACCTCGATAACCAGTCCGAGGCGGCGCGCCAGAGAAGCGCGGATCTGCTGATGAGCAGGCTCCGCAGCACTGAACCTTCCCGGCCGGCAGTCGTCACGGGAGATTTCAACGCGGACCAGGGCAGCATCACCCACCAGAAGATGATCGCTCCCCTCGAAGGTAAGGTAAATCTGACTGATGCGTGGGACGAAGCCGAAGTCCAGGATGGAAGTCAGGTGAGCACGTGCCACGGCTGGCGTGGCCCGAATGACAGCGAACAGCGAATCGACTGGGTGTTGATGTCTTCCGAGTTCAGATGCAGGCGTGCCAAGGTAGTCACCTACCAGGAGCAAGACCGCTATCCATCGGACCACTTCCCTGTAGTGTGCGACCTTGAGCTTGAGCAGCGTGTCCTTGTCGAGGGCCGGTGAGACCGCTCTGACGGGCATCTAGGCGTCATTCAGGATTGGGCAAGCGGGCTCGGGGAAGAACCGAGCAGGGCGGCAATCTTGGTGACGGCGGCGTGCTTGGTGCGCGTGTCGGAGTGGAGGTATTTGGCGGTGGTTTCGAGGTCTCAGTGGCCGAGGAGTTTCTGGACGGTGCGGACGTCGGCGCCCTGCTGACTTGGAAGAGCTCAGGTGGGTGGGCAAGGCCGAAGGTGAGCCCAATGTGGAAGCGCAGGGGAATGCCGCTTGTGAGCGGAAGCACTTCATGAACCGCAAGGGCGCGAGGAGGCGGCATATCCGCAGATGTTGGATGATAGAAGGGCTTGACTCGCTCGAATACTCACTCGCGCGCTACGGTGCAAACACCCCGCAATTGGGCTTCGACGCGCGCACACCTGCCGAGGCCCGCTCGTGGCAGTCAAGGCTTCGACGGCGGCTGATCCAACTCCAGGGCGGGTTTCTCGCGCGCAAGTGCGACCTTGCACCGCAGGTCATCGGCCGCGGGCAGATGGGCGGCTACTCGCGCGAGGAGATCGTGTTCTGGAGTCGCCCCGGCTTGCGGGTATGCGGCTACTTCCTGCTGCCGGCGGGATTCCGCGCTCCCGGTCCCGCCATCCTCTGCCTGCACGGCCACGGCCGTGGTGCCGACGATATCGTGGGCATTGAGCCGGACGGCCGTCAGCGGACAGAATGGAGCGGCTACCAGAAGGACTTTGCGCTCCAGGCAGTGGCCCATGGTTGCGCGGCCCTGGCCATCGAACAGTTGGGGTTCGGGCGCCGCCGCGACGAACGCGCCCGCAAGGCCGGACCGGGGAAGTCGTCGTGCTCCCCTGCCGCCGGCGCGGCCCTGCTCTTGGGCGAGACGATGATCGGATGGCGGACATATGACGCCGTGCGCGCGGTGGATTACCTGCTCACCCGCCCGGAGGTGGACGCTTCGCGCATAGGAGTGTTGGGCATCTCCGGCGGCGGCACGACGGCCCTGCACGTCGCGGCGGTGGACACGCGCATCGCTCTGGCGTACGTCAGCGGGTATTTCAGCACTTACCGCGACACGCTTTTCTCGCTGCCCAATTGCATATGCGACTACATTCCGACCATCCTGCGCTACGCCGAAATGTACGACGTCGCTGGTCTCATCGCCCCGCGCCCGTTTTTCGCAGAGTCCGGTGACGCAGACCCCCTAGCGCCGGTACCTGCTACCAGGAAAGCGTTCGCGCGTCTCCGCGAGATTTACCGCGCCTTCGAAGCGCAGGATCGCGTCGCACTCCACATCTTCCGGGGAGATCACCAGTTCGACGGCACGCGCGGTTGGCGTTTCGTCAAGCGGCACCTGAAACGTCGGTCCGAGCGCGCGTAATGTGATCCCCCCTCCGAGCCCGCGGCACTCCTATTGCACTTCGAATAACCTGACCTCAAGAGGCTCCAGGTGCAGCACCCGGGCGTCTCGTGCGCGCCCGCTTCGCATCTCGATTGCCCTGCCAAGCGGCCAACTCGACTGCAGACGAACCTCGACGGGTTGACGCCGGTGGTTGATAACATAGAACAGTTTGCGCCCTTTGGCCTCCACGCTCCGGCATTCAAGCCCCCACTGGTTCGCTGCTACGCCTCTCGGCAGGCGGGCGTCGAGCGCGGCGTGCCGCACTAGATGCCACAACTTCTCGGCGCCAAGGCCCGGCGGGCACTCGACAACGATCCCGCCGGCTTTCTTGAAAGCCTGGATAAACCGGATGGTGTCTGCCGGCGGCTCACTCGCACCGGGCAAGACGAGCACCCTGTAATCCGGGAGGCGCCCGCGCTGGATGCGCGTGTCGGTCAATACACCAACATCTACATCCTGGAACAGGCACGCAAAGTAGGCCTCGGCAATGCCGGCGCCGCCATAGTAAAGGGCCAGCGGCCCCCGCTGCCGCTGGAAGGCATGTATCTCGGGCCCCAGGCGCAGGAAGTCCAGAGCCGCGTGCCCGACAGCCTCGACCGCTGCTGCATGCCAGTAGATGCTCGCATCATCCACGCGGTCATACACCCAACATGTCGCCGAGTCACGCCCGTGCAGAGCCGGTGCCCAAAAAGCCGCTTGCGCGTATGCCGCCGGCATGGGGAACGTCCCAAGGCTGATGTGATACTCATCGTCCAGGATGGGCTTGTCGGGAGTGAGAGTCCGATGAAAATCCATGCGCAGCAGCGGCCATGAGAAATCGGCAGCCAGGCGGCCGCTGCGGTCGGGCCACGACGACTGGGCATCCATCCCGTTGGCCGTCAGCACGTCGCCTGTCGCCTCGCGATCCACGTTCACCACGTCTCGCGCGTGGAATATTTTCATCTGGATGGGATGGGAAGTGTCGTGCTTATGGATTTCCTCCACGTACCATTTGACGAAGTCCGTGAATGTCTGGGTCTCGAAGGCGCTGAGGGCTTGCCATTCGTCCATCCGCCGGTTCCGTCGAAGGAACTCGGTCCATTGGTCAGCGGGGAAATCAGGGATCAGGCGATACTCGGCCTCGTTGACGAGATCGTAAGTCAGCAAAGCAGAGTGGCTGCGAACCTGCGGGATGGTCACCGCGAGGTGCTGGGCGATCACATCGCGGAATCGGGGGTCCGTAACGGCTGCGGGCAGGAAGTGGTTTGTCTGCAGCCGCCATCCCGTGGGGTCAACGGAGGGCCATTTCTGGCGGGCCCAGCGTGGGAAATAGTGCGGGGACAGCAGCAGATTGCAGACCATGTTGTGCGCCGCGGCGGCATCCAGGACGTCCGCGATGGGTTTCACAGCATCGGGCCTTCGCTCGTTCTCAGCGGGCAGGGTGGAAGCCGGGCCGATCTCGATGCTCAGCGCTGTGTTGCCCAGGGCGGCAAGTTGTTCGAACTGGCGGGGATTGAACCAGCCGCAGACACCTGCGAGCATCACGGGTCGGTTTCCGCTGAAGAAACTGCCTTCGCGAGCCTTCAGGTTCTGCAAATTGACCTGGGGCACGCGGACCGCTCGCTCGGGGTGGGCGATGGCCTCCGCCAGTTCGCGCCCTGTGCGGGCTGCGCAGTCGAGCAGGAACTCCGCGTTGTGCTTGGCCACGAACGGATCACGGTGGTCGGGCATTGCGAAGACGTCGCTCCGGTAGCGCTTCAGCACGGTCAGCGAAACAGTCGCGTAACGGGTCTCCACGCCAGCCGCCCGGGCGCGGTCGAGAAGGCGCTCGATCCGCTGTATGCTTGCATCGAGGGGCTGCAACATGGATTCCAGTTCCGTGCGCCCAAAGGACGGATTGCTCGGCCCGGTGCCTGCAGGGTAGAGAGCCTCGAAGTGGTCGAAGCGAAAGCGCGTGGGGCCCGGATCGCGGGATGTCACGGCGGACTCCTGGGTCAGGATGGCGATGAAGTCGAGGTCTCTTATCGGCTCGCCTCCGACCCCGAGGGGGAAGGTGTATGCCAGGCGGACTTCGGCCTGGCACCACCGGTTGGTTTCCAGGCCTGGCAGCGGGACGCGGCTGCTGACTTGATGGCCAGCCTTATCGCCAAGGACTACCCAGAAATGCGGCCTGTCGCCATAGACCCAAAAGCGGACCGCAGTGGGCAAGGGAAGCCCGAGGCCTCGGCGCTGGATCCCGTGTAACATCTGCCCTGCCTTGCTGATGGTGATCTCGGCCTCCAGGCTGAAGTACAGGTCTTGCATGCGATATGGGCTCAGCCGCAACCTAGTTCGGCCAATGGGCTGCCACTGGTCAATCGAGTCGAGCGTGACGGCATCGAACACGTAGGCTTTCTCCGCGGTGCTGCCCTGATTGAAGTCCTGGGCGAGACAGCCAACCGCTGAGAGCAAGAGAGCAATCGAGATGATGAAAGCATGCTTCATGGAGCACCTCCGTCGTTTCGAGCCGCGGCACTACGTTCGTTCACCGCTGGCTGAAAGCCTTTCACCTGATTGGGTACTCCAGTCCCTGTTGGCGACCGGCGGCGCCGCTGCGCGGCCTCTGAACTGACACAGGTGTCCACATAGGCGAACCAGAACCCCGCAGAGGTTGGGATGCGCCACTGCATCGTTAAGTGCCGTTCAGGGCCCGTGCGGTAGTGCGCCAGCGGGCCCGACAACTCAGCCAGCGGCGAGGATGCAGACGTGAAGGCATTCTCCAGAGTGTGACCGAACCTTGGTCAGCACACCTCGCGAACGGCAGCAGGTGGCTGGCATGATACGACTAGACTTCAAGGTCGCCTTGTTAATCTACGCGGTGCTTGATGTCCTCTGCGTGGGGATCGGGATGGGGGTGCCGGTCTTCTGTGTACTCCTCGGCTTCCCCGTCGGCTGGTATCTCGCAAGGCGAGCCATGTTGACTGCGCAGACCGCTGGGCGCGTACTTGGCGCCGTGCTCAAATACACCATCGCCACCTGCGCCTTCACCTTCGTCGTGATGGCTATCATCTGGGGTCCGTGTATGGTCTTGCTGTTCGACCAGGGATTCGATCTCGCCCACTTCGGCCACCCCATGATACTCTTCACCCCGAAGGCCAGCTTCATCGGATGGCTGGTCCTGATGGTGTTCGTCTCGCCTTGCCTCCAGCTGCTAACGACCGTCTTCGCCGCGTATCTGGTAGTGCTCAGGGGGCTCAGCGCTGGGTCACCTCCCCAACCTGGAGGTGACGTCTGAAGGACAGCGCGGCATGGGTTCGCTCAGGTGCTGTGCCGCAGTTGCCGTGCTGGACGGAGACAGATGGCGTGGCGACATCGGCGTCCGGTGGGGAAGGGGAGGAGGCAAGTAGACTGGAGAGATTCCCGACCGCGACTTGTTTGGTCTGCGCGTCCGGGTGCAAGTACTTGGCGGTGGTCTCCAGGTCTGAATGGCCGAGCAGTTCCTGTACGGTGCGCACGTCCACCCGCCAGCTGGCGGGTTGCGGATCAGGTGAGTGGCGCTCGTGCTACGTAGCGAATCCGCCAGCTGGCGGATTCGCAGACTGGCAAAGGTGTGGCGAAGCTTGTGGGGGCTGATGCCCTGGCCGCCAGCCATCCCCAAACTGATGTGTGGGGCACGAAAGTCGGATTCCGGTCGCGGCCGGTTCTTCCAAATGCACCGCGGAACAGGATGGCGCTGGTCTGGTGCCTAAACTGGACCCCTGACTGGCTTTGCGCCGCTTGAGGAGCATCTGCGCGGAACGCTTCGTCCAAGGAGTAGCAGAATGATTAGCGTCGAGTTGACTATTGTAGTTCTGGCCGGCCTGACGATATTGATTCTGCAAACAGGTCAGGCCTTCTCTGAAGGACTGCCCGGCGCTGTAAACCTTACCAAGGCGATCGTGGTTACGGCAGGGGCTGCAGCCGACCCCGTCGAGCGCCAGGCCGCAGTCATGTTGCGGATGGAGATCCAGAAGCGCACGGGGCTTCACTTGCAGGAGGCAACGGCCGTGCCCGGGAAAGACACCCCCGCCATCATCATCGGCAGCGTGGAGCGGTTGCCGGCGATTCCCCGAAGAGCGCATGTCCCCGGCCCCGTGATGAGAAACGGACGACCCGCTGCCGAGGGGTACGTTCTGGCCGTGGACACCAAGGCGCGCCAGGCGCCTACCGTATGTGCCATCGGCAACGACCGCCGCGGGACCCTCTTTGCCGTCGGCGCCCTGCTGAGGTCTCTTGACTGGGCCGACGGCAGCATCCTCGCACCTGCGAAACTCGAATTCGCGACAGCGCCTGCTTACCCCATCCGCGGCACACAGTTGGGCTACCGACGTTGCAGCGACACGTACGATGCCTGGGACATCAGCCAGTACGCTCAATATGTTCGCGACCTGATCGTCTTCGGCAACAACAGTGTCGAGCTGATCCCCGCGCTTGCACCGGGAGTGAACGGGCTCGCCGAGGCCGATCCTCTCATGCCCTTGACCCCCTGGGACATGACCGTCTCCCTGAGCGCCCTGCTCGACGCGTATGACATGGACGTCTGGCTGTGGATACCCCTGGAGAGTGGGGCCGCGCAGGATCCGCAACGCCGCGTCAACAGTCTGCGCGAGCGCGAGGCCCTGTTTGCAGCGTGCAAGCGCGTTGATCACGTTTTCGTGCCCGGCGGCGACCCCGGAGACACGCCCTCCAGTATCCTCGTGCCCTACCTTGAAGAACTCGCCGCCGTCCTGCGCAAGCACCACCCCAAAGCCGGGCTCTGGGTTTCCCCCCAGGGCTTCGAGCAGGAGAATCGCACGCACTTCTACGAGTACTTGCAGAAGAACGAGCCCGACTGGCTTACGGGCGTCGTGTATGGCCCCGGAGTCGAGGGCCATTTGAAGCGGGTCCGCGAACTAGTACCCGCCAAGTACCCCATCCGCCACTATCCCGACATAACCCACGGCATGCGCTGCCAGTACCAGATTCCCGACTGGGATGCGCCCTGGAACGAGACTTACGAGCGGCAGCCCATCCTGCCCCGGCCCACTCAGATGCGGCACATCTGCAACCTGCTGTCGCCATACACAGCCGGCGCAGTCGCGTACTCCGATGGTACGGGCGACGACGTCAACAAGATCATCTGGGACTCGCTGCTCTGGGATCCCAAAGCCGATTTGCGCGATGTCCTGCGCGACTTCGGGCGCTACTTCGTTGGCCCTGACTTGGCTGACGGCGTCGCCGATGGCCTGCTCATGCTGGAGCAGAACTGGGCCGGGTTAGCCCTCGCCAACACTCAGGTCCCAAAGACCCTTGCCCACTGGCAGGCGATGGAAAAGCGCGCAACTCCCAAGGCAATGCACTCCTGGCGCTTCCAGCAGGGCCTCATCCGTGCCTACGGGGACGCCTACGTGCAGGCGCGCCTCAAGAAGGAGGCGGCGCTTCTCGATCAGGCCTATGCCGAACTCGCGAAGGCGCCCCAGGTGGGATCGGAGGCCGCCATGGCAGCCGCTGAGAGGATGCTCAACCAGGCGTATCCTGCAGAGGCCGCGGCGCCGGAGTTGCGCCAGCGCATTGAAGAACTGGCAGGCATGCTGTTCGAGAGCATTCGGATGCAGTTGAGTACCACCAAGTATGGCGGCTCCAGCCCTGACCGTGGGGCCCTGCTGGACACGATTGACAATCCTGTTACTGACGGGGCCTGGCTCCTGCTCCAATTCCCCAAGATCCGCCAGATGGGGAGCGAGCAGGAGGAACTGGCGGCCGTTTACCGCCTCGTCCATTGGGAGGACCCCGGTCCGGGCGGCTTCTACGACGACCTGGGCTGCCATGTCGCCGGCAAGGATCCCCATCTGGTGCGTGGCTCCACGTGGGAAGAGGACCCTGGTCGCACCATGGGCGTAGTGGACGTTTACGAGGGCCCGCGCTTCCCCCGGGAGGGCCGTCTTTCGTGGGTTTCCCAGACTGAGGCCGATGGCCTCGAGGACTCGCCTCTGGTGATGCGCTACACCGGGCTGGACCCCGAGGCCTCCTATGTTCTGAGGGCTGTTTATGGCACCCCTTCGAACCCCATGCAGCAAGTCTACTTTGACGGTGAGCCGTTCGGCGATCCCCTACTCTCGGACGCGCACAATCCGAGGACCTACGAATTCGACGTTCCCCAATCCGCAACTGCCGACGGCGAACTCGAAGTCGCGTGGCGGAGGACCAGAGGCCGCTGGGTGGCCGTTTCCGAGGTCTGGCTCATCAAGAAGAGATAGGATATGGCTGTCAAGTCGCTTTTGGACGGAGGGCAAAGCCGTGCCCGCGAATCTGCCTGCAATTGTCACGGCCTCGTGAAGCCGCCGTTGTAGCGCCATATCGCTCCTTCCGGTCGCGTCCGCGGCCGGGTTGTCGTGCAGGTTAGCCCAGCTACCAGGCCGAAAACGGCCTCGGATGAGTTTTGGGACCCCACGGGCCGCGCATGGCGGTACGGCAGGTGGTTGATGCTCAGGCGACTGCAAATCACGATACTTCTGACATTGGCAGTGGTGGGGTGCGTTGTTGCGGAGGGCAAGATGGAAATAGTCAAGCCGCTAAGACCGACGGATGTATTCGGGTCGCACGGAGGAGTCATCCTCACGGATGATTCTCAGTTCGAGATTATCGCGCGTGACCCCTCGGCACCGCTTTTCCAGGGCGAGGGAAGGGAGACCTACCTTTACCCTCCCGATACATCCCTCGTCATGCTCATGGACCGAGCAGCCAAAGCCGGGCAGCGTCGGTTCATGGCGTCCTACGACTTTTTCTTCGGGGGCAAGGCGCGGCGGCTATACCTTGACTCGCCGGAAACGCTCGCTGCGTTCGAAGTGATCGCCAGGCTGGCGAAAGGGCGCGGGATGACCCTTGAGGGAAGCATCATCAACCCACTCGACCTGGGCAGGGGCTATGCGGCCAAGCACCCTGAGGCGGGCGAGGTATGTCTGTTTCAGGAAGGGCGCCTCAGCGAGGCCGGTGAGTATGATGTTACCCTGCGTGCGCAGGTTCAGTGGTCGAATAACAAAGGGCCCATACCGCTGGAAGTGAAGGATGTGAAAGTCTTCGCATTCACCGAGCGCGCGGTCGCGGGCACAGACTACTTCGCCGTTGATCCGAAAGGCATCGTTGAGATCAGCGACAGCGTCACCAGTGCAGAGCCGGTTGGGGAAGTCTTCGGCCATGTCGCTGGTTGGCGCCAGCAGGACTACCGCGTCAAGGGGAGGTGGACCAAGGCCGGCAAGAACGCGCGGTGCCTGGTGGTCCTCGTGCACGAGTTGCCGGAGGTGGACTACTTCAGTCCGAGGGCAATGGCATACGCGAAAGGGGTGGTTGATGAATACCACCGCCGCGGTGTTGATTTCGCCGCCTTCTACGGCGACGAGATGCACAGCCAGTTTGACTGGGATTTGGGCCTCGTCGGTCGCAGCGAGCTGCAAGTGCGCTATCTGACGCCAAGCATGTGCCGTGCGTTCGCCCGCGCGCATGGCAAGGAATACGCCGATTTGTACAAGTACCTGGTCTATTTCGCGCAAGGCCACGATTGCCTGGACGGGGATCAATCAATTGATGGCGCGCAGCACGTGATGGGGCCGGACCGGGATGGGACATACCGCACATGGCTCTTCCGCAGGAACTACTTCGATATGCTGTCTGCGGCCGTAGTCGGTCTGTCGCTTGAAGCAAAACGCTATGCAGAGCGGCTGTACCGCAGGCCGGTTGAGGTGACGGCCCATCCGACATGGCAGGAATCACCCACGTGCGATAACTTCGGCTCCGGTTGTTTCCGTGATATACCACGCGCCTACGACTACAGCGACAATTTCCAGGGAAGTTCGTCGGTGCGCGAGGCAATCAGCGCGTGCTACGACTATTTCAGATGGAACCGAGTTTACACCGGCTGCGGCACGGACCACCCGGAATGCGGATGGGCTGATCGTAACTACTACGGGCGCGCTTTCGCTTGCAGCCTCGGCGTCCTCAATGATGCGGGGTGGGCCTACTGTGGCATGTGGGGCGCGCCTGCGGAGATCATGAGCCGAATGCAGCAAGTGGTCACGGCGTACGGGTGCCGCAACGCGCACCCGCTGCATGCCGTGCTGCAAGGGCAGGCGCACCGGCAGACTGATGTACTGCTGCTTTACCCCCTGGACCTGCTGTACGTGGATCAGCGTTTCGGGTCGTGGATGGTGCAATACGGTTACTGCAACTATGCGACCGAAGAAGACCTGTCCCGTTGGGGCCGCGTTACTGCAGACGGGCGCATTTCGGTTCGTGGGCGGAAATATCGAGTCCTAGGGGCGCTGTTCGAGCCGTTCGTGCGCCCCAAGACCCTCGAGTTAATGGCCTCGATGCTAGCGCGCGGGGGATCGGTCGTCTGGATGTCCACTCCTCCGGAACGGTTCGAAGAGCACGCTGGTAGGCCGCTGGGCCGGTGGGAGAAAATCTTCGGCGTAAAATTCTCTCGGCCCGCAGGCGGAGGCGAACCTGCGGCCGGCAAGCAAGTCCGATTCTCGGGAGCAATGTCCGGCATTCAACCGATGGAAGTTCCATCCTCGCTGCTGCCCGATTGGATATATCCAGTGAAGCCCGAAGCAGCCGAGGTTGTGGCACGCGCGGGCACGCGCGTAATGGGTACGATCAAGCGCTACCCGCGCGGTGGCCGGGCCGTTTTCCTGGGCTTTCGCCCGCGCGACGACCAATCCGGCTCGACTGGCAGAGACATCCGTACTCTCTTCGACGTACTCTGCGCCGCGGGGGCATATCCGGGCGAAGATAGTCCGGAGCGCGTGTCGAGAACGTCGGACATCCTCGTGAACGAGTTTTCTAATGGGGTGCTCACTGTCACGACGCATTTCCGCTCCGTGCCTGAGCAGTGGCCTGGGGGATTCAAGCGCGACCCTGAGAAGGACGCTGGCATCGTGGCGGGCCTGAACTTGCCACCCAATGAGATCATGCTGGAAGGCGCGAAGCTGCGCGGTCACGCAATCACCTACCGCGGATCTAAACTACTCAGTTACGCAATCAAGGGCGGTAGGTTGTCGGCCTTCTGCGGTCACGGGACCACGGGCATCACCGTTGACGGGAAGGAATACCGTTTCACCGACCGGCCTGCCACCTTAGCTTGGGACACGGTCTCGGGTCGTGAAGTTGCGCCGGGGGTGCGCGCTGCATACCGGCTGTGGGTTTCCAAGCCTGTGCTAGTCAGGTTGCCATTGGACGCCAAGAAGTGGAGAAGGGTGCGCGCCGCAGTGGCCGAAGGCACACGCGCAGGCCAGGCTGCGGAAATCCACGCCGAGACAGGTGCGCTCGTAATATCAGTCCAATCCGGACAGCAGGGGCGATGGATCTACGTGGGAGACTGGTAGGCTGGCTACATGCGCGGGTCACGGGCCCATGAGAGCGGGTTCCCGGGCACATATGCGCCGATACCGGCCCAATGGCGGTTTCGCCTAGGCTGGATCGGCGCATGCGGCGCCGTCCGCGGCGAGAAACTCCCTCACCACGGCGATCACGCTTTCCGGTTCCGGCTGTGGGGGTAGGGGAGCCGCGAGGAACGCCTCCTCGATCTCGGAATAGGGGCCGTCAAGTTCTTCTGTGGTCAGCGTGGCCTCGCCCGCGGCCAGCTTCTTGCGCAGCACGTCGAGATACGCGGCCACGCGCGGGCGGTAGTATTCGCGGACCAGTGCGTCGAGGTGCATCCTGTAGTAGTCCCGCAAGTCGGGCGATTCCATACCCTTCTCGGGATACACCCAGACATGGGCGTGCTTCACCGCGCGGCAGGAGTCGTTGCCGTAGATCGCCTTGGCGCGCTCGACCTTCACCTGCAACCTGTACGGCGGCCACGACGCAAGCAGCCTGGCCTGCTGGTTAAGCAGCCCCAGAGAGGCGGCCGCCGACCTTTCGAAAGCCAGTGAATCCCCTTTCCGAAACGCGTCCAGCGCGCGTCGGATCTCGACCTCGAAGCGCTCGGCGATCCATTGGCGGGCGATGTCCACAAGGTCGCGCGCGGCCATGTCGTTACCTTCCAGCGCATCCCAATGGCTTGCGAGTATGGCCAGCGCCTGCCGCAGCCTCGGGATGTAGGCGACCCGCGCCCTGCGAAGCGCCAGGGTCTCCTCGCGGTCCTTCGGCCACCCTATGTGGAGATCCGGGGGGAGACGGAACCAGTATAGCGGGTCCAGGATGAGCCTCACCGAGCCGCTGTTGGGCCCATAGACCGAGTCAATCAGTAGCGTGAACACCGACTCAAAGACCCGGCCGCCCTCATCGCCATAGCGCAGCCGGCAGTATCGGGCCACGTAGTTCTCGACGGTTACGCCGCCGGGGTTCCATGCCAGCCGCGCCGCGATTTCGAGGTAGAAGCCGGTGAAGTCAATGATCTCCGACATCTCCGAGAACCAAACGCAGTTCTCCCCTGCGGGCGTGCGATCGATCTCGTGTGTGCGCTCGACGAGATCCCGCACATCCCCGTGCATGTACGTGTTCCCGCCGAATGAATGCAGCACCCCGAAACCCCAGCGCTTGCCGCCGAAGTAGTTCGTGCGCCTGTACTTCTCGGCTTCTTCTGCCCACAGATCGTCAACGATCATGGGCACCGTGATGGCGTCCAGGTACTCATGAACCTGCTCCACTGTCCAGCCCTGCCCGGGTACGGATGCGTCCATGTCCATCGGCCACGTGTTGACCAGCCACACCGCGTCGGGGTCGGCCTCGAGGAGCGCCTCGGACATCGCCTTCGCATAGGCCAGCCACGCCTGATGCCGGTCGCCGCCTTCGAGCAACCTGGCCTCGGACAGGAAGCTGGCGTCATAGAGGTGGTCGTTGCCATAGCGCTCGCTGTAGCGCTTGACAAAGTCAACGACGAAGCGGCGAAACAGCGGGTCAGCCGGATGCAGCGTGCGTGTCGGGGCGAAGCCGGCCCAGTCGCTGGTTATCGTGCGGGCATCCGGGAACTTCCGGAGCAAGTCCTGGGAGACCGGCGCCAGTGGGACGTTACAGGGAACCCGGATGCCGAGTTTGCGCGCGTAGTCGAGTGCCTGCTCATGGAGATGAGCGTAGCCGGTCAGGGCAGGGGCCTCGCAGGGAATTCCCCAGTCCCGCATGACGTCGCACACGACGAGACCGTTGAGCGTGAAGAACGGATAGGTGACATTCGCGCGGCGTTTGGCGCGCCAGTCCAACTCTCTCTTCCAGTCCTCCCACGACCAGCACATGGCGGAATACAGGAACATGCACCCGCTGCCCTCCTCCCGGCCCGCGAACCGGGGGCGCTCGCGGATATTCAGGCCGGCCAGTCTGATCGTGGGCAGGTCGGGAACCCGCTCTCCGTCACGAAAGAAGCCGACGCCGAGCACGTCTTCGAGCAAGGCGTAGACAGCGAACAGGGTGCCCCGATCCTGGCTGCCTCCGAGAACGAGGACCTCGCATGCGGGCATGGTGACGCTCTGAATAACGAACCCATCGAGGCCGGGCGAATCTTCGGACAGGTCGATCAGCCCCTGACGGCGCAGATCGGCAACCAGGGGGTTGGTCTCCGGCCGCCCCACGGCAACGACGGCTTGCGTGCCGCCGACGGCGGCAACGACGGGCAGTTCGGCGCCTGAAATAGCCTTGACGTACTTCCGCAATTCCCCTGCCGCATGGCTTTCGATCCAGTTAGCCCCCGATGCGAGCAGGATTGCGGCGCGCGGGTTTCCGTCACGTGTCAGGAACATCGGTGCGCTGCCTCCGGTAACGCAGTGTGCGCTGCGCACGGCAAAGCACGGAAGATGAGACGAACAGGGAAGCGGCGTCCCGTCGGCCCGCAGTCCTCCGGCGCCAATCTCCATCTGTCTTCCCCGTGATCCTGGCGCCGACCTTCCGCTGCAGAGTCGAACCTGCACGGCTGGCGAAGTGGTCGAGAGGTTCGACGAGAGCTGGATGAGGCGCGTCAAGCCCGGCCCGAACCGGCAGAATGCCGGGGGGAGCCGTGAGACCGCTACGAAGGTCCTCTTGGATGAACGGGGGTGATCTCCACTTCGCCCCACGCGCCAAGATGCTCGCCCAGGACTACAACTGCAGCAAGTATTCCATCAATGGCCCTCAGGCCTTCGAGAGAGGGACTGATATCGCTCTCTTCCTGTATCCGGTTGCCGAGGGCTGTGGCTGCTGCGTCCGCTAGGGCGGCGGATGTGGCAAGCACGAGAGCGGCATCCGCGCGGCCAAAGCTCAGTGATGGCCCCACGGTGCCGGAGGAGGTGCAGAGGCCCAGCGGCTGACGCAGTCGGCTGATGCGTACGCCTATTCGCCCAGACAGGGGAGACCTGTCAGCGAAGACAGCCGCGACACGGGGACGCGTGGTGTAGATGAAAATGTCGCCCCCATTCTCCACGATTACCTGCCGTGACTCAGCCAGGAGGGCCTGCCCAACCTGCTGGGCTATCGCGCCGGCGACGGCAGCCATTGGTCCGACGCCACAGGTCCGGGCGGCCGCAGCCATCTCCTGCACGACAGGAGGCCCACCCGGGAGAATGTCGCGCGGCGTCAGGGCCGTGCCGAACTCTGGGTCACGCCGCAGGTACGCTTCTAGATCACCTCGCACGCGGTGAAGAACACGCTGTGCCAGCTCAGAGAGGTTTTGCTCTGCACTGATGTGGAGATCGGACTGTCCGGCCCGCACTTGAAATGAACGCAGTTCGTTCTTCACCCAGCGGCGATAACCGGGCTCAGCATCAGACATCGAGGCGCACCTAGAAGTGCAGCTCCATCGCCCGCACCGGACAGGCAGGCACGCATTCCCCACAGGCCACGCACCGGTCGGCGTCAAAGAGCACTTTCATGGAGGGGCGATCCAGCGTGAGCGCCTCAGACGGGCAGACACCAACGCAGGCTCCACACTCGACACAGCGTTCGTCGTTCTTGCGAATATCCTGCCGAAGCGGCTGCACGCGAATGCCCCATCTGTCCAGGTAGTCAGCCGCACGCAGATAGTCGGCCTCCTCGCCGCTCAACTCCAGCACCATGAGGCCCTCTTCCTTGGGATCAATGGAGGCTCTCAGAACGTTAAAGGCAAGGTTGTAATCCCGCGCCAGCAGATAGATAACCGGCTGCTCGATGACCGAGCGAGGAAAATGCAGAACCACTTTGTGGGCAACTCTCATGGCTTTCTCCTTTGGGTTCTAGCACTCATGGTCATCGTCAGCCGGTGGCTTGTATGGCATCGGTCCCATCGAGAGGCCGGACTCCGCTGACGGCAGGGGCGACACACATGGGGTCAACTCGAACTTCCCGGCTGCGATACGCTCCTTGAGGAGCTCGGCGATCTGCACTGCGAAGGGATAGCTCGAAAGCGGCGTGGTAGGCACCGCCTTGCCTTCCACCTCGATGGCTCCAGACTTCAGCTGTGCGTACGTGACGTGGCAGATCACATTGGGCTTCCGTTCGGGATAGTCTCGGCTGTAGTCAACCACAGGAGCCTGCAGCTCAGCATCGGAGAGCCCGGTGCAGGCGGCGATCTCCTCGTCGAGCACGGGGATCGGGATACCAAGGCCAACCATCAGGGTGGTACCATACCCGCGGAAACTGGCTCCCCTCAACCATCGTCCGGACATCTGCTTCAGGTCGCCGATCACGGCAAGCGTCCCTGCGCCGCCGATCGGAACCCCGTGTTGGTTGCGTTGGACGGCCGGGCTGTGCTGCGTGCCCTGCCAGACTACGTAGCCAATACCCCCTCCCAGGAAGATGCGTGTGCCCAGGCCGATGGTGCGGTAGTTTGGGTCGTTGAGCAATGGCGACAGCTGACCCGCGCTCGAATAGCTCGCGGAGCCCAGGCAGGGCTTCAGAGTGCCCATGTAAGTGTACAGCGTACGGTCCGAGCGGTTCACCGCTACATTGTAGTTCTGGTAGCCATTGCGCGGGTTGAAAAGGTAGGCCTCGTTGATCTGGTGGAGACTGATCCATGTAGCGATCTCTCGGCGTGGGTAGCAGTCCGTGCCATAGGTCTTCACCTCAAGCAGCACCGGTCGTCCCCAGACGAGGTCTTCGATGACGTGTCCACCCCCGTAACGGAACTCCCCGGGGAAGACCGCATTACGCGGATCCTCGTCGGGAATCGCGGCCGCGCCCACGTAGATGTCCACCGCGGCAAGACCTGCATAGGCAGGGACGCGATTCAGCCGCACCTGGCCTCCCCCCAACTTGATGCGAGGCCGCGAATGGCCAAGGTTCATCATGGCGCCAGAGGAACACATGGCACCGAAGGTGCCAGTGGTGACGACATCTACTGCTCGGGCGGCTTGCCTGGCCCCTTTCTCGGCAACGATGCCTACCATTTCCTCTGCGGTTACCACGACCACCTGGCCGCTCTTGATCTTCTGGTTGATCTCCTCTAGTGTCTTCGCCACCGCATTCCTCCTCACACGCCGACAGGACGCAGCGACCTGCGCGGCCTATTCAGGCGTGAGACTGCTCCGTGAACTGTATTCGCCTTGGTACAAGCAGGCTCCTTCGCCCGCGCAAGTCAGAGGGCCTTCGTTGCAGGCCTGGAGGCGTGGCTGCGCCGCCTGCTGCACCGAACGGAGCCGCAGATGAACGCATCTGGTGGTTAGGGAGCTCTGAGAACGCGCAGTGGCCAGGGCGGCGTGAGAGCAATTCTGCAGGTTGTGCGTGCTAAAAGCGAGCGCGGCGTCCACATATGCGCCGATACGGGCCGAATAGGGAAGTCTCGCGGAATCCGGCTGGTTGTTGTCGGTCACCTAGCGGCCATGCGGACGGCTACGTGGGGATCGTCTTCGGCCCGAGACCGCTGCTCAGGGGTGAGGCGCTTCCAGCGCCGCAGGAGACCCACGGCGGCTTTGCGCTCGGTCCAGCGGTCTGAACGCAGCATTTCCTCCGCTATCGGCCTGGCGGCGTCGCCGAGCCTCTGCATCTCACGGAAGGCTTCGCGGGCGACTTTCTTGGGTCGGCCGTCGCGCAGGCAGCCCCGGAGTTCGGGGAGGAATGCCGGTCCGCGCTGACGCGCAAGTATCCTCACCGCGGCGGCGCGCACGGAGGGGGTGGCGTCGCGGGATAGTGCTTCGATCGCGGCGACGGCCACGGCCTTCGGGGCCATGGCGAGTGCCCAGACGACGTTGGGAATGGTGGTCATGAGTCCCGGCTCTGCCTCCACCCACCGCGCCAGTTGCGGGCCGTACCTCCGGGCCAGCGTGCGAGACACCGCCTTGATCCACTGCCTGTCGCGCGAGCCACGTACCAGTTCTTGTGTGAGAACCTGGAACGCTTCATCGGTGGCCTTGCGCTCGGTGGCCAGGGTGAAAGCCGCGGTCGCGCGCTCGGCGGGCGAACCGGTGCGCATCACCCGCTCAAGGGCCTTCTCGCCTTCCTCGCCATGCAGGAGAACCAGGCTGCCGGCGCAGAGGCGCTCCCACCAGCGCACCCCATCGCCGAACGCCTTCAGGCAGGCCTCGATGGGCAGCACTAACCCGCGCCGCAGGGCAGCCCACGGAGCCCGGACCCGGATGCGGAGATCCGGGTCGTTCAAGGCTTCGATCAGGAGATCGGCTGCCCGTTCCGGGCGGATGTCGCACAGCACATCAAGCACAGCGCCGCGGTTCTTGCGCGTGCTGTGGAAGATTTCATAGAGGGCGTCGAAGACCTCGCCGTCGCCTTTGGCCTGGCGCAGGGCCTGCAGTTCCCACCACTGGTCAGGATCCCCGGACTCGCGCACTATCCGGAGCAACGCTTCGCGCGCCCCCCTGATGGCCAGCAGGTCCTTGAACCGAAACTCCAGGCGGTAAGCCCTCCACTCTTCCAGAATAGGATTCAGCGCGCGAGGGTCGCCGATGGCGCACAGCGCGTTCGCTGCACCCCGGCGCACGGCGGGGCGCGGGTCGCGCAGCGCCTCGCATAGGGGCTGGACGGCCGGAGCGCCTATCTCAACCAGGCGCTCGATCTCTCGAGTCTGCTCCACGCCGCGCGCAGCCCAAGTATCGAGCAGACGCCCGATCTCTGAAGCGAAGTCTTCGGGAAGTTTGCGTTCGTCGAACGTATCCTCAACCACCTTCAGTTCCTCTCTCAAATGAACGCGGCCTCGCTGCAGCCGCCCCTTGACCGTCGCCTGGGTGACGCTCAGGAAGCCGGCAATCTCCGAGTATGACAAGCCGTCTATGTAGTAGAGGCTGACGACCTCGCGGTTCTTATCGTCGAGCCGCTCCAGCGCGCGGCGTACGGTCTCGCGGCGCTCGGCCTCATCGGCGAGTTGGTCTGCCGCTGGCGTATCACCCGATGTCTCGATCGCGTGCCAGAGCCGTTCAGTCAACAGGCGAAAATGCTCGCGATCGCGCAAGGCCCGGTGCGCGGTGTGTCGCACGATCCCCCGCAGCCAGCCGCCGAACCGGGCGGGGTCTTTCAGCCTGGGCAGGTCACGGTAAGCGGAGAGGAAGGCCTCCTGGACCACATCCTGCGCTAGGTCGAAATCGGCCAGCATGCCGACCGCGAGACCATAGGCGAAATCCTGATACTTGCGCACCAGGTCGCAGAAAGCCTCCTTCTCTCCGGCGAGCACGGCGCCCACCAGGGATGGAACTGGTCTCTCACTCATCGCGATGGTCCTGACCGGCAGATAGAAGCCCGAACGGGGCGGGATTCGAACCTGCGTCCTGCCGCCGTAGCGGCCGCTCTTTCCACTGAGCTACTCCGCCCGGGCAACCACATTAGCCGGTCACCATATATGTGCTAGATCGAGGTCGAAAGGGAACGCGGATTCCAGGAAGATGGGGCAATAATCATGCCCTTGCGGCATCCAGACTCCTCTGCGTCGCCAATAAACGCAGGATTCCTCCTGGATTCCGACGCTTGGGTCCGCACTATAGTTCTCTCTGTGATGAGGGCATCCTGGCGTCAGTCTGGCTGTTAGGGAGATTGAGACCAAGATGAGGCCGGACCTGCACGGCCCAGAAGTGCCGGTATCGGCCCATCACGCTGGCCTCACGCATGCTCGCTACCGCAAGTGGCCCTACCGTGTCTCTATGACTCTGATGCCTCAACTCGCTCGAGATAGGCCACGGTGAACAAGTGCCCCCCGCCGTGAGTCTGATCTTCGTCGCTTCGATGTACTTTGCACCATAGCACATCATTCTTGTCGTCACGCCCCACTTCCAGAGAGACCGGATTCATCGCTGGCCAGTGCTTCCTGATGAACTTGAGCAGATGCCCAGCCAGGGATTCAGCTTGTTTCCTGTCCATCGGCCTTCCTCCAGATGGCTCTGACCCGGTGGTCACGACAGGCAGAGCCGTTCGGGACTGTACTTCGTCGCCGGAGCACGTGCATCCTCTCGGGCGGCTGGTCAGTGATCCAGCACAAGGCCGTACTGGACGAGGAGCGGGAGTTGGTGCTGTGGCCTGGGGGCTTTTCGTTCGAGGCGCTCATGCAGCGGCGACGGGAGATGGGGGAGATACTCTTCGGGTGCCAGTACGAGAACGATCCATCCGGTCTGAAGGGCCAGCTGCTGAAGCCTGAGTGGATGCACTGGTACGAGCGGGGTGAGGAACCCGCGCGGGACGCGATGCTGATCTTCATGGCAGTGGACCCTGCCATATCCCAGGCCCCGAGGGCCGATTACTTCGCCCTGGTAGTGGTAGGCATGGACGACGATAGGAACATCTGGATCCTGGACACATACCGTGATCGCCTCGACTTTCCCGCGCAGATGGATGTCATCAAGTCGAAAGCCGTTCAATGGGACGCCTGCGAGGTTGCGATCGAAGAGGTAGCCTATCAGCTGTCCCTGGTGCAGGCTCTCATGCGGGAGAGCAGCCTACCTGTGGTGCGTAGCAAGAGCACCGGCGACAAGACGGCGAGGATCATGGCGATGGGGCCGCATTTCGAGAACGGCCGGATCCGGGTGAGGCGTGACATGCGCGAGCTGGAGACGGAGTACCTGGCTTTCCCCCGCGGAGCGCATGACGACCTGCTGGACGCGCTGGAAATGGCCGTGGCAGCCGCTCTCGACACTCGGCAGCCCTGGATCATCCAGCTTTGAGGGATCATCTGCTATGCCTCTGTGGGACCTCCTCCGTCGGCGTGGATTCCTGGCTATCGGTGACAAAGTAGGAATGGGGCCATCGGCGCTGGTCATCGGGCCGGGCCAAAGCGGACCTCACGCCTTGTCAATTGCCGGAGAAGGGCTCCTTGACAATGCGGCCCGAATAGGGCATAATAGGAATATCTGATTATCTGATAGTCGGCGGTGGGCGTCATGCGCAAGGGAACAGTAGTGGCGACGAGCAAGATCGGAAAGCGCGGTGTGGTTGTCATCCCGGTGAAGCTGCGCAAGCGCTTCGGCCTGCAGGAGGGCACACTCGTGATCGCGGAGGAACGGACCGAGGGCATTCTCTTGCGTCCGGCCGTAGCGCTTCCGGTGGAGACGTACTCACCAGAACGCGTGGCGGAGTTCCTGCTGAGCAACGCGGTGGACGCGCGGGAGTACAAGAAAGCGGTCGCCAGGGTCAGAAGCATGGGGCTTGATCCGGAGGCGATTCCCCACACCAGGCCCAAGTGAGTATGGCGATGGACCGGGTGTTCCTGGACGCCAACATCCTGTTCTCGGCCGCATACGTGCCCACTTCGCGCCTGCACAAGCTGTGGTCGCTTCGAGAGACGGAACTGGTCAGCTCGCAGTTCGCACTGGACGAGGCGCGACGGAACCTGGTGGCCTATGCTCCCGAGGGTGTTGGCCTGCTGGAGCAACTGTGCTCTCGGGTCACCATCGTCCCGGAAGCCGCGTCGCCGCTGCCCCTACCTGAAGGCATCGACCTGCCTGACAAGGACCAACCGATACTTGCCGCAGCAATTGGGGCTGGTTGCACTCACCTGCTGACAGGAGATACGCGCCATTTCGGGCATCTCTACGGGAAGAGGGTGCAGGGCGTGCTGCTGCTGACACCGGCGCAGTACCTGCGCAGGCGGGCGGCAAAGGGGCGCCGAGCGGGCCGCAAGCGGTAAGTGGCGGTGGGACAGCAGACGGCGATCAGGCGCCCATGAAACGAGGTGCAGCAGTCGGGGCCGCCAGCGGTGTCCTATCGCCATTTGACAGGGACACGCTATTCCAGGACGCCGAAACCGAAGCCCCGGCTTCGAAGCGCCCGGATGATCTCTGGCAATGTCTCGATGGTCTGAGAGACCCCCGCGTGAAGCAGGATCACGCTTCCCGGCTTGACGGCAAGCAACACGCGCCGAATCAATTCCTTCTCGCCAGGCCGCGTGTAGTCGTAAGGATTGACCACCGCAGCCTGCAGCCGTTCTCGCCCGATTCTCACGAACTCGGAACTGCCCGGCGCGTGATACAGCGTCGGCTTGATTCCCGTTAGGTCAGCCAGCACCTGCGAGCACCGCTCGATCATCGGGTTCTCTGGACTGTGAGCCCAGGAATGGATCTGCAGCGAATGGCCCTCATGGGCCGCCCGGCGGATTACTTCCTGATTCTGCGCCACCCGGCTTCCGATGCAGAAGAACGTGGCACGCGCTCCCGCACAGCGGAGCACGTCCAGAAGCCTGTCATCCAGATCGCGAACTGAGCCGGGTGGCATGTCTCGGTCGTCGAAGGGGAAGTCGTCGAATGCGAGATACACGGTCTCTCCGCTGTCGGCAGGCTTGCCGCTGATGCTGTCGCGAACGGCCTTCTCTATCGCCGCCGCGCGGACGATCCCGCGGGCGGCATAACTGACCCGGCCGTCCTTGTCCAGGACTACCGTGTAGGGGATGCTGTCCATCCCGAGGGACCTGCAGAAAGTGCCCCCTGGGTCCAGAAGAGCCTTGCCGGCTATTTTTCCGACCGCCAGTTCGCTCCAGCGGCCGTCCACCGAGATGGTCATGAAATCCACGGCCAGGCCAGCAAGGGCCTTGCTTGCATCAGCCAGGCGCTTGCTCTGTTCCTTCCAGGTATCGCACCAGAACGCGCAGAACGAGAGCACCGCCTCCCTGCCGGGCTGCCAGCGCGCCACCTGTCCGCCCAACTCGTTGAGCGCGAAGGGCTGGAAGTGGTCTCCGGGCATGGGCGCGGCTGCCAGCGGCAGCGCGACCGCGATCAGGAGACAGGAGAGCAGCAGGCATGCTGTTGGGTGGCCGCGCATGGATCTACTTGCTTACCTGGATGCTTGTCGTGGCCGTGTTCCCGCGGACACTCGGCCTGCGCAGGGCCTCAGCCGCAGCGGGAAGCGCTGCTACTGCCCCTTCCGATTCGGCGCGCAGGTAGTAGCGGAAGAACACCGGCTTCCCGCTCGCGCGCAGGTAGTGGATCACGGCCACGTCGCGCACCTCCTGGCGCGCGTATCCCCCATAGTCAGAATCAACAAACTCGAAGCCAGCCGGAAGCGGCTCGACGACTCGAATTGCGTCGGGCCGGTCATCCGGCCACACCAGCACCGTGCACCGAACGGGTTCCGCCGGCTTGACAGGTCCGCTAACCTCATCCCAGAGGCCCGCTGCGTTGCGCACCTCGTAGCGGCGCAGCAGTCGCATGCCGCTCGCTGTCTCCGTTTGGGCGGGCCGGAACACGCGCGCCTCGATCGTCAGGAAAACTTCGCCATCGCCCGTGCGCCGAAAAGTGAACGAATTGCTGCCGTCCCTCAGCAGCGACCGCGGCACCGCCGCCTGGACGGCCTTGCCTTCTGCCGACGCGAACTCCAGCCTCGTTCCGTTCACCAGCATCTCCAGTGCGCCGAGCCGCGTCGGATCCGGGTGCACGCTCAGGTAATCGGCTAAGGCCCTGGCGGCGGCAGCCCGCTCGTCCTGGCACATCCACCCATTCTCTTCCGGATCCGCCAGCCACTGCGCGAGTCTGGCTTGAAGTTGACTGTCGCTCGACAGTTGAACCAGGGCCGACAGCGCCTGGGCGGTCGTCTCGACGGCGCTCGCCGACCATCCGGGATGCTCTCCGGCGGGCACGTAGGTGAACCTGGGCCCGATGACTGCATTTGCCAGGCACTTCTGAAGACTCTCGTCCGCCCAGTCGCGTTTTCCCGCCTTGAGATAAGCCTCTGCAAGCAGCGCTTGCGCGTAAGGCGACAGACTGGTCGCTCGTCGGTGGATTTCCTTCAGAAGATCGGAACTCTTGTCGTAGCCGGCCAACGTCACCGCAGCCGCAAGCAAGGCTCGGTGCTCCCAGAGATTGGTGCGGTTGTGAAGGGAGATGGCCCCCGGAATCCCGCGCTCCACGAGCGTCTCCGGGACGGCGATGCGCGCAGAGCGCGCCCTGGCCAGCGCAGCGAGAACTTGCGCCGTGATCACCGGGTCGGGCGGTTCGGTATCCCACCAACCCCATCCTCCCTCCCCGTGCTGGTATCGGGAAAGAAGCGCCAAAGCCTCGCGCACCGTCTCCGGACGCTCTTCCGCGCTTACGAGCGGAGCAATCAGCAGGTGGTTGGCCGCGCCCGGGCTTCCATATCTGCCCCAGGCCACCACATCGCGCACCATGTCATCCATCACCTGCCGCAGGCCGCTGCGCACGCTCACGCTGACGGTGCTCGCCGGCTCGATCCGATCGGTCGGCAGGTTCACTTCAGCGGTTTTCTCCTTTGCCAGGGTTGCGCCGACGACAATGCGGTGCATGACTCCCGGCGGCGAAACGCGAACGCGCACGCGCAGCGCATCAGCGTAATCCTCCGCGCGCGCAGGCGGCGCATCGGTCGCGATTGTGCGGCCGGTGATCACGGCCTGGCCGCTCTCCGGAAGGGAGTCAGCGGCAAGCGTCCATTGCAGTCTTCCCTCGCCTCCAGCGGCGACGCGCACGCGTTTGGTGGTGTCGCCCTCGATGCGCAGACCTTCCGCCGAGATCATCGTCTCGAACTCGTGGTCCTTGTCTGTCCGGTTGTTCACCGTGCCAATCAACGTGAGCCGGTCGCCCTTGACGATGTGCCTGGGCGTGGCCAGCCGCAGCATCACGGGGCGCGATGCCTGCATCGAGCCGATTCCCGATCCAACGCGCGTGTCGGTGGTTACGGCGCGGGCCGTCGCCCGCCAGGTGGTCAGGTTGCCCGGCGTTTCGAAACTGATGGACGCCGTCCCATCCGCTGCGGTCAGCACGTGCGCGCTCCAGTAGGCTGTGTCCAGGAACCGCTCGCGCACGGGCACGCGCTCCGGCTGCCCCCCCAACGCCGGCTGCTGAACGCGCGCAACCCGCTGATAGGCGCCGCCCGACACTTCTTCTGGAGCGGACCGATTGGTTACCACGTTGTTCCCGCGCACGCCCCAGAACAGAGCATAGGGATCGCGCGTCCGGTCGGGTTCGAGCGCGTAGATCGCCTCGTCAACAACAGTGATCGCCACCTCCGCTGACACCGGCTTGCCATCCTCGCCCTTGGTGCTGACCAGCATGGTGGCCGTCTCGCCCGGCCTGTAGGCAGCCCGCTCGGGCTCCACGCGCACCGACATCTTGCGCGAGAGGTCGGGAATAGGCACCAGGGCGCTGTCGGACACCATTCGCGCTCGCGTCCACTGACCCGCCTCGATATATGCATTGGGCGACATCTCAATGTCCGTCTTCAGTTTCCAGGAGATTGACTTCTTCGTGGGATACAGCACGGCGTAATCCCAGATGTCCCTTCCCTCAGCGGTGACCAGAATCGGGCGGCCCGTGATGTTCGTCCTTATCCAGGCAGTAACCGTGTCGCCCGGGGAGTAGGTCCTGCGGTCGAGCCCCACCACGACCGTCGGCTCCTTTTGCGCTCTCTCAAGCGTCGCGAATGGGCCCGCCACCCAGATGGAAATGGTGGCCGCGGCCTTACGCCCCGTGCCATCGAGGGCAGTGGCAGTTATTACGAGTTCGCCCTCCGCCCCCGCAGGCAACCGGGCCCTTGACTTTCCGCTTGCGGGAATCGCCAGCATTGTGCGGGTCAGTTCCTTCAGCCTGTAGCGTCCTTCTTTCTTGACCCATACCGGCTTCGCGACGGTAATCGTTACCTGCGCAGACGTCGGCTTGCCGTCTAGGTCCACCGCCCTTAGGCGCAGCGGAATTACGGCCCCGACCGGGCAAACCAACACATCGGTGCTGATGCCCAGCCTGATCGCCGCGGCATAGACGGGTACGCTCGCCGCGGACTGCACCTGCCGCCTGGACGCGTCCTTCACCGTGCACTGGATGCTGTAGGTTGAATCCGGAGCGAACTTGTCGGTCTTGAATGGGACTCTTACCTTCCCCGCGTCGTCCGCATAGAGCGTTCCCTCTACAACAAACGGCCCATGCCGGTAACTGTCCTCAGGATACAGGTTGCCGCCGCCGCTCTCGTACCACCGCGCCGCCTCGTCGTATTCACCGTAAAGGCTATTCTGGCGCGAGATACTGTAACGCACTTCCGCCTGCGGCACGGGCGCGCCGAAGTAGTAGGCAGCCTGTATCTCGAAGGCCGCGTCCTCTCCGGCCAGGTAACGCCGCTCAGCTGGCTTGACCGTCACCTTGAACTCCGGCTTTCTATACTCCTCCACCCTGAACGATTCGTATGCGCTCTCTTTTTCAATCTTCACGACGATACTGTAGGATCCAGTCATCCCTTCGGATGGGATATCGAACTGGTCTGACAGCGTTCCGAGGGCGTTCGTCTCCGCCTTTTTCTCAAGCAGCACGTTGTCTTTCGCGTCGCGCACCTGCACGACGCACCCTGTGTTCGCCGCTGGCGTGTATCCCCTCCCGGCGGTGCGCCTCAGGCTCGCCTTGAACAGAACCGTCTGCCCCGGCCGATAGATGGGGCGGTCAGCCTGGAAATGGACCCTCAGCCTGCCATCAGGGCTCGCAACCCCGGACGGAACCGCCGCCAGGTCGCCCCTGCGGCTGACTATGATTGTCTGATTCCAGACGGGATGAGCCGCGAAAAGACACGTGCCGTCGGCGCGAGTCGCGCCGCTCTCGATCGCCTTCCCGGTGCGCTCGTAAAGCGTCACCCTTGCCCCCTCGACGGGAGTCCCGGTAGCAGCATCGCAGACCCATGTCAGCATCCTCTTGGCCGAGCGCTTCACCACCACGGCAAGGTTCGTGACGTTAGCGACCGCCCATGCTTCCTTGTCGCCGCCGCGCGCGACCAGCAGATAGACCCCGGGCGTAAGCGGCGGCAGGTTGACCTGCCTGCTTCGATAGATGTCCTGCTGCCAGGGGCGATATCTCTCTTCCTTCCGCGCGACCGTTACGCTCCACTGGCGCACCGGTTCGCCGTGGCGCGGCGGCTCCTTCTGCTCCTCGTCTCGCGTAAGCAGCCAGGAAATGCCATCCAGCCTGTAGGCGGCTATGTGCACCACAGGCAGATTCCGGGTGTTGATCGAAAGGCGCACCTTCGGCCCTGGCGCGACATCGCGCCCGACCCAGACTGAAACTTCCCTGCGCACATCGGCCCACGCGCTGCCCGCCGCAGCCAACACTGCGAGCCAGACCAGCGCCGCAATCGTCCGCTTCATCCCCGCCTCCTTTCTGCTTCCATGCGATACAAGCGACAGGGCGTTCCCGCCGCGAGCCCGGCCTTCTTATAGGCCCATTGAAGCCGAACCTCAGGGTCCTTGCCCTCCCATGGCAGCACCACCCCTGTTCGATTCCCGGACTCCAGAACCAGGCCGTCGGCCGGCCGGAGCGATTCGATTCGATCCAGGGGCTCCATGCGCTCCACAACGGTGACAGTGACGCGGAAATCGGCCAGGTCCTTGGGCATCACTGGCCGGTACCGCGGGTCGTGCTTCGCGGCCGCTCGCGCCGCCAGGACGACCTCCTCCTCCAGCGAAGCCGCGCGGCATTCGAGCGAACCCCGACAGCCCAGCACCCGTCCCTTGCTTTCGATGGTTACGAACACCGGCCGCGGCGGAGATCTCTTGGAGATGGGCGGCGGTCTCTTCCCCTGCGCTTCCGCCCGCACGGCCGCGCGCGCCAGAGCGAGCAGGGCCTGATAGTCCGGCTCGCCCGCGAATGCGGCCCCACAGCAGCACAACGTGGTCAGCAGCCACCCCAGACTGCGCATCAGCCAACGCGGGAGCCGTGAGTTGTTCGCCGTCATCGGCCCTTCGTGCTCCCCGCCCTGTAGTGTTTCCCTCGCGAGCGCATCTGCCCCAGCCACTCTTATGACGAAAGCGGTGGGAACGTTGTTCGCTGGCTGCAGCGACTTTACGGACGTTCGCGTCGCGGCCCACGGGCTGCCAGACACCGATATCAAGCGCAGTTGACCCGCGCATGAAGTCCGGCTGAGTGCAAGGAATCGCCGCAGAGCGCACTGGCCGCACTTGCTTCGCGGTCGAACTGGAGCCGCGCTACTGCGACATCATCGTCGCAAGATGGGAGGCGCTGACCGATGAGAAGGGGGTGAAGATATCAAACTGAAACACAACGCGCTGATGAATCGTGTCGTCCCGTTTCGGGACCAGCGGGGCTTGTCCCGGCAGGGCGTTGCCGAAACGCCGCGCGGATGAGTCCGAGACGGGTAATTGTTCGATGTGTGGTGGCTAGGCTCGCACAACCGGACCTCGGGGGTGGTGATGCCCTCTACGCCCAAGCCCTCCCGTCGGCGAACAGTCACCGAGACGCCACGGGCTTGACAGATTACGGTATCCGTGTATAATGGCTGCTGATATACGCCACTTGGCATACCTTACTCGGAGGTTTGTATGGGTGAGATTGGCGGCGACATATTGAAGGGGAATACCCTGACTGTGATTCTGACCCTGCTGGAAGAGGAGCCGATGTATGGCTTCAGGATCGCCAAGGAAATCGGGCGCCGCAGCGACGGGACGCTGCGGTTCCGCGAAGGCCTTCTCTATCCTGCGCTGCACCAGTTGGAGAAGGAAGGGCTGGTTGAGAGCGAGTGGCATTTCTCCAACCAAGGCCCGCGTCGGAAGTACTACCGTTTGACGCCGAAGGGACGGAAAGAGGCGGCGCGGCTGCGCAAGAGATGGTCGGCTTTCCAGAATGCCGTGAACCTCGTGCTGGGTCGCCAAGGTGCCGAATAGCGTTGATGACTATCTAGATCGGGCTTGTGCGCGGCTGCGGGTTAACCCGGCGGAGGCCGACTCGATCCGCGACGAACTCCATTCTCACCTGGAGGAGTTGGTCGAGGCGTATAGTGCTGGGGGCATTGACCGCCGCGAGGCGACTGATCTCGCGCTCTCGTGGTTTGGCAACCCACGCAGACTGCGTGACTGTTTAGACATCGTGCACCAGGGAGATGCATGGTGGGTGCGCCGACTGACAGGGCTGGGATTGGGGATAGTGGTCGGCGGCATCCTGGGGCTCCTTCTTCCAATCGGAGGACACCTTGAGTTCATTGCGCGCCTCTTTGCGATTCCCTCCGGATTCGACGTCTCGCGGATTCACGTCCTGGTCAATGCCATGCTCGCTGGCGGGGCGATTGGGCTGCTATCCGCTGGCGGACGGTCGCTGTTGGCGGGGTGGAGCATAGGGTCGCTCGTCTGGCTTGCCGAGTATGTGTTCTACTGGATCGCAATGACCGTGGGCGCTTCCGCATCGCCCGATGCCGGGCTGAGCATCTTCAACTCGGTCTTGCTGGCTCCGCTGCTCGGCGGCATGTTCGGGGCCGCAGTTGGGGCTGCGACGGCAGCGACCATGTCCATCACATCGCGGGCACGCCCGCAAATCCGGTAGTTGCACTCCCTGAGACCTGGAACATTTCGGACGCGTGGGGCAACTAATGCAGTAGATACATAAGGTGCTGATGTTCAGGCGGCGCGCTGCCGGCAATGCATGGTGTGGGAGGGAAGGCAGATAGTGAAGGCTCGACGGAGCAGCGAAACTGGAACGAACGCTGCCATGACGGCGTGTGGTGTGCTTCTCGGTGTGCTGCTCATGGCTCTCGTGGTTGGGCTTTCGGCTGCGAATGCCGCGCCGGCTGATGATGGCGGAACGCCGCTGTCGTTGCGCGACGCCGTTGAAAGGGCCCTTGCCAGGGATGCCCTGGTGCGGGATGCGCAGCAGGCACTCGACAGTGCGCGGGCGGCATTGACATCAGCGAAGGCCTACACCCCGACAGCGTCTCTGTCATCGAGCACCTCCTCTTCTAAGACTGCCAGCATTGATCCGCAGTCGGCCCTGACCGGCACTCAGTATTCCTCGCAGTACTACCGGTCCAACATACAAGTGCCCATCGCGGGAGGCACCACGTTCGGGCTTTCAACCTCGGCTGGCACGAGCACCACGAACTCCGAACTGAGAGCCGGCGGCGGCAAGAGCATCACCTTCGCTTCTGCCTCCTTGGCGGCAACTCTATCCCGTCCGCTGCCCCTGTTTCGCAATGACCGCGTGCTCACTTACGGGGAGCGGCGAGCCGCCGAAATAGCCCTGCGTCAGGCTGAACTCGCCCTTGACCAGGCACGGCGACAGGTAGTCGGCGATGCTCTCACCAAGTTCTTCGCCGCGCTGCAAGCGCAGCGGCAGGCTGAGATCGCGCTCGCTTCGCAGCAGGAAGCAGACGAGTTGCTGCGCGTTGCGCAGGAGAAGTTCAAGCAGGGGAAGGTCGCTGAGATTGACGTGATGGAGGCCCAGGTCAGCGCCGATTCCGCGCGCACAGCGGTCATGCAGGCCCAGTCAGGAAGTGCGACGGCTCTGGACGATCTCAAGAACTTCCTGGGCATTGCGCTAGAACAGAACCTGCAGGTCCGGCATCAGGGCACGCCGGAAGCGACGGCCACTCCGCTCGACGAAGCCAGCCTGATCGAGCGGGCTCTCAAGCAGCGCACCGATTTGCAGCAGTTGGCGTTGGGCATCCGCTCAGCGGACCTATCTCTCCGTCAGGTCGAGGCGAGCTCAAGGCCGGGAGTCTTCCTGAGCACTGGCTACGCCCGCTCCGCCCAGGCGCCAACAATCGGCGAGACTTTCAGCGACCTCATCAACCCCAGTTGGTTCGTGGGCCTCTCGACGATCATGAATCTGACAGGCAGAGAGAGCCGCGCCGACATCGAACGGGCGAGGGGGTCAGTCCGGCTGGCCAGGCTGAACGAGCAGTTGCAGAAGGACCAGGTGCGGCTCGAAATCCGGCGGCTCGTGCGAGACGTTCAGAATGCAGCAGCCACCGTTGCCCTGCTGGCAGGGACGGTGAAGCGCGCCGAGGAGAACCTGCGCATCCGGCAGGTTCAGTTCGAGCACGGCCTGGTGCGGCCCATTGATGTGATGCAAACCGAGCACCAACTGCTACAGACGCGCACACAATACTCCGATGCGTTGATTGACCACCAGTTGGCGAATGCCCGCCTTATCCTCGCCACCGGCGAGATGCCCAACTTCGGAGGCGCGACGCCGTGAAGAGACGCGCACGCTGAGGATCAAAAGGCTAATTCGCGAGCAGCGAAACAAACACAAGGAGGGAATGAGATGAAACGAGAGCGATGTGTAGGTCTGACCGTGGTGATCGTAGTTGGGGTCGCCGTCGCAGCGAGCGGGTTCGCAGGCAAGGCAGCCGAAGCCGCTCGCACCGCAGCAGGAGCGGCAAAGGGCGCAACTGTGACGCTTCCTGAATGGGCGCCGAAAAATCCATCTAAGGAGTTCCTGCGCGCAGCCAAGGTCCTGAAGCCGATACCGCAGGAGGCCCAAGCCTATTCTCCCCTGTATCCGGCGCTGTACGAGTTCTTCGGCACGCTGACCGATGAACAGATTGCGACTTTCCTGAAGCGGAAGCAGGTCAGCACCCCAGTTGCCGACACAAGCGAGAAGTTGCGCAGTTTCGCCAAGGAACACTGGGGCGCCCGAGAAGTGGACGGCAAACTCGTCTATTACACCCACGAGATCACGCTTCCTTTCAAGGCCCTGACGGCACGGCAGCGTAAGCTTTTCGACAAAGTGATTGAGGCGTGGCGTGAAGACACCACGGGCCACGCTGGCGGCGATTTGCTTGTGTTCCTATACAAGATGGGCGCGAAGAAGGATCTTTCGAACGTCAAAGTCAGATTCTCGGCCCTGGGCGGGCATGCCGTCAACTTCATGCTGGACGTCGTGTGGCCTGTGGAGGAGCACAACGGCAAAGCCACTTCGGCAAGCACCTGCACGGGGTTCTGGTTCGCGCAGCTCTGAGCACAGCCAAACAGCGTGACTGATCTTCCCGGATCTGCTTGGTGGGAACTAGCGAGAGGCACGTGGCTGAGTAACAGTGTTTCCGTGGTATTCGTCCGGACGCTCGGACAGGGGCACGGCAGAACCTCGAAAATGTGTGGTGCTACTGATCCCTGAGCACTGTATCAAACACAAGGAGGGAATGAAATGAAACGAGAGCGATGTGCAGGTCTGACCGTGGTGATCGTGGTTGTTGTCGCCGTCGCAGTGAGCGGGTTCGCAGGCAAGGCAGCGAAAGCCGCTGGCAGTGCCGCAGGGCCGACAAAGGGCCCCAGTGTGACGCTTCCTGACTGGGCGCCCAAGAATCCCTCGAAAGAGTTCCTGCGCGCAGCAAAGGTCCTGAAGCCGATACCCCAGGAGGCCCAAGCCTATTCTCCCCTCTATCCGGTCCTGTACGAGTTCTTCGGCACGCTCACCGATGAACAGATTGCCACTTTCCTGAAACGGAAGCAGGTCAGCCTCCCGGTTGCCGACATGAGTGAAAAGGTGCGCAGCTTTGCGAAGGAACACTGGGACGCCCGAGAAGTGGAAGGCAAACTCGTCTTTTACACCCACGAGGTCGGGGTTCCCTTCAAGGCCCTGACGGCACGGCAGCGTAAGCTTTTCGACAAAGTGATTGAGGCGTGGCGTGAAGACACCACGGGCCGCGCTGGCGGCGATTTGCTTGTCATACTATACAAGATAGGTGCGAAGAAGGATCTCTCGAACGTCGAAGTGCGCTTCTCAGCTATGGGTGGGCATGCCGTTGACTTCACGCTAATAGTCAAGTTGCTGGAGGAGAGACTCCGCGCGAGAAGCAGTGCGACTGGGTTCTGGTTCGCGCAGTTGTAGTGAAATGGAGAGAGCGTGACCGATCTTCTTGCATCCGCCTGGCTGGTCGTCATGCGCCACCGGCTGCGGTCGGCACTAGCCGTCGTCGGCGTGGCGGTGGGGGTGTGCGCGCTCACGTCCATCATTTCGGTGGAGAACTCGTGGCGCAGGGCGGTAACCGCCTTCTTCGCGAAGGAGGATCTGGAAACCGTGCTGGTGCAGGTCCCGGGCGCCCGTGAATGGCGAGCGCGCCGCTATCTGAAGCCAGGCCTGGACCCCGATGACGCGCGGGCGATCACAGCCGAATGCCCGGCAGTCGAGTCGGCAACCTTCATGACGACATGGACCGAGATGCTGGTCGAGCACGAAGGCTACGGTGTCCAGGTCCCTGTGCGCGCCGCCGAGGACACCTTCTGCGAGACACTGCCCGACAACGTGAGGGAGGGCCTCCTCTTCACAGCCGACGAACAGGCGGCGCGAGCGCCAGTATGCGTCCTCTCTCTCCAGCCGCGACTATTCCTATTCGGCGACCAGCAAGCAGTGGGGCGTGATATCCGCATCGGCCCCTATCGCTTCCAGGTGGTCGGTGTCATCACCGGCATTGGCCATCTAGGCATTGGCCCGGAGAGCATATACGTTCCCGCCACCTGGGCGCGGGCGCTGCTGAACGTCAGGCAAGCGGGACAGCCGAAAAAGCAAATCTTCGCGCGGACGCACGACCCGAAGGCGGCGTCCGCACAGATTGACCGCCTGCTGCGGCGTCGGATTGGGGGGGATGCATCCACCTCGTTTACCACATCGCTGTGGGAGGTGCGGGAAATGGCACTGCACTCCAGGAGCCGCGCCACATTCTACAGCGGTCTGGCTGCGCTCTGCGCCCTGCTGGCGGCGGCGGTTGGCATTGCGGCGCTGCTGTTCGTGTCGGTGTCGGAGCGTTCAAGAGATATAGGTATTGTCCGGGCGCTGGGGGCGTCCCGAGCGTGGATCTACGGGGAGCAGGTTATGGCAGCGTTCCTGCTTTCAGGCACCGGAGGGGTGGTCGGCGCGCTGGCTGGCATACCGGCCTCCGCGGCCGGCGCTTTCGTCTCCCGGTGGCAGCCGCTCCTCCCGCGGCACGCCGACATCCTGGGACACCGATCGGCGCAGTTCCCCAGGATGTCGGAGATGGCGGTTACGGTCTCATGGGAAGCACTGGCGATCGCCGTGGCGCTCGCAATTCTGACGGGCACGGCGGCTGCGTTGTCGCCGGCCTCGGAAGCAGCAGGACTGGAGCCAGTGCAGGCAATCGCCCGGCGTCCGGGTACCGCCCGGCGGGTGCGGGAGGTCCTGACCTGCCTGCAGGTGGCCTTCGGCGTTCTCGTCCTGGTGGTGCTCACCTCTTACTTCGCCGTAATCCAGAGCGAGGAGCGGGCGGAAGCGCGAAAGCGGCTCGGCGAGGATCGCGTCTCGGCCAGCGCGGATCCCATTGCAGCCATGCGAAAGCCCGTCAAAGAGAGGTATCGTATAGCCTGCCGCGAGGCCCTCGCGCAAGTGCTTGCTTCTGCTGCGAATCTGTCGGCTTTGCGCGCGCACACGCCGCTGGTCAAGGATGTCACCCCGGTGGTGCCGGTAGTGCTCGATATAGGATGGGGGCCACGAGCGGCAGAAGGGGTCCAGGTGATATTCACGACCGCCGACTTTCTCCGCTATGGTAGGGAATTGGCTGCTGGGGACCCGGGCCGAGTCGCCGAGGCTTTCCGCAGCGGCAGTCCAGCCGTAGTCGTTGATCCGACCCTCAAGGAGCGTCTCTTCGGTCATCGAGACCCGATAGGCGAGAGGCTGAATGTCGGCGGCAATAAGTTCACCGTCGCTGGCGTTCGCGAGCGGCTGAACCACCACCCGAACGGCACGGCGTGGCTGCCAATAACGTACTACGAAGCCCTCAAGCATCGGGCTCGTCGCGACTGGTCGGCTGAATTCTATCTGGCTGAAACGCGAGTTGACAGCCGCCCATTGGACGAGCGTCAGTATGTAGTGGCACTGGCGCAGCTTCGGGATGCCCTGCTGCCGATGCTGCCGGAGAAGTATCGCAAAGGGATCAAGTTCAGTGAGGACATTCCCGCAACCTTGCGGGAGTTTATCCTGCAGAACAAGGGGATCGCAGCGCGGGGCGCGGTGGGCGCGTTCGCGGTGCTGCTGGTGGCGCTCATCGGCCTTGCAAACATGCTGCTGGTATCTGTTCATCAGGAAATGCACGAGATCGGCGTGCGCCGCGCGCTGGGCGCGCAACGGCCTGATATCCTGCTGCATTTCGTTTGGGAGGGCGTATTGCTGAGCACCCTGGGAGCGGCGGCCGGACTGGGAATTGGCGCGCTGATCTGCTGGGCTACGAGGAGTTGGGCAGACCTGCCCATTTCCGTCTCGATGTTCTGGGCAGTGGCTGGCGGGGTCGCCGCTGTCGTAGCGGGTGCAATCATCTCTCTGTTCCCCGCGATGGTGGCAGCCCGCATCCATCCTGTCGAGGCCTTGCGCTATGAATAGGAGACTGGAATGAGAGGCACGTGGCTCAACATCATTGTTCTCTTCGTTTTCGTCTGCGCTCTCGCACTTGCGGGTGGGTGGTGGATGATGCGCGGGCAGGGGCGCGAGGTCCCAGCCAAAGTCGAGGCGGCTGCTGTCTCCCCAGACATGTCAAAGGCCGCACCAGTAACGAATCCGAGCAAGGGAGATGTGCTGACCGTTCCGGGAGTGATCGAGCCGTTCGAAGCCGTGCCGGTTTCCTCGAAACTGAGCGCGAACATAGCAAGCCTCTACGTCCGCGATGGCAGCGCGGTTAGCAAAGGGCAACTCATCTGCATTCTGGACGACACCCAGATCCGCCAGCAGATGGAGGCAGCGCGGGCGCAACTGCTGCAGGCGCAGGAGGCGCTCCGCAAAGCAGAGGAAGGACGCAGCAAGCAGGAGCCATCGCGGCGCCTACGGCTGGAGAAAGCGCGGACGGCTCTCGAGGCAGCCCAGCGCGATCTAGAGACTTTCAAGCCACAAGCGGAACTGCAGTTGAAGCAGGCACAGGTCGCGTGCGACCGAGCGGACAAGGAACTGAAGGAATATGAGCAGCTCTACAAATCCAAGGCGGTTTCCCTCGAGGACCTGAAGATCAAGCGGCAGGCGGGTGAGGACGCCCATCTCAACCTGGACCAGCAGAAACAGGCGCTGGACAATCAGCGGGAGGCAAAGGAACACGCCCTTCGTCAGGCGCAGTTGGACCTGGATCAGACCAAGATGGAATGCGAGAAGGAGGAGTTCTCGGCGCAAGAGATCGAGTCGAGACGGGCGCAGGTCCGCAATGCAGAGGCCGAACTTGCCATAAGGAGGGCGCGTCTTGCGGACGTAAGGGTGGCGGCCCCGATCAGCGGCACGGTGCGGATCATCCCCCGCGGGCGCACATCCTCGATGATGCAGACCGGTGAAAGCGCACAGGTCCTTGGGCCGGGCGTGATGGTCTATGAGGGCGATCCATTCCTCGAAATCGCGACGACCGAGAGGGCGTGCGTCCGCATTGAGGTGGACGAGATTGACGTTGGCCGGTTGAGGGTTGGCACCAAGGCCAATATCACCGGCGACGCCTTTGCAGGTCGCGAGTTACAGGGCGAGGTGGTCACGATCCAGACCTCAGCCAAGAAGGCGGGTGAAGGAGTCAGCCTGTTCCCGGTGACGGTTCTGATAACTTCCCCGCTTCAAGGCGTGCGCATGGGCATGACTGCCGACGTAACGATTGACCTTACGCAGGCACAACGAGAGAAGAGAATGGGAGGACACGAACATGAATGAAACGCAGGCGTCACTGATTAGCCTTCGGGAAATCAAGAAGGCGTATCAGATGGGCAAGGTGCCGGTGCATGCGCTTCGCGGGGTGGACCTGTGTATCGAGGACGGTGAGATTGACCTTGCCCCCGAGAACGAGTCCAGGTGATATGTTAGTATTTGACGCCTGGACCGAGAAAAGGAGTAAGCTGCAGAAGGGATCGAACCTATCAGGGGGCCCGATGTTTCTAGATGACTATGCTTCCGAGGAGGCGATTCATGCTGCGGGACCTTAGGACTCCGGCCGGCCTGCTCCTGATGGTGAACTTCAGCCTGGCGGTGGCGATGCTGACCTCGGCCTTTGCCGTCAACGAGACTAGCCGTCGCGAGGCGCTCAATGCCATTCCTCCGCCGGGGCGGGATATGTTTTCTGTCCAGCGGCTTCACGGAAAGCAGAGGATCAATGCGTGGCCCATCACCGCGGCCGACCTGGCCGCGATTCGTCAACTCGATCAGGTGATTGGCGCGTTCGTGCTGCAGTGGGCGGAGGCCACCGCGAAACATGGCCGGGCCCACATGTTCTGCCCTTTCCTTGCAGCGGATCATCTGCTATGCAGCAGGGAACAGGTGATGCACAACAGACCGCCCAGCGAGGGGTGGCACCTGGTGAGCGGCCGCTGGTTCACTGAAGCCGAGGTGGCCAACGCCGCCCAGGTGTGCATTCTGGAGAAAGGTGCCGCCGACCAACTAGGCATCCGGCAGGCGGGGGTGATGCTTCGGCTGAACGGTTTCCCCTTTCAGGTGATAGGCATCAGACATGAGCTGAGTTCGAATGTAAGCTTCATGCCCATGACCGCAGGGGCAAGATTCGGCGCGACGGAGTTCAGTCTCACCATTCTCACGAGAGATAATCGCAAACTGATGGAACAGCGGTTGAACCCTCGGCTCCAGCAGATCTTCCGCACCAAAGACCGCTTCGCCTTGGCTGGGAGCTTCAAGAAGGAATTCGCGATCCCGGTCTACTCGAGGCAGTTCAAGGCGTTTCTCACCAAGAGCTCCGTTGGCCTAGCGCCGATCGGCATCGCGCTGTTTGGCGCGATAGGCATCTCGGCGGCCTGGGCGCGAGAGCGGCGCTGGAGCTATGCGCTGCATCGGGCGCTGGGAGCGACGCGCCTGCGGGTGGGTTTGGCGGCACTGGTAGGGCCGTTGCTGGTGGCTTCGCTGAGTTCTGCCTTGGGATTAGGCCTGGGCTGGCTGATCTGCGTGGGGTTGGCCAAGTACCTGGCGGCAGAGATTGCATTCTACTGGCTGTGGTTTGTGGTTGCCTGGGCGGTGGGGTTTACCGCGATGCTGCCGGCTGCGCTCTACGTTCTGCTGCGTGCGGCCTACGTGGACCCCGGGGAGGCCTTGCGAATCCATTGAGGCCGCGGAATCGCGTGGCAACGCCGACAGTGGAGGAACGCGACATGCAAAGGTCATTCGATCTTCTTGAATTGGCGGTGGGAGGAATATGGCGGCAGAAGCTGCGCGCCGTGATGGCGATGGCGACGATTGCGGTGGCTATCTTCAGCATATCCTTGATCGTCGGCAACGCGGTGGCCCGAAAAGAGGCCATGACGCAACTCATGAACTGGATGTACGATCCCACGCTGCTGCAAGTCAGCGCGCCGGCCTCCGATCAACCCGGAGAGCGGCCGCTGCGAGCGCATCTGGAGATGCGCGATCTTGCCGCGCTCAGGAATATTCCGGGCATCAGCCGGATCGAGCCGATCACTTCCTTGCCCGTTACGTTGAAGAGCGGCCGCGTAACATGGGAAGGCGACGCGATCGCCGCGACTCCGACCTTGCTTGAGGCGCTGCGGTTTCAGATCCCCTCCGGCCGCGCTCTCGGTGCGGCTGAGGATGAATGCCTGCTGACGCCACAGAGCGCAAGAGCGATCTTCAAAGGCGATGCTGTCGGGAAAGTCATTCGCATGAATGGTCGCTTGATGAAGGTGGCGGGTATCGTTGACGCAAAGCGCGTGCGGTTGAGATTCGATTGTTTGATACCGCTCGCCGCAGGCCGCAGTATTGCGCATATTTCCTACCCCACCAGGATCTACATTCGCGCTGCGGATGCCGCCGCCGTGCCGCAAGTGCGCCGCGCGGTTGCCGATTTCGTCTCTGCTGAATTCGGCAAGCCCTTCAGCGAGAAAATGGTGCGGGCCGACACCGATGTTAACGAGCAGAACATCCGGAGTTTCCATCGCAGCCTGCTCGCGCAGGGAGTGTTTGTCATCTTGGGGTTGATGCTGGCGATGGCGACCGTCGCCGAGATGCTCTATGCCGATGTGCAGGCAAACCTCGGGGAGATCGGCATCCTGCGCGCGCTGGGGGCGCAGAAACTAGATATCCTGTGCCAGATCGCTCTGGAAAGTATCCTGCTCAGCCTGGCGGGCGGTTGTCTTGGAATCGCGCTCACGCAGCTGTATTCCACCTGGCCGGAAGGAGCGCGCCTGGCGTGGACGAACGCTGCCTCCACTGTGTATGCTGGCCTTGTATTGTCCTTCACCGCAGGCATAATCGCCTCGCTGATGCCGGCCTATACTGCAATTCAAATATCTCCCACAGAAGCCATGCGGGAGGCCGACCGTTGAATGATGTGTGTCCGAGCAGACTGCTAGCCAGAAAAAGGAGGAACTGGAGATGAATGAAATCGCTTCGTCGTTGATCGGCCTGCGCGACATCAAGAAGGCCTACCAGATGGGGAAGGTACCCGTCCATGCGCTTCGCGGGGTGGACCTGTGTATCGAGGACGGCGAGATGGTGGCGATCATGGGGCCTTCGGGGTCGGGGAAGACTACCCTGCTCAACGTCTTGGGCTTGCTTGATTCCCCCTCGGTAGGTTCCTACAAACTCGACGGGCGCGAAGTCGCTAAACTATCGGACCGCGAGCGCAGTCGGCTGCGAAACAAACGCTTCGGTTTCGTATTCCAGATCTACAACCTGCTGCCGAGGCTCACCGCAGCCGAGAACGTGATGATCCCGTTGATCTACGGCGGCGTGAGGAGGAGAGAGCGCCGCCCGCGAGCACAAGCGGCGCTGGAGTCGGTGGGACTAGGAGACCGCATCAGGCATCGCCCCAGCGAACTCTCCGGTGGTGAGCAGCAGAGGGTAGCGATCGCACGAGCGCTTGTGAACGAGCCGTCAGTCATCCTGGCTGACGAGCCCACCGGCAACCTCGACAGCGCCTCCGGCGCCGCAATCATGGACCTCATCCAGCAGATCCACGAACAGCGAAACGTAACCGTCATTCTCGTCACCCACGACGCCAACATCGCATCGCGTGCGCAGCGCACCATCGATCTCAGAGACGGTGTGGTGAGTACGTAGGGCTCCAAAGCGTCCTGGGGTCGTGCGCGCCGGGTCAACCGGGCTTGAGACCGCTTGCGGCGACCAGGGGGGCGACGAGGCCGCCTGTGGCGGACAACGACGTGTCAGAAAGGCTGCCGTGGTGAAGCGGCCTTTAGACCGGCATGGGCGGCTCACATATGCTGTCCCATTAGTCGTCCGATTCCGCTGAGGGGTGCAGGAAAGCCTTCCGGGCACGGGGAAAGAGCCTACACGGCGGGCCAGCGTCGCCGGGGAGGGAGCACTGTCGGGAAATGACGGGAAGAGTGGGAAATGCAGGGGCAAGGACACCCGAGGTAGGTCTTAATTACCCCCCCCGAAATGTCCCACTGACGCGGAGGACGTACACCAATGCGCTACCGTCGTGGTTAATCTCGCCGTTGAGTCTGGAGGCTAACATAATGCAGCGAATGCTGGTATCCGTGCTCGTGGTTGCGCTACTGGCAGTATTGTGCGGCTTCGCGGGCGCCCAGGAGTTTCCCAATCGGCCGCCGGACACCTCACGCCAGGCGCTCACCCCGCAGTGGGCTTTCGAGGTGTGGATGTGGGAGGATAACGTCAACACCGCCGCCGCGGTGTGGGACATGGTCAACGGCTGCGCCAGATATGACCTGCCCCTGCGCGCAGTGATCATTGACAGCCCCTGGGCAACAGCCTACAACAACTTCGTGTGGGATGAGCAGCGCTACCCCGAACCGCAGCGCCTGATTGATGATCTGCATGCCCGCGGCATTAAGTTGGTCATGTGGATGACCTGCATGATCAACCTCCCCAACCAGCGGGCCGATGCCCGCGGCAGCAAAGAGGATCTATATGCCATCGCCAAAGAGAAGGGCTACCTCGCCAACGGCGGCAAGACCACCCAGTGGTGGAAGGGCGAAGGCGCCTTCATAGATTACACCAACCCCGAGGCTGCCGAGTGGTGGCACGGGCTGATGGATCGCGTGCTGCTGATGGGAGTTGACGGGTGGAAGGTTGATGGCGCCGGCGAACTCTTCCCTTTTACCGGCGGCTACGGCAAAGCGGGGCCGATTTCGGTCGTGCAGTATGTGGACGCGTACTACCGCGACAGCTACAACCACCTCATGCGCCGCAATCCCGAGGGGCTAACCATGGTGCGCTCGTGCGACACCGAGGAAACAGGCTACACCCGGCGGATTGCACCGAGGGACGCCGCGCCAGTCACCTGGTTCGGCGATCAACTCCATACCTGGGACAAGAAGGGCCTTTCGGACGCGATCACGGATCAGTTCTGTGCGATGAAGTCAGGCTACTCGGTCATGGGCGCGGATATCGGCGGCTACCTGCAGACGCCCGGCGGCGTCATCCCGCGCAATCTGTACGTCCGGTGGTTCCAGTGGAGCACCTTCCTGCCGTTCTTCCTCAACGGAGGGCTCGACGAGCATCGGCCCTGGAAGTACGGCGAGGCCGTTCTCGACCTTTACCGCAAGTTCGCGTGGACGCACCAGGAGTTGGCGCCCTACTTCTATTCCCAGGTTCATGAGGCGCATGATGGCCGCGGGCAGTTCATCAAGCCTGGCCCGGGCACCCACGAATACACCCTGGGCGACCAGTTCCTCGTCGCCATCATGTACAAGGACGAGACAAAGCGCAGCGTGACGTTCCCGGCAGGTGACTGGATTGACTACTTCGATAACTCGAACGTCTATCGCGGCCGGCGCGAGGCGGAGGTACGAGCGCCGCTCGATCGCTACCCGGTCTTCATTCGCAGTGGCTCGATCATCCCGTTGAATGTGGTGAACCGCTGCGCTGGGCACGGCGACCAGTCATCCATTGGCTCGGCGACGCTCGACATCTACCCGGATGCGAAGCGCGAGGCGGCGTTTTCGCTGTGGGATGAGAGAAGCGGAAAGACCGATTTGAAATGTGCGGTCAAGAACGTCGTGACGCGGGTGACTATCAGGGGCGCGGGGGCGCACTCATACGTCTTGCGGGTGCGAATGGCCAAGCGCCCGAGGGAGGTGCGCTTGGCAGTGGCTGGAAAACCCGCGCGGCTCCAAAAGCTCGGTGGCAAGCGCTGGATGGCGGGCGACTTGGGCTGGCGGTACGACGCAGCCGATAAGCGCCTGTGGGTGCGGCTGCGAACCATGGGAGACGCTGAGGCAACGATAGTGCCTGCCGAGATGTGAGGGCGATTGATACCAGCGGGCACAAATCCCCGAGGCTGCCGAGTATTCTATTGTCATTTTCGACGGAACGGGGCGAAGCCAAGAGCCTTGCGAGGTGACTGCAAAATCCTGGCGCCATTTGTACGCAGTTCCCGTAAGGCCAGCCGTCAGCGGCCTCTGCGAGGCCCTGAAAGCATTCCTTTCTAGTCTCAGATGAGACACGTTGCAGCGGTAAGGCGGTCCTGAGACCGCCGTGTCACCGCAGTCGCCATGCCAAGTCCCCATCTGATCTGCACGTTCCTGGCCGCCAACGAGTAGCAAGAGGATATGTGGGGCACAAAAGTCGGATTCTGGTTCCTTTCAGGTATTGTAGCGCCCACTCGCGCAGGATGCCGTGGGTCCGCGCCGAAAGCGCTCCATAAGTTGGGTCTCGTGCGGGTCTCAATGTGGCAGCAGGGCAGCGCGAAGTGACGGCCTATCTAGATCGGTTGGTCGAACTCATTCTGAAGGGCGCGCCAGACACACCCGACAAGGTCTTGGCAGCTTTTCGCGCCGTGCCCAGACATATATTCGTGCCGGAGATATGGGCGCACGTGTCTGGTGAGGCGCCAAAGACACTGGTGTGTGATCCGCACCTTCCTACGACAGAGGCTCTGGAGTACGTATACGCCGACAGGCCGTTAAACCAGATGATAAGGCTTCCGGATGGCGTGAGGTGCGTTAGCAACAACAGCCAGCCGTCTCTAACTGCGCAAGCCCTTGCTGCGCTAGATGTAGATGAGGGACAACGCATACTCGAGATCGGCACGGGCACAGCCTATGCGGCGGCACTTCTAGGGCATTTGGTCGGTTCTGCTGGAGCTGTAATCTCCGTAGAGATCGTCCCGCAGTTCGTCGAGATAGCGCGTCAGGCCATAGCGCAACTTGGCCTCAGCAACATCACGTTGGTTGCGGGAGACGGCGTTTTCGGGTACGAACCAAGGGCGCCGTTCGACCGTATACTCGGCAGTGTAAGCTTTCGTGAGGTGCCCCGAGCTTTCGCGGAACAACTCAACCCGAAGGGCAGGATAGCGATTCCTCTGCGACTGACACCGGGCGGGGATGTGCTGGTCGTCTTCGACCGGGAGGAAGGAAGGTTAAGGGGACATGGTGTCTGTGCGTGCGGCTACCAAGCACTGCTAGGTAGGCAGCACTTCGACGAGATGGATGCATGGATCCGGACAGATTCCGATCCCCTCCTCCGTTCCCTCCTGCAAACCCAACCTCAATCGGTTGAGTTTGTTGGTGCCATGGTTCGAGATGTTCAGGAGGCCTACGATTTCAAGTTCTGGTTGGGCATCCACGAAGAATGGGCAGGGCTCATCGATGACCGTCCCAGCAAGCGGGTAGCCCACCTGGCCCTGCTCGATCCGAACCGGCAATCAATGGGAGCCTGGTGGTTCGGGGAGACACAGGTACGGTTTTACGGCCAGCCCAAAGCGCGTGAGCAATTCCTGACGGCGTATGACAGCTGGACAGAGCAAGGACGCCCATGCCCTCGTGACCTCCGTATGCACGTCTCTTGGGAAGACAGCAGAGAAGATTCCGGCGAACCTGGCCTATGGAGACAGTTAGGGGATGCCATGTGCCGCATATGGTTCGAAACGCCGGAAGCGGGTTGTACTCGCTCGGTCTGCTAAGCCAGTCACGGCCGCAGCGTGACCACCTACAATGGCCGCAGAAGTCGGAATCGGGAGCCTTCAACCGACTGCGGCAGCGGCCCCATGCGTGCCTGACAGCGGCGAAGAGCGCCATAACAGCACACTCCGCAAGAAGAAGCTGCGCCGTGGGCGGTGCAGAATCGTCCAATATGATAGAATGGCCTGGGACTAGAGGCAAGCCCACAGGGCCCTCAGAGGTGTCCTATCGCTATTTGACATGGACACTATGCCCGATCGGTGGTCTGAACCCCAAATCTTGGTCCACCTGCAATGAGAGTAAACGCGAGTCCGTCCTGGAGCGGCCGGCCGAAGACCACTGACGCCGGCCTGAAGGTAAGCGTCCGCGCAACAGCGAAGAGAGGCTTCGCCTGCGGAATCGCGCAAAGCGCGGTCACCGTAACCTGAACGATAAGGAGGGCGCCGATGAGGAGTCTGGCACCAAGGATGTTAATCTGGGGGACGGCCGCCAGCCTGCTGGTCGCCTTCGCTTCCTGCGCGAAGCAGAAGCCTGCTCCCGCCCCGAAAAAAGTCGTTGGCGTAACGCTACTGACCAGGTCCCACGCGTTCTACCAGGATCTGGAGGTGGCCATGCGCGAGACCGCCGATCGCCTCGGCATCCAGCTCATGGTGCAGTCGTGCGACTTCAAGGTTGACGTCCAGACCAGCCAGGTCGAGGATTTCATCAACTCCGGCGTCAGCGCGATCGTCATCTGTCCCGCCGATTCGAACGCAATCGTGGGGGCGGTCAAGCGCGCCAACGCCGCCAAAATCCCGGCGTTCACCGCTGACATCGCGGCCAAGGGAGGCGATGTCGTCTGCCACGTCGCCTCCGACAACGTGCGGGGCGGTCATGTCATCGGCGAATACCTGGTTAAGCTGCTGAAAGGCAAGGGCGAGGTCGCGATCATAAACCACCCCGTGACCACCTCGGTGCAGGATCGCGTGCGCGGTTTCCGCGAGGCCCTCAGCAAGGCTTCCGGGATCGAGGTGGTGGCTGACCAGACGGCCGAGGGACAGCGCTCGAAAGCGGTGGACATTGCGGAGACCATTCTCGAGTCGCATCCTAATCTGAACGCCATCTGGGGCATCAACGACGACAGCGCGTTGGGGGCGCTGCAAGCAGTACGTCAGGCGAAGCGCGGCAACCGTGTCATCGTCGTCGGCTATGACGGCACCCCCGAGGCGCGCAAGGAGATCCTCGCCGGCTCGCCGCTTAAGGCGGATGCGGTGCAGTACCCACAGCGGATCGGTCAGGTCACGATCGAGACCATCGACAAGTATCTGCGCGGTGAGCAGGTACCCAAGGCCATTCCAATCGAGGTCGGCATAATTGACCGCGCGACACTGCAGCGCGAAGGCGCCGGGTCGGCCACGCCCACGAGCTCGGGCAAATCATCCGAGCCGGCTAAGTCCACCGCCCCGGGGAGTTGATCGATTAGGCGTCATGAGCGTGGTTGAATCGCAAGCAGTGGCCGGGGCGGAAACCGACGCAGCCGTCCTGGTGATGAAACGGATCACCAAGACTTTCCCCGGCGTGCGCGCGCTCGACGGGGTCACCCTCGAGGTGCGGCGCGGCGAGGTGCATGCTCTCGTCGGCGAAAACGGAGCCGGCAAGTCCACCTTGGTCAAGATCCTCGCGGGCGCCCTGCTGCGTGACCAGGGGGAGATCCGGATAGACGGTCGCCCGGTCGAGATCCGCTCTCCCCACGCCGCGCAGCAACTCGGCGTCAGCATGATCTATCAGGAGTTCAATCTCGTTCCCTATCTCACCGTCGCGGCAAACATCTTCCTCGGGCGCGAGCCACAGGTTGCGCCGGGCATCATTGACCGCGGTCGCATCTACCGCGAGGCACAAGCGGTGCTCGATCGCCTGGGCGTCCAGATCGACGTCCACGCGCCCGTCAGCCGCCTCAGCGTCGCCCAGCAGCAAATGGTCGAGATCGCCAAGGCGATCTCCTCCAACGCCAAGCTCATCGTTATGGACGAGCCCTCCGCCACCCTCACCCAGTACGAGCTGGCGCGCCTCTTCGAGCTTATTCGCGCCCTGCGTGGCGATGGCGTCAGCATCATCTATATCTCCCACCGCCTGGAGGAGATCTTCGAGATCGCCGACCGCGTCACCGTCCTGCGCGACGGCCAGCTCATCGGCACCCATTTCGTGCACGATGTGACCAAGGACGACATCATCCACATGATGGTCGGGCGTCAGTTGACCGCTCAGATCCCGAAGCGCACCGTCCGCATAGGGAAGGAGGTGATGCGGGTCGAGGGGCTGAGCGGCGGCATCGTGCGTGACGTAAGCTTCGCGGTTCGTGCAGGCGAGATCGTTTGCCTCACGGGCTTGGTCGGCGCGGGGCGCAGTGAGGTGGCGCGGATGATCTTCGGCGTCGACCCCAGGACCGGCGGGCGCATCCTGCTGAGCGGGCAGGAGGTGCGCATCCGCACCCCGCGCGAGGCTATCCGCCGCGGCATCGGCTTTGTCACGGAGGACCGCAAAGCGCAGGGGCTGTTGCTGGGCCTGACCGTGCGCGCGAACATCACCCTGGCGAACCTTGACCTGCTCTCCCACTATGGCCTCATCCGCCGCCAGCGGGAGCGTAGCGCCGCCGGCCGTTTCATCCACAGCTTGCGCATCCGCACCCCCAGCCCCGAGCAGCTCGTGCGCAACCTCAGCGGCGGCAACCAGCAGAAGGTTGTCCTCGCCAAGTGGCTGCTCACCGAAAGCCGCGTCTTGCTCTTCGATGAGCCCACGCGCGGCATCGACGTGGGCGCCAAGGCGGAGATCTACCAACTGATGGGCGATCTCGCCGCCCGCGGCGTGGCGATGCTGATGATTACCTCTGAGCTGCCCGAGGCCATCGGCATGGCCGACCGCATCCTGGTCATGCACGAGGGTCACATCACCGCGGAAATCCCGCGCGCCGACGCGACCCAGGAAAAGGTCATGTTCTACGCCACAGGTGGGAAATGAGCGCCCCGGTCCCGGCGACGCCCGCGACCCGGGCGGAACGTAAGCCCATTATCGGCTACCTGCGCGACTACCTCATCTACCTCGTCTTCATTGCCATCTGCCTCATCCTGGCACTCGCCACGCCGAATTTCTTCAAGCCCGACAACCTCGTGAACATCGTTCGCCAGAGCTCTTTCCGCGCCATCGTCGCCGTGGGCATGACCTTCGTCATCCTCACCGCTGGCATTGATCTGTCCGTCGGTGGCGTAATCGCTCTCTCGGGCGTTGCGGGCTCGCTCGTTCTCGTCCATCCCGGCCTGCCGGTGCCGCTGGCGATCACGCTGGGCATCGGCGCCGGGGTAGCCGTCGGCACGGCGGTGGGAGCGTTCAACGGCCTTGCCATCACTCGCTTCCACCTGCCCCCGTTTATTGCAACCCTCGCCATGTGGTTCATCGCCGGCCGCGACGGCGGGTTGGCCTTTCTCATCACCAGCGGCCAGCCAGTCTTCAACCTGCCGCCATCGTTTCTGTTCGTGGGGGCCGGCGACGTCCTCGGAATCCCCGTCCCCGTAATCATCATGGTCGTCATCGTCGCCGCCGGCCACTTCGCGTTGACCCGCGCCACCTTCGGCCGCTACGTCTATGCCGTCGGCGGCAATGAAGAAGCGGCACGGCTGTCGGGCATCAATGTGCGGCGCGTCCTGATGACGGTCTACGTCATCTCCGGCATGCTCTCCGGTCTGACCGGCATGATCCTCGCCGGGCGCCTCGCCAGCGGGGATCCCAAGACCGGCGTTGGTCAGGAGCTGGATGTCATCGCTGCAGTCGTCGTCGGCGGCACCAGCCTCTTCGGCGGAAGGGGAACCATCCTCGGCACGGTTGTGGGCGCGCTGATCATCGGCGTTCTCAATAACGGCCTCAACCTGCTGAACATCTCCTCCTACTGGCAGCCGGTCGTCAAAGGGGGCGTTATCCTGGTAGCGGTGATGATAGACCAGGTGACGAAGAAATGATAGGCTGGCGCCACCCTGAGCTGGCGGGCCTCACGCCCGCTCCGCACCTGCGATCGCCCCTGCCGCCCCGACCACCTACTGCGGCTGCAAATTGAAGTTCTTGATGCTATCATGGGTTATAGACCCCCAGGAGGTTGGAATCGTGATCAGAGGTCTCAGACTCACTCTTATGTTGTGCGTCCTCGGAGCGCTTGGGGGCGTTTCGCCGGCTCAGGATCTGTCCGATTGCACGCTTTACATGGTGGGGCAGTCGCATATTGATGTCGCCTGGCGCTGGCAGTGGCCGGAAACCATTATCGTCTGCCATGACACCTTCGGCCAGGCGCTGCGGCTGATGCAAGACTACCCCGACTTTCGCTACACCCAGAGCCAGGCCGCGATATACCTGGCGATGGAACAGCACTATCCCGATCTATTCGCCAAGATAAGGCAAGCGATTCAAGACGGGCGCTGGGATGTCGTTAACGGCATGTGGGTGGAACCAGACCTCAACATGCCCGGCGGCGAGGCGTTGGTGCGCCAGTGTCTCTACGGGCAGCGCTACTTCCGGCAGAAGTTCGGAGTTGAGGCGCATGTCGGGTCGGGCGCGGACAACTTCGGCACCGCCTGGACGCTGCCGCAAATACTGAAGAAAAGCCACATCGACAAGTTCATCTTCACGCGATGTGGCCATGGGCAACCCCTTTTCATGTGGGAAGGGCCGGATGGGACGCAGGTCTTCGCCTACGATGTCGGCGCGGTCATTCGGCAGTTCGATGTCGAGGACATCCGGGACATTGCGGGAATCAGAGCCGGTCTCGTCGCGGTGGCCCAAAAGATGGGGATCGACGCCATCGCGCTTCCGTTCGGGGTCGGCGATCACGGCGGGGGGCCGACCCGCAATGACATCACGAGGTTCAAGGCGCTGGCGCAACTGCCGGGCATGCCCAAAGTGAAGCTTGCGAGCGCGGACGAGGCGATGGCCGCGATGAGGAAGCAGGCTCACGACCTCCCCGTCTGGCGCAGCGAACTTAACTACACCTACGGAGGGTGCTACACGTCGCAGGCCAACACGAAGCAGCGCAATCGCAGGTGCGAGACGCTGCTGCCCGACGCGGAGAAGTTCGGGGTGATGGCCATGGCGACCGGCGGCTTCGACTATCCACGCGACATCCTCGCCGCCGCTTGGCGCGGCGTGCTCTTCAACCAGTTCCACGACATCCTGCCGGGCTCGGGAATCGGCCCCGTGTACGAAGATGCGACGGCGCTCTACCGATGGGTCGAGGCCGCCGGCCAGGGGGCGCTGGACGGTGCGCTGGCGAAGCTCGCCGACCGCGCGAACACGCAGGGCAAGGGCAGCGCCGTCGTCGTCTTCAACCCGATGCCGTGGCCGCGCACCGACCTGACGCAGGTGACCCTCGATTATGCCGAGGTCCCGGCGAATCTGACCGTGCGCGATTCCAGCGGCAAGCGGTGGGCGGCGCAAGTCATCCGCAGCAACCGGATCTACGAGGCATTCGAACGCTGCCAGGTGATCTTTGCCGCCCGCGACGTTCCTGCGCTCGGCTTCAAGGTGTTCTGGATCGAGCCGGCGAACGCGCCGGCGACGAGCGGGTTGAGCGCCGGCGACTACTGGGTCGAGGGTGCACGCTTCCGGATCGAGGTCGACGGCAAGACCGGTCACGTCACGGCGATTCGCGATAAGAAACTAGGGCGCGATGTGCTCGCGGGCGGCGCGCAGGCGAACGTGTTGCGGCTTCTGGGGGATGACGGTGATGCCTGGAACATTCACTACACCGGCAAACGCGCCGAGCTTGACTCTCCGACCTCGGTTCGGGTCGTCGAGCGCGGCCCAGTTCGCGCGACGATCGCGGTGAGCTATTTCGGCAACGGCAGCGTTTACGAGCAGCGAATCTCCATCTACGACGACATGGACCGCATCGACTTCCCGACCACGGTGGATTGGCGCGAGTACCACACATTGCTAAAGGCATGCTTTCCGGTCGCGGTCAAGGCCGAAACGTTCGACCGGGAGATCCCCTTCGGCAATATCGCGCATGACTGCAATGCCGACGAGGTGCCCGCCCACAAATGGATTGACCTCTCCGACAACCAATGGGGCGTCAGCCTGCTCAATGACTGCACGTACGGCCACAGCGTCAACGGCAACGAGATGGCGATCACGCTACTGCGCAGCCCCACCGACCCGGACGCAGTTGCGGACGTCGGGCGCCACACGATGACATACAGCCTATATCCGCACGGGGGCGGATGGCGCGAGGCGCTCACCCAGCGCCACGCCGAAGATCTCAACGCGCCGCTCATCGCACGCACGGCGGCGGCTCACAGCGGCGCCCTCGGATACCAGCACAGCATGCTCGAAGTGCAGCCCGATAACGTCTTCCTCGCCGCAACCAAGCTGTGCGAGGATTCGGGCGGCTTGCTGGTGCGCATCTGGGAGGCGCATGGCCAATCCACCACGGCGCGCGTCAAGTTGCCGGTGACGCCGGTCGGTGTCACCGAGGTGGATCTGCTGGAGGACGAGGTGGGCCCGGCGCGGGTCGATCATGGCGATCTTGTCGTCGCCATCAAGCCTTATGAGATTCGCACCTTCAAGGTACGTTGGCGGGGCGCCAAGGCGGGGGCGCCTGAGGCGCACAAATCGGGCTTCGTTCTGTCCGGCGAACGGGCATGGGAGATGCGATAGCGGCGACGCATCGAACGCGATAGCAACGTCTCAAGGGGTGAATTAAGGTACGGTTCCGGTGTCCCTGCTCTTGCATCTCGTTGCGTCCGCGCGAGCTTGCGATAGTTCTCACGCCTGGCCATCCGCCAGCCGGCGGGTCCGAATCTGCAGTTCCTTGCGCCGCGCCAGGATACCTTCCCGGCGGCCAAAGTAGACGTCGTCGGGGGTGACGTGACCTGACCGCGTCCTGTCCAGAAACTCATATGCCTTCGAGAGCCCCGGCGTACCCCATATTGTAGCATTCCCTGCGGGTGTCAACCGCCCGCGCGACCGGCGTGCCGGGCACGTGCGTGCCGCAATGGCGCCAGTCCTCACACAGCGGCCGCAATGCCGCCTGACTGCCAATGTAGGGTCGCAGGCAAGCCCGGAGGGCCGCTAGAGGTGTCCCATTGCCATTTGACAACGGCAGCATGTTGCCGTTCTGAGGCCGCAGGTTAGTCTTGGAACAGTACGCGATTAGCTGCTGGGCCGGACGGAGACTTCGGGCTGCTGGAGCTGTCTGTTCTAGACGTCGATCTCGACCCACAAAGCTGCATGATCAGATGCGGCGTCCTTTTCGACCTCGATAGTATCGAGATGCGGAAACAGCGTACCGTTCTTGCCGCCCCATACACCTCGGCGTTCGATGCCAGCTTTCACCACCTTGGCGGCGAGTTTGGGGGACATGAGGATGTAGTCGAGCTTGGCCGACTTGGTGCCATTGCCGTGGGTGCCGGGCCTCCCGTCTCCGACGAATTTCGGGTGCGTCATGACATCGGTCAGGCGTGACCCCTCACGAATCAATGGGTCCATCGGCGATTCATCGGGCACTTCGTTCAGATCGCCCGCTACTGCGACATAGTCGAAGCCGTCGGCAAGCCGCTCGTCGCAAATCGCTCGAACTCGCTTGGCTTGTCGCAGCCGCTTGGCTGCTGATTCAGTGGGCTTCCCGTAACCCTTCGATTTGAAGTGATTGACGAGCGATAGCAGGGTGTTCCCCTGCGCCGTCTTCAGTTCGTACTCGGCGCAGTCACGGCTGAAGATCGTTCCTTCTGCGTCCGTGTCGTCGACATGGCTGCGCATGCGGACGATCTCGAATGGCGCGCGCGTCATGATGCCAACATCGATCCCACGGTCGTCATTTCCATCAATCAGCATCACATGATGAAGCGGCGTTGCGCCAACCTTGGGCATTACGTCGTCATTGAACCGTTTGAGGGTTATGCGGTCTTCCGCCTCAACCACACACAGCACGTCAGGTTTCAGCAGTCCGACGATGCGGGCGGTGTTCTCGGTGGCCGTTTCTTTGACCGGCTCTCGCTGCAATTCAAACCAGCCGATCCAGTCGTCTCTACCATCCGCGCTGATCTCGACAGGCTTGTTCTTCGGACGGTACAGCAACTTGCCGCGAATATCACGGAGACGGATGAACCTGCTTTCTCCTTTCGTCAAGAGCCCTTTGTGCCGCTTCATTATCTCCAGCAACTCGGCCTTGATGCCGTCCGTGTATTGAGGCTCCTGAATCAGCATAGTAAGTCGGTTGAAGTCCTCCAGGACAGGTTTGCCCTCCTCCCAGGTATCGAGATTCAGCGCTTTGGCCCGTTCGAACATGTTCTCAACGTTGAATGTTGCCAATCGCATTGTTGACCCCTCCTGTTGGGTAAGCAGCTGCGGATTCCCCGCCTGGGGTTTCCATATTAGACCTGGAAATCCCTCTTCCTCGTGTTGCCTTACCTCCGATGCGACGTGTCTATGCTAGCGTCCTCTTTCTTGCAGTCGAAAGCGTCGCAATGTCGCAGGGCCCCGGAACCAATCCCCGGCCTCAGAAGATCTTGAGGCCGCCTGTGCTGGTCAGGGCCTTGTGAGACCGGCTGCGGCGGTCAGGAGCACGTGAGACAGCCTGCGATGGTCAACCGGGCTTGAGACCGCCACCCGGCAGCCTATAGGCCGTCGTGCCAACCTCCTGAAACAGCCGCGTCACTGCCGTCGGCACGCCGAGCCTGTCGTCTGGTCGCCGCCTTCCTGGCCGCCAATCAGTACCAAACGGACATGTGGGGCCAAGAAGGCAAGTTATGTGCCTCCTCATCGGCGGGCGTTACGGTACTCGTGCGGCCCATGACCCCGTAGTCTTGGCGTCCAGTGGCGCGCCGTTCGCGCCCTCGTGCGCACCCCGACCTCCTGACGGTGGCGATCCGCGGCCACTTCGCCGAGAGGATGCGGGCACTGTCCGAGAGCAGTGGAATGAGCCTGGCCAAGCTCCTCAAGGACGCACTGCTGGTCTATGAGGCCGACATCGAAGCCGGCCACGAGCCAGGAAGCAGCCTGAGGCAGTGGCAAGAGAGCCAGTCTGGCGGTCAGCAGAACGCTTCCTGAGGTGTCTGACCTGCTCCTCTACGGCAAGCGGCGGACAGTGGCGCCTAAGAGCGGCACTGCGATGTCAGACGCGCGTCGGGAGTAGGCGCGGCGCAGAGAAAGGGAGCGCACGATGCGACGAGCGCACGGAGCAGTCTGGTCACAACCGTGAGGGTGTACCAAGGGTGCACCGAAAGTATACCAAAATCGGGCCTTTCTCGAGATTCGAGAGGCCGGACGATACGTTTTCGGGAGCCGTGAAATCCCGCAGTAGGGCTGTGCCAATGTCTGGGACCCGCATATTCGGATTTGGCATATCTCTGAAACGGCAGCCACAGGGGTGTACCAACGGTGTACCAAGGGTGTACCGGGAGTGTACCGCTGGCAGCTCTTTCTTGGCCTAAGTGGCCGTGTTGGGTGCAGGAAAAGTGTACAGGAGAGGCGGCACCGAACCGGTCCGGCCATTCTCCTACGCGGACCTGACTCGGATATATCCTGGGGTTCTGGGCAGCGGTATTTGGGCTGAGCCCCCGCGCTGTAGCGCTTCGTTGCTGGGGCATGCCGACTCCCCGGCATAGGTTGCGTTCCCAGCGTCGTACGGGACCCGTAGATGAGGCTGGCTCGCATCCGTGTGCGCCCTGGTCTCGCCCGCGCGTGGGGATGCCTCATGGTGTTCTGTGGGGCTTCCAGCCGACGACGGCCGCAAAATCCCCGACTGACCCAGCGATCAGTATCCAGAGAAGGCCGCTTCGGAGCTGGCATGAGAGACCCGCCTTGAATATACCGACCGGAGGGCCCCGGAATATGACGACCGGAGGGCCCTGGCTCGAGCGGAGTGGACATGAACTCGCAGGCCAAGAACAGCAGGGATGCTGGCTCCAAGATCGCGGATCGGTTGCGTTCGCCTATCTCGTCAGCGCCAGACTCGGAGAGGGAATTGTGGGAGCGGCTCCCGCGAGAGTCAGCGAAGGCGTACGATGTCTTCCTGCGGTTCCGTGGTCTGGGTCCACAGCGCACCCTTAGGCAGGCAGCTGCTGTCACCGGCCGCAGCCTTAGCCTGCTAAAGCGCTGGTCGCAAGGACACTGTTGGTTTGCGCGCGCGGCGGCTTACGACCTCGCCGAACGCGGCAAGGCGGACGCCGAGCTGAGTGAGCAGCGTCGGGAGATCTACCGCCGCAGAATTGCGAACGCCTCGCTCCTGGAGCGGGTGGGGATGGCGCTCATCAGGACTGCGGTCGGTCAGGACGAGAGCACCGGCGGAGCCCGGCTTTCCGATCCCGCCCTGCTGGACGCCGGCGTCAAGCTGTGCAAGCTGAGCGTGCATATGGAGCGCAGCGAGGTCCAGAAGTGGACTGTCGCATCCTGGTTCGACGTGGACGAGATGCAAGTGAGCAGGCTCAGCAAGAAGGACAGGGAGGAACTGCTGGACGGGTTGCTAGAGCTTGTCGAAAAGGTTCGGACCTCGCAGGGTGGTGCGCGCCAGAGTGCGGCGTTTTCCCAACTCGTGAAAAGGGTGCTCGATAAGCTCCCCGAGGAGGCGGTGGAGGAGCTCGCGCAGAGTTACCTGGACAGATGGGATGCCGAAGACAGGAGGAAAAAGTCCGATGAGAAGACATAAGACGTTGGTGACGGAAGGCGTACCCATAGAGAAGATCAAACCTGCGTCGTACAACCCGCGGATCATGCCGCGAGAAGAGATGGTCAAGTTGCAGCGGTCCATTGAGGCGTTCGGCCTCGTCGAGCCGATCATAGTCAGGACCGCCGACGGCACGGTTGTAGGCGGGCATCAGAGACTGGAGGCGGTGAAGGCACTGGGGATCAGGACGGTGCCGGTAGTCTACGTGGACGTATCGGAAGCAGAAGCCAAGGTGTTGAACGTCGCCTTGAACAGGATTCAAGGCGAGTGGAACCTGCCGAAGCTGGGAGAGCTGCTGGAAGAACTGCGGGACCTGCCTGGCCTGGACGAAACCCTTACGGGCTTTGACGAGCGCGAGATGGACGAACTGCTTGCCGACCTCGAGCGACAGCAGCAGCCCAAGCCCTTCGAGGAGACCTTCGATACCGCAGCCGAGATGCTGCAAGACCAGAGACTGAAGGCCCCCACGCGCGCGAAGACGGGCGAGATATGGCAGCTTGGTCGCCACCGGCTGCTGTGTGGGGACAGCCTAGCCCCGGGTGCGCTGGAGCGCCTGTGCGGCGGAAAGAAAGTGGATTTGGTGTTAACCGATCCGCCGTATGGCATCGCCTTCCAGTCAGAGATGGCGAAGCGGGGACGAAGAAAGCAAGCCATCGCGAACGACGCCAAAGACGACTTCGATGCGCTCCTCGCCAAGGCTCTTCCCGCGATCAAGGCCGTGATGAAGCGGGGCGCGGTGATGTACTGGTTCGCCGGGGGTGGGGGAGGAGAGCCTGTGCTTGCCAGGGCCCTGCTGGCCATCAGCAATCACTTCACGCTTCTCAACACCATTGTCTGGGACAAGGTTGACGCCGGCCTCGGGTGGAGATGGCGCAGGACGTGGGAAGCGATAATCGAGGGATCGAACGGGAAGCCGAGTGCCTGGTATGGCGGCACTGAGAAGCGCAACGTATTGCGCTACGCCAAGGCGATACCCCAGGCCGACGAGCATCCCACCCCCAAGCCGGTGCCGCTGCTGGAGGAGATCATCAAGGCTTCAGCAGCGAGCAGGTCCGTCATCCTCGACCCCTTTGCCGGTTCGGGCTCGACGCTCATCGCCGCAGAGCGCACAGGCCGCTCCTGCTGCGCTGCGGAATTGGAGCCCCGCTACTGCGACATCGTCGTCGCGAGATGGGAGGCGCTTACTCAGGTAAGGCCGTCGAAGATGCATGCTGAGTGATCTCCTCCCGTTGGCGACGAACCCCGCGGGCGGCGCGGCGAACGATTGGGCGCCGCACGGCGCCGCTTGACATCTCTGCTTCAGCCGGGTAGAATAGGATTGTCTGAGAATCTGACAGTCAGTTGCAGATGTCCTGCGTTGGGGAATGGCTATGGCGACGAGCAAGATCGGAAAGCACGGTGTGGTTGTCATCCCGGTGAAGCTGCGCAAGCGCTTCGGGCTGCAGGAGGGCACACTCGTGATCGCGGAGGAACGGACCGAGGGCATTCTCTTGCGTCCGGCCGTAGCGCTTCCGGTGGAGACGTACTCACCAGAACGCGTGGCGGAGTTCCTGCTGAGCAACGCGGTGGACGCGCGGGAGTACAAGAAAGCGGTCGCCAGGGTCAGAAGCATGGGGCTTGATCCGGAGGCGATTCCCCACACCAGGCCCAAGTGAGTATGGCGATGGACCGGGTGTTCCTGGACGCCAACATCCTGTTCTCGGCCGCATACGTGCCCACTTCGCGCCTGCACAAGCTGTGGTCGCTTCGAGAGACGGAACTGGTCAGCTCGCAGTTCGCACTGGACGAGGCGCGACGGAACCTGGTGGCCTATGCTCCCGAGGGTGTTGGCCTGCTGGAGCAACTGTGCTCTCGGGTCACCATCGTCCCGGAAGCCGCGTCGCCGCTGCCCCTACCTGAAGGCATCGACCTGCCTGACAAGGACCAGCCGATACTGGCGGCGGCGATTGGGGCCGGTTGCACTCACCTGCTGACAGGCGATACGCGCCACTTTGGGCCCCTCTATGGGCGCAGGGTTGGAGGTGTGCTGCTGCTGACACCGGCGCAGTACCTGCGCAGGCGGGCGGCAGAGGGCCGCAGCAGGGGCCGCAAGCGGTAAGTGGCGGTGGGACAGCAGATGGCGGTCAGGCGCCCATGAAACGAGGTGCAGCAGTCGGGGCCGCTAGAGGTGTCCCGTCGCGCTTTGACAAGGGCACTCTGTCCTCGGAACCTGATCGCCCTGTCAGTCTCTGGAATCAAGGCCTGATCCCTTGATTCGAGGAAAGGAGAGAGTTGCATGCCGCTGGTTGATGAGAGGGTGATTCTTCACCCAGCGCGGGAAGAAAGGCGAGCGGTTGGCGCCTTCAACGCCAACAACATGGAGATGGTGCAGGCCTTCGTCTCGGCGGCGGAAGAGACTAGCGCAGAACTCGGGCAGCAAATGGACCTGATCATCCAACTGAGCCCTGGGGCAAGCGAGTACGCCGGCTGGCCTCTGGGGGCCGGCATGGTGAAGATCGCGGCCGCCGAATCGAAAATCCGCATCGCCTTGAACCTGGACCACGGCAAGAAGATGGAGCAAGTCGAGAAGGCCCTAGCGAACCAATTCACCGCTGTTCTGATCGATGGTTCAGATCTCGAGCGTCGCGACAACATCGACTTGACCCGCAAAGCGGTGGAGATGTGTCATGCACAAGGCGTACCGGTGGAGGCTGAACTGGGCAAGATTCCCAAGATCGAGGACTTTTTCAACAAGGAAGAGATCGCACAGCTGATGGCTCTGCCCGATGCCGAAGCCGTGCGCATCATACGTGAAAGAGCCGGCGCGACGGTTGAGGGACTGATGGCGAAGCCTGATGATGTGGAGGAATTCGTGACGAAAACCGGATGCGACTTCCTGGCTGCGGCCTTTGGTTCGATACATGGAATCTGGGATGACATCTGGCCGATCAGGCTCGACCGCCTCCTAGAGATCCAAGAGCGCACGAGCCTGCCTCTGGTCTCTCATGGGTCCTCAGGCATTCTGATGACAGCCCGTGACGCCCAGGAAAAGGGCATTGGGCTAGCGGAGGGCGAGGGGACGCTCTTGGATGCCATACAGACAGGTGGGGTCACGAAGGTGAATGTTGCCACCGCTCTGTCCATAGCCTTCATAGACGGTTTCGTGGCCGCCCACAAAGCCAATCCAAGTGAGAAGGATTTCCGCGTCCTTGGCCGTGCTGCCCGACACCAGGTCAAGGAGGCTACCAAGAAATACATGAGGCTCTTCGCAGGCCGGGTCTGACCGCATGTGGCCTCTCCGTAGTTGCAATGCCAGCCGGATTGTGGATGCCGTTTATTGTGCTTGTCAACCGCCGCACCCTTCGCTCATTGGGCGAAGAAAACCGCAGAACTCTCAGTCCCCCTTCTGCCTGACGGTGCGGGCGTGCCCCGCACCCAGCCTCAGCACCTTGAAGGCTTCGGCGTACTGATAGCCGCACTCTGCCCCAAGTCCTCGCGCTCTTCGTCGCACCTGCTCATCTGTCTCGGCCATTGCCCTTTTCAGTTCATCGCCTTTCGGCACTCCAAAGCCGATCTGGCTGCGATGGCAGAGACACGCCTTGACCTTGTCTTCGATGGTGTCTGTTATGTCCACATAGCAGTTGGCGTCATCAGTGTCGAAGAGGTGCACTTCTCTCACTTCGTGAGGCTCAAGCCCGTCGCATGTGCATTGCTCGTGGTGAGCCAGATGCCAGCCTGCGTTGCTGGCTGCTTCTATAGCAGCCCAGGCTGCGGTGCGGTGATCAATGTGAGTCAGGTTTGCCCTCCAGGGATCGAGCCCCAGCACGACATCGGCTCTCGTCATCCGCACTAGCCGGACAACCTGCGCTCTCATCCCCAGGCTAGGATAAAGCGTGCTGTCATCATACCCCAGGAAGAAGATCCTCTCGACGCCCAGCACTTGTGCTGCCTCGGTCAACTCCTGCCGACGAATCTCGGCCAAGCGCTCGCGCGTCATGTTCCGGTCGTAGCTGCCCACATTGCCGTTAGTCAGACACGCATAGAACACGCGGTGACTCTGGGTGGTCAGCTTCTTGATTGTCCCTCCGGCATAGAACTCGGCGTCGTCGGGGTGAGGAAAGACCACCATGTACACTGGCTGTTCGGCCATCACTGTCAGCACCTCCCTCTATGGATGAGGCTTCGGGATGCGGCCACGACGCGCCGCTTGAGGTTGGATTGCCCCCAATGTGCCTGGTTTCCTGCTGTCAACCTCTGGGCAGGCCTGCCTACACAGGGAATTGCGGACTGGCTAGCACAGAAGGGAGCGAGGGAATGGGTTGCTGCTGGACTGCGCAAGGGGGCCGTGAGGAGCCGGCGGGCGAGGGGGGCTAAAGGGGAGCACACTCCACAAGAAGAAGCTGCGCCGACTGCGCCGCAGAATCGTCCAATATGATAGAATGGCCTGGGACTAGAGGCAAGCCCACAGGGCACTCAGAGGTACCCCGTCGCCATTTGACAACGACAGCACGATTCGTTGCGCGAATCGCACTTGTCAGGAAGATGAGACCGTCTTATATGATAGTCACGCGTCCGTGAGACCAGTTGCACGGGTCACGCGGCCATGAGGATCGTGGTGCCGGGCAAGTGCGCGCCGATATCAGCCTACTCTAGCTGTCTCGCGGGGCCTTGACCGCCGCACATTGTACGTGCGCTGCTTCCCCATCTGCGCAACGGCGCCGATGCATTTCTCGTCCAACGAGGAGAGAACCACAGCGCTACGCGCGATAGCCATCGCATCCATCTCTTCATCCCGCCTGCTTCACTTTTCCGTGATGACCCAGGAGAGTCTTCAGCATCTGCACCGCGGAGCAAAGCGTAAGCGTGTCCGCGCTCTCGCATACAAAACGTACGGCGCCGGCGTCAGCATCCACGACGTACCGCACAGCCATCCGGGGCATCATAAAGTTCAGCGTCCTCACCGCCTCCTCGAGTACGGCTGTTTCGACTACGGTGTCCAGACACAGGGTCACCTGCGGCATCGCACACCCCCCCTGCGCGGCCACGGCGCGTCGTGACCTACCGGCGGGGGCTTCGATGGCGGCGCGGAAGTTCGCCGCGCTCGGACAGCAGCAACGAGAGCGTGAACGAAGCAAGACTCGTGCTGGAACCCCCTGCGCTGTCCACCCCCGAACGCTCTTCTACACCCGGGCCACCATGGGCTAATCATCGACACCCCCTATGCGACAAAAGTATACCACACAGGGTTGGGGAAGTCAAGGCCAAAACGGTCAGAAGAAACGCATCCGCATTGCTCGCAGCGTGAGGTGAGCGTGTGCTCCTGCCAAGATGGGCTGAGGCCAACTGCTATCTTCCGGATGGAAGAGGTCTGCAATGCGCGCGACACCCGGTTCTGGGAACCACGGACTTGCTTCTGCCTCCTCGGCGCATCAACATAGTGGAGGGTGCCAGGGGCACACAGCGGCGCGGACTGATTACGGGGAACTCGTCAGAGGGGCGCTGGCTGGGGAATTGTCTGCTTCCTCCCAGCTGGCAGGCCAGTACAGTGACGCTCTTTGCGGGCGAGGCCGGAAGCAAGCCAGGGCCAGCACGCCGACGCCGCCAGGGATTTCTACAACGCGCGAAATCTCCTGCCCGAAGGCGTGCACATGGTGCATCGGGCACGACTTGCTGTAGTGAAAGCGGAGATCTTTGTTGAGAGCGGTCGGGAGGTCTGGACGCTGCCGGAGGTCATCGAAGAGATCTTCCGCGCGAGAGAGTTGTGTTTCGAGCACAGCTATACCAACGAGTTGCGCAACCTGACCGCAGTAGAGCGCCAGATCCACATGCACTGGGGGTAGAGCCCGTAGCTCAGATGACGGTTGGTGGCCCGGCGACAACTGGCATCCAAGACGCTCGTCGCGAAAGGCTGGCGTGAAATGGGCATTTGACGCCAAGTTTCGGTCTGCTATACTGGAACTTGAAGGAGTGCGCGGCCCTGCAATTCCCCAAAAACATGTCGTGAAACCACTTAACGCCCTCTTCTTCACAGGAGTTATCATGCCTAACTACATCAAACAGTTCACTGAGGACCTTTCGACCTGCGACTTATCCTGCGCGACGGTGCGCGGATACGGCAGCGACCTTACGCTCTTCCGGCGATGGTTTGAGGGCACAAATGGCCAGGCATTTCGGCCCGGAGCAATTCCGATCACCAGGGCGATCTGGTGGGGCTGGCCACGCTGCTGGGGCACGAAAACTTGAACACCACGGCCATCTACACGAAGCCGTCACTGGAATCGCTGTCGGACAAGGTGGAGCGGAGTTCGCTCAACGTTTACGGCGATTGAATGCGGGCTCATGGCGGCCCAGCAGGAGTCCGATAATCAACCGTCGGTTGGCCGCGTTACCGAGGATATCTAGCAGGCTATCCCTGGGGTTGGCTACGGGTCGCTGGGCTTTGGGGAACGAGGGCGCTCTCCCCCCGGTCTAGTGGAATGTTTATTTCAGTGTACTGGAATAATTCGCCCAGCGGACGCAGCGGCCTGACTGCGAAGTGCGAGGCGTGCGGCCACCGGTGTAAGCCCGCATCCGGTGGCGAGTCCGCATGCGGCAAGACGACTTTGCCGTCACGTCCTGGGATCTACTTGGCCCGAATCGGTGAATAGACATAGCCTTCTGCCAGGTAGTTCTGTGCAAGCGCCTCCTCGCGCCCTACGCCTTCGAGCATGATCAGCGCTGACCCGCCCGATCCGGGCAGTTTGGCGCGGAAGCCGGCTGCGCGTGCTATCTCCACCAGCCTGATATTGTGCTTCTCCAGCCCAGTTTCGCCCCAAAGCCTGCGCCGAAGATCGAAATTGCGGTCCATGAGCCGCCCTAACTCAGCCAGGTTCTTCTGCCGCAACGCCTGCAACCCAAGTTCGGCGCACTCGGCAATTGCGTGCATGACGCGCCTCACCTCAGGATCGCCCCGTTCCCATCTGCGGCGCACGGGGGCGTGCACCTGTCCTGACTCCTGTGATCCCAGAAGTGCTTCGGTCACGTAGGCCAGCCCGAACCTCGGCAGCAACGCAGAATCCAGCCGCTTGTACTTGCCGCGAGGCCCCGAGAAGTCCATGTAGGTGAGCCCGCCGTAGGCCTGCACTACCCGGTCTTGGGGGCCGGCCGCGATCGCTAGCTCCTGAGTCTCCACGCTCAGTGCCAGATCCGCCAGTTGACTTGGGTCAATGACTTGCGGGGGCATCCGGTAGAACCGCATCAGTGCTCGCAACGCAGCGACGATAACCGCGCTTGACCCGCCGAGCCCTGATTGCCGCGGAATGTTGGTCTCGTAGTCCATGGTGAAGTTCGCTTTGCGCAGAGAAATCCCACAGTCCTGGCAATGGTCTGCGAACCGCCGACAGGCGGCGAATAGCACTCGCTGCATTCCATAGTATCCGTGCCGACTTACTGAGGCCACGAGGTCAGCAAGATCTGAGAATTCCGTCCGATCATGCTGTGGGTGCAGACGAAAAGTGAGAAGCGGGCTTTCCCAGATACGGACTGTCGTGGAGAAGTCATTGATCAGGAACGAAATGACTTTCCCTCCGTACATGTCGGAGGGATTTCCCAGCAAGCCCGCCCGCGCATTGACTTCGGTCCGGATTACCACATTCGTCTCTCCGCTCTGCTCAGGTGAGTCATGCTCTTCCTCATCCAACGGCAAGTAGCCTGCCCGCACGGGAACCTTTGTGTCGTCGTGGTAGGCCCCGCGGCAGCCCGGCGGTTCTCGAAAGCGTCACGCCGATCCTGCTCAGGGAGTGAATTGGTCGAAACTGGGCAGGCGGTCCCACCGAAGGGTCAGCGATGCTCCACATCGATCAGTTCCGATGCATCGAGGGCGATATTCTGCTGTAACCCCGCCTGGGCGCTTACATGATGTGCGCCGTCTAGCACCGATGTCGCGTGTACGGCGGGAACGGGGGCAAACACCAGCTTGCCTGCGGGGGCAGTTGGGCACCACGGCTCGACAGAGACGGGCTTGCCGAGCGGCCGATAGTAGCCTTGCTCCAAGGCCTGCGTCATGCGGTTCAATACCTCTTCGCCGGCGTGGGCAAGGATTAGGATGCAGCCTCCGCCGCCGGCACCCATGAGTCCCGCGCCAAGCACCTCTGGCAGGGGTCTCACCAGGTCCACCATGCGGTCGAGTTCAGGGATGCTGGCGCCGTAGAACCCGGGCTGGTAGCGAAGTTGAGCCCGCTCCCAGGCCAGGCTGCCAGGGCCGTAGGCTGAAGACTCGATCAGGCTGTCAATCCTGTCATCCGCGACACTCTCCAAGTTGGCGGCCCATGGTACGCAGCCCTGCTCATTCGGGTCATACCGGCTGACCCGGTCCCCGTCGTGGGTGATATACATGAGCCGTCCAAACTCGCGCATCGCCGCTTCATCACCGCTAGCGCAAATCTCGTGCATCGCAAGGCCGCGGTCCACCCGCCCCAGGCCGTAGATCGCAGCTCCGCGCAGGGGGATTCGCGGCAGCAGTTGCGGATCCGCCGTGCCAAAACAACTGAGCGCCGCTTGCTCATACCTGTCAGGGTATCGCTGCTGCAGTTGATGTGCTGACAAGTTACCGGGCACTGCCCTCAGCAGTCTGTAGATCGTATCGAGGGGATATCGCTCGACGTTGATGTCGGCTAGGAAGCGCACGTGCTGCTGATCAGCAGTCAGCCCCAGTTCCTGGGCCTGTGCTCGCAGCGCCTCCTGGAGATAGACCAGTGCGAAGCGATATGCGAATATCCCAGCGTTGAACTGCAGGCGCTCTTCCTTGTTCTTGATGGCCTTGTGTCCGGAGTTAGCGATGATGATCTGGTAGCCCGGCGGCAGGCGCAGCGGGCAGGTGTCGCGCACCTTCACAGGCGGCTCAAAACAAATTCCAATAAGCCCGGAGGAAGATCCGAGCAGCATCGCGGCGTGGTCTCCCGCTCCCCCGCGGGTGCCGACGTACCATTCCGCCTCGCCGCAGATTGAAGCCAAAGCATGCGGGGGGAGACGCAGATCCCACAAGTCATTCAGAGCCAGCGCGGCTGCCACCACGACCGCGGAGGAAGAACTCTGACCCACACCGATTGGTATGTTTCCGTTGATCACGATGTCTGCGCCGCGCCACCTAGTGGGATCCGCTTCTCGCGCCAGACGGAGCGTGGCGGCTTTCACGAAGTTGATGGTGCTCGTCCGGCCGCGACTGCGTTCCTTCGGGTCGGCGAGTGCCTCTCGTCGGGCAACCACCTGCGGGTGCTCGATGTAATCGGTCCATCCTTTGCGCCATGGTTGGGGAGCAAGCGCGATCTCCTCGTGGAGACTGAAGGAAATGCCCTGTTGGTAGGCAGGGTCCACGTTGGTCAGAGTGAACTGGTCGTCATTGCGAGGCCCCATCACGGCCAACAACTCCCTCCGGTGGGTCCCATAGGGCACCCAGGCTCCTTGATGTTCGCAGTGTGGGTTGAGGGCAATCCTGCCTGGAGCACGGAAGATTCTTATAGTCCTGTCGCCCCAGGAATCCAGGAACCGATGCACAGCATCCACACACGCTTGACGCCTCTCCTGCAGCAGGCCTTGGTCGTGCGTTCCGTAGATTTGTGATAGCGCGAGGCGTGGCCGCGGTCCGTCTCCATCCAGCGCCTCCAGCAGCCGGGAGCAGGAAATCCCATCCCGACCCGGCTCGTTGTCCGCGGTCGGGACGGCAGCGAACCGCCCTTTCGTTGGGCTCTCTCGTCTTGCCCACACCCCGTTCGCCTCCTGTGCACCGGCCCGCGTGTCAATGCCGATGCCCTCTTCGTCACAAACTATGGGGAAGGCCCGCACAAAGAGGTGATGCCGCCGCAGTATCTCCACAAGATCTGTGATGAAGTACTCCCCATTCTCCTCGTGAGGTCGCAGTTCTCCTACGTGCGCCCGCAATGCCTCCAGCCGCCAGACGTAAGCCGAGACGTTGACTTCTCTGACTGCAAGCAACTGGTCGCGCGTGAACTCCCATTCGGAACCTGACAGCGAGCGGAAGCGGATGGTTTCGCCGTCAGCCAAAGCATCTATAGTGGCGCGCTCGACGATCGCCAGCACCTCCGCGCTGGGGGTGCTGCCGTGCGTTTGGACCACTCGGCCCTGGCGGTTCTTCAGGGGATCGCCCTGCACCTCGCCGGTGAGGAACGCCATCGCCGCACGGCTGTCGAGGAAGCCGGTTCGCAGGCGCTTGATGCTCTCTGCGGTCAACAGCGGCTTGTCCCCGCAGAAGAAATACAGCTTGCCACTCGGGCCCACGTCGAGGCGCTCCAGTGCCACTGCCAGCGCGTGTCCCGTGCCTAGTTGGGGCCTCTGCCGTATGAACTCACGGTGCGGAGCATCTCCCAAGGCTGCGCGCACTCGCTCTCCCTGATGCCCGATCACCACGATCTGGCGATGCGACCCCAGCGCCTCCTCGCAGACCTTGGCTACTCGACACACTGCGGGCGTGCCTCCCACATCGGCGAGAACCTTCTGCTCACCGCCAAAGCGCCGCGCGCGCCCCGCCGCCGCGATAACCACTACCGGCGACCCGCCTCCGTACATCCTTCACCCTTTCTACAGTTCGCTCTCACGTCAGCCCCGACCGTTCTGGGCGACCACCTCCGGCCAGGCTCGAATCAGTGCCGCGTGCGCGAGCGCCACACGGTGGCCTGCGCGACGGCTTCAAAGACTCTTCTCCAGCCTGGGCCCCCAGGCTCGGCACCCCGGCGGCCAAGCCCTTGCGGGCCAAGCACTCTTCATATAGTTGTTCAGTCCGTTTCACCATAAGGCGTGCGTCGAACAGCGGCCGCACGTGCTCCCGCCCCGCTTGGGCCATTCGCGCTGCCTCTTCCGGGTGTTGCAGCAGGTGCAGTATCCCGGCAGCCAGGGCCTTGGGATCGGCACACGGCACTAGCACCCCGGTCTCGCCGTTCAGCACTACCTCACGCGTACCCCCTGCGTCCGTGGCGACGACTGCACACCCAAGCGCCAAGGCCTCCGCCACCGTGAGGGGAAGCCCCTCAGTGAGCGAAGCGCTGACGCACACGTTTGCGGAGCGCATTAGATCGGGCAGATCATCGCAGAAGCCTAGCGAAAGGAGTGCCCCGCGTTGAATGAGCGACGCGGCTTCCACTTTCGAGCGCAGTGGCCCATCCCCAGCCAACACCGCCATGGCGTCGGGGATGTGATCCGCGACAATAGCGAAAGCGCGCAGGAAAGAAGCATGATCTTTTTCGGGCACAAACCTGGCAGGATAGAGTACTATAGGGCGGCCATCTGTGGCGCCAATGCGTTCACGCACAGCCTGTGGCGAGCCGCCCACAAAGTCAAGTCGCGAGAAGTCGAGGCCGCTGTGGATTGTCGGGAACTTACTTCGTGGGGCAATGCCCCGCTGCACATACTCATCGGCTTCATAGTCCGACTTGGTGATGATGCAGTCAGTCCACCGGGCAGACATGCGTTCCACGCGCGCAATGATGCGCTGCATGCGGGGTGTGAGGAAGGATTCGTGAAAGACGGTGCCGTGCGGAGTATGCACGATGACAGGAACATGGGCCGCGCGCGCCGCCAGCCGGCCCAAAATGCCCGCCTTCGATGTGTGCGTGTGGACAATGTCACAGCGCTCTCGCCGCATTAGACGGAGTAGATGGATAGTGGCCTGGAGGTCACGCCCAGGCGAAATCGGCCGTACCAGATCAGTAATCGGATAGAACGCGTTGGCCAGCGCAGCCCCGCGTTTCACCCATTGCGCTTGAGGATGGCAGGCCAAGGCGACTCGGAACCGCCGCCGATCTAGGCCGGCGAGCAGCTCCAGCACCTCCCGCTGCGCTCCACCGCGGATGAGGCGTGTGATGACTTGCAGGACTCTGATCTTGCTTACGCGAGCCATTTCCTGCGGGCCTGCTTCCGTTGCCACAACCCTTCGTATATTTCCTCAAACCGTCTCACCATAGCCTGGCTCGAGAAATGCTCTTCCGCTCTTTTCCGCCCGGCCTCACCCATCCTATTGCGCAATCGCTCGTCGCGAAGCAGTTTGACTATTGCCGCTGCGAGGGCGTCCGGGCTTTGCGGCGGCACCAAGATCCCGGTCTGGCCGTCCGCTACCACTTCTGGTATTCCACCTACAGTTGTGGCGACCACGGGCTTTCCCATGGCCATGGCTTCAGCCGCGGCAATTCCAAACCCCTCGCGGAGAGAAGACAGAACAAAGACATCCATCGCGGACAGAATTCTGGGAATGTCCTTTCGCGAGCCCAGGAAATGTACGGCATCCGAGATCCCCAAGCCCAGGGCTAGCCGCTCGAGATCATCTCTGAGCGGCCCGTCTCCCACCAGCAGAAAAGCGGTTCCAGGAACGGCTCCTAGCACCTGTGCCGCCGCTCGCAAAAACAAGATGTGGCCTTTCTCTGGCCGTAGGTGGGCAACCATCCCCACTATCATCCCTGTGGAGTCAAGCCCAAGCTCTCTCTTCGCTACCAAAGCATCATGAGATAAAGAGAAGTTCTCGAGCCGAAGGGAGTTGTACACAGTCACCATGTTGTCTCCACGAACGCCTACCTGTTTGCAGAGGAAGGAGCGTACGCCATCAGAGCAAGTCACAATAGCGTCCGTCATCTTGCTCAGCTGCACTTCGACACTCCTGATAGGCTGTAGAGCTTTGTAGAAATCTGTCTCCTGTTCCGATGATACGATGACAGGCGTCCCGGCTAGCTTGGCGGCGATCCTTCCATAGAGCTGAGCGATAAGCAGAAAAGTGTGAACGATCCCGATCTCGTCCTTCCGCATGCGGTGAATCAACCTGGGAACACAGGTAAGATCCAGGTTCGTTCTCATCCTAATAACGTGTGTGTCTATGTGCTCCTCGCGCAGTGTGCGCAGAAGGGAAGGCCCTTTGACGGACTCGCCGCGCCAGAGCAAGCAGACAGAAGGCTGAAACCTGCTTCGATCTACGCCTCTAGCCAGAGACAACACTATCTGCTCTGCTCCCCCTACCGCCACGCTGTTGATCAGATACAGTATGCGGACGGGCCAACGGTGCGCTTCGTCACAAGTCTTACTGGGAGCCAGTGCCAACTGTCGCCTCCGTCGCATGCCACTTGCGTTGCGCACCCGTCGCCGTCAGCATGTCGACAAAACGCTGGTAATGATCCTCCAGTCTGCATTTGGAGAGCACGAGCTCTCGGCCGCGCCTTCCCATCTCTTGTCTCAAAGCTGGGGACTTGAGCAGGTGGGCGATTCCCCGTGCAAGCCCGTGATGGTCCCTCCGAGGCACGATATACCCCGTTTCTCCTTGGCGGAGCCAGTCGCGTGCGCCAGACACATCCGTGGACACAACCGGCGTGCCAGCGGCGAGGGACTCCAGCATCACGCGGCAGGCCCCTTCATAGATTGAAGGCACGACAACTACGTCCGAACTGTGCAGATACCGTGCTACTTCCTCGCCAGGCACTGCTCCCAGGAAATCCACGGCATCGCTGATGCCGAGTTTGCCAGCCATTCTCTCAAGCCACTGCCTCTGCGGACCGTCCCCTATAACTAGGAACTGCGTATCTGGAACGCTCGCAAGCACGATGGCAACTGCCCGGAACAGTGTGGGAAGATCTTTCTGCGCGACTAGTCTGCCCACGTATGCCACCGTGGGGCGACCGGGCGCAGAATGGATACGGATCGATGCAATGTGTGTCGAGCGTGTAAACGTACCTATGAACACGGCGAAAGGGAACTGCCAAACGCGCTGGGGTGCGACACCGAGGCTGAGAATCTGGTCCCTCACGCGTTGGCTTACGGCATACAGAGTGTCAGCCCTCTTCGCGATGAATCTGCCGAGCTGTAGCCACGCGCGATATTCGAGTTTTTCCCGTGCAAAGAAAACGCCGTCAAAGAACTCTCCGTGGACCTGTACGTTGAGCGGGACTTGATATCGTCGCTTGAGCCAATAGCCGACGAGTCCACACGCGAAGGGATCCTGAGCCGTAACCACATCGATACCATGGGTCTTGATGATGTGCTGGCCAATCCGAAGCGCATCCCAGAGGAAGCCAAAACGATTGATGGAACGGGTGGGAAAGACCCAGGCATTCTCGGAGATGGGGCCTCCCTTAACGCCCATCGAGCGGAGTGTCTTGACTATAACAAAGTACTTGTCGAAGTGGCGCGCATACTCTGCATGAATATGTGCGCTATCGGTCAATTCTCCCGGCGAGGCGGCAATCGTGGAGTCGAGATGGATTGCGAGGGCGTTCATGTCAGCTTGGCTCCTCTTGGAGAGTGTGGATGCCTTTCTACTCGGCGGTTGATGACATGAGACATCAGGGACTCCGTGTCGCGAACAGTCTTCTCCAAGGTAAACTGCTGTTCTACTCTCTGTCGCCCTGCTTCACCCATCTGCCGCGCGCGTTGGGGGTGCTCCAACAGCCAAATCATCGCACTGGCCAGAGCGGCCGAATCTTTCGGTGGCACAAGAAGGCCTGTCTCCCCATCCACAATTGCTTCCGGAATGCCGCCAACTCGGCTACCGACTACGGGCTTGCCCATCGCCATGGCCTCTATGCTGACGCGCCCGAAAGGTTCGTCGAGGGAGGGCACGGCCAGTAGGTCGAGCGCAGACATGACCGCAGGAATATCCTCGCGTCGGCCGAGGAACTTGACCGAGCTGCCTAGTTGCAGCGACTCGCACATCGCCAGCAGCTCTCGCTTATACCCACCGTCCCCATCAAAAGGCTCCTCGCCGACAACAACGAACTGGGCATCCGGGATCCTTGCCTTGACTAGCGCTGCCGCCTCGAGGAAGTAGCACTGGCCTTTTTGGGGTGTCAGGCCACCCACCATGCCAAGCAAGGGCCGATCGGTCTCCATTCCCAAGTGGTCTCGAAGTGGAGACGGAGTCTGCCGGCAAGCGAACTTCTTCAGGTCCACCCCGTTATAGATTACAAAGACCTTCTGGGGATCAGTGAACCGAGCTGCTTGCGCTGCAACCCGTTTGGTCAACACAACGACCGACGTTGCCAACCTGGCACATAGGCGATTGACGAGGCCATCACTAACCTCTCGGTGAATGTGCCAAACGGCAGGTATCCCCGCCAGCTTACCAGCCAACCCTCCGAGTATCTGCGCGCGCTCATCACTGTTGTAGACGATGTGAATACCCGACCGCCGAAGGTGCCGGGCGAGCCGATACACATACGGAACTGAGCTCCATGCAAACCCCAGAAGACGGTCGTATCCCCACCTCGGACGCTTCCGCTTCTCACGATATCCAGACTTCCTGAGCTTCTTGAAGCGGGGGGGCATCTCAAGCAGCACTGCCCGCAGACCAATTTGGTGCAGTCTCGCCAGCCAGGGCCCTGCAAAGGAGCACACCACTTCCGCCTCGAATCTGTGCCCACTTAGTCGCGGCACGAGATCAGATACATAGTGCTGCAATCCCCCCAGCTCAGCATGGGTCACAAGGAAGGCGACCCTTATTGGCTTGGAAGTGCGACTACTTGCTGCCATTACGCTATCCTATTGTACGGCAGGCGGTTCTGGGGGACGTTGGTTCTAGCCCTGTCCAGCATCGCAAACCGGCTGGCCGCCAGGCCGATGACCACCCAAAACGTGGTAGCCAGCAGTGGAATCAAGAAGCTGTTTATCACCATGCCCGCCGACCCCATCAGGACCAGACTGATCAACGATCCCAGAGCCAGAGCCTTACCGCGCGGGTCATCGTCCGACCGATGGAAGCGCACGAGCATCCTACCGACCGCAACTAGCAACCAGGCAAGACCGCCTAAACACAGGACCCCGCTACTGAGCAGTGTGAAGAGGTAGATGTTATCCTGCATTTCCCATCCGGGATAGAGCCCCACGCCCCAAAGGGTCCGTGCTGACGGATGAAGCAGAACATAGGTGAGATCAGGAAGATGCGCTCTGCTTACAGCAAAATAGTGGAAGGATTCGGTTCCGCGAAGCGGTGAAGCTTCTGCTACGCGATAGCGGTATGCAGCAGGTATCGCGTACCAGATAAGGACCGAAGCGGCAACCGCCAGCGGAGACAGCCATTTCCGCCACGAGTAAAACAGCAACATGAAGGTGAGACCGGTGAGTAGGAAGCCGGTCCTGGAATAGGTGTACCGCCAGGGAAGAGCCATGCATGCCACAGCCAAGAGCAGCAACACCCTTGACGTTCCCCTTGGAACACGAATCAGGCGTGACAGGGCCATAGAGGTCATGATCAGCGTGAATATGGCGAATTCGTTGGGCCCGCCGAAGCGGATATCCGCAAGTCGAGTGATTCCAAAGGGCAGCTGCCTCTCTGGCTGTGCGTGCGGGAGATAAACAAAGTAGCTAGCTAAGGCTGCGATGGCGGCGCCTGTGAGCAGCAGGCTACCGGTTGTTTCGATCTGCCTCCAGTTGGCGGTGGAGTGTACCACCAGAAAGTAGATGAACGCGTATATCACCCAGTTCTTGCCCGTCTGGAGTGTACTGTCCGGAAGCGCCCCGGGGCCGCGAACGTATAGATCCCTCGTCACTGTGAGAAAAGTAACCAGCGCCACAAATACCAACATGGGCTTGTCCAAGGGCGTGCGGATAAGCGCCTGTCTTCTGGTTGCCAAGCGCGCTAGCAAGCAGAGGGAGAGCCAGGCGACCAGCAACTCGGTAGAGGTGATACTGTAAGGCCGTAGCTCAAACGCGCGGGGCGCACAACTAACCGTCAGGGCCAACACGTAGATGCCAATCTCGGGGCGGATGAGTGTGGCCACCATGATTGTGCTGCCAAGTGCAAGCCACAGCGCACTTGTGGCCTCGCCGGCACCGCATAGCCAGCCAACACTGAGGGTCAGCGGAAGGCTTACCAGCAGCAGCCATACGCTCGCTGGCCGCTTCAGCCACGCGGCCCCTGGCCAAGAGACAGCTCTTGACCTCATAATTTCCATTCCCGCCGCATCCTCATGTTGTTCCTGACGGCTTCGTCGCCACGGCAGGCCGGTGCGACCGCGTAATTTGAAGCGGCCCCGCCGCACCCACTAGATCATAGTATGTCGCGGCCAGCCTCTCAGCGACAATTGGCCACGCATAAGTCAGGGCATACTCCCGGCATCGTGCCCCCACAACATCCGGCTCACGACCATTGGCGCGCAATGCAGCAGTAATTCCTTCAGCGAGCGACTTCGGTGACTCTGCCGACAGCAGCATCCCTGGCCCCGGGCCGGCGAGCAATTCCCTTGTTCCCCCAACGGCCGTGCCCGCAACCGGGGTCCCGCAAGACAGCGCCTCTAGGGTCACCAGGCCGAAGCCCTCCAGCTCGACAGAAGGCAGCACGAACAGGTCCGCAGCCCGGTAGTAGTCTGGCAGTCGCTCTGCAGGAATGTAGCCGGCAAACCGCACGCTGGGCTGAAGGCCGAGCCGTTCCACTTGACTGCGGACCGCGCGCTCCAGCGGTCCTTTGCCACCGACAACCAACAGAACATTCGGCACTCGGGCCACTATGTCATGCATGGCCGCGATCAGCACGTCTAGGCCCATGCGAGACGTCAGACGACGCACTGTTAGCAGCATGGTGGTATATTGAGGCAGGCCGAGCGCCTGGCGGGCGGCTCTTCGTCCCGCCGCAGGGTGAAAGCGATTCACATCAACGCCGCCGGGGATTACGGCGACCTTCGGCTCAGGCAGACAATGACACTGCAGGGCCAGGTCCTTCATGTATTGGCTCAGGGTGACTACGCAGTCGCTCTGGTGGACTCCGTCACGCTCGGCGCGATGGGCCAACCTCTTGTAGACTGACAGGTACAAGGGCCTCAGGAACCTCTTGCAGACACTTCCTTTCACTAGTGGATTGTCGCGCAGAAGAAGCTCCACCTCACGACGGACAGGCGAATGAAATGTATATACTCTCGGTATCTCATGCACCTGGCGAACGCCGCTAACCGCGCGCGCAGACCACGGGCCGTGACAGTTGACCACATCGAACCCGGCTCCGGACTCAAGCAGTTCGCTAATCTTCCCGCGCAGGCCGTGGAGCCAAGACGAGACGAGAGTGATAAGATTTGAACCATTCACTGGATAGCGCACGAACCGGACGCCGCTGATATGCTCCTCAGCAGCAAGCCCGGCCTGCCTGGCACCGGTGACCAGGGTCACCGAGTGCCCCAACCTAGCCAGCGCCAGGCTCGTCTCATAGATATAGGTTTCTCGCCCTCCGGTCTCATCAGGATAAGCGCTGGTAGCAGCCATGAGAACCGACAGTGGGCGGCGGTTATCTGTGGACTCGGATAGCTCGCGCTTACCCCGAGACCGATCAGGACGACGCAGCCCTGCCGCTTTATCCATGGGACAGCACATGGACATTGCCATCTCTCCGGGTCTCGGCCTCACGAGCCAATTCTTCCACTAGTTCTGCAAGTTGGGCTGCGATCCGACGCCACTCGAAGACCTCAAAATGCTTTATCCAGCGTTCGTCCCATCGCCTATTGCGGGCCAGAGTTATTGCATCAACCCAGGCGTCAACTTCTCGCTCCGCTAGGATTACGTTGGGCAGATGCAGTGTCTCCATCTCCGCCAGCGGAGTTGAGACAACCATTTTGCGCGCAGCCGAGTACTCCAACACCTTTAGGGACATGCCGTGATCCCTGGCTTGACTCTTTTCGTACGGAGCCACACCAAGGTCAGTGGCCAGAAAGTAGGCCCTCACCTCTCTCGGAGATACTGGTCCGACGAGCTTTACGACTTCGGGGATACCCATGGCCTTCAAGCGTTGTACTTCACTTCCGCCCCCTACTATCAGAAGACCGACCCTAGGGTCCGTCTGCTGCAAACGCAGGGAGACCTGCAACAAGAATGGTAGACCGGACCATCCGCCATGGTGGCCAATATGGCCTATGACGAAGCGACCGTCCAGACCGAGCGCAGTGCGCAAGTCTTGCGCTCGACGAATAGCAGCGGCATCGGGTGGGCCGAACTCCGCCCCATTAGGCAAGTAGACGGCATCTCGGCCGAAACGCTCCCCTACATATTCGACCAACTGATGCGAGACAGCCGTAACCATGTCCGCCCGACTCATCTCATCAGCGAGCCAGCTCTCGACTCCTATCCGATGGCCCGGAAGGCACCCTGCCGCATGGTCGTCAACAAGATCAAAGATGTATGGAACTGGCATGTCGAACCGCGGCGAGAAAAGCATACCGGCGTTGATCACGACCTCGATAGCATACTTCTTGATCAACCCATAGAGTTGACGGGAATTGTACCAGGCGGCGACGGCTCCACCATGGTAAAGAGTGGAACATCGGATGACGTGCACGCCGTCCTCGTCCTCCATGCTAACCCGCCGGAGAACATCGCTGGCCTCCGCCCAGACCCGATCGCGCAGCCTGGGCGCTCCATACTTATGGGGGCTCCAAGTGAGACAGAACACCTCGTGAAACCGAGCAAGCTGAGCGGCCAACTCCCGCCCTCTGACCCTGGCACCTAGTACCGATGCGTGGGGCACGACGAGAACCCGCCGCCTTCTGGCCTCGCGACCATGAACTTCTCGCCTTGCTTGCTTCACTATGGTCACGCTAGCGGTACCCCCTCAGTCTGGGCGGATAACGAGACACCAGCACGAGACCGCGGTTGAGTTGATGTCAACCTGAGGCACACAACCGGCACCAGGCACATTCGCCATAGCATCCTCATCATCAGCAATAGGACAGCGGTTAGCCACAAGTGCGGCGCCTTACGAATCCAACTGCGCTTCTGCCACAGGTCGTGGAGTCGCAGACGCAAAGTCACATAGAAGATACTCCGCCAGGGCCCGCCGCCTCCGCGAAGCCTGCGGAATCCAACTGGATGCTTGCGCGCGAGGCGAAACTGGCAGAGCATGGCTTGCAGTTCAAGGTGTGCCATCTGTCGGAGGTGCTCATGGAAGTGCAACCCCCGCGGCGGATGCAGCACTCTTGCCTGCTCGCAGAAGACGATTGGGCCCATCTCTGACACGGTGAGAGCCATATCCTCGTCTTCCGCGTTGAAGGAATAGCCTTCGTCGAATCCGCCCGCCCTCATCAGAACACCCCGACGGTAGGCAACATTGCAAGTAGGCCGCGAGAATCCGCCGCGCAGATTGACCACCTGATGCGTGAGCGGAGTGACCTTCTCGTCCTCGGTGGTAGTCTGGCCTTCGACTCCCAGCGCTTGCGGATTAGCGCCGAAACAATCGATGATGCTACGGAGCCAGTCTTTGTCTGGAACGCAGTCATCGTCAGTAAACGCCACAATCCGACCGCGCGCGAGGGCGATCCCGCGATTGCGCGCCGCTGCCGGCCCCCGCTGGGCCTGAGCGCAAGACTTGACGTTGCTCGATCGACGCTGAAGCCGCGCTATCATTGCGCAGGTGTCATCCGTTGACCCGTCCGAAACCACGATCACCTCGAACTCCTCCAGCGCCATCGTCTGGCCAACCAATGCCTCCAACGTCCGCTCGAGCAGTTGAGAGCGATTGCGGGTGGGTATCACTACTGAGATTGTGGGCATAGCATCTCGGAGGTCCGACATGGCTCAATCGCTACCCTCATTCGATTTCCACTTTCCGCTTTTTGTACCATTCGATCATCGCTATCAGTCCCTCTTCTAGGGAGATACTCGGGACAAAACCATTAGTGACGGCCTTCAGGCGGGTGGTGTCTGCCGCGCGCTGGGGATACCCCTCTGGCTTGTCTGTGTTGCACCAAACTCGACTGTGAACTCCAGTCAGATCCTGAATTCTCATAAGCAGATCCCTAATACTGACCTGCTGGTCATGTCCAATATTTACAGGCTGCGGTCCAGGATTAGCCGCCGCCACTAACTTGATGCCAGTGGCAAAGTCCTTGGCATGCACGAACACTCTCGACTGGTTTCCACTGCCCCACACTTCTACGGGATCATCGCCATCGAGCACTCTCTTTATCAGCGCCGGAATCACGTGAGAGGTTGCAGTGTCATAGTAGTCACGTGGCCCGTAGGCATTGAATGGCCGCACAATGACAATCTGCATCTCTGTCTCCCGCGCATACCACGCAGCCAGGCGCTCACCCATGCGCTTGGCCCATCCATAGCCGGCATTGGTGGGTTCGGGCTCGCCCCGCGTGCCCTCACTTTCCGGAGTGGGGACGATGGCATCGTGGGGGTAGATGCAGGCGGTGCTGCACTGCAGAAAGCCCGGAACGCCGCACCTGTGCGCAACGTGCAGCGGATGCTGTTGCAGCAGCATGTTGTTTTCGAACATATCTCTCATGTGAGATACGTTGTACTCGATGCCAGTCACCTTGGCTGCCAGGTTGAAGACGTATTCTTGGCCTCTGCACAGCCTCTCGCACTCGTCCGGGTCGCGCAAGTCCACCTTTTCGAACCTGATGTCGTTGATAACCGCATCTAGATTGCTCAATCGCCCTCGTTCTAGATTGTCAGCCACAGTGACCTTCGCACCATCCTCGACCAGCAACTCAACTAGATGCGAGCCGATGAACCCAGCCCCGCCGGTCACCAGCACGTTCTTGCCCCGCCAGAAGCTCATGCTTTCCTCCTCCTTCTGCATGTCTCGTCAGTAAGTCTCCCGGTCCGCGCAGCCTCCGGAGGCGCCACAGTGGCTGATGTGGATCGGTTGGCAGTTCGAGATCGGCGAGTCGGTCTCCCGAGTAGCCACCGTGCCAGGAATAATAGGGTAGGATGAGAGTATACGAACGACTCCAACGAGCGGCGCAGCAGCGCGGATACGTTCCTGTGGTAGAATCGTGCCAGGGCAAAGTGATAATAGAAACGCGGACAGTGCCGCCGGAAGAAGAAGCGCGTCGTCCGCCATTCGAGGTTCGATTTCACGCTGGTGAAGGCCACTTTCCATCGTGCCCAGGTCATCCGGGCTCGCTCATGTGTGATGCCAGAAGATTCGACCTTGTTCCAGAGGCGAGCACGTGGTTCCAGCAAGACCTCGAAGCCGGCCTGCCGAACCCGCAGAGAGAAGTCGCAATCAGCCCAGTAATGAGGCAGGTGCGTCGCCTCCATCAGCCCCACCTTCTCCAGGATCGGCCGGCTGATGAGCATTCCCAGCGCATGTAGCCACTCGACACTGATGGGTTCGTCTGCGGGATTCCGGGCGAATTCCCCAGGGTGTATGAACAAGGATCCGCCATTGCCCCAATCAATCTTGCCTCCCGTGAACCAAATCTGTCGTGGACAGTCGTAGTCGTACGTTCTCGGACCAATGATGGCGCCAGGACGCTCGCGAGCGCAGCTAATAAGACGTGAAGCCAAGTCCGGGGCGACGACGCAGTCGGGATTGAGCAGAAGGACGTACTCAGCACCCCGTCGCAGTGCCTCTGAGATGCCCATGTTGGTCGCTCCCGCCCACCACAGGTTGCCGTCCCCGCGGAGCACAGTGACGGCCGGGTGCGATCGCGCAATGCGTTCGGCGGTTCCGTCGGTCGAGCCGTCGTCTACCACGATGATCTCGAGGTTCGGGTAATCCATCCGCGCCACAGAAGCCAGACATTCCAACGCATGCTCAGCGTTGTTGTGGCACGGGATGACGATCGAAACGCGCGGCATCTCCTGTGAGTGGCCGACGCCCGAACGGTCCGCTATGACTCTACTGCTGTGCTCCATGGCAGCATCCGCCGTGCTCACGTCCCGCTCCGCGTCACAACGCTCTCTTCCCACGGACGGCGGTACTCGGCTCCTTTGCTGTTGATGTCACTCGCAGTCAGAAAATGGATCTCTCATGATGTGATTCTGGGCGGTCAAGACGATTGGCGTTTCGCGGTTCTGCATATGCTCCCCAGTGTGCGCGCCATGTACAGACTCGGCTTATGGCGTAGAGCCTGCACTCCGCAGCCAATAGATCGCATCCTTCTCCCGTTGCCTGCAAACTGAAACCCGCGCTGAGCATAGCGATAGGCCAAATACTCCCCCAGTTGTTTGCGGAGATTTCGGTATTCATCGGGGATGCCTTTGAGTACGGTCTGAAGCAGCAAGACGCTTCTTGGGCAGGTCGGGTCCCCCATATCCAGAGCGCTAGCACACATGGCTATTGTCTCAGCCACCTGGTCCTGAAATCGGGCCAGCACCGGATCGCGGTGAAACGCCTCCCTCAGATAGTCGCACGCTTCCCCGACCTTGCCGTCGAGGAGTAGTGGTACCAGTTGCTTCTCGAACGCGATCAGCCGTTTTCTCCGCTCGACGAGTTTGAGGACATGGTCGGCGTCGCGCTCTGGAGGAAGATGGTGAATGATATTGTCGAGTATGTGCTCGAAAGCGGCTTCACGTTCTCCACGGCGGAACCCCGCCAGGCTCATCTGACCATGGTGGATACGGCATCCCGCGACCACGGTATCTAGAAAAAGGACGGGATAATGTGCAGCGATCCGCAGCCACATATCGTAGTCCGGGGCAAGCGTGAGAGACTCATCAAATGGTCCAACTGCGTCGAAGCATTCAGACCGGACTGTAATTCCGTCAATTAGCATGCCCTTCTTGCGCCAAAGGAGCAAATCCTCGAAGATGTCCTCTGTCTCGAGGCGAGGCCTGCTGGTACACAAGCCTCTGTAACTTTCGCTCCTCCAAGGCCCTCTGAAGAATGCGCTCTTGGACCATACCATGCCCGCCTTGGGGAAATCATCGAAGAGGGGGACATGCGATTCTAGCCGCCACGGCAGGAACACATCGTCGGAGTCAAGAAAAGCAATATACTTGCCCCGAGCGTGCCGAAGCCCCGTGTTGCGAGCGGTGGCCTCTCCCCCATTCTCACGGTAGACGTAGCGGATCTGCTCCCCATATTTGCGCAGCACCTCACAGGTGTCATCGGTAGAGCCATCATCCACCACGACAATTTCAAAGTCCCGATAGGTCTGCGCCAGCAGGCTGTCAATTGCCTCGCACACATAGCCAGCGCGGTTGTAGGTAGGAATGATGACACTCACCTTGGGCACGATCCGTCACCTTCCCCTATGCATCGCTGCCTTTCGACATATGCTTGCCAGTGTGCGTACCATGTACATATTCGGCCGATAGCGTACGGCCTGCAATCCGCACCCGACAGACCGTAGTCTTCCACCTTCACATGCAAACCAGAACCCGCGATCAGCATGAAGCAGGGCCAGAAACTCCCCTAGCTTTCTGCGCAGATGGCGGTACTCAGGTGGTATGCCTTTCCGCACGCGCTGAAGCAGCGCCACAGCTCTTGGCCAAGCGGGATCCGCTTTGTCCAGACCCCGAGCGTAAGCCATCACTATTCCCGCCACATGATCCTCAACGTTATTGAGGGAGTCGCTAAGCACCGAATTCCGGGCGAACTCCTGCCCCAAGTAGCGAACAGCTTCTTCAGCCCTTTCTTCCCGAAGTAAATCACCCAGCCCTCTCTGGAGTTTCATCAAGGCTCTCCTTTGTTCCACGAGATGAAACACATGACTCGTGCGGCGGCCTGGCGGAATCTGGTCAACGATTCTGTCGAGGATGTGATCGTAGCAATCCTCAAGTTTTCCCGGAGGGAACTTCGTGGCGTCCCTTTGACCGGAGTGCATACGGACTGCTCCCACTGTAACATCGGCGAACACGACTGGATAGTGAGCGGCGATCCGCAGCCACGCATCGTAGTCCTGCGCGAGCGGGAGGGATTCGTCAAATGACCCAATTCTGTCGAAGCATTTGGCGCGAACGGTAAGCGTATTCATTAACATCTCCCTCTTGCGCCAAAGCAGCAAATCCTCGAATTCGTCAACTAGCTCCACGCGAGGGTTCGGTCTGTACAACTTGTCCTGGCCTTCAGTGCGCCAAGGGCCGCGGAAGAAGGTGCTTTTCGAGCAGACAATACCTGCTTCGGGGAAATCGTCAAACAGTGGGATGTGGCACGCCAGCCGCCACGGCAGAAACACATCGTCCGAGTCCAGGAAAGCATTGTACCTGCCCTGAGCGTGCTGGAGCCCAGTATTGCGAGCGGCAGCGGGCCCGCCGTTGTTCCGATAGACGTAGCGGATATTGTCGCTATACCTGTCAAGCACTTCGCGCGTATTGTCAGTTGAGCCATCATCCACGACGATGATCTCAAAGTCGCGATAGGTCTGCGCTAGCACGCTGTCGATCGTTTCACAGACATACTGGGCCCGGTTATAGGTCGGTATGATCACACTAACCGTAGGCATGATTCCCTCTTGCACCGCCATGTGCGCCTGCAAGCGCTCTCTTTACGAAGTTAGGCACTTTCCAAGGTTCTCGGTATCTGAGCCAGGACATTGCCTCGAGTACGGAAGTCAACCTCTCGCCGCGTTCCAGGAAGCGACGAGCGCGCTGGCGGTGGCGGTGTGCGAGGTGGTTGCGGAGGTGCTTTCCCAAGTAGCGATCTTGCTGCGGTCGACTATCCCACATAGCATGCAATAGGTCGGTGCTTTTCGTGAACAGGGGATCTCCGGCATCGAAGATGTTGCCATAGGTCAACGCCCTCTGCACAACTTGCTCCGCGTCTTCGTTGCAAAGTTCGCCCGCCTCTAGCGCCAGACATAGGTGTTGGATCCCCCTGGGTTTGTCCTCGGCTAGAAACGTGTAACACGCCCTGAGAATCCCGACCAGGGCTCTCGCTCTCCTAATGCACTCACATACACGTGGAGATTGCCGCATCGGAGGCAAATCAGCTGCAATCTTCTCAAGCGTGTAGTGGTACGCCCTGATGTACTTGCCTAGCAAAAGGCCCGTTTTGCTAGCCTGCTCCGAGTGCTGGCGGTAGCGTGCCACTATGGTATTGGCAAATGCTACCGGATAGTGTGCGATGACGCGCAGCCACATATTTGAATCTTCGCCGACGACAAGCTGTTCATCAAAGTTGCCAACCTGGCTAAAGCAATCCCTTCGCACAAGGGGCTCAATTGTGTTTGGTCCCTTCCTTAGTAGGAGCATGTCCTCGAAGATATCATGTATTTGGAACGTGATATGGCCAACGCTATCTAGGCAGCGATCTGCAATGTTAAACGTGCTGTGGAACGGAAGGGACTTGGAGTATACCATTCCAACCTTGGGAAACTGGTCAAAGCCCTTGAGCTGGACCTCCAGTTTGCCGGGAAGGAATAGGTCATCAGAGTCCAGGAATGCGATATACTCTCCGCGAGCATGTCCAAGGCCAGTGTTACGGGCTGCAGAGGGACCCCCATTCTCGCGATAGATGTAGCGGACTTGATCATCATACTTGCCCAGCACCTCGCGAGTATTGTCGGTTGAGCCATCATCTACAACGATGATCTCAAGGTCCCGGTAGGTCTGCGCCAATACGCTGTCAATGGCTTCACAGACATATTGCGCCCGGTTATAGGTCGGTATGATGACGCTTACCTGGGGCATGGCACTTCCAGACTCATTCTCTGACGAAGTTCGCTGGTGTCGAGATTGCGCGCTGAGAAGAAGAGCCGTCGAGGCAGCCGCCTGTGCAGAAATGCCTCAAGGAGGTGCCAGTTGAGAGCGTTAGCCTCACGCATCCTGAACATTCCTGCTTTCACTTCCGAGCGCTTAAGCTCCAGCCTATCGAGAATGTCGGCGATGTGGGCGGTGATCTGCTGTGCGCTGGGCTTGGGCGAGCCGTCGACCGCTATCTCAGCGACCCGCGCAAGAAAGGCGTCAATCTTCGGCGCTCTCGCGATCCCGATCACCGGAGTGCCTGCACACGCGGCCAGTATCAACCCGTGTAGCCGACTGCCTACTACCATATGAGCGCAAGAGAAGATCGTCGCCGTCTCAGGGCCGGATAGTCTCCTGAAGATGACGTGACCCATGTTCCGCCTGCGCATACGGGTGAGCACCTGGGAATGGTAGTGATTATCCCTGCCCGGAGTTGGTTCCATGGGGACAAAGATCACCGGCAGGCCGCACTTTTCCACCACCCAGTCTAATGCTGCAGCCAACTCAGGTGGGTCTGGGACGAGTTCATAGCCAGGTACATAGCACATGCAGACAGCGAGGAAAGGCCTATTGCGCGGCGCTGGCCAGGGAACCTCCTCCCAGAGCCAATCAATCGCGGCCCCGTCAGCCTTTACCTCAACAACTGGGTCGGCAGTCACGATCATTGGGCGACGCACGCCGACGTCTGATAAATAGTCTCTGCTTGGTCCATCGCGGGTCGTGATAACTGTGGCGTGATTGAGAGCTTTGACCATGCGCCTCAGTACGCGAGGTTCGCAGGTTGCAGGAGCAGCTGCACCGACGCCGATCACGATTGTGGGGCGGCGGAACAAACGCGCCCTTCCGAGTAGACGTGCCACTCGGGAGGGACCATGGAAGGGCATCGTAGCGAGTGGGGCTACGAGGCAATCGGCCCAGGCGAAGCAGCGGAGCAAGTGGCCAGACCACGAGTGGGCATTGACATGCCACAATTCCTTCGCAGCCCGGACATCATGAGTTATGAGGCGCACCTCAGCCTGCGGGTTTAGCCTGTGAACAGCCCGGATCGCCAGTTCCGCCAGCAGCTCGTCTCCGAGATTCCCATGTCCACAGGAGGGCCCCCCAACCAGGACTTTCCTGAAAGCCGTTCCCACGGTTCGCACCTCCCTCAGCTGGTTGTCTGCTCTATCGACCATTGCGACGGAATGTGCAACAGCCCATCATAATCCGCGCCTAACAACCCAGCGGGGCCAGAATCTGCGGGCCCGACAACGTCGAGATATGCGGCCGCGCCGACGCGATGATAGGGCACTGGGCCGCGTCGGTCGAAAACGCCTACGGCAATCGAATAGCGGCCCGGAGCCAGCGGCAGGCTTGGGAACTCACACACAGCCTGGCCACGTCCGGGCGTTAGGTGCATTGAGGCCCCGTCTCGCGCTGAGTTGCTGCCCGCCACTTTTACGCCTCCGGCGTCAACCAAACAGGCCCAGAAGAACACGTCCTCCATGTGGGCTTTCGCATCGAAGACCATCTCCACTCGCAGCGGATCCCCGACTCGCACGAAATCCGCATCACCGTTCGGCCCGCGTAGGCCCACCTCTACGATCCTGACCTCTCCGGTGCCCCACACGCCTGAGCCGGCCCCAGTTGTTCTCTCCATTCTATTGAGGTCCCGCCGTGACTCAGCAACGTAATGGCTTGTCACTGTGCCCGAGTCCCCCTCCGTGCGCACCCTTCCGGAATCAATCCAGATACACCGCTGGCACAGCCCAGTCATTGCGGCCATGTTGTGGGACACGAACAATATTGCTTGCGCTCTCTGCCGGAACTCACGCATTGCCGAAATGCATTTTCGCTGGAATTGCAGGTCGCCGACGGACAACACCTCGTCCACAAGCAGAACGTCCGGGTCCACGTGCATTGCAATCGAAAAGCCCAGTCGGGCTTGCATGCCCGTGGAGTAGCGTTTGACCGGCGTGTCGAGGAAGCGTTCCAGTTCCGCAAAGGAAACGATGTCATCGAACTTGCGGGCGACCTCCTGGCGGGTCATGCCTAAGATGCTGCCTTGAAGATAGAGGTTCTCTCTCCCAGTAAGGTCCGGATGAAACCCGGCTCCCAGTTCAATCAGGCAGGAAAGGCGCCCGTTTATCTGCACCCGGCCGCTGGTGGGCTCGGTGATGCCGGCGAGGATCTTGAGGACGGTGGTCTTACCCGCCCCGTTGGGGCCGATAATGCCCAGGGCCTCGCCAGGCTGCACCTCAAAGCTCACGTCCCTCAGAGCCCAGATTGCCTTGCTGTCGGGGCTCGCGGAGGCGTCTGGCCCGCCGTTTCCTCGGCGGAGCCAGCGCGCTGCCACGCGGATCGGATCAGGGATCGCCCAGCGCAGGTTGCCCGCTGACAACGCGCCCAGGCGGTACCTCTTCGAGACATTGTCAAAAACAATGGCTGGTATTGACATGGCGCTATATGAAATCCGCGAACTTCATCTCCAGTCTCTTGAAGGCCGCGTAGGAGACTACGAGCAGGATTATTGCCACCGAGGCAGCTGGAATCAGGTATGGCAGGTGAGGCGAAGCCCCTTTCAGCAGTACCGTGCGAAAGGTGTCCAGCACACCGGCCATGGGGTTGAGCATATAGAGAGCGCGAAGCCGCTCTGGTACCATGCTTACCGGGTAGATTACGGGCGAGGCGAACATCCAGACCTGCACCAGCAGAGGAATGGCGAACCGGATGTCGCGGAAGAACACGTTGATGGCCGACAGGAATAGGGAAATGGCCAGGGCTAGAACGATCTGGATCATTATGACCGCAGGCAGCCAGAGCATGTGAATGTTGAGACCATAGTGATAGTGAATCATCAACCCTACGAACACCGCAGACGCGACCAGGAAATCCACGAAGCAGGCCATGACCGCAGCCAGTGGGAAGGTTTCCCGCGGGAAGTAGATCTTCGTGACCAGGTTCGTGTTGTTGACAATGCTGGGCACGCCGAACGAGAGCGAGTTCGCAAAGAAAGTCCATGGCAGCATGGCCGCGTACGCAAAGATGGGGTAGGGGATGCCGTGAGTATCTATGCGCGTGAAGTATGAAAAGACAACGGTGAAGATCAGAGTCATGGCGAGTGGCTGCAAAATGGCCCACGATACGCCCAACAGAGATTGCTTGTAGCGGACCTTGATATCCCGCAAGGTAAGGCTCCAGAGCAACTCCCTATAACCGATGAGTCTGCGAAGGTGACCAAAGAGGCTCAGTCTTTGCCCTACCTTCCGGCAAGATGCCGGGTAGGGATCAACGGCCGCCCTGCCTTGCTGACTGCCCGCCTCGGCTAGACTCGTTTCACTCATTCATTCCCTCGCGGTTCTGGCACACTTCGCTAGGCTGGCCCACTACGTGGGCTGAGGCGGTTTGTCCGCAGCCTCAACTTCCTCGGTGTCACTTGAGTCGTCATCAGAGTGGTAATAGTAATAGTCGTAGTAGTAGCCGTAGCCGGGTTTGCGCTCGACCTTGTTCAGCACCACGCCGGAGACGCTGCGCCCGATGTGGCCGAGCAGCATCTGCGCTCGCCGCAGGGCTCGGCGGTGCGATGTGCCCGGCACGCAGACCATCAACACGGCATCGCTGAGGCTGGCCAGCACCAGGCTATCTGCGGACGACAAGAGCGGAGGGCTGTCGAATATGATCAGGTCCGCCTGCTTTCGGAGTTCCTTGATGAGGTCTCGCATCCGGGCAGAATCCAGCAAGTCCGTCGGGTTGGGTGCCCGCGTCCCAGAACTGATAACTCGGAGCCCCGTGTCCTGAAATCCCTGAAACACCTCCGGCATCTTCGCCTCGCCGGCCAGCAGGTCGGTAAGGCCTCTGGACCCGTTCAAGCCCAGTAGCCGGTGGAGGGCAGGCCGGCGCAGGTCTGAATCCACCAACACCACCCGGCGCCCGCTCAGCACTGCGGCGATCGCCAGATTAAGCGCGGTGGTTGTCTTGCCCTCAAGCGGTCCCGTGCTAGTGACAAGTACCGTGTGCCCTCCTTCTCCGGGGGTCACGAATCCGAGGTTGTACCGCAGCGCGCGATACGCTTCGGTGGATCTTCTGTGCTTCGTAGTCGCGGGCAGCATCGTCGGCGCTTCATCTCGTTTGAACATCGGCACCGTTCCAAGCACTGGCGCGTCCGCAAAGCGCGCGACATCATCTTCATCACGCACAGTGTCATCCAACTGCTCTTGCAGCATAGCCAATCCCGCGGCGACTGCGAAGCCGAGCAGCAGACCGAAGACGAGGTTGAGCGGAACGTTTGGCTTGGCCGGCGCGCCCGGCCGTGATGCTAGCTCAACGACGTCGGCATTCCCAAGCGCCATGACTCGCCCGACCTCGACCTCCTGGCTCCGCTTCAGTAGGTCGGAGTAGATGCTCTGCGCGACGTCCACCTGCCGCTTCAAGCGGGCCAAGGTGACTTGCTGGGCGGGTATTTTGTCAAGCGCGCGTTCGGCGCCTCTCAGCTCGGCCTGCGACTGCCGCTCGCGTGCCTCAAGCGCCGCGGCCTCCGCCTCCCCTTGGATCAATTGTCCGCTCAGAGTCTGCTGCATGGCTAGATCTCCGCCCCCACTGCTCACGATGTTGCGGATCTCGGAGTTCAGTTGGTCCTTGGTAACGCGGATCTGGTCGTCCAACTGATCCAGCGGACCCTGGAACTCAGCAGTGTATCGTGACTGCGCCGCTAGACGCTGGCCTTCGAGTTCGACCAACCGGGCGCGCAGCTGTTGTACCACTGCGTTGTCTCGTACGTGTGCTCCCGCGATGCTCTGGTTCTGCTGGGCTAGCTGCGTGCGGACTTTGGCCAGCCGTTCCCGTGCCTGCACTAGGTCGGCCCTGGTCTTGTCCGCATCGGCGCGAAGAGATGCCGCTCGGCTGAGGAGATCTGTAGCCGCTGCATCCTCGGCGACCGTCCGGGTGGACTCCTTGAAGGCCCGCAGGTTGTTCTCGGCCTTGCTGAGATTGCCTCTTGCCACAGCCAGCTGCTCTGAGAGGTATCTGCTGGCACTTTCGGAAGATCCGCGCGCTCGCCGCCGATTCATCGCGGCGTACGCCAGAGCAGCGCCGTTGGCGACCTGCTGGGCCTCCGTCGGGGTCCGGCCGGAGGCGCTGAGCTTCACCAGCTGGCTGTCCGGGACTATCGTTGCACGGATGGCCCAACTGACTTCTGCCGCGCTCAAGTAGGGTCCGCCGTGCGTCTTCAGCCAGCTGGCAGTCTCTCTGGCTGTGGACGCTCCCTGAATTAGTTCAATGTGGGTTCTTAGCGTCGGGGACGACATCGCGGCCATCATAGGGGGCATCTCGTTCTGGCTGCTCAAGGCGCTCCCGCCTGGTCTGGTTGGTTCGGTTGCCAGCAGGGTGGCGGTGGCTTCGTAGATGCGGGGGGCAGTGGCGGTGAACAGCAGGGTCGTGCCGAAGATTACAGCCACGCAAACAATCATGGTCCACTTGCGGCGAAACAAGATGTTCAGGTATTCCTGCAGCGGCGAGGGCGATGGCTCAAGCCGCTCAAAAGTAGCGACCGCCTCGCTCAGGGGCCTGACCGCCGGCACGTACTCGCCGCCGACCCGAGCAGGCAGCCGCGAATCTTCATTCATCTGAGACATGTCTCGTCACCTCTCAATATGGTCATCCATCCCTCCAAAGGCCCGCTTCCTCTATCGGCTTGCCGTGAACTGAATATCGAAGCTGTGCGAGCCCGTATGGGTGGTCAGGTTCAACGTCTGAACGCCGTCGGTCATTTGAAGAGAGCCATTCCATGGCGTGCCTCCGACTGTCCCAGAGAAAGTCCCGGTTGCGGTGGCCCGGGTACGACGAATCACCTGTCCGATCTGGTGACGCATGCCTGGAAACGTCATCTTAGCAGAGGCAGAGGTAATCTTGACCGGAAGTGCCGGTCCCTTGGGCTGGAAGTAAGTGCCTGTGGCTGTTGCGGTGGCCGTCAGGGTGGCCGCACTGGGACCGTGTGAGTGGTATGTGTAGTACAAGACCATCGATCCCTGCGGCGAGTAGATCCTGATGGTACCGGAACCATCCTCCACCCATTCGCCCCCAACCCGGCGGGCCTGGTGCACTCCCGACATTGTCCCCGATCCACTTACGCGGGCCAGACTCTGCGCCTGAGCGACAAGGCCAGAAGTCTCAGACGCCGGTCCGACCAGTGGGGCTGCCGCAGCAGACGGACTTCGCGGGCCGGTGACCGCTACCGCGAGCGGCTCCCCGTTCGCGACGGACCGGCTACCGGGGCCGGCAGTGTTCACCCCAAGGGGCACCGTGGTCGCGACGAACGGCCTGTCGAGGTTCCCACTGGTCTCACTGGCCAGCCCTGCTCCCCCAATGAACGGGCTGCCCAGGCTGGTGATACTTGTTGCTGCCAGCACGCCCCCCGTCGAGACGTCTAGAAGCTCGGCGCGAAAACGATAGGCCTTTCCCGACCCTAACAGTTGGCATGGAACGGTCGTCTTGACAAGCCCAGATGTGCCAGCGGCCAGCGGGTCACCTCGCACCGAGGTCGTGTTGATGGTAGACCAGATTGGCTCAGACGCCTGGCTGCCCTCTTTGCTCGGCTGACCGGCCCGCGCGGTCTGAGTTGGCAGTTCGCTACGCTCCACGATGAACCGGACCTCGTGCTGCAAGGGCGACTCGCTAGCGTTGACCACCAGGACTCGCAACTCGACCGCTCGCTCTCCCGCTTGCTCAACGATGCGCCAGCCTTGGTCAGCCACCGAATACTCAGCTGCCGCACGAGCCGTTCCGGTGCCAAACACGATGCCGACCAGTAAAGCGGCAAGTGCCAGGCTCAAGTGATGAATGTGCAAGCGCATGCCAGTAGCCTCCTTGGCGCGGCGAGAGCCGCATCGTTTTCTGCCGACAAGCCGGACGGACGCCCCGCTTAGACATCTGCCAGCGACGATTGTGTTATGAAGGAACCTCGCTCTCACGACAGGTCTCCTTAGCGCAGCAGGTACGGAACGAGATACATCCAACGCCAAATCTCCGGTTCGCGGCGTTCGCCCTTGGTAGGAACGTACACCACGTCGCCCTCCTGCAAAGTGACGTTATGCTTGGGATCGGCGCGACGAATCACCTTGTTCAGATCTACTCGGATGGGCGTGGGCTTTCCGTCAATCAGCCGAAGGACGGTGGCATCGGATAGCTTGGCGGCTGAGCTCACTCCCCCAACAGCGTTCAGCAAATCCAGCACAGTCGAATTGGGGCGAAGCATCTGCCGGCCTGGGACGCGCACCTCGCCAATCGCATAGACGCTGACCAGCGAGCGCCGCGGCACAGTCAGGACGTCGCCTGGCTGGAGCAGAAGATTCTGGGACGTGTCGCCCTGGAGCAGAGCCGCCAAGTTCAGCGGCACTACCACCTCACCCCGAGTGAGTAACGCGTGCTCGAGGTCGGCGGTACGAAGTTGTTCCCCGGCAGCAGTTCCGAGTGCCCCCTGGCCCGAGCTCGGATTCGTGGTCAGCAGGCCTGCCTTCTGCATAGCGTCGAGCACCTGGACCTGTCCCTCATCCGGCATGTCGAACATCCCTGGTGTCGGCACTTCGCCGAGGACAGCGTAGCGGCGTTCCTCATCGGCCTCCGGCTTTCGATTCACGAGTATCACGTCGCCTGGCTCCAGCACGGCCTCAGGAGTCACCGGAGCGCCGGCCACCGCCTGCTCCAGCCCGGTGGTGCGAAACTCACCGGTGCGGGCCTTGACAATGGAGATCTCGCCGCTAGCAAGAGGGGTCGAACCTCCAGCCGCAGCGATGGCTTTCATAAGGCTTGACCCGCCCGTCAGAGGGTAAACCCCTGGAGTCTTCACCTCACCTAACACGAATACGCTCATCCCTGAGACGCCGTACTGGCGCACGGTCACTATTACCTGGGGACGCTTCAGGTACTTGCCCAGGCCCTGCTGCAGGCCAGCCTGAAGTTCTCTGCAAGTCAGCCCGGCGGCGCGCACGTCGCCAAGTAGCGGGAAGGAGATAGTGCCCGCGCCATTCACTTGGCATTCCTGGCTGAAGCGCTCCTCGCCCAGAGTTGCAATGCCCAGGACATCCCCAGAGGAGATATGGTAGCTCTGGGGAGCGGTGGGTGTCTGCTGCAGACCCGGTGATGGCGCCGCAGACGTGGAGGCTGCCGACAGTTGGGCGTCGGAAGCCGCGAATGCCAGGCCGGTCAGCGCCAGAATCGCCAGGCTAAAAAATAGACAGTAGCGCATAAGCACCCTCCTCTTCGGGCTCATCTGCCTACCTCCGGACTTGCCTGCGCAGCAGGCTGCACGTACTCACGAGTTGCTGCTTCGGCAGGTGCGGGCAAGGATTCGCTGCGTTTCCGAGGCGCGTACGATGCCCCGCTGACGCGAGCGACGAACGCGCCAAAGGGACGCTCGCCCACAATCAGGCCCGTGACCACGATCATGATGGCCAGCACGAGTGCAGCGAACTCATAACGCACGATGAGAATTGCCATAACGGCAAGCAGAAGAGCCATGAGGTACACAGTCAAGGCAACTTGCCGGGGGCGCAGGCCAGCCTGCTGTAAGCGGTGGGGTAGGTGGTCCAGGCCGGTGGACTCAAGAAGCGCCCGCAGGTTGCGGGTGCCCCCTTGCCACCGACGGAGATGCACCAATACTATGTCCCAAACGGGCACAGCCAGGGGCAGGGCAGCAATCCAGGCTTGCAGGAGTGGAGGTGCCCCGCGGCTTGCTGCGATGGCTATCGCACCCAGCAGCAAGCCCAGAAGAGTGCTGCCTGCGTCCCCAAGGAAAATCGAGGCGGGAGGGAAGTTGAAGGCTAGAAACCCTAAGCAGGCACCTGAGATTGCAGTTGCCATCACGGCGACAGCGAAATGGCGGGATGCGAGAGCCACTAGGCAGAACGCGGCGGCAGCGATGGCCGCCACGCCAGGTGCCAAGATGCAATCCGCGTTTCTCCGGCAAGCAAGCGAGAGCTACGGCCCCTTCTCGCTCTGCCCCGCATACCGACCCGCTACGTCCAGGATATGCGGCGTGATGATAATCACTACCTCGGTCCTGCTCTGCCGGCTGCTGGAACGGCGGAACAGGCTACCGAGCAGGGGCAGGTCGCCGAGGAATGGGACTTTGCTCCTGGTGCGGGTGGTGAATTCGTTGATCAGGCCGCCGATTACGATGCTCTGACCGTCCTTCACGCGTAGATTTGTTGAAGCGCGCCGGAAGGTGATTTCAGGCAAGCCGTTAGACCCTTGTCCGGTGACATCCCGCACCTCCGGCTCGATGCGAGCCACGACTACCCCCTCGGGCTCCAGCACGTGCGGGGTGATGCGCAGCAGAATGCCGGACTTGATCTGCTCCAGGGTGGTGTAGGGGAATGTGACCGGGCCGGTGACAATGGCGAAGTACGACTCTTTCCCCACCTCGATTTCGGCGGTCTGTCCTTCGGCCGTGGCGACGCGCGGGTTGGCGCGCAGGCGCGCCTTGCCGCTCTCGACCAGCGCGGTCAGGGTCGCCATTTCAGTGTTCGAGATCTCGGAGTAAGTGAGGCTTCCCGCGTCGGTCGCGATGGTCTGTCCGCCGGAGAGGATGCTGCTCGCCCTGGAGGCGAACTTGATCCAGCGCGATGCCCAGTCTATGCCCACGTTCTTCAGGGCTTCCTCGGACACCTCCAGGACAACGGCTTCGAGCATCACCTGCGTGGGGGGCTTGTCCAGAAGCGCGATGTCGGCCTTGATGCGAGCGATCATGTCCCGGGGAGCGCTTATCACCAGCCGGTAGAGTTGCGGTGCGCCCGGTGCGACGGCCGTCGAGGGGGGCCTGTAGGCGGGGCGCTCGCGCTCCCTGGCCTCTTGGGCCGGCGGGACATAACCCTCCGCGCTGAGGTAGTGCCCATAGGGGCCGTTGAGGAGCGCAGCGATGGTCTGCGGCGCGACGTACTTGAGTTCCACGACCTCGGTCGCGCTCAGCAGGTAGAAGTTGGGGTTGGAGGGGTCCGGCAATCCGACGAGATAATAGCCATCGAGTTTGGCGAAGGCAAAGCCGCCCGTTTGCAGCAGCATTGTGAGGGCGGGCTCAAGGGGAACGTCCTTCAAGTCGGCCGTCACAGTCCCCTGGACCGTGCTGTCTGGAATAATTATGACGCCCGCCTGCGCCGCCACATCGGAAAGGGCCTGCCGCATGTCCGTGTCGGCGAAAACGTTAGTGACCAGGGGCTCGCCCTTCTCATTCCGCTTGACCTCGACCGGCGGCGCCGGAGCCGGCGCTGGTGTGGGCGCGGGGGGCGTGGCGGCCGGTTCCTCCGGCGCGGGCGCGGGTTCTGCGCCCGCAGGAGGGGCGGAAGCCGGAGGCGGGTTCACCTTCGCCTTGGTGGCGGCCTTCGGGGGGGCTTTCGCCCCGGCCGCAGGAGGCGGGGCCGGTTTCTTGTCATCCTTTGCGACCACCGTGGCGGTTGCCAACAGACAGAGGGCCGCCGCCACGGCCAGACGTAGCAAATGCCTCATGGTGGACACCGTTTTCATGATTTCACCCTGTCCTGCGGACGGCACACGCGCGCATCACTCCCAAGTGTGTAGGTATTCGCCAGGGTCGTTGGCTGCTCCGCCGGCGCCCGCCTGGCCCCGAAGGCGCTACCGCGCCCGCGGCTTCGAACCTCCCGGCACTTTGAACGGGATTTCCTTGGAGATCGGCGGGGTCCCGTCGTGGTAGGCGAGGGAGACAACAGCCACATAGCCTCCGGGGGCGAGCCCACCCAACCAGTCAATATCGAACCGACGTCCGCCGTTAGGGAGCACAACCACCTGTTCGCTGCCAAACGACAGGTTCTCCGTGATCACCTTGCGCAGGCTGTCGAGGATCGCTACGCGCCCCTGGGCGAAACAGGCGACATTGCCGGTGTTCCTCACGTTCAGCCGGAAAGTGGTGCTGTGGGCCTCGAGCCGCGAGGCGACGAACCCTGCAACCGTCGCCGCCGGCTTCTCGGTGCGAAGGGCTCGCGCAGTCACGAGAATGGTGGTGCGACTCATCACCCCAGGCTCGGCGACTCGTAGGCCACTGCGCGGGGCCAGAACAATGGCGGCGTAATGCTCGCCGGCGGCGTCCCTCGGCAACGCCGCGGTGACAGAGACATTAGCCCGCCCCCTGGGCGGGACTAGAATGGTAGCCGGCGCAATCGAAATCCAACCGGCGCAACTACGGCCATGACTCGCCCCATGCTCGGGAAAGGCGAGTTCGCCGCTGGGGTCGAGCTCCCAGTCCCGTATTTTCGCTGTGAGCTGAAGCGGCTCACCTGTGACGTTGAGGATTTCCACGGAGTTTCGGCGGCGGGCGCCAGCAGCTAGCGAGAACTCCAGATTGGTCTGCTTCACGTAGAACCCAGGATTTAGGCTGTTGAGCAGGGCACGCATCTCCCCGGTGGGCTTGCCGCGTTGGACCTCCCCTCGCAAGACGGTGAACTGGGCCGTCGCCGTCGCGGGAGCAGCCCTCCCGCCAGGAGGGCCGAGCGTCGCAACCACGGCGTAGCCGCCATCAGGAAGACGGTCGCCGCCCGAGGCCCTGAAAACCCGTTCGCCCTCGGCGAGCACGTACCCGCGTCCGGCGAGAAGGGGCGCACGCGCTATCACGCGCCCCCGTTCATCCAGGACGCTGATCTGCCCTTCCAGCGGGGCATGGAGATTGCCTGTGTTCTGAACCGTTACCATGGCCTCCCAACTGCCGGATGAACCGCCTCCCGGCTTTTGCGGGTGCGTCGCAAGCTCGATGGAACGAGCGTGGATGCTGCTGTAGAGGCGGCCCCCGGTGACGGTCGCCATCAGCGCCGTGTTGATCTGGAACTGGAACCTGATCCCCATGCCGCGGTTCTCTGCAACCTCGCCTTCGGGCCTCGCCAGACAGGAAAGCCGGGCATAGTAGCCGCCGCCGCTGCCCCGCGGCGCTTTCAAGGTGGCCTCCACCTTCCGCGATTCTCCCGGCCGCAAGCGAAACTGGGCGGGCTTGAGGGTCACCCAACTGCCGCACCCGCGCTTGTATCCCTCCGGGGCCTTCGCCGCTCGGCCTGAAGGATCCAGGACCATGTCCTGGGCGCTCATCTGGCAGGTGAGCGGCGTCTTGCTTCGATTCCCAACCGCCAGCGGAAAAGTAACCGAGGTCCCCGGCCGCAGCGAAACCATGCGGAGGGAGGGCGCCAGTTCGAGTTGGGCTGCGGCCGGGAGCGCCAGGAACAGGGCCCCCGCGCCCAACAGCACAGCGACCCATGGGCGACACGATAGCCGAGAACCGGTCATGAGCGCACTCTTTCCTCCTGCCTAGAGAAATGGGGCGCGGGCTGCGGTTCAGCCCGCGCCCCGTTGTCAGTGCCCCGGCTTGCGGGAGCCGGCGCCCGTCGAGACGTTTCGCTCGACTAGATCACTGGGTCCACCACCAATGTCGGGTCCATCGTGTAGTGGCCGTCCACCTGGTGATACTCCGGGCTGATCGTGATGCGGAACCAGAAGGGGTGGTCGCACGGCTGACCGTTGGCCAGCAGCCACCACATGGCATAGACGGTGTTGTTGGTGCCCATGCCGGTCGTGTCGGCCGTCCGCCAGGTGGTGCCGTTTTCGCTGAGTTCCCACGCCACGTCAATCGCGTGGTAGCCAGGGGAGGCGGCCACGTCGCGGCCAAACCCGTCCTTGGCGCCGACGAGTTTCATCAGGGTCTTCCCCACTGGGAGTTCGATCCCGACGTTCTCGCCGTTGTTGGACTTCATGAGCCCCGCAATGATGGCGCTCATCGGGGCGTAAGTGTCGCCCTTCAGGTGGAAGTACACCGTGTTGGCCGACATCCACTCATAGGCGTACAGCTCGATGTCGCAGGTGACCGTGATGTTCTCGGACGTGGGGTCGCCGCCGATATTGATCCAGGGGTGACCCACGCCCGGCCCGGCGTCGTAGTCATAGACGCCGTCCCACGCGCCGCCGCCGGAGAGCGTGACAAAGGTGTCAGACGCTCCCGGGTGCGGCAGGTCGGGGATCAGGCCGTCATCCACAGCCGGGTTGGCCCAGGCTGCGCCTGCGCTCAAGACCAGCGCAAGCGCAAATATTGCTACAAGATACTTCATACTGTTGCCTCCTATTGGCATTCGAATACCTCCGGCATATTGGGCTGCCGGCAGACCCCCGCACAACCACGCGCGGGTTGGGTTGGGGGAACAATTGGTGTTTAGGACTGCGCGATTATGTGGCATACAAGGAGTGGATCGGGGAGCGCACCAGAGTGGACCTCCGCTCGAGGTTTGCCCGCTCTTGCCTCCTCGATCTCTTTTCTGCCTCCAATCGTCTCGCATCACCTCCTCTCTTGCGATTCCTTCTGCAAGCATTGCCCGGAAGACATGCCCCGGGCCTATCGGACAGACGGCTTCACGGCGATCTCGCCGTCTTCGCGCACATCGAACTCGGTCTGCCCGGCAACGGCACTCAGCCCCGGTGCGCTGAACCGGACCTGCGCCCTATATGCGCCGGGCGGGATTCGTGATCGGCTGACGCGCGCACTGAAGCGCCGCGTCCCCTCGGGAAGCACTGTGCCTGTGCCTCCCTCAAGTCTGACACGCCGCAAAACCCGGTTGCTTGTGGCATCGCGCACCAGCAGTTCCCCGGAGGCCCGCAGGTGGGCATTGCCGGTATTGTGCAGCGTAATCTCAAACAACAGATCCCCTCCCTCGCCCCGCTGGACCCGAAAACCGCTCACCTCGGCTTTCCTTCGCTCCGTGTGCGCCACGGTCAGCATCACGACTGTGCCAGTGCGCGTCTCGAATCGCATTCCGCTGCCCGAAAGGGGGACATTGCGCTCCGCCGTAAAGAGAACCGCCCCGTATCTGCCGCCTGTCTGCCCCAGGGGAACCCGCACGCGGCAGCGCACCGTTTTCTGCTGCCCCGGCAAGACGCTGACCTGCCCGTTCGACAGCGTGACCCACCGCGCCAACGACCACCGGCTGGTGCCCGCAGGCTTAACCACGGGATTGCCCTCCTCGTCCAGAATCAGGTCAACCACCTCCGCCCGCGCCTCGAATGCCTTGTCGCCGTCGTTCGTCAGCGTCACCTGAAGACTGCGGTCGCCGCCCTGCGCGACCGCCATCTCTATCAGCGGCGGCGAGACGCTCAATGCCATCTTTTCGGCCTGGCCTGCGCCCCCGGCTCCGAGGGCTGCCGCAGCCAGCACCAACAGCGCTCGCGTTGGTCGCTTCCACATCACCTGCCTACGGCTCTGCCAGGTAGGTGAACGAGATTGTGCCAGCATAGCTGCCTGCCCGGTCCGTCCACTCGGTCTTCAGGCGAAATCGCATCGTGTTGACCGTCGCGAGCGCCTGCGGGCCGCCAGAGGCCACCAGCTTCTGGACGCCCATGTTTTCGTAGGTCGGCCCCGCACCTTCGTCCGGGCTGGAAAGAGTCTGGTTGCTGGAAATGAAGATTCGCTCAGGGGGAATCTGGCCAGCGGTGCCCACCAGCGGGCTTGCAAAGCAGTTGAGCGTCCACGAGCCGTAGTTCGTCGCCACGCTCACGTCCACGGCCTTGTCGGCATCGTACACGCCCGGCCCGCTGTCTGCGTGGAAACCTATGAGGTTGTCCGAGAGTTCGATCGTCATGGAAGGCTGTATCACGGCCAGCACATTCAGTACCGGGCCTGGCTCCTGGCACCAGGCGGGGTCCGTGGCGGGCAGCAACGCTGCCAGCGCAAGCGCCGCGGCCAGCGGCATGACTGATCGTATGTCTCTCATGGCTGCACGCTCCATCTATGGTGATGCCACCGCCGTGAATTGTATGTCGCCGCTGTAGATGCCTGGGGTATCCTCCCAAAGTGTCAACAGGCGCAATTCCAGCGGCGTGGAGTAGATCGGCACCGAGCCGGCCGCCACGATAACAGGGCCATTGAGCGGGACGAAGCCGGGCCCAGCCCCGACATCCGGGTGAACTTGAGTGGCGCTCGTGCGAACAAAAACGCGCTCCGGACCTATCTGGCCGATGCCTCCCTGCTTGGCAAGCGGTGTTGCTTTTGCGGCGACGGACCAGGGCACGGAAAGCGAGGTCACTCGCAGTTCCACCTGCTGCTGCGGTGCGAGGAGCCCGGGGCGGCCAGCCTGCTGGAAATCCAAGGTGGAGGTAGAGAGCTCGATGCGTATCTGGAGAGACTGGGGGAGGGTGCCGAGTGATCGCGGCGTTTCGGCGGCCCAGGACACACTGATCGCAGGGCATGAAACCAGACCCAATACTACACCTGCGGTCCGGGCGAGGTGACAAAGCCTCTCCACGGCCGGGCCAGCATTACGGTCGTTCCGAGACACCGACCATTCTCCTCCCCAAGGGTTCGCGACCCACACTACTTCCTGATAAGGATAGCGACCAGTTGCCCCTTGCGCAATTGCAGAGGCGTTCAAAATTTTGTGCGCAATTCGTTGCCAGCCAGCCTAAACGTGGAAAAGAAGGATGTAAGCGTAGGGGCGGCGAACTAAGCGAACGGCCAGGTAGGGGTATGGGCTTGCCGATCCGCGACGCTGGGGAGAACATGCGCAACGGTAACGTACAACAGGGGCAGAATCACGCCGTCCAGCCCCGCTTCGGGGCTCCTGCGGCCAAAGGCGGGCTCGCTCGGCAGGCGAGCAACCCCATACGTCTCCTCCTCGTGGACGGGCAGGCGCTGTTTCGTGAGGCGATGCGCACCTGTCTGAACCGGGCCCGTGATGTGATAGTCGTGGGGGAAGTGGCCAGGCTGTCGGATATGGCGGACATGATTGCACGAACTCAACCCGATGTTGTCCTGACCGACTTCTGTCTTCCTGACGCTGCGAATGGAGAGATCTTGCTCGAATTGAAGACAAAGTGCCCGGGTGCCCGCGTGGTGGTTCTCACGGCCCTGCAGGGAGAAGATTGTCTCCTGAAAGCCCTCGCAGGCGGCGCACACGGCTTTGTCCTCAAGGACGCGCCGTTGGCTCTGGTGCTCAAGGCTATCCGCGCGGTACGTAGTGGTCAGACCTGGGTTCAGCGAGAGATTGTTGGGGCGCTCACCAAGCAACTCCAGCGCATGAACGCGCTGGAGCCAGAAGTAACGGGCTCATGCCCGCTGACCAAGCGCCAGCGAGATGTTCTGATGCTGCTGGCTGCAGGCAGGACGACGAAAGAGATCGCGCGAGAACTCTACCTAAGCGAGAGCACGATCAGGGTTCATTTGACCAGGGTACTTGACAAGCTTGGCCTGAAGAACCGCATCGAGGCCGTCCGCTTTGCCATCAGGGAAGGCCTAGTTAAAGCCTAGGGTCAGCTTGCCGCCACGCAACGGGAGCTACCCTTATCCCGAGTCAACCCGCCACCTCACTTTGGCGGCGCCTGCCGCCCGACCTACTAGACGACCAGCGTGTCATGAATGCCTTCATGCCTCCTATGGAAATACACGGACCTCGTCAGCGCGGAAAGCACCATCAAGTGGACCGGGCTGGGCGGTCTGGGGATCGGACTGGTGGCGGGGATGGCACTGCAGGCTGCTCTGGCGCCGCGCTTCTATATGCTTCCTACGTCTCTCTTAGTGGCAGGTTACCTGCTGCTGGCAATCTTCATGATTGGTGCCGGAATGGGTGTTCCTGTGGGAGCACCGGTGCTTGGTGTGATAGTGGGCATTTACGTCGCGCGCCGGAGCACCCTCCTTGGCCAGCTTGCCGCCTCATTCCGATCAAGTCTCCGCAAGGCTACCGTTAGGACTGTCGCCGTCACTTTCGCATTGCTGGCCATACTGTGGTCCGTATCCGCCGTGCGAGCAGCAAAGGGGTTGGGGGCGGGCATACCTGACTTCACAGGCAACAGAGCACTGAGCGAAGTCGGTTTCCTCATTGCAGTTGTCGTCTTCGCTGCCGCTGCACAGGCGCTGTTCGCGGAGGTTGCAGGTCGCTTCATCTTCAGGCGCAGCGGCCGGTAGCCCGAAGATGACACCCGAAGTCCTGTCGCAAATGGACCCAGGAAGTCTCCAGAGCTCCATCTGGGCGTGCTGGTGCGCTCTGGACCGGTGACTGACGGCCTTATCAGCGGAACTCGCCTAGGCGGACAGACAGGACTCTGCGATTGTCAGTTCGGTGAGTGGTACATATCGCCGATACCAGCCGAATAGGGCCGGTCTCAGCCACGCTTGACTAATCACAATGGGTCTCGTTGCGATTTGACAAGCGCAGCGTGCCTCAATTCAGAGAGACCTGAACTGATCGTCGGGACGCTCTGCAGGGGGTAGTCTTGACACGCCCGTCTTATGGCGACTACTGCACCCATACCGACCGATTCTTTTCAGCCGCATAATCTTCGTTGAGGCTGACCGGGTTCCTTGCGGCCCTGCCTCCTGCCCCCTCTCCGGCTTCGTCCCGTTCATGGAATATACGGGCATACGGGCGGACGATCTGGTAGCTCACTGCCGCTACCGGTGTGCCGGGCGCGACAATCAACGCACCCTGGCGCGCCCGCGCCTTGTGCAGAGCCGGAGGAATTGACGTGAGCGGGCTCATTGACGGATTGGCTGGCGCCTTGAGCGGCCTGCGGGGGCTGTTCATCGTGCTCGCCTGGATCGTTGCCGTTGGCTTCGTCCTGAGTGGGCTCGACGACCTGTTCTACGATGCGTGCTATTGGCTGCGGCTGCTGTTGCGCCAGCTCCAGCGCCGGGTGCGTCACTACCCGCGCCTTACCGTCGAGAAGATGGAGTCGAAGGAGCAGCAGAAGGTCGCCATTCTCGTTCCCGCGTGGCGCGAGCAGTCAGTCATCCGCGACATGCTGGCCAACACCTGCGATACCCTCGTTTACCACAACTACGACGTGTTCGTCGGCGTCTATGCCAACGATCCCGAGACCATGGCGGAGGTTGACCGCGCCGCCCAGCGGCACCCCCGCGTGCACCGCGTCGCGGGCCCGGTCGAAGGCCCCACCACCAAGGCGGATAATCTCAACGCCGTGTACGCCGCGATGCAGGAGTACGAGCGCAAGTCCGGCGAGCGCTTCGAGATCATCGTCATTCACGACGCCGAGGATATCGTCCATCCCTTCTCGCTCTTGCTCTACAACTACTTGATCCCACGCAAGGACATGATCCAGATCCCCGTCTTCCCGCGGGTGCTCTCGATCTGGCACGCGACCCACTGGACCTACGCCGACGAGTTCGCCGAGAACCATACCAAGGATCTTGTCGTGCGCGAGTCCATGCGCGCGTTCGTGCCCTCGGCGGGGGTCGGCACCGCCTTCTCGCGCCGCGGCGCCGACCTGCTGCTCAACGTCAGCGAGCACGACCTGTTCGACCCCGCGAACCTGACCGAGGACTACGAAATTGGCCTCCGCCTGCATCAGGAGGGGCTGCCCGGCATCTTCGTCCAGACCAAGGTCACTTATGGCAAGGATCCCAAGCGCCAGCGCGGCATCAAGAAGCCATGCGAGGGCGAGTGGATCGCGACCCGCGAGACGTTTCCGACGACGTTCCGGGCCGCCGTGCGACAGAAATCCCGCTGGGTGGTGGGCATCGCGATGCAGTCGTGGGCCCTGATCGGGTGGCCCGGCACCGTCCCCGTCCGCTATAGCCTGCTGCGTGATCGCAAGGCGTTGGTAACTCACCCGCTGAACATGCTCGCCTACGCCGTCTTCTTTTACTTCCTGATCTGCGAGCTGCTGCAGCGCGTGCCCGGGACGAGGCGCGACCTGATCGCGATAACCTGGCGCGGCAGCCCCCTGTGGTACCTGGTGGTCACGGCGACCCTGTTCATGTGCAACCGCCTGCTCCAGCGCGGCATCGCGGTGGGGCGGGTTTACGGCTTCGCCCAGGCCGTGGCCAGCATTCCGCGCGCGCTGTGGAGCAACATCATCAACTTCAGCGCCACCATGCGGGCCTTCGTTATCTTTTTTGGCACCCTGCATCGCCGCCTGCCGCTGGCATGGGACAAGACCGAGCACGAGGCATTCCCCGCCGAGGTGCGCCCGGTTCACCTCGATACCAGGGTCGCGGCGCGGGAGGCGATGTCGGCCACCGCGGGCAGGACCCACGCCATCGCCGAGCAGCTTGCCAGCGCCGACGAAGGCCAACGCCTGGCTGCCATCCGCATGGTGGAGCGCGCCGACGGGCCGCAATTGCTGGAGGCGTTGTTGCTGCGTTTGCGTGACGAGTCATGGCGCGTGCGCGGCGAGGCCGCGCGCACCCTGGGTTTTCTACGCCTGGCGGCCGCCGCCGAATCCCTCGCCCGTGCCTGCACCGACAGCGAATGGCCGGTGCGCGCCAACGCCGCCAAGGCCCTCGCCAAGCTCGGCCGCGACGGCGAGGACATGCTCCTGTATCTTCTCACCTCCGAGGACAAGTTCGCCCGGGAGATCGCCCTCAAGACACTCGAACAAACGGGCACGGTCGAATATTACGCGGACGTCATCACCCGCGCTGGCGACGAGGAGGCTCCAGAGGCAGCCTACTTTTTCTCGTTCCTCGAAACCCATGGACCTTCTCGGCTCTTCCAGGCGATGCTGCGGCGCCGCCGCAGGGACAGGGCGCGACCAACGAGGAAGGTGGAGGTTCGGCAGTGAGCATGCTCGTGCTTCGTGGCGCAGTATCGCCGCCCCGCTTCGCGAGAGCGTCGCAGGGGCGAAGCAGTCTGCCTAGAATAGTGATGGCCGCTGCCCTGTGCGCGTTTGCCATCGCCGTGGCCGCGCCAGCGGCACCCGACGCCCAAACCAGCGCGGCTCCCGCCACCCAGCGCGCCGACCTCGACCAGGCGTATAGCCTCATGCGCGCGGGCAAGCCGGGCGAGGCTATCCCCGTCTTCGAATCCTACGTGCGCGTACACCCCGACGATCTCGCCGCCCGCCGTGATTTCGCGTATCTTCTTGCCCACCAGGGGCTGCTCGGGCGCGCCATCGAGCAGATGGAGGCCGCGCGCAAACTTGCCCCCGAAGACGCGGACATCGTCCTCCAGCTGGGCTACTGGTATCTCGACGCGCGGCGCGACGACGACGCCCTGCGCGAGTTCGATGCCGCCAGCCGGCTCGCGCCCGCGGATGCGCGTCCGCGCCTGCAGCGGGCGTACCTGCTCGACGCCCGGGGCGAGCACTATTCGGCTTACCGCGACTTCTATGCGGCCTCGCGCAGCGACGACCCGAAGCTGGCGGCCGCCGCCACCACCTCGCTTCGGCGCCTGTCGCTTTTCGGCAACGCGCCGCAGCCCGCGCCGTGGTTCGGTGAAATCTACCTGGAGCACCGCGCCGCCGAACGCTTCGGCACCCAGGCCGGAGACTTGATGCTGCGCGAGGGGCGTGAGCTTTGCAGCAGCTCGCCGTGGGAAGGCTACCTCACCGCGCGCGTCGCCTGGCTGCGCGAGGAAACCCCGGGCACTCTGCCCGTCTCCATCAGCGACAATCCCACTCTCATCGGGATCGGCCTGCGGACAAGGCCGCTGAAATCCGCGCCCGGCCTCACAACTTACGCGGAGCTTGCGCGTGTCGTGGTCACGCCGAAGTTCGCGCTGGGTAACGGACGCACCGACTTTCGCGCCGGGTTTTACTACTACGACGAATGCGCACCGCGGCCCCGAAGCGGTGGCGTCTACGGCACCGGGCACGTGCGCGATCTCTACGCCGAGGGTGCCTACTACAGCCGCTTCGGGGATAACTGGATCGGATCCGTCCGCTACCGCGACGGCTATCGGGCGCGCACCTTCCGCCGCTCGGCGCTCGACCTGTACGCGGCCGCGCAGGTCTGGGCGGACTCGCGGGGGGACTATTACAACAACGTCGCGGAGGTGGGCCCTGGGGTGCGCTACCTTCCCGACCTGCCCGGCAACTGGCAGATCACCGTCGAGTACATCCGCGGCTCTTACCTCGGCCGCGACCGCCGCACGCCCAATCCATTCGGTTCCCACTACGGCGACGTGCGCGCCACCATCGCGGTGTTCGGCTACTTCTGAAGCCGCGCCCTGATTGACCTCGGCCTACAACGCGCGCAGCTGGGTGACGAACGTGGTGAGGAAGAACAGCAGCAGCCACGTTAGGGAGTAGATCACAGCGAACAATGCCGGAACTGCAAAGGCGGACGAAAGATACGGCCTCCAGGGACCTAGGCGAATGTTGAGCAGTTGGAGGCCTTCCCTCGTTATAAATCGGACTGTCACAAGACCGCCTGTCGCCGGTGCCCACATGAGCGCTGCTATTACGGGCGCCACCCACACGGGTGGAAAGGGGTCGAATCTCGCGCCGAGGAAGATGACAGCGATCTCCACGCAATAGGTGATCCCGAAAGTAAGGAGCAGGAAAGACACAATACCCTTACTGCGGATCATTTTCAGCGTCCTGGCCGGAATTCTGTGCAGTAGCCTCCCCCGCGTGGGCAATCAACCTGCGCAGGATCCAGTGCGGCCATAAATGCCCCGTGAAGCCGGCATGGGGGCCCATCTGCGCCGATATCGGTCAAGCATGCCGGTCTCACAGCGCCTTGGCCGCTACAAGCGGCCTCCCCTGGGCTTGACCGACGCACCATGTCCGGCTTCGTTGTCAGTAGGTTCCTGTCGGCCCGTCGGCGAGCAGGAATCGCGCCGCCGGTTGGACAAGAGGCTCACTCGCGGGGAAGACCGCCTTGACCAATGACGAGTGCACAAGCCCGTCAGAGTGGTCTCGAGGGCCCCTCAACACACGTACAGGTTGCCCCGAGCGGGCAAAGGAAAGCAGCAATGCCAAGATGGTTCGCGAAGCTGGTGCTGGCAGCACTCAGTGTGTTCCTGGTTTCAGGCCTTGGGACGGGTACTGGTAGGGCCAGTGCGGGGATGGAGAACGCATCGACGAATCAGACGGGGCGGGGCGAGATCCGAGTGCGTAGTCTTCTCCCCGACAAGCCCCTCAGCAGAGCACGAAGACCGGCGGCAATCGTTGGCGTGATCGAGAACGCTGGAGACGCAGGCATCGAGGTGAGGCCAAGCCTCGTTCTCCCGAAGGGCGTAAGGATAGTACGAACGGATGCGAGCAGGACTGTGCGGATCGATGGCAAGGGAGAGAGGATGCTTCGGTGGGAGATAGAAGCGCCTGAAGCCATGCAGTGTGAACTGTTCCTCCAGGTCAGGGTGGGTGACGTAACGGTTGCGACCGCATCCCTGGTGATGCAGTTCCTCTCTCCGGTGAAGCCCCGGAAGCTGCCGTACATTCCCGAGCCGAAACCTGTTCGGACGCCTATCCTCATTGGGGCACACAACTGCCCCATATGGGAGGCCGACAAGCCGCAGATGTGGGCCAACATCCGCAAGCATACCGAGCGGACCCCCGCCCTGGGGTTCTACGCGCAGGAGAACCCGGAGGTCGCCGACTGGGAGACGAAGTGGGCGGTCGAGCACGGCGTCTCTTTCTTCATCTACTGCTGGTACCGGGCCACTCAGGGGGAGCCGGTGAAGATGCGCTTTGGCAGCGCCATCCACGACGCGCTGCTCAAGTCGAAGTTCGTTGACAGGATGAAGTTCACGATCATGTGGGAGAACCAGGCCCGGGGACAGGCCGGCGTCGCCGATGAGAAAGACCTTATGACGAACCTTCTCCCATTCTGGATCGAGAACTACTTCAAGCACCCCAGCTACCTGAAAATAGACAACAAGCCGCTCTTGTTCATCTACCGCCCGGAGTTCCTCGTTGACGACTTGGGCGGAGTTGAGAGTGTGGCAAGGGCGTTCGAGCGGATGCGGCAGGCGTGCAGGGACGCGGGGTTCGACGGGCTGTATCTCCTCGGGGAGTACCGGGGTCTCGATCCCGGCCATCTGAACCTCATGAAGCGGCTAGGCCTCGATTACACGTTCGCATACTGCTGGTACGTGCCGAACAACCCGACGCCGCAACAGGCGATCCAGGCGCAGATGGATTACATAAGGAAGACTCAGGAACTGCGCATTCTGCCGCAGGTCGTTACGGTCTCGCAGGGGTGGAGTGGATGGGCCGATGAAGGAAGCATATGGAAGATCCCGCCCCGGGATTACGAGGAACTGTTGCGCAAGGCCAAGAGATTCGTAGGCACGCTTCCTGCCGAGGAGCTTGGCAGCAAGCTGCTGCTGCTGGACAACTGGAATGAATGGGGCGAAGGTCACTACATCGCGCCCCACAGGGAGTTCGGGTTCGGGTACCTCGATGCGGTGCGGAAGGTCTTCTCCAGTGCAGGGGGGCCTCACCTTGACCTCATTCCAGAGGACGTCGGGTTGGGGCCGTACGACGCCGCGTACCGGGCCTGGATGCAGCGCGAGGGGAAACCGTGATGTTCAGCGTGAGCAGAAGCAGGACAGCATGCGGTTGTCATGCGTCTATGAGACCGACGTGGTGACCTGTGAAGTGCTGTTACCGGCCATGGCTTGCGTCTCGTCGATCTCTGCTTGTTCCCGGCTGCAACACTCGCCTGTCGGCAGGATTGCTCTGCTGCCAAGAGAAACCTGTGCCTTGACCGCCAGAGAGGCTGAGTCCGCCAATCGCGATGGTGGGCCTCTGCGGTTCGTTGGTGACTAGATGGAAGTCCTGACCCACGTGCCCGTTGATCTAGGCCTTGAGCGTGTGCTCTCGCGATTGCGCATTGGCGAGGACGACGAGGACGCCCAGTCCGTGCGTGAACTCCTCGCGCGCGTCACGCCCATCATCAAGCCCAAGGCGATCTACGACCTCTCTTCCATCGGCGAGAAAGGCGCGGACTCCGTTGAGATCGGCGGAGTCCTGTTCAGCAGCCGCGTTTTGCGCGTTAATCTCGACCAGGCCTATCGAGTTTTTCCCTACATAGCCACCTGCGGCATGGAGTTAGAGATTGTGCCCGAGGTGCCGAACGACCCTCTGCATTCTTACTGGCTCAACGAGATCAGAGCCATGGCGGTCTCCGCTGCGGTCACACACCTTCGCGAACACATCGACTCCCGGTTCAAGCCCGGTCACATGGCTCACATGGCGCCGGGGTCGATCGAGGACTGGCCGATAGGCCAGCAGGTCCAGTTGTTCTCTCTCTTCCCTGATGTCCAGGAGCAGATTGGCGTGAGGCTGACCGATAGCTTTCTCATGATTCCGATGAAGTCCGTTTCCGGCGTGCTCTTCCCAACCGAGACCGACTTCGAGAGCTGCCGCCTGTGCCCACGGACCGTCTGTCCCGGTCGCCGCGCCCCTTACGACGCCCACCTGTGGGAAAAGCAGTACGCTGAACGATAACTGCTCTGCTCGGGGCGCCACTACTGTGACGGGCATTCCAGCCTGCCACGGTCAGGCGCAGCTGAGACAGGATGGACCGGTTATGGGCTCGTGAGGCCGTCGGCGGCGGCACGTATGTGCCTGTATCGGCCCCCACCCTATGAGTGGCTACCAGCCTTCTGCATCCTCGATGTCCTCTCAAACAGGGGTGACTGTGGGCGCAGAGAATACCACACCACGGGCCATACCAGGGCCCTGGAAGGCAGATGAATTTCTGGACAGGAGGCCAACGCGTTTCCAACCGCGCAACCCCTGCGGGCCTGCTATCCTGGTTTCGCTCGCCTGCGCCCAGCCCGCGCCTCATGACCACCGGCATCGGAGGTGATTGGGCAGCACGCAAAGCCGCCGGGCAACGCCACGCGAGAGCGGCTGTGGGAAGGGGTAGGCGATGAATGCGAGAGAGCGAATGCTGGCCGCGATCTCCCATGAGCGGCCTGATCGAGTGCCGACGGACATGTCGGCCACGGATGAAGTCTGGGCAAAGCTGCGAGCCCATTTCGGTTCCGACGCAGATCTCCGTGAAACACTGCACATTGACGGTATTGCCGGCGTCCGGCCGGAGTACGTCGGCCCACCTCTGGCGGCGGCGCCCGAAGGCGAGACGGTGGATTTCTGGGGGATGCGCACGCGTGCCATGAGTTACGGAACCGGCGTCTATCAGGAGTATTCCTTCCATCCCCTGGCCAGCGCGCGTACGATCGAGGACCTGGAGCGCTACCGGTGGCCCAGCCCGGACTGGTTCGACTGCTCCAGGATGCCCGAAGCCGCGAGAGCCGCGCGAGAGAGTCAGGCAGTCATCTGCGGCTACATGGCCCCCTTCTTCTATCATAACTTGCTGCGCGGCCTGGAGGCATCTCTCATAGATCCGCTTGATGACCCCGAGTTCACCCACCATCTGCTCGGCCGGCTCAGCGACGTTCTCTTCGAGCATCACCTCCGCATGTTTGAGATCTGCGCAGGCCTGATTGACCTGGCGCAGGTCACGGATGATTACGGTAGCCAGGCGGGGCCGCTCATCGGTATGGGCACCTTCCGCGAGTTCTACAAGCCGCACCTGCAGCGCTTCATTGATCTCTGCCATGGCTTCGGAATAAAGGTCTTTCACCACGACGACGGCGCGATCCGGCCTTTGCTCCCCGAATTAGTGGAGATGGGCATCGACATCTTGGATCCGGTCCAAGCGAACTGCCCGGGCATGGACATGGAAGGCCTGAAGCGAGACTTCGGCAGCGCGCTCTGTTTCCATGGGGGCATTGACAATCAGCGGGTGCTGCCTTTTGGCACGCCGGAGGAGGTGCGCAGAGAGGTACGCCATGCCATTGATGCCCTCGCTGCTGATGGGACGGGTTACATCCTCGGCCCCTGCCACGCGCTGCAGCCCGTCTCGCCGGTTGAGAACATAGTGGCTATGTACGAGGAGGCCTGGAACTACGGCAAGCTTTGACCTCCGCGGATTCCACGGCCGGTACTGGCGACAGGTTTGCCGAGTCTAACAGCGTGAATCGGCCATCAGGGCCTCTGGGCCACGTGTAGCGGACAAGCACGGGTGAGACAGCCTGTAGCGGTCAAGCGCCGCTGAGAGAGGTTTAGACAGGTTCAGAAGCGCCGCTATCGCCCCACTAGGCCGGCCCCCGCTCAGCCTCCTCCGGAACACAGGGTCACAGACAAGCCCACAGGCCCCTCAGAGGTGTCCAACTGCCATTTGACATGCACAGATTGGCCTCAATACGTCAACTCGCCAGATATGCCAACAATTCTGACAGAACCCGCGGCGCGCAGCCAGGGCTGTTCCCTATTCTGCAATTCCTGTCACAGACTGCCCTTCGATTGCTTATCCTGCTTCGTTTTGGCCTTTTGCTGCTGTTTATCTATCTTCTGTTTCTGCATCTTGCTTTTGTCTTTCTTCCCGCCTTTGTCTCCCATGGTGGCTCCTTTCCGTGTACGATCTCGCGCTGTCTAAAAGCTCATCTGGCTCCCAGCAAGCTCCATCATCCCCTCTCGTGTTATTCTTTCCCCTCGTGCATACTCCTTTGCTGAGAGGTACCGAGGATGGAGCAGGCCGTCGAACGCGGACTGGATTGGGTGGGCGTGGCTTACTCAACTCCTATTCTCGCAAGGCCGCGTAGTCCACACTGGAGGCGACTGTCCGACGTGAACGGCGGGGCCCGCTTCCCACCGGCACCATCAGTCGCGCAATCAGAGCGCCTGATCGTCACCCCCGGTCCCTCGTGCCAAGGTCGAATCGCTCCCCTTCGTGATCCATCACCCCACCATCGAGCCGGCACCTATACCTTCCAGGACACGCCGATGAGTTATTGGACAGCACGGGTTGTGGGAGTCCGTCCTGTGACTGCGCTCCCTTCGGCCGTCCCGGCCGGCGCGGGCTGTGGAAGGTCCAATGCCTGCGAACGATCTCACGATGCCAGTCCGCCAAGGTGGCCGGACGCACAATCATGATGGCATCCGCCAGCTTCCTTCTGACAAGAGCCATGCCGGACAGTACCAGTCCCAGCCTCTCGACGCGGTTCAGGGAAGGCCTTTTCCCGACTTGACGCTGCAAGATGAGTACCTGCTGGCGCAGCGCCGGTATCTGGCGGTCGCGGTCGTCTCGAAGCAGCCGCAGGACCAGAACGTAGCAGGGGGAGAGCAGAATCAGCATGGAATGCCAAAACATGAGGGCAGGATGACGGCAGGACTGGCAGAAGTCAAGCCTCGGCTGGACTCTCAGAGACCCGGCATGTTGGCGTTCTGAGGCCGCAGGTTAGTTTTGGAATAGCAGGGGGTTTGTGGGGGAAGTCAATTTGGCGCCGGAAGTGCCGCAGAATGGCCTCGTATGACGGAATGCCCCAGGGTCACAGGGAAGCCCAGAGGGCCGCTAGAGGTGTCACATCATTACCTAGCAGGGACACGGTGAGCGGATCTGATGAGGGAGACGCCCCACTGACGGGCCTTGGGAGCCGGCTAGCCGAAGTTTCTGTTGCCGAAGGCCAGCGGACGGTTGCAGGTCTGCGGAAGGGCGGAGACCTGCTCCCGAATCCTTGTAGGAGGAAATCATGATTGAAGTGGCGATGCTTGTTGTCGGTCTTCTCGTCGGCGCGGTCGTCGGCTGGATATTGGCAAGTTCCCGCAGAACGGTCGCTGAGGTACGTTTGGAAGAGGCCAAGAAGCAGCTCGATGAGCAAGGCCGGCTGCTTCAAGATGCCAAGCAGCAATTGGCCGATGCTTTCAAAGCCCTATCCTCCGACGCACTGAGAGTGAATAACCAGTCCTTTCTGGAACTCGCCAAGGCCACTTTTGAGACGATTGTGGCCGACACCAAGGGTGACGTGGCCAAGCGTCAGGAAGCAATCGATGGTCTCATCAGACCTCTACAGGAAGCGCTGAAGCACTACGAAGAGAACGTACGGGACATAGAGGTGAGCCGGCAGACCGCCTATGCCAGCTTGGGAGAGCAGCTAAGAAGCCTCGCGTCAACTCAGCAGCAACTGCAAAAGGAAACTGGCAACCTGGTGACTGCGCTGCGCACTCCGCATGTGCGAGGGCGCTGGGGAGAGCTAACGTTGCACCGGGTGGTCGAGCTGGCAGGGCTCTCCGAACACTGCGACTATACTGAGCAGACGACGGTGTCGACAGAGACTGGCCGCTTGCGACCTGACCTAGTCGTCAACCTCCCGAACAGCCGCCAGATCGTCGTGGACGCGAAGTCCCCGCTCGAGGCCTACCTAGAGGCCATCTCGGCGGATTCGGAACAAGGCCGGACCGATGCGATGGCCCGCCATGCCTTGCAGATGCGTGGGCATATGAACTCGCTAGCGGCGAAATCATACTGGGATCAGTTCCCGACGGCTCCCGAATTCGTGGTTATGTTCGTTCCGGGTGAATCGTTCCTGGTAGCGGCACTGGAGGCGGATCGCTCTCTGATGGAAGACGGACTGGAGAAGAAGGTAGTGTTGGCCACGCCTCCTACCCTGATCGCCCTTCTCCGTGCAGTAGCGTATGGATGGCGGCAGGAGCAAATGACCGAGAATGCCCAGAAGGTCTGTGAACTGGGCAAGCAGCTCTACGAGCGGATGCGCACACTGGCCGATCACTTTGCGGAAGTGGGTAAGGGGCTGGATAGGGCGACCTCGGCCTACAACAAGGCTGTGGCGTCGATGGAAACCAGAGTCTTCCCCGCGGCACGTCGCTTTCGCGACCTTGGCGCTACCGGAAGCAGCGAGATTCCTGTTCTCGAACCTGTGGACACACAGCCTAGAGCCTTGGCCGCGCCGGACATGGATGAGGCAGCCCAATGATCTCTCGGCGCGGTGGCCGCCCGATGGGGAGCTTGCCATTCCGGTCAGGCTCGCATGAGAACGTGCTAGGCGCATAAGCGCCGCTCTGTTGCGTACCCCGTTCTCCAGCCCTCTGCAGGGAAGGGATCCTGGCGCGGCGCAAGGAACTGCAGATTCGGACTTTCGCGGCTAGGCGGGAGCGCTATCGGGAGATGATGGGGAGAGCGGAGAATGCGGGAGCGGGCACACCCAGAGTGTACCTTAACTCACCCCCCGGTTTGTGCCAAGATCGCTGAAGACCAACAGGAGTGGGCGCATGCTGCTCCTCCTCAACCTGGACGGCGGAACGCGCCTAGAGGAAACCTGAGACAGGACGGGAGCATGCGAATTATCACAACCGCGGTACGCCGCCGCTCTCGGCTCGTCACCCCTGTACTCGTGATCCTGACCGTATTCGTTCTCGCGCCCTCGCTAGTACCGGCCCAGAGCACAGCGGCCGCACCCTACGACCGCTTCCTGTTCGTGCGAAATGACCCTGCCAAGGGCAAGGCCCTGCCCGAGCAAACGCTGGTCATGGCGAAGATCACGCCATACGGGATCAAGACGGAGGACCTGTGGAGTGAGTTCAATCTCGGCGTCGGAATGAAGATGCTCGGTGTGTATGGGGGGCGGGCTTACCTCCTCATGATCAGAGACCTGGTGTGCGTGGATCTGAAGAGCGGTCGGGTGACGCGGATTGCTCAGAATCTGCAATTGCCCGCGTACGTGAATGGCGTGCTCTATCGCGCGGAAGGAGGCAATATCCGGCAATACGACTTCCGTCGGCGCGCGTACCGACATGTGATGAGCATCCCGGATGCGCCGTACTCGCTCAGGCTGGCGGTGTCGCCCGACCGCAAGCACCTCGCGTTCTTTTTGCCTGAGACCGACCGGTCCAACGGGCCGTGCCAGCTCTACGTCGTTGATCCCGAGCGGCACAAGGCCGAGAAGCTCGGCCTACCCGTGCGATGGCAGGATTCTTTCACGGCTTCGGGCATCGAGGTGACTCCACCACTTGAGTGGCTGGATGCCCGGCGGCTGCTTTTTATCAGAACCGACTTCGGCGACGACGGCCTGCCGCCGGCCAACTTGGCTGAGGGGCTGGATGCCCGGCGGCTGCGGTCCATCGGAACCGGCTTCGGCCCCGGCTTGCCGCAGGCCGACCTGGCGGCGGTCGCTGACATTGATGCTCGCACCATCACCGACATCGTGCGACTGCCTAGTGAGCGAATGCCGGGCGGGGCTCGTGTGAAGAGACAGACGACGTGGCCTCATCCCGTGATCACGGTGATGACGCGGGGTGCGAATGAGGCCTGGTACTCGCTCGACGTCGCGGCCGCTGTGCTCGCTTCCGGGGACCTTGTCAGCGGAGGGTTTCGTCTGACGCATGAGCACGGGAAGGAGCGCTTGCTCTACCGCGAAAAGACGCTGGCGGGGCCCAGTGTATGCCTGTGGGCCACTGTCTCTCCCGACCGTCGCCGAGCGACATGGATCGCATGGCTTGGGGAACGCGGCCCCCGGCTCTTCCTCTTCGACGGTCAGAGCGGTCAGACACGCGTCGTGGCGGAGAGCATGGGCGACGAACTGCCGATCTCCCTGTGGTTCACGCGGGATGATCTGAAGCGGCCAACGGCAGGTGCGCTTCCAGACGGATGGAAGCCATTCAGGGAGAGGCCGTACCGGGGCGATGGCAAGTGAAGTCCAGCGTGCCTGTCATGGGCGAGTGGGACCGGCGTGTTGGCCGCTAGAGGTGTCCCATTGCCATTTGACACCCGCAGACTGCATCTCCTGTTTGGCAGTCTCAAGCCGGCCTGAATTGGTCCGCCAGCATTTGGGCAAAGCGCCAGTTCGCTTCCTTGGTTCGTCCAGCGTTGTGCGGTGTGTGTACCACATTGTGCCTGCCGAGCAGCGGGTGCCCTATCTGAAGAGGCTCTCGGTCGAACACGTCAGCGGCCAACGCAAGCTCGTCGTTCAAGACACGTCCATAGAGGCTTTCACAATCGCAGATTCCTGCGCGCGTGACCATGACGACGAGGCATCCTTTCGGCAGGGCCTGAATGTGCTCGGCCATCACGAGACCCTTTGTTTGGGGCGTAAGTGGCAACATGGGCGCAAAGATCTCAGCGTCCCGAACCAGACGCTCAAGAAAGTACTCTCGCCGCGCACCCGCGCGATGGAAACACGGGTCGCTGGCCAGCGGGTCCCAGATCGCGACATCCGCGCCGAGGAAATGACAAGAGCTCGCATAACGGCTGCCGATATTCCCTGCCCCCACGATCCGCACACGCTTGCCTTCAATCGTGCCGTTGCTGAAACGCGAATCATCCCCGTACTGGTACCCCCGTTGCCCAGGTCGTCCTATGCCGTCGGGCTGTGAGTAGTCCCAGTCTTTCAGATCGGTGATGATGTTATGGTGAGTCTGAGGGATGCGCCGTAGACTGCACAGCGTGAGCGCCAAAGCGAATTCCGAAACCGACGGTCCCCAGAACCCCTTGCCCTTCTGTCCGATGAGTCGCACGCTGGCCTCAGCCAATCTACGGGCCAGCGGATCGTCGTTCGGCACATGGGCGGCAACCTCTCGAAGCCCTGTCATCACGGAGAGGTCCTCGTCTGTGAAGGCTACTCCAAAGCACGCCAGTCTGAATATCTGGTCATTGTCCTTGAGTACCGCATGAGCCGAGGTGTTCTCTGCGTAAGGCAGGCGCACAAATTGCACGGGCCCCTGTTGCTGCCATATTTCCCGCATGCGATCGGCGACCCAAGGCCAGGAGAGGTCGAAATCTGGATGTACGACAATCGCGCTGTTCATCAATGTTTTCCCTATTCAGCTGCATAGCGTTTCCACTCGTCCTCGATGCGTTTCGGGTCCAAGCCGCCGCAACGGATCAACAGACGATAACGGCAATTGCTGGACTTGCCAGCCGCAAGCTTCCACTCGCCTGCGATACAACGGCTGGGAGCCACACCGAGAGTCCTGTCAACACGCCAAGGCACAGGGTGGTCCATGTTGGAAGGATGATCAAGCATGGCGATGGAGCAAACGGGTTGCTCGCATTCTTCCCGGCCTGGAATTGGCATCTCCAGCGCGACCCAACGCGCCCTCTTGGCCTCTGCATCCTGATTGGTTGCGCCCTCGCTGTTCACGGCCCGCCCCCCGAGCGCCGTGCGATAGGGCATGCGCAGAAACAGTCCGCCATAGGCATATTGGCCGAAAACCAAGTCGGTCAAGGCGCGTACAGACCAGGACAGGTCCAGCGCGAACTCTTTCTGCCGGTCGCAGAATTCCCAGCTCTGCGTCTCGTTCAACATCGGCTCGCCACGCGGCGACCGCCACTCGGTGCTCACGAACCAGCCGACGCAGTCCCCCTTCAACTGCGGAGAAACCAATGGCCCCGGATGAAAGCTGCCGTCGTCGTCTTTGTTCTCTGAGCGGCCTTCGGTCCAGAAACCGACACCATTGACCGCATTGAGCCCCACGTAGAGGCCATGCTGCCAGATGTGGTGACGCGGTTCATTCTCCGTCAATGCTCCCACGCCATCCGGTGCAAGGATCGGATGGATGAACGGCCTCTTGTTGGGCGCTGCATGCTGCGTGAGGATCGGGGTTTCAAGTCCCTGGCGGAATATCCTTATCCGCTCGTCCGTGCGCTCTGCGCAAAGACCAGGGCTCCTGCCCTCGTCTGTGGCAGGCTCGATGCTTGGGGTTTGTGGATCCATCGAGTCTTTCCTTCCATGTTTGTCCGCCGAACGGGGCGCATGGACCTCGGCGCGATTACGCGCCGTAGCGTTCGAGCGCTCGTTGGGCCATTCCTCTTTTTTCTTTTCCCGCAGACTAGACAAACTCCTGTCCTACCGAGTAATCCCTGCGGGTGTCAACCGCCCGCGCGACCGGCGTGTCGGGCACATACGCGCCGGTACGTGCCCACCAGAGCGGATTCACTCGCCGTTGATCAGCAGAAGGCGTCCCACGCCGGGTTCACGAGCACCCCCGGTCGCTGTTCTTCACGACGCCTGCACCTGCATAGCGGCCTAGCCAGGAGGGCCGCAGGCGCTGCCATTGATAGCGCTTTTCGCCTGATCTGAGATGGGGTATCCCGACTTACACAGGGCAGGCAAGGAAGGAAGTGCTCCACGAAACGATATGCCACGGTCATTCGTCAGTATAAGTGATGAGCGCTATCTCGGTCTGTGCAGCCGGGATGGGCGGAAAGGAGCCGCGATGCGAACGTTTCGTTGGCGTGTTCTAGCGAACGCAGCCGTAGTGGCGTTCGCGTTACTGGCGTGCTCTGTACGACCCGCCAGTGGCGGCTATTTCTCCAAGGTTGGCAAACCGTCTGAGAAGGTTTCCAACCAAGACTCTGGGGGCTCCAAAGACTCAAAGGCCTCCAGAGATGTCAGTAAGCCGGGAACCGGCCAAGTGAAGCCGCAGCCGACAGGCTTCTTGACGAGCCCCTTTTCGGGGCTGCAACAGGGTCCTGGCAACAACTCCAGCGGCGCCAGAGCTTCAGGTGGCTACCCCAGCGATAAAGGGACTCCGCAGGGCGTCCTTGGTGGAACCCGGCAGTGGGGTGGCGGCCTCGGCACCGTCCCGAAAACGGCTGGGACCACCGGTCCGCAGACCAATTCCGGCACATCCGCATGGGGGCGTGCTGGAAAGGGTGGCGTCTTCGGCAATCTGCAAACCCGGCCATCCAGCGGCACCGGCGGACAGCCAATAGCAACCGTCCCCGGGACCACTGCGAGCCGTCCAGTGACGGCTCGCGGCAGCGGAGGGTTCTTCGGTAACCTGCAAACAAGCCCAGGGAATGGCGGCGGGGCAGGTGCGTCTCAGCCCGTCGTGGGCGACTACTACGGCTCCACCTCGGGCCGCGACTCCAGGCCTGTGGTGTCATCCAGCCGCGACTGGCGTCCCACGATCAGTGCCGGGCGCACCAGCTTCTTCGCCACGGTAGATAGAATAGCGCGGCCGCAGCGCACCGGGTCAGGATACTTTGACACTATGCGGCGGCTGATCCAGGCGCAAGGAAGGTCTTCCTACCACGACCGCCAGTGGTGGTGGTATTACCCCTACGACTTTCGCTTCTACCACTGGTATTACGGCTACTATGACCCCTTTGCGCCGTCCTACCCGTTTGCGGCGTACGTGGTCGGCCCACCGCCGCTGGTGCTGGTGACGCCGCCGGCGCTGTGGATCACTATCTGGGGCGGGGACGGGTACCGGTACAGCGGGGATGAGGACTACTACCCGTATGTTGACCGGGCGGACGGATCGCTGGCGCAGGCGTTGAGGGACATCGAGCGCGGCTGGCAGCGCGAGGACGCGGGCTTGCTGATGCGGCACGTGGATCCTGATGGTGAGATCCGGGTGCTGTACCGGAAAGAATACAGCCACACCCTGCGCGCAGACGAGTTCCAGCAGCTGACAGAGGAAGCGTTCGCCAACACGCGCACGGAGAGCTTCCGGTTCACATCGGTGAAGCAGCGCCGCGACGGTGACGAAGCGGTGGCGAAGGGAAAGCACGTGCTGCGGGACCCGAACGGCGAGAGCCGAGTCGTGTACGTGATATACCTGATGGAGCAAGCGCGGGACCGCTACGGCGATTGGGATTGGTACATAACGGAGGTGGGACAGTCGCCGGAACCGTACTAGCGCGATACCCTGAACGGAGCGCGGTACGTGCCGGGAGTTCGCAAGGGCCCGGCCACGTGAGAAAGGGTGATCATTGCGATAGCGTGGAGCGAGTGCCCGCGAGACGAACTGCGCCGGTCCGCCCCGCCCCTGAGACTGGATGCGCCGTTCAGGGACGCGCGAGACCGGCGCGGTGGACCCATACGCGCCGGTATCGGCCGAATACGACCCGTGGCAGCCACGCTTGACTCACGGGCTCCGCCGAGACTTGGGACGGCAGATGACTTACTGGACTGGACGGGCTAGTCGCGGACGACGGCTATCTCATTGCGGCGTCGACTGAGGGGTACTGTGACATCAGCGCCTCGCTTGATGCCGGGGAATGCGCGGCCGTTGACCTGAACCTTCCCGCCACGGACCACGGTCGCAGCGAGCACCGCTTCCCCATCCAATCCCCTCGGCAGCGTGACCCGAAGGTAGAGGCGCCTGCGCGTCCGTTTCCAGGCCACGCCGATATCGCCCCTGACGCTAGGGAAGATGCCCTCGGCCTGATCGACAAGGTCCACCGCGGGCGCGATGCGACAGCGCTCGAAGCCGGCGCCGAGTGGCTGGACGCCAAGGATATGGGTTGAGAGGACTAGCGCCGCAGGAGTGCCGCCGCAGTGAGCAAGCGCCACCGCCCCGGGGCGGTAATCGGCCCACGGCGAGGGTACGATACCGTCGGGGAATATGTCCGGGGCGTCGGCATGTGCGGGCTCCAGGTTGCCGCGCCCGGCGTAGCGATCCCAGCTTTCCCAGATGGTGTCGGAGATTGCCACCATGGGCCCGTAGCGGCGATGGGTGAAGTCAATCAGACCCTTGAGATTGCCGGCGCGACAGTATGCCTGCATCACGTAGTACGCAAAGAGCGGCGTCACCGGGGCGATCCAGGTGGACGGGTTCGCGAGGTGAACCATCACGCGGTATGCCTGCTGAGTATCAGCAATGCCGTACAGCACGGCTAGCGCGTTGCCCAGTTCGCTAGCCACGCCGGTGAGCCTGCCGTTGTAGAAGCTGTCGAGGAAGAGGCCGCGTTTCGGATCCCAGAAGCGGGCGCGCAGCGCTTGCCGCAGGTCGTGCGCCTCGGCGCGGTAGCCAGGGGCATTCTCCGGCCGCCCGAGGACCTCGGCGATGCCCGCGATGTCCTCCAGCATGCGCAGGTAGAATGCGTTGGTGGCGAGGTTCTCTCCACGCAGGTCGGCGGGCGTCCAGTCGAGCCAGTTCCAATACGGCAGATGTGAGAGCAAGCCATCCTGGTCGCGATTGCGCCTGAACCACGACACCAGACCCTCCAGGACGGGCAAGGCGTTCTCCAGAATGTCGCGGCGGCCGAAGAACTCCCAATTTTCCCAGAAGCGCGTAGCCCAAACCAGGGTGTGGTGCGGGATGAGCGACGGCATCTCGGATCCCTCGGGGCGATGATCCGAGCCAGGGTAGTACATGCGCAGCATGCCGTCCCCCAGCCCGCCCCAGCAGGTCATGCGGAAATAGCGCGCGGTGAGCGCCACCTGGCCGAACCCGGCATAGATGGCAGGCACGCCGTGGCTGCCGTCGCCCAGCCAGTTGCGCTTCTCGCGTGCCGAGGTGTCCATGTACCCGTCGTCCGCGCACAGGTCGGCGGTGGTGACGCACGCCTGCCAGGTCTTGGTCAAGACGGGGTCCGAGCAGGCGAAGCGACCGCGCTGGGTCATGGGATAGCGATATGTATTGGCGCTGACGCAGTGGATCGTCACCGGGTCGGTCGCGTTGCGCACCGTCAACTGCAGGTAGCGGAAGTTCTTGTATTCGAAGAGTTCCCACACCTGACGGCCGCCGCGCAAGATGCAGCGGTCGCCGAAGCGACCAAGACTGCTGATCGGGGCGATGCGCCCGCCGATCAACTCCTGGCCGTAGGTTAGGTCCACGATCGTTCCCGCGGACCCTTCGACATCAACGCGCGGGAAGGCATTCAATATGCCACCGAAGTCAAGCAGGATGTGCGGGTTGAAATGGCCGTCGAACACATCGGCGTCGCGCGCGAGCGAGGGCAGGGTGACGACGGTCGGCCGTGAAACGGGGCGTAGCAGCCCGCGTGGGTTCCTGAATCTGCAGTGCTTGATTGGCTGATGGATCTCCTGTGACAGCAGCCATGGGATATCGTTCCTGGTGTGGTTGAGTACGAGGGATTCGCTGAGGTCGCACACCTCCCGAGCGAAAACCTCTCGCTCTACCAGCATCGGGATGTCGCGCGGCAGCAGGACTGGACACGGTTCCCTGTTGCGGGGGATGACAGTCGCGTTGTCCCATCCGCTGTCATCGAATGCCGCCGTCATCCAATCCGACGGATCTCGCCGCGAGTCGAGCACCTCAGTGATGCCAACGCCGCCGGAGATCTCCTTCGCGTCGCGGTCCCATCCCGCCGCGGCGCGCACTTTCCATCGGTCATCCGTGCCGATGACCTCCTCGCGCCGTCCGCTGTCCGCGGTGATTTCCAGTCGCGCGAAGACGCCGCCTAGGGCGTCTCTGGTCAGGATGTTCAGAACGCCGTAACGGTAAACCTGAAGTGCGACCACGTTCGCGCCGGGGGCGAGGAGCGCGGTCACGTCGTAGGTATCGTAGCTCTGCCACTTGGGATCGCCGCGCTGCGGGCCGCGCCCGAGGTACCGGCCATTTACATAGAGGCGGTAATGATCGCAGGCGCTGACGAAAAGCAGTGCTTTGTGAAGCCGTCGCCTGAGCGTGAATCTTCGCCGGGCAAACATGAAGTAGTGGCGCAGATTCCGCGCGTCCGCGGTCCAAATCCAGCGGGCGCGGTGATCCTTGAGGTTCAGTGGTACCTGCGACTCGGTCATAGTGGCTCCTTCGAGGGCCTCCTGCATACGCGACTTCTCCGAACCGAGCCACCCCGCCTGCCTGGTCGCCAGCGGCAGCAGCCTGCTTCAGGCAGAGCAACCTTTGCTGGCCAGCCAGCTGCGCACTTAGAACCATCGATCGCACCATCAGGGAAACAGCTGTCCCCAATACCTCCATGCTAGACCCTTCCGCGAAAGGAGGCGGCGCCGGAGGCGCCGCAGAACGGTCCCATATGATAGAGCGCCCTGGGATCACAGGCAACCCCAGAGGGCCCTCAGAGGTGTCCTATCGCCATTTGACACGGACAGGATGATCCCCGACTGGCGCCGAAAGCAGCCCGGAGCTGAGTGTTGGTGCACTGTCGGTCCTGGCGAGATGTGGGCAATCTCAGTCACAGGTCTCGCCGATCCGAACAGCTCGATTCTCTGATGCCGAAAGCGTCGTCAGAAAACCTGGCTGAGACTGATCTCTACCCTCCGATTCGCCAGTACCTTGTCGCGCAAGGATACACGGTGCGTAGCGAGGTCAACCACTGCGACATCATAGCCACCAAAGGCGACGAACTCATAATCATCGAGCTCAAGCTGAGCATGAACATCGCACTGTTGATTCAAGCGACGCGGCGGCACAAGATAACGGACTCTGTGTACGTGGCTCTGCCGAGGACCAAGTCCGGCCGGACCTGGAAGGGCATAGTGCACTTGCTGAGAAGGCTTGAGTTGGGCCTGATCCTGGTTTCATTTGACGCAGAAAAGCCCGTGGTGGAGGTCGTTCTCCACCCGGTTCCATTTCAGCGGCAGAAGCGGTCACAGGCAAAGAGGGCTGTCCTGCAAGAGATGGCTGGACGGTCTGACGACTTCAATCTGGGTGGAAGCTCTCAACGCAAGATCGTGACCGCCTACAGGGAGAATGCGGTGCACATCGCGTGTTGCCTGGAGCGGTTGGGGCCACTGTCACCGCGGCAGCTGCGGGCGCTGGGCACGGGGCCCAAGACACAGTCCATTCTCTATAGCAACTTCTATGGATGGTTTGAACGCGTCGGGCGAGGTGTGTACGCTCTACGTGAACGTGGACGGAGCGAAGTCGCGGGCTATCCCAAGCTGGTGCGGCGCTACCGCACTCTGGTTAGCAAGCAGGGCAACTCGTAGTCGTCAGGCCGGAATGAGACGACCTGCGGCGGGTGGGAAGCGCAGCGATGAGCGTACGTTGCGGCGGCATCGGGGCGCCATGCGTACACGCGCACTGATCACGCGCCGACGAGCCCGCCGCGACGACCACATATCGCTCCTTCTGTGCCGCTCTAGGTCGCGCGGTCAGGTCAGCACAAGCACGCATCGATTTCAGCTCATGCGCCCTGAAACCCGCATGCCCGCCATGAGCGCTCAACACGCGTGGCCCGCGCAGCGTCTCCGCTATCCTCCCCGCCCTTCCACATCCGGCGGCCACCATTCCATGCGCGCCAGCAGCCGCTTTCCGTCGGAAAAACCGTCGCCCCGCTCAGCGAGCACCTCGATCAATCGCCTGCGCCATGTGGCCGCCTGGCCGGCATACGCCGGGTCGCGTGCGAGGTCGTGCAGTTCCTCCCGGTCTCTGGTCAGGTCGAAGAACTGCTCCTGCCCTGTAACAGGAAACCAGATGTACTTCTCTCTCCCGTCGGTCAGGTAGTGCATCGCCTCTTCCAGCGTGTAGCATGGAGAGTGCTCCCCGTGCAGATACTCGCGCCAGGGTTCCCCCCTGACAGCCTTGAACACGCTCTGCCCGGTTACGGACTTTGGACTGTTGATGCCTGCGACTTCCAGGATGGTAGGCATCACGTCCTGCAGGCCCACGACCTGCTCGAACCTGCCAGTGGGCAGGTCGAGCCCTGCCGGGTAGCGCACGACGAATGGAATGCGCGCCGACCCCTCGTAGGCGTATGTTTTTCGCAGGAGGTTGTGGTCGCCCATCATGTCTCCGTGGTCGGAAACGAAGACGATCAGGGTGTTTTCCGCCGCACCGCCGCCGAACCGCCTTGCCATCTCCTCCAGCAAACGCCCCAGTTCGTAGTCCAGATGAGTGCACGAGCCCATGTAGGCAGCGCGCATCCGCTGGGCTTGCTCCGGCTTCAGTCGGCCGCGCCACGCCGTGCGCGACACCGGCTCGCCGACATCGTGCTTGGCAGCCCAGTCGCCCACCGGGATCTCAGGCAGCGCGCGGTTGATGTACATATCCCAGAAGAACTGCGGCGGGTCATAGGGCGAGTGCGGCCGCATCTGCGAGCACCACACGAAGAAAGGCCGCGTCGGGTCGCGCCGTCCGATCTGGTCCAGGGTTGCGTCAGTCGTCCAGCAGGTCGGGTGGTGGCGCTCCTCCAGATGCCACGGGCGCGCAAGCCAGCCATTGGCATCGCACCCGTGTGCGCGCTCATGAGCCCACTGCCCAACCTGTCGCTCCAGGTACTCCATGTAGTCATCGGACCCATCCTCCAGGTCGCGGGGGATAACGGTGTGGAAGCCATACAACTTCCGCCGTGGGTGCATATTGCGCCACCCCACGTTTATGCAGTGATAACCCTCGTCGGCGAGCACCTGGGCGAGAGTGTTCCGCTCATGCCATTCGGTTGCAGAGTATCCAACCAGGCCGCAGGCGTAACTCCCCTGGCCGCCGTGTAGGCATCTCCGTGCGCCCGTCGTAGATGGAATCTCCGAATAGGCGTTGGGAAAGTAGGCACCCCGATGGACGAAGGCATCCACATTGGGGGTCTCGATGACCGGGTGCCCCGACAACCCGATGTGATCCCCGCGCTGCTGGTCGGTTGTGAACAGAAGGATATTTGGACGCTTCGCCATCGTGACTCTCCTCCTCGTGATGGGGCGTTTCTGCCATCGGTGCACCCACTCCTGCGCCAGCAGGACGAGCCAGAGTGAACCACGGTCGAGAGACTTCGCGCGATGAGGCGCGCCGCTGGCCGGCCCCTCGGCACGAAACCGCGGTGCCAGCGCGCAGTCCTGCCGCGCCGGCGGTCAGGCTCTGGCGCTTCGCGGTCGCTGCAGCGCTACGTCCCGCTGGCTGCTACAGTGAATCTACAAGAGACCCGTAGTTGCACCTATCAGCGATACCACCTGTGCGGGTCAGCCGTCCGTGAGACCGGCGTGGTTGGCACTTATGCGCCGCTATCGGCCCACAATGGGCGGCCAGAAATGTCTTATTGCTACTTGACAAGGGCACACTGCATCGGGTGCCTGGAGGTTTGTCGGCAAGAGCGCGAAGGTGTTCTGTCAGGGGCGCGGAACCACTCCCCCGGATGCTGGCGGCCAGGCGGGAGCGCTATCGCAGGACAGCTGGGAAGCAGGGGAATGCGGGGGCGGGGACGCCCGAGCTGTACCCTGATTCAGCCCCCGGTTTGTGCCAAGAACGCTGACGCTCAAAAGCTTGACGAAGAGAGGAAACAGATTCATGACAGAACACGGTGTCACCCGGCGTACATTCTTGGTGGGAAGTGTCTTGACGATTGCGGGGTTGCCGGCGCTCGGGCGTGCCGCCGCGAAGAGGGTTTCTCCGAACGAGAAGCTGAACGTAGCCGCCATCGGTGCGGGCGGACAAGGGCACGGCGACATATCGGGCATGGCCGAGGAAAACGTGGTTGCGTTGTGTGACGTGGACTGGGAGCGGGCGGCTGACACGTTCAAGAAGTTCCCCAATGCCCGGCGGTACAAAGACTTCCGGGTCATGCTCGACAATGAGAAGCTGGATGCCGTCATCGTCTCCACGCCGGACCACACCCACACGGTAGCCGCGTTGGCCGCGATGCAGCGGGGCATTCACGTCCGGGTGCAGAAGCCCCTGGCGTGGTCAATCGCTGAGGCGCGGGCCCTTCGGGAGGCGGCTCACAAGTATCATGTTGTGACGGCGATGGGCAACCAGGGCCACGCCGGCGACGGCGTGCGGCAGATGTGCGAGATCCTGTGGTCTAACGCCATCGGCCCGGTGCGTAAGGCCTACATCTGGACCGACCGGCCCATATGGGATCAGAGCGCCATAAGGAAACTGCCGTCGGTGGCCGTGCGCGAACAGCTGGATTGGGACCTCTGGCTCGGTCCCGCGCCTTACTGCCACTACAACCCCGGCTATGCGCCGTTCAGCTGGCGGGGCTGGCGGGAATTCGGCTGTGGTGCCCTGGGCGACATGGCCTGTCACATCATGGACCCGGCGAACTGGGCGCTCCAGCTCGGCACGCCCACGGGCGTCGAATGCGTCACCTTGGAAGGCTGCAGCGAGGAAACGTTTCCCACGAAGTCCGTCATCAAGTACGAGTTCCCGGCGCGCCCGTTCCGGGAGAAGGTGGATGTGGCCTGCAAGGGGACGACCCTGCCGCCCGTTACGGTCTATTGGTACGACGGCGGGTACATGCCGCCTCATCCCGCAGGTGTTCCGGAAGGCACGAGACTGGGTGATGGCAGCAACGGCTCGTACTTCGTCGGCGACGACGGCGTGGCGACCACGGGCTGCTACGGCGGCGGCAGCCGCTTGTTGCCCGAAGAGCGGATGAAGGATTTCGAGATGCCGGCCGAAGTCATCCCGCGCGTGCCGCTCGGCAGTTCGTATGTGGAATTCGCCAACGCCTGCAAAGGCGGTCCGCTGCCGGGCTCGAATTTCGACTACGCCGGCCCCTTTACGGAAGTGGTGCTCCTAGGCAATCTGGCCATACGCGCCGGCCTGGGCAAGAAGATCCAATGGGACTCCAAAGCCATGCGTTCGCCCAACATGCCGGAAGTAAACCAATTTGTCGAACGGCAGAACACACGCCGCGGCTGGGAAATCAGCCTGTGACCCCGGCAGTCCCAAGGTGGCGGGAAAACAAGAGGCCCTCCCGAAAAGGAGGGCCTCTCATTTGCGGGCTTTCGCCGACAGAAGTCCGCAAATGCCTCAAAACGTCGCGTCCGTTTTGCCTGTCTCTATGAGACGGCGTGTCAATGCCCGTAGGGTCCCAGAATTCACCCACGTGTCCCTGTTAGGGACCCTTGAAACCGCCTGTCCTTGTCACGCGCCCGTTGAACCGGCGTGATGGGACCAGAAGTGCCGTTCGCGGTCCACTCCCGCCAGTAGTGGCTGCCGTTCGCTCCGTAGCAGTCCCGACTGCATTCTACCAACCTTCCCTTCGGTAAGCGTGGCGCCGATACCGCTGCCGGAGTATAATCCAGGCTGGGGAAGCGCTCAGATGAATGGTCGGTTGTCCGGAATCGGCCCCCGTCGTCTGTTCAGGGGAGAGTGCTGGGGCACGCCAGAGGACCGGCTGTTGCCCGCCTTCATCTTACCCTTGCCAGCCGCGGCGTTCGCCTGGTGGATACTGGTCGTAAGACCGGTATGGATGCCAGAACTCCCGGTGCGTCAAGCAGCGCTCATCCTGTACCTGTGCTTCGCGCCCCTGCCTGTCCTGATGCTTCTTGCTCGTCCTCGGGGAGGCGCAACGCTAGTCAGTCTTCTCACACTCGCCTGCCTCCTGTTGTTTGGTGCGTCAGTCTTCACCTATCCTGAGGCAGTCGGCCGCTGCCTCACACTCCTGGGCACAGCTACTGGTGCAGCAGCGATTGCCCTTGCCATGCGAAGGCTCCTACTTGCCCTGAGAGATGTCGCGGACAGAAGGGCGATTGGCTTCTTCCTCGTTGTCTTGCCTGCTGTCATCATAGCGTCTTGCGCCCAGTCTGGGCTCTGGCGGTGGCAGCCAGAGAGGTTCAACTTGGTTCAGTTCATAGCAGTCTGCCTGTGTGCGGGTGCGACGGCAGGCGGGCTCCGGTTCTGGCGTCGATTCCGTGGGTACTCCGCAAGGCTGGCAGTCATGTTGGCGGGTGGTCTAGTGCTGGATGTGATCGCGGAGGGTCTGCGACTTGTCGGCGGCACGCGCTACATCTTGGGGGCAAGGTTGATGCAGGCGTTTGGTGGTGGGTTTCTTGCCTACTTCGGCGCGGCGGCGTGCCTTGTGGCGCTCCCGAAGGTTCTGAAGGGCTGGCAGTTGGGTGAGCACCAGGCAACGACTGGCTCGACGGAGAGCTAATCGCGGCTGCAGATTCCCTTGACCTTCGGTCTGCAGTCCGGCGCGGTGGCCGATATGTGCCGTTCCGGTAGCACGACGCAGGTGAGCCATCCGACCGCAGCGAAGAAGCTTGCACGGCGGGAAGGGCACGGGAGATGGCGGGGACAGTGATAGATGTAGGGTTATGGCACCCTGGGGACGACCTGCCTAATCCCTCAGTTTGTACAAGTGACGTCGAGGACGCATGCCAAATGCCATCTCTCGCCGACATTTGCTACCTGCCGAGATAGAGGACAGGCGATGGCAAGGCAGCCGCTTGCAGAACAGGACTCCCGCGCCACCATCTTTGCGAGACGCTTCTTCTGGTCCTGGCTCGTAGGATCGCTTGTAGTGGTCTTTGGCGCCTCAGGGCAGACATTCGGATTCCCCGAGTACATACTGGTCAGCCACCAGGTTTCGATCACAACGGTCATCCTGTCACTGGTGGCGATGACAATAGCACCCTCGCTCGTGCCGCTGAGAGGATCTTTCAGCCTGTCTCTGGTCACGAGGATCCTGCTTGGCGCCGTATTCCTGGTCGCAGGGGAGATAGTTTCCACTTTTCTTATTGGCCCACTTACAGAGGACCAGAGGCCATCTTGGATCGCCGCCTGGGTGGCCGCGCCCTTCCCCATCTACACCCTCCTGGCCGCCCGCGGTGCCACTTCATGGTTGCGCCCTGGGACTCACCGGCGCCGCGGTTGGAAAGTAACTGCCCTGGTGCTAAGCTACTGCGTGACGTTCGCTGCTCTTGTGGGCGGCGTCACTCTAGTTCATCTCAGCCTACTGCGTGCGCCGAAGTCCTCCGTCTTCTTCGACAAACCCCCGGTTCTCGATCCGTTCCTGGATGCAATGACCGGCCTGGCCGCGGCTTGGTTCATCGCGCTTCTCGTCGCCTTGGGTACGACACTGGGGAGTATCCGGTTGCGGACCGAGACAAGGGATCCTTGTGACACGGCGCCAAGTCAACCCACCTGCTTGCGAGAGTCTGTCGGCTCGCCTCCCGCGCGGCTCGCCGCACGTCTGCTGACGAGCCGGAGCTTGGTGGGGCTGTTGTCCATAGGCTGGTTCTGCTGGGTCGCCCTCGCCGGCTGGCAGGCATGGAGTAGCGCGCATCGCTTCTACCTGAGTATCTATTACGTGGGTGCAAGCGCGCAGATTAACCCACCAGCGAAGGTGTATCTCAATGGCAAGCTGGTTGCGCTGTTGGACAGGGGGCCGACCTTTGCCATCGCAGACACGAGCGGAAGACGGGTGCCAAAGCTGGACCGTGAGCTCTGCTGCCTCGGCCTCCCGTATGGGCGTTATGAGCTGCGCCTCACGAGTGATGGATATGCGGATTTCGCGCGGGTAGTTGATCCGTCCCGGGGGCGGTATGAGTTCTACCTGCCAGTTGAACTTAGAAAGGTGCGATGAGCGTATTGACCACTTTGGCGAAAGGGCTCAGTGCGCCGTTGTTAAAGGCGTGTAAGACGCAGTGTGCCGCTCACGGGCCGTGAGACTGGGATCGGGGCAGAGAAGCGCTCTTCAGGACGCGTCAGATGGGGCAGGGGAGTTGAGCAGGCTGGTTAGCTTAGTGACTGCGGCGTGCTTGGTGCGGGTGTCTGAGTGGAGGTACTTGGCGGTGGTTTCGAGGTCGGAGTGGCCCAGCAGTTCCTGGACGGTCCGGATATCCACGCCGTTGCGGATGAGGTGGGTAGCGAAGGTGTGCCGGGCTTTGTGGGGTGTGATGCCGTGGCCCTCCAGGCCAGCCTTGCGGATGGCTCTGCCCACGGTACGGTTGACGGCCCGGCACGCCAGGGGATTGCCGTCGCGGCTCACGAAGAGGTGGCGGCTCTTGGTCTGAGGGCGGTGGGGTAGGTACTCGCGGACGGCCTCGATCGCGGAGTCGTTGAGGGGCACTACCCTCTGCTTGGAGCCCTTGCCATTGACCAGCAGTTGCTGGTTGGTCAGGTCCAGGTCGTCCAGGGTAATGCCAACGGCTTCGCTGCGCCGGATGCCCGTGGACAGCAGCAGGATGACCATGGCCTTGGACCAGGGCTTGTTTGCTGCTTCTATGAGCCTCTGAGCCTGCTCAGGGGATAGGAAGATGGGAACGGTTTCAGAAACTTTCGGAAGAGGCAATCGCCGCGCAGGGTTGCTCCTCAGGTAGTCCATGTCCTGGAGGAAGCCGAAGAAGGATGAGAGGCACGCATACTTGCGCCGGACCGTCAGGGGCGCTGCGCCTTTCAGGCTTACCCCGAACTGGATGACCATCTCTCTGGTGATTTCGTTGAGCGCGATTGCGCTACCGCATCGTCTCTCAAGGAACTCTTTGAACATCCGCAGATCCGTGTCGTAAGCGCCGATAGTCATAGGTGAGTACGCGCGGTAGGACTTCAGGTAGCCCAGGAAGATGGGCACCGCTTTATCGAAACTGATCGCGTGCCCTTGCACTTCAACGTCCTTCCGAGTCTCAGTCGCGGCCGTCATGCTGGTGGTACCTCCTCGTGGTTCTGGTGCCCAATTCATCACTCGAAGGGCGAATAAAGTCAACTCAAATGTGGGCACGGAATACTTGTTCAAGGCCCATGGTTTTGAGAAGGCTGAATAGGCCACAAACCGCGCAGTGATGCGGGTTCGTGGGGCATAAGTACAGCGTGTTGGACTTACAGTTCGGGCGACCTGGCAGCGCCCAAGACAGTCCGCATTTCGCGATGGCCGATGTGCCACGAACCCGCGTGGTTACGCGGTTTGTCGCGCATCGGCGGGACCGGAGTAGGGGAGGACCCGGAACGGCGGAGTGGGTCTATAAGCCGGGTTCTGTATCCCGACGACAGTCGGGACGGCGATCATTAGTCTGGCCCCAGGCGTTGCCGCCGGGGTCTGCGCGGCCAACCCGAGGCTTATCTCCCGCCAGCCGCTAGGCTGGCATGAAGTCCGCGGCGGGCCACCGCATCGCCTCCTATTTGGCCTTGCTCCAGGTGGGGTTTGCCCTGCCCCCGATGTCGCCATCGGAGCGGTGCGCTCTTACCGTCCCTCGCCCGCCGACTGGCGGGCTCGGGATCCCGCTCACGCGGGGCGCCGGTTCGCCCTTGCCCGCCTCCGCGCAAGGCTTCGGCGGGCGGTGTGTTTTCTGTGGCACTTTCCGTCGGGTCACCCCGCCTCCGCATTATGGAGCACCCTGCCCTGTGGAGCCCGGACTTTCCTCCCCGGTCCGCCTCAGGCGAACCGAGGCGATCGCCCGACCCACTCCGCCACCTCTATTCTACCCCCAAGGACGCGGCATGTAAAGTCGAACATCCTGCACCTAACGCGCCAAAGGCATCTCGTCCAACTGCCGCAACTGCGCCCTAACAGCCCCGAATGAGGGGTCCAGCCGCGCCACGGCCGCCAGTTGCTGGCGCGCTTCGCGAATCCTCCTCGCGGCAATCAGGGCCCGGGCAAGCCCCAGGCGGAAGGGCACCACGAATTTCTCGGGGGCTTGCCCCGGTTTTCCGACCGCCTCCAACCCGAGCGCAATCATGCGATCCCGGAACGCCTTGTCCCGCAGGAGTTCAGGCTGCCGCAGAGTCATGTCCATCCACGCGCGTGTGAGCAGCCTCTTGGCCCCCATGTCGTCGGGGCACACACGCAGCGCCTGTTCTGCCTCCCGCGCTGCCCAATCCGGATAGCCCTTATGAAGCAGCGTCCACGCGTCCACCAGATGTCGGCCTGCGGAGTATAGCAGGTCCAGCCTCCTGCGCGCTGCGGCCGACTCGGCTGGCGGCGTGTCAAATGATACGAGATTCGCCGCGTTGGCCCGGTAGCGCAAGATAGCCCATACGTTCCCTTCCAGCGGCGGCCCCGGAGATGCCTCGAACTCCGCTTGCGGCAGGTTGTCGGTGTTCAACGCCGCCCCCCGCGTCCACGATCTCAGCCCCCTCTCGTCGAGCAGCATGGTGCTCAACAGGGTGGTAGGCTCGTTCAGACCGACCTGCGCCAGGCTGCGCGCAACGCTGTATGTTCTCGCCTCCGCCGAAAACCGGGCGTAACTTATGCGCAGCGGACGCCGACTGCCTATCATCACCGTGTGTCCCGGATTGCAGAACCACAGCGACGAGTGAGGGAAGACATCCAGGAACGTGCGCGCGAGCCCTCGCATGTGCCGCGTGTTTGTGGGCAACCATACGCACATCACCCCTGAAGGAGACAGCCTGGACTTACACAGCAGATAGAACTCGCGCGTGTATAGGAAGGGACTTATCGAGGGGTGAATCGCATTCGTTGAAATGACATCATAGCGCCGCCGCGTGGTCAGCAAGTAGTTCCTTCCATCCGCGATGATCAGCCGAAAGCGCGGGTCCAGAAGAACGTCGCCGTTCTCCTCACGGAAGTAACGCGCGGTCCTGGTCTCATCGGGAACCAGTTCCGCGCAGTCAATGCGCAGCAGCGCGTGCCTCGCCATTGACCAGGCGGTAGAGCCAAGGCCGAAGCCGATGATCAGCGCACTCTTCGGTTTGTCGGCCAGCATCACCGGCAGGTGCCCCAGCATCTTGTGCACGGTTATGTCCCCTGCGGTCGCATACGCCGTTGACCAGCCATTGACATTCAACTCCCCCAGCCTCGGCGGCACCTCCAGCACGGCAAGGCTCGCCTCGCTGCCCTCGCGATAGTAGAGCAGGCGCATGACATCATTGCCCGCCGCGTCCTGCCATGACCACCTTGCTTCCTTTCCCTCGCGGTGGCAAGCCAGCCGCACGCCCGGCTGAGCGCGAAACGAGCCGCAGTAAACCACGGTGGGCGCGAGCCCGCGCGCCATTATCATCCCCGCTGCCAGCACCGGGATCGCCAGCCCCATCCCCAGGCTGCGCATCAGGCCGCGCTGCGGCTCCAGCGCTACCATCGCCATGCCCAGAAGCACGCTCAGCGCGGCTGTTGCCAGAATCCCCCCCTGTGCCCCAAACGCCGCCAGCAAGATGAACCCCGCGAACAGAGAGCCCCCAACACAGCCAATCGTGTTCGCGGCGTAGAGGTTCGCCAGGTCGGTGGCCAGCGCATTCATGCTCCGCGCGTACAACCGGGCCACCACCGGAAATGCCCCGCCCATCAGTATCGTCGGTATCAATATCAGCGCCCCTGCTGCCAGGAGCCGTCCCAGCACCGTGGCCTCAGCCAGCGCCATCAGAACACCCATGAACTGCAGGCAGAACACCGCCGAAATCCCGATCGCGATCTCCATCAGGCCGAAAACGGCCAGCAAATCATTCCTTCGGTCGGCGACGCGGGCAAATGTGAAACTGCCAATGGTGAGGCCGAGAAGAAACGTCGCAAGAATCGCGCTGAACGCGTAGATGTTGAGGCCCAGGAAATATACCAGCACTCTGGTCCACAGCACCTCGTATGACAGCGACGCGAATCCTGCCACCCCGAAGCCAATCAGCGCCGCGAGCGCGGGCCCCGTCGGCACCGCGGCCGGCCGCGCCGGTTCATCACCACGTTCGGCAAGCGACGCCGCCCGGCTGCCGATCCCCACGGCCAGCGCCCCCACTCCCAGGTTCAGAGCCACCCCAACGTAGGTAGTCCCTCGCATTCCCAGCAGGCCGAGAAGGACGAACCCGGCGAGCGCGGCACCCAGGACTGCTCCCAGCGTGTTCGCTCCATACAGCAGCCCTGCTCCACGACCAAGCGCGCTAATCCTGTTGACGAAGAACCGCGTCATCGCAGGCAGCGTGCCGCCCATCAGCGCGGTAGGTATCACCACGCACGCGAAGCACAGGGCGAAACGCATCAGCCCGAAAAGCCCGCTTCCCTGCGGCAGAGCGCGCGCCGTCGCCACGTATGCTGCGTTGATCGCCTGGAAGAGCGGCCACATCAGCAGCGCGCTCAGCCCGACGCCCAGTTCCAGCAAGCCATAGAATCTCAGCGGCCGCGAGGATCTGTCGGCAAGCCTTCCCAGAATCAGGCTGCCGAGTGCCAGGCCCGCCATGTAGGCCGCCAGCACCGCGCTCACCGCCTGATGGTTCACCCCGAAGATCAGCGACAGTTGCTTCGTCCACACGACCTCGTAGGTCAGCGCCGCAAACCCCGAGGCGACAAACATCAACACGACGATAAAGGCCAAATCGTCCTCCGATCACTTTCAGTCTGGTCGCCGCCTGAGACCGCGCGCCAGCACCCCGAGTCCCACGAGCCACGCCGCCACGCCGAAAGCAACCACCGCGCCGCTGCGGAAACCCACTGCCCAAAACAGAAGCGACACCGCCGCCACGGCCAATCCCGCCCAGGCGAATGTCGCCGCGCCGTCCTCGGCAGCCCAGCGCGCAAATCGCTGCCCCGCTGCTCCCGGCCGGCCGCACTCCGGGCAGGAGTCCCGCCCCTTTGGCCAGCGCGCGCCGCACGCCGGGCAGATTCTCTCCAGCCCGTCCTGCAGCGCCAATTCCTGAACTGTTCGCTCCAGTTTCCGGCGCTCTTCTAGTTGATCGGGCTGCAGTTGCAGGCACACCTCGTATTCCGCAATCGCCTCGCGCAGTCTTCCTCGCTTGCGAAGCACATCGCCCAGAAGGGCGTGCGCCGCGGTATTCTTGTCGTCAAACGCCATCGCCGCCTTCGCCCTTTCCTCGTCCTCCTCCCAAAAACGCCTTTCAAGCGCTCGCTCGCTTGCTCTTGCCACCACGTGCACCCCCGCCCCGCAGCCAACCATCGCCAACAGCATCGCCCAATAAGCCGGAGTATCCGCCAGCACGATCGTGGATCCCACAAACGCAGCGCACCCCACCAGAAGACCGACAGCCTCCCACGCCCTCAGGATTCCGTCGAACCACAGCGTTACAAGAGCGCTCGCTATCGCCGTGCCCGCTCCCGCGGCGAGCAGGATCTTGGCCAGCAGCACTCCGCCCGTCTCGGGGGAAATCTCCATGCTGCTAACCGGAGGGCGCGCTCCCCCCCGCTTTTCGGCGGCCCTCAGAGGCCGCCAGTTCGAGCGTTACCTTGGCAATCAGGTCGCACCGCGCGCGAATCGGCTCCTGCACACCTTGCAGGTGGGCCTCGGTCTCGGCCTTCACGTGCACCGATGCCTCCTGCTTGAGCACCGCCCCGCGCGCGTGATCGAAAAACAGGGCGCTCTCGATCTGCTGCTCGCCCTTCACGTGCACGCGCGTGCCGATGGGATCTTCGGGCAGCCACATGTCGAACGGAACCGCCGTCCGGGTGCGAAGGCGCGCGCACTCCCGCCCCCCAACGGCCTCGATTCCTTCAAACGTGGTGACCTGCTGTATCGGGCGCGCCTGCCCCGTTCCTGGCAACGCCAGGAACGGGGCCTGCTGCTCTTGCGCCTTCGCCGGCGCAGAAACCTGCTCGGCCCATGAATCGCCCGCCTTTACCGGCTTGTCGGGGAACTCCGCCGCAGCAAGGTGGCTGGAGAACCAGCGCACGGGCACGCGCAGCGCCGAGTCCGCCGCCTCCGGCACTTTCTCCCAGCCCTGCTCACTGAGGATCCGGCCAGTGGTCGTTATCAATCGGGTCAGCGGCGGCAGGCCAACGCGGCTCGTCTGCTTCTGCTCGCCCGCAACCTGGATCGTAACCTTGTCGCGCTCGAAGCGCGTTGTTACCTCGAATGCCCCATCTTTCTCGCGCTCGACGCGGTGCACGACATCGAATTCCCCGGTCATCGCCACCGGGCGAGACTGCCCTTCCATCTCCATCTGCCCGGTGCCGGCGATCTTGCCGTGATAGCGAAAGGTCTGACCGGGCTTCAGCCCAAACCGCAAAAGGAACTCGCGGTTCCTGGGAGTCTGAGCAGCCTGAGGCGTCTGAGTAGCGTGACGAGCCTGAGGAGTCTGAGCGCAGACGCAAACCGGGCCGCTGCCCACCAGAGCAACAACCCCCAACCCCGCCACACGTGCGCGCCGCAAGATACCCATGGCCGTATTCTAACACCTCCCCCCGCCCCCCGCAACACCAACCGCCTCCGCGGCAGGACTGGTAGCATCCGCCAGCTGGCGGGTTTTCAACCTGTGCCAAGACCGGTGGCACAGGATTTCATCCTGTGCTTCTTCCAAAAGGGCGCTGGGCTGCCCCGCGCTGCGGCGGTGGCAGGGGAGCCTTCATCCCGCGAAAGAACTTGTCGGAGGGTATTGACAGGGCGGGCCGCGGTGCTACGATATGGGTGGTCGCTGGCCGTGGGCTTCCCCTGAGTCCGCCAGCTGGCGGACCGAAGGGACCTGCCCTGAGGGGAGCCGAAGGGCCGGACTCGACCAGCGGGGACAGCAACAAGGGGAGGGAACGAAAATGGGCCGCGCTAAGCAAACCGGCGTCGCCTCTGCATCGCTTCGGCACGCTACCGAAGCAACAAAGTCACTGCGCATGTTTGCGGCGCTGGGGGCTCTCCTCGCAGTAGCCCTCCTCGCAAGCATGTCATCCCACGCCGCCACTACCGAGCGCGTCAGCGTCAGCAGCGCCGGGGAGCAGGCGAACCGTGAGTGCCGCGCGCCTTCCATAAGCGCGGACGGTTGGTTGGTGGCTTATGCCAAGGTGAAAGGCTGCGTCGTCGTGACGCATGAACTTCCGTCGCCCGATGTGAGAAGAAAGGTTCCGATTCCTAATGTTTGTCGGGCGTTCAATGTTCAATTCGTCGATACGTTTGAAATGCTACGAACGCTTGGGGTGCGGTTTGGATAGCCGCATAGCCTTGCTTTACAATGGGATGGAATGAGACGCGATGATCGCAAATCAATCGGCCCGCTCCGCGAATACCGCACCGCCTTGATCTCGGCGGCGGTGACGGGGAAGATTGACGTGCAGCAGGAGGTGGTGAAGTGAGCATCCCTTGTCACGGCACCCTGGACACGGTGTCAGTCACTCTCGTGGAGGTGGCCGTGCCATGGCTATGAAGATCCACGGGAGCGAATATGTCCTGAGCAAGGTCTTCAGCAATGACTTCGCCTTCGAGATACCACATTACCAACGCCCTTACGCGTGGACCATTGAACAGACAGGGGAGTTGTGGGACGACCTGACTACCGCGATGGGGCAGGATACCGGCGCGCCGGTTGAGGACGTGGCGCCCTACTTCCTTGGCTGCATCGTACTTATCAAACAGGACCACGCCCCTGATGCCAAGATCGTAGACGGTCAGCAGAGGCTGGCAACGTTGACGATCCTCTTGTCGGGGCTGCGGGAGACATTTGAGGACAGGAAGCGAGCATCCGATCTGGAGTCGTTCCTCTACGAAGAAGGGAATCTGATCCTTGGTACGGCCAACCGCTACCGGCTCCAGGTTCGTGAACGAGATAGGCAGTTTTTCACTGACTATGTTCAGAAGCCAGGCGGGTTGCCCAGGCTGTTAACGGTCAATGCGCGCGACCTTGACAGCGTCAGCCAGGAGAACATGCTTGCAAACGGTTTGTTCCTCCTCGATCGCGCCCGGGCACTGCCTGAAGCAGCCCGACAGCGGCTGGCCGCGTTCCTGTTGACTCGGTGCGTCCTCGTCCTCGTATCGTCGCCGGACCTGGACTCAGCGTACCGGATCTTCTCGGTGCTAAACAACCGAGGGTTGGACCTGTCTCATGCCGACATCCTCAAGGCTGAAGTCGTCGGACAACTCCCGACACCGACAGCGAAGGAGTACTCGGAGAAGTGGGAAAACGCGGAGAATGCGCTCGGCCTGGAGGCGTTCACGGAGTTATTCGCACATATCCGGATGATCTACCGCAAGCAAAAGATGCGGGAGACCGTTCTGAAGGAGTTCCGTGACTACGTGCTCCCGCAGCATGAGCCGCGGGAGTTGATCGACGATGTCATCCTCCCGTACGCCGACGCCTACAAAGAGGTAGCCAGCGCTATCTTCGAGAGTGCCAGCCAAGCTGACGCGATCAACGAACTGCTGCGGTGGCTGAACCAGATCGACAACTTCGACTGGATCCCGCCCGCAATCAAGTTCGTGACCGACCACCGCGGGGAACCTTCGAAGCTTGTGCGGTTCCTGACCGATCTGGAGCGCCTGGCCGCGGGGATGATGACAACGCGTGTCGATGTCACCCGCCGGATCGAACGGTACGGCCGGGTGCTGACGGCGATGGACAAGGATGAGAACCTGTACGCTGAAGACTCACCGCTTCAGCTCAGCGCCGATGAGCGCAGGGACGTGTCAGCGGCTCTCGACGGAGATATCTACAACGTCCGGAACGTCCCACGCTACGCCCTGCTACGACTCGACGCACTCCTCTCTGAGGGCGAGGCGCACTACGATCTCCCGGTGATATCCATCGAGCACGTGCTACCACAGACGCCGAGCAGTTCGAGCGAGTGGATGGCGAACTTCCCGGATGAAGAGCAACGGGCGCGCCTGGTGCATCGTCTTGGGAACCTCGTGCTGCTCTCGCGCCGGAAGAACACGTCGGCCTCGAACTACGACTTCGAGGACAAGAAGACGAAGTACTTCACCGGCAGAGGCGGCGTATCACCCTTTGCTCTGACCACCCAGGTATTACGGGAACCGACATGGACGCCCGAGGTGATCGAGCGGCGGCAGCAGGACCTGCTGGGCAGGCTCGCAGCACTGTGGCGGCTGTAGGGGCGGGCCTGCCCAGGCCCGCCCCTCCGCCTTTTTTCGGCGGGCGCAGGCGCGACCAGCCGGTCGCCCCTACGGTCCTGCCAGCAGCAGGGCCTGCTCGAGGATGCGGCCTGCGAGGGGGGCTGCCGTAGCAGCGCCCCCGCCCCCGTGTTCCACAACAATCGCGATGCACACTTTTGGATCGTGAGCCGGGGCGTATCCAATGAACCAGGAATGCGGCTCGCCGCTTGCAGTTTGAGCAGTGCCGGTCTTGCCGGCAATCGGAACCCGGCATGACGCTAAGGCCGAGGATGCCGTCCCATCGCTGACAACGCGTTCCAGGCCTCTTCTAAGTGCGGCAAGAACCCCCTGCGGCAGCACCGGTAACCGATCGCGATCGTTCGACCCGCCGGCTGGCGGATTCACGCACAGATGAGGCCGGACAAGGCAGCCGCCATTAGCCACAGCCGCCATCATCCGGGCCGCCTGCAGGGGCGTCACCAGCACGCCGGCCTGCCCGATGCCCATCTGGCACGTATCCCCCGCAAACCACCGCTCGCCGCGAGATGCTTTCCACGCGGGTGACGGAACAAGCCCTGCTGCTTCTCCCGGCAGGTCAATCCCGGTCTTGCGGCCGAGCCCCAGCATCCTGGCCGTGCGCGCCAGGCGCTTTGCGCCCACGCGAGCGGCGATGGTCATGAATGCCGTGTTGCAGGACTGGGCAATGGCGGTCGTGAAATCAATGGATCCATGCCCGCCAGCCTGCCAACAGCGAAACTTGTGATCCCCGACGCGATAGAAGCCTGGGCAGAAGAACCGGCTGCGCGGGCTTACAGCGCCCGATTGCAGGCCCGCCAGCGCCGTTACGACCTTGAACACCGAACCCGGCTCATACAGCCCCTGCACCGCCCTGTTGTTCTGCGGCCAGCCCGGCCCGTTCACCGCCGCCCAATCTTGCGGCGAAAGAGGCCCCACGAGAACGTTGGCATCGTAATTGGGAGAACTTGCGAGCGCCAGCACGGCTCCCGTGCGGCACTCCATCGCAACCACAGCCCCGGTTCGCCCCTTGAGCGCACCCTCGGCTGCAGCCTGCACGCGCGCGTCGAGGGTCAACGCAAGGTCGCCGCCCGGCCTGGGTATGATCCCCCCAAGCACCCGCGCCGTGCGCCCTGACCTGTCAACCTCTACCTGGTCAGCGCCATCCCGCCCGCGCAGCACGTGCTCGAATTTCAGTTCGATTCCCGCCTTGCCTATCAAATCGCCCATCGCGTAGCCCTTGCGCTTCAGCCGCGCAAGTTCAGCGGCGCTTATCTCCCGCACATACCCCAGGGCGTGCGCCGCCATTCTGCCCCGCGGATAGAACCGGACCGGGCGCACCTGCACCTGAACCCCGGGCAGGTACGGCGCGCACTCAGCCACAGCCGCCAACTCGGTGTAAGAAATGTCCGCTTTCACCACCGCCGGCCCCACGGGGCCTGGCTCCTCAAGGGAGTCCGCCAACTCGGACGGGGACTGGTGCAGGAGAGGTGCGAGTTGCCGCGCGAGGCGCGCCCTGTCCGCTGGCCTCCGCACCGTCGCCGTGAGCCAGAAGGCCGGCCTGGAGCCCGCCAGCAGCCTGCCCTTGCAGTCGTAGATCGCCCCCCTGGGAGCAGGCAGGCGAAGCAGCCGCAGGCGGTTCTCCTCCGCTGCTCGCCGCCACGCAGCGCCTTGCACCACCTGAAGTTGCGCCAGGCGCGCCCCAAGGACAACAACCATCAGCACCACAGCGAACTCCACCCAGCGCAGCCTGGGCAGAATCGCCTCGCCCCGATGCACCGGCTCGAAGGGCAGCGCCAACTGGATGGCGCGCCTGCGCCGAAACCACGGAATCCGTCCCAACACACCCCTGATAGGCTTCACGGCAAGCGATCCAGGCGCACAGGGCGCGCAATCGCGCAAACCAGCGGCCCCAGGGCGCCGTTATATGCAGCCTGCAGCCCGATTGCGCCAGCAGGGGCCAGTGCTCCTCCAGCCAGCGCCGCGTGTAGTCCCCACGCCGCTGCGCTGAACAAACCCGCTGCGAGCGCTGGCACCACCACGCGATCCACGTGCAGCCTTTCGCCCACCAGGCCCCCAAGATACCCTGCGCTGGCGCGAACAGCAACCTGGGCTCCCAGGGCGGACGAGCCCACGCTGCCGCCGATGAGACCGGCTGCAAAACCCACGATGATGCCGGCCCACGGCCCGGAGTAAAGCCCCACAGCCAGGGAAATGAGAGTCAGCAGATCGGGCCGCACGCCCGCAGGAGAAAGGACGCGCGGCCAGGTCGCCTGAAGGCCTGCCGCTGCAATCAGCAGGGCGGCTGCGATCAGCCCGCTGCGAACCAGTGATCGGCGACCCACCGTTCAGTCTCGCAAAACAGGATTGGACCCTACGACCCGACGAAGCGCGCTAGAATCTGGCAAGATTCATCTGCCGCCTGTCAACTCTACTCTGCGAACTTCATTAGTAGGAGCCCAGTTCGATCGGCCAGGTCAGGGGGCCGCCCGGCGCGCTTCCTTCCTCGGCTTCGCCCCGGCGAGAAGGCAGGTGGAGAACCAACTGAAGGCTGGGGTAGAAGAATACCCTCGTTCCGGCAAACTCCGGAAGGGATTGCGGCCGCTGCGAGCGGGAGTCAATCAGGGCCCCGAAAATGTCGTATATCGGCTGATAATACTCGGGGAACAGGTCGGCGACGGTCAAGAAGCCCTGCTGCTGCAGCAGCGCCACCTGCTGGTCGGTCAGACCCGGCGGGGCGAGAGCGGCCCCGCCCAGGCCCAGGCGGCCCACTGTCGCGCTGGCGGCATTGGCAGCCTGCGTGGAAATCCAGCCGCTCTCGGCGCTGAGCCGCGGCCAGTTGCGGCGGCGGTATTCGTGCGCGACTGCCGCCGCCCCGAGCGCATCGCGCGCAACATAGGTGATCCTGCCAACTCTGCGAACGCTCAGGCCGGTGGCCTGTCCGATGGCATCGAGAAGTTCTTCGGCAGAGCCTTCAGCGCCCAGGATAGCGAAGCGCAGCCCCGAAAGGCGCGGGTCGCAAGCCATGCGCTGTCCAGTGCGCTCCGACAGGATGGCCAGCACTTGCGCGAGTTCTATGTCGGGCGCAGTGAGACTGATGCTGCCCGCAGGACCCGTGCCGGGCTGGGGCGGCTGCGCAGCAGCCCTCATCGCTGGGGAAAAAAGGGCGAGGAGCAAGGCGCACGCTACCGCGAACCAGACTGGCCCGCCGGGCGCACAGTTTGCCGCTGTCCTGCGGCGCACGGGACGCAACCGCGGTGTGCCCGGCTGCTGGGCGAGCGCCCAGCGCCTCTCAACCTTGCCGCTACTTGCCCGGGGAGGAGGCTTGCTGCTGCACTTGCTGTGAACGCCCGGTGTGGCGCGCCGCTGGTGCCCGCTTGGCGGCCCGACCCCGGTCAGCGGAACGGAAAGAGGATTGTACTTGCTCATACCAACTGAGGACCGCTTCCTCCCAGGAACCGCGCAGCGGCCACCAGCCTTCACTTGTTGTGCCGCCTCTTTCCATGACGCTACCCTTCGCCTCCGAGTTCGTTCTTACTACCACTATAACAACCACGATAGCGGTCGGGTTCTCGTTGGTTTCCGGTTGGGCGCCGTGGTTACGTGAAATGCTACACCTGTGCCCCCATTCTGTCAAGAGCGCCGCGGAATTTTCCTGTGAATAACTGTGCCCTTTTTGGACACGGCGGGCTAGTGCCGTTCCAACTTGACATGGCCAATAAGTCGGGTAGCCACAGCCCCGATGGTGTGTGCACTACCTCCGGAGAAAACCAGTTGGAACGGCACTAGGGCGCTGAAAGCCCCAGCGCCTTCCGGCAAGCAATGATCTGCCTGGCTATCCTCTCCCTCTCTGCGTATAGAGCCTCCGGGTCGTGAGTGTAGCGGGTGAGGTCGCGCACGACCTTGCTGTTCACGCCCAGCAGCGCGCGCGACTGCTCGACGAGCGCGCGACTGGGGCCGGCGCTCTGCTTCTCCAGCCTCTGCGTCAGGTCCGCCAGCAGCCAGAGATACTCGTAGTCCTCGATCCCGTCGCGGATGCACTCCAGCCTTATCGAACTCCAGGGCTTCCCGCCCGGGCCTGGATAGGCCAGGTGCCCGTCGCCATTGTAGCGGTCGAAAGTGAACGTGTTCCAGGGCACATCCGGCCATCTGCGGCCGGCGCGTATCTCTTTCGACGCTGGCTCATCGTCGTGCGGCTGCAGGTAGTCGGGCAGCCGGTCGGCGGCGCGGTTCGTGGCCCACATGTTGAGGCTGTAGTAGAGAAAGCCGGTTACGCCGTATTTCCAGGTCATCCAGAACAGCAGCCTGGGCTCGATGGCCGGGTAGTCAACGAACCAGTTCGCGTAGGGGTGGGTAGGCCCGCAGCAGATATACCACCACACCTCCTCACCCTTGGCTCTCCTGGCGTCAGCGGCCGCCCTGTCGTAATGCGCGGTGAGAGGGACCCAGATGTCAACGAAGCCCGCCAGGTCCTTGTTTGGTATCACGGTGCAGGCGCGCGGAAGGTCTGGCAGCGCTGCGCGGATAGCGCCATAGACCGTTTTCACCTGATCGTATCGGTCGGGCTGCACCTCGTCGAATCCATAAACGTATGCCCCCGCCAAAAGGCCGGCTTGCTTCAGCCTGGCCGTGTAATCGCGCAGGAATTCGATCCGGCTATTGAGGCGCTGCCGGTCGGTGAAGTCGCCGCTGTCGAACACGCCCAAGTTGTATGCATTCAACCCGCGCTTGGCGCACAATGGCATCAGCGGCTCCGGCGGCACGGGCTCATGCGAGTAGATGTTCGTCGGGTTGATCCGGCGTTCGAGAAGGAACTCGTACCACTCGCGCCTTATCTCGTCCGGCAGTTCCTTCCAACCGTTCCAGGCCGCTATCTCGTTCTCGAACAGCGCGAAGGCTGTCTTCAGGTGCGTGGTGCGCGGCAGCGGAAAGTCCCACACCTCAACGATCAGCGGAGCCGTGGTTCCGGGGGCATTGCGCGGCGCGATGATGATGTTGCCCCGGTATTCGCCCGGCGCTGCCCCTGCAGGGACTTGCACCGTAACCCACACCGGCTGCAGCGCGCCCGCCGGCAGATCGAAGGGCTGAAAATCCATCAGCGGATCAGGATACCAACCGACATAATCAACGTCGTAAACAGGCCGGCGCGTCTTCACCCAGCCGACGAGGTTCAAGGAAATCCGGTTGCCCAGGATCACCGAAGCCCCCGGGCCAATCAGGTCCGTGGCCTCGACGCGCACGCCCTCAAGGGGCTTATCGAGCGCAATCACCACCACCTGCACGGGCTCATACTCACCGCGCGCGGCGCGCACCACCGCGGCCTGCCCCAATCGCCCGGTGAAGGGCAGGTCGCGCATCACCTTCTTGAGCGGAGATTCCAGCCCCACTGCGTAGCCCGTCTCCGGGTGCGCGGTGCAAACGCGGTAGCGAAGGCGGAATAGGCGCTGCTGCGCATCCGCAACCTGGCGCTGCAGGCGCTCCCAATCCAGCCTGAGGTCCTTTCGCGGGGACCACTGTTCGCGATGCCGCGCGAGAGTCAGAAGGCGCTTGATGCGCAAGCGCAGTTCGCGCAACTCGTTCGCCTCGCCGCGCCTGCGTCTGCGCTCCGCTGCCTGAAGATCAGCGTCGGCGTCGCGACTCATGGATTCAAGCCTCGAGATGAGCGGCTCGACGCTGAAGGGCAGAGGGGCGGAGATGAACAGCGGCGCGCCCGACGGCTCGAGATATGAATAGAGCCGGAGCGCGTGGTCGCCTTCCTTTCTCACCTGGTATGTAAGCGCAACCAGGCGGGTCTCGCGCTGCTGCAGCGAGACTTCCGCGCTCGGCTGCCGCGCGCCGTCAACCTCGGCGAAGCATTTCACAGCAGTCGGCGACTCTCCCGAGGCGATCGCGATGCTTGCGTCGTGCGCGCCGAGGAAAGGATCGCCCGTGTCCCGCAGTCGCACAGTGGGTGTCGCGGCATCTCCGAAATACAGCGTGCCGAAGCGCGAGGGCGCATGGAAGCCGGCACCGGTGGGCGACCACGCCGAGTTTTCGCCCGACGGCTTCTCTTCACGGCAGACGTTGAATCGCCACGACTGCCCGACAGGCGCTTTTGCCGCCCCAAGTTCCCTGAAGGGCAGCGAGATTTCCAGGACCCATTGGTCCTGCTCGCGCGCTGCCGCGGCCTGCCACTTGCCGTTCCAGGCCTTGGGGTCCTTTCCTATCTCGTCATACTGCGTCGCGATGCTGTTCACGATGAGGTGGTGGTAGTTACGCGCGCCCTTGGGCTGCAGGAATACCTCCACCGAGTCGTCGGTCCACACCTGACTGTCGCGCTCCGTGCGCCTGGCGATCGCACGTTCCATCTTCGATTCGCGGCATACGAACGCCAGGCAAAGAGCGCGGTCGGTGTAGGTAACCAACACGCTCGTCTGCTGTGTGGGCACTATGCTGCCCTCAACATCAACGAACGGCGCGGCGCAGGCAGCGTCCTTCCAGCAGGGGTCGTCGAGTTTGCCGTCAATCTCGGGTGCCCTCACGGCTGGGCGGACGGCAAGCAGCGGGAGGCGAGCATCTGCCGCCAGCCGCCCGATGCAGGCAAGGAGCCAGAATACCACAATTGCAGTTGCCCGGCAGCGCATTGCGTGCCTCCGTTGCAGAAGGTTGTCTTCGGCGCGCAGCATCCCAGTCCTGCTCGCGGCCGCGCACAACGGGCCGCTTGTGGCTGAGCCGCGGATCGGCAACCGCGCGATGAGGCCCCCTCGGCGCTTTTTGCAGCACATCTCACATATGTCAGCGAACATGGAATAAATCAGCCGACAGGTAGTGCTGTGCCTTCGGCGGAAAAAGGCAAACCCCGAGCAATCGGGGGACGCAAAGCCTAGGGTCCCGAGCAATCGGGACAGCCGGGTTGCCCACCGAGGCAGCGGTAGGCCGGAATGTTTAGGCCTGTTGAAAGGGACTGCCGGAAATGGGGAGGGCAACCTGGCGGATGAAAGAAGCGCGGTATCTGATATGGCTGCTGTGCCTGGCAGGCGCAGTGGCTTTCTACCAGTTCGTGCCGGAGGACGCCGCCTATGCTGCGGCTGCTGCAGACCTGACAGTAAACTACGTAACCGAAAACGGTAATTCCGTTTATGGTCTCACGGTGAGGGTGCGAGGGACCGGATACAACCAGACAAAGTCCGGGGTTACCGGCTCCGCAACCTTCACAGGCCTTCAAAGTGGCGTTATCTACACGATAACATCCACCAAGGGCTCTTCATCAAGGACCGACAGCACGCCGGCGTTGGCCGCTGGGGCAAACACGTTCGATGTTCCGTGCTCCGACCTCGTGGTCAACGTGAAAGCCGAAAGTGGCGATGTGTCCGTCAACTCGGTGCGGGTCGCTGTTACTGCAGGCACGGTCGAGACAAAATCCACTGTCGTGGGCACTACCACTTTCTTCCTGCTCGACGGCACGTACAACGTGGTGTGCACCAAGGGCTCTTCCTCCAGGACTGATCCCGTCACCGTGGGTCCTGCCGCCACTACTCTTGACGTGCCCTGCTCTGACCTGGTGGTCAACGTGAAAGCAGAGACCGGGGATGTGTCCGTTAACTCGGTGCGCGTCTTCGTTGCTGCGGGCACGGTGGAGACAAAATCCAGCGTCGTGGGCACCACCAAGTTCTTCTTGCTTGACGGCACCTACAACGTAACATGCACCAAGAGCTCTTCCTCCAGGACTGATCCTATCACTGTCGGCCCCGCTGCCACGACGCTCGATGTTCCATGCTCCGACCTGGTGGTCAACGTGAAGGCCGAAACCGGAGATGTGTCCGTAAACACGGTGCGAGTCGCTGTTGCTGCAGGCACGGTCGAGACAAAGTCCAGCGTGGTGGGCACCACCAAGTTCTTCCTGCTCGACGGCACCTACAACGTAACGTCAACCAAGGGCTCTTATTCCAGGACCGATCCTATCACTGTGGGCCCTGCCGCCACCACCCTGGACGTGCCCTGCTCTGACCTCGTGGTCAATGTGAAGGCAGAGAGCGGAGATGTGTCGGTGAGCTCCATCGCGGTCAGATATGGTACGAGTACCCTTGAGAGCAGGTCTAGCGTTACTGGCACCACCACGTTCTTTCTGCTCGACGGCACCTACGATGTGAGAAGCACCAAAGGCTCCTACTACAGGACGGATCCTATCACTGTGGGCCCCGCGGCCACGACCCTTGACGTTCCCTGCTCCGACCTGGTGGTCAACGTGAAAGCAGAGACCGGGGATGTGTCCGTCAGTTCCGTGCAGGTCAGAGTTGCTGCAGGCAGCGTGGAGACAAAATCCAGCGTCGTGGGCACCACCAAGTTCTTGCTGCTCGACGGCACTTACAACGTAACGTCCACCAAGGGCACCTTCTCCAGAACTGACCCCGTCGGCGTGGGCCCTGCCGCTACGACCCTTAATGTCCCGTGCTCCGACCTGGTGGTCAACCTGTACGCGAATGGCAACACCGGCTGGCCCTTGGCGTCAAGTTCGGTGTCGGTCAGATTTGGCACAGGGGCGGTTGAAACCAAGTCTGGCGTTGCCGGCACCACGAAGTTCTTCCTGCTTGACGGCACCTTCGACGTCAGGTGCACCAGGAACAATGCTTCGCGAACTGACGCCGCAATAGTTGGCCCTGCGGCCGCCACCCTCAATGTGCCCGTGGCACGATTCAGGGTCGCTGTCGTCAAGGCGAACTTCAGCGCGCAGACCAGCGTCACCGTGGCCGTAATCACCGCCGGTGGTGGCAGTGTGGAGAGCAGGAGCGGGGTCAGCGGCAGCACCGATTTCTCCTTGCTGCAGAGCGTGGGCGCTGTTGGGGCTGGGCCGTACACGTTCAGGGCCACCAAGAGCAGCACAACAGCGCAGACCAGCGCCGACGCAAATGAGGGGCCCCCGGTCGGGCCTGCCGGGCAATGCGGTGTCGTTTTGATGGTGCCTGACTCGGTGCCCGCGGGCTCGCAGAACTTTCAAGTGAAGGTGGTCAAGGCTGACTTCAGCGGATGGGCAGATGCCCCGGTAGCAGTCTGGAAGGGCGGCAATCATGTGGCCGACGGGACGACTGACTCCGGCGGCAACGCCTTCTTCAACCTGCCTGCGGGTGGGCCATACGAATTCAACGCGGGTGATTCATCTGCCACGGCTTCTGTGGTGGCCATCCCTGCGGCTGCAATGGTGGGAACGATCTTGATGCCAACGGTGCTCAGCGGCCCGCCGCTGTGCGCGTTCACATGGCTGCCGGCCGAGCCCGCAGAGGGGCAGCAGGTCCAGTTCCTCGACCAGTCAGTGGATGGCAATCCGGGTGGCAGCATCGCAGCATGGGCCTGGGACTTTGGCGACGGCGGCGGCGCCAACATTGCGAATCCCGTCCATGTCTTCGTGGACAATGGGGACTACCCGGTAACGCTCATCGTAAGGAACTCCTATGGCCAGAGGTCGAGCACAACGCAGGTGGTCTCGGTTCGCAACGTGCCGCCGACCTGCAGCGCGGGCGGATCGCGCGAGGCGCGAGTGGGCGAGCAGGTGAAGTTCGTCGGAGAGGCGCAAGACCCGGGCACCCTGGACACACTTTCCTTCGAGTGGGACTTCGGCGACGGGCAATCTGCAAGCGGCCAGAGTGCTGCGCATGCTTACCAGGCTGCAGGGCAGCACCGCGTTACCCTGACCGTGGTTGACAAGGACGGCGGCGCGAGCGTGTCGCGCACCTGGGTTCAGGTGCACGACCAGACGACTGAGGATTCATCGGCACAATCGCCCGGCATCAGCGCCCCCCTCGAGGTCGCTTACGTCGGCGATGCCGTGAGCCAGCCGGATGGCACACTCACGTTGTCTGCGCGTCTCACATGGTCAGACGTCGGCATGGCCGTCTGGCCGACGCAGGTTGTGTTCTCAGTCATTGACGTGAGAGGCAAACTCGCAGGCCGATTCTTCGCCGACGTGGTCGGGGTTAGCGGCGGCGACGAGGCAGCGGCCCACATGACCGTTCAATTGTCGCCGGGGGTATATTTCGCCTGGGCAGATGCAGGTGGCCGTGGATCCTCAGAGCCTGACGGACATCCAGTGAACCTGATCGCCGTGGGAGCCACGAAGGGAGCCCTGTGGGGCGCGTGCCGCCAGGCGTTGGAACGACAGGTCAGCGCCGCGGTGGCAGTATGGGGGCTTGACACTGCTCAGCCCCGCGCCGAGGCCATCGGCTGCGTGCAAGACCCTTCAGGTTCGATGCGCGTTGTCAGCAGCACCTCGATGCAAGTTGTCAGTGCAGGTGCCGGGCGTGCCGAGGCCACCGGATTGGCCGTCTCCGACGGGGTTTATGGGCTGCCATTCCGGCTTGTTGCCGACGCTGCTGCGGGCACGCTTACAGTCTGGCTGTGGCACGGCGGGACGTTCTCATCCCCTCTTGACGCGGGAGCGATGACTACCCAGTAGCCCCCGCAGCCTCCGGGTCTGCCCCTTGGCGGACCAAACGTGGCACGGGTACCTGCAGTCCGCCCTCCGGACGGTCCTTCTGCCGCGCTTATTGCTCAAACACCGCTCAGACTATGGAAAGATAAGATAGTCGCTTATAGTGCCTTCGGCGGAAAAAGGCAAACCCCGAGCAATCGGGGGACGCAAAGCCTAGGGTCCCGAGCAATCGGGACAGCCGGGTTGCCCTCCGAGGCAGCGGTAGGCCGCTCTGGCGGCCTTTAGGAGGCGTTGCCGAAAATGAGAGGGGCAACCTGGCGCACGAAAGAAGCGCGGTATCTGATATGGCTGCTGTGCCTGGCAGGCGCAGTGGCCTTCTACCAGTTCGTGCCGGAGGACAGCGCTTATGCTGGGCCGTCTGCGTCGGATATCACGTATTCGCCCACGTCGTACTCGACACGCGTGCTGCCTGGGCAGCAGACCACATTGTCGCTGCAGGCACGCTCCCCGGCCAAGGACGTCACCGTAACCTGCCCGCATCTGGTTCCGTCGCCGCCGAGCCAGGCCATCCCCGACAGTTGGGTGTCATCCTCCCCCAGCACCTATACCTTTACCAGCCTAGGGTGGAGAACGTTCTCGATAACCATCAGCGTTCCGGCGCAGGCAGCGGGCGGCACATATGAGTCGTATATCAGGTGCCACGTCATCAGCGGCCCAGCCGCAGATGGAACGGGCTGCCTGACGGCGCTGACCGTGGGCTGCCGGCCCGCGTGCTCGTTCACTTTCTCGCCCAGCAAGCCGCAAGTCGGCCAAACAGTCCAATTCACCGACCAGTCAACCGACTCCGATGGCACGATTGTGTCATGGGCTTGGAACTTCGGCGACGGCGGCACTTCCACATCGAGGAACCCAACCCACACCTATGGCAGCGCGGGGACCTACACCGTCAGCCTGACCGTCACCGATAATGACGGCTTGACGGCCACCTGCTCGCAAGCGGTGAAGGTTCTTTGTCCACCCGTCTGCGGCTTCACATTCAGCCCCGCCCAGCCGAAGGCAGGCCAGCAGGTTCAGTTCACCGACCGGTCAACTGATTCCGACGGCACGGTTGTTTCATGGAGTTGGAGCTTCGGCGACGGGAGGACTTCCACGACGAAGAACCCGACCCACTCGTACTCCGGCGCGGGGAGTTACACGGTCACGCTGACCGTTACCGACAATGACGGCCTGACGAGCACGTGCCAGCAGACTGTTCAGGTCGCGGCGCTCGTCCCACCTACCTGCGGTTTCTCATTCTCCCCGAGCAAGCCGCTGGTTGGCCAGTCGGTGCAGTTCACTGACCAATCAAGTGACCCGGACGGCGCCATTGCCTCGTGGGCCTGGAACTTCGGAGACGGGTCGAGTTCCACAGCCCAGAACCCGACCCACCCGTATGCGTCATATGGAACTTACACCGTAAGCCTGACCGTCACTGACAACGACGGCCTCACTTCTCAGTGCTCGCAGAACATCGAGGTTGTCAACCCGGATGAGCCGCCTGTGTGCGGTTTCACTTTCAGCCCCGAACAGCCCAAGGTGGGCGAGCAGGTTCAGTTTACCGACCAGTCCACCGACTCCGACGGCAGTATTGTCTCGTGGGGTTGGAATTTCGGGGACGGTGGGACCTCGTCAGCCAAGAACCCGACACATGCTTATGCATCATATGGCACATATACCGTCAGCCTCACGGTCACCGACAATGACGGCTTGACGGCCACCTGTTCGCAAGCGGTGAAGGTTCTTTCTCCACCCATCTGCGGCTTCACCTTCAGCCCCGCCAAGCCGAAGCCAGGCCAGCAGGTTCAGTTCACCGACCAGTCCACGGATTCGGACGGTACGGTTGTTTCATGGAGTTGGAGTTTCGGTGAGGGAGGGACTTCCACGACGAAGAACCCGACGCACACATACGGCAGCGCGGGCACATACACCGTGAAGCAGACGGTCACGGACAATGACGGACTGACTGCCACGTGCAGCCAGGACGTAGTCGTTCTGATGAAGCGCACTTGCTCGTTCACATTCACGCCGCAAAACCCCAACGCGGGCCAGGAGATAACGTTTCAGGATGAATCGCCAGACCCAGGAGATATCGTGTCCTGGAGTTGGGATTTCGGAGACGGCGCAACCTCCAGTGCGCAGAATCCATCGCACATTTACAGCAAGCCCGACTCCTACACGGTCAATCTTGACGTGGCCTACAGCGACGGGCAGACGACGTCGTGTTCGCAGCAGGTGTCGGTCGGGGGGGTAGCGCCTGCTGCTGCGTTCTCGTGGCTGCCAGACTCTCCTGCCGAGGGACAAGCCGTGCAGTTCTCGGACCACTCTGCGGACGGCAATCCTGGCGGCAGCATTGTGGCATGGGCCTGGAACTTTGGCGATGGCCAGACTGCAAGCGTGCCAACCCCAGCACACGTTTTTGTGGACAACGGCGACTACCCGGTAACGCTCACCGTAACCAACTCTTATGGGCTGTCTGCCAGCATCTCGCAGGTTGTCTCGGTTCGCAACGTGCCCCCGACTTGCAACGCCGGGCCGTCGCGCGAGGCGCGAGTGGGCGACGAGGTAACTCTTGTCGGCCAGGCGCAAGACGCGGGGGCCCTGGATACGCTTTCGTTCCAGTGGAACTTCGGCGACGGGCAATCTGACACCGGCCAGACTGTCAAGCACGCCTACCAAACAGCCGGGTCGTACCGGGTCACGCTGACCGTGGTGGATAAGGACGGCGGCACGGGCGTCTCGCGGACCTGGGTTCAGGTGGGCGACCAGCCGAGCCAAGATTCGTCGGAACAATCGCCGGACACCAGCGCTCCCATCGAAGTCGCCTACGTGGGCGACGCCGTGAGCCAGCCGGATGGCACGCTCACGTTGTCCGCGCGTCTGACACCATCAGGCGTCGGCATGGCCGTTTGGCCGAAGCACGTCGTCTTCTCGGTCACTGATGTGAGAGGCAGACTGGCCGGCCGGTTCTTCGCCGACGTGGTCGGGGTTAGCGGCGGCGACGAGGCAGCGGCCCACATCACCGTTCAATTGTCGCCGGGGGTATATTTCGCCTGGGCAGATGCAGGTGGCCGTGGATCCTCAGAGCCTGACGGACATCCAGTGAACCTGATCGCCGTGGGAGCCGCGAAGGGTGCGCTATGGGGTGGTTGCCGCGGGGCGTCGGAAGGACAGGTCAGCGCCGCGGTTGCAGTATGGGGGCTTGACACTGCTCAGCCCCGCGCAGAGGCCATCGGCTGCGTGCAAGACCCTTCAGGTTCGATGCGCGTTGTCAGCAGCCCCTCGATGCAAGTCGTCAGCGCAGGCCCCGGGCGCGTGGAGGCGGCCGGATTCGCCATCTCCGACGGAGTCCATGGCCTCCCATTTCGCATTATTGCGGACGCTGCCGCCGGCACGCTTACGATCTTGTGGTCGGACGGCGGGACGTTCTCATACCCTCTTGACGCGGGAGCGATAACCACCCAGTAGCCCCTTGTTGCCTCCGGGTCCGCCAGCCACGGACCAAACGCGGGCGCCCCTCAATGATGCGGGGCGCCCGCGTGGTCTTGGCGCGTCTTCCGCCGCCTCGGGCTTTCGCCCGCGCTCCTGCCTAGTAAGGTATTCCAAAAGCGCGCAGCAAGAAGACTGCCATCTCTGCGCGCGTGTTGTTCGCGTCGGGGCAGTAGCACTTGGACCCCGGCGGGTAGGTGCCCGGGCACGCGCACCCGCTGGTAACCGCGGTTCCGCCCCATGAAGCGGCGTCCGCCAGCCGCTCTATCCAACCGTAGAACGAGTGGCTCGCAGGCACATCCGCGAAAGTCGGCGTCGGCTTGTTATATGCCGTCTTGCCGTTCGCGATGCACAGGAACTTCGCCATCTGCGCACGGGTGACCGGGTCGTTGGGGCAGTAGTATTTGGTGCTGCCCACGATGCGACATCCGCCGGTGGGCGCCGCGCCTCCCCACGAAGCGGCGTTTGCGAGCCGCTCTACAAATCCGTAGAACATGTGCGTCTTGGGCACATCTGCAAATGTTGGGGTGGGCTTGTCAAGCCACGTCTTCCCCGCAGTAAGGCAAATGAACTTCGCCATCTGACCGCGGGTCACGCTGGCGTTCGGACAGTAAAGCGGAGGGGCCGCCGAGCAGCCCCCGGTGATCCCCAGCCGCAGCATCGCCTCGATCTGGTGAAATGCCCAGTGCATCGGAGCCGCAGGCACGTCGTTGAAGTGCCCGTGGGTCGGCATGCTCGCGGGGTTTGTCGGGTCGCTGCCCAGGGTAACTTCCTCCCAGTCGCGGAAGCCGTCCCCGTCGCTGTCCATGCTGTGCGGGTCAGTCCCGTCGGTGTACTCCTGCAGGTTGGTCAGCCCGTCCTTGTCGGGGTCCTGGGCGGCGTCGGCCGCATCCTGCGGGTTCAGGCCGTGGCTCAATTCCCAGGCATCCTGAATCGTGTCCCCATCGTAATCCCATTTGAGCGTAACCGCCTTCTCGCCGAAGTCCGTGAGCGGCGCGTGGCCATTGCAGGTGCCCGTGCCGCGGAAGGTGACGACGATGTCGCTCAGCCCGCCGTTGATCGGCGCGTGCCATACTGTGGCGGGGATGCTGGGGTTGTCGAATGTCCCAATCGCAGGCGTGCGCGTCCAGGCCCACGACGAAAGAGCGTGCAGCCAGTAGTCCGAGTAACTGCAGGTCAACGATACGGTGCCGCCGGACACCACGTTCGCGGGCGCGGCGTAAACGCTCACGTCAAAGGAGTGGGGGTACGTCGTCATCACGATGCCCATGCTGTTTGATAGGGCGGCGGTGTTGTAACTGTATTGCACCCCGTCCGCGAAGTCGTTCTCAACGCCGACGGTGGCGGTTGCCCCCAAGTCGTAAGCCGGGTCCCCGAAGTCCAGGTCGGCGTACAAGGCAAGAGCGAAGTTGAAGCTCTCCCAGAGTTGAATCTGGAAAGTCGCGCCGCTGGGGCTGCTTACCGCGCCCGCGTAGTGCGGCACGTCTTGCCACTGCACGATCAGTCTGCGGTACGGAGCCGAACCTTTGACCTGCCAGAGAACCTGGCCGCCGTACGTAGTGTCGAGGTCATCCCAGAACGGGGCGAAGAACCTGTCGGTAACGTTCGTGCCCATGATGCGGTTGATGGGGAGCGGGTAGTTGACGAAATCAATCTCCGCGCTCTCGTCGAAGCCGACGACGCCGTTGACTCCCACCCTGACCCTGTTGAACTGCAGGCCGTGGAACAAGAAGTTGAAGGGAATGTCAATGGTCGCTTCGCCGTCGTCCAGGGGGATAGTGCCAGTGAAGGTAAGCGGCGTGCCGGTGGCGCTGATGTCGTCGAAATACCCATAACTGGCCCTGTCGTCCACGAAGTACGTGATACGTGAACTTCTCGTGGCCCCCCGCCATCGCGACCTGGTTCGTCATCCATTCGGTAACGTCGGTCACGCCGTCCCCATCAACGTCCGGGGGAGCGCCGCCGCCGCCTCCGTAGTCAACCGCGACGAAGGTGTCCAGGATCGAGCGCCCGTCGTTGCGCATCACCACTCTGGCCTTGGTCGGGTCAGGCGGTATGCCTTGCAGCCCCGCCAGTGCCGTCGCTCCCGCAAGCGCCTGAATGTAGTCGCCGTTATCTGTAGCATAATCCACGAAACTGGTCAGGTCGGGGCAGATCTCCGGGCGCTGGAACAATGCATTACCGGACACCCACCTATGGACGGCCTCGGCAGCACTGATATCGGACTGCCACGAGGCGCCCATCGTGGCCCAGAGAGACTCGCCGGGCACTCCGTTCATGTTCCAGTACATGACTATCAGGCGGCCGCCTGCGGACAGGTAGGAGTTGAGTTGTCCCCAGTTGGGGTTCATTCCGGTGTACGCCGTGTAAACGCACACCAGGGCCCAGTTACCGCTGGTCAGATGGTTCAGAAAGGCAGTAGTGTCGGTGTCCACTGTGTAAATGAGACCCAGCCTGTCCAGAGCATTGGTAAACCGCGGATTGAGGGTCGCGGTAAAGTCGTCGAGAAGAAGGATTGACCACCCGTTGTTCAGGACGTAGATCACCTCGTTCATCATCAGTTCTCTGATGTCGGGGATCCCGTCCGTATCGGTGTCTATCGCCTCGTAGTTTTCGGGCAGGAAGGAGTTCAGGATCGTGCGGTGGTCCTCCCGGCAGATGAGACGGGCCTGGGCAGCGGTGCCGCTAGTCTGGCGGCCGACCGCCCGCGCTCTGACGAGGCTTGAATCCACGCTCACGTAGTCGCCCTTGTCGAGGGCAGCGTCAAAAGCGATGAGGTCAGGACAGGCGTTGCTGCGCGCCCACACCGAGTGGGCCGTGTCCATGCGCTGGATGTTCTCGGCGGTCAAGATTTCCGCTTCCCACTGCGCGCCCATCTTGGCCCACAGCGTGGCGTCGGGCACTGAGTCCATAGTGTAGTTGAAGATGATCAACTTGCCGCCCGCATCAAGGTAGGCCTCTACTTCCGCCCAGTGCGAGTCCAGTGCGGTCATGTTACTCTGGGTGATGCACACCAGGTCCCAGGTGCCGGTGTTCAGCTGAGTCAGGAAGTCACCCAACTGGGCGTCGGTGTAGCGCGTGTAGTTCACGCCGAGAGCATTGAGGGCATCCTGCCAATCGGTGAGCCAGTCCTCATAAACCAGGACCTTCGGCCCCAGGGGCGCGTTCGCTCTCTCAGGTGCCGTTGGGGCTGGAGTCTGCGCCGCCGTCCCCTCATTGTTCTGCCCCCAGGCGGGGGCCAGCAGCCCAAAGGCTATTACTGCAACGACAAACACCCAGACGCTCTTCTTCATGCCTAGTCCTTTCTATGCTATGATGCCGCTACGGCGGGAACAGTCTGCACGCTCGGCCAGCCCGCATTGTATGCCTTTTCTGTCCGTCCGGCAAGCGCCCGGCTGCCGATTCCTCGGCCGGTCCGCTACGGATACGGAACCCGCAGCGATTTGCCGGCCTTGCTTGATCGCTCGGCGTATTCGATTACCTCGATCACGCGCCTGGCCTGCTCGGCCCTCACGATCAGCGGCGCTCCCTTCGTCAGGTGGGCGGCGATGTTCTTGTAGTACTTATGGTGCTCGCCCTGCTTGTATTTGACGTCCATTTGCGCCGTCATGCCCTGCACATCGGTAGTAACGCGCAGCGATCCTCCGCCCTCGTCAACGATCGCTCCCCTGGTGCCGAGAATCCGCCAGCGCGGCTTGCCCGCGCGCGCTATGTGCGACAACTGAACGTCCGCAACAGCCCCGTTGGCGAAGCGGACCACCGCGCGGACCTGGTCCTCGTTGGTTACGTCCTTCCAGACCCGCTTGTGGAAGAACCCCGTTATGTTGACTATCTTCTCGGGGATTACGCCCAGCGCCCAGTCAACGAAGTGAGCGCCCCAGTCGTAGAACGCCCCGCCGGAGATCTTCTTGTTCGAGCGCCACCAGTGTCCCGGATGGCCGTAGCCTCCGCCGAAAGCCTCCAGGTGGAAAACGTCCCCGATCAGCCCTTTCGCAATCACGTCCCTGATTGCCAGGTAGTCGCCATCCCAGCGCCGGTTGTGATAGACCGAGAGCATCACCTTCGAGCGCTTCGCCGCCTCGATCATCGCCGTCGCCTCGCTCACGGTGATGCACATCGGCTTTTCTAGGATCACGTGCTTTCCAGCGCGCAAGCACTGCAAGGCCAGGCGCGCGTGGGTGTTGTGCGGCGTTATGATAATCGCCAGGTCGAAGTCGGCGCCCCGGAGCATCGCGCCCACGCTCGCGAAGGTTGAAACCCCGGGAAGTTCCTGCTTCGCCGCCTCCCGCCGCTTGGGGTCCGGGTCGCAAACGGCAACCACCTTCATCACCCCGGTCTTCTGCATCCCCTCCGCATGGTGCCTTCCCATATTGAAGGCGCCTCCGTAGCCCACAAGTCCCGCCCGTATCAACTGCTTTCTCTTGGCTGCTGGCATCAAGCCCTCCTCGTGTGGTTATTGATTGCTCGGCTGAAACCATTACTGCCCGCTGCTCGCTTTTCCTGCCGCGCGGCCCAAATTTGCGTCTCGCGGTGCTGACACTCGGATAGCGCGTCGGCTATAATGGTTATGCAATGAGGATCGTCAGAGGTTTCGCGCGCGTTCTATGCCTGGCATCCGCTGTCGCGCTGTGCCTCCCCATCGCGGCGCAGAGGCCGGGCAGCCGCTGGTGGCTCGACCGGATGCTGATCGGCATTTACGGGCCGCTTCCAGCCAACCACACCAACTTCATCGCCGCCCGCGAAAGCGGCTTCAAGATCATCATTCACGGCAGCGCAGATTGCCTGCCCATCGCCCAGGAAGATCGCCTGCTCGCAATCGTCAAGGACCCCCGTTTCTCTGCGACCGATGGCAAGGTCCTCAACGACCCGGAGCAGCGCAAGAAACTCGACGCCCTGATGAACCGGCTCGGCCACTCCGCCGCCTTCTATGGGTATTACCTGGCCGAGAACGCGCGCGCTTCTGATTTCCCGGCCCTGGGCAAGACTGTTGCTTACCTGAGGAAGAAGGACCCCGATCATTTCTCGTTCATCAGCCTGCTGCCGATCAGTGCCTCACCGACCGAGTGGGGCGCGGCAACCTATGAAGAATACCTCGACCGGTTCGTGAAGACCGTTGACCCGGACTTCCTGTGTTTTCACTTCGTCCCGTTTGTGCGGGAGGGCGATGCCGCGCTCTATCTGAAGAACCTGGCCATCGTTCGGCGGAAGGCTGTTGAGAGCAAGATGCCCTTTGCGGTCATCGTGCGCGTGGGCGCTGCCGGTGCGCGCAAGTGGCCCGTGGCCCCGAAGCAACTGCGCTGGCTGGCGGGCACGGCGCTCGCTTATGGCGCGCGAGGCGTTACCTTCGAACCCTACTGGGGCACCCCGGCAACCGGCGGGATTCTCGTGAATGGCGAGCGCACCGAACTGCACGAGGTCGCCGGCGAACTCAACACGGCGATGATCAGCATGACGGGGAACATGGTCTGGGCTAGCTCGCAGGGGGCCTATCACGTCGGCCCGGCGTTCCCCGAAGGAGAGCGCCTGCCGCCGGACTGCGTCGTCCAGGATGTCTCCGGCGGGAGTTTCATCGTTGGCATATTCCAGGGAGAGAAGGGGAGGCGGTTAGTGCTCGTCTGCAATGCTGACTGGGAGCGTTCGACGCTCGCGCAGGTCAAACTGCGGGAGCCGGTGGGACAGGTTATGGAGATGAAACTCGATAAGGCCCTTTGGCGCGGCCTCCAGGTGATCCGCAGGCCGGGGGGACCTCAAGTCGCCGTCGTTCCGCTGACCTTCAAGCCCGGCGAACTCCGCCTCCTCGACCTCCGCTAGGCCCGCCGCTCGAGTCACCGCTCGCTTCACTTCCGGCCCAGCGGCATGTGCCGCGCCGCGGCCAGCCTATTCGGCGGTTGCCTTGACGCGTTCCTCCTGCGACATCTTCGCAAGGCGTTTGACCTCATCCAGGTTCAGCCCGAGCCCCTTGGCGACCCGCTCGCCGTACTGCGCGTCCGCCTTAAGGAAAAGGGCGGTCTGGCGCAGTTGGATGCGTTTCTGCGCGCCCCCGAGATGGGAGACGATGTTGCCAATAAGGTGAGCGCGGTCCTCTTCCGTCATGACCCTGCGGAAGAGGTCACCCGCCTGGACAAAGTCCACATCGCCGAGTTGGTACGCGTGGCGGGCGGCGCTTCCGGACACGTTGATGGGCGGGGCAGCCACGGCGGGGTCCGGGGTTGGGCCGCCGAAGCTGTTCGGCCAGTAGTTCGCGCCGCCGCCTCCGTTGTCGTCGAAGCGCATGGACCCATCCCGCTGATAACTCTGCATCTTACATGCCCTCGGGGCGTTGACCGGCAGCAGGTGGTAGTTTGGGCCGAGCCTGTGGCGGTGGGTGTCGTGATAGCTGAACAGGCGCCCCTGCAGCATCTTGTCCGGGGAGGGGCCGATGCCGGGAACGAAGTTGCCGGGCGAGAAGGCAGCCTGTTCCACGTCTGCAAAGTAGTTCTCCGGGTTGCGGTTGAGCACCAGGCGGCCGACGTCCACGGGCGGGAAGTCAGCGTGCGGCCACACCTTCGTGATATCAAAGGGGTCGAAACGGTAATCCTCGGCTTGCTTGGGAGTCATGATCTGCACTTCAAGCCGCCATGAAGGATACTCGCCGCGTGCTATCGCCTCATGCAGATCGCGCGTGGCGCAGTCCGGATCTATGCCGCGCATACGTTCCGCTTCCTCGCGGGTGAAGTTCTGGATGCCCTGTTCCGTCTTGAAGTGCAGTTGCACCCACCAGCACTCGCCTTTCTCGTTGTACCACATATACGCGTGGCTGCTGTAGCCGTTCATGTGGCGGTAACTCCTGGGAGTGCCGCGGTCGGAGAACAGGATCGTGACCTGGTGGATGGATTCCGGGGTCAGCGAAAGGAAATCCCAGAACATGTCCGCATCCTTCAGGTTGGTCTCCGGGTTGCGCTTCTGGGTGTGGATGAAGTCCGGGAACTTCAGCGGGTCGCGGATGAAGAAGACCGGGGTGTTGTTCCCCACCATGTCGTAGTTGCCCTCTTCGGTGTAGAACTTCAGCGCGAACCCGCGAGGGTCGCGCTCCGAGTCCGCCGAGCCTTTCTCTCCACCAACCGTGGAGAACCGCGCGAAGACCTCGGTCCGCTTCCCCACCTTGGAGAGGAACCTGGCGCGCGTGTACTTCGTGACGTCATGGGTTACCTCGAAGTACCCGTGCGCGCCGGCTCCCTTGGCGTGCACCACGCGCTCCGGAATCCGCTCGCGGTCAAAGTGAGCCAGCTTCTCGATCAGGTGGACGTCCTGGACGAGCACTGGCCCCTTCGCCCCCGCGGTCACCGAATTCAGGTCGTTGTCCACCGGCATGCCGAAGCCGGTGGTTAGGGTTTTCTTGTCTGGCATTGTATCTCTCCTTGCCAACGGTTTCACTGCCCTCTCGGGCTATTCCCCCTGCTTATGCCTAGAGCAACGCATGCACACCCCTCGCAGTTCCACGTGAGTTGCCTCGTCAAGAGCCTTGGTGCGCAGAACGAAGGCCCGAAGTGTCGAGCGGTCAGCGCGTCCAAGACGCCCTGGCATCAAGACGGCTGGCGGCAAACCGCCGTGGTTCCTTTGACCTTCAAGCCCGGCGAAGTCCGCCTCCTCGACCTCCGCTAGGCCTCGCTGCTCGAGTCACCGCTCGCTTCACTTCCGGCCCCGCGGGGTGTGCCGCGCCGCCGCGAGCAAGGTCATGCGATTCCGCTGCGCGGGGCAGGGCTTCGGCAGCAAGCTACCGAAGCAAGGAACTCCCAATCACGGTCGAGGAACCTGAGCCTGCGCCTAAGGCGAGCGGTGAGTGACCTGCCCCCATAAGTGATACCACCTGCGGTGGTCAAGCACGCATGAGACAGGTCTAGGAACGGTTCTGCGGCGCTCCGGGTGGCCCCCCACTGGTAGGGCTTCAACGATCCCTGGCCTAACCTTCAGGGGCATGGTGGCCCTTCGGAGTGCTGCGCTCGCTCCGGGTCACCATCCCGACTACGTCGGGATGGTGAAGGCGGCGGGAATCGAACCCACGTCGCCGAAGCAGCGCTCGGCAGCCGCCACCCGTGTATCCCACGCAGGGTCTTCGCGCCTGGGTCCCTCCGCAGCCAGGCTCGCTAGGGTTTTCGGCGGGATTCGGCCAAGATGAGCCCGTAGGGCAGAACCCTTCGGGCTTGAGCCCATCAGGGCGAAGCCTTGCGTTCTGCCCGATCACGGTGGCACAGGATTGTATCCTGTGCTTGGCACAGGTTGAAAACCTGTGCCACCATCTGGGCAGGAGGCAAGCTCCTGCCCTACGGATCACGATGCAGGTCACGGTTTGCGGCGGGATTCGGCGAGGATGAGTTCGAGTTCGCCGCGGTGCTTGTCGGGCTCGAAGTAGCACTCGAGTATCTTGTCGTGCGGCAAGGAATCAATCCGCTCGTTCATGATCCGGAGGACGCGCGCATTGACTTCGACCGCCTTCTGAACGGGCATGCGCTCCGGGTTGATGTCAATCCCCAAGTATCCCGTGTAGCCGATCATCTTCAGCGCATACAGAAGCGCCTCCGCCTGCTCCCACGCAACCACGCCGACGTTCAGGTCCTGATCGTAATTCCCCAGCGGCTGGCTGTTCCAGTGGGTGTGCTGAAGCCTTCCTTCGCGCGCGACCCTCATGTAAGCGTAGGGGAGGTCCTCGAACCCCATGCGCACGTGCCCCACCTCGGGCTGCATCGTAAGCAGAGCGTGCCCCTCGTCGAGTAACCGGCGGTTCTCCGGATTCGCCAGGCGCGCCTCGATGTCGCGGCAGGCCAGCAGCCCGTCGGCGGTTGTCCGGTAAATGTTGTTGGGCGCAGGCTCATAGGGCTTGGGCTCGATCGCCACCCGCACACCCGGCACTTCGTCCATCGCCTCGGCGAGCGCCGACTCGAAGCGCTCCCACATCTCGTAGAACAGTGTGCCGAGCGGGTATGTGTATCCGTCAATCCCCGGCCACAGGCCCACGTGGCACTGCGGGCCGATGGACTTCGAGAATTTCAGCGTCCGGATGACGACATCCTTGGCCTTGCTGCGGCTCGCGCCAATCGGGTTCGAGAGCGAGCCGAACTCGTATGCCTTGTCCCAAAAGATGTGCGGGCCGACGTCCACCAACTTGATGCCCGTGTCTTTCTCCAGTTGCCGGTATAGGTGGACGTTGTCCTCATTTGCCTCCAGCGGGTAGTGCGCCTCGATCCCCTTCACGCCGTACTGGGCCATATCGTAGGCCATCTTGATGCGCTCGGGCATCGTGGCATCAGGCACGTAGCGGTCGTGGAAACGGCCCCCGCCCGGGGCGAAGTACCAGACTCCCACGGACAGTTTCAGGTCCAGGGAGAAAGTGCGCATGTGCTTCAGTAGTTCCTCCCTGGTGCGGTGCTTCTTCTGATAGCGAAGGTCAGCAAAGTTGGGCATCCCATCCTCCTTGGCCTGCCATCCTGGCTTCACTCATGGAATAATAAGTTAGGCCGAGGGCCATTGGGGATTTTCCGGGACAGGCATCTACCCCAAGGACTGCCCTCGGCCTCCTTCTGCTATTTGGGTGCGCTCTTCTCCAGGCGCTCCAGGACCGTGCCCAGTTCCTTGATCTTCTCGCCGTAGGCAGCAAGGTCGCCCGCGCGCAGGCGCGCCTGGGCATCCTGGTATAGGCTGCGGGCCTGCTCGACCAGCGCCCTGACCCCTTCCGCTGGCGGGCCTGGAGCGGGCGGTGGAGCGCCTGGCGCAGGGGCCGCCGCCAGGCCGGGCATCACGATCCTCCCTCCCGTCACCTGGGCCAGGGCGTCAGCCAGGGTGGACTCCATGGCCACTTTGCCGTTGGTGTAGGCTATCACGCGCTTCAACTCGGGAATCTCGCCTCTTTGCGCCCGCAAGAACAGCGGCTCTATGTAGAGCAGCGATTTTTCTATCGGTATCACAAGCAGGTTGCCGCGGATGACGTCGGAGCCGCCTGTCCGCCACAGCGAAAGGTCCTTGCTGATGTTCGCGTCCTGGTCAATATATGACTCGATTTGCTGCGGGCCGTCTATCAGTTTCTGGGCCGAGAACGTGTAAACCAGCAACTGGCCGTACTGCTTGGGGTCGCAGCGCGCGCACAGCCAGGCTATCATGTTCGGCCTGCCGACAGGGGTGTAGGGCAGAAGCAGGATGAACTCGCCGGCCTTCTTGCCCGGCAGGCGCATGATGACGTAATACGGCTGCATGGGCTCGTGGCCGCCGCCCGAGACCTGCTGCACCCCTCCCTTGCCTGCCAGTTCCTGCGCAACAGCCCACTTGTCCTCGCGCTGGTAGAAAGTTGCTGGGTCTGTCATATGGTATACCGCGAAGTGCTCTGCCTGAGCCCTGAAAATCAGTTCCGGGTAGCGCAGATGAGGCTTGAGGAAGGAGGGCATCTGCTCATAGGGCTTGAACAGATGCGGGAATGCCTGCTTGTAGCAGCGGACCACCGGGTCGTCTGGGTCCCTGAGGTAGAAAGTGATGGTGCCGTCATATGCATCGGTGACGATCTTGACGCTGTTGCGTATGTAGTTGAAAGACAAAGTGTCGCCGTCGGGCGACCGCACCACATAGGGTTCGGAATATGGGTAAGCCTCCGAAATGGTGTAGGCGTCATGGATCCAGTAGAGTTTGCCGTCCCGACCTACGATGACGTAGGGGTCGTAATCGTAGAGCAGGAAGGGAGCAATCGAGTACGCCCGCTCCACGATATTGCGGCGGAAGAGGAGCACGGTCCGGTTTGAGATTATGTTGGTCAGCAAGAGGTCGAGGCTGGCGAACCTGCTGGCGCCGGCCAGCCGCGTAATCGCGGAGGCCAGGGATATGCCGCGCTTGCCCTCGTAAGCCGCGTGCCGCTCTTCGCCGCCGGGCCCGGGGTAGTCGAATTCCTTCATGCTGGTGCGCACCACGCAGTAGTCTCGCGGCGTCAGACCTTCGCCGTAGTATATCTGCGGGCGCTTGATCTGCAGATCGGGCGTGGTCGAGACAGGGGGCATGTCCTTCACGATGAACTGCGGGCGACCGCCCTCTGCAACGGCATTCACTGCCGAAAGAACGGCCCCGTAGCCGTGGGTATAGAGGACATGCCGGTTCTGCCAGGTCCCGGCACCGGGTATCTGGTCGGTGGACAGTTCGCGGGCAGAAAGCATCACCTGGCGCAGCCGCCCGTTGATACGGTAGCGGTCAATATCCACATCCTGAAAGGCGTAGTAGGGCCGGAGTTCCTGCAACTGCTTGTAGGTCTGCCGCAATGGCCGCCAGTCCCAGAGGCGTATGTTCTCGATGGTCTCCGGGTTGCGGGCCAGGTCCGCCGGTGTCAGAGAGCCGCCATACGGAAAAGGCTGCTCCGCGATGCGGTCGAGTTGGAACGCCTGCCGGGTGAACTTGATGTTGTGCCTGAGGTAGGGGGTCTCCCGCGCCAACTCGTTGGGCTTCACCTTTACGCGCTGCACCAGGGCGGGATACAGGACGTTGAGCAGCCCCGAGGCGACGAGGAAGAACCCGAGCCCCAGGGCCGGAAGCCACAGCCCGCGGAACCGCAGGTTCACCAGCAGCAAAATCCCGCACAGCGCTGCCACCACGGCGAGTATTGAGTAGGCCGGTAACTGCGCATTGAAATCGGTGTAACTGATGCCGAAGACCGTTCCTCTGGGCGAATAGAGCAACTCGTAAGCATCCAACCTGTATCCCAGGGCCTTGACTACCAGGATCAGGCCGAGAAGTACAGACAGGTGAGCCTTGACGTGTAACGCGAGGTCGGGAATACCTCCGAGCACGCGGATGGCCTTGCCCAGATAATGCACGATGGCGCTCACGAAAAACGCCCCGATCAGCGCGCCGTAACCCACTTGCCACAGATAGCGCAAGAAGGCCAGTCGGAACACGTAGAACCCCACGTCCTTCTCGAAGATGGGGTCTTTTACGCCGAAAGGCTGCGCATTCAAGAACCGGAGCGCCTCGTCCCAGTGATCCGCCGCGGCCGACCTGGCGACCAGGTAGCCGACAAAGGCAGCGAACAATAGTATCCCCAACAGCAGGAACCGGGTGACGTAGAGTTCCATCACCTCCGCGGCCTGCATGCGCAGCGTGCGCTCCATGTCATACCAGGGCGTGCGCGGGGCAAGAGCGCGCGCAAGCAGCGCATTGCCAAGCAGCAGCCCGAACACGAAGGTGCCGAACACCAGGGCGAGTTTGACCTTGAGAGAGATGATGGTCCAGAAAACGCCCGTCTGCCCCACTTCCCTGAACCAGAGCAGCTCAGAGTACCAGTAGAGCAGGGGAGCAGCGCCGAAGATGAGCACCGCAAGCACGACCAACACAACCCAGAGGGTCTTTCTTCTTGCCATTGCGACAGAAGGGTTCGCCGGCGCGGGCTTTTCTCCTGCTTGCCTGGTGGGCTATTGGGCAACAGGTTGACACGAACGGACGGGGCCAGCAGGATTTGCAGGCGGCGGCGTGGAAACCGCCCTCCACCAAACCTGGAAGGAGGATGATGTGAAACTTGCATGTCAGGAGGGGATGCTCCCCGGCAAGACGCCGCAAGAGAAGTTCCGCAATGCGGAACGCTGGGGGTATGAGGGCATCGAATTCTGGGGGTCGGCGCTGCGCAACGAACCGGACAAGGTGAAGGAGATCAAGCGGCTCACCGGCAAGGGCAAGGTGAAGGCGAGCACGATCTGCGCCGGTTACCGGGGCTGCTTGCTCGACGGGCAGAAAGCGGAGCGCGAGCAGGCGATCGCGGACATCAAGGAACTGCTCACCATCGGAGGCGAACTGGGGGTCGCGGGCCTGATCATGGTCCCCGTATTCGGCCCGCCGCGCCTTCCCGATCTCAGCCCCTATGCGACCCACCGCCAACTCGAGGCCAAACTGCTGGTCGCGCTGTTGAACGAACTGGGCGAGTATGCTGTGAAGGCCAAGTGCACGATCCTGGTGGAGCCGCTCAACCGCTATGAGACGCACTTCCTCAATCGCCTGGAGCAGGCAGTTGATATCGTGAAGAAGGTCAAGAACCCGCGCGTCAAGATCATGGCCGACTTCTTCCACATGAGCATCGAGGAGGCGGACATCGCAAAGAGCATCAGGCGCGCAGGCGAGTGGATCGAGCACATCCACCTCGCCGACAGCAACCGCGTTCTGCCCGGCATGGGCCACACCGATTTCTCGGCTCCGTTCAAGGCCCTCAAGGACATCCGGTTCAAGAAGTATATGGCGATGGAGTGCGGCGTCCCCGGCGACGCGAGCGTCGAGTTGCCCAAGAGCGCCAACTACCTTCGCCAGTGGATCTAAGGGAGGACACAATGCCGGTGCGAATCGCTTTCGTCGGATCAGGCGGAATCGCGGGCGCCCACCTGCAGGCGCTCCAGAAAATCGAACAGGCGAAGGTCGTAGCCCTCTGCGATGTCAACGAGGAGCGCGTCAAGCAGGCAGCCTCCAAGTATAAGGCCAAAGCCTACACCGACCACCACGAGATGCTCCAGAAGGAGGAAATCCAGGCGCTCTACGTCTGCACCCCGCCCTTCGCCCACACCGACGCGGAGATCATCGCAGCGCAAAAGGGCATTCACCTGTTCGTCGAAAAGCCGGTTGCCATCAACCTGGAAAAAGCGATTGAAATCCGCGGCGCGGTCGAAAAGGCGGGGATCGTGAGTTCCGTGGGCTATCAATGGCGGTATCTCAACCGCGCGGACAAGATGAAGGAGGCCCTCGCCGATCAGGAGATAGGCATGGTGCTCGGCTGGTGGCTGGGCGGCCTGCCGGGCGTGCCCTGGTGGCGCGTGATGCGGGAATCCGGCGGCCAGATGCACGAGCAAACAACCCACATCATTGACTTCGCGCGCTATGTCGCAGGGGACGTCGAGGAGGTTTACGCAGCCTACGCGCTGCGGGCGCTCAAGGATACCCCCAACCTGGACGTGCCCGACGTGGGAACGGCAACGGTGAAATTCAAGAGCGGGGCCGTGGGCGCCATTTCGAATACCTGTATGGTCAGCGGCTATGGCGCGGCAGGCGTAAGGGTGATCTGCCGCGATCTTTTCTGCAGCCTCGAGGGCGACTCGCTCCTGGTAGTCCGCAAAGGGCAAAAGGAAGAGTCCAAGGGCGACGCCGATGTGCGCATCCTGCAGAACCAGGCGTTCATCGCCGCAATCACAACAGGAGATAGGTCCGCCATCAAATCGTCCTATGCGGACGCTGTCAAGAGCCTTGCTGTTTCGCTGGCGGCCAACGAGTCTGCGGACACTGGCCGCCCGGCGCGCGTGGCCGTCTAGTTGGTGGCGGCGGAGAGTAGGGGAGAAATGAAGAGATCGAAGGCAGCTCTGATAGTCGCAGCAGTGGCCGGCGTTTGCATCCTGCCGGGGCGCGTTCTGGCTCAAGCCGAGACGGCGGCTACCGTCAACGGCGAGCCGATCAGCCGCGCGGCGCTCGTGGAGCGCCTGATGGACCAAAGCACGGCCGGCCAGGCGATGCTCGGGCAGATGATCTGCGAAACCCTGCTCGCGCAATACGCCGCCAAGAACAACATCACGGTAGCCGATGCGGAGGTGCAGGCCCGCATCCAGGAGATCCGCAAATCGCAGCCGCCGGCAGACTTCAACGATTTCTTGGCGTCCAGAGGTCTGACGGAGAAGGGCCTGCCGGTCTTCGTGAAGATGAACCTGGTCGTCGAGCGCCTCTTCAGCGATAAGGCCAAAGTAACCGATGAGGAGGTGCGGAGCGTCTATGACGGCAACAAGGACCTGTTCAACCGGGCAGGGACAGCCACGGTGAGAGTCCTGGAGACGCGCACCGAGGCAGAATGCAGCGCGGCGCGAAAGCGGGTCACGGGCGGGGAGTCCTTCGACCAGGTTGCGCGCGCGGTTTCCATTCACCTTGCGACGCGACCTAATGGGGGGATGTTGGGCCGCCCCTATACCAGGGAAGAGCTCGAGCGGTTATTCAATGGGGCGGGCGAGGCGGCATTCTCCCTGAAGGTGGGCGAGGTCAGCCAGCCCATCAAAGCCGAAGTGGGCTGGTGGCTGGTGAAGGTCGAGGAAAGCACTGCGGCTGCGACGCGAACCTTCGACGAGGTAGAGGAGCAGATCCGCGCAACGCTGAAGGAAAACCGCCTGAGGATGGCCTACGGAACATGGCTTACCCAGGCGCTGAAAGACCCCGCGAACAAGATCGAGAGGAAACTCCAACTCGAAGCGTCCGTGCCAGCCGCCGGCGCGAAATGAGAAGGGAATGCGCCTGCGCGCGCGGAAAGGGCGCACCGAGCGACAATTGAAAGGAGGACATTGATGGCGAAGACTCTCAACGTGGGCCTCGTGGGCGGCGGCTTCATGGGCAAGGCTCACAGCAATGCGTGGCGTCAGGTAACGAGATTCTTCGACGTGCCGTTCCAGGTGGTGATGAAGGCGCTTTGCGACATCAATGCCGATGTCGCGAAGCGAGCATCGAAGACCTACGGCTGGCAGGAATGGGCGACGGACTACAAGAAGTTCGTCGCGCGGCCCGACCTCGACGCGATTGACATATGCACCGACAACTACATGCACGCGCCTGTCGCTCTGGCTGCAGCCAAGGCGCGCAAGCACATCATCTGCGAAAAGCCCCTTGCCCGTACTGCGGCCGAGGCGAAGCAGATGCTCCAGGCAGTTCGGCAAGCGGGCGTTACGCACATGCTTTCGCAGAACTACCGCACGGCCCCCGCGGTTGCCTTCGCCAGGCAACTCATCGAGAAGGGCGCCATCGGCAGGATATTCCACTGGCGCGGATGTTACCTGCAGGACTGGATCGTTGACCCCAACTTCCCCCTCGTGTGGCGCCTGGTGAAAGAGAAGGCCGGCTCCGGCGCGCACGGCGACCTGAACGAGCACCTGATTGACATGTCGCGCTTCCTGGTCGGCGAGATCGCCGAGGTCTGCGGCCTCATGAAGACATTCATCACCGAAAGGCCGCTCCCGGCGACTGCCATCGGGCTCGCAGGCAAGGCAGCCAAAGGCAAGGGCAAGGTTACGGTTGACGATGCGACCCTGTTCCTCGCGAAGTTTGCCAACGGAGCAGTGGGCACTTTCGAGGCTACGCGATTTGCCCCCGGAAGAAAGAACTTCCACGTCTGGGAAATCAACGGCAGCAAGGGCAGCCTGCGCTGGAACCTGGAGCGCCTGAACGAACTGGAATACTTCGACAGGACTGCGCCTGCCGCCGAGCAGGGCTGGACCACCATCCTGGCAACCGATGCCAGCCACCCGTATTTCGGCGCGTGGTGGCCGGCAGGGCACATCATCGGCTACGAGCACACGTTCACGCACACGATACTGAACTTCATTACCGCGATTGCGAAGAAGAAGCCCGCCAGCCCCAACTTCGCTGACGGCGTCGCCAGCAATGCGGTTTTGGATGCCGTCGAGCAATCAGCGAAAACCGGCCGCTGGGTCAAAGTCCGCGCATGAGATTCCCGTAGCGCAGGAGCTCGTCTCCTGCCCTACCATGTGACTGGGCGACACTCATTCGATAGGAGGCACGAACTATGAAGATCGGCGTTTTCACGGCGTTGTTTGCGCAGAAGAAGTATGAAGAGACATTGGACTACCTCTGCCAGTGCGGCGCGGAGGCGGTCGAGATCGGGACCGGGAACTACCCCGGCAACCCCCACTGCGACATGGACGCCTTGCTGGCGAGCGCGGCTAAGCGCAAGCAATTCCTGCGCTCGATCGAGTCGCGCGGCATGATCCTCAGCGCGCTCTCGTGCCACGGCAACCCGCTCCATCCCGACCGCAAGTACGCAGCAGCCAACCACCAGGTGCACCGCAAGACCGTGCAACTGGCCGAGAAGTTAGGCATCGAGGTCGTCATCAACTTCTCCGGCTGCCCGGGCGACAGCGAGCGCGCCAAATACCCCAACTGGGTAACCTGCGCCTGGCCGCCGGATTTCCCGGCGATCCTGAAGTGGCAGTGGGAAAAGAAGGTCATCCCCTACTGGAAGGCCGAGGCTCAGTACGCCAAGCAGCGCGGCATCAAACTGGCATTCGAGATGCACCCGGGGTTCGTCGTCTATAACCCCGAGACCCTGGTGCGCCTGCGCGAGGCCTGCGGGGCGAACATCGGCGCGAACTTCGACCCCAGCCACCTTTTCTGGCAGGGCATTGACCCGGTGATGGCAATCCGCTCGCTCAAGGGCTGCATCTGGCACGTTCACGCCAAGGACACGCGCGTTGACATCTACAACACGTCGCTGAACGGCTGCAACGACACCAAGCCGTACACCGATGAGATTCATCGCTCCTGGATTTTCCGCACCGTCGGCTATGGGCACGATTATGCGGTGTGGAAGGACATCGTGAGCGCGCTGCGGCTGGTGGGCTACGACCACGTGCTCTCCATCGAGCACGAGGACAGCCTGATGAGCATTGACGAGGGCCTGAAGAAAGCCGTCGCATTCCTCAAGCAGGTCGTCATCTCCGAGCCGCCGCCGAAAGTCTGGTGGGCGTAGCACAGCATTGATCCGTAGGGGCAGGCCCCCGTGCCCGCCTTGGGTTGTAGGGGCACGGCATGCCGTGCCCCTACCGCCGTAAGGAGATTCGGAATGCGAAAGGTCAGATACGAGGAAATGCTGCCGCACGAACTTGACCAGGCGGCGGCGCAATTCCCGGTTGCATACGTCCCCTTCGGTTCTCTCGAATGGCACGGCCGCCATCTCGCGCTGGGCAATGACACGCTCAAGGCATACAACATCCTGCTTCTGACTGCCCAGAAATACGGCGGGATTGTCGTTCCCCCGACATACTGGGGCATCGTCGGCAAGTGGAAGGACTGGACGATGAACGACATCGGCCAGGAACTTGCCGACGCACTATACACGAAGATATTCGAGGGCCTTGCGGACGTGGGATTCAAGGTCATCATCGGCGTCACCGGCCACGATGTTGACCCGCAGACGTCAGCAATCCAGAAGGCCGTTGACGCCGTGAAAGCGACGGGCAAGGCCACCGGCTTCGCGATGAAGGAGGGCGACCTTTACGACCTGACAGAAGACCGCATGGACCACGCCGCCCACTGGGAGACTTCGCTTCTCATGTATCTGCGCCCGGAACTCGTTGACATGTCCCGCATTGCTCACGAGGACCTGGATACAGACGACGGCCGCAAGGCAGCAGGCATCTACGGCCGCGACCCGCGCAAGTTCGCCTCCCGCGAACTGGGCGAAAAGATAGCCAACGGCATCGCCGATTCCATCGGCGCCAAGGCCAAGGAACTCCTGGCCGAAATCAGCCGCGGCAAGTAGCGCCGGCCGTCGTGCCATTGTAGGGCGCGTCCTTGGTCGCTGTCTCATAATCCCTCGGTTGCGCGCCACCCGCATTCACCCTCACCCTGACCCTCCCCCATCGAGGGGGAGGGGAGCCTTTTTGCGATGCCACGCACCTTCTTCCCCTCCCCCCACAGTGGGGGAGGGTGTGGGTGGGGGGCAGCCAATGGCCAGGCCGAATTGTGAGACGGCCACCTTGCGACTTGCCGTTCCCGCCGGCGAGGGGTTATTGCTGTGCCATATGGGATTCTTCGTCCGCCTGCCGGCGGACTCAGAATGACATTGGGAGCAGGCACAGCCGGGGGCCCTTCGGCTCCGCTCAGGGCAGGCGGCTGTGCCACACGGCAAGGGATGCACGCTTGCCCCACAGAAATGGCCCATACAGAGGTGACCGCTATGGACTGCTGGCAAGCGATAGAGACGAGGCGCACGATCAGGCGCTACCGGCAGGAGCCGGTGCCGCAAGATACCCTGGTTCGCATCGTCAACGCGGGCAGGCTTGCGGCTTCCGCCGGGAACGCGCAGCCTATAAAGTTTATCATCGTCAACGAGGCCGATCTCCTGCCCAAGGTCTTCGCCGCGCTGGCCTGGCTGCGCGCAGCAGGCGACCCGCCCGAGGGCCAGCGCCCAACAGCCTACATCGTTGTCCTGGGCGACACTACCGTCAGCACCTCCTATCAGTCAGACGCCGCAGCCGCTTGCCAGAACATGCAGGTGGCAGCCTGGGCCGACGGAATTGGCTCTTGTTGGATTGGTTCCGTCAACAGGCCAACTCTCAAGGAGTTGCTCGACATCCCCGATCACCTCGAGATTTACGCCGTGATCTCGCTCGGCTGCCCCGCCGAAACGGCGATTGCCGAGGATGATCCGCAGACAACATCCGCTCGCCGAACATCGGACGGCGTGCTGCGCATCCCGAAAAGGCCGCTTGCGCAAGTGTTGCGGTTCAACAAATGGCTCTGAAGCGCAACTCGCTGATTTGGGTCGCGCTCGCGTTCATCTGCGGCGCGCCTGGTTTCGCAGCCCGCCCCCGCGTCCTCTGGAAAACGAAGGTCGGCGGGCGGATATACAGTTCGCCTGTCCTGTGCGACCTGCTTCCAAGCCCCGGCCTTGAGGTCGTCGTCTGCGCAAGCGAGGGCCGCAAGGTCATCTGCCTGAGTGCGAAAGGGAAAGTCCTGTGGTCCTTTGGAGACGGCTTTTCGGCGCGGCTCACGCCGACGCCATCTGCTGCCGATCTCGACGGCGATGGCAGCCTCGAGGTAGTCGTTGCAGGCGGCGGGGGAAACCTCATCTGCCTCGGCAATGCGGGCGCGCTGCGGTGGCGCTTGAAACTGGAGGGCGAGGTTGACTGGAGCGCGCCGGTAATCGCAGACCTCGACGGGGACCGCTCCGCAGAGATTGTGGTGAGCACGAACGCCGGATTCGTCTTTTGCGTCAGCGCGGCCGGAGAATTGCTTTGGAAAAAGAAACTCGGCAACCAGGCCTCTGGTCTCATCTCCGTGGCCGATGTGAACTCCGACGGCAAGCAGGAGATCATCGTTGCCGCCGACCGCTCGGTTTTCTGTTTGGACGCCAGGGGCGAGACGCTGTGGCAGTTCCAGGGGCGCGGCGGGTGCAGCGGCGCCACCGCCGGCGATATTGACCGGGACGGCAGGCTTGAAATCCTCGCAGCATTCGACGATCAGACGCTCTGCTGCGTCGCCGCCAACGGGCAGATCAATTGGAAGTATCACGGCGGCTACGCGGGCGGCGGCGCAGCCACATTCAGCGCACCATCCCTGGCCGATATGGATGGCGACGGCCGCCTCGAAATCATCTTCGGAGACACCAATGGCGCGCTCCGCTGCCTGAATTGTCGCGGCGAGGAACTGTGGTATCGTACGACTGGCTGGTGGATTTCGGCCCCGCCGACGATCGGCGACATTGACGGCGACGGGGAGTTGGAAGTGCTCGCCGGCTGTGAAGACGGGTCAATCCTTTGCCTGAACAGCAAGCGCGAACTCGAGTGGCGCTTCCTGACTGAGTTCCGAGTGCTGTCATCGCCGGCCCTCGTTGATCTCGACGGCGATGGGCGCACCGAGGTGGTGGCAACATCCAATGACAATTTCGTTTACTGTCTTCAGCCGCCGTCCAAGCGCGTCGCAGGCAGGCTTCCGTGGCCGATGGCGCGGCTGAACCTGGCGCAGACCGGCGCGCTGCCCACAAGGTGAATGATGAAGCAGGCATCCCTCGCTGTAGTGCTCCTGATCTCCGCTCGCGCCCTGGCATCCAACCTGGTGCCGAACCCTTCGGCCGAAGCGGGCAGCCAAGCCCCCGATTCATGGCGCGCGGCGCCGGCCGAGTCGGGTTTGTGGGCGAACAGGGCTGCCAGGTTCGGCAAACGCTGTCTCAGCCTCGATGCCGCCAGACAGCCTGCAGAGTGGAGATCCGAGCCATTTACTGCGCGCGCCTTTCAGGGCTTCCGGTTGAGCGGCTGGATACGCTCCCAGGGCAGCACTGGCTGGATCGAGGCCCGCTTCTTGGGTGCTGCCGGCCGACCGCTCAAGGTGATGCGCACACCGGAGGCGCGCCGCGCCTCATGGACATACGTCGCTGCGGACATCCAGTGGACCAGCGCTTCGGCAGTCGAGTCCGCTTACATCGTGTGCCGCGCCCGAGATGGGCGCTGCCTGTTCGACGGCCTTCGCCTGTCGCCGCTCGACCGCAACATTCTGCCGAACCTCGAACTGCTGCCTGCCATGATCGAGAACAAGCCCGATCCGTCGGGCGCAGTTGCCGGGTGGCATGCCCTGCCGCAAACCGATTCGCGGCCATTGCTCGCCGCCGAGATTTCGCCTGGCGGCCCGCGCGGCCTCCGCCTGGGAGAGCAGCACCCCTCAGGCGCGGCATCTTACCTTGTGGACTTGCCTCAAGGCACAGAGTCGTGCGTGCTGACCGCGCGCGTGCTTTCCGATGGACCGATCACATGTGCAGTCTCATGGTTCGGGCCTCGCGGTTGGATGAAAGATGACACCGCGATTGTGCGCTCTGCAAGCGGCCGGCCGCAGGAACTGCGCCTGGCGGCGCGCCCTCCCGCGGGCGCGAATCGAGTGCGCGCGACCTTTTCCCTCTCGGGCGGCAACTCGGCAACCATCATCCCCGAGGGATTGATCGCGGTCATGAGGCCGCAGCCGGCGCAAGCCCAGGTGTTCACCAACCAGGTTGGCTGCGAGCCGGACGCAATCAAAACAGCGACCATTGCAACCACGCACTTTCCGGATCGTCTCGAAGACGCGCGCTTCTCTGTCCTCGACGCGTCGGGCCGGCCTGTCCTGTCGGGCCCTCTCGTTCCTTTGGGCCGGGTGCATGAGGGGCAACCTGATGACTGGGGCGCTTACTATTGGCTGGCCGATTTCTCCGCGCTGCGCGGGCCGGGGCTTTTCATGGTCAGCGCGACGGTGGGAAACCAGGCTGCGACCTCGCATCCTTTCGACATCCGCCGCGGCACTGTCCTCCGACATACAGCGGAACTTGCTTACCGATTTCTATACTACCAGCGCTGCGGCGCGGCTGTGCCCGGATGGCACGGCCCATGCCACCTCGACGATGCGCGCCTCCCGGACGGCTCGCACCTCGACCTGGCGGGCGGCTGGCACGATGCAGGGGACTACAACAAGTGGATGTATCCCAACGGGCCCCCGCTCGTGCTTTACGGAATGGCGAGCGCCTATCTCGCCCACCGCGCTTACTTCGATCGCATTGACCGCGATCGCAACGGGCGCGCCGACCTGCTCGACGAGATTCTCTGGGGCGCAGACTGGTTGATGAGAATGCGCAGCCCCAAGACCGGCGGCCTGTTCGGCTCCATCACCCTGGGGTGGAGTTACTGGGGCCTGGCCGAACGGGAGACTGACAATATCCCCGGAAACGATGACGACCGGCCGGTTGTTGCGGAAGAACCGGCGGTCGCGCTTGCAGCGGCGGCGCTCGCCAAGGTGGCCCGATGCGTTTCCGACGGCGAGCGCTTCACGCGAGCAGCCATCGAAGTGGATGCCTACGCCCGGAAAAAGGAAGGCAACGGCGCCGATCGCCTGCTTGCATGTCTTGCAATCTGGGAATCAACCGGCCAGGGCGAATATCTGGAGCAGGCTCGCGCCTGCGCCGATGCGATTGGCGCTGCCGATGAAAGCGCCCGCCAGGGGCGTGCGCTGGCTGCGCTGGCCCTGTTCACGTCCCGCGTCCCCGAGGCGCGCGCCGACGAAAAATACCGCCGCGCTATCAAGGACTCGATAGCATGGCTGCGGACGATGCAAACGCAGCCATTTCCGCTCGCCGCAGGGCGCTCCGGCAGCCGCAGGGACATGCGGGAGCAATCCCGGCTGGGAGAGAATGGCGGTCACATGACCCTCACGTCAAACGCCTGGGCAGCGCTCGCGTGCGCGCAAGCAACCGGCTCCAAGGAAGCGGCGCGCTGCGCTCACGCCGAACTGGATTGGCTGTTCGGCCTGAACCCGCTCGACCTCTGCATGTTGCACGGGGCGGGCGCGCACAACCCGCCGCAGTATCACCACCGATACTTCGATTACCCCAACCACCGCGATGGAGCAGTCCCCGGCGCCATTCCGAACGGCATTGCGCGACCGAGCCGCGATCCGCCGCTTGACCTCCCGTTCTTCGGATGGCTCCATCGCGAGGCCAGCACCGCCGAGCCCTGGATCCCCTACAACGGCTACTACCTCTGCGCCCTCTCCTGCATGGACGCAGGAGAGTAGGGGAGGACCGCTTTCCCTAGCGCTTCAGTTCGCGCACCAGGTCGGCCACCGTTTCGATCACATAGTCAATCTGCTTGGGCGTGTGCAGCGGCGAGATCGGCAGATTGACCTGCTCCTCGAACCACACGCGCTCGCACACAGGGCACTCCCCCGGCCCGTGCCCAGCCATCCTCATGTAAGCAGCCAGGTGGCAAGGGAAGAAGCGGTTGTTTATCTTGATGCCTCGCGCCTCCAGCGCGCGAATCAGGCCGTCGTGGTTGACGCCCGCCTGCTTCTGATTGATGAAGAACGGGAAGAGGTGATAAACCGAATGACGATCCTCGCTCACCGGCTGCACGCGCACGCCGTCAATGGCGCACAGCCCGCGCGCGTATCTCGCCGCCAGTTCCCTGCGAATCTGATTCATGTGATCCAGTTTGCGCAGTTGCACGATCCCGCAGGCCGCCTCGGGTCCGCTCATCGGCACGTTCATTCCCGCGCCCATTATCTCGAGGCAATCATGCGTATATGAATCGCCCGAATGGTCGCTGTAAGGAGGCTCCGGCTGCCGATGGGGCCCGATGACAGCCTCCGCGCGCTTCGCGCGCCTCGCCCACAGCCCGCGCCCCCGAAGCGATCGCAGCGCATCCGCTGCCTGGTCGTCGTTAGTTGTTATCATGCCGCCCCTGCCGAGCGTAACCATATTCTTCAAAGATCCGAAGGAGAAGGCTGTGAAATCCGACAGGCCCCCGATCCGCCGCCCTTTGTACTGCGCCCCCGCAGCGTGTGCCGCATCCTCGACGACCTTCAGGTTTTTGCTGCGCGCCAATTCGAGGATCGGGTCCATCTCGCAGGGCAGGCCGCCATAGTGCATCACGTAGATCGCGCGCGTCTTGGGCGTGATCAGCGGCTCGATCTTTGTTGGATCAATGCAGAGAGTGTCGGCCTCTATATCGGCAAGGCGAACGTTGACGCGGCGCGCGACAAAGGGAAGCATCGTGGCCTGGAAAGTCTGCGTGGTGCAGATCACTTCATCGTCCGCTGTCAGGCGCAGCGCATCGGCCACCAGGTGCAGCGCCATCGTGCCCGACACCGTCCCGATCGCGTGCTTGACCGAGCAATACTCAGCAAACTGCCGCTCGAAGTCCTCGAGCAGCTGCCCCCCCTCGTAACTGCCCTGCTGCAGAGCGCGCGCTATCGCCTCCATTTCCTCGAAGCCATAAATGCTGCCCAGCCCATATTCAGGGACGACGTAATCCATCACACATCCTCGCTTCGTCGGCCTACCGTGGACATATTCGCACCCCGCAGCGGGGTTCCTTCTTCAGCGGCTGCGAGGCTGGCCGCTGCACTCGGCAGCGCGCTGGCCCCACCGTTAGCACCCTGTCGCGCACCGAGAAAGAAGGAGAATGCTGTCGTCTGCGGAATCTCATCCCCATCGAAGGTATTGCGCCAAAGGTTGGCGCGGGGCGACATAGCCCAGTTCAGCCAGCAGGTCAAAGGAGGATGGCGATGGCAACAAGACCCATTTGGGCGCGGAGCAGATTGGAACTGATTGCGATGGTCAGTCTCTTGGCTCTCGGAGGAGCAGCCCGGGCTGCCGACTTCTCGGCCGACTTCACCGAGAAGACGGGGCCGGTGGCGAAGTCCGGCAAGGTGTATGTGAAGGGCCTGAAGGTCATGAGAGAAGAGACGCAGGGGCGGCAGAGGCACGCAACGATCATCCGCATGGACAAGAAGTTGGTGTGGATTCTCAACCCCGCGGACAAGACCTACATGGAAATAGCGGGTGCGGGGAAAGAGGCCGCGGCAATGTCAAGCGACCCCAAGGCCCTGGCAGCCCTGAAGCGGTTGGGTGAGCGCAAGCGGGTCGGGACAGAAACGGTCAACGGCTACGTCTGCGACAAGTACGCTTTCATCTACCGCGACAAGAGCATGGGCACCCAGTATCAGTGGGTGTCCACCAGGCTCAAGGTCCCTATCAGGATCGAGCACAAGAGCCCCCGGTTCTCGATGCTGATAGAGTATAAGAACATAAAGGAAGGCAAGGTTGCGGACTCCATATTCGAGATACCGAAGGGGTACAGGAAGGTGTCGGTGCCGGGGCTTGGAGGCATGCGGGGAATGCCGGGAATGCCCGGCAGGCCGAAATAGTGGGCTGCATTCCGCGGGCGGCTAACGAACAACCTCGGCCAGCGGTTGATCTGCCGCGATCTCTGCCCGACAATACGCTTTGGGAGGCAGAGCAGGGCGCTTGACAAAGGCCGAGTTCTGCCTTACTATCCCTTGAAAGCGGGTCGTGTGATTGATGGACTTGGGACATCCGTCCCTGAAGCGCGCAGCAATCAGGCGGCCCGACAACATCTGCGAGGGAGGGCAAACTAATGTCCAGCGGGTCATCTACAATGGATGAGGGGAAACTCTTCGCGTTCCTCGCCTACCTGTTGAGCATCGTCGGCTTCATCATCGTGCTGGTAGCGAAGAAGGACAACAAGTTCGCGATGTTCCATGCGAAGCAGAGCCTCGTGCTGTTCTTCGGTTGGGTCATCGCGGGCATTGTTATGTTCTCGCCCATTCCTTTTCTCCACGCGCTGATATATGGCATCTTGTATCTCCTGCTCCTGATTCTGTGGATCATGGGCATAGTCTATGCCCTCACCGGCCAAGAGAAGCAGTTGCCAGTGGTCGGCCAGATCGCAGCGCAGTTCAACATCTAGGGGGATTAGACCGCAGCAACCGTAGCGATGTGGCACAGCCGCCTGCCCTGAGCGGAGCCGAAGGGCCCCCGGCTGCGCCGATGCCGCGCTATGCGGGCTGTGGTTCGGCCGGAGGCGGGGCCTGTTCGCCGGGGCGCGGCTCCGCGCGAGGGGCTGCTGCGGGCTGGGCGGGCGGCCCGGCCGGTGCCGCAGCCGCCGCAGGCAGTTCCCTTCCCTCCATCACCGCGCGGAACTCCTCGCGGTCGAGCGTCTCGCGCTCGAGCAGCACGGTTACGATCCTGTCCGTCCGCTCCCTGTTTTCCGACAGAACCTGGCTCGCCCGCGCGTAGCAGGAGTCAATGATCTGCCTGATCTCGCGGTCTATCTCGCCGGCGACCGTGTCGCTGTAGTTCCTATCCTCCAGCAGGTCGCGGCCAAGGAACGTCGGCCCGTGCTTGCGCGTGAGCGTAACAGGGCCGAGTTTGTCGGTCATGCCGTATTCCGTCACCATGCGGCGCGCCAGGTCGGTTGCTCGCTCGAGGTCGTTGGCAGCCCCGGTGGTAACCTCTCCGAAGGCCAGTTCCTCAGTCACCCTTCCGCCCAGCGCCACGGTGATCTCGTCGAGCAGTTCGCCCTTGGTGGCGAGGTAACGGTCCTCGGTCGGCAGTTGCATGGTGTAACCGAGCCCCAGGCCGCGCTGCGTTATTGAGACCTTGTGAAGCGGATCGGTGTGCGCCAGCAATTCGGCCAGCAGGGCGTGCCCAACCTCGTGGCAGGCGACCACTTTGCGCTCGTGCTCGGTCATCACTCGGCTCTTGCGCTCCGGCCCCGCCAACACGCGATCAACCGCATCCTCACAGTCGGCCATATCAACGCGCGTCTTGCTGCGCCGCGCTGCCAGCAGGGCGGCCTCGTTAACCGTATTCGCCAGGTCCGCGCCGGTGAAGCCGGGCGTGCGCCGGGCGAGCACTTCCATGTTCACGTCCTCGGCGAGCGGCTTCCCCTTCGAGTGGACCTTCAATATCATTTCGCGTCCCTTCCGGTCGGGCGCATCCACTATGATGCGGCGGTCAAAACGGCCTGGGCGCAGCAGGGCGGGGTCAAGAACATCCGGCCTGTTCGTCGCGGCCAAGAGAATCACGCCCGCGTTGGGGTCGAACCCGTCCATCTCCACGAGCAGTTGGTTCAGCGTCTGCTCGCGCTCGTCGTGGCCGCCGCCCACGCCCGCGAACCGCTGTCGGCCGACGGCGTCAATCTCGTCAATGAACACGATGCACGGCCGGTTCGCCTTCGCCTGATCGAACAGGTCGCGCACGCGGGAGGCGCCAACCCCGACGAACATCTCGACGAAGTCGCTGCCGCTTATGTGGAAGAAAGGCACCCCAGCCTCGCCTGCCACCGCCCTGGCCAGCAGCGTCTTTCCGCATCCCGGAGGCCCCAGCAGCAAAACCCCTCTCGGAATGCGCGCCCCCAGCGCCTGGTAGCGCTTGCTGTTGCGCAGGAAGTCAACAACTTCCATCAACTCGTTCTTGGCTTCCTCAACCCCGGCTACATCGGCAAAGCTTACCTTGGGCGTGCCCTCGTTCGGCCGCTTGTGCCGGCTTCTGCCAAACGCCATCGCCTGGCTGCTGCCTACCTGCGCCTGGCGCGCCATGAACATCCAGAACACCACGAACAGGCCAATGAACATCACCGACATGACGATCGTGCTCAGTAGGCCCTCAGAAATCGCCCTGCGCTTGTACTCCACGGTGACCCCCCCGTGCGCCAGGGCCGCGTCAATGTAGCGCTTCTGCTCCTCGTAGATCGGGACCGGGACCGAATAGGCTTCTCCCCCCTTCAGAGTCCCCTGAAAGCCGTCGCTGTCAGCCGTAACGGTGAGCACCTGCCCCTGCTTCAGCATTTCCATGAACCGGTCCGCCGTGAGCGGTTGCCGGCGGTACTGATCCAGGCGCCCCCGCATCAATACCATGGCAATCATCACCCCCATGGTGATGAATATCGCGTATTTCATCAGGCGGTACAACGCTGCCCTCGCTCCTGCACTCAGTCTTATTCCCGATTCGGCAAATCATTATAGCAGGATTTGCCGCCCACGTCATTCACCTCCAGCACCCGTCTGAGGGCCGTCAGCGCCGCCCTAGGAAGGCCTCCAGAGTCCGGGCCAGGCCCTCGCGCAGGCTGGTGGTTGGCTGCCACCCCAGCCGCTCGCGCGCCCTGGCGTTGTCAAGGTATATCGTATGCACCTCGCCCGCGCGAGCGGCGGCATACACCGGCTCCTCTCTGAACCCTGCCAGTTGTGCCAGCATCGCGAACAAATCATTCACGCTCGTCCCCATGCCAGTCGCGATATTCACCGGTCCCCCTGGGTCGCGCTCCAGCGCCAGCAAATTGGCCTGCACGACATCCCCCACATAAACGAAGTCGCGCACCTGCGTCCCGTCGCCGAATATCGTCGGCGTTTGCCCCTTCAGCATCACGTGCGCGAAGATCGCAACGACGCCCGCCTCGCCGAGCGGGTCCTGCCGCGGCCCGTAAACGTTCGCGTATCTGAGCACAACGCAGGCTGTCCCGCTCCCTTTGCCTAGAAGTTGTAGAAACAGTTCCGCAGCGTATTTGCTCATGCCATAGGGCGCGAGCGGCGCGATCGGGTGATCCTCGTCAGCGGGCAGGTATTGCGGTTCGCCGTAGATCGCCCCGCCCGTCGAGGCGAAGATCAGCCTGCGCACCCCGGCCTTCCGGCAGTGCTCCAGCACCCGCAGGGTGCCGACGGTGTTCACCTCCGCATCAAAGGCCGGATCATCCACCGACCGCCGCACGTCAATCTGCGCGGCATGGTGGTTCACAACCTCCGGCCGGTGTTTCTCGAACACCTCCGCCAGCGCCGGATCGCGGATGTCAATCTGGTACAACGCAGCGCGCGGGTTCAGGTTTGCATCCCTTCCAGTAGAAAGATTGTCAACCACGACGACCTCGTGGCCCTGCTCGAAGTAAGCGTCAACCACATGCGAGCCGATGAACCCGGCGCCGCCTGTAACCAGTATCGTCACTGCGATTGCTTCTCCATCTCCCGCAGCACCAGGACCGCGCCCCCGATGATCCCGGCGTCATCTCCAAGAGCCGCGGGCCGGATCTCACAAGTGGACGCCGGGACCATGTGTGCGCGCGTGTTCACCACGCGCTGAATCGGCTCGAAGAGTATGTCGCCCGCCTGCGCTATCCCGCCGCCGATGATTATCACCTGCGGGTTGTAAAGTTGAACCAGGTTGCTCACCCCGACGCCCACATACAGGGCAAGGTGCCGCATCACCGACTGCGCAAGCGCATCGCCCTTCTCTGCCGCCTCCGCGATGGCAGCGGGCGTTACCTCGTCGTGCTCCGCCAGCATTGTCTCCTGCCCGCTCTGCATCTGGAATATCGCCATCCGAATTATGGCATCGCGGCCCGCGAGCGCCTCCCAGCAGCCCCGGCTGCCGCAAGTGCACAGCGGCCCGTTCACGTCAATGCACATGTGCCCGGCCTCCGAGAAGCCCTCGCCGGACCCAAGCCTCAACTGCCCGTCCGAAATCACCCCGCACCCTATCCCTGTCCCCAGCGTGATCATGACCACGTGATCGAAGCCCTTGCCCGCCCCGAACCGGTGCTCGCCCAGGGTAGCGGTCTTCACGTCATTGAGCATGTAGGTCGCCAGGCCGAATTCCTTCGCGATCGGCTCTACAACCTTGACGTTCACCCAGCCTGTGAAGTTCGGGCTGAAAAGACATATCCCCGCGCGCGAGTTGTGCCTTCCCGGCACGCCCATGCCGATCCCGCAGACATCGGCGACCTTCGCGCCGCCCTTTTCGATTGCCTCGCTGATCGCCTCCGCAACCATCGCAAGGGTCGCAGGCGGCCCCTCAAGCGCCCGCGCAGGACGCCGCGCATCGGCGACCAGCCTACCTGCTCGGTCAACCAGGCCCGCGCGCACATTCGTCCCGCCGATGTCAACGCCCACCAGAAACTTCCCCGAGGCATTCGGCTTCATCGCACTCGCCATACCACCCTCCACTCTCGCCCTCTCTTCGCCACCCGGCTTGCCGCCTCCTCGCCCCCTCCGTAGGGGCAAACCTCGTGTTGGCCCATCTTGCGCTTGACAAATTATCCTCAACTGCCTAGAATGCGCATGGCTGACCAGCAAAAAAACGATACCCTATCAATAGCAGAACGCGACCTCAGCCCTCGACGCGCCTGCTTCTCGCCGCCCGGAACACCTGGGCGGCCAGACGCAGGCGCGTTTTCCGTTGCTGGACAGACACGGGAGAGAACGCAAATGGAGATCGTGCCGTTCGAATCTGAGATGGCACCTGGCCTCGCTCGGTGCTACAACGACTTAGTTGCGCCAGTGCCCTATCACAGGCCAGTGGTCGAGGACTGGTTCGCAGACCTCAGGCCCGCCCAGTTCCAGTCCTGCACGGATGAGGCGATTCTGGTCGCGCGCGACGGCCGCGAAATCGTCGGCTTCGTGCATGTCGGAGTGTCCGCGCCAGCGACGCACAAGTGGGATATCAAAGGCGAGCCCGGCGTGATCCGCTTCCTCAGTTACCGTCCCGGAGAGCGCCCAGTAGGCGCCGCGCTGTTACAAGCCGCCGAGCAGTGGGCACAGGAGCGCCGGCGCACTGAGGTGGTTGCTGGCTTCAGCGGCTACATGTATCCGTTCTACCCTCTGCCGGGCGGCCACATCTCGGAACGAATCTCCCATTTGCCGCCGCTGTTCGGGATGGCCGGGTATGCCATTCCCGAGAGCGAGGTGTTGTTCCACTGGCCCGATTTCCAGCCGCCGCAGGTGCGCCCGCCGGACCTGGAGTTCGCTGTGGCCTGCAACGAGAGGCAGACCGACACGTCGCGGACCGCGGTGACGGTGCGGGCCATGCAAGGAGAGCGGCAAGTAGGCGAGTGCAACATGACATCGCTGCGCGGGGACCAGTGGCTGCCGCAGTATGCCGATTGGTGCGTCAGCGGCGAGTTAGTTGTCTCCGAGGAATTCCAGGGAAAGGGCCTCGGCAAGTATCTCTTGGCGAGAAACCTGGCCGAGATGCGGCGGGCGGGGTGCCGTCATGCCCTGATCAGCACCGACTGGAACAACTACCGCGCCTACCTGTTCTATACGAACTTCGGCTTCCGCTTCCTCGACCGCACCTTCGGCTTCCGAAAGGAGTTGCAGCCGACCTAGTGTAGGGGCGGCCCTCCGCGGCCGCTCGCTCACTGCACCCATTGGCGAGGACGAGCGATGCCCCAGGTCACCGAACCCACAATTGGCGTTGCGCTGGATATGTTCGGGTGCCCGAACAGGTGCCGCCACTGCTGGCTCGGGCAGGCCTGCAATCAACGCATGACCGAGGACGATCTGCGCTGGGTCGTGCAGCAGTTCCGCGCCTTCCAGCGCGGCGGCGAACAGGCCCCGCGCTGGAAACTCAGGGCCGCCACATGGTTCCGGGAGCCGGATTTCTCGCCCGACTACCGCCGCCTGTACGAACTCGAGAACGAACTCAGCGACCTGCCGTCTCAGCGCAGCGAATACGAGTTGCTGAGCGTCTGGCGTGCAGCGCGCGACCCTGAATATGCCGACTGGGCGTACAGCATCGGGGCGCGCGTCTGCCAGATTTCATTCTTCGGGCTGGACAGGAACACCGATTGGGGACACAGGCGCCGCGGCGCATTCCGCGACGCGCTCGCTGCAACCGAAAGGCTGCTTCAGGCAGGAATCCGCCCGCGCTGGCAGTGGTTCTTCACCAAGCGCATCATCCCCGACCTGCCAGGCCTGATCGCCATCACAGAAGATATGCGCCTGAAAGAGCGCTGCGAGGCGCTGGGCGGGCCCTTCACGCTTTTCCTGCACTGCCCTGCTCCAGACGGCGAAGCCTTGCACATCGAGCATTTGCGTCCCACCACCGCCGACCTGGAGCAGGTTCCCGCCTGGCTGCGCGAGCAAAGCGAGCAGCACATCAAGCAGCCTCTCGGCGAGCCGGAGGGGCGGCTGGTATCGAGATTGCGCAATGAGGACAAGCCGCTTGCGAGCACGATTCGAGACATGACGGCTGGCGACCTGTGGTTGGACGTAACGCCGGAGTTCAACGTCTATCCCGGCTTCTTCGAGACCACCCCGCCTTTCTGCCTGGGGAACTTGAAGACCGATGGCCTGGCTGCGATCCTCGACACATTCGAGAACGAGCGAACCCCTGGCCTGCAGGCGGCCTTTCATGTGCCTGTCTCGGAACTGGCGCGGCGCTTCGGCCGCCCGCGCGGCAGGCGCATCTACACGCCCGCGGACTTGAAAAACCGCTGGGCCACCATGTGGGCGGAGGTTGAATCGGGCACAACTCAATGAGTCTCGTGCATCACCGGAGCGAGGTCAGGGCAGAATGTGGCACAGCCGCCTCGGCTGTGGAGATCCGCCAGCGCATGGTTCCCGCGACCATCATTTTCAAGGCCCGCAAACCGTTACCGCGTGGGAAGGAAGCATGATTTGTGGACGGAGCGGCGAATTAGGGCTATCGCTGCTCTGTGGACAAGTCCACTTGAGTTACAGCGATGAAAGGAGTTCACATGATTCGAGGTTCTCGTTGGGTTCTCTGGTGCGCGGCGGCTGGCGTGGCAGCCCTATTGCTGGCCTGCGTGGGAGCGCCTTGCGGCGCTATGCCCCAGAGCGCGAACCGCTGGTTCATCGGCGACATTCATGAGCACGAGGATTTCTCCCGGCCGGTAACAGAGCACGCGGCCATCGTGCAGAAGGCCGGATACGATTTCATCTGCCTCCAATACAAGCACATGGACGACCCCAGGCGCGTGCCCGATCCTAGGACACTGAGCAGCAGAACATTTCTCGTGATACCCGGCTCCGAGCAAGACTTCGGCAGCAGTCGCGGCCTCCGCGACCACTTCGGTTTCATGCCCATGTCGTTCCCGATGCCATATGAGGTAACGCACCCCTTGAACATTGCCCAGGGGCTTGCCGAGGCGGAAAGCCGCTCTCCGGGCTGCCTCAAGTTCATCCACCATCCGTCTGACAAGCGCTGGACGCTCGACGACATCCGCGCTGCATACGATGGTGGCTCGCGCTTCATCGAGTTGAACGGCTGGTCACTCGGGACGCAATTCTCTGTTGACCTGTGGGACCAGGCCCTCTCCGCTGGCATGCTCCTCTACGGAACCATGTCCACGGATGCGCACACTCTCGCTGGCCTTCACACGGAGGGCTACATCCGCCTGCGCGCCCCGCGCCTCACGCAGAAGTGCGTCCTCGCCGCTCTGCAGGCCGGGGATTTTGTCGCGTGCGAAGAGAAATGCAAGGCGGTCGTCAGCGATGTTGTGCGCCATGCCGGGAAACGCGGCGAAAAGTACCAGGTCGTCGGCGATAATATCGCCGAGGTGCGCTTCATCGGCGCGGAGGGCAAGCGCCTCAAAACCACCAGAGGCAACAGGGCTACTTATGTCATCACCGGCAGCGAGGGCTGCGTTCGCGCCGAGGTAGTTGACGCAGCGGGCCTGCGCTGCTTCGCCCAGCCGGTCATGGTATCCCCGTGAGCACCTGTATCTGCCGCGAAACCATTGCTGCTCTTGACAAGACCGCCCGCCGAGGCTATCCTCTGCCAACCAGAACAAACGGCATGGAAGCCTTGCCTTGGCAGTAGCAATCGGCGGGCAAGCGGCAAAGGTGCGACCAGGAGGCATTCTCCAGGCAGGGTGTGCGGCGGCCGCATACGCAGCGCTGGGACTGGCTGCAAGCCGCCAGGGATTATGGCAGGGCCTCGCAGGGCAGCCCCTGGTTCTTGGTCTGCTGGTATTGCTTGCCACGCTGACCTTCCTGGCGCTGACTGTGCTGACCATCTCAGGGCTTGTCCTGGCGCGCATGCCTGCCTGGGCCGAGGCCCTTGGAGCAGTCGCCTGCGGCGCCCTCTGGTGGGCGGCAAGGCACAGCGGCCTGCCGCTGCTGACCGACGTCCTGCTGATTCTTGCGGCTGGGCTGTTCGGGGCCTTGCTGTCGCGCATCGTGCGCGAAAAGGACATCCTTCTGCCCGTAGCCCTTGCTGCGGTATTGGTGGACACATGGGGAGTATATCTGGGTTTTGTGTCGGACATCAGCAAAACGCATCCGCAGGTTGTGGCGCAACTGAGCGCCTCAGTGCCGGTTGCCGGAAAGGCTATGACCGCCCTGCCCGTTCTGGGCAGCATCGGGGTCGGGGATTTCGCATTCATGGGCCTCTTCCTCGCCGCCGTTGCAAGGTTACGCCTGCGATGGCGCGAAACTCTGGTGTGGCTTGTGGCGCTGCTGGTTCTCGGGCCGACGTTGGTGATGGCCGTCGCCGCTCTCCTAGGTCACCCACTGGAGGTGCTGCCCGGTTTGGTCTTCATCGTCATAGCCGTGGTTGCGGCGAACCGAAAGCACTTGGCCCTCAACCGCGCGGAATGGTTCGCGCTCCTTTATACGGTGCTCGTGGTCTTGGGTGTGATAGGCACATACAGCCTGGTGCGCGCTCTCATGCACCGCGCGTCGTGAGCGGCGCGCCAATGCGATGAAGTGAAATGGACAAGTACGACCCAGCCCAGATAGAAACGAAGTGGCAGGCCGATTGGGAGAAGAGCGGCGTGTTCCGCGTCACCGAAGAGCCTGGCCGCCCCAAGTTCTACTGCCTGGACATGTTCCCGTATCCCTCGGGCGACCTGCACGTCGGCCATGCGCGCAACTACACGATCGGCGATGTCGTGTCCCGCTATCATGTGATGAAAGGCGAGAACGTCCTTCACCCCATGGGATTCGACGCCTTCGGGCAGCCTGCCGAGGGGGCGGCCATCAAGTATGGCGGGCATCCCGCCGAGTGGACGTACTCGTGCGTTGAGACGATGCGCCAGCAACTGAAGCGCATGGGCTTCAACTACGACTGGCAGCGCGAGGTCGTCTCCTGCGATCCGGAATACTACCGGTGGGGCCAGTGGTTCTTCCTGAGGTTCCTGGAGCGGGGCCTGGCATACAAGGCCGCTGCAAAGGTGAACTGGTGCGGGAAATGCCAGTTCGTCCTGTCCGACGAGGAAGCGGCCGGTGGCACGTGCTGGCGCTGCGAGCAAGCCGTCGGCACGAAGGAACTGGAGCAGTGGTTCTTCCGCATCACGGCCTACGCCGACAGGCTGCTGGCTGACCTGGACCTGCTGAAGGAGTGGCCAGAGCGAGTCGTAACCATGCAGCGCAACTGGATCGGGCGCAGCGAGGGAGTCCAGTTCGACATGCCGGTTGTCGGCCGAAGCGAGAAGCTGTCAGTTTTCACAACGCGCCCGGACACCTGCTATGGGATTACCTACGTGGTGCTGGCGCTGGAACACCCGCTGGTTGATGTGCTCTGCAAAGACAGCAATGCGCTGGCCAGCGTGCAGCAGATGCGGCAGCAGGCGCGCGCCCGCGAAGAACCGGGCAAGGAAGGCGTGTTCATTGGCGCCCACGCGGTGAACCCGCTGACCGGCGAGCAGGTGCCCGTCTGGGCTGCCGAATACGTGCTGATGGAGTACGGAACCGGCGCGATCATGGCCGTTCCAGCCCACGATCAGCGCGATTTCGAGTTCGCCCGCGCCCATAACCTTCCGATCCGCGTTGTGATCCAGCCCGAGGGCGAGCCGCTGACGCCCGAAACCATGACTGAGGCGCACGAGGGGCCAGGCATCCAGGTCAACTCCGGCCCATTCGATGGTTTGACCAGCGCCGACGGCTGGCAGAAGATCGCAGACCACATGGAGCAGCGCGGAATCGGCAAGCGCACCATCCATTACAGGCTGCGCGACTGGCTGATTTCCCGCCAGAGATACTGGGGCGCACCGATCCCGATCGTGTATTGCGACAAATGCGGCACGGCGCCCGTTCCGGAGGACCAGTTGCCCGTGCTGCTGCCCACCGACGTGCCCTGGGAGGCAGGATCGCGCTCGCCGCTGCTGCGGCCCGAGTTCGTGAATACAACTTGCCCGGCGTGCAGCGGGCCTGCAAAGCGCGAAACGGACACGATGGCGCAGTGGATCGAGTCCTGCTGGTATTTCCTGCGCTACGCCAGCCCGAAAGAGAGCGATCGGGCCTTCGATTCGGAAGCAGTGCGTTACTGGCTGCCCGTTGACCAGTATATCGGCGGCATCGAGCACGCGGTGCTGCACCTGCTTTATTCGCGCTTTTTCACCAAGGTGCTGCAGGACATGGGCCTGGTGAATTTCCCCGAGCCCTTCACGCGCCTTTTCACCCAGGGAATGGTGCTGATGAAGGGCGGGGGTGCGATGAGCAAGTCGAGCGGCGATAACGTGCCGGCGGACGAAGTGATAACGAGCCACGGGGCGGACACGCTGCGGGTCGCCACGCTCTTCATCGGCCCGCCCGACATGGACGCCGAGTGGAGCGGCGAGGGCGCGCAGGGCTGCTTCCGATTCCTGCAAAGAGTATGGCGCTTGATCGTAGGCAACATCGAGTACTACGACCCCAACTGGGCCGATGCTGTGAGCGCCGACGGCTCGCAGGCCAGGCGCGCGTTGCGGCGCAAGACCCACCAGACCATCCGCCGCGTTACGGCCGACATCGAGCGCATGCACCTGAACACGGCCATCAGCGCGCTGATGGAACTGTCGAACGAAATGCAGGACCTGCTGCCCGACCTGCAGTCCGGCGGGCAGGGCGAACGGGCTGCTTTCAGCGAGGCCGCCAATGCGATCACCCGGCTGCTGTCGCCCTTCGCCCCGCACCTGGCAGAGGAAATCTGGCACCGGATGGAGAACACGGAAACAGTCGCCAGAGCGCCCTGGCCGCCGTTTGACGCGCAGGTCGCTCAAGAAGAGACGATCACGCTCGTGGTGCAGGTGAATGGGCGTGTGCGCGACCGCTTGACACTCGAGCGCGATTTGCCGCAAAATGAGATTGAGAGGGTGGCGCTCGCTTCCGCCGGCGCCGGGCGGCACCTGGCAGGGAAAAAGGTCCTGCGTGTCGTTGTGGTGCCCAACAAACTTGTCAACATCGTGGCCGAGTAGGCCCGATGCGATATCCGCGTTCCGGCCCGCGCGGCCGCGGACGCAGTGTAGAGGAGATCAGGAGGTGTGCACATGATCAAACCGCTTTCAGACCGGGTGGTGGTCGAGTTGACCGAGGCCGAGGACGTCAGCCCCGGCGGGATCGTGCTGCCCGACACCGCGCAGGAAAAGCCCCAGCGCGGAAAGGTGGTGGCCGTGGGGCCGGGCCGGGTGCTGGAAAACGGCGAGATGGCCCCCATGAGTGTGAAGGTGGGCGACATCATAATCTTTTCGAAGTATGGCGGGACCGAGATCAAGTTGGATGGCAAGGAATACACCATCCTGCGCGAGAGCGACGTCCTCACCATACTCGAAGAATAGCATCGGAGGACAAACATGCCAGCAAAGGATCTTCGTTATGCTGAGGATGCTCGCCGCGCGCTCGAGCGGGGCGTTAATGCGCTTGCGAATGTAGTGCGCGTAACGCTGGGGCCCAAAGGCCGCATGGTGGTCCTGGAGAAGAAATGGGGCTCCCCCACGGTGATTGACGACGGCGTCACCATCGCCAAGGAAATCGAGATCGAGGACCGCTTCGAAAACATCGGCGCGCAGTTGCTGCGCGAGGTGGCCAGCAAGACCAACGATGTCGCCGGGGATGGAACGACCACCGCCACCGTGCTCGCCCAGGCGCTGGTGCGCGAGGGCCTGAAGGCCGTGGCTGCGGGGGCCAATCCCATGCTCGTCAAGAAAGGGCTGGACAAGGCGGTCGAGGTCGTCGTCGAGGGCATAAAAGAGATGAGCGTCCCGGTGGAGACGCCCGAGTCAATCGCCCAGGTGGCAACCATATCCGCCCGCGAGCACGCAATCGGCGAAATCATCGCCGAGGCGATGGACAAGGTAGGCAAGGACGGCGTGATAACCGTCGAGGAAGGCAAGAGCGCCGAGACTTCGCTCGAACTGGTTGAGGGCCTTCAGTTCGACAAGGGATACATCTCCCCCTACTTCGTTACCGACGCGGAGCGCATGGAGGCGGTGCTGGAGGAGCCTTACATCCTGCTTAACGAGAAGAAAATCTCGGCGGTCGCCGACCTTCTGCCTGTGCTCGAGGCCGTAATCAGGCAGGGCAAGCCCCTGGTGATCATCGCCGAGGATGTGGACGGCGAGGCGCTCGCCACCCTCGTGGTCAACAAGCTCAGGGGCACTCTTCAGACGGTGGCGGTCAAGGCGCCGGCGTTCGGCGACCGGCGCAAGGCGATGCTGCAGGACATTGCCATCCTGACAGGCGCCACATTCCTGTCCGAGGACCTGGGAGTGAAGTTGGAGAAGGCGGACGCGAGCATGCTGGGCCAGGCAAAGAAGGTCGTGATCACCAAGGACGACACGACCCTTATTGAGGGCATGGGCAAGCCCGAGGCCATCCAGGGCCGCATCGCCCAGATCAGGAAGGAAATCGAGGACACTGACTCGTCATACGACAAGGAGAAACTACAGGAGCGCTTGGCGAAACTCTCCGGCGGCGTGGCGGTTGTCAAGGTCGGCGGCGCAACCGAGACCGAACTCAAGGAGCGCAAGCACCGCATGGAGGACGCCCTTGCTGCCACCAAGGCTGCCGTGGAGGAGGGTATCGTTCCCGGCGGCGGGGTAACATACATAAACCTGCTTCCCAGCCTGAAGAACCTGAAACTGGCAGGCGACGAGGCAATCGGAGCCGAGATACTTCGCAAAGCATTGCAGGAACCTGCAGCGCAGATCGCATTCAACGCCGGCTTCGAGGGCGCGGTGGTTGTCGAGCGCATAAAGAACATGAACAAGGGCCGCGGCCTGGATGTCGTGAAGGGCGACTACGTGGACATGGTAAAGGCGGGGATCGTTGACCCGGCCAAGGTAACCCGCTCGGCGCTGCAGAACGCCGCCAGCATCAGCGGGATGCTGCTGACGACCGAGGCTGCGGTGGCCGAGATCCCAGAGACGGAGAAGCCTCCCGCCCCCACGCCGCCGTATTAGTCTGTAGGGCGGGCGTTCCATCGCCCGCCGCCCATTCGGGCGACCCTGAGACGGCCGCCCTCAGGGTGGCCCTGAAGGGCCGCGGCGCGGGCCATCCGTCCGCCAGTTGGCGGACTGGCGGACGCGCCCTACAGGCAGAGCAGAGAGGGAAGGATGTGCTAGAGGAAATAGGCCGCGGACGATTCGCACGTCGCGCCTACGGGTTCGACGAGATAGCATTCGCTCCGGGCGTTGTCACCCTTGACCCGGAACTGGTGGATGTTGGCTGGGAATGGGCATCCCGAAAATTCGGGCTGCCCGTTCTCGCAGCGGCGATGGACGCTGTTGTCGAGCCCCGGTTTGCGGCCGACATGACGCGGCTGGGTGGGCTTGCGGTGCTCAATCTCCAGGGGGTTCAGACCCGCTACGAGAAGCCGGAGAAAGCGATCGAGCAGATCATCTCCTGTCCGGCAGAAGATGCGGTGACGACCAGCCAGCGCATTTACTCTGAGCCGGTGAAGGATGAACTGATCCTGAGGCGCATCTCCGAAATGCGAGAACTGGGAGCCTGCGTCGTCGTCTCGACCGTTCCGGCAGACGCGCAGCGCATCGCGGAAAAGGTGGGGCCTGGCAAGGTTGATGTCTTCGTGGTGGAAGCCACCATCACCACCGCGCGGCACATCTCGAACGGCACTCGCACGCTCTCGTTCAAGGCCCTGTCGGACATCGTGCAGGCCCCTGTGATAGTCGGCAACTGCGTAACATACCAGGCCGCGATCGAACTGATGCAGGCCGGCGCCGATGCAGTGCTGGTAGGCGTGGGGCCTGGGGCGCAGTGCACCACCAGGCGGGTGCTTGGAATAGGAGTCCCCCAGGTTACAGCCATCGCCGACGTGGCAGCCGCGCGGCGCGACCACGAAGCGGCCACTGGAAAGCGAGTAGAGGTGATCGCCAACGGCGGGATGCGCGTCGGAGGCGACATAAGCAAGGCGATAGCCTCCGGGGCCGACGCCGTGATGCTCGGTTCCAGCCTCGCAACGGCAAAGGAGGCACCGGGGAAAGGCTTCCAGTGGGGTATGTCAACCGGGGACGCGGCCCTGCCCAGGGGAACCCGCATCGAAGTCGGCACAGCAGGCACGCTGCGCGAAATCCTGCTCGGCCCAAGCCATCGGGAGGATGGGAGCATGAACCTGATCGGCGGCCTGCGCCTGGCGATGGCCTCCTGCGGCGCAGCCAACCTGCGCGAGATGCAGAAAGCGGAACTCGTGATCGCGCCCGCCCTGTTGACGGAGGGCAAGGCGCACCAGCGCGCCCAGGGCGTCGGACACGGCAGGGGCTAGGTAAAGCGATGGCGGTTTCTGCCCCCAAGGAGAAGGTCCTGGTGCTCGACTTTGGGGCGCAGTATGGCCAGTTGATAGCCCGCCGCGTCCGCGAGTGCAAGGTCCATTCTGAGATCGTTCCCCACACGATATCGCTTGACGAAGTAAAGCGTCGGCGCCCGAAGGGGATTGTCTTCTCGGGCGGCCCGGCCAGCGTCTATCAGCCGGGCGCGCCGGAGTGCGACCCGCGTCTCTTTGACGCCGGCATCCCCATCCTCGGCATCTGCTACGGAATGCAGTTGATGGGAAGAATGTTGGGCGGGAACGTCGCCCGCGCGGAGAAGCGCGAATACGGCAAGACCGAACTCAGAGCCAATCCTGATTCCGTGCTCTTCCGCGGGTTGAACCCGCGCCTCATCTGCTGGATGAGCCACGGCGACGTGGTTGAGAAGCCGCCGCCGGGGTTTGCAGTTGACGCCACCAGCAGCAACTCGCCGGTGGCAGCCATGTCCGACGCGGGCCGCAGCCTCTACGGCGTTCAGTTTCATCCGGAGGTGGTGCACACGCCCTGGGGGATGGACCTTTTCCGCAACTTCCTGTTCGGGCCGTGCGGCTGCACCGGCCAGTGGACGATGGCGAGGTTCGTGGACGAGGCGGTGGACAGCATCCGCAATCAGACTGACGGCGGCCGGGTGGTGCTCGCTCTCAGCGGAGGCGTTGATTCGTGCACCACTGCCGCGCTGGTGCACAGGAGCGTGGGCGACCGCCTGACATGCATCTTCGTTGATCACGGCCTGCTGCGCAAGGGCGAGGCCGAACAGGTGGTGCAGGACTTCGGCCAGACCTTCAAACTGAACCTGCTGCACGTGCAGGCGCAGGACCGGTTCCTCAGTTTGCTGCGCGGGGTTACCGACCCTGAGGAAAAGCGCCAGATCATCGGCCGCGAGTTCATCGCCGTCTTCGAGGAACACGCGCGCAAGATAGGCGACGTGCAATTGCTCGCGCAGGGCACGCTTTACCCCGACGTGATCGAGAGCGGCACCGCCACCTCTGCGGCAATCAAGACCCACCACAACGTTGGCGGACTGCCGGAACTGATGAAACTGAAACTGATAGAGCCCCTGCGCGACCTTTTCAAGGATGAGGTGCGCCGCCTTGCCCAGGAACTGAAACTGCCCGACGAACTCACCTGGCGGCATCCCTTTCCAGGGCCCGGGCTGGCGATCAGAATACTGGGGGAGGTTACGCCGGAGCGCCTGGAGACGCTGCGCGAGGCAGACGCCATAATCATTGACGAGATAAGAAAAGCGGGGCTCTACCGGCAGTTGTTCCAGGCGTTCGGCGTGCTGTCGCCCGCGAAGAGCGTGGGGGTGATGGGCGACGAGAGGACCTACGCCAGCACGATCATTTTTCGCGCGGTCACCAGCGAGGACGCCATGACGGCCGACTGGGCGCACATTCCATACGAGGTGCTGGAGCGCATAAGCAACCGGATCATAAACGAGGTGGCGGGAATCAACCGCGTGGCGTATGATGTCAGCAGCAAGCCTCCTGCAACGATCGAATGGGAGTAGGCAGCCACTATGCAGAGGGGAGGGTCAGCAGCAATGCTCACGGATGACATCGAAGAAATACTCTTGACGCAAGACCAGATTGCGGCCAAGGTCAAAGAACTTGCGGCCCGCATCAACGCCGACTACGAGGGCAAGGAGCCGGTGCTGGTGGCGGTGCTCAACGGGGCGGTGGTATTCCTTGCGGACCTGATGCGGAACCTGACCATGCCGGTTTCGGTTGACTTTGTGAAGTGGGTAAGTTATGGTCAGGACACGCGCTCCAGCGGGGTGGTCAGGATACTGAAGGACCTGGACGAGAGCATAGAGAGCAGGCACGTGCTGGTGGTCGAAGATATCATAGACACCGGCCTGACGCTGCACTACCTGCTGGAGAACCTGCGCGCCCGCAACGCTGCAAGCGTCAAGGTCGTGGCCCTGCTCGACAAGCCAAGCCGCCGCAAGATTGACGTCAAAGTGGATTACGAGGGATTCAAGGTCCCCGACGCGTTTGTTGTGGGCTACGGGCTCGACTACGCGGGGAAATACCGCAATCTTCCTTTCGTGGGGGTGCTCAAGCCCCAGATCTACGCCGGGCGCGACACCCCGCCAGACGCGGTTTAGAACGGCAATAACACGGGAAATCGTCTTGCGGGAGTGTGGACAAACAGGCCAAATTGTGGTATAGTAAATCAGGCCGGGAGCCTTCCTGGCCATTGCTACTGGCACAAAGCAGACCCGCTTGAAGCGTGCAGCCTTCCCGTTGCTAATCGCTAAGGCCCGCTGAAACCGTTGCGCATCGGGCCGGGATGGAGGTTCTCTATGGAAGTCGCCCACGCGGACAAGGCCGAAAAGGGCGGTAAAGCCCAGAAGGCCAACAGGGCAGCAAGCGAAGCAAAGACAGAAAAGACCGACCGGACCGACAGGGCCGAGCAGGAAGAGAAGCCCCTGGAGGAATACCCCACCGCGCGGGGCATCCTCGAAATCTTGCCTGAGGGCCCCTGCTTCCTCAGGGTGAACGGCTACCTGCCAAGCTCGGGGGATATCTACGTCTCCCTGAGCCAGATCAAGCGCTTCGGCCTGAAGACCGGCGACACGGTGGTCGGGCAGGTGCGGCCGCCCAAGGACAACGAGCGCTACTACAGCCTGCTGCGCATCGAAAGCGTCAACGGCGACGCGCCCGAGAGCGCCAAGGCCAGGGTGCCCTTCGATGAACTGGTCCCCATCTACCCCACCGACCGCCTCAGCATGGAGACCGGCGCAAAGAACATTTCGGGCAGGATCATAAACCTCATCGTCCCCATCGGAAAGGGGCAGCGCGGCATGATCGTCTCGCCGCCCAAGGCCGGCAAAACCACCCTCCTGAAGGTCATGGCAAACAGCATCACCGCCAACAACCCTGAGGTGGAACTCATCATCCTGTTGATTGATGAGCGGCCGGAGGAAGTTACCGACATCCGCCGCTCGGTGCAGGGCGAGGTGGCCGCCTCGACATTCGACCAACTGCCCGAGAACCACATGAAGGTGCAGGAGATCGTGTTGGAGCGGGCCAAGCGCATGGTCGAGCACGGCAAGGATGTGGTCGTGCTTCTCGACAGCCTTACGCGCCTGGCGCGCGCCTCCAACCTCACGGTGAACAGCCCCGGTGGGCGCACTCTTTCCGGCGGCCTCGACCCCACCGCGCTGTATCGCCCCAAGCGCTTCTTCGCCGCAGCGCGAAACATAGAGGAGGGCGGCAGCCTGACCGTGATCGCCACCTGCCTGGTTGACACCGGCAGCCGCATGGACGATGTCATCTACGAGGAATTCAAGGCCACCGGCAACCTGGAACTGGTGCTCGACAGGGGATTGAGCGACCGCAGGATCTTCCCCGCCATTGACATCAAGCGCTCCGGCACGCGTCACGAGGAGTTGCTGATGAGCGCTCAGGAACTGCAGCGCGTGTGGCAGTTGCGCCGCGTGCTCAATGCCCTGGACGTAGGCCAGGCTACCGAACTCATGATCACGGGGCTGAACAAGACCGCGTCCAACAAGGAATTCCTCGAGTGGGTGGAAAAGGAGCTCCGCAGCAACGGGCGGGGGTAGCCCGGCAGCGCTCCTTCTTCGCTGATACCGCTTCTGCCGCAGTCTGAATGACAGCCCGGTCGCGTGGAGGTGAGGTCGCGTGGTAGTCATCATGCAGATCGGCGCGGCGCCCGAACAGGTGGCGCGCGTCGAGCAGGCGATCCAGGAGGCCGGCTTCCACGCCTTCATGAACCCGGGCGTCGAGCGCAAGGTGATCGCCGTGCTGGGCGTGGTGGACGCGGAAAAGGCGACCTACGCCGACCGCTTCGCCAGCCTGCCGGGCGTCGAACGCGTAACCCTGATCTCCGAGCCGTACAAACTCGCATCCCGCCAGGGCCACGCCGCGAGAACTGTCGTGAAGGTGGGCAGCGTTGAGGTCGGGTCGCCCACGCTGGCGATCATCGCGGGACCCTGCAGCGTGGAAACCAGGGAGCAGACCCTTCGCGCAGCAAGGGCGGTGAAGCAGGCGGGGGCTAACCTGCTGCGCGGCGGGGCCTACAAGCCGAGGACATCGCCTTATGCTTTTCAAGGGCTCGGCATCAGGGGTCTCGAGATACTCGTCGCAGCAAGGCAGGAGACGGGCCTTCCCATTGTAACCGAGGTGCTCGACGAACACGACATCGCCACCGTCGCGAAGTACGCCGACATGCTCCAGATCGGCGCACGCAACATGCAGAATTTCCGCCTTCTTCAGCGCGTCGGCAAGACCGGGCTTCCCGTGCTGCTCAAGCGCGGCCCCGGCTGCCGCGTGCGCGACCTGCTGATGGCCGCCGAATACATTATGCTCGAGGGCAACAACCAGGTGGTATTGTGCGAGCGCGGCATTTCCACGTTCGAGGATTCCACGCGCTACACGACCGACATCAATGCCATACCGGTTCTCCAGCGGCTGACCCATCTGCCAGTGATCCTCGACCCCAGCCACAGCACGGGCGACTGGAGATACGTCAAGCCTGTCGCCCTCGGCGCTGTAGCGGCCGGCGCCGATGGGATAATGGTTGAGGTGCACCCCGAACCCGAGAAGGCGCTTTCCGACGGCCCCCAGTCCTTGCGCCCCGACGATTTTGCTGCATTGATGCGCGACCTGAAGAAGGTCGCTCGCGCCGTCGGCCGCGAAGTCCCCTCCTAGCGCAGCCGGATTGCTGCCGGTCGTTCTCCGGCTTATCGGCTACTGCCGCCCCCGATTGTGGACAGTCAGCACACGCCGAGCCCTTGCCCCACCTGTCCTGCCGAAAATGGGAAACGCTCGAGGAAGGAACTGCTTGACAGGGTGCCGAACTAAATGTAGCATAACGCGCAGTTTCAACCGGAGGTGTCGAAATGACCGCGCAGCAGAAGAAGATTGTTGATGCTCTGAACCAGGACAGGGCCGACGAGTTGGCCGCCATCACGCAATACATGGGCCATCACTACACGGCCCAGGGCCTGGAGAGCGTCGCCGTCGTGGACATGTTCAAGTCGGTTTCGATTGACGAGATGAAGCACGCCGAGGCCCTGGGCGAGCGCATCGCCTACCTCGGGGGCGAGCCCGTAACCAAGCCCTCGGAAATCGTTACCGGCGGCAGCGTCAAGAAGATGCTCAAGGACGACCTTGCCTCCGAGCACAAGGCGATCGCCAATTACAAGGCGCACATCAAGTTGTGCGATGGGCTGGGCGACGTCACGACGCGCGTACTGCTCGAAGGCATCCTGAGCGACGAGGAAGGCCACGCCGACAAGTTTTCGTCGGCCCTCGGCATCCGCTGATCAGCGCCGAGAAGGAATCGGGCAGCGAATTCGAGAAGAGGTTGGCCACCAGCCAAACAAGCAAGGAGGTAGAACGCCGTGCCAGTAGGGAAGCCTGATCTCGTAGCAGCGGCCGCAGACGCCGCCGATCTGTCGCAGGCGCAGGCCAAGAAAGCAGTTGATGCCGTCTTCGGCGCGATCACTGAAGGCCTGAAGAAGGGCGACAAGGTGCAACTCGTCGGGTTCGGCACGTTCACCGTGCGCAAGCGCGCGGCGCGCACGGCGAAGAATCCGCGAACGGGTGAGCCAGTGAAGGTAGCCGCCGCCAAGGTGCCCGGATTCCGCGCCGGCGCTGCCCTGAAGGCAGCAGTCAAGAAATAGAGCAGTTCGGCGATTTCCGGCACGACTAACTGAGAGCCAGCGGGTGGCGCAGGTGCCAGAGCCGCTTGCGCCGGAGCCCAGGCAGTGAAAAAAGAGGTTGGCCTCGCCGACAGGGCCGGGTTTCTGGTCATCGGGAACTCGGCCCAGATGCTGTCGAGTATGCTTGCCTGGGTGGCGCTGGCGAGGCTGCTCAGCAACAAGGCGGACTTCGGGGCATACCGCCAGGCCTGGCTTCCTTACAACCTGTTGTTCCCCGTGGTAACTATTGGGCTGCCGATCAGCATGCTCTATTTTCTGCCCCGCCTTGAGGCCGGCGCCCGCAAGCCCTTCGTCAGGCGCACAAGCACTGTCCTCTTCTGTCTCGGCGTGCTCCTTACCGGCGGCCTGTGGGCTGCAGCGCCTGCCATCGCTGCCGCGTTCCACAATCGCGCGCTCGTCCTGTATATCAGGGTTTTTGCCTTCTACGCGCTGCTGAGCCATCCCATCGCTCACGTGCAGCAAGTCCTTGTTGCCTATGGGCGGCATTCAGCAGCAGCGTGGTTCACCGGCCTGGTGGCTGTTTTCCAGTCAGCCAGCGCCGTAGCGGCAGCCTGGCTCACGCGAGCAGTCGAGTGGGCGCTTGCAGCCGTCGTGCTGAGCAGCGTTCCGGCGGCAGCCATCGGGCTGGCCCTGATGGAACTGGGACCCGCTGCCGACCCTGCCAAACAACTGCCTTCGCTGCGTGTCCATCTGTCTTACTCGGCTCCAGTTGCGCTCTCGGGCCTTGTGCTTGCTTTTGCCCGCCAGATTGGCCAGGTGGTGGTCAGCGTGTTCTACACGGCCACTCGCTTCGCAGTTTACGCCGTGGGCGCATTCGAGGTGCCTGTCCTGGGCGCGTTTACTGGCTCCATAGTCACAACGCTCCTTCCCGTATTCTCGGACCTGTCGCAAGGGGACAAGTGGCCCGAACTGATGGCGGTGTGGCACGAGTCCATCCGCAAACTGTCGCTCGTGATCTTTCCCCTCTTTGTGATGCTTCTCGTCCTGGCGGATCAGATCGTGGTAGTGCTATTCTCGCGCTCCTACGCGGAAAGCGCCCTCATCTTCCGAATCTTCCTCCTGCTGCTGCCCATGCGCATCACGGTCTACTCTAGTCTCCTTCAGGCGACCGGGAGAACAAGGAGCCTGGCGGTGGGCGCAGCCGGATTCCTTGTGGCAACCGTCGTGTTGAGCGTCGCGCTGGCGAGGATGGTTGGCATTGCAGGCCCGGCGGCGGCGCTGGTCGTCAGCCAGTACGGCCTGGCAACCTACTACCTGATCGAGGTCTGTCGCCTCGCCAAGACCGGGCTGCGCGCAATCATGCCCTGGGGCGAAGTCAACCGGATATTCGCTCTGGCAGCAGCCATTGGCGCGGTCATGTTTCCGTTCACCCGGATGCACTTCAACCCTGTCCTTGTGATTGCCATTTGCGTGCCGCTTTACCTCGGCCTCTTCTGGTTCGGCCTGCGGCGTCTAGGCCTCGTCCGCCAGAGAGACCTCGATCTGCTGCGCCGCTGGGCAAGCCTCTCTGTGTTGGCGCGATGACTGCGCGCGTTGGACTTCTAGGCTACTACGGCCGCGGCAACATCGGCGACGAGGCCCTGCTCGCAGGCACGCTGGCCGGGCTGCGAGCCCTGGGGGCGGAAGCGCAGCCCGTGGTCTATTCGTATGACCCCCATGCCACCACGCAGCAGCACGCCGTCCCAGCACGGCAGACTAAGACCGTGAACACGCTCGCCATCGCCAGCAGGTTGTCCCAGGTGAGAGGCCTGGTGCTGGGAGGCGGCGGAATACTGAACGACTATCGCCTCAGTGGGTTGGCTTTCTACGCCCACTGGGTCGCGGTCGCCAGGATGCTGCGCAGGCCGGTCATGCTGCATGCCGTGGGTGTCGGGCCATTGCGGACGCGATCGGGGCGGGCGATGGCGCGATGGATCGCGAGCGCGTGCTTGCGCGTCAGCGTGAGAGACAACAAATCGCTGGACCTGCTGAAGCCCCGGCGCGCTCTTCTGGCGGCGGACCCTGCGCGACGTATGCATTGGTGGTGCTGCCGCGCCCCTGCCAGTGAACGCACCAACCCAAGCAGAGTCCCAGGGTGAGAAACGCGAGCACGAGTTTCGGGTAGGAAGGCAGGCTCATCATCTCCCGGTACCATGCGCCGGCTTGACCGGTTTCTTGCTCGGTACCGTTGCCTTGGGGTCCAACGCGTGACCCTAAGCGAAACCGCGCCTCGGGCCCGCGGAGAAGTTACTTGCATTGTTATGCCTCAGGGATACCTGATCGGGTGCCTCTCAATTTCTGCCTCCGCCTCTTCGCGAGTGCGATAGATTTCGGCCCAGAAGAAGTACTGCACCTGGCCAGGCTGTGTGATCTTAAGAGATTCGATGATAGCTGTGTCAAGTATCCGAAGAAGAGCCACCGGAAGGGGCCACCGTGAGACTGGATAGAGAGTGTCGCCCTGCAGCCTGGTGGCGATCAGCAGTTCCGCGACATCGCTGACCCCTTCTCCGAACTCCTGGCCCGGGATAGGCGGGTCCACTGTGATCAGCATATAGTCGTCCCGGAACCAGCTGGCCAGGCGAGCCCCAGTCCAGCAGGCACGAACCCGGGCGATGTCCACTCCCTGTCCGCTCTCGCCTACCCCGGTCAGGAAGAAATCAGGAGATCTCTTCATGTCAGACGCTGCTCCCCACGGCCTAGAAAGGCCACAGGCCGCCATAGGTCAGAGTAATCTGCGATTCTGGGTTCGGAATGAAATACTCGGTTAGCCCACCGCCGAGACCAGTCTCGGGGTTGGGAAGTGCAGGACGGACTATCACGCCCTCCACATTGTTGAGAGTCCCCTGTACGAAGTACTCTGCCGTATTCCAGGGCGGCAATCCCACTCCCTCTTTCCAGTTGGCTACCTCGGCCGGATGTACCGTTGTCCATGACTTCCCCCAGAGTCCCGACTTCGGGCCGCCGAAAGTTCTGTAGACGGTCGCTCCTTCTTCAGCGGCCTCGACGCTCCCCTGAGCTGCGGTCTCGCCGGCGGCGGACGCTTCCGCAGCCCCTCCCGCGGCGCTGACTGCTGTACCCGCCGCGAGCCACCAGGCGGTGCCTGATACCACGCCGGCCTTGTACAAGCCCGAGGAGGTGTTCACGAACTGACCTGGGCCGAACCCTAACCATCCCCGTATGCCCCCAGTACCACCCCCGGAGATTGTGTCCCCGAACCCTGCGAAGAAGTTGGAGACGGACTCCACCACGTCGAAGGGGCGGCCGTGTGATCCCTCGTGACCGCAGCCGTGCTCCAGTCTCCAGCACTGGGTGCCAGGCATGCAGAAGTGTAAGCCCGAAGGGTCCGCCCGGTTCACGGGATTGTTCGCCGTGTAAGAGTAGAGGTTCATCCCGCCGGCGTAGCGTATCGGGTCCTGGGTCACGAACCGGCCCACCACCGGGTCATACCAGCGCGCGCCCAAAAGCATCAGGCGGTCCTGTGGTCGGCTGTATTGCGGAGGCGAGGGAGTCGCCGTGATGTCGTGCCGGTAGTATCCCAGCGCGCCCACGTACCGGTATGGATTGGCGGTCGTGCCCGTCGCGTAGGTCATGTTCCCGAAGGCGTCGTAATTGTTCCTGTCTGTTACCACCGGGTTCCCGGAGCCGTCCACGCTGGCTAGCAGGTTCACGCTGCCCGTCACACCTGGGAAGTACCACCTGCTGCCCGTCCCGTCGAGAATCCCCCTCCTCCAGAACAGCCCCGTCGGCCCATAAGCATAAACCGCCCGCCATCCGCTGTTCCCATCCCCAACCGCAATCAGGTCATCCCCGTCATAGTAGAACACCGATGTGGTGCCCGCAACCGGGTTCCCGCCCGCGTCAATCCTCCACGACTTGCGCAGCACCCCGTTGCCGTCATACAGGTATTGATACCCATCCAGGAAAGTGCGAGCAGGAGATAAGTCTGCCGCGACGTAAGGGACGTAACGTTAGATTGCATCGCTATGCCACGAATCGCGCCATGAATCGCGCAAAGGCCCTGGCTACCTCTGTTTCGGCTCGCGCTCTCGCTGCCTGGGGAGCGGCAGTCCTGGCCGGCGGGGCGGTGATCGTTCTGGCGCTGACCGTGGGACGCCCTATCTGGCTGGTGTACGGCTTGCTTGCGGTGCTGGTGCTCTCGGGGCTGATGATTCTGGCAGCGAGGGCAGGGACGGCAGGCTGGCTTGCGGGGGCGGTGCTGCTGGCGGCAGGGGCGCTCCCGGATCGAATCCACAGGCTTTGGGAGCCTCTCGCCCTGGGCAGGGCGTTTAACATCGTCGTCGTTTCGGTGCTGGTCTGCGGGGCGCTGGTGTGGCTCGGAAGGATGCTGGTGCAGGGCTCGCCGAAGCCCGCCGGGCTGGCCCTCCCCCAGGCAGTCGTGCTGATCATCGGCCTGGCTGGGCTTGCGATTCACGCCGGGGATTACGCGGACCTCGATCCAGTGTGGCGAGGAATGGTGTGCATGTTCCTGCCCATGCTGGGCTTCTGGGTGGTTGCAACATCCCGCCTCGAAGAACGACACGCCCTGATGCTTGTGCGGCTTCTGCTGGCCGTTGGAGCAGCGATGGCAATCCTTGGCCTGCGCTGGCCGCTGCAGATGTGGAGAAATCCAAGCGCGTCCGCGCTCTTCGGGACGGCCGGCGGGTGGGGCTTTCGCACCATGACCCCCGTGGGCGGCCCCGGCCCTTCAGCACTGGCACTGGGGATGATGCTGCCCATTTCGCTGGCGATGGCACTGCTGGACAAGCGGTCGCTCCGTCCCGTCTGGGCGCTGTGCGCGCTGGGGATGCTGGCAGGGGTCGCAATGTCGGTGAACCGCAGCGGGATCATAGCCTGCTCCGCAGCAGTGCTCCTTTTCGCGTGGCTGAACAGGGGTTTCCTGCGGCGGCGGCTGGCAGTAATGGCAGCAGTGCTGGTCGTCGCGGTGGTGATGGTCACCGGCTTAGTTCTCGCCTATCGGCACTACACGCCATTTGCGCGGCTGGTGCGACTGGTTGACCTGGACTCGCCCTCCGACCGCCTGAGATGGTACTCTGCGCGCACCGCGCTCGCTATTGGGAGTGCCCGGCTCCTTTTCGGCAGCGGCATAGGCCGTTTCTACCCGCGCGACGGGTCAATGGCCCCCATGATTGTGGACGGAGGCTCGAGCGCCCGCGATCCTCACTGCCTCTACTTGCTTGGCCTCGCAGAGATGGGAATACCAGGGCTGCTGGCTGTCCTGTGGCTGGTCATCAAGCCGCTGGCCGACCTCCTTCGCGCCCGGCGCAGTGCCAGCGCGCAGCACGCAACACTGCTGGCAGGCTTCTCCGCCGCTGCGCTGGCCATGATGAGTTACAGTGTTACTTCCTGTGCGCTCTTCGTCCACTTGCGCGTGGCAATTGTGGCCTGGTGGACACTCGGGCTGGGCTATCAGTTTCGCGACCGACCGGCGGCGCTACCAGCCCACTCGCCCTACCGACCTGCGGTCTCGGCCCGTACTACTCGGAAGCCGAGGTAGGAAATGGGCAGGGTGTTGGTCGGCAATTCCAGCACCTGTAGTTCCCTCGCGCGACCCAGCAGCGTTGCCCGATGCGCGAACCGGCTGCGCGTCGCTGTATCCGCCCCGGCGGGAAGGTCCTCAACCAGCCACACGAGATGCCTCGCTCCTGGCGGCACAGCGACCACTCGGCCGCCCACGCATTGCCTTGCACCGCAGCGGTACCATGCATGCCGGTGGCGCTGATGGTCTAGCCCGAGGATGAGATACTCTCGCAGGTAGTAGGCCATTTGACGAGGGTATCCGCGGCGCCCCCGAGCCTCTTCACCCACTAGCACCGTATCTTCCCGTCTGAAGTGGGCGCGGGCGTAGCACTGCCACCGACGGCAGAACGAATCATGGTCGCGAATCTCGCCCCACGTGAGATCGAGGACCGATCGGTTGACTTGCCGCGCCAGCCTCAGGCGCCAAGACGGCAGGCTCCAGGTGTCCGGCGACCTCACAGGCAGTGGTGCTGCACAGAGGAAGAAAGCGCAGTTGGCGGCCGCGCTGGCGGACAAGACGAAAGCACGCCAGGGCATTCCTCGCTGTGTCCCAAGTGCGATGTCAAGGGCCCCTGCGAGAATCACTATCAGCAAAGGGACGACGGCGAGCATGTAGCCGGGCTTCGAAAGGTGTCCCAGAATGTAAAAAGCCGATGCGGGCGCAATCGCTGCGATCCAGAAGGCGCCAGCACCGGACCATGGCCCTACTGCTCTCCCGACTGCGGCTCTCCTACTCAACACTAGCCAGAGCGCTGGGAAGATCGCAGCACCAAAGCCTGCCCCAACCCAGGCCACGAAGTTCTTCAGGTTCCCGATGACCGCGGCAGGCGTTCGCCATCCCGCCCAGGTCACCCCCGATCCGAATCTGAGGCAGGCAGTTCGGTACGCGCCCCACCCGCCGGACATCAGGACGGTTGGGAGCAGCCATGCTACGATTCCGGCTGCTACCAGGGGCAAGCCTACCGCTGCCGCAGCCAACGGCCTGGGGGGGTTACGCAGGACGACCCAGGCCCACAAAGGCAGAAGGAAAACCACATGGAACGGCCCCAGTCCGCCCACCAGGCCAAGTGCGCCGCTCAATACCGCCAGCCATCCCAGACCGCCGGAGTGCGCGGCCCTCCAGGCCAAGTACGCAATTGTGAGTACGCTGACCGCTTCCCAGACGTATCTCTCCCCTACCGACCCGTAGAACCACAGCAGGGGAGAGGTGGCCGCCAGCACAGAAGCCGCCACGGCAGCCCGGCGGTTGCCGAAGACCCGGGCTGCCAGCAGGTATGCAAGAACCACGCATGCGAATGAGCCAAGCAGGTTGGCATAGATGAGAGCGCGATGGGCTTCTCGTGCCAAGGGCATTATGGCCCGGGCCAGCAGCACGAACCACAGCAGGCCAGGCGGATGAGGCTGCTGGAGCCTGACGTCAAACCGAGAGACGGCGAGTGCGTAGTTCACCGGGTCTATGCCGTAGGCGCACTTCGCTGTTGTCAGCCAGCGCAGCAGAAGAGCGCAGACCGCTACGGCGGATGCGGCCGCCGCACTGCGAACCGCCGCCTCGTGGGTTCTAACCGTGGCCCTCTCCGCTGGCGGGCGCTGTCGGCGCAAGACGCGCCTTCACGCACCATCTCAGCAGCTGTGTCCCAAGCCTGCTGTCTATTCCGCGAGGACTGCGGGATTACCTTCCGCCGCGTACAGTAGTCTTTCGCCATGCCCCTGGTACACGAGTAGTGCGACTGGCAGAGGCGGACGGGCGTAAAGAGGGCTTCGCGATTGCGGACTGATGGGACAGTAGAGTGTGGCCGTCAGTTCTGCGCGAACGCAGCCAGCGCCTCGGAGTAGAGCAGGGCAGTCAGCCTGGCGGCTTCGGGCCAGCGCAGAACGTTCGGCTGCTTCGTCGCTCTCGAAGGGCTGTACAGTTGGGCGGATATGGACTCGGCCAGGGCTGCACTGTCCTGCGGCGGTACCAGGGAGCCAATGCCAGCGAACCTGGCCAATTCCGGGAGGCCACCGACGTGGGTCGCGACCACTGGCTTGTCAAATGCCAGGGCCAGAGCCAGAACACCGCTCTGCGTCACTGTGAGGTAAGGCAACGCTATCACGTCGGCTGCCTGGAAATAGTTGGGCACCTCGTGTAGAGGTAGGTAGCGCAGGTGAAGCGTGACGGCCGAAGCCAGACCCAGTTGGCGGATGAGCGACATGACGTCTCTCATGCTACCGAGCGGCTGGCCCGCAACGAGAAGCCTGACGTTGGGTTGGGTGTGACGAACCTGCGCGACGGCGCGCAGGAGGGATGGCAAGTCCTTGTTGGGCCTGATCTGGCCGAAGAAGAGGACGATCTTGTCATCATTCTTGAGGGCAAGGCAAGCGCGCGCTTCCGCGAAGGTTGGGTAATGCGTGGGATCGAACAGTCCGTCCTGGGGGGGATGGGCTATCACCCTTACACGCTCCGGCCGGAGGTGGAAAAGGTCAAGCAGCCGCGCTCGCCCGTCGTGCGTGTGGACGATTATGAAATGGGGGGGGAGAGTAAGTAAGCCGGTACACCGGCAGGTGGTGGAATGCCGGGCGGTGCGGCAGCACGTTGTGCGCGGTATAGATGACGGGAACGCCGGCCAGGCGAGCGGCGAGCAGGTATGCAATGTCCATCGGGTACCCGCCCTGAATGTGAATGACGGCAGGCTTCAGGGTAAACGAAATATTGAGCAGCCTGTGCGCGTCAATGATGCTCGACAGGCCGATGATCAGCCAGCGCAGGGGTTTGGCTGGCAGCCGGCGCGAGAGACTGGCGCAGGGAAAGAGGCGCGGAAGGAAACGCGGGACAGCAGTGCGGGTGGTCATTCGCGAGGACAACTCGTAGTCGGGCGGCGCGAGCAGAATGACCTGGCAGCGCGAGCCTGCGAGGGCACGCGCGAGTTGGTACGCGTATTGAGCAATGCCCCCCCGCGCCAGTGTCTGTACCAGAAGCACTCTCATGCCAGAACGGCGGCTGCTGCGCGCAAGGCGCTCGGCTATGGTTTACCAAGCAAACAGCGGCGGGTCAACGACACCCGCCGCTCATAGCGGGCGCTCTAGCGTTGGCTTCCCTGCCTAGGCCCAGCCCACTCAAGCAGGAGCCAGCAGGCCGCGGGCAGAACCCAACGTGAGGCGCTGGCAGTAGCCCATGCGCAATATCATGACCATAGATGTCGAGGAGTTTTTCCAGGCCGAGAATGTGAGGAATGCATATCCGGAGATGACATGGGATCAGATTCCACGACGATCCTGCCTCCTGGTGGACAGGATGCTGGCGGCACTGCGGGAACGCGGGGTGCGCGCGACGTTTTTTGTCCTCGGCTGGCTCGCCGAGCGCGAGCCCGGGCTCGTGCGGCGGATCGCGCACGAGGGCCACGAGATCGGGTGCCACGGCTATGCCCATAGGATGATCGGACAGATGACCAGGCAGGAGTTCCGCGACGATGTGCGCAGGGCGGCAGGCTTGCTGGCAGAGATAGTGGGTAGCGCTCCCACTTGCTTCCGTGCGCCCACGTTCTCGGTGAATGCGGAGACGTTGTGGGCTCTCGACGTGCTCCGGCAAGAAGGCTTCGAGGCAGACTCGAGCATCTATCCCGTCCGCCGCCGGCGCTACGGAATGCCCGAGGCGCCGCGCCGCCCATTCGTTCATGCCAGCGGCCTGCGCGAATACCCGATGTCGGTTGTGGGGTTTTGCGGGCGGGCGGTGCCGGTGTCAGGCGGGGGCTTCTTCCGGTTCTGGCCGCTGTCTTTCACGGCGTGGGCCATCCGCAAGATCAACAGCGAGGGCCGCCCCTACATCTTTTTCATCCACCCATGGGAGACGGACGCGAGCGAGCCGAGGACCGGGGGCTTGACCACCCTAGAGTGGTTTCAGCATTATTGTAACCGGCGAGGCGCGCTGGGGCGATTCAAGCGCCTGCTGCGAACCTTTTCCTGGTGCTCGCTGCAAGAGTGGGAGGCGTCGCATGCAGAGAACGCGGAAGGATAAGGTCGCCGCGCGATATTTCGACAGTATCAGCTACCTGTGGGACAACCTGTATCAGGATCGAGGCGGCTGGCTGATGCGCTGGGCAAACCGCAAGTTCCGAAAGGACATCTGGACGCGCTTCGAGTGGGTGATGAAGGAGTTGGGGCCGCACGACCCGTGCTCGATTCTGGACATCGGATGCGGCAACGGCGTTTACTGCGTCGAGTTGGCAAAGAGAGGCCACGGCCCGATAACGGCGATTGACATCTCCCCCCGTATGGCGCTGGCCACGCGGCGAAACGTCGAGGCCGCCGGAGTCTCCGGCGTGATGATACTGCAGGGCGATGGAATCTACGGGCAGGAGGTGGGCGTCCACGATGTTGCGCTGGCCATCGGCGTGTTCGACTACATAGGCGACCCGCTGGCTGCGCTGCGGGCGATCCGCGATAAGTGCAGGCTGCGCTTGCTGGCCACGTTCCCCAAGCGGCGCACCTGGCGCGCGCCGGTCCGCAAGATTCGCCTGACATTGAAAGGCTGCCCGGTTTACTTCTACACCGCCGAACAGGTTCAAACGCTGGCGAGGGCCGCCGGCTGGGCGGGAGTTCGCCTCACGGAACTCGAATGCATCTACTGCGCAGACCTGCTATGCGCCCCCGGCACTTGAGCCTGCGGCGCTGCCTGCACATCAGCCAGAAGGACCTCTCGCGGCGCAGCGCCGAGACGACTCACGTTCTCGAACTTGCCCGCGGCCTTGCTCAAATCGGCTGGAACGTGCGCGTGGTCGCGCCCGCTGTGGGCAAGAGCGAAGTCAGCGTCCCGTTCCGGATTGACTACCTGCCGGCGCTGAAATGGCCCAGGCTGCTCCGCCTGCTGACCTACGAGGCCGCGCTTCTCGCCTATCTGTGCACACGGGCGGATGTCTGGCGCAGGCGGGTTTCTTTCTACGTTCGAAAGGGCACGATCCTGGTTTCGCCCCTGCTGCTCGCCAGAATGCTGCGCCTTCCCGCCGTTCTGGAAGTCAACGAGACGGACAGCGAAATCGAACTCCACACGAAACTGCCCGCGGCCGCACTGTCGCTGCTGCAAAGAATATCGCTGCTGTCATTTCGGCTCTCGACGGGAATCGTTGTGCCGGCGGAGGCCCTCAGGCAGGCCCTGGTAGCGCAGGGGGTGCCGGCCGACAAGGTCATTGCTATTCCAAACGCCGTCAACGAGGCGATGTTCAGGCCTGTGGACCGCTGCGTGGCGCGCAAGATCCTCGGGCTGGATGAGACGGCGACATGCATTTGCTACACCGGGCACCTGGGACCGTGGCAGGGGGTTGATACGCTGCTCGCGGCGGCCGCGGAAGCCGACAGGTATGTCCGGCTGCTGCTCGTGGGAGACGGCCCCCTGCGCGCGCAACTCGAAGAGCAGGCGCGGCGCCTGGGAACGACTGATCGCGTGGTATTCGTGCGACCCGTGCCGCTGGCCGAAGTGCCGCTCTATATCTCGGCGTCGGACATCTGCGCTGTCCCGGTCAGGGTGAGCACGCATTCTCCCCTCAAAATGTTCGAGTATCTGGCCTGCGAGCGGCCTGTGATTGGGTCGAACCTGCCCGGCATCAGGCAGGTGATCGGGGAGCACGGGTGCGGCTGGCTTGCAGAGCCCGGATCCGTGCGGGACTGGGCGGACAAAGTGCGGCAGGCGCTGGCGGCGTCGCCCGAGGAGCGCGATGCTCTGGGGAAGAAGGGCCGCGAGGCGGTGCTGCATTTCTACACCTGGAAAGCAGCGGCGCGGCAGGTGGAACCGATGCTGAATGGGGCGGCCTGAACGATGAGCCGGTTCGCCGGGCTTCGCATCGCGCACGTTACCGGGCCGAGTATCATGGGAGGGGTCGCTCTGTGCGTTCTCCCCCTGTGCAAGCGCCTGGCCGAACTGGGCGCGGAAGTAACGATGCAGATCAACGACCCGCGCGCCGGGAGGCTTTTCGAGGCTGCCGGGGTCAAGGCCGAGCGAGTGGGCGGCCTGGTTCGCCCGATCAGGCCCGCGCAGGATCTCGCCGGAATCGCGCGCCTGGCCCGGTGGATGAGGGCGCGGCGCTTCGACGTCGTTCACACCCACACATCGAAGGGCGGCGTCATGGGCAGGCTCGCAGCCAGGCTCGCAGGCGTGCCGCTCATCCTGCACACCGCCCACGGCCTGCCTTTTCACGAATTCTCTCACCCGGCGAAGGTCAAGGTTTACTCCGCGCTCAAGCGCCTCGCCGCCCTGTGCTGCGACAAGATCATCTCCGTGAGCCGGGAGCACGGAGAGTGGATTGTGCTGCTGCGGATCGCCCCGCGGGAAAAAGTAGTCGTGATCCGCAACGGGGTGCAGATCGGGCCGCCGGCCGATGAGGCGGCGCGGCACGCAGCACGCGCTCTCCTCGGCCTCGATGATTCGGTCCCGCTTCTGCTGTGCGCCGGTCGCGTGGTGCGGCAGAAAAACCACGCAGACGCCCTGCGGGCGATGATTTCGCTGTCCGCGCGCTTCCCTGGAGCAAGGCTGCTGATAGCAGGCGACGGCCCCCTGCGGCCGCAACTCGAACTCCTGGCGGCGCGCCTGGGCGTGCGCGATTCGGTTTCCTTTCTTGGTTTCAGGTCCGACGTTCCGAGCCTGCTGGCGGCAGCCGATGTCGTGCCAATGCCAAGCCTGTGGGAGGGCATGCCATTGGCGCTGCTTGAGGCGATGGCAGCGTGCAGGCCGTGCGTCGCGAATGCGATCATGGGCATCAGGGAGGTGGTGCGCCACGGCGAGACCGGCATTCTGGTGCCGCCAAAGCAGGCCGAGGCGCTCGCCGCCGGCATTGCTGCCGTGCTGCAGGAGCCTGACCGTGCTCATGTTATGGCGCGCAACGCGCGCAGGCAGGTGGAGGCGGAGTTCTCGGTGGAAAGGTTCCTGCGCGAACACGAGGCGCTCTACGCCGAACTGGTGGGCTCCAAGATTGGCCTCCTGGCTGTCCCGCGAAGTCCCCGGGCAGCACGGGCGTCTCGCCCGTGAATATTGCTTCGGTAGTTCACTGCCGAAGCGGAGGGGCGCTAGTGCCGTTCCAACTAGTTTGTCCTATGATGACCACACGATCCGTCGGTAGCCACAGGCTTCAGCCCACGCGGACTGATGTCGGCATATCAAGTTGGAACGGCACTAGTCTTTCAGCCAGTTCTCGACTTTCAGCCCGGGCACGCGGCGGAAATGAGCATCGTTTCCTGTAATGAGCGTCACACCCATCGAGACTGCGATGGAAGCGATTCGAAGGTCCGGCTCATCCAGCGGCTGGCCCGCTCTGAACAGATGACCCTTGATCCGCCCGTATGCCCGCGCGGCATCGAGGTCGAAAGGCAGAACCTCGATCCTGGGGATGAAATCCGATTCCAGCCTGGCCCTGATTGCCTCGTGCCTGCCGGTGCGCTCGATGCCGTAGAGGATTTCGCCGATGCTGATGGCTGTGATGAATCGGTTCCGCATGGGGACTTGACCCAGCCGTCGCACCAGGTCGCGCCGCGCGTCGGGCCGCAGCAGGTTACTCACGCTGTCCGTGTCGAGCAGGATCATCGCTTGCCTCGGCGCCTCTTGCTCTGAGTTCGAGCGGGATCTGCATCCCACGGAAAGCGCGCGGCGCGCGGCATCTCCCGCTTTCTCTCCGCCACGATCCGATCCAGGGTGTCGCACAGGTCCGGGGAGTCGGCGCACAGGCCGACCACGCTGTCCAGCCAGTCGGCTCGCGTGTCATTCTCAGCGCGCTCCAGGTCCTGCATCGGCACGAGCGCCGCCACCGGTTTGCCCCGGCGCCGCACAACAATCCTCTCCCCGCGATGGGCCACCTGCCCCAGCAGTTCTGACAGTTTAGCCTTCGCTTCCGCTACGCCCACGTTTTTCATCGCTGCCACCTCATGGTCATTATGACCAGTTGGCTGGCGTCTGTCAAGTACCCGGAGGAAGTTTCGCCCCTGAATCCACAAACACGGCACTTGCCCGTGTCAGCCCTGCAGTGCGACCTGTTTGCCTCCCTTGACGACTATTCCGGCGTGCCGTAAGATGAGTCCACCGAAAATCTGGAGGAGATGATGGCAGACCTACCAGCCGCGACCGAGGCCAATTTCGACGACGAGGTGATCAAGGCCCAATTGCCGGTGCTCCTGGACTTCTGGGCTCCCTGGTGCGCCCCGTGCCTGGCGCTTGGGCCGTCGGTCGATAAGATCGCAGACGAATACGCGGCGAAACTCAAGGTCATGAAGGTGAACGTTGACGAGAACCCCGGCCTCGCCGGGCGCTTCAACATACTCTCAATCCCGACCCTGCTCCTGTTCCGCGAGGGGCAGGAAAAGGATCGCATCGTCGGCCTGGTCCCCGAGGCTGAAATCAGGAAGCGCGTTGATGCGCAGCAGCCCTGACGCCGCCCGGTGCCAGAGCGACGTTTGCGATTTGCCAAGAAACATGGGGGCGTGCGCCGCGAGGCCGGAAAGCCGCAGCCCTGCCGAAACCCGCCGCCTGGGGCGGCGCATCGGCAGGTGCGCCGAGCCGGGAGACCTCATATGTCTTGAGGGGCCGCTGGGAGTTGGGAAGACGGTTCTCGTCCAGGGGCTTGCCGCCGGCCTCGGCGCGGACCAGCGCGCTACCAGCCCAAGTTTCGTGATCGTGCACGAGTATCGCGGCGCGGCGCCGCTGTACCACATTGACCTTTATCGAATCGAGCCTGAGCAGGTGAGTGATCTTGCCCTGGAGCACTATCTGCGCGGCGACGGCGTCGTGGTGGTCGAGTGGGCCGAGCGCCTGCCCGCCCAGTTTCAATCCGACTGCCTGAAGGCAGAGATATCCTGGGGGCAGGGCGCGAGTGAGAGAGTGATATGTCTGAGCGCAACGGGCAAGCGCAGCGCTCGCCTGCTGCAGCGAATCTTGCGCCGCAGGGCGCGGTGAGCGAAAGTTGACAATCCTGGCAATAGAAGGATCAACGGGCGCGGCTCAAGTCGCGGTTGTGCGGGACAACTCGCTCGCAGCGCGCGTGGACCTTGACGGCGACGCGGTTCTCTGCAAGCGCCTCGCACAAGCCGTTCGGGAAGCCGCCCTGTCGGCGGGGCTTCCACTTGGCGACCTGGACGCGATCGCCGTCGGGCGCGGGCCTGGATCATACACCGGCCTGCGCATCGCGATGGCCACAGCCAAGGGCCTGGCGATGGGCCTCGGCCTGCCCCTGAAGGCAGTATCAACTTTGGAAGCCTGCGCGGCGGATGTGCAGGCAAGCGGCATCGTCTGTGCGTTGCTGGCGTCGTACGGCGATACTCTTTTCGCCGCCGCATTTCGCCGCGCGGACGATGACATGAAGGCGGTCATACAGGAAGCAGCATTCAGCCCCCAGGAACTCGCCGCGCAACTGGCATCCTTTCCGCGACCGATCGTGCTCACCGGGATCGCCTCCGAGTCGGCCCTCGCCGCTCTGACAGCAAGCCTCGGCGACAGGGCGCAACTGCTCGTGCCGCGCCCGCCAAGGGCGGAAGCGGTTGCGCGCATCGCTGCGCTGAAACTCCAGCGCGAGGGGCCGGATGACGTGCTGACAGTCTCTCCGGTTTACCTGCGCCCGTCCTATGCAGAGGTCCGCAGCGGGCGCTCCACGGCAGGCAGTGCAAACTCTTGAAACGATCGTCATCATTGCCCCCATGAGGCGCGAGGATATTCCCGATGTCGTCGCGATCGAAGGAATGTGCTTCGCAAGCCGCTGGCAGCCGGGGGCCTATGAAACTGAGTTGACGAACCCGAAGTCCCATTACTACGTCGCCGTCGGGCCTGCGCGCGTCGTCGGCTTCACCGGCATGTGGACATCGCATGAGGAGGCCCACGTTACCACCTGCGCCGTGCACCCGGAGATGCGCCGCCGGAGGATCGGTCAGCGCCTGCTGCGCGCCCTTCTCTACAAGGGGCACGAACTGCGCGTTGAGCGCGTAACGCTCGAGGTCCGCGCGGGCAACGACGCCGCCATTTCGCTTTACGCGAAACACGGCTTCGCCCGCGTCGCCTATATCCCGCGATACTACTCGGACACCGGCGAAGACGGTGTCATCATGTGGCTCAAACCTGTAACCCTACCCGATGACGCGCAGCGGCAGCGCCTGGTCGCGCTCAAATCGGTTCACGATACCATGGTCGCGGAGTCCTATCTGAAGCAAGCCGCGATAGCCCACCGCATCATTCCCAAGCCGCCGACCATCGCCGCCGATTGCGGCCTGGCGATCACTTTCGAGCGCCGCTGCGAGGCAGCCGTGATGGGAGTCTTGCGAGATTGTGGGCTCCGGGCATCAATCGCTGCGGCGGCTGATCTTTGAAAGGAGAACTTGGTGGACACGATCCTTGACGCTCGCGGCCTGGAGTGTCCGCTTCCCGTAGTGCGAACCAAGGAAGCGCTTGCCAGTCTGCAGGCCGGAGGCCTGGTGGTCTTGGTTGACAGCGCGCTCTCTCGCGACAACGTGAAGAGGGCGGCGGAGAAGTGGGGCCACGCTGTTACCATCGGCGAGCACGAGGGCGCCGTTGCTCTGCGTATCGAGAAAAAGACCTCCGCCGAGCAAGCCCGCACGGAACGATTGACCGCAGTCTTCATCGCCAGCGACCAAGCGGGCCGCGGAGAGGAAGCGCTTGGTCGCCTGCTCATGAAATCGTTCCTGTTCGCGCTCACGCAGACCTCGTCGCCGCCCGACAGGATCATCTTCATGAACCGCGGCGTCCACCTGGCACTCGGCGGGTCCGAGGTGCTCGACAGCCTGAAAGCCCTGGCAGCGGCAGGCTGCGACATACTCGTTTGCGGCACTTGCCTCGACTACTTCGGCCTCAAGGAGCAGGTCGCCGTGGGCAGGGTCTCCAACATGTACGAGATCGTTGAGACGCTCACCGAGGCGGACAGAATCATCGCACCATGAACAGCGAGAAGCGCAGCATCGTATATCTCAACAACGCAGCGACATCCTTCCCCAAGCCGCCCGGGGTGGTGCGGGCTGTCCGGCAGGCGATGCTTCTTGCCTCCAGCAGCCCGGGGCGGTCCGGCTACGGGGAATCGCTGTCGGAACGGCACATCTTCGAGACCAGGCAGGCGCTTGCCGACTTGCTTGGCATTCAAGATCCCGCCCACCTGATATTCACCAGGAATGCCACTGAGGCCCTGAACCTCGTGCTCAGGGGCGCCCTTCGCGCGGGCGACCACGTAATTACCACCTCGATGGAGCATAACTCAGTCGCGCGGCCGCTCACATTCCTGCGCGGGCGCGGCATCTCGTTCACCCGCGTCGCGTGCGCGCCGGATGGCCGATTCGACGCCTTCGATGTCGAAAAAGCAATCCAGCCCAAGACGCGCCTGATTGTCGCGGTGCACGCCTCGAATGTCTGCGGCACCGTCCTGCCGGTGCACGATCTCGCGCGAATCGCGCGCGAGCGCGGCCTTCTGCTGCTCGTTGATGCCGCCCAGACTGCAGGCGCGATCCCGATGAACCTGGGCGAACTGGGCGCCGATTTAGTTGCCTTCTCGGGGCACAAGGGCTTGCTTGGGCCGCAGGGCACGGGCGGCCTCTATATCCGCGACCCCTCCCTGGTCGAGCCGCTTTGCTTCGGCGGGACTGGCAGCCGCTCCGACTCATCTTCCCAGCCCGATTTCGCGCCCGACAAGTTCGAAAGCGGCACGCCCAACATGCCGGGCCTGGCAGGGCTGGGCGCGGCAGCGCGCTTCCTGGCGAAAAGAGGGATCGCGCGCATCTGCAAGCGCGAGCGCGCGCTCACGCGGGTCATGCTGCAGGGACTGGCAGAAATGCGCAACGTAACCGTTTACGGGCCTCGCGATGCCTCGCTCCAGGTCGGCGTGGTATCATTGAACATCGGCGATCTCGATCCAGGCCGGGTCGCCATGAGACTGGAAGAGCAATTCGGGGTCCTCACTCGCAGCGGGCTGCACTGCGCGCCCTGGGCGCACGAGACCATCGGCACCCTGAACCGCGGCACCCTTCGCCTCAGCGTGGGCTGGGCTACCACCGCGGCCGACATCGCGCACGCCCTGAAAGCCCTGCGCGAAATCGCCGAGACTGCTGCTCCCTGATTGCGAGCCGCCAGTGGCGGGTGTATAATCCAGCCGGGCATTGACATAGATGAGCGATCCCAGCGCGCGAGCCGGGCGAGCGCAGGCGTTCCGGCACATACTGGTGCCTGTATCAGGCGACCCGGACGACGAGCCGCTGGTGCGGGCCGCTGCAAGGCTTGCCCAGGTCCATAAGGCCAGGCTCTCGGTCGTTTACGTGGTCGAGGTCCCCATGGAGTTGCCGGAGGACGCAGAAGACGTTCCCGGAGCCAAGAAGGCAGACAAAGTGCTCAATCAGATGGAGAAGGTAGCCGGAATTGACCTGGATCCGGTCGTCCTGCAGGCCAGGGAGCCCGGTCAGGCGATCGTCGAGCAGGCGATTGACTCAGCAGCGGACCTCATCTTCATGGGCGTGCACGTGCGCGAAAGGATGGGAGTGCTCACCCTTGGAAAAACAGCAACGTATGTCCTGCGCCACGCCCCGTGCACCGTCTGGGTAGGCCGGTGGGTTGCGCCGGGGGCGGGCGAAAAGGGTTAGTTTGGAGGAAGTCGCATGAGAATCGTGATCCTGGGATGTGGGCGAGTTGGCTCTACTCTGGCCTACTTCATGGACCGCGAAGGTCACGAAGTAGCGATTATTGACCGCGAGAGTTCTTCCTTTCGCAGGATTCCACCCGGTTTCAAGGGTCAAACCATTCGCGGGCTGGGCATTGACGAGGCGATCTTGCACGCCGCCGGCATCGAGCGCGCGGACTGCTTTGCCGCCGTGACCAACGGCGACAACACCAACATCATGGCGGCCCAGATGGCCAAGGCGCGCTTCAAGGTGCCCAAGGTCGTGGCCAGGGTTTACGACCCCATTCGCGCGGGCGCTTACCGCGAGTTCGGCATTGATACCGTTTGCACCACGGTTATCGGGGCGGGACTCATACAGGACTTCTTGCTGGGAAGACCCTGGAGGCCAATCGAGGAATACGCAGAATTGGCATCACTCTTCGAGCAGCAGTAAACGGGAGGAGACGATGTATGTCATCGTAGCCGGAGGCGGCAAGGTTGGTTACTACCTGACCAAGGCCCTGGTCAAAGAGGGCCACGAGGTCCTGCTGCTGGAGAAGAACGGCGCCAGGGCAGAAGACCTTGCGGAGGACCTGGGCGAAGTGGTGCGCCAGGGCGACGCCTGCGAAGTGCGCACCATGCGCGAGGCCGGCATGACGCGTGCGGATGTGGTTGTCGCAGTAACGGGCGACGATGAGGACAACCTGATCATCTGCCAGATGGCCCAGCGCCACTTCCACGTCGCCAGGGCCGTCGGGCGGGTCAACAACCCGCAGAACGAGCAGACTTTCCGCGCCCTGGGCGTGCAGGAGGTCGTCAGCGCCACCTCGGTGATCTACAACCTGATCGCTCAGGAAGTCGAATCCGGCGAGGTCGTCCCGGTTACCGCGATTGCCGGGGGGCGCGTGGAGGTCGTCGAGACTGAGGTAGGGCCTGATTCGCCCGCCGCCAACAAACTGGTGAAGGATGTTCCGCTGCCGGGCGAATGCCTGCTGGCAGCGATAGTGCGGGGCGAGCACATCCTGCAGCCGAGCATGACAACCGAAATCCTTCCCGGCGACGTTCTGGTCGCCCTGTCCAATTCCGAGGACGAGCACGTCCTGCGCCAGGCCCTCTCCACCCCGAAACGAAAGTAGGCTCAGCAGGTGAACGCATGACACGAGAAGAGATCCTGCGCGTGCTCAGCAGCCATCGCGCCGACCTCGAGCGCTTCGGGGTCAAGTCCCTGGCGCTGTTCGGCTCGGCAGCGCGCGATGATGCGCGCGCGGAAAGCGACGTGGACCTGCTGGTGGAGTTCGAGCAGCCGGTGGGATTGTTTGAGTTCGTTGACCTGAAGGACTTCCTCGAGAGTGTGCTGGGGTGCCCGGTGGATCTCGGAACCCCGCAGTCGCTCAAGCCGCGGCTGCGCGAGCGCGTACTGAGCGAGGCAGTGCATGTCCCCTAGAGACACCTGCATAGATAGATTGACACCAGGTCAGAAAGAGAACAGGTTTCTCTTGCTTCGGCAGCAAGCTACCGAGCCAACGAAAATCGCTTCTGGGCGCGGCACGCGCTGAAAAGGGGGCTGGGATGGCACGAACGCCGCTTTTCGGAGGGCCCGGTCCCAGGAGGCGCGTGGCTATCGCTGCGGTTGCCGTCGGCGTCGCTTTCCTCGTCCTCTTTCGCGTGACCGCCGGAGGGTGGATGGACTTCATGGCTAGGTGCCCACTCGTTTGCGCGCTCCTGATTGCGCTTGTCATCAGCGCATGCAACGCGGTGATCATTGTCGAGTTGCTGAGGATTCTGATCCGGTCAGCCGCGTCGTGGAGCAGCCGCAAACACTTCACGATCGTTGCCATCGTGTGGGCAATCTTGCTCGCGATGCAGACCGGTAGCCTCCTTGTCTGGAGACACAGTCTGGCTGGTCCGTAGCGGCGGCTTTCTGTAGGGCGGGGGCTCTGTCCCCCGCCGAAGGACGGCGCGGGCAGGAGCCCGCGCCCTACAGGGGAATCCCGAACGCGCGCACGATGAAAGCTGCTTCACACGGCCCTGAATCTGTGATACAATAGCGCCGCTTTCGGGGCAGCCTTCTCTGGGCCGCCGGCGGATTAGGCAAGGCGCAATCCGCCAGTTGGCGGATTGCCGCACATTCGTGCTGATACTCCAACAGAGCAGTCCAATGCCTGAAAACCTTCGACCGACAAGAGACCTGGTTGCCGATTGGCGCCCCGGCGACGCCGAGAAACTCGCGCAACTGTGGAACGAGATCGGCCCCGCCTGGCCGGGGCAATTCGGCGGCATGCGCGTTACTGCCGAGGAGGCCGAGCGCGAGTTCCGCGAGCGGCCCAACCTCGCTGCATTCGTCGCCGAAGCCGACGGCAAATTCGTCGCCTTCTGCACCCTGAACGAGGGCTGGGACAAGCCGCACAACTGTTACGTCGGCTTTCTGGCCGCGCACCCCGACTACCACGGCAAGGGTTTCGGCAAGGCCGTGCTGCTGGCGTGCGTCGAGAAGGCGTATCAACTGGGCTATCCGCGCATTGACCTCGGCACCTGGGCCGGAAACACGAAAGCCGTTCCGCTTTACAAGAAGGCAGGCTTCATGTGGGTGCCCGAGACGGAGCACTACGGGGTGCACATGGAGAACTTCACGCCCTTTGCCCGGCAGCACCCTATCGGGCGCGAGTTCTTTGCACACAACGACTGGTATGCCACGCTCAAGCGCGGCTACGACCTGAAGGAAGACCTCTTCAAGCGCGGCAAGGTCAAGGTTTTCCCCTATGAATGGCGCTCACCGGATGGGCGCTTCCTCAAGATGGCCTTCGACCCGCAGTCATGGGGGCTGCTGGCGGTCGAGACGAACGAGTTCCGCGCCGCGTGCTTCCTGCCCGACGAGAAACTCGTCTGCGGACTTCCCCACGCCATCCGCTGGGAGATCGTCAACCGGACAGGCAAGCCATTGCACGCCCGCCTGAGGGCCTCCGGCGAAAGGGGCATCTCCATCAACTGCGCGCGAACCCTGATCGTGAGAGACCGCGCGAATCTCGACGCCCAGTTCGTCGTTGATCCGAAGATCCCAGAGAAGAAGAAGCCGCCGCGCGTGCCGATCATCACCACGCGCCTGCGGCTGGGTGCCCGCGAGATCGAATTCAGGGCCGGCTTCCAGGCGCAGCAGCCGCTCTCCGTGGGCATCGAGTGGCCCACGCCTTCGCTCGTTCCAGGGAGGCCCGAGAAGGTTTTCTTTCACGTGCGCTCGCGGCTGAGCGCGAAGGCCGAAGCGCAAGTGCGACTCCAACCTCCGGCGGGAGTGTCAGTCGAACCTTCGTCAGCCAAAATCTCCCTGCGCCCGAAGGGAGTGGCGCGGTTCCCCATTACCATCACCAGTTCGCGCCGGGGCAAGGTGCAGATCACGTGCACAACGCGCGCGCACACAGCGGCCCGCACCGTCGCGCCCAAGCCGGACAAACCCGTGCTCCTCGCAGTCGGCCCGCTGGAATGCGGCGGCCTCGTTGACCGCAACCACCTTACCCTGCAGAGCCCGAGCCTCGCGGTTTGGATCGGCCGCCAGGGCGGCTACACGAACATCTCTCGCAGGGCGAACATCGAGCGAGACCACGTCGGCATCTGGACTCCTTCCGTCGGCCCGCCGTTCCACTGGGACGACTTCTTCAAGGAGAGATGCAAGGCGCGCGTCGAGCGGCGCGCGGGCAAGGTGGCCGCAGTTCTCGAGACAGAGTCCAGCAAGCGGCCCGGCATCTGGCTGATTCGCCGCATCACGCTCGGCAGCGACCCCGTCGTGCACATAGCGGACACGATTGAGAACAGGTCTTCCTCGGCGCACGCTCTGTCACGCACTTTCGGCGGGCACGCCCGCGGCGAGGGCCGCTGCAGGTTCGCCGCTCCCGTTGAAGGCCAGATGGTTTCGGCTACGGAGGGCGGCCGCGACTTGAACAGCCTGCGCCTGCGCGACGAGCCGCAGCATTGGCCCGAGGGATGGGCCGCCTGGTGCTATCGCGGCGAATGGGCTGCTGGCTTTCTGTGGGGCAAGGTTGATAGGGTTGAATGCGCATCGTGGGGCTGCCGCAATCAGACATCGCTGGGCGCTCTTGCCCCCGGCGAATCGCGGCGCTGCGAGCCGTTCTATGTTTTCGTCGGCGAGGGCGATGCAGCAGCGGTGCGGCGCTGGTGGCGCTTGCTCTTTTCGGCAGAGACGAAGGTCGAGGAGAAGCCTCCGAAAAGCGAGGCAGTCCGGCTTTCAGTCGAGCCGCACCCGCTCGTCATCGCCGCTAAGAGAGATGCCTGCTTGAAACTGTCCGCCGTCGGCAAGAAAGCATTGAGAGGCAATGTCGCGCTGACAATGCCCGCCGGCTTCTCGCCGCGCCGGATCGAAGAAGAGGGCCGCGATTTCGGCGACGGCCGCGAGTTCGCCAGGCAGTTCGTAGTCCGCAGGCAAGCAAGCGCTAGGGAGGGAGTCTATCAAGGCCAACTGGCGCTCGATGACGGCGACCATATCTACCGCCGCCTGGTTCACGTGATCGCCCTCGGCTCGGGCAAGGGAAGAGTCCGCGTCGAGAAGCCCAAGGATGGCGTCTATGAAATCCGCAGTGGTGCGATCACGCTGATGGTCGCCCCGTCATTCGGCGGCTGCGCGGTTGCGCTCGACCACGGCGGAATCAATCACCTGCGGAGCAGTTACCCCACAGCAGGCCCGATGGCCTGGTGGAACCCTTGGCACGGCGGCATCTGCCCGTCGCTTGAGGAGCCGCGCGAACGCCTGCACAAGCACAAGTGCCGCGCAGAAGTGTGCGAGCGCGCGGGTCTTTCGGGCACGGTCTGGCGCGGCGTGCGCCTGACATGGGATCGCAAGAAAGAAGACCTGGGCGGCGTTCTCCGCCTCCAGGTCGAGTATCTCCTAGCGCCCGGCAGCCGCATCGCGGCTATCGTCGTTCGCTGCCAGAACAGGGCCGTTCTGCCCACCCGATACCGCGCAGGCATCGAAGTCTGGCCGAAGATCGGCGGCAGCCACCTCGATGCCGTCCTGCACAGTGCGCTCGACTCACGCGCCTCGAGGAAGCGCACCGACATCGGGGGAGGCATTCACGGCGGGCCGTGGGTGATGGCGGAGAGCCCAAAGACCGCTCGCGCGATGATGCTGATCGCAGGCGATGACGACCAGGCATGCAGCGCAGACGTGGTCGGCCAGGACGGCTACCACCTGGAGGCGCACGCCTCCCGCCGCCTGGAACCCGGCGAGTCCGCGGAACGCATCTACTACCTCGTCCTTTCGCCCTCCGCGGACGATGCCCGCACCTACGCTCCCCTCTCGTGCGCGCGAAATCTTCTGTAGGGCGGGCGTGCCGACGCCCGCCGCATCAAATGGTAGCGCGCGATTGTATACCGCGCGGCACAGGTTGGAAACCTGTGCCACCGAAGCCCCCCGCAGCCTAGCCCCTACAGGGCGATCAGCGCGCGGATGGGCGGAAGGCCGGAGAGCAGCGGATACCAGGAGGCCCCCGCCTCCCTGCAATGGTAAAGGCGGCCGTCTTCGGTCCCCGCGAAAACCACATAAGGGTCAGCAGCGTCATAGCACAGGCCGGTAAAACGGGGCCCGGGTTCAGGCAGACCCTCCTTGACGCGCTCCCAGCGCGCGCCGTAGTCAACGCTGCGGAAACCCCCCCCGCCTTCGTCCGCCGGCTGGCGGACTTCGGCGGGCCTGTCCCGAGCCCTGTCGAGGGGCTCGCGTCCTTCTCTGCTGTCGTCGAATGCCGCGAGGAAAATCGTCTCCCCCTGCCCGGGCGCGATGCGGCGCACCGTCATCGCGGTGCAGCGGGTGATCGTCAGCCCGCCGCTGCTCAGATGCCAGAACTCCTGCAGCGTGCCGCTCGCTCTATTGGGCACGTCAACCGCGCGGCTCCTGTGGAACCCGGAGCCCGTCGCCGCATAGACGATCTCTTCTCTCTGGTAGTAACTCAACCCGACCGCAACCACGGGCGCGGGCACGCTGCCCGCCGTGTTCCACGTCTCGCCGAAATCGCTGCTCAGGAGAATCGCGCCGCTCTCCAGCGCAGCGATAGCAGCATGGGGGCGCTTGGCATCCAAGCCCAGCGCCGCCACAGCGGCCGGCCCCGACTGCTGGGCCTTGATCAGCGCATCGCTCAGGCTCCAGGTCTCGCCTGAATCGCGGCTCACCAGGAGCGTCCCGTCATCCCGCCCGGCGTATATCACCGTGCTACCTCCGGCAAGGCAGCGAACCTTGCCCGCAGGCGCTCCGGGAGCGCGCTCCCACTCAAAAGCGGCGGGCGCAGGCGCGCCCGCCCTACAAGGGCGCGCACGCCAGATTCCATCCTCCGCGGCTGCAAAAACCTGTCGGGCGGTCTCGAGCAGCGCGACCGGCCTTCCGCCGGGCCAGTCAGCCCGCGCGGCGCGAGGCCCCCGCCGGCCCGCGCTCTCAACCACGGTCACCCCTTCATCGGTCGCGGCGATCAGAACCCCGGTCCTCAGAACTTCGCTGGTCTGCATGGTGTTGAGTATATTGGGATTGCGCTTGACTGGCAAGCCCTCGGAAGGGCGCGGGCCTTGGTGCGTGGAATGCTATTGCGAGAGGGACGATGGCAGAGGACGCTTACGACATAACGATCATCGGCGGCGGGCCGACCGGCTGCTTCGCGCTTTTCTATGCGGGCGTGCGCGAGATGAAGGCCAAGATCGTCGAGGCGATGTCGAACCTCGGCGGCCAGGTAACGGCTCTATACGCTGAGAAATATATCTACGATGTGCCGGGTTTTCCCAAGGTGCTGGGGCGCGACCTGGTGCGCAGCATGGAACTGCAGGCATTGCAGTGGGGGGCGACCGTGTGCCTGAACGAAAAGGTGCTCGATCTCAAGCAGCGAGATGACAAGTCCTGGGAAATCGCAACAGACAAAGCCGTGCACCTGTCGAAAACGGTGCTGATCTGCGCGGGGGTGGGGGCATTCGCGCCTCGACCGCTCGGCCTGCCCGAGATTGATGCCCTGCTGGGCAAGAGCGTGTACGCCAGCATGCCGCCGCGCGATGTGGTCGCGGGCAAGGACGTGGTGATCGTCGGCGGCGGCGACTCGGCCGTGGAATGGGCGCTGGAACTGTCCGAGGGCATCGCCGGCAGCGTGACCCTGGTGCATAGGCGGGACCGGTTCCGCGCACACGAGGAATCTGTTCACCGCATGTCGCTTTCCCCGAAGATCAAGGTGATGGTGAACCACGAGGTCAAGGGCTTGTGCGGCCACGAGCCGCCGCTGCACTGCCTGGTCGTTTACGACAACCGCACCAAGCAGGAAACGATGCTCAACTGCCAGGTCCTGCTGCTGGGCCTGGGTTTCGTGGCCGATGTGGGCACCTTCAAGAAATGGGGCCTGGAGATCGAGGACAGCGCGATCAAGGTTGACACGCGCGGGGCGACTAACCTGCCGGGCATTTTCGCGGCGGGCGACATCTCGATCTATCCCGGCAAGGTCAAACTGATCGCCACCGGCGCGGCCGAGGCGGTGATGGCTGTTACCGCAGCGAGATACTACCTGGATCCTTCTGCCAAACCTCCCACCGCCCACAGCAGCGAAGACCCCCGCTTCGCCCGCTAGAACCCATTGCAGAATCTACCAGGGTGAGACCCTTCGCTTCGCTCAGGGTGACAGAAAAGGGCTTCCCTCTGAGGGCGTGATTCTGAAGCGCTCCCTTTGTGTCATTCTGAACGAAGTGAAGAATCTCACTTCTTACGCGCTTGCCCTCGTGCATTCGCTACCGGCGCAGGAAGACGCGCGCGGGCGCGGCCTCGCCTCCGGACAGCAAGAGCGGGGCGCAAATCAGTTCGTAATCGCCCGGCTCGATCATCGTCAGGTTGATCCCCTCGATGACGACCACGCCTGCCCCGAGGAGGACCATGTGGGCCGGATGGTCCGGGCTGTGAAACCGATCAACGGACAGGTAGTCCACGCCGACCAATTTGACCCCGCGCTGCACCAGGAACTCAGCGCTCGACCGCGCGAGGTGAACGAACCGCTGATCGAATTGGCCGAGCGCCCAGAGCGCCGAGTTGCGCGTCTTGAACAGCGCGCGCGCAACGCCTTTCCAGTCGAGCGGTTCGAGATCCGCCGCCTCGATCTTCTCGGGCACCCCGACTTCGAAAACGCGGCAAGGGCCCACGAGTAGTTCAGCCGGGATGGCCTCGATGCTTGCGGCTCCGTCAATGAAATGGCGCGGGGCGTCAACGTGGGTGCCTGTGTGCGCGCCCATCGTCAGGCGCGAGTTGGTGGATGACGCGCCCGCCGCGATGCTGCGGTATTCCTCGCGCGCGAACGCAGCATCGCCCGGATAGATCACCATCCCCTCCCGCAGCGCAACCGAAACATCGTAGATCTTGCTCATCCCAGGCACTCCCTCGTGTCATTCTGAGCCCTTCGTCCCGTCCGCCGGCCGGCGGATCGGGACTCAGGGTAAACTCCGCGAAGAATCCCACTATGTCATTCATACCAGTCGGCGCTCAGATCGCGCCAGCGCGGGTTCAGGGAGCGAATGAGCGCAATCTTCTTCGCTCTCGTCATGCCCTTGATGCGCTTCTCCCTTCGGATTGCCGCGTCCACGTCGTCCGCCACCTCGTAATAGACCAGCCGCGTGATGTTGTATTTGCTCGTGAAGCCCCTCACCAACTTCTGCTTGTGCTCATAGACCCTGCGCCGCAGGTCATTGGTGATCCCCGTGTATAGCGTGCCCATCGTGTTTGTCATGATATAGACGTAGTACTGTTTCATTCGTCTGCTCGGTCTCAAGGCGTTCGGGCAAGCGCTAGGTGGTGAGACCCTTCGTCCGCCAGCTGGCGGACTCAGGGTGACAAAGGAACGCCCCGTCCGCGCGGCCCGCGACTGTCGCCATGACCCCCTCGCTCGCCACTATGAGGCCCTCGTTTGTCATTCTGAGCGCAGCGAAGAATCTCATCCTCCTCACGCTAAACCCTTCACCTCCTGTCATTCTGAACGAAGTGAAGAATCTCATTTTCTTCCAGTCAACCCTACGCCTACCGTCATTCTGAGTCCCTAAGCAGTCGCGACGACGAATCCCTCTGCTGGCGAAGACGGACTCGTGAATAGTGAGACCCTTCGCTTCGCTCAGGGTGACAGAAAAGACATCACAGAGCAGCACGGCCGGGATGGCGTTCTACTTGGTCTTTATGTCGTGGCCGCCGAACTGCTGGCGCAGCGCCGCCAGCAGCCTCGCGGCGAACGAATTCTCCTGCCGGGAAAGGAAGCGGTTGAATAGCGAGAGAGCAATCACCCCCGCGGGCACGCCCCTGTCAATGCACTCGTGCACCGTCCAGCGCCCCTCGCCCGAATCCTCTACATAGGGAAGGATGCCCGACAGGTCGGGGTTCTTCGCCAGCGCCGCCTCTGCGAGTTCGAGGAGCCAGGAACGAACGACCGCGCCGTGGTTCCACAGGTGCGCGATGCGCGCCAGGTCGAGGCCGAAATCCGAGGCCTGCATCAGTTCGAACCCTTCGGCGTAAGACTGCATCAGCCCATATTCGATTCCGTTGTGAACCATCTTCACGAAATGCCCCGCGCCGCTCGGCCCCGCGTGCAGCCAGCCGTCGGGCTGGGCGAGGCTCTCGAATACGGGCCGCAGCCGATCAACCGCTTGCTTGTCCCCGCCGATCATGAGGCAGTAGCCCTCTTTCTCGCCCCAGATCCCGCCGCTGGTGCCCACGTCAACGAGCGCAATGCCGCGCTCGTTCAGTTCCTGCGCGCGGCGCACGGTGTCTTTGTAGTTCGAGTTGCCGCCGTCAATCACGATGTCGCCCGCTGCCAGGCAGGGCAGAAGTTGCGCGATCGTGTCCTCGACTGGTTTTCCTGCCGGGACCATCAACCAGACCGCGCGCGCAGGCGAAAGTCTGTTCGCAACATCCTCCAGCGAGCCCGCCCCGATGACACCTGCTTTCTGTGCTTCTGCCATCCATTCGGCCTTGCGGTCGAAGGCCACCACGCGGTGCCCGGCCCTTGCCAGCCTGCGCGCGATCCCCATACCCATGCGCCCCAGCCCGCGAATCCCAAGTTCCATAGCAATCACCTCCTATGTGGGACAGGCGCTCTCGCCTGTCTCATGGGCGAATACCCTTCGATCCGCCAGCCGGCCGGCTCAGGGCAGGCGAGATTCGCCCCTACAAGTCCATGGACAGGTTGAAAACCCGTCCCTACCACTTCTATTGGTAGGACAGGATTCTATCCTGTCCACGCCCGCACAGCGTCAACAGTTCGTCCGGGTGCACGATTCCGCAGCAAGCGCCTGCTCTCCTGCGAACCACAGGCCACGTCAGGCGGCATTGCAAAAAGGGCCCGAATTGTGGAATAGCCTGACGTGCAACTTGCGGGGGGGGCATCCCCCCAGGGACAGAAGCACTCAAGGCATGGCAGACCGCGACATTAGCATGGCTGAAGCGCGAGACCGGCGCGCGGACTTCAACCTGGACGCAAGCCGCAAACATCTTCTCTGGCTCGCGCTGGGGCTGATCTCCCTGTTGAGCGTGGCCTTTGTCCTGACCGTCGCCTACGGGCAGGAAATCATCTCGAACGACTACAACGAGCCCCTGATGTTGATCGGGCTGCTGGCCATGCTCACCTGCACCGTCGCCTACTTTGCAGACAAGGAACGTGACCACCGGGCCGAAAACCGCAGGCTTATCCGACGATTGCAGGAAACCGCCGAGGCGCTCGATGCCAGGGTCGGCCGCCTGAACAAGTTGTGCGAGACCAGCGCCCTTCTGACGGGGAACTTGGACATCCAGCGCATCTCGGACCTGGTGGTTGAAGCCCTGGTAGCGCAGGTTCAGGCCGACGCGGCTTCGCTGGTGCTGGTGGACAAGGCCGCAGGGGAGTGCCTGCACACGCGCAGCGTCTGGCCCCTGGCCCAGGCGGACGACCAGTCGGCGCGCCCCGATGCGATTGCCCGCGCCGCGGCCGGAGATTCAGGGCCGGCAATCCGCTCTGTGGACAACAGCGTGGACATTACCCGACAACTGCAGGCATGGGCCGATGTGCGTGCCGCGATTTCCGCTCCGCTGAAGGTCTCCGAAGTGATCGGCGGGGCGCTGGCCGCGATGAGGCACGACGAGTTCAGCGCGGAGGACCTCAACCTGCTCACAACGCTTGCCAACATGGCAAGCAAGGCGATCGAAAGCGCCGAGTTGCACGAAGAACTGCGGCAATCATACTTCAAGACGCTGCACGTGCTGGCGCGCTCGCTGGCTGCGCGCGACCCATACAGCGCGGCCCACGGCGAGGCGGTGACGCTGCTGGCCCATGAGTTGGCCGAGACATTGGGCCTGGGCGATGACGCGGTCGAGGCATTGCGCGCTTACGGCCCGCTGCACGACCTGGGCAAGATCGGGATTCCAGACTCGGTGCTCTTGAAACACGGGGCGTTGACAGATGAGGAACGGGACCTGTGTCGCCAGCACACGGTTATCGGGCAGGAGATCATGCGTCCGCTGAACCCGGGGCAGGCTATTCTCTGCATGATACGCGCTCATCACGAGGCATGGGACGGGAGCGGCTACCCGGACGGATTGCGCGGCGAGCAAATACCGGCGCTGGCGCGCGTGCTTGCGGTGGCCGATTCGTTCGACGCCATCGTGTCGCACCGGTCCTACCGGGCCGGGGCGACCCCGTTCGATGCGGTGCAGGAGATCGAGGCCATGGCCGGCATTCAGTTCGATCCGGACGTCGTGCGCGCCCTGCGCCACCTGTGGGAAAGCGGCGAATTGGCCAAGTTGAGCATGGGCCCGCAGGAGCGCGCCGAAGGCCACGCCATTCTCAACATTCCCGCAGCGCTGTCCGCCCCACCCGCCGCCTCTGTCCACTAACGAGTTTCCTCATTCACAACAACAAGTGTGGCACGGGCACTCCTGCCTGTGCATCTCCGCCCACTGGCCAGCGGGCTGCATGTTACCACGCTAGACAAGCGCTTTGTTGGTTGGTTGCTTCGGTAGTTTACTACCGAAGCAAATTACCATGTCATTCTGAGTCCGTCAGCCGACGGGCGAAGAATCCCATTCTTCGTGCGCTACCGAACGCGCTTCAAGTGAGACCCTTCGCTGTCGCTCAGGGTGACAGTAGCGCAAGAACGGGGCGCGGAGAAAAAAATCCTGTCGCAGCGAAGGTTTTTGGGGATGAGCGGCTGGAGGCGGCGGGCTTCCCCAGGCAGGTGCCAGTCGGGGGAGGCCCACTAGATATAGTGGGTGTGAATAACCGGGGCTACTAGATGTAGTGGGTGCAAAAATTTTTCGCGTTCGCTGTTGACATTTCGGCCTCTCATTACGTATATCTTGACAGGAGAGGGTAAAAACACACCTGCCCGCGTTTGGTCGTAACAGCGCAACTACAGGCCGTCCGCCATCCGGCGGACGGCCTTCGTTTCTTCGGCGGATTCGTCATCATCTGCGCTCGACGGCGCATCGAACAACTGTAGCGGCGATCCTCGTGATCGCCCTCATGCGCTGATTCAGGATGGGCGAATACAACGTTCGTCGGTGGCACAGGATTGCATCCTGTGCAATGCACGGGTTGGAAACCCGTGCCACCTTTGTTATTGGAGGATGCGATGGATGGCATAGTTCAAGATCCGATGCTGGAATACGTAACCGCCCCCGAACCGGGCGTCTCGGTGAAGGAGTTGGCGGAGAAATACGAGATACCATTGTGGCGTCTGCGCAGCCGCTGCGCGAACGAACGATGGGTCGAGCAGCGGCAGATTCACCGGCGCAAGGGTGGAAACGGGCCGGCCAACGATGCTTCCGTCCTCGAACTTGCGGAGAGGGCAGAGGATGTGAAGCACCGGCACAAGGCCTGGTGGTCGGACCTGGGCAGGGCGGTTCACCGGTGCATCAGAAAGAGCAAGCAGAAAGAGAAGTTCGATGACGTGCGCACCCTGGAACTGATCGGCAAGACGTTCAAGATGGCGACCGACGGCGAGCGGGTGGCTGTTGGATTGGACGAGCCGGGCGATCAGGCCCCGCAGCGAATCGCGATCGAATGGCTCTTCCCCGACGCGCCGAAAGCAGATGGATCGTAGGGGCGGTTCGGGAACCGTCCCTACGTATGGCATTCCCAGCGAAGGAGGGATGCACCGCGCGGCGAAGGTTCGGGCACAATGTCCGTAGCCGCAGGCTTTAGCCTGCACGCGGCGCAGCCTGAAGGCTGCGGCTGCAGTGAGGAGGTGCTCGAACGTGGCCGCGATCGTGATTGATGAACGGAAATACCGCGACAAGGTCTATGCCTGCTGGCTGGGAAAGAACATCGGCGGGACGCTGGGCGCGCCGGTCGAGGGCCAGAAGAAGGCGCACAGTTTCACTTTCTACGATCCCTTGCCCGACAAGTCCGCGCCGAATGATGACCTGGATTTTCAACTGGTCTGGATGCAGATGGTCAAGGAGCGCGGGCCGCAAATTCGCGTGGCCGATTTCGCGGACTACTGGAAGAAATATCTCGTCGCCTATCCGTGGAACGAATACGGGTTCTGCCAGCGCAACCTTGCGCGCGGCCTGATGCCGCCGATATGCGGGTGCTTCGAGAACTATTTCGTTGATGAGATGGGCTCGCCGATTCGCAGCGAGATCTGGGCCTGCCTTGCTCCCGGCGATCCGCAGACTGCGGCGGCCTTTGCGTGGAAGGATTCGGCGCTCGATCACGCGGGCGGCGAGGGGATGCACGGCGAGATGTTCTGGGCAGCGGTCGAGAGCGCGGCATTCGTGATCGCCGACCCGCTGACATTGATCCGCATCGGGCTGGCGATGATACCGCTTTCATCGCAGGTCAGCCGGGTCGTGCGCGAGGCGGCCTGGTGTTGGCAGAACGGCGCGAGTTGGAATGATGCGCGCGAGCGCGTGCTGGCTGCGTTTGGCCATTCGCAGCCCTGCCACGCCGTGCAGAGCATCGGGTTCACGATCGTCGGCTGGCTTTACGGAAAGGATTACGGCGACAAGTTGTGCATCGCCGTGAACTGCGGCTATGACACCGATTGCAGCGGCGCGACGCTTGGTTCCTTGCTTGGCATTCTCGGCGGGACGGCGAGCGTGCCTGCGAAGTGGCGCGATCCCGTCGGCGAGGAGATCGTGCTGCACAAGTTGACGCGCGGATTGCCCGCGCCGAAGACTCTGACCGATCTGACTGAGGAGACGGTTCGCCTGGCGAAGGAGTTCCTGAAGGCCAACTCGGATCGCGCGGAGATCGGCAGCACGGAGCGGCTGCCTGAAGAGGCTCTGATGTCATTGCTGCTGGACAATGAGCGAGCGACTACCATGCTGGGGCGCGACATTCAGGCGGCGACGATTCCAGCCAGCGATGATGTGGAGATCACGCTGCATTATGGCGGGGAGCCTGTGCTCTATCCGCGAGTTCAGAAGACGATCGGCGTGACGGTTGAGAAGAATGAAGAGCCTGTTGACGCGACGATTGACATGACTTGCCCGCCGGATTGGAAAAGCGGTCCCGTCGGCCATGTGCCGGCGCATCTTGCGGGCAGGCTGGGACGCGAGCGATCCGCGCTGTGGGCGCGGGAGGTGGCGGATCGGAACACGATCGGTGTGCGCGCGAAGATTGACGGCAAAGAGTATCGCGCGGAGTTCGTGATGCTTGGGCCGGGCGAGGCGAAAGGTTATCCCTGCCGCGACAACGTCCCCGGCTGCGCGAAATGCGGCGCCCGCAAAGAAGCGTGCACCTGCCCGAAATAGTGGATTATGGGTTTTCGCCTCCCCCTTGATGGGGGAGGGCAGGTCGGGGTGAACAACGTGTAGGGGCGGTTCGCGAACCGCCCCTACGTTTTTGGGGGATGGGGATGGTTGTGGGAACAAGACAACTTGTGCGGGTGGGGTACCGGCCGCATACGAAGCAGATGGACTTTCACTTGAGCGGAGCGCGGTATCGCGGGCTGATCGCGGGCATCCGGGGGGGCAAGACGATAGCGGGGTGCATTGAAAGCGTGCGATTGGCTACTCGACCTGGAAGCGAGGCAGGGCTTGGTTGGGTGGTCGCGCCGGATTACCCGATGCTGCAGGACAGCACGATGCGGGAGTTTTTCCGCTGGTGCCCGCGCGAGTTGATTGCGAACTGGCACAAGACCGACCGCATCCTGACGCTGAAGGACGGGAACGAGATCCAGTTCAAGTCGGCGAGCGACCCGGATTCGCTGCGCGGCGCGACGCTGAAGTGGTTCTGGGTTGACGAGGGGGCTCTGTGCCGAAAGGTTGTGTGGGATATTCTGCTGGGAAGGGTCATGTCAACGGGCGGGCGCGGGATTCTGACAACCACGCCGAAGGGGTTCAACTGGGTTTACGACCTGGTGATGTCCGGCAACTCTGATTACTTCTTCGTGATTTTCAAGAGCGGGGAGAATCCGTATCTGCGGGCGGAGGAATTGGAGCGGCTGTATGCGCAGTATTCGGTGCAGTTCGCGCGCCAGGAGTTGGAGGCCTCGTTCGAGGAGTTTGCGGGCAAGGTCTATTCGGACTTCCGCGTTGATGAGCACGTTCGCGATCTGAGTTACAAGGCTGAATGGCCGCTTTATCGCGCGCTGGATTTCGGGTTCAGCAATCCGACGGTTTGCCTCTGGATTCAGACCGACCCCGAGGAGCGCGTCCATGTGATTGACGAGTATTGCCAATCGCTGCGCACGGACGAGGAGAACGCTTCCGCGATTCTGGCGCGGGAGCGGGCGAAGGGATATGGAGCGGTGCAGGCATCCTTCGCGGATGCTGCAGCGGCGGGATCGAGGGCGGCTTTTGCGCGCTACGGCATCGCGACCATCGCCGACAGAAGATGGCCGATAACGGTCGGGCTTGAACTCGTGCGGCGCGCGCTGAAGATGCGCGGCGATGGAAAGCCGGGGCTGCTGGTTGATCGCCGGTGCGCGAACACGATCCGCGAGTTCAATTCGTATCGCTACGCGGATGCGATCTACGATGCGCCGGTGCAGGATTTCGATGGGCGTGCGAGTTCTGGCTCGGCCCGAGGGTCTGATGCGCGCGCGCGTTCCGAGGAGCCGCTGCCATTTGATAACCATGCGATGGACGCGCTCCGCTACTTCTTCGTCAACTGGCACGGCGCGCGCATCGAAAGCGCGCCGCTGGATGTGCGGTGAGGTGATAATGGACGGGGCAGGACCTTGGTCCTGCCCTACGGTCTAGAAGAAAGATTCTTCGCGGAGTTTACCCTGAGCGAAGCCGAAGGGCTCAGAATGACATGCGGGGTAGGGGCGGCGGGCGTGGGTGGCTAGGCCCCGATTGTATCGTGGCCGCCATCGCGGTCTCGATGGAATCGAGACCTAGTGGCACGCCCGCCCTACAGATCGGGCAGGACGCGAGGTCCTGCCCTACGAGTTGATGGTGGGAGGGAAAGATGGGGAGTGCGATGGTGAATGTGATGGGGGTTATCAGGACGAGGGAGGCGGAGAGGCTGGCGCGCTATCGGCGCAACTGGGCTTACTATCGCAATGAGCAGTACAGCCGGCCCGAATATCGGCGGGGGCTTTTCCGGCAGATCAGGCACCTGTTCAATCACGTTACGAAGATCGTGGACACGGATGCGCGGTTTGCGATGGGCGAGCACCTGGGGGCGAAGGCCGCGTCGGGAAACGAGAAGGCGGCGGCCGCGATTGAAAAGGTGTGGCGGCGCAGCGCGCTGCAGCAGAGCAAGTACTTGCTTGCTCGCTATGGGGCCTGCTGCGGGGATGCCTTCATCAAGGTGGCGGGAGGCGCGCCGGATGTGAGGCTGGTGGTGCTGCCGCCCGATGTCGTCTTCCCGGAATACGACCCGAACGACCGCGGGCGCATGGTCTCATGCCGGCTTGAGTATGCGGCAAATGCGCAGGTGCACAAGGAGGTGTGGTTCGAGGAGCGGGTGGAGATTTACGAGCCCGACAATCCGCAGATGATCGCTTCGGTGCTGGAAAACACGCTGGGCGCGATTCCGTTCGTTCACATTCAGAACCTGGACGTGGGCGAGGAGTTCGGGCTGTGCTCTTTTCACAATCTGCTGCCGACGCTCGATTCGCTGAACGAGATCGCGTCGTTCCTGGTGGAGATGGCGCGCATGTATGGGGACCCGGTGTACGTTGCGCGCGGGGTTCAGAAGGGCACGCTCGAGAAGGGGATGGTTAGCGAGGCCGGCAGGCCGGTGAGCACGGTCTGGTATGTGCCCGTTCCGGACGGGGGGATCGAGGTATTGGAATGGCGCGCGGATGCGATGACGCCTGCGCTGGCGTTCATGGATCGGATACAGCACAACATCCGCGAGTTGTTTCCGGAACTGGTGCTGGGTTTGCTGAAGGCATCGCCGGAGGCGAGCGGATATTCGCTGCGGCTGCGGATGTGCGAGTTGGAGCGGAAGATTTCCGAGATGCGGGCGAATTATTTCGCGGGGCTTGTGCGGGCGAATGACCTTGCGCTGCGCGCGATGGGATTCGTGGATGTCGAGCCGCACGAGATTGTTGCGGACCCGATTCTGCCCGCTGATGAGGAGGCCCAGCAGCGGATGCTGATCCGCGATGTGAAGGAACTGGGGATCAAGTCGCGCGCGACGGCGGCGCGGGAGCGCGGGGTGCAGAATGTGGAGGCTGAACTTGCGGCGGTTGATGCCGAGCGCGAAACGGATGGCGAGGATGTATCGGTGGGTGAGTAAGACGATCGCGCCGTGGGCTAGGCGGCCTTGGGCGGCATTGGGGCGGTGGCTGAAAGGCAGAGGCGTGCACAGGATGCAATCCTGTGCCACCAGGGGAACACGGCCGAGGGAAGGTGTGCCGCACCTTGTAGGGCGGGCGTGCCTACGCCCGCCCAATCACGCGGCGGCGCTGGGCAGGGCAGCCCTACAAGGGGGGCAAGAATTGAGGGAGGAAATGATGAGCGAGATGGAGGAGTTGAAGGCGAAAGTCGAGGAGGCTGAGCAGCGCGCGGCAAAGGCGGAGGCGCTGCTTGCGGCCCTTCCGGGCCACCCTGAGGGCAGCCCGTCAGGGTCGCCCGAACGGGCTGAACGCGAGCAGGCCGACCGAGACGCGCAAAGCGGAGAAAGTGGAAACAGTGGAAGTGGTGAAAGCAGCGGAAGTGGCGTCGCAGTCACGAACCCTGCGAATTCGGATGCGGGACAGCGGGCCAGGCTGGCGGCTGCTGCGTCGGCAGCGGCCAGGGGCGACCGGCGGGCGTTGTTGGAATGGGCGACATTGCGAGAAGAGTTGAACGTCGCGCGCCGGAATGAGTAAAGCGATAGCACGGGATTGTATCCTGTGTATAGGACAGGTTGAAAACCTGTCCCACCAGACGGGCACAGCCGGGGGCGGCTGTGCCACACAAGATTGGGCAGGAGGCGATCCGCCGGCTGGCGGGCTTCGCCTGTTTTGTTTGCGAGCACAGGTCGAAAACCTGTGCCACCGATATAGGAGGAGAGAATGGCTTTCAATGGTTTGGCGACGCATGATCAGTTCACAGCGATTGGGGAGGACGTGAGCGATATCGTGGCGTTTCTGGCGCCGATGGAGACGCCGCTATTGGACATTGTCGGCGCGAGCGATCGGCCCGCGACGAGCGTGAAGCACGAGTGGGTCGAGGACACGCTCAATCCGACGACCGACGCGCTGAGCACGGCGGTCGCTTCGACGGGGCGCGCTGCCGGAGACCAGGTGGGGTTGAATGTTGCGAACCCGGGGAGGTTCCGGCTGGGCGACCTGGTCCAGATGGGGACCGGGGCTGCGCGCGAGACTTTGCTGGTGAACTCGGTCTATACGGCGAACACGATCGGGGCTGCTTCGGGATACGGCGGCTCGACGATCGTGAATTCGCTGGGCGCTGGAAACGTTGTCGAAATTGTCGGCAACGCGGCGCTTGAGGGCGAGGACACGGATGAGGATCGCAGCGTGGTTCAAGTTCGGCGAGCGAACTACACGCAGATCTTCAAGGCCGGGATCAAGCTCAGCGGGACGGCGCTGGCGACGAGTTGGATCACGACGCGCGACAAGTTGGCCGAGCAGAAGGTTTCGCGGCTGCGCGAACTGTTGGTTCAACTGGAGAAGACGATCCTGCTGGGCAGAACCGGGGTTGCGACGATTGGCTCCGATGTCAACCGGAGAAGCATGGCCGGGATCGTCGCGAGCCTTTCGACGAACATTCAGTCGTGGGGCACGTTCACCGAGAGCGGTTTGAACAACATGCTGCAGTTGGCATACAACCAGGGGTCGCGCAACACGGACCTGGTGGTCGTTCCGCCTTCGGTCAAGCGGGAGATGTCGCAGTGGAATGCGAACCGCATTCAGATCGTGCAGAATGCGCCGGAGGGCAAGGCGCGGGATGACTGGTTCCGCTCGCTGGTGAGCGTGTATGAGAGCGACTTCGGGGTTCAGCAGGTGGTGATGAACCGGTGGCTGACGAACACTGGGATCAAGGCGTTGGCACTTGATTCGAGCCGGATTCGCGTGGTGCCTCTTTCCGGGCGATCCTTCGCGTATCAGGAACTTGCGAAGGGAGGCGACTGGATCAAGGGGCAGGTTGTGGGCGAATACAGCCTCGAGTTCCGAAACGAGAACGCGCACGCGGCGATGGTGTAGGCGCGGTTGGCGTTGTAGGGGCACGCCATGCCGTGCCCCTACGCTTGAGGCACAGCCGAGGGCGGCTGTGCCGGATGGTAGGTGCGGGTTTGAAACCCGCCCCTACGGTTTGGTGGGAGGGGAAGATGGGGCTTGATGTTGTGTTTTACACGGAGGGGTTGGAGTTCGATGGGGTGGCGCCGTTCGAGCGTGCGATCGGAGGGAGCGAGACGGCGGTTGTTTGCATGGCTAGGGAGTTGGCAAGGCTAGGGCATAATGTGAAGGTGTATTGTCGGTGCCCGAGGCCGGGGGTTTATGAGTATGAGGGGGAGGTGCCGGTGGTCCCCCCCACCCGGACCCTCTCCCTCTGCGACCCTGCGCATCGAAGAGGGACCCTGAAGTCCCGATGCATCGGGACTGAACGCGAGGGGTCCCATCGGGATCCTGAAGGGCCCCGCGAGGGGGGTGAGCACAGGCAAGAGTGCCTGTGCCACACAGGATTGGTGAGGGTGGAGTATGAGGATTTGAGTGGGTTTGGGAGGGCGGCGAGGGTTGAGGATTGGGACGTTCTGGTTTGCAGCCGGTTCGTGCGCGGGATTGCGGAGGCGCGGTTAGCGAAGCGGTGCGTCTTGTGGGGGCACGATGTTCTGACGGAGGAGACGGCGCCGCTGGTCGGGGGGCTGGTTTGGAGGATGGACCGGATTTTCGTCTTGAGCGAGTTTCAGAAGAGGCAGTGGCAGGGGCATCTTTCGATGGCGCCGGATTCCGCGTTCTTCGTGACGAGGAATGGGGTTGATCTGGAGGTGGTGGATGGGGCGATGCACAGCCCAGATCGGCTGTGCCACATAGGACGCCCCCTCAGCCCAACCCTCCCCCACGATGGGGGAGGGAACCCTGCTGCGGCGGGCCTGGGCAGGCCCGCCCTACAGAAACGGGTGATATATGCGAGCAGGCCGGAGAGGGGGCTGGAGGTGCTGCTGGAGATGTGGCCGGAGTTGAAGCGGCGGCACCCGGACCTGGAGTTGGTGTTGTGCCGTTACGATCATCCGGCGGGCGATGCGGAGATGGCGGAGTTTCTGGCGCACCTGGAACGGCGGATGGAGAAACTGGAGGGGATCACGTTTCTCGGCGGCTTGAGCAAGGCGGAGTTGTATGAGGCGATGAAGAGTTGTCAGTTGATGTTGTATCCTTCCATCTTTCCGGAGGTGTCGTGCATCAGCGCGCTGGAGGCGGCGGCTTGCCGAATCCCGATTGTTGCTAGCAAGTATTGCGCGCTGAAGGAGACGGTTGCTGATGGAGTGAGCGGGATTCTGATTGGCGGAGACCCGAGTTCGCGCGAATACCAGGAGCGGTTCATCGAGGCGGCGGATGCGCTCTTGAGCGATGAGACGAGATGCAAGCGAATGGGAGAGGCTGCACGCAGGCGAGTTGAGCGCGAGTATCGGTGGGCGAATATTGCGCGCGAATGGTCGCGACTTTTCGGGGATTGGTTTGCCAGGGTGCCTGCCGGCAAAGTGCTTGCGCATTTGAAGCACAACAGCGATCTGGTTGCGGCGCGGGATGCGGGGCTTGCGAGCGCGCAGGAGTTGGGGATCGAGTGGCTCGATGATGAGGTGCAGTATCGGAGGCATTACGAGGAGGCGTGGGAGAGGTCTGCCGCGGGGGGAGTCACAGGCACGAGTGCCTGTGCCACACAGGATGCGGTGGGCGCACGGGGCGAGCGGGCAGGGCCCCCCTCACCCCAACCCTCCCCCACAAGGGGGGAGGGGGATGCCCCGCCGAGTGACGCCGGCGTTCGCGCGGCAGCCGGCGAGACGCCGGCGTTACGGTTCGAGGGGAATCATCGGTTTGGGTGGTTGGTGAGGCACGTGCGGGCGGGGGCGGAGATTCGCAGCGTGCTCGATGTCGGGTGCGGGAGCGGAGAGTTTGCGGTTGGGTTGGCGAACGAGATTCCGGGGCTGCGAGTTGTGGGGACGGACGTTTCGGAGGCGGCGCTTGCGAGGGCGCGGCTGCTGGCGGCGGAACATGCGAAAGACATTGGGAGGGTTTCGTTCACGCGATGGCCGCCTGGCGCGTGGGAAGAAATGACCGCGGCCGACGCGTCGGAAAGGGATGGGATTCTTCGCTTCGCTCAGAATGACAGGAACGTAGGGGCACGGCATGCCGTGCCCCTACAGGATGCGGCGGGTCGGTTCGATGCGGTGTTTTTGGGGGAGCTCTTGGAGCATGTGCCTGATGTGGAGGAGTTCGTTGCGCGGGTTGAGGCGGCGCTCAAGCCGGGCGGGTGGATGTTTGCGACGCTGCCGTTCGGGCCGTGGGAGAGCATGTCTTTGGATGATGATCGCAGGCGCGGGATCAAGCCGAGCCACGTGCGCGGTTGGGGATACCGCGATGTGATTGATGTTTTCGGGAAGAAGGCGGGCCTGGATCTGTGCCATGCCGAATGCGGGGCGACCACGAGGGGAGAGCCGGTGGGGCATTGGTTGCTTGCTTACCGAGCGGTTGGCGAGACGGGCAGGTATGACTACGCGCGCAAGTTGCGGTGCAATCCGAGGCACGCGCTTTCGGTTTGCATGATCGTTGGCGGGGCGGAGGCCGGGCAGACTTTGCACCGCTGCCTGCATTCGGTGCGGCCGATAGCAGACGAGATCGTGATTGCGTGGTCGAACTGCGATGAGGAGACGCTGCGCATTGCGCGGCAGTATGCGCACGTTCTGTTCGAGATAGCGTGGCTGGAGGAGGACGGGCTTCCAAATTTCGCTGCCGCGCGGAACCGGTCAATCGAGAAGGCGAGCGGCGACTGGATTCTGTGGATTGATGCGGACGAGTACCTGGTGGGCGCGGAGAACCTGCCGAAGTATCTGCGGGAGAACATTTACAATGCATACGTGATCAGGCAGTGGCACCATGCGATTGATGCGTCATTTGCGCCGGACACGCCGATGCGCTGTTTTCGCAATGGCCTTGGCGTCAAGTTTTTCGGCGCGATACACGAGCACCCGGAGATGGCGCTGAACGAGGGGATAACGCCGCACGTGATCCTGGCGGATGTGAACGTGATTCACGATGGTTATGTTACGGAGGGCAAGCGCGTGGGGCGGTTCCGGCGGAACCTGCCGATACTGGTGAAGGACCGGACGCTTTACCCGGAGCGCAGGTTGGGGTATCTGTTCTGGCTGCGGGACCTGGTGCAGTCGGCGCGGCACCAGATGATGGCCTGCAATGGGATGACCAGGCAAGCAATGGGTTGCCTTGAGGAGGCGGTGCGGTTATACCGGGAGCGGTTTGCGGATCCTGGTGCGGAGTATCACGCGCAGGCGCGGCCGTTGTATCAACAGGCGCTGATGCTGCTGGGGCGGGGGAGGCCTTTGCAGGTGACGATTGCGCGTGGAGATGGGCAGGCACCCTTCGGCTTCGCTCGGGGCGAGCAGGGGCCTGCCCCTACGGGAGCGGCGGTGTTGTTTGGGAGCGCGGAGGAGGCGGCGGGATACGCGGCTGCGTGCGCGCGGCAGGCGCTGGCCGAGCCGCCCTGGGCGAGGGAGTTCGCGTTTGAGCGATAGGAGCGGCGACATCGCGGGGACGTTGTATGGCGTGGGCGATGTGGATCGAGGGGGTTGCAGGAGTTGGGCGGTTTGCGGTAAACTGTAGTCAGACGGGCTGGCGGAGGGATTTGGCTTGAGCATCGTAGTTTGCTGCAACCTGCCTGACGGGATCATCATCGGCGCGGATTCGGCTGCGACGATTACCCGGCCTGTGTCCCAACCTGACGGCACCGTGCGTCACGAGGTGCTGAAGATATTCACTGGGGCGCAGAAGGTCTGCCCGTTGCAGGAAGCACTGCACGGCCCAGTGGTAGCCTGGTACGGGGCAGGAATGCTAGGAAAGCGAACGATTTGGTCCTGGGTGCAGGAAGTAAAGAGGTCGCTGCCTGAGCAGGAGCTGGGCATCCTGGCGGAATCCGTGGGTAAAGGCTTTCAAGAGATATACGATCAAGAGGTCAAAGAGGGGCAGGAGCCAGGACCGCTTTGTCTAGTTGTCGCAGGCTACGACCCCGGGCAAGCACTGGGTGAGGTTTGGCATATAGAGGCCCCTGGCCGGAAGGCAACGAAGGCGGTACAACGTAGGCGAGAGAAAGGCAATTTCGGGCTGGATTGCTTTGGCATCACGGGGCCGATTGTCCGGCTCATTGGTGGTTTCGACCCTGCCCTGGCGAACAGGCTGATTGCGTATCTGGTGGAAAAGCAAGGGGCCCGGTGGTCAGACGAGGCGGCCAGGGAGGTTGGGCAAATTCTGCGTGGTGGTGCGTACCCGATACCGTATGCGCAGATGCCTTTGGAGCAAGGGATCAGGCACGTGAAATCGCTGCTGGATGTTGTGATAGATATGGGAGCCTTCGCGGAAGGGCCTGAGGTGTGTGACCGCCCAGTGACACTGGCCGTGATTACCAGCGACAATCGAGTGTACTGGGAGACGCCGCCTTTCCTGGAGCGGCTGGCGGCGGAAAGAGAGGTGAGAGTTGGAGATCGTTTTCGAGGAAGCTAGGGCCTACGGCACTTCGCGAGAGCCGGTGACGCCGGATGACTTGGTCAGATTGGGCAAGATGCTTTCACGCACCTCGGTCTCGAGTTTTGGAGGACAGCCTGCTCCGTGGCTGGAGCGTGTGCCAACAGCCTGCGACCAGGACGAGGCCGTGTCGCGAGCGTGGTGGTTTCGCGCCGAGCCGGACGTGCAGGAGAGGGCGGATCGGTGGCTGGAGGAGCATCGGGAGGCGATGAAGAGGCTTGCGCAGCGTTGAGCCGCCGGTGCGGTATCTCTCGGCTGAGGATGTCTGGAGGCTGCACCTGCGCGTGGCAGCACAGGCAGAAAGGTTCGGCAAGTCCTTTCAGCCAGGTGTGAGAGACCAGGGGCTACTGGAAGCAGCAGTGAATCAGCCCCGCCAGAGTTTTGGCGGGGCTGATCTTTATCCAGATGTGTTTGACAAGGGTGCGGCACTGATGAGAGGGATCATCTGCGGGCACGTGTTCATGGACGCGAACAAGAGGACGGGCCTACTGGCAGCAGCTATGTTCCTGGAGGAGAACGGCTGGCTTCTCGATTTGACAGAAGATGAGTTGGAGGCTTTGGCGTTGGATGTGGCGGGGGCGCGCGAGCAGGGGAAGGAGCCGATTGGCCTTGAGGAGATTGCGGAGCGGCTGAGGAAAGCGGCGAAGAGAATTGGGTAGTGTAGGGCAGGGGTCCGGCAAGCCGTAAAGGCTTGCCCTACATGGGACGTTGCGTAGGGGCACGGCATGCCGTGCCCCTACATTTTTGGGAGGGGAAGATGGGATATAGTTTGGGGAGTGATGCGAGGGAGTTGTTGAGTTTGCTGACGGAGGATGTGATCGCGGAGACGGCGGTGGGTTCGCTGAGCCTGGCGCGCTGCCGGCAGGCGGCGGATGGTGCGATTGACGAGGCGGCGCGGGCGGGCAACTATGATGTTCCGTTCTCGGTGACGAGCACTGCGAGCGGGCCGTATGCGAGCATCGGGTGGGTGCGCGACGCGAGCGCGATCGGGACGGTGGTTTATGCGCGGCGGGGGCTCGAGTCGGTGGGCGCGGCTGCGGATGGGGCGGCTGGGCTTCTTTTCGAGAAGGAGTTCGATGCGAGATTGGAGCGCCTGCGCAAGGGCGAGGTGGACCTGGGGACTGCGGTTCACACTCAGGCGTTGACGATTCCCGCCGAGTATTACACCTGGGCGGGCCTCGACAAGCGCGGGCTGCTTCAGGGTTCGGCGCGGATGACGGACGATGATGGGGAGGTCGAGTTCGTCGAGGAGCGGTGGTCTTACGATGAGACATACCGGCTCGGGGTTGCGAAGGATTACGAGGTGGATCACGTGCGCGGGAGAGTGCGCGCGCTGGCTGGAGGCAGGATTGCGCCGGGCGCGAGCGCGGTGGTGAGTTACACGCATTTCATCAAGCAGCCCGCGATGGTAGAGGAGGAACAGGCGAAGGCGCGGACGGTTGAGGCGGGACAGGTTGCGCGCACGGATTTCGCGAGCGGGCAGCGGGCGGAGCAGGAGGAGCGGGGGGAGGTGTAGGGGCGACCGGCCGGTCGCCCTTACGGGCAGAGGCACAGGTTGAAAACCTGTGCCACCGCGAGTGAACAGGTTGGAAACCTGTTCTACCATGAGTTGGTGGGAGGGGGAGATGGGGTATCAGGGCACGAGGTATCTTGCGATAAGGGATGCGGTTTACGATACGCTGCAGGGGGATGCGGTTCTTTCGTCTGATGTGAAGGGGTGGGCGAAGGATGAGCAGGCGTTCGCATCGCTGGGGGCGACGCAGTTTCCGGCGGTGGCGGTTCTGTTCGCGCAGCAGATGGGGGAGCAGGAGGCTAAGTGGGCGTCGGGCGGGCATGACCACGCATACGAGTTCGAGGTGAGGGTTGCGGCGGAGTCATTCGATCATCAGGGCGCGCAGGACGGCAGCATTGCGTATATGGAGCGCGCGGAGGATGTGCTGCGATCGAATGTAACGCTGGGGGGATTGGTGCGCAGCATGCAGTGCCGGGCGGCGCGGTTATCGTCCGAGCAGCGGCAGAAGCGGTGGCGCAGCACGGTGGTTTTGATGGTGAGGGTTGAGAAGAGGGTGTAGCACGGGTTGGAAACCGGTGCCACCGCGTCTTTCGGTAGGACAGGTTGGAAATGCCTCTGGCATCCCGTTGGGTGCCAACGGCATCCCAGAGGGACCTGTCCTACCATCTGGCACCTGGGGTTCACCCCCACCTTCATCCTCGCCCGTCAAGGGGGAGGAGAGGATCGTGTGCGCGGGTCCATCGTCGTTCGAGGTGAGATTCTTCGTCCGTCCGTCCGCCGCTTGGCGGATTGGCGGACTGGCGGACTCAGAATGACATTCTGCGGGGGTTTGATGGGAGGAGAAAATGCCAGAGTATATTGGGCAGTTGGGCCATGTTGGAGTTGGGAAGGAGACGAGTTGGGGCGCCGGGGCGGCGCCGAGTTTGTTCATCGCCGAGTTGCAGGAGGCGGACCTGCAGCCGGTGGTCGGGTTTGATTATCCGGCGCAGATAGCAGGCGTGCTTGGTCAGCGGCGAGTGAGAACCGGGGTAACTGCGGTGCGCGGGTCGCTGGGTTTTGATGTGAGCGCTGGAGGGCCGCTGCCTCTGTTTCTGCTGGGTTGTTTTGGCACCGTGACAACGACGCTGGTGAACACGGAGGGCGGGAACGTGTGGCAGCACCACTTCACGCTTGCCAACACGTCCTCGGCGATCGAGCGGCCGTCGGTATGCGTAGAGCACAATCACGGCGGGCTGTATGCGCACAGGTATCGGGGCTGCCGGGTAGAGCGTCTGAGGCTTTCGCTGGCGAATCAAGACACTGCGGTTCTGGCGGCGCGGGTGGACCTGATCGGCAAGGACGAGGTGTCCAGCGGGCCGGCGGGGGCGAGTATGAATGCAGACGAGGCCTTGCCGTTCACGGGATTCACGGCGGCGTTCGATGGGAACGCGAACACGCGCGTGAGAAGTTTCGATGTCGAGTTCTCCACCGGGCTGGAGGAGATCGCAACGGCGGGGTCGGGGACTGCTCCGGGGCGCTTGCCCGCGGGTCAGTTCGATGTCTCGGGGACGGCAGGCCTGGTGATGGAGACGATGGAGCGGCGGGCGGACTACCTTGCTGGGACGGCGCGGACGCTGCGTTTCGCATTGACCGGGGGAACGATAGCCTCGACGTGGGCCTACCAGGTGCAGGTGGATGTTGTCCGGGCGCACCTATCGGAGCGGCAGGAGCGGCTGGTGCCGGGGATCCTGAACGAGGCGTTCGATTTTCGGGGGCTGTGGGACGTTTCGAGCGGGATCGCGCGCGTGGTGGTGACGAACACGACGAGCGGGTATTGAGGGCTTTGTGGAGTGCGGCAGTTTACTGCCGCTTTGAAAGCGGCGCTGAAGCGCCGCACTCCAGAATGGGCGAACGCCAGGTTCGCGTCTATGACTAGGGGCATTGGAGGTGCGGTGTGGGGATGCTGGAGCTCCTGACGGGACAGACAGAGGTTAAGGTGCTGGGGCAGGTTGTTTCGGTGCGGGTGGTGGCGGACCGGTTCGAGATAATGGAGCGGGCGATCGAGGCGAGGGACAGAGCGGTTGCTCGCCTGGCGCAGGATGAGGAGCGGATGGCGGGCAGGCGGGCCCTGATCGCAGCCAACGTGCGGCAAGATCGGGAGGCGGCGCTGGAGCAGGCGCTTGCTGTGACGAGCCGCAAGGTGTTGGCGGATGGCAGGATCGTTGACCGGTTCGCATGGCAGGCGGAGCGCCAGTTGCCCGATCCGCCCGAGCCGCAAGGGCCGGACGAGAAGGCGGGCGAGAGCGAGCAGGCGTTCGAGGAGAGGAAGAAGGCTCACGCGCAGGCGTGCGCGGGGCTTGAAAAGCAGCGGATCGAACTTGCGGAAGGTCTGCGCGAAAAGGAGAGGGAACGGCTGGCGTCGGTGGCGTCTGATGAGATCATCGAATTGCTCTTGGCGGAGGAAGTGAGGACTGCTGGGGCGCGGGCGTTCGCGCGCGAGTGGGAGGCGTGGACGGTTTTTCGCTGCGCGATGAAGCAGGGGGGCGGCGAGCCTTTGTTCGGGCGCATCGAAGAGGTGAAGGCGCTGCCGGAAGATGTGAGGAGGCTGATTTTCGAGAAGCACGAGGAGATGTGCGATCTGGGGGGTGATCTGGCGGCCCCTTTCTCCTCGCGCGGGACGCATCGTTCCGGCTGAACGACGTGATTTGCCGCCGTTACGGCGGGGCGTTTGCGGGGCCTGCGGATGAGAGGCTTATGCGAATGCCGTGGGTGGTGAAAGAGGCCATCTGGGTTCTGGAGATCGAGGAGGAACTGGCGGCGCACGGGGTGAGCATTGCGCCGGGCGGGGATGTGAGCGATTACGCGCTTCGAGCGCGCCTGGTCATCAATGCGCGGCGCGGGAGACGGGGATAGAGCAATGGAGATAAGAGACATAGAGAGGCTGGGCAATCTTGCCGGGGTTGCGTTTGGGGCGCAGGGGCAGGAGGATATGAGCGCCGGGGCGCACGTTCTGGCGCAGGGGGTGATGGCAGGATGCGAGGAGGGGGCGGTAGTTTTAGCAAGCGCTATCTCAGATAGCATGCAAGCGCCTGCTCGCGGGCTGGGAGCTGCGCGGGGAAATGAGAACGATCCCCTGGTGGTGGAGTCCTCGCGCACGCAGCAGTCGCGCGATCGGACTTTGCTCCAACAGGTCTTCCCCGGGCAGGGCTGGGGAGGAGCGGTGGCGGCATTCGGGCAGGCGCGCTATATCGCAAGCCTGCTGGGGGCTAGCCCCGAGCAGAGGGAACTGGCGGGCGTGGGGGCCGGGCTTGGGTTCATGGTGGGGGGGCCGGTCGGGGCTCTCGTCGGCGGACTGCTGGGAGGGCTGTTCGGGGGGCGCAGCAGCCGGCGCGAAGAAGAGATGCAGCGCGCTTTCTGGAACACGCCGGAGGGGATGGAGATCCAGGCGTATCTTTACAATATCACGCAGGCGATGGCGCAGTGGGGCCCGCCTTCGTTCGCGTCGGTTTACGCATTCGGGGCCGGGGGAGGGCTGACGCAGGGATATGCGCGACTATATCGCACGCCGACGGGCGCGGGAGCGGGCGCGGCGGATTTCTCGGTGATGGAATACGCGCGGGCGATACAGCAGTGGATGTCGGGAAGGGGCTCGTCGTTCTCGTCGCGGCCCACGGTTACAGTGCAGAACGTGGAGGTGAACGTGCGAGCAGAGAGCGCGCAGGCGGGAAGAGAGGCGGCGCGGGAGTTGTGGCGCGAGTTCTGCCAGTTTGCCGAGTTGGACGCGCCGCTGACGGGCCTGGTGGAGGTGTGAGCGATGCGGTAGGGGCAGGTTTGAAACCTGCCCCTACAGGGCGGCGGGCGTGGGCCCTTCGATCCGCCAGATGGCGGACTCAGGGCATGCGGGGGGCCGCCCCTACAGGGAGGGTGAGGGGATGGATGCGAGCACGATGACGGTTCTGGGGAGCGCGAGGATGGCGGAGGTGGAGCCGCTGGTGGAGTTTCTTTACTGGAAGGATGGCGGCTATCGGAGCCTGACGGACCGCTTGCTGTTTCCGGTGCGCCTAACCAGGGTGCTGGGCTCGACGAGTTACGCTGACCTGCAACTGGAAAATCACGACGGCCTGCTTGCGCGCGACAATAGTGCATCGCCTTACAATGTGAACAGCGCGGGGCAATTCGACCCGGCCCTGGACGAGGGGCGCATCGTTACGATCAAGCAGGGCCTGGCGTACAGGATGAACGCGGCGAGCGGCCGGCCCTACACGCGCACCACCCCGACGAGCGAGGGAACGGGGAGCGAACTCACGGACCAGGCCTTTGCCGTGGATCCAACAAGCGAAGGGGATGCGCGGTGGGTTTCGTGGTATGGGACGGATTTCGCGGTGAACATTGACGTGGGGAGTGCGCAGGAGATTGCGGGGGTTTCGGTTTCGGCGCTCAGCAAGACGACGGTGAACAGATTGCTTCCCGCCGGGATAACGATCAATGTTGCGACGCTGAGCAACACCGGGCCTTTCACGCAGGTGGGCTCGTTCGATATGAGCGTGCATCGCGCAAGCCCGAGCGGGCAGACGCATTACCTGTTCGCGCCCGTTGAGGCGGTGGGCAGGTGGGTGCGGCTGGTCTTCTCGGCCAACGGGTCGTCGTGGCAGCAGTTGGACGAGATCGAGGTTCACGGGAAGGATTACAGGGGGCTGTTTCTTTCGACCGTATTCACCGGGCATCTGGGCGATGAGATCGGGCAGCAGGCGGACGGGGTGATCGAACTGCGCCAGGTGCGGGACAAGACGAAGCGGCTGGACGATCAGTTCATCTCTACGTTCAAGACATACACGCACACGAGCGCGGAGGCGATCGTCTCCGATCTGCTGACGAATTCATATTACGGGCTGAGGATTGCGAGCGAGGGATGTCGGCTCGACCCGACGAGTTTCACGCTGCCGAAGTGGACGAGCCAGAACCAGAGCGTCTATAAGGCGTGCCTGGAGTTGGCGAAGATGATCGGGTGGGTTTTCGATGCGGATGAATACGGGGTGTTCCGTTTCTATGAGCCCGAGTACGGGCGGACGACGGGAGAGCGCGTATTCGTCGCGGATCAAGATTTGAGGGAATGGACAAAGAACACGACGGGCAGAACGCTGCGAAACGTGGTGATCGTGAGGTATCGGGACACGAGGGGGAAGACGGTAACGGTGGAGGCGCGCGATGCGAACAGCGTGGCGCGGTTCGGGGAGAGGAGGTTCGTGATCGAGGAGCCGTCGGTGCGCAACGGGGTAGTTGCGCGGCAGTTGGCTGGGGCGGTGCTGCGAGATTACGGGGTAGTGGTGAATCATGGAACAGGCGTGGTTGACGGCGATCCCTTTGCGAGGGCGGGGCAGGTGGTTACGGTTGTGGAGAGCCTGCGCACGGCCGCTTCGTGCGCGCAGTTGTATCGCGTTGGCGCGGTGGAGAGCGTGATCGAGCAGGAAGAGAAGGGCGGGCGCGACTGGACGATGCGGCTTGCGCTGCGAGGCTATCGCTATCGAGCGCCATCGCTGGTGCAATCATTGAGGGGACAGCCGCAGAACCAGCAGGTTACGCTGAACTGGGCCGGCAACCCGGAGGGCTATGTAACCGGATACAACGCTTACATCTCCTCGTCAATCGGGCAGGTGGGAAGCCTATTCGCGGATGTGAACAGCCTCTCGGCGATTGCGGGCGGGCTGACGAACCAGCAGACTTACTGCTTTCGCGTTGCGGCACATGCGGCGGATGGGATCGAGGGCGATGCGAGCGGGCCGCTGGCTGTTGTCCCGACGAGCGCGGGAGGGCCGGAGACGAGCGTCGTGTCGTGGTGGGCGGTAACGAGCCTATCGCTGACAGTTGTGAATTCGCCGTGGAGAGTGGTGCGGCTGAGGTGGCCGAAGTGCAATGCGCAGGATGTGATTACGGGTTATCACATCTATCGCAGTTACGCGAACACGCTGAACCCGGTGCTGATTACGACGAAGCCGAAGGCGTGGGACATCGGGACGATCGAGACCTGGTATGACGAGAGTTGGGATGTGAGGACGGGGGCGGCGAAGTGGTTTTACCGCGTGGGGGCGTGGCGCGGGTACACGGGGCAGGAGGGGAACCGGAGCCCGTGGGCGGTGGCGAGCCTGGCGTGAGTCGGAATGGGCGTGGCCTCTGGAGAGGCCGCGCTATCACGCACAGGTTGAAAACCTGTGCCACCATAGTAGGCGGCGCGGGGTGGAACCCCCGCCCTACAATTCATTGCGTGTCACCCTGAGTCCGTCCGTCAGCTGACGGACGGACGAAGGGTCTCATTTGAAACGAGTCCGGTAGCGCATGAGGAATGGGATTCTTCGCCCCGATTAGGTCGGGGCTCAGAATGACAGTGCGAGACCAATGCGCGGGTTGAGAAGAGGTGGGAGATGAGCGAGAGGAGTTTCAGTTCGATCGTGTTGGGTGCGCATCCGCGCGAGGGAAGGAGCCGCAGGCTTTACCGCGTGGGAGAGGTGAGCGAGGTTTGCGGGGACATGGCGACGGTGCGCGTGGATGTGGATGACAGCGGGCAGCCGGTGAGCCTGGGGGGTCTGCAGGTGCTGGGCCCGTGGCAGGTGCAGCCGGGCGACTGGGTCGAGTTGGGGTATCTGGATGACAACCCGAACTCGGCGTATGTTCGCAGCCCGCTGTTCAGCGAGAGCCGCGACCCCGCGCTGGGATTCAGGGCGCGCCTGACGGTGGGGGATTGGGATGCGGTGGTTGACGTGAACGGAGGCGCGGACTACACGAGCATCCAGGAGGCGCTGGCTGCGGGGCACAAGGCCATTTACGTGCGCAAGGGGACGTATTCGCTGGGAGCGAGCGGGCTGTTGATCTCGAACGCGAATACGGTGCTGGCGGGCGAATCGCGGACGGAGACGGTGCTGGACCTGGGGGGGACGACGGGATACGTTCATATCGCCGCAGACCGCTGCATGTTGCGCAATGTGAAGTTGACGGGCGGGCAGAACGCGACCTATGGGGCGCTGCGCATTGCAGGCCAGTATGCCGTGGTGTCGGGGTGCTTTTTCGATTCGAACTACCGGCACTTCTACGGCGACCCAGGCTGGGTGAGTGCATACACGCTGATGCTGGGGAACCTGACGCAGAATTCGTCGGCATCGGTCGGCCATCACGAGGGGAATGCCACGAGATTCGTCGGGAACTGCGTGAAGGAGAGCGGCGAAAGGATTTTGAACCTTTACGGCTACGTCATCTGTGTGGCGGGCAACTATCTTTCCTATGTGCAGTTGGGCTTGAATCTGCCCGGGGCAAGCATTGCGGGGAACAGTTTCCACAATGGGCGCGTGGTTGTGAACGCGGGCGCCACTTATGTCAGCATCAACGGCAACCATTTCTGGCAGCCGATGGGGACGGCAATCGAGGCGGCGGCCGAACTGTGCAGCATGGTGGGCAATGCGATCTACGACCCGGCAGGCAGGGGGATTTACGTGACGGGGTCGCGCAACAGCGTGGTTGGGAACACGATCTACAGCGCTGGGGCAAGCGCGATCGCGGCCAGCGGTAATCGCAATATCGTGCAGGGGAACCAGGCGCACAACAGCGCGAACTACGGGGTGCACGTGATGCCGGGCGCGACGAACAACATCGCGGCGAACAACGTGGCAGTGGGGAACGTGAGCGGGCAGATCCTGGATGAGGGGACGGGGACGGTGCTGGACAACAACGTTACGTCGTAGAGTGCACAGGTTGAAAACCTGTGCCACCGTGTTGAGGTGGTGGTGGCGGGTTTCAGACCCGCCCGCAATTGCAGGGCGCGTCCGCCACCCGGCGGACACCCGGCGCCGACGGCGGGGGACAGAGCCCCCGCCCTACAGAGCACAGCGGAGGGCGGCTGTGTCACATGTCCTGATGGAGGGAGGAGACGATGGGGTTGAGTGTTGAGGAGCAAAAGGTTGCGGCGGAGATGCTGCGTGAGCGGCTGTCGCATTTGCAGGGGGAGGTGCTTGTGGCGGAGGTAATCGCTTTTCGGAACGCGCCGGAGGATGAATTGCGCGCAGCGATAAAGGCGTTCGCGCAGACGCGGTTGGGGCAGGCCGAGTCGGCGCTTGCGGGGCAGCGCGCGCTGACGGCTGAACTGGAGAACAGCAAGAAGCCATACGAGGCGGTGCTTCGGGGCGACGCGGCGGGCGGCGTTTGAGGGCCGCGCCGGCCGGCGGCGCTGGGGTCGAAGCAGTGGAAGCGGTGTAAGGGGATGGCAGACATATGAACGGGATTGAGCAGTGGAGCAACCTGGGAGCCTCGGCGATCATGGCCGGGGCTTTTCTTTTTGTGCTGCGGTGGCTGGTGAGCAGTTATGCGCAGGACAAGGCGAAGTTCATCGAGACGGTTCAGAATCACATCAGCCACAACACGCAAGCGCTTGCCAGGCAGACGAGCGTGCTGGAGCGGCTGGCGCAGGCGGTTGACCACTTAGCGGAGGGGCGAAGGTGAAGGACTACTACGCCGGGCTGCAGCCTGCTTTTCGAGCGATGCTGGGGCGGTTCGAGCGGAAACTGGAGCAAGCCGGGATCAAGGTGCGCATGATCTGCGGGCTGCGCAGCATGGAGCAGCAGCGCAGGCTCTATGCGATTGGCAGGCGCGGGATCGCGGGCGAGCGGATCGTCACGCGGGCGAGGGCAGGGTATTCGTATCACAACTTCGGACTGGCGGCGGACTACGCGGTGGCGCGGCTTTCCCAGCAGCAGCGCGGGAAGTTCGGGGCGCTTGCCGAGAGCGTGGGGCTGACATGGGGCGGTCGCTGGAAGATGCGCGATTACGGGCATGTGGAATCGCGGGCCTTGCCGCTTGCTGAACTGCGAGTCCGCCACCTGGCGGACAAGCGGGCAGCGTAGGGGCACGGCATCCGGCCTTCGTCCCGATGAATCGGGACTACGGCGGAGTAGGCTGCCGCGCCCCTGCAGGTGATTGAGGCGGGCGTAGGTGGCTAGGCCCCGATTATATCGGGGCCGCCATCCCGGTCTCGATGGAATCGAGACCTAGGGACACGCCCGCCCTACAGAAGGGGCTTGCCAGAGGCGGGGGCGATGAGCGTGACAACGATGGAAACGAGCGGGATGTTGCAGCGGACTGAGGCATTGGTGCGCGCATTGGCGGCGCGGATGGACCCCGGAGGCAGACATCGCGAGGACCTGGTGCAGGAGGGGCGGGTTGCGGTGATGCTGGCCTGCCGGGAGACGGGGCGCGAGTGCGTGTCTTTCTTTGCGCGGCGGGCCGAGTGGGCGATGCGCGACTACATGCGACGCAGCGCGAAAGACGGGGCGGCGATCAGAGAGCCGGATGAAGAGGCTGGCTCCGAGGCGCAGGCCTTCTTGGCAGAAGGAATGGAGGCCGCCTTGACGCGGGCGGCGCTGGTGCAACTGGCGGACCGGGCGGGACTGACGCCGGCGGAGCGGTGGGCGCTTGGAAGGCTGCTGGCAGGCGGCCCGGCTACCAGGTCGCAGCAGACGGTGCTGTGCCGGGTGAAGAGCAAACTCAAGAGGGCAGTGCAGCGCTGAAGGCTACGCGGCGCGCGTGCGGCCGGACAGTTCATGGTGCGTCAACCGCGCAGGCTAGAGCCTGCGACTACACATTGAGTGAAGGGTTGGAGGAAAGAGATGAGCGGTGAATCAGTGGTTCCCATCGCCGGGATTGCGGCGGTGGTATTTGCGATTGCGACGGCTTTGTTGGGCAGGCGGAAGGTGCGCCTGCCGGGGTGGCTTACGAAGTTTGCCAACGACCCGCGGGTGATGGAGGCCGCGCTGAAAGCGGTCGAATACGCGGAGGCATATTCGCATATGACCAATGAGCAGAAGAGGGAAGTGGCGCGCGAGTTCTTGCGCAAGCAGTTAGCGCGCTATCTGCAGGACCCGCTGCCTGACCTGGCGGCGAATTTCCTGATCGAGTTGGCGCTGTCGCGGAAGAAGCAGGGGGCTTCGTAGGGGCGAACACGAGGTTCGCCCCTACAGATGATTGCGGCGGGCGTAGGTGGCTAGGCCCCGATTATATCGGGGCCGCCATCCCGGTCTCGATGGAATCGAGACCTAGGGACACGCCCGCCCTACACGGGGGGCGCGGCGACAGCAGGGGCGAAGGCCCTTCCGGGGATTGCTGGGCACCAACCTCTACCCGCCCTGGCTCACGAGGCCAGCCCAGCAATACCCGGCACGCCCCATGCGCGTTCTATCTGTCGGGCGGCCTGGCAGCGAACCAGATGCCGAAGGTGACCAGGCCGATGACTATGGGCATGACGCACAGGAAATAGCGGCACTCCTGGGCATATGAAAACGCGTGGACGGCTGCCTGGTAAGCGGGAAGGGCGAGCAGTGGAAAGAGAAGTCGCCAGTTGAGGAGGGCTGCCGCTGCGCCCAAGAGCGATAGGAACAGGATCAAAGCGCGGAAATCGTAGGAGCCAAGGTGACCCAGATCGAGGGCTATCGGGATGGCGCACGCGTGGCGGCACTTGCTGCAGATCAGGCCGAGATAATCGAGGGGTCGTGTGCGCAGGTAGTGTGCGATGTTTCTGAATCCCTCGCGCCACATGGCGCGGTCGAGGGCGACTTCATCTGATGGGTTCACGCTTTGCCGACGGAGGATTTGTCGCTGCAAGTCATAGGACTGCAACCTGACGACAGCGCGGAATGGCAGGTAGTTGCCGGCCCAGACAGAGAAGCCGCCGGCGGTGCTGGTGGGGACGAAAGTGCCGAGCACGCGGTAGTTTCTGATTACCCAGGGGGCGAAGGCGAGCGAGAAAACCGCTGCCATCAATGCAATCCGCCACGCTCGCTGAGGCAGGCGCATGCCCGGCAGGACAGCGATCGCAATGGCAAGCACCACTGGCAGCGCGACAAACTCGGGCCTGACCATGACCGCGCATGCGCTCAAGAAGGCGGCGGCGGCCCAGGCCAAGGGATGTCTCGTTGACAGGCAAAGGCAGAGAACGGCGGAAAGAAGAAAGGCGGAGAGGCTCTCGGGCAGGAGGGTGAAAGCGCTCTCTGATTCGGGCGGCAAGACCAGCCAGATGACCAGCGCACAAGCGGCAGCCCAGTTGGGCAGGATGCGGCGCAGGGCGATGAATAGCAGCAGGCCTGCGAGCACATTCAGCAGCCCCTGCACGTGGAGCGCAGCCCTGCACTGCCGATCGGGCGGGCCGGGCACGATGGAATAGATCGCGGCCAGAAAGGCAGGGTATCCCGGAGTCCGATTGGCGCGGGTGCGCAGAGGCGGGGAGGCTGGAACGACCACGCTGTGGTCGAGGGCCAGCGGCTGTCGCGCGACAAGTTGGCGCGCCAGCGCATCGTATTCGGCAGCGTCAATGTCCTCGGGGCGAATCAATGGTGACGGGGTCGCACTGATCCTGGCGAAGCGATAGCCGAGCGCGGCAAGAGTCAGGAGCAGCAAGATGACGATTGCTCGCCGCGACAGCGGCCTGGCCGGGCGCAACTCGAGGGGGCGCCGGTGGCGAAGTCGGCGCAGGATCTCGCAGACCTTGCTTGGAAGCCAGGAGGCCGCGGTCCAGGCCGCGCGGCAGATGTGCCCACCGCGCGGCGCCGCTGCGGCAAGCGCGACGTACGCCCACGCCGCAGGCGCGCCGCCAAGCCAAAAGGCGAGGGCGGGCCCGATGAGGCGTTCGAGCAGGGGAGCGCTGCCGGGGAAAATGGCGAATGCCGGCGCTGCGAGCAAATACGGCAAGAGCCCGACGGAAGGCGCAGCGGACGGACCCAGCCGGACAAAGAGAATCAGCCAGAGTACTTCGAGCAGGGCCGCCGCGACCGCTGCCGCGAGCAGGGGGGCTGCCAGGGCGAGGTCTCCCGGGAACAGCGTGACCCATCCCCAGAAGCGGTCGGAGAAACGCTGTCGGAGCACCGGCATCCCGCCCCCCGCCGGGTTCACGGCTAATCCTCCTCCGGGCGTGACGAGGGTCGAGCGCCATAGAGGCCGATCCGGCGCGCGGTAAGACTTGGAATGCAGGCGTGTCGCAGGCGAGTGTCTGCGGCGGCTGACGTTTTTGCCGCCAGCCGGCTGCCGAACCCCGACTGCAGTGTTGGTCTCCCCCTCAGGGTGCCCATCCCGAGCCCGCCCGCCGGCGGGTTGTTCAGCGGGAGGAACAATAGCAGGATATTGCGCTGCCGGTCAAGACCCGTGCAGCGGCCCAAGCCCTCTCCAGGCAGACTCCTCAGAGGACGGGGGAGCCGGGGGGGACGGGTTTTTCGGGGACGACGAGGGTGACGTCGGTTGCGGAGCCGACGGCCAGGATCATGCCCTCGGAGAGTATTCCGCGGATGAGCGCGGGCTGCAAGTTCGTAACGCAGATCAGTTGCTTGCCGACCAGTTGTTCGGGCTGATAGACATTGCCGACGCCCGCGATGGTAGTGCGGGTGTGGCCGCCGATGTCGAGGGTGAGTTTGAGCAGTTTATCGGTTCCGGCCACGCGCTCGGCGGCGGTTACCTGTGCGACCTTGAGTCCGAGGTCGTGGAAATCCTGGATGGTTGGCATCGTTGTCTCCTCTTCTGGCACTTATGCGTGCCGCCTACAGCACCGGCTGTCATTCTGAGCCCTTCGTCTGTCACACTGAGCCATTCCTCTGTCATTCTGATCCCGTCGGCCGACGGGCGAAGAATCTCATTTGACTCAGGACAAACTTCGGCAAGCGCCTGCTGCTGCCATTCGGCATGAGATTCTTCACTGCGTCCGCCCGCTGGCGGACTCCGTTCAGAATGACAGATGGGCGCATGGGCATTACAGGCGGCATGTTGAGCATGACTTCGATGAGCACGACGAGCAGGCGGAGGAAGTGGAAGGAGCGGAAGAAGTAGGAGAAGTAGAAGAGGCGTGGACGGCGAAGGTTGACATCAGGCGTGTGATGTGGTCGCCCGAGCACGATGGGCAGTGCAGGCCATCGCCGTCCGCCTTCGCGGCAGACGGACTGCCGCTTCGGCCTTCGTCCCGATTCATCGGGACTTCGGCGGAGTGGGCTCGGCGGACTTCGCTGCTGCCCATGCGGCAAAGGGTTTCGAATTTCTCTCCGCAGTCCTTGCAGCGAAACTCGTAGATCGGCATTGCTGCTATCCAAAATGAGTCTAGCAGCGGGCGCGCTGGATGTCAACGGCAGACGGTGGGGCGTCAGCCCGGTCCGATCGCGGTGCACTGCACAGGTTGGAAACCTGTGCTACCATCTGTTGCGGTATCCCATGGACAGGTTGGAAATCCGCCAGCTGGCGGATGCCACGTTCCTTCACCCCCACTGCGGCCTCCCCCATCGAGCGGGAGGATGACGCCTCGCGTTCGGCAGGAGTGCCAGTCATGAGACAACCACCAAGCTAGCGAAGCAGGGAAAGGTTACATCCGGAAGAACCGCGACGGGAAACGAGCCGGGGGCCCACACGCCTATCAGACATAGCGCAACGGTGACGAAGAGGATCGCTTTGATGTGCTGTGTCGCGTATCTGCTGAGGGGCACGCCCGCCGCTCTCCGCGGCTCACCAGGTCCACTTGTAGCCGATTCCGCGTGGGGAGATAACGAGGGCCCGGTTGGTGAAGTGCTTGGCCGTGAAGTATCCGAGCGCCGCACCCCCGACTACGTCGTGCCAGTGGTGCGCCCCGACATCCATTCTGGACCAGGCTATGATCGTCGCCGCTCCATAGGCAGGCCACTTATAGTGGGGCTTGTAGTCGGCGAGCACGGTGGCCATGGCAAACGCTGCCGAGGCATGGCCGCTGGGGAAACTGGTGGGCGGCCCACCGTAGGGCCGCTTCTCGCGTACAGCCTGCTTGAGGACTTCCGTGAAAAGGGCTGTTGCTACAAGGGCTTTTGCTCCCTGGATGATCTCGGGCTTCGCCGCCTTCCGGTTGGAAAGCAGGGAGAGCTCCCCGATGACGAGGAAGGGACCTATCGCTTTCGAGGCAGAAGTGGCAAACCGATCCTCGAAGGGAGCGCCGCAACAGGCCTGCTGCGCCGCCATGGTGAGAACGGCCACTAGCATTGCCAGCAGGCACGGTCTTGTTCGCATATTGAAAGGCCCTCGAGTCTCTCGCCGCAGTCCCTGCAGCGGAACTCGTAGATCTGCATTCTGCTATCCCAAATGAGCCTAGCAACAGAGGCGCTGGATGTCAATGGCAGGTGGCTGTTGACTGGCGGCACCCCGACGCCTGGCGCTGGCTTGCACGGGTTGGAAACCCGTGCCACCAGGCGGGTGGTGGTCTTGCCAAGGGGGAGGGGGTTGTGATAGACTTGGGCGTCTCCCCGGGCTTGCAGAGTTGCAGGCCCGGGGCGAGAGGGCGTCTGGCGCGCGCCGGCTGTGTGCGGCTGCGCGGGCCTGAATAAACCCGGAGAGCAATCATCGGGAGGTAAGTGTGGCACTGGTGAATATGAAGGACTTGCTGGAGGCGGGAGTTCACTTCGGGCACCCGACGCGCAGGTGGCACCCGAAGATGAAGAAGTTCATCTACGGGGGGCGCAACGGGATTCATATCGTTGACCTGCATCAGAGCCTGAAGAAGATAGATGAGGCATACAGGTTCGTGCGCGACCTGGCGACGGCTGGGGGCACGGTCCTGTTCGTGGGGACGAAGCGACAGGCGCAGCAGGCGGTGCAGGAGGCGGCGCAATCGTGCAACATGTTCTGGGTGACGCATCGGTGGCTGGGCGGGCTATTGACCAATTTCCGAACGATCCGCGAGCGGGTGGACCGATTGAGGGAACTGCGCCGGATGCGCGATGAGGGGATGTTCGAGTTGCTGCCCAAGAAAGAGGTCGCCCGGCTGACGGATGAAATGGGGAAGTTGGAAAGGGTCTTCTCGGGGATCGAGGGGATGGAGCAACTGCCGGGCGCCGTTTTCATAGTGGACGTGAAGAGGGAACGCATCGCGCTGCTGGAGGCGCGCAGGATGGGGATCCCGACGGTGGCGGTGGTGGACACGAACTGCAACCCGGATGAGGTTGACTACCCGATACCGGGGAATGACGATGCGATTCGAGCGATCAAGTTGCTTGCGACGAAGATGGCGGACGCGGCGCGCGACGGGCTGGCGATGAAAGCGGTGGTGGCAGGCGAAGCGCCGCTGCCGCCGCCAGCGGAGCCTGTGGTGATCGAGCCGCAGCCCACGATGGAGGAGGTGCTGGCGCAGGCCGAGATGGTGCCGGCAAAGGCCGCGGAGGAAGTGCAGGAGGAAAAGCCTGCCGAGGCTGAGGAACCAGCCGCCGAGCCTGAGGACCGCTACCGCAAACTGGCCAAGGAACTGGGCGCGATGGAAGAGGAGGAGTAGCCGCCGCGATGGGCGAGAAAGCAGAGAACATTGCCGTTACAGCCGAGATGGTGAAGGAACTGCGCGAGCGCACGGGCGCAGGGGTGATGGACTGCAAGCACGCGCTTCAGGAGACGGGGGGAGATATGGCGAAGGCGCGAGACTGGCTTAGGGAACACGGGATCGCGCGCGCCGAGAGAAGAAGCGGCAGGGCCACCGCGGAAGGGACGATGGGATGCTACGTGCACGCGGGAGGCAAGATCGGGGTGCTCGTCGAGGTGAACTGCGAGACGGATTTCGTCGCGCGCACGCCGGAGTTTCAAGATTTCGCGCACGAGGTGGCGATGCAGGTGGCGGCGCAGCATCCTCAATATCTGCGTCGGGAAGACGTGCCGGAGGCGGTGATCGAGAAGGAGAAATCGTTCTACCGGGCGGAGGTGGAGCAGGCAAACAAGCCGCCGCAGGTGGTGGAGCGGATAGTGGAGGGCAAACTGGATGGTTTTTTCCAGGACGTATGCCTGCTCGAGCAGCCTTTCATCCGCGACCCCGACAAGACGGTCGAGCAGTTGATGAAGGAAGTGGCAGCGAAGGTCGGGGAGAATATGAGGATCAGGCGTTTCGTGCGGTTTCAGGTGGGCGAGGCAATCGAGGACGAGCAAGGCGGGGGCACGGGTGGCGCAGCCGAAGTATAAACGAGTTCTGCTGAAGTTGAGCGGCGAGGCTTTCAGCGGGCCGCAGGGGGCCATTGACCCTGAAGTCGTTCACGCCTTGGCGCAGGAACTCAAGGAAGTCGCCGAGATGGGAGTGCAACTGGCGATCGTCGTCGGGGGCGGCAACATCCAGCGCGCGCGCACCGGGACAAAGCAGGGGATCGAGCGCACGCAGGCGGATTACATGGGCATGCTGGCGAGCGTGATCAATGCGCTTGCGCTGCAGAGCGCGATCGAAACGCTGGGCCTGGAAACTCGGGTGATGACGGCCATTCGCATGGACGAGGTTGCGGAACCGTACATTCGCCGGCGCGCGATCAGGCATCTGGAGCGGAACCTGGTGGTGATCTGCGCGGCGGGGACTGGAAACCCTTACTTCACGACCGACACTGCGGCTGCGCTGCGGGCGGCGGAGGTGGGGGCGGAAGTGCTGCTGAAGGGTTCGACGGTTGACGGGATTTACGACCGCGACCCGCGGCTCGATGCGAACGCGAAGAAGTTGACCGAACTGGATTACATGCAGGCGCTTACCCTGGACCTGAAGGCGATGGATGCGACCGCCATCTCGCTGAGCAGGGAAACGGGGACGCCGATCGTGCTGTTCGACATCCGCGAGCGGGGCAATGTGAAGCGCGCAGTGCTGGGCGAAAAGATCGGCAGCCTGGTGTCGTCGCTGGCCGGGCCGGGGCAGGGGAAGAAGCAAGATGGTTGACCGGGTGCTGGCTGACGCAGAGGAACGAATGAAGCACGCCGTGGAGGCATTCCGGCGCGAGTTGGCCTCGATTCGCACGGGCAGGGCGAATCCGGCTTTGCTGGACAGGATCAGCGTGGACTACATGGGGGCGATGACGCCGTTGAAGCAGGTGGCGACGATTTCGGTGCCGGAGAGCAGGCTGCTGGTGATCGTGCCGTGGGACAAGAGCCTGATCGGGCCGATCCGCAATGCGATAACGCAGTCTGACCTGGGGCTGAACCCGCTGAGCGATGGGCAAGTGCTGCGGCTTCCGATTCCTGCGCTGACGGGGGAGCGAAGGAGGGAACTGGCGCGGGTGGTCGGCAAGAAGGCCGAGGAGGGCAAGGTTGCGGTCCGGAACGTGCGCAGGGATGCGGTGGAGTCTATGAGGAAGCAGCAGAAGGCGCACGAGGTTTCCGAGGACGATGTGAAGCGCGCGCAGGACCGCCTGCAAAAGATCACCGACAAGTATATCGGCGAGGTTGATAAACTCCACGACGCCAAGGTCGCGGAGGTGATGGAGTCCTGAGAGCCTATCCGAAGAATGAGAGCCTCACGAAGATGTCATTCTGAGTCCCGATCCGCCAGTCCGCCAGCTGGCGGACGGATCGGGACGAAGAATCTCATTGCCTACCCGCTATCCGGTGAAACCTTGTGCAGTATTGTGAGACCCTTCGTCCGTCCGTCAGCCGACGGACGGACTCAGGGTGACAGGCGAAGGGGTTTCCAGGGCAGGCTCTAAGACGCGGCGGGCCTGGGCAGGCCCGCCCTACAGCAGGGGCGGGGGTGGGATGGGTAGATGACACAATCGTCTTCAGAGACAACCGCAGGCCCGAAACATGTGGCCATCATTATGGACGGCAATGGCCGCTGGGCCAAGGAGCGCGGGCTTGCGCGCATCGAGGGCCACCGCGCGGCGACAGATGCGATCCGATCTGCGATCGAGGCCTGTCCGCCGCTGGGCGTCGAGGTGCTCACGCTGTACACATTCTCGGTCGAAAACTGGCGCCGGCCCAGGCACGAGATCGAGGCATTGATGGTGCTGATAGAGGAGAACCTGCGCCGCGAGATTGACGAGTTGAACGAGAAGGGGGTGAGCGTTCGGGCGATCGGTAGGCTGCACGAATTGCCTGCATCGCTTCAGGCGGAGTTGAAGCGCTCGCGAGAGATGACGCGCGATAACCGGTGGCTGCGCCTTTACCTGGCGCTGAATTACGGAGGCAGGGCGGAGATCGTGGACAGCATTTCTGCGATTGTGCGCAAGGTGCAGCAGGGCGAAGTGCGCGTGGAAGATGTCAATGAGGAGATGGTTGCTGGTCATCTTTATGATCCCGACATGCCGGACCCTGACCTTCTCATCCGGACTGCGGGCGAGATGCGGATCAGCAACTACCTGTTGTGGCAGATCGCATACAGCGAGATCTGGGTGACGCCCGTGCTGTGGCCGGACTTTCGCGGGGAACATCTGGAGCAGGCGATCAGCGATTACCGCAAGCGCACGCGCAAGTTCGGCGGCCTGACGGAATACGGGTAGGGCTTTGGAGACACAGCCGGGGGCGGCTGTGCCACATTAAAGGTGGCGGGCCTGGGCAGGCCCGCCCTACAGGACCTTGCTATATTCCAGGCTGCTGCATCTCGTTGGCGATGGTGTAGTGGAAGCCGTACTCGAGGGCCTTGCGGGGGAGCGAGCGCTCTACTTCGGCAATGATCTCCGGCGGGATGCCGAGTTCATCTGCGCGCCAGCGCAATCCGACGCGGTCCATGAGGGCGGCGATGCTGTTCTGATCCTGGCCCTGATGTCCGCTCATCACCCAAATCCCAAGGCCCACCAGTTCGCCATGCAGCATCTTGAGCGACGGCGGAAGCAGGGGCTCGATCGTGTAGGCGAAGAGGTGCTCGGAACCCTCCTCCGGCCGCGAACTGCCTGCCTGGTCGCACAACTGGACCTCGCGCCTTAGGCCGGCGAGCAGCGTCTTGAGACCGGCGCTGGTGTCGGGGGGGCAAGCCGTGTCGAGCAGCGCGAGGGCCTCCGCAGCAATGCGCTCATCGAGGGTCTCACCCGTCCGCTCGTGTGCGAGGCGCCAGTCCCACACGGCGGTGTAGATGGAAAGCACATCGCCCCAGCCAGCGGCGTTGTGAGTCGGCGGCGCGGAGAGGAGGATGTCTTCGTGAATGACGACCTCGTCGGGCGCCTTGGTCGGCACGTAAACCACCCGGCCGCCGACGCGGACTGCGGCGCCGGGGACAAGCGGGGCATCCACGGAAAGGATGGCCGGCACGGCCACAACCCGCGCGCGGCAGCGCTGGCCGACGAACTTGGCAACATCAATCGCCTGCCCTCCGCCGAAGCCATAGACAACGTCGGCCTGCAGGGCGCCAAATCGGGAGAGGAGATGATCGAGGTCGGTGGTGTGCACGAAGTGAACCTGGGGGGCGGTCGCTGGCAGACGGTCGGAGTAGCGCGACCAGACTTCCTCGGTGGTGAACACGATCTCGCGCGATCGAGCCATTGCGCGGGGATAGTAGCAAGGCGCGATGGCGAGCGCAACAGGGCGGTAGAGGGAACCATTGCCCCGCACCCTCACCGTTGGCCGGGCAGGCGTCGCGTAGACAGGCGTTCACCCTCACCCTACCCCTCTCCCATCGAGGGAGAGGGGAGGCTCTTGGAGCGACTGCGGCGCATGTGACTCCTGTCCCCCCGAGCACGGCAGGGGCAGCCGGTGGGCGGCGGTGCGATCAGGTTCGATTGTGGGGCAGCCACCCTTCGTCCGCCGGTCGGCTGACGGACTGGCGGATCAGGGCAGGCGGGGGGCTGCCCCTACGATCCCGTTACAGGGATTGCGGGGTCGGGCGGCGAAAACGAGGAGGCTGGGTGAGGGAGGAGGACGATCATGGCGATTGAGCGGGGAGCGATGGCGAAGCGGTTTCGCCGGGTGCACCTTGATTTTCACACGCCGGAGTTCGTGCCGGGGGCGCTGGAGAAGTTCGATGCGCAGGCTCTGGCGGAGACTCTGGCGAAGGCGAAAGTGCAGGTAGCGAACTTCTTCGCGAAATGCCACTATGGGAACGCCTATTATTTCACCAAGGTGGGACACCGGCACGCCGCGCTGAAGCGCGACATGGTGGCGGAGTTTCTGCAGGCGGCGCACGAGCGCGACATCGCCGTCGGGATTTACTATTCGCTGCTGGTTGACGATCGCGCCTGCCGGGAGAATCCCGACTGGGAATGGCGCAGGGCCGACGGAAGCCCGGCGGGCGGCACGTTCCGGCAGCCGTGCATATCGAGCCCCTACATCGAGGAACTCGTGCTGCCGCAGATCAGGGAACTGCTGACCGGCTACCCGATTGACGGGTTGTGGTTTGATTTCACTCTTGCTCCCTATTGCGCGTGCCAGTATTGCCAGCGGGCGTTCAGGGTGGAGACGGGGAAGGCGCTTCCGAGGGGGCCGGGCGAGAGCAACTGGGATGAATACAGGTCATGGCGGACGGGGCAGAGTGCGCTGCTGCTGCGGCGCATCAGGCGCATGGCCGACCAGTTGAAGCCGGGCACGCAGTTGTGCGGGAACTGGGCCTACACGACGCGCCAGCCCGAGCCGGTTCCCGTTGACAGCGTTACGTATTTGACTTGCGATCCGCCGACGACGGAACTGGGCCAGGTGAATTTCTCCTTCGAGGGCCGCTACCAGGCCTGCACGGGGATGGCGTATGAGTTGATCACGACCAGATTCCACGAAGGTTGGGGGGACTGGACATGGAGGCCCGCCGAGATGCTGAAGGCGGAGATGGCGGCGATCCTTGCGGCGGGGGGGAGATGCTGTATCGGGGACCAGATTTACCCGGACGGGACGGTCGAGCCCGCGGTGTATGACACGATCGGGGAGGTTTTCTCGTTCGTCGAGGAGCGCGAGGCGGCGTGCGAGGGAACGGAGAGCGTGGCGTGCATCGCGGTGTTGAACGGGGCGGCGAACCTGTGGCGCGAGCATGGGGTGGGGTCATCGTATGATGGGCTGGAAAATCTGCGGGGCTGCCACCTGGCCCTGGCGCAGAGCGGGGTGCAGTTCGACATTTTGAATGAGGATGCGCTCGTTGCGCGGCTGGGGGAGTACCGCGCGGTGGTGCTGCCTGACCAGGGAACGCTGCGGGCGGATGTCGTTCAGGCGATTGCCAGGTTCGTTTCGGAGGGCGGGGCGCTGCTGGCTACGCATCGGTGCGGCGCGGTGGACGAGAGCGGGCGGTTGGCGAAGGAGCCTGCGCTCGCGAAGGTGCTGGGGATCGAGTATCGAGGCCTGAGTTGCTATTCGAACTGTTACATCGTGTGCGATGACCGCAACTTGCTGGCGGGGATGCCCGCGATGCCGATCCTGGTGAAGGGGGCGAGCGCCCTGGTTGCGCCGGTAACGGCAAGGCCGCTGGCGCGGCTGGTGAATCCGATCACCGAGAACGCGCCCGGGCGATTCATCTCGCACAGGCAAGCGCCGCCTGGGCAGGACAGCGGGCTTGCGGCGATCACATACGAGGAATTCGGAAAGGGGAGGGCGATCTATGTCGCGCCGGACATATTCGGCGCGTTCTGGCGCACGAACGACCCGCGGCTGCGGCGACTGGTTCGCAACCTGTTGAATGTTGCGATTGACAGGAAGTTGCTGGCGGTTGAAGGGCCGCCGTCGCTGGAGGTCTCGCTGCGCAGGCGAGGGAGCGATTGGTTCGTGCACCTGGTGAACCACCACGAGGAAAAGAGGATGGGCGGCGTGCCGACGCTCGAGCGAATGCCTCTCGTGACTGATGTTGGGGTGGAGATCAATCCAGGCGAAGGGATGCGGGCGAAGTCGGTTGTCCTGCTGCCGGAGAATGCGCCACTGGACTTCACGCAAGAGGGGGGCAAGTTATCGTTCGTCGTGCCGCGCGTGCACATCCACGCGATCGCGCGCATCACGTTCGCCTAGGGCACGTGGCGGCAGCAGGCGCGCCGCAGGATGCGCCAGTGCGTCGGCATGGTATAGGAGGCCGGAATGAATGCAGTGGTGAGGGCATGGCGAGAGGAAGCGCCGGTGTGCGTGGCGCACCGGGGCGGATATGGCCTGGCTCCTGAGAACACGCTTGCTGGTTTCGCCAACGCGATCAGACTGGGCTGTTCCTGGGCGGAACTGGACGTGCGCGCGACCAGGGACGGCTCGCTTGTCGTGATTCACGACCCAACGGTTGATCGAACCACAGACGGGAGCGGACCGGTTGCAGAGTTTACCCTGAGGCGGTTGAAGAAACTGGACGGCGGGTCAAAGTTCTCCAGGAAATTCGCGCGGGAGCGGATTCCCACTTTCGGCCAGGTGCTGCGACTGGTGCGCGGCAAGTTGGGCCTGCTGGTCGAGCTGAAGGTGAAGGGCGTTGAACGACAAGTTGTGGCGGCGCTGAGGAAGGCGCGAATGGACAGGAACGTGATCATCATTGCCCATGATCTCCAAGGCCTGATGCGCGTAAAACGCTTGGCAAGCCATATCGCAACGGGCTTGCTTTCCTCCTCTCTGCGCCCGACGGAGGCGCCAGGCCCTCTGATAGCAAGTGCGCGCAGGATCAGGGCGTTTCTGGTGCCTGCGCGCCTGGACGTTACAGCAGAGGGGATTGAAGAGGCGCACGCTGGAGACTTGGTGGCTGTCAGCGAGCCGGCAGAGGACCCGGAGGTCATGGAGCGCCTGCTCGCCTTGGGGATAGATGGAATCGTAACTGCCAGGCCTGATATCCTCCTCAAGGTACTGCGAAGGCGCAGGCGGGGGTCTCCACAGGGGTAACCGCTAACTCGCACTATTCATGAAGGTCTGCGTGATGCCGCGGGTCTTAGGAGATGGGTCCCCCTCACCCCACCCTCCCCCATCCGCCGGCTGGCGGAGGGGGAGGGGGTGAGACACGCTGCAGTGGTGCAAGAGCCCCCCCCCTCTCCCTGGATGGGAGAGGGGCAGGGTGAGGGTGAACCCGGCTGAAGCACAGCCCAGCGATCATCGGCCAAGCACTAAACTCCGAAGCAAATGGGATTCTTCATCCGTCCGTCGGCTGACGGACGGATTCAGAATGACACATGCGGTCAGGGGGGGACGAGGCGCATCAGTTCTTCGGAGGCGGGGCGGTAGCGCGAGTCGTTTTTGAGGGCGCGGGAGAAGTAGTCGGCGGCAGCGCGGGCGTCGCCCATGTCGCGGCACACGACGCCGAGATGGTATAGCAGTTCGGGCTGCCGGGGGTCGAGCCTGACTGCGCGTTCGAGCAATTCCCTCGCCTGGCGCAGATGGCCCAGGCGGTAGTGTGCCCAGCCTAGGCTGTCAACGATGATGCCCTCGTTTGGCGCCAACTCGACGGCGCGTTCGAGCAGGCGCAGAGCAGTGCGCAGGTGAAGGCCGCGGTCGGCGGCGATATACCCGAGTTCGTTGAGCGCCATCGGATCGTCGTAGTGAACGCGCAGCGCCTCCGCCAGCACGGCTTCCGCTTCGCGCGAGTTGCCGGTGCGCTCGAGGCAGAAGATGAGGGCGAGGCGGACGGTGACCGGCTGTTGTGGGACCCGGGCGCGCGCCTTCTCGAGATGCGTGATTGCATCGCGGCACATGTGGACATCGTAGTAGGCCAGGCCAATGCGCGCCTCGACGTGGGCCGATGGGTTTTCGTGCAGGGCCTTGCGGAAAGCCTGGCGGGCAGTGCGCGGCCGGCCGTTTTCGAGCGCTTCACTCCCGTTCTTCAGGTAGTCCTCTGCGGCGATGGTGCGCCAGAAGTTGCAGCCTGATGCGGCCAGTAGAAGGCCAAGGACGAGGGTCCATTCAGTTGTCCGTAAAATTATACGTGTGGGGGCTGACTGCGGCATTTTCACAGTGATTCTGCAGGCGGGCCTGAGAGCCTTCCGGGGCGCTCACGGGGCGGAGAAATAGAGGCGAAAAAAGGCTTGAGCGAGCGGTCATTTTCTGGTATAATAGGCCCGCTATCTTGGGCCTTCGGCGGCCTTCCCCCCCTGGCTGGCAGAGGGCCTAAAAAGGCACTAGAAATCGCACAAGAACGTCGCAGCAAGAAACGGAGGAATCACCCCGTGGCAACGCAGACTGCTCCCAGCGGTAAGCGCGAGGCATACGATGCAAAGCAACTGCAGGTGCTGAAGGGGTTGGAGGCGGTTCGCAAGCGGCCCGCGATGTATATCGGGGACACATCGGTGCGGGGGCTGCATCATTTGGTCGTCGAGGTCGTTGACAACAGCATTGACGAGGTGCTTGCGGGTTATTGCACCAAGATTGATGTTGCACTGCACGCCGATCATTCGATCACGGTGGAGGACAACGGGCGCGGGATCCCGGTTGACATCCACCCGGAGGTGAAGAAGCCGGGGGTCGAGGTAGCGATGACGATGCTGCACGCGGGCAGCAAGTTCGGGGGCGGGGGATACAAGGTCGCGGGCGGGCTGCACGGGGTCGGGCTGAGCGTGGTGAACGCGCTCTCGGAATGGTTCGTCGTGAGGGTTGCGCGCGACGGCAAGTTGTTTGAGCAGAGATACAAGCGCGGCGACGCGGTGACGCCACTGAAGGTAGTCGGGAAGTCCAAGCACACGGGAAGCATCCAGACGTTCAAGCCGGACCCGAAGGTTTTCGAGACGACGGAGTTTCACCCGGACCTGATCACCGCGCGCCTTCGGGAACTGGCTTACCTGAACAAGGAAGTTACGATCACTTTCAAGAACGAGATCACCGGCGACCAGGAGCAGTTCCATTACAAGGGCGGGATTGCGGCGTTCGTGGAGCACCTGAACAGGGCGCGCGAGCCGATACACCGCGTCGTTTATTTCAACCGCGAGCGCGACGGGATGCAGGTGGAGATCGCGCTGCAATACAACAGCGGCTACCTGGAGAGCATTCACTCTTACGCCAACAACATCCACACGGCGGAGGGGGGGACGCACCTTTCCGGTTTCAAGACCGCGCTTACGCGCGGGTTGAACAACTACGCGCGGAAGGCAAACCTGCTGAAGGAGAAGGACGCGAACTTCAGCGGGGAGGATGTGCGCGAAGGGCTGACGGCCGTGATCAGCGTGAAGTTGATGAACCCGCAGTTCGAGGGGCAGACGAAGACGAAACTGGGCAACAGCGAGGTGGAGGGGCTGGTCAACTCGATAGTGGGGGAGGGGCTGGGGGAATACCTGGAGGAGAATCCATCGGTCGCGCGGCGGATCGTTGACAAGGCGGCCACTGCGGCGCGGGCGCGAGAGGCAGCGCGCAAGGCGGCCGACCTGATCAAGCGAAAGGGCGCGCTGGAGAGCAGCGGGCTGCCCGGGAAACTGTGGGACTGCTCGGAGCGCGACCCGGAGAAGTGCGAGTTGTTCGTCGTGGAGGGGCAATCCGCGGGCGGCAGCGCAAAAGAAGCGCGCGACAGCAAGTATCAGGCGGTGCTTCCTATTCAGGGCAAGATCCTGAACGTCTATAAATACCGCGAGGACAAGGCGCTGGCAAACAGGGAGATTGTGGCGCTGGTCAGCGCGCTGGGAACGGGGATCTGCCGGTCGGAGGGAAACGGGGGCAACGGGGACAACGACAACGGCAATGCGCGCGCGGAGCATTTCGACCTTTCGCGCCTGCGCTACCACCGGATCATCATCATGACGGACGCGGATGTTGACGGGGCGCACATCCGGACGCTGCTGCTGACGTTGTTCTACCGCTACATGCGCCCGGTGATCGAGCACCGGCACGTATTCATTGCGCAGCCGCCGCTATACAGGGTGCGGGCGGGGAAGGAAATGCGCTATGCATATTCCGATCCCGAACTGCAGCGCGTGCTGAAGCAGATGAACGCGAAGAACCCGGAGATCCAGCGCTACAAGGGCCTGTCGGAGATGGACGCCGACCAACTGGCAGATACGACGATGGACCCGAAGAACCGGACGCTGAGGCGCGTGGACATCGAGGACGCAGTTGCTGCCGACGAGATATTCTCGACGCTGATGAGCGATGCGGTGGAGCCGCGCCGCGAATTCATCTCGAAATACGCGAAGGAAACGAAGAACCTGGATATTTAGGGGAGCGTCACGGGGCGCACGGCCAGAGGCAGCGTCCTTGGGCGCGAGGAGGGTGAAACATGATGGGGACGGCCGCGCAACTTGAGCGGGTGCTATCAGAGCTGCAGAAGAAGTTAGAGCAGTATCAGACCAAACATCTCAACGAAGCAAATACCAAGGCGGTCTTCGTTCATCCGCTCCTCGCTGCACTCGGGTGGCAGGTCGGAGACTTGGATGCGGTAGAGGAACAGTTCCCCGTTCCAGGGGGGACGTTCGTTGATTATGCTTTGAAGATAGACGACGCACCGGTGGTATTCGTCGAGGCGAAACCACTACAGGAAGCCCTCGACGATCCGAAATGGATCGCCCAGACGATCAACTACGCTCACAACCAGGATGTTGATTGGTGTGTTCTCACTAACGGGGCTGAATGGAGGTGCTACAAAAGTAGCGAGAAGGGCAAGATGGAGGAAAAACTGCTCTTCCGCGCCCATGTGGCGCAGCCTGAAACGCGCAGCGATCTTGCCCTGCTGTCCAAAGACGGCGTGCCTCAGGCGCTAGAGCGTGAAGCAGAGCGGTGCTTCGTCTTAAGGAGGGTGAAGGACGCTCTCAAAGGCATCGTAACAGAGGCTCTCCAGGGGCTTGTGAGCTTGATTCGAAAGCGAGTTTCCGACACATCATCAAAGCAAATTCGCGCGGCGTTGGAGCGACTAGAGGTGGTAGAGGCTGACATACCACCACCTCCGCCCCCCAACGGGCCTGAGGGTCTCATCTCGCGGAGCGGCGCGTTACCCAATACTGCGGCGCTGCTACGCGAAGCCCATCGGGAGATTCATCGGCTGGGCAGCGACGTAACCTCAGCAACCAAAGAGCGCTACGTACGCTATTACCTGGACGGCAGGTCATTCTGCGCAATCAAACCCGGCCGCTCGATGCTATACGTCTATCTATACTTGCATCCAGTTGATCTGCGCGTGGGAGAAGGGCTGCGGGTCCGCGACATGACAGGGCCAGGTCGCCATCCCGCTGGCCCCACGCGCATCACCTACAGCAATCGGACGCAGACAGCCGAGGTCATGTCTGCCATCCGTGCGAGTTGTGACAGCGTCCGGGCTGCAGTTACTTCGGGGCCCGCCGACCAACGCGAGGAGCAGCGGCCTGAAGTCGCGTACAACCTGGAGAGCCTTCTGAAGCGCAGTCGGGCATCCGCGGAAGGCGAACGCTTGCTGCGCGCCATGGACCGCGCGATCATGGGGCTGGGGCCTGACGTAGTTGGCGAGGTCAAGAAGTGGTATGTGCGCTACGAAGTTGGTGGGAAGACCTTCGGGTCCGTCGTGCCATTGAAGTCCACTCTCCGCGCCTTCGTGTATGTGCCCCCGAGCGAGTTGCCTGGTGCTGTGGATCAAACGCTCGTGAGAGATGTGTCGGGCGTCGGTCACTATGGAGTCGGCGACACGGAGATAAGATGTGCAGACCATTCTGAGCTCGATTCCGCTGTGACTGCGATGCGCGCGAGTTACGAGAAGGTTCGCGGGAGTGCGTAGACGGGTGGCAACCACACGGGTGATCTGTGGAGGCGGCCTGAAGTGATTGTTGCGATAGCGCAGTTGGCGGTCGCTGCTGTGGTTGCGGCTGCAACCATAGTGCTAGCCATCGCGACTTGGCGTTACGCGGTCAGCGCAGCAGAGACCGTCAAGGCGATGCGCGAGCAGCAAATCGCGTCCATGCGACCGGTACTTGTCGTCGCCGGGCGCCCGGAGGATTGGGTAGTGGTCAACGTTGGGAAGGGCCCGGCCGTCAATGGGCTGTATCGCTGTGACCCCCCCCAAGCCATACGCGAACTACATCACGCATGGGGTGGACCGGGTGCAGGTGGACCCCTTGGCGCCAGGCAGTCAGCACAGCCGTGCCGTGGCTTCCAGGGATCGTTTCATGGCTCCTGATGTGAAGGTTGACGTCCATGTTGAGCTGACTTATGAGAACTTGGCTGGCAGGAAATACTGGAGCCGACACTGCCCGAAGCAGGGTTGGCGGATCGGTCAGTGCGCACCGCCAGCCGATTTCGGCTGCCCCTGCGGCTTCACGTTCAACCAAGAGGCCTAGGTTGGCGATGAAGGGCAGACACGTAGGGGAGCAGCGTTGCTGCTCCCGCTGGTGGGCGGAGCGGCGCTCCGCCCCTACGGGTGTGTTTGTTGTTGTCACCCTGAGTCCCGATCCGCCAGCCCGCCAACCGGCGGGCGGACGGGACGAAGGGTCTCATTTGGAACGGGACCGGGGTGCGTCAGGGATGAGATTCTTCGTCCGTCGGCTGACGGACTCAGAATGACAGGATGCGGGACTGACGGACTCAGAATGAGAGCGGGCGGGTGGTGCGCGCGCCGCGGCGAATCGGGGCCGGCACTGGTAAGAGAGCAACGGAATGAAGGGCAGCCCTGAGGTTCAGGAGAGGATCAGGCAGATTGCGGAGGCGATCTGGCGCGAATACAAGCCGGAGACGATTATCCTGTTCGGGTCGTATGCCTACGGCGAGCCGACGGAAGACAGCGATGTTGACCTGCTGATCGTCAAGGAGACTGAGGAAGCGCCGGCGGAGCGGTGGATGACGGTGTGCAAGATCCTGCGCGAGCCGGCGCGAAAGATGGCAATCATGCCGCTTGTGTATCGGCCGGCGGAGCTCAGCCGGAGACTTGACATAGGCGACCTGTTCTTGCGGGAGGTGCTGCGGAGGGGGGAGGTGCTGCGTGGTTGAGACAAACGGCAACGTTGGGGCAATGATCGGAGACAGAGATGAGTGAGGCGACGGGGAAGGTTGCGCCGGTAGCGATCGAAGAGGAGATGAAGGAGTCGTACGTCTGGTACGCGATGAGCGTGATCGTGAGCCGGGCGCTGCCGGACGTGCGGGACGGGCTGAAGCCCTCGCAGCGGCGCATTCTTTATGCGATGCACCAGATGAACCTGGGCCCGACGGCGCAGCACCGCAAGTCGGCCGGGATCGTCGGGCAGACGATGCAGAATTTCCACCCGCACGGGGACGAGGCGATCTACCCGACGCTGGTGCGCATGGCGCAGCCGTGGAACATGCGCTACCCGCTGGTTGACCCGCACGGCAACTTCGGGAGCGTTGACGGAGACCCGCCGGGGGCCATGCGTTACACGGAGGCGCGGCTTTCGCAGGTGGGGGCGGAGATGCAGGCCGATATTGAGAAGAACACGGTTGACTTCGTGCCCAACTTCGACGGGCGCGAGATGGAGCCGGTTCTGCTGCCGGGGCGATTCCCGAATCTGCTCTGCAATGGCAGTTCGGGGATCGCGGTTGCGATGGCGACGGAGATGCCGCCGCACAACCTGAACGAGGTTGCGGATGCGTGCGCGCTGCTGATTGACAATCCCGACGCCGAACTGAAGCAGGTGATGAAGGTCTTGCCGGGGCCGGATTTTCCGACCGCCGGCATCATACTTGGGACGAAGGGGATCAAGGACGCATACAGCACGGGCAAGGGGCACATCACGATGCAGGCGCGCTCTGTGATCGAGCCGATCGAGGGAGGCAAGAGCGCGATCATCGTCACGGAACTTCCGTATCAGGTGAACAAGGCGAACCTGGTCGAGGGTATCGCAAACCTGGTGCGCGACAAGAAGATCGAGAGCATCTCGGCGATTCGCGACGAGACCGACCGGACGGGGATGAGGATAGTGATCGAACTGAAGCGGGATGCGAACCCGCATCAAGTGCTTGCCTCGTTGCACAAGCATACCGCGATGCGCACCACATGCAACGTGATCATGCTGGCGCTGGTGGGCGGGTTGCCGCGCACGCTCACCTTGCTGGACCTGCTGCGCCACCACGTCGAGAGTCGCAAGGAGGTGATCACGCGGCGCACGCGGTTCGAACTGAAGCGCGCGCAGGAGCGGGCGCACATCCTCGAGGGATACCGGATCGCGCTGCGGCACCTGGACGCGGTGATCCAACTGATAAAGGAATCGCGCACGCCGCAAGAGGCGCGCGAGGCCTTGATGAAGCGCTACAAACTGAGCGAGCGGCAGGCGCAGGCGATCCTGGAGTTGATGCTGCAGCGCCTGACGGGCATGGAGCAGAAGAAAGTCCAGGAGGAATACCAGCAGGTCATCCAGCAGATCGCTGAACTCGAAGACATACTCGCGAACCCGCGGCGCGTGCTGGCGCTGATCAAGGAGGAGTTGAAGGACCTCAAGAAGCGCTTCGGCGATGAGCGCAGGACCCGCATCCACGCGGAGGAGGCTGAGGAGATCGCGGTCGAGGACCTGATCGCTGAAGAGGACATGATAATCACGGTTACGCGCGACGGATACGCGAAGCGCCTGCCGGTGGACACCTACCGCACGCAGGGGCGGGGCGGAAAGGGAGTGATCGGGCTCACGCCCAAGGAACAGGATTCGGTGGACCACCTGTTCGTTGCGAGCACGCATCACACGATCTTGTTTTTCACGAACAAGGGGAGAGTCCATCGGCTGCGCGCTTTCGAGGTTCCGGCGGCGAGCAGGCAAGCGCGCGGGATGGCGATCGTGAACCTGATCCACATCGAGCCGGGAGAGCAGGTTACCGCGACGCGCACGGTGCGGGGATTTTCGGACAAGCAGTTCCTGGTAATGGGCACGAAACAGGGGATGGTCAAGAAGACGCAACTGTCCGCGTATGAGACCAGGATGAAAGGCGGGATCTTCGCGATCAACCTGCGCAAGGGCGATGAGTTGAAGTGGGTAAAGGTAACCGATGGGAAGCAAGACCTGATGATGGCGACGCGCAGGGGGATGGCGATACGGTTCCAGGAGAAGCAAGTTCGTCCGATGGGCCGCACGGCGACGGGGGTGCGCGCGATCAGGCTGCGAAAGGGCGACGAGGTGGTGGCGATGGAGGTCGTGCAGAAAGGCGCGGACCTTCTGGTGGGGAGCGAGAACGGTTTCGGAAAGCGCACGCCGCTGAACGAATATCGGCCGCAGGCGCGCGCGGGCATCGGGCTGAAGACGATGAATGTAACCACGAAGACGGGGCCGGTGGTGGACATGAAAGTTGTGCGCGATGATGACGACGTGCTGGTAATAACCACCGGCGGACAGATGATCCGCCAGCCGGTGGCGCAGATACGCCGCACGGGCCGCGCTGCGCAGGGGGTGCGGCTTATCAGGCTGGAGGAGAAGGACAAGTTCGCGGCGCTCGCGCGCGTCGTGCGGCACGAGGAGGAGGAAGCGGATGCAGGAGCGCCGCTTCGAAATCCTTGACCACACCGCCGACGCAGCGATACGCGCCTACGGGCAGAGCGCCGAGGAACTTTTCGAGAATGCCGCGCAGGGCATGTTCGCCCTGATGTTCGACCTGGGCGAGATCCCCAAGACCGAGCGCCGCGTCTTCAACCTGCAGGCCGAAACTGCCGAGGACCTGCTCGTCTCGTGGCTGAGGGAACTTATCTTCTGTTTCGAGACGGAGCACATCGCATTTAGTGAGTTCCACGTGAGTTCGCTTTCATTGCCCGCAGATGGCAAGGCGGGTAGGATTGTAGGCGAGGCGGTGGGCGGCAACTGCTCGGATCTGATCCGACTGGGGGCGGCGGTGAAGGCGGTAACGTATCACGGGCTGCGCGTCGCGCGCGGCGAGTCGGGCGGCTGGGAAGTGGAGATCGTTTTTGATGTGTAGGGAGAGAGCGCGCGAAGACAAGGAGAATGTCTCGCACTGCTGGTCCGGCCCTGCCGGGCAGTCCCTGGCCAGGCAGGCGTATCCCCCTCCCCCCGCTGTGGGGGAGGGTTGGGGTGGGGGGGCAATGGTAGCACCCCGACACGTCGGGGTGCATGCACGGGTTGAAAACCCGTGCCACCCCCAGCTTCATCCTCCCCCATCAAGGGGGAGGAGATTCTTTCGCGCGCCAGAGTCGAATTATGAGACAGCCACCAAGGTTCGGCCCTACAGGTGGGCTTTTCTGGTTCTGGCGGTCGGTCTTGCGGTTCCGGGGTGGGCTGCGGTCGAACTGCGATCGGAGAGGATGGTTGGGCCGGGGGTGAAGTACGTCAGGCTATATCGCCCCGAGGGGCCGTGGGCGATACAGGTTCTGGAGATTGACACGAAGCAGAACTGCATATCGCTGGGCACGACGCTTGCGGGGGAGCGGATTCCGGGGCTGGAGCCGGTGAGCGCCAGCGCAGCGCGCGCGTCATCGGAACAACGCTACGCCGTAGCCGGCGTGAACGGCGACTACTTCGCGCGGAACCCGCTGGGTTTTCAAGGTGGGCCGCTGGGGTTCCAGGTGCTCGGCGGGGAGTTGATCACTACTCCCGCAGGGCGGTCGGCGCTGATAGTCAGGAGCGACGGCAGCATGAGCATCTGCAGGCCGGCACTCGAAGCGTCGGCAGCGGCCGGATCGGCGTCTTTCAAGATTTCCGCGATCAACCGCGCCGGCGCGGCGGGCGAGTTGGTTCTATACACGCGGCGGTTCGGCGTGGCAGTCGCCGGGCGGCAAGGGCTGATGGGCGCGGCGCTGCAGAAGGGCGATGAGCGCCTGAAGGCCGGGGCGTTCGAACTGCCGGTGGGCAGCGTGAGCGAGATCCCCGCCGGCATCGCGATCCCTGACAGCGAATGGCTCTTATGCGGCGATGGGGCGGCGGCGGATTTCCTGCGCGGCCTTGCGGTGGGGCAGAAGGTCAAGATCGTCCTGGGAATATCGTGCGCGGGAGAAGAGCGCAGCATCGCTGAGGCGATCGGCGGCGGGCCGGTGATATTGCGCGATGGCGCGGCGTGCATCGAGTATCAGCAGGAAAACTTCACAGCGTCGTTCGCGCAGCAGCGCCACCCGCGCACAGCGGTTGGCATTGACGGCCGCAGGCTCGTCCTCGTCGCCGTTGACGGCAGGCAGGAGCCATACAGCGTGGGCATGACGCTCGACGAACTTGCCGCGCTGATGCTCGAATTTGGATGCAAGGATGCGCTCAACCTGGACGGCGGAGGCTCCACGACGATCTGGGTGCGCGGCAAAGTTTCCAACTCGCCCTCAGATGGCACCGAGCGCGCGGTCGCCAATTCCCTGCTGGTGTTCAGCAGTGCGCCGGTAGGCCCGCCCGCCAGGCTGGTTATTGAGTCGTCCGAAATACGGACGATCGCCGGGCAGGCGGTTCCGCTTGCCTGGCATTTCGAGGATGAGAACTACAACCCGGTTTCAAGCACCGCCCGGCCGAAATGGGAAGCGGCGGGCATCGGCAAGGTGGATGATTCCGGCCGGTTCGTTGCGGATGCGACGCGTCCCCTTCCCGCGCGCGGCGCTGTTACTCCGCGGGCCTCGACAGGAACCATCACGGCTTCGGCGGCGGGCATGACTGCGACTGCACATGCGACGGTCTATGCGTCCGCTGCCGCGGTGCGCATCTTCCCGGCGAGCGCGTATCTCGAGCAGGGGCAAGTGCAGAAGTTCGCGCTCTTTGCGACGGATGAGAACGGCCTGCCGCTGACATTCGATCCGGCGAGCGTGAAGTGGGAAGGGTCGAGCATCGGGGAGTTCACGTCTCAGGGCGTTTTCCGCGCTGCCGGCGACGGGCGCGGCTGCGTGCGGGCGTGGCTCGGCGGCCAGTCTGCGAAGGCGGAGGTCGTGGTGGGGCGCACAGCGCAGGCCGCGCAGGCAATCGGGGTGGAGGATTTCGAGCGCGAGGGGAAGTGGTCATACTCCTCCTGGCCCAAGAACATCAAGGGGACGTTCGGTCGAATCGAGGGCGGCATGCAGGGGAAATGGGCGGGCCGCCTGGAATACGATTTCACGGGCGCGACGGTTTCGAGCGGGGCCTACGCGCACTTTGAGAAGGCCCTCGCTTCCGCGCCCTGCCCGGGAGCGCTCAGCGCCTGGGTGCGCGGCGACGGGAAGGGCCACTGGCTACGGGCGCGCCTTCACGACGACAGGGGCGAAAAGGTTGTGCTCGACCTGGCGCGCAGGATTGACTGGAAAGATGAATGGCGGCAAGTGAGGGCCCCGCTTCCGAGCGGGCGGAGCGGCCTGGTGCTGGATACGATCTACCTGGTTGAAACCGATCCGGCCCGGATGGACGCCGGGCGGATTCTGCTGGACAATATCGCGATTGAGACAGGGGAGATGAAATGAGCAAGAACGGCGCGGTTGCTATTGTCGCAGCGGCAGCGGCGGCAGCGGGGACTTTTCTGCTGATGGCGCCGCCGGGCCGGGCGCGCGTTCAGACCCTGCCTGCCGGGATCTTCAAACGGAGCAGGGTTTGCTTTGTCTCTGTGGCAAAGCACCCGCCGAAGATTGACGGCGTGCTCGACGACGAGGCATGGCAGTGGGCGTCAGCGGGCGGCGTGCTCGCCGATACTGTTACGGGGAAGCCCGGAACCGTGCGCACGACGTTCAAGGCTTGCCATGATTGGAACAACCTCTACGTGGCGTTCGATTGCCAGGATGCGGATGTCTGGAGCGAGTTCACGCGGCGCGACCAACCTCTGTGGGAGGCGGAGGTCGTGGAGGTGTTCATTGATCCGAAGGGAATCCGCAAGAAGTATTTCGAGTTCGAAGTGAGCCCGCGGAACGTGGTCTGGGACGGGCTGATCACAAACCCGAAAGGGAAGCAGGAGGGCGTCATCTCTGATTCGTCGTGGAACTGCAGCGGGTTTCGCTCGGCGGTCAAGCTGCAGGGGACTGTTGATAATCGAAGAGACCGCGACCGGGGCTGGACGGTGGAGATGGCGATCCCCACAAGGTGCATAGTCGGAAGACGCGCAGAGCCATCTGATCGCTGGGAGATCAACTTCTACCGGATCGAGAGGAAGGGCAAGGGAAAGCCGGAGCTGCTGGCGTGGCGCGCTACAAACGTCCCTTACTTTCACGCGCCCAGGATGTTTGGGCGTATAATGTTCTGGCCTCATGAGCCGGTGATTGCGCCGCCTGCGCGCGGGAAATAATTGCTAGGAGGAGGTTCGATGAAGAGAAGTCTGGCTGTCGTTTTTCTTCTGATCGCGTGCGTCGTCGCGCGCGGAGATGTCGTGCAGGTGCCTGCGGCGGCGTTTTACCGTTACGACAGTGCGCTGCCGCTGGACATCGAAGAGAAGAAGTTGAGCGAGAACGGATCGGGCACGACCTATCATCTCATCTACACGAGCGCGCACGAGCAGAGGGTAACGGCGATCCTGATGATCCCGAAGGGCACGGGGCCGTTCCCCGCCGTGATCGCGCAGCACGGCTACCAGGGAAGCAAGCAGGTGGACTATGTGGCCGCTGTTTGCGACTTCCTGGTGAAACAGGGCTACGCGGTGATGGCGATTGATGCGCAGTATCACGGGGAGCGCGCGAAGGCGGGGAGGGACATGTTCATGTATGCCACGGCGCCGCACACGGCGCGCGATGCGTTCGCGCAGACGGTGATTGACCTGCGGCGCGCGGTTGACGTGCTGCAGGCGCGGCCTGAGATTGATGCCAAGCGGATCGGCTACTGGGGAGCGAGCATGGGAGCGATGCTGGGGGCGGTGTTCTGCGGGCTTGATAATCGCATCAAGGCGGCGTGCCTTGTTGTGGGAGGAGGCGGCCTGGCGAATGCGCTGTCGAAGCGTTTCGGCGTGACGCCGAGCGGCGACATAAAGGACGCGCTGACGGTGATCGAGCCGGTGAATTACGTCGGGATGATCTCGCCCAGGCCGCTGCTGATGCTCAACGGCAAGCAGGACAAGACGATATCTGTGGAAGCGGCGCAGGCATTGTTCGATGCGGCGGGGGAGCCCAAGCGGATCGTGTGGTATGATGCGGGGCACACGGACCTGCCGCCTGCAGAGGTCATGGGGGAAACCCTTCGCTTTTTCTCGCAGAATCTTTCGGGTGGGGCGCAGCAGGCAGCCGCCAAGGACCCGCCCGCCTCTCTGCGAGCGGGCGCCGCGCGGGTTGACATCACGCCCGACCTGAACAAGTTCAAGAAACTGTCGCTCGGCGGTTACGGTGCCAGGTTCGGTAAGTATGCCGAGGGGGTGCACGACCCGATCTTCGCGCGTGCGCTGGTGATCGAGCGCGGCGAGAAGAAGGTGGCGATGGTCTCTCTCGACGCGATCGGCGTGCCGGGCGAACTCAAGGATGCGGCGATGAAGCAGATCGCCGACCTGGGGTTTGCTCCCGAGGCGGTGGTGATCGGCGCCTCTCACTCGCACTGCGCGCCGGAGTGTTTGAGCCCCCAGGGGGACCTCGTCCCGCGCGCGTTGGGATATTTCCACAAGGATTTCTTCGACTGGATGGCCGAGCGCATCGCGACCGCGATACGCCAGGCGACCGCGAACTTGCAGGAGTGCGCGCTCTCATTAGGCTCAGCGCAGTTGGAAGGGCTCAACACGAACCGGCGCGATGGAGAGACGACTGTTGATCGGGAGATGACGGTGCTCAAGGTGCAGGGGAAGTCGGGCACCATTGCAGCGCTCGTGAACTGGACCGCTCATGCGACGATCATGCGGCCGGAGACGCTGCTGGTTTCGGGAGAGTGGCCGGGCGAGATGGAGCGCACCATCGAGAAGGCGCTGCCGGGATCGGTCGCGCTTTATCTAAACGGGGCAGAGGGCGACCAGACGACAGCCGGGGCATTCGGCCAGGGCTTCGAGCGGGTGGCGAGATACGGGCAGCACATGGCGCAGGAGGCCTTGACGCTGTTGAAGAGTGCGAACGCGATGGAGGATCCTGTGGTGGCGGCGTCCGGCGATCTCGTGAAGTTGCCTCCCTACAAGGTTTCGCCCGCGTTCGAGGAGACGACTGGGAAAGAATACCACCTGGACGCGAAGACGGTGGAGGGATTTGCGGCGATGATCCTCCCGTCCAAAGCCCCGATGGGCGCGATCCGCATCGGCGACCTGGTGCTGCTTGAGGTGCCCGGCGAGATGACATCGCAGATCGGCATGCCCCTGAAGGAAAGGGTTCGGAAGATGGGGGCGAAGAATCCGATCATCGCGGGGCTGGCGAATGCGGGCATTTTCTACATCGTGAGTCCGGCTCAATATCGCGCGGGCGGATACGAGACGGCGACTTCGTTCTACGGCGAGAACATCGGGCCGTTCATCGCGGACGCGATCGCCGAGCACGCGAAGGTGGTGCTGCAGAAGTAGCGCATCCGGGACTGCATGTCAGAACCGCGTTCGCGCAACTGTCATGATGAGTCCCGACGGCTGACGGACAAAGGGTCCCATACATACCCCGCCTCGCGGCGTGCGTGAGAAATGGGATTCTTCGCTCCGCTCAGAATGACACACTGAGCGGTCTGTAGGGCGGGGGTTCCATCCCCCGCCGAACTCTGCGGCGGGGCACAGAGTGGCCGTCTCACAATTCGCTCGCAGACGGGTAGATGGGCGCGGGCTCTCCTGAGCCCGCGTCCGCCAGCTGGCGGACGGCTTCAGGAGAAGCCGCGCCCAAGGGAAGACACGCGCGTTGCCTGATTATGAGACACCCACCAGAGGCCCCGCCTTACAGGGGGCACCACCTGCACTGGTCAATGCAGATCAGGCTCGACAGGTGGGTGGGAATCTGGTAGGATAGTTGCGATCTTCCGCTTGGTTTCGGGGGCCGTGGTGTAGCCTGGTTTAACACACTGCCCTGTCAAGGCAGAGACCACGGGTTCAAATCCCGTCGGCCCCGCCAGAGTTCAGACGCCAGGCGGCAGAAGACAGTCGTCAGAGATCAGCGGAGCCAGTCGTCGAGGTGTTGGGCGACGAAGGCGTCGTCGGTGAGGTGGGGATAGGCGGCGATCACGCGGTCAATCTCCTCGATCTGGCCGGGGGACAGATCCTCGCGCGGGTTGAGGCACCAGCGGCCCTGCATGAGATTCTGCCGGACGAGCACCTCGTGGATTCCCGCGATGCAGCCCGCGAAGGAATGGGCGGGATCGAAGAGGGCCGCATTGCAGTCCGTGATCTGAGCGCCCAGGGTGAGCAGTTCGTGGGAGACAGGCGAACCCGACTCGACGATTGAGTGGATCTTGCCAAGCAACTCGACGGCGCGGAGCGTCCAGACGGCCCAGTGGCCGAGGAGGCCGCCGACGATGCGCAGGCTCACTGGGTTTCCGTCAAGCAAGAATCGGAAAGTGGTGAGCAGGTCGTTGACGATTGAGTCGTCGTTGCCGGTGTAGAGGGCAATGTCCGCCGCGCGGCCGGCCTCGGCGACGGCGCGCGCGACGTCGAGCGTCTGGTAGCGGTTGAAGGGCGCGATCTTTATGGCAACCACATTGGGTATCTCGGCGAAGCGCCTCCAGAAATCAACATCGAGGATTCGCCCGCCGACCGACGGCTGCAGGTAGAAACCGAAGAGCGGGATCACTTCCGCAACCGACGTGCAGTGCGCGATCAGTTCGTCGGTTGACGAATCCTTCATCGCGCCCAGGCCCAGCAGGCCCGCATGGTATCCGATTCCGGCCGCCGTCTCGGCTTCGCTGACTGCCTGGGGGCTTTTGCCGCAGATGCCCGCGACCCGCACCACAGGACCGCCGCCCGCGCGTTCGTGTTCGGCGACGGTTTGCGCGGCGAGTTCGAGCACGGGCCTGTAGAGGCCGAACTTTGGATCGCGGATCTCGAACTGGGTGGTGTGAACTCCGACGGCGACGCCTCCCGCGCCTGCCGCGAGGTAGTAGCGGGTCAGCGCGCGCTGATGTCGTTCGTCCAGTTTCCTTTCAGGCGTGAGGGCCAGCGGGTGCGCGGGGATCACAAGGCCGCGCCGCAGAGCGGCGCGGATTTTGGGAGGCGGCATGGGCGTGGGCATCACTGGTCTCCTGGGTTAGAGCCTACCATAAGAACGCCTGCGTCTGTCACCCTGAGCGCAGCGAAGGGTCTCACTATACCGCACATTGCTCCACCGGATAGCGGGTGGACAATGAGATTCTTCGTCCGTCGGCTGACGGACTCAGAATGACAGCGGGCGGTCATGTGGTATTGTGATCCTCGCTCAGAATTTGCCGTCGCGCTGCTCGTAGTGGGTGGGCTTGTCGAGCGTCGGCCCGTCGGCCATCACCCAATGCGCGATCCACTGGATCATCGTGTCCAGCGGAACTCTCGGCTCGCCGAAAAGAGCGCGGGCGCGCGACGCGTTACTTATGAGTGCGGTATCCGCCTCGGAACCCGTGAGCGTAGGCTTCTTGCCCATCAGTTCGCCGAGGCGCTCGGCCAGCGCGCGCACGGATGCGACCTCCGTGCCCGTGAGATTCAAGACCGCCGGCGGACTCTTGCACAGGGAAAACGCCTGCAGCGCGCGCACGTTGACATCGCCCTGCCACATCACGTTGACGTATCCCATGGCGAGATCAATGGGCAGGCCGCGATGAACCTTTTGAGCGACATCGAGGATCACGCCGTAGCGCAAGTCAATCGCGTAGTTCAGGCGCAGGATCGTTACGCGCGTGCCGAATTTCTCAGAGAAGTGCTGGAACATGCGCTCGCGCCCCAGGCACGACTGGGCATATTCACCGATGGGCCCGACGGGAGCGTCTTCTGTCGGGCCGCCTGAAGAGATGGGGGTCAGGGGATAGACATTGCCGGTCGAGAAGACGACGATGCGCGCACCCCGATAGCGCTCGGCCACCACGGCGGGCAGATAGACGTTGAGCGCCCAGGTGAGGGATTCGGCGCCGGTGGAGCCGAACTTGCGGCCCGCCATGAATATCAGGTTGGGAGCATCGGGCAGGCGGGCCAAGGCATCGCGGTCGAGCAGGTCGCACGTAACGGCCTCAATGCCGTTCGCTTCCAGCGCCTGTCTGGCCGCCGGCGTTGGGAAAAGGTCGGCGCCGATCACGCGCGCGGCCTTGCCGCTCTCGGCCAGCGCTTTTCGCGCCATGACAGCAAGGCTCGGCCCGATCTTTCCGCCTGCGCCGAGGAGGAGAAGGTCGCCCTCCCAGCCGGACAGCGCCCGGACGAGTTCGGGCGTGGGCGTGGATAGGAGCCTGTCAAGGTCGGCTTCGCTTTCGATCAAGGGGACGGTGAAGGGCGATTGGTGTGGTTGGTTTTCCATGAGACGGTTCCTATGGGATTCTTCGCTTCCCGCTTCGCCAACCCTACTACGCCAACCCTGCTTTGCCAAGGCTACGCAGGACAAGTCGCTCAGAATGACATTGCTTCCGTCAGAATGGCGTCCTCTATATGGTGCGCGGGGGCCAGCCCGTGAACTCCTCGGATTCTGCAGGGCCGAGGCGTTCTTGCAGGATCGCCGCCGCCTTCGCGACGCCGTCGCACCATGCTGCGATCTCGTCAACGTGCGGGGAGCCGGTCTCCCATTTGTCCCATGCGGCAAAGAGTTTCTCGAAAGGCCCAGTGTCAACGAATGCGCCGCAGGTTCGCTTGAAATCCTGCAGGCACTGCGTGCGATGATTTGCGTAGATGCCCTGGGCTTCGATGGCGGCGCGCACGGTCGTCCATGCGACAGTGAAGGCTACGTACAGGAGGGTATCGGCCTCCTCCTCGGGTCGGGTGGGTGCGCGCCCCTTGTAGCGCGCGAGGAACTTCTCGCGGTCGCCGGCCACCTTCTCGATCTCGATGGACACCAGGTCTTGCCACGCGCCTTCTGCCAGCAGGCGTCGGCGCTCTTCGGGCGGGGCATGGGCGACGCGCGCCAGTTCGTCGGTGAGCCTCTCGCACAGGGGCAAGCGGTGGCGACCGGGCGCTTTGAGCCAGGTCTCGGCCAGGGCATCGGTCTTCTGATAGAGGGACTCCTTGACCAAGCCGCGACCGAGAGCATCCTGAAGCGTGAGAAAGAACTCGTCCATGCTCAGGATCTGGATCTCGGGATGGCCGGCGAATTCCGCCATCTCAGAGTCGAGATGCTCCAGCACGCCGCCGGCTATCTGAACGAAGAGGAACATGAAGAGAGGCCGCGTGGGGCATTCTTTGGTGAACTTGACGATGTCGCCGATGTTGTCTCTTCCCGCGTTGGCTATGTGAACGGAGTGCACCTTGGGTATCGGCCCTTGCAAGTAACTCTTCGCGTAAGGAGAGCCGCCCAGCCCGCAGACGAGGCCGGGGCCGTCCTTCAGGGCGGTCTGCTCGCGGAGCACGGTCTGGTCATCCTCGACCTCTCGCCACCAGTCGCGCAGAAACCAGTTCACCATGTTGCACCCGTGCTGGCCGGTCTGGTCGAGCAGCCGCCGCGTTTCTTTCAAGTAGTTCTGCGCCAGAGGGTAGGGCCACAGGTGGGTGTATGTGTACGCCGCGCCGGAGGACGGCCCCCAGAAACAGTCGTTGGGGGCGCGAGTCTCGTGGTAATAGCGAACCATGGCGGGCATCAGTTTGACCATTAATGGAAGCATGCTCCAGCCGAGTTTGAACTGGCCGCGCTGCGGGGCCAGCCAGTTGCCGCTGTGGAGATTGTTCATCGCCCAGGTCGCATCGCCGTCGCTCACGAAAAGGCAGACGTAAACCTTGTCGGGCTGTGCGCGGCACTGGTCGCGCGAAGGAAGCGGCTGGCTGTAGGCTGCATCGGGATCGCCGACGCCTCCATGAATAGTCAGGTTCGGCGTGTTGACGCTGCAGAGGGTGAAGAAACCACGCTCCGCCGCCTCGGCAACGTATTCCTTTTCCTGGTCGCAGATGCAGTGCCAGTTCATCTGGACGCCGGGGGGTTCGGCTGAATCCAACATGCGCCGGTAGAGGTTCAGCGTTCTGCGGGTCTGTCGGCTCAGCGGAAGGTCGAGCGCAAGCCCTTTGTGATAGACGACGAAATCTTCGAGCGTGTGGCACATCGAGGACCAGAAGGGCCTGTGAACGCAGAGATTGGCGTAGAGTCGTTTGCAGCAGTGAGGCCAGAGGTTGGCCAGAGCCCACTCGGCGGCTTCGGTGTCGTCTGCGAACTTGCCGCGCAGGTCATCGCGCTTCTTGATTCCGTGGCGCGTCATCCATTGCTCCTGGTCGGGAGCGACGGGCAGAATCCCCTCGAGGCCGGCACGCGTGATGGCCAGGTTTTGAGTCTGGATGACGCGCTCGTTGTCATAGAGAACATATCCGTCCACCAGGTGCTTGTATCGCTCGATCACTGCGTCAGCATCGTGCACCTCTTCGGTGGGCAGGCCCCGTTCCCCAAGGGAACGGGGCAGGCCGAATGTTTTCACGTAGTAATCGAGCCAGTGGTTCTCAAAAAGCCCTCCGGGTCTTCCCGGCCGCGGGGGTGTGATGCGCTGGACGAGGTAGAGTTGAGGCTCGCGGCGGTTGACCAGGCCCTGGAATGAGCGGAACCAGACCCAGAAGTCCACAACCTGGCCGGCAACTTCAGGGGCCGAGACGACGATGCGCTTCACGCGCGGGATTGAGGGAAGGATGTCAGTCAGTCGCACTTATGCCTCCGTGATGAAATTTGTTGCTTCGGCAGTGTAGTCGGTGTCTCATAATCCCTCGGTGGCGTTCCACCCGCATTCACCCTCACCCTAGCCCTCCCCCATCGAGGGGGAGGGGAGCCTTTTCTCGTTGTCCGCCGGCTGGCGGACACCCTATTCCCCTCCCCCCATCGCGGGGGAGGGTCTGGGTGGGGGGCAGCCAATGGGTAGGCCCAATTGTGAGACAGCCACCATGCAACCGAAGCAACCCAAGACGTCGCCATTCTGCTGGAGGGCCTCACGCGGGCTTGCCGTAGCGGTGGGCCAGTTGGCGGTCGGCCTCGTAGGTCTGCAGCAACTTATCGTAGGATTCCTTCAGGCGCTTGCGCTCATTGCGCGGGGCGTCCGGGTCGTCGAGGGCCTGGTAAAGCACCGCGCCCTCTGCATCCGCAGGCACGGGAAGATCGGCCAGGTAGCAGATGGTGGGCACGATGTCAACCAGCCAGGCTGTCCTTTGCATCACATATCCCTTTTTCACGCCCGGGCCGGCCATGATGAGAAGCGACTTGAGCGATCCGAGGCCGTGCTCCGCCATCGGCAGGTGCACTCCGTGCTGGCCGCCAAACTGCGGGCTGACGGCGAAGACCACGTCGCCCACCCGGTCGCCGTAGAGGCCGAGAATGCGCGCGTCCTCTCGCTTCAATGCCAGCGAGATCGGCTTGAGGCCGGTTTCCGGGTCGCGGTAATTGGTGAGAGCGTCCAGAATCTCTTGCCTAACGTTATCGTAGTCCTTCGGGTCAACGCTGCCGTCGGGGTCGCGCCCCTTCAGGTTGACGTAGATGTAACTCGCGCGCTGGGTGACGGCGCGGGTCTTCGTCCAGTCAATGCGGCGATTCTGCCCCTCGCCGGTGAAGACGGTCAGCCCTGCCTGCTCCAGGATGCCTGAGACGTTCACGCGCGCGGTGGTCGCTTTGGCCCCGTGGTCCGAGGTTATCACGACGAGGGCATCCGTCCCTGCGGCCTCGATAATGCGCCCGATCATCTTGTCGAGCGACTGGTAGAAGGCAGCCTCGAGCGCCTGGTAACGCTTCACTTGCTCTGCATCAGGATTCGTGGCCGGGTCCCACTTGCTGCCGAAGACATGATAGACGTGGTCTGGGCAGTGGGCGTGCATGTAGAAGATGTCCCAGGGCTTGTTCTTTATCAGGTAACACGCAGCATCTGCGAGCCAGATGTGCTGCAAGTCAACCAGGTCCGCGAATGCTTGATCATCTATCCATCCCAGGCCGAAAGCCGGGAAGGGAACATATGGCAGGGGCAGCCCTTTCTCCGACTTGATCTCCTGGGCCAGCGATTCCGGATTAGACCATCCCTTCAGCGCGCAGATCGGGGTCAGGTAAAGCCGAAGAGCGCTGGCGTCGGGAGACAATTCGACGAGCCTGAGCGCAAAGGCCGCGGGACATGGGCCTTTGTCCGTTTCGAATGTGCGCGTGACGTTTTGGCTCCACTCGCCGGGGCGCAAGTCTGCAATGGCAGAACCCGTGTCCTTGGACTCACACACCAGGGCGCGCCCGAATCCTGCGCCCTCCTTTGCGACCAGCAGATGCCAGGTGGGCGCCTTGAACGGATACTTGGCGCGGGGCTGGCCGACCTTGATGGTGGCCTCGAGCGATCCGGGCGGCGCGTTCTTCCAGCCCTGCGCAGGCGAGAGTTGTATGCGGGTTCCCCCAGGGAGTTCTTGGGTGCAGAAGAGTTGATCATGGCAAAGGGTCATCAGTAAGTCGTTCCCCTCGCGCCATTCATTGATCGCCAGGCCGGCGCCGGCGACCTGTATCCCGTCTTTCAAGGGAGAGGGCCAACTGGATGGATAGTTGAGGACGATTGACTTCTTGCCATCGCGCGCGGCGGCGTTCCAGATGTATTCCGCCTTGCATTCGCGGGAGTCGAATGCCTGGTGTGTCTTGTCGAGCGGGTCGCCGGGGATATGGCTATTGAAGCAGGTTATGCCGTGGGTGCCCGGCCACGCGCCTGTCGCCAGCGTGGTCCAGTTCGGCGGAGTGATGGTAGGGTAGGGGGCGAGGCAATTCTCAGCCCAGACTCCGCGATCAATCAGGCCCTTCATCACCGGCAGCAGGCCCTGATGCGCATAGTGCCATATGCGCTTGGGTATCGGGGCATCAAGCCCAATGAAAACCACTTTCGTCTCTTTCGACATTCCGCACTCCTCTGGTTGTTTCGGAATCTGTTCGGCCCGCCAGGGGCGTTCCCCTTCCGCAACGGTGTGGAGTGCGGCCCGAAGGGCCGCTTTGAAAGCGCCGACGAGTCGGGGCACTCCAAAGCCGATGGCAACTTCACTATTGACAGGAAGACCGGCGCGGGCGATAATTCCGTGGCCCGCCAGCGGGCGGGCTGATATTCGGGGAAGAGGAGGGGTAAGTGAAAGCATTGCTGCAGGGTCGCAGCCTGACCCGGTTCGTTCGCTTGCTCGCCATCGGTTCCGTTCTCGCGCTGTCGCTCACCGTGGCCCAAGCAGGCACCACCGAGCGCGTGAGCCGCGTGTTTGTCCGCAGCCACGAAGGATGCTCGGCGATTCCGGGGCCGCCGTTTGGGGTGCTTGCGGTGAGGCAGTTGACGAGTTGGCCGGATGCGACCTTGACCTCGGTTGCGGCGGGGATCAATTACGACGGGTCGCGGGTGGCGATCGAATCGAATGCGAATCTGACGGGCGAGAACCCGTCAGGCCTGGAAGAGGTCTTCGCAGTCAATGGCGATGGCACGGGCCTGCGACAACTGACTCACGGCGCGCTGGGCGCAAAGGCAACATGGCTCAGCGGCAACGGCGAGATGATCTGTTTTCACGCTCCCGGCAACCCGACCGGGCAGAACCCCGACGGCAGCAAGGAGGTCTTCGTCGTTTCGTGGGACGGCACGATAGTGCGCCAACTGACCCACAACCCGGATCCTGCCTACGGCTACGGCGGAACCAGGATCAGCCACGACGGCCAGTGGGTCTGCTTACATTCCAATGCCGACCTGACGGGCGAGAACCCAGACCACAACGAGGAACTCTTCGTTGCGCGCTCCGACGGCACGGTGCTGCGCCAGTTGACACACGAGGCCGATGTGCGTTACCACGTGTCGGACTCCTTCATCAGCCCTGACGGGCAGTGGATCCAATTCAGTTCTACCAGCGACCCGCTGGGCATGAACCCGGATCACAGCCAGGAAGTTTTCATCATCAACCGCTATGGCACGGGCCTGACCCAGGTGACCCAGAACCCCGATCCCAGCAGGCGGTTCGACGTTTCGTATGGCATGACATGGGATGGAAGTGTGCTCCTGATTCGCGGGAACGCGAATCCGACGGGGCAGAACCCGGACGGGCACGACGAGGCATTCATCGTCAACGCCGACGGCAGCGGGCTGCGGCAACTGACGTGCGACCCGGACTTCGAAACCGGGCTCGGGATGCTCAGTTACGACGGCAGGCTCGTCAGCGTCCGCTCGCGCGCCGACTTCACGGGCGAGAACCCGGACCACTCGTGGGAAGTGTTCTTGATGAAATCAGACGGGTCGCGCATCACGCAGATCAGCCGCTACGACGGCCTGGGCAATCCCTCGGTATGGGACCGACTGAGCGGCGATGGCAATCGCATTGCATTCACTTCAAATGGCAACCCGACGGGCGGCAACCCGGACCTTGGCATGGAGGGTTTCATCGCTGACCTCGACACGGTTCCGCCCACCGGCCTGGGCATTTCCATCAACGGCGGTGCCAGGTGCACGGGGAGGCACGATGTGAGTCTTTCCGTGACCTGCAATGACTGCGCCGAGGTGCGATTCAGGAATGATCCCGGCGAATGGGGCCCCTGGGAGCCGCTTGCTGCGACGAAGGCGTGGACGCTGACTGCCGGGGAGGGGATAAAGCGGGTCTGCGCGCAAGGCCGCGATCAAGGGATGAACGAATCCGCCGAGGTTTGCGATGAAATACTGGTTTACACGCTGCCGCCATACTACCTCGCCATCAGCATCAACGGCGGCGCTGCCTGCACCGGCTCGCGCGAGGTCACGCTGACGCTGGCGGCGATGGGTGTCGCGGAAATGAGGTTGCGCAACGAGAGCGGAGCGTGGTCTGCGTGGGAGCTGTTCGTGCCGACCAAGGTCTGGAATCTGTCGGCAGGAGCGGGCTTGAAGACGGTCGGATTCCAGTGCCGGGATGAGTGCGGCAACGTGTCTGCTGAGGCGACGGACGCGATCCGGTTGGCGACCTTTGAGGATGTCGGCTGCGGCGACCCTTCAGCGCCCTATATCTACGGCTTGGCCGCTCGCGGGATAGCAACCGGTTGCTCGGTTGAGCCGCCGCTGTTCTGCCTGTACGCCAAGGTCACCAGGGCTGAGGCCGCCGTGCTCATTTGCAGGGCGGCAGGGAAGACGCCGCTGGAGCGCGCGGTTCCAAGCTTCGCCGACGTTCCGAAGACTCACTGGGCGTATGGCTATGTCGAGCGGTTCTGCGACCGGGAATCCTGGGCGGCTAGGCCCCTACAGGTCGGGGCCGCCGTGGCGGCCTCCGCGGGAGGCCTAGCCACTGGAGATGCGCCGGGATACGCCTGCTCATTCTTCCCAAGCAAGAGATTCTGCCCTGGCGCTGCTGTGACCCGCGAGCAGATTGCCTGGATTCTTTGCACCGCAGCAGGCAAAACGCCGATGCCCTCATGCTCTGGCACATTCGCCGACGTGAGTGCCTGGAATCCGCTGTGCCGGTGGATCGAGCGGCTTGGCGATGCGCGATCGTGGCCCGGCGGGATTGCGGTTACCAGCGGCTGCGCCTGTCCGTCGAGCTACGCCACCGGCGCGAGATGCTTCTGTCCCAAGTCCCCCGCCACCCGCGCCCAGATGGCAGTGTTCCTGGTCCGCGCCTTCGGCATTCCGATGTAGGGGCAGGCTCCCGGTTGCCCTGGGGGAAGTCGAAGGGCGCCTGCCCGAACCGCTTCCGATGGGCGGCCAGGCTGGGTGCGTGAACGAGGAGCGCGTTCGCGCTGAAGGGTGCGGATGTTGGGATGTCGGCCGCTGAAGCAACTGAAGCGAAGGCTTCTCTAGGCTGCGGGGCGGACCTTGGTGGCATGCAAGCCCTTTGGGCCTTGGGCTACCTCCAGTTCGACCTGCTGTCCCTCGGACAGGGTTCTGAAGCCTTTGCCCTCGATGGTGGAATAGTGGACAAACACGTCGCCTTTCTCAGTCTCAACGAACCCGTAGCCCTTGGCCTCACTGAACCACTTGACCTTGCCTGTGAGGTGCTCCTTGTCGCTCACGGCCCTCCTCCCTTTCGAAAGCAGTAAGTCCGGCTGGGAGTTGGGCCTACGACCCGAAACCCATCACCTGAACCCTTACCACTTTCCTGCTCGTGCGACTGGTAAGACCAGTCGCACAGCCAAAAGTATAGCACGCAAGCAAGGAAGCGTCAAGTAGAGCGGGCGCGGCTCATGCAGGCGACGCGACGGCCGCTCGAGGCGCGAAGAGGAACTTGAGCGATGCAACGACGGCGGGGTCGAACTGGGTGCCTGAGTGGGCCTGGATTTCGGCGAGCGCCTCGTCGGAGGTGCGCGCGCGGGCGAAGGGCCTGGGGCTGGTGATTGCATGGTAGGCATCCGCCACGGCCAGGATGCGGGCCTCGACAGGGATCGCCTCACCCTTCAGGCCGTCCGGGTAGCCGCTGCCATCCCATCTTTCGTGATGGTGGCGGATCATAGCAAGGGCCTGCTCGTCCGGCTCGAGAGGCTCGAGGAGAGCAACGCTGAGTTCGACGTGCTGCTTGGCGATGTCCCATTCCCAGGCCTCGAGGGTGGACTGTTTTTGGAGGATCTTGGCAGCGATGGCGAACTTGCCGTGGTCGAGGAACTTTGCATACTCGGCGAGGCGACCAATCGCTTCAGCCGGGAGCCTCATGTGGGTGGCAAGGCGCTGTGCGAGCAGGGCGACTTGGTCGCCGTGGATGGCATCGTAGGAATTCTCGCCGCCCAGTGGGCGCGCGATGCTTCCGAGCGCGCCGAGGTAGGCTGTGCGCAATCTGCTGATGTTGTCCAGGAGTTGGGCGGGAGAGGGGCAGGAATCGGCGCGCTGCTGGGCGCGGCGATTCAGGTCGCTGATGGTGGCCTCAACGTGTGACTGCAGGGTGTGCTGGATGCGGCGGTGCTGGCGCTCCCTGCGGCAGACGCACACCAACGCTGTCAGCAGCACGAAAAAGCAGCCCCACAGTACATACCACCACGCGCAGCCGGCAAGCCCCGGGTCCATCGCAATCAGGCCGCCTGCTGTCAGGCCAAAGGCTACCATCAGGCCAGCCAGAGTGCGGTGAAGGCCCTGGTAGCGCCGCTCCGAAATGGTCAGTGCTGTTTCCATCGTTCCCACCTAGGCGGTTTATTCCATGTTTCCTCTCGTGTTTTTGCTGTCATCCTGGTCAACGTTGCGGGCGCTCGCGAGCCGGCAGGGCAGGGGCAGGCTCGCGCTGAACTAGTCTCCGGGAAGGGCGAACCTATGAGAGCGTTTCTTGCTGCGCTTACGCTGCTGGTGGCAGGGCAGTGCAGCGCTCCGGGAGACCACGCGCAGGCCCGGCGCGCGATGGTCGAGCAGCAACTGCGGGCGAGGGGCATCACCGACAAGGCAGTGCTGGCTGCGATGCTGAAGGTTCCGCGGCACGAATTCGTGCCCGAGAATCAGCGGCCACACGCTTACGAGGATGGGCCCCTTCCGATTGGATACGGCCAGACCATCTCGCAGCCATACATAGTGGCCCTGATGACCCAGGAACTGCGGCTGAAAAAGGGCGAGAAGGTGCTCGAGATAGGCACCGGTTCGGGCTACCAAGCGGCAGTGCTGGCCGAGACAACTACGAACGTCTATTCGATAGACATCATCCCGCAACTGGTCGAGAGCGCGCGCCGGACGCTCGACCGGCTGGGTTACAAGAGCGTGAAGACGAAGGCGGGCGACGGGTATCTGGGCTGGCCCGAATACGCCCCGTTCGATGCGATCATCGTGACGTGCGCGCCCAACGATGTTCCGCAGCCTCTCATTGACCAGTTGAAAGATGGGGGCCGGATGGTCATTCCAGTTGGCGAGCAGGGCCAGGTTCAGAAACTCTACCTGCTGGAAAAGAGGGGCAAGAGCGTCGTCAGGACGCACATCACAGACGTTTTGTTCGTCCCCATGGTGCACGGGAAGTAGCCGCTGCCATTGTCTCTCTGATCCTCACGTCAGGCGGTCGCTGTCATCATCTGCATGAGAGGTGGGCTCAAGTTCCGGCTGTCGCCGCCCGATAAAGATAGTGGCCGCCCTCTCAGTGAGCAGAGGCTGAAGGGTTCCCCCCAGGCCCCGACGGCCAGGGCTGCCGAAAAGGGCGACGCCCGGTCCTGAAAACGACAAACCACAGGCCTCCCCAAAAGTCGGATCAGGCGGCGGGCAGTCGCGCATCCGAGGGAAACGCGCACCGCGTGCCCGACTAGGCTGGGGCCGGAGCAAAGCCGGCCCCAGCCCCAGGAAAGACAGTAAGTGGAAACGCGTATTGCGAGTCCTGATAGGTTCGGGCTGTGGGCGGCCCTTCAGGGACACCCTGAGTCCCGACCTCGTCGGGACGAATGGGCGGTGCTCGCCGGTGATGCGGGGCTTGGGCGCAGGGCTGTGAAAGTGAGGGCGAAAAGACAACGCACGGCGTGGGTTTCCGGGGCGCCAGAGGGGATGGAGGGCCTGCCAGCCGTTTCGCCAGCCGCGGCTGCAGGCAGCGTGAGAGAGCAGTCGGGAGCGGTGCTCCCTCGACCCCCCGACCCGCTCCTGACAGGCGCCCCCGGTCCGCCGCATGGCGGGCCAGCGCCCCGGACATCTTGCCTGCTGCGGCAGCCTGGGAGGCAGCCGGGCAAACCGGCGACCAGAGGCCGCTGAAGATAGCCCGCGGACGGGGGAGGTTGCGGTCATGACTGCCGCTCCTCCCCGCAGTCCGCGGGCAGGCTATTATTTGTTGAAGTTGGCAGAATACAGTTGACAGGCGACAGATGAATCCCGCCGGATTGTGAGGCGCTTCGTTGGGCGATACGGTTCAGCCCTATTTCGGGAGACTCAATAGGAGTGCCGATGCGCTGCTCGCGACAGTTTGAGTGAGCGGTCGGAAGAGCGTGCATGAGCGCGGATTTTGTGCAGGGAGCGATGGCAGTTGACGACTCGACGCTGCGCCGCGCACAGTCGGCGTCGCCGTGGCAGCCCGGCTGGGCCAGGGCGAGCATTTCTTCGCTCGAAAACGATCTGGCAGCGGCACGGCTCGCGCTAAAGCGCACCCCCGAGACTGCAAACCCCGATGTGGAGCGACTGGCGCTGCAGGTTTCCGACGGCTGCTACCAGGTGCCGGAGGAACTCGTCGCCCAGAAGATCATCGAACACGCGATCATGACAAGACGCATCCGCGCCTGATGCGGCCGGTGGACCCCGCCTGTTCCTCTCATTATTGATGCGCGCACAATTGCTTCACGCGGGGGCTGTAGGGCGGGCGCGCCTGCGCCCGCCGGGGAATAGGTGTAGCTGTGAACCTAACGGACTGGACTCGGGAGATTGTTGATGTCGTTCTGCCCTGAGCGAACAGCGCGTTGATGCGGTGCCACAGCGCTTCGGGGTTGCGCTCATCCTGGACTGCACGGAACAGCGCTGTAACCTGGCGCTCACGCTCCTCCCCGGGCCTCGGCACTGGAATGCCAGACAGGGCTGCGCGGGATATGCTGACGGTTCCTACGCCGTGACGGAGGCTGTTCACTATGCGGGAGCCTGGTTCGGACATCAACCAGGCCGCGAGATAGTGGGGATCAATTCCGGGGCGGAGCCGCACCATGTGAATCCAGTCATCGGCCTGAGATGGCTCCTGCGGGTGAGCGACCGCCACTCTGCCGCAGCAGCCTGCCCCGACTCTGACGAAGAGCAAGTCCCCGTCGCGGACAAGCGCTCGCCCGCAAAAGCAGGGGCCGTCACGGCGGATGTATCGCTTCTCGCGGGACAGATCGAGGCCGCCAGTGCGCCTGAAATTCTTGGCCGCTATGAGGCGGAGCCCCCGGGGCGGCTTCTCCCTAAGGACCTGGCGCTGGCTGCCGTAGGTCGCGAATCCGGTCGAGATTCGTTCCGCCAGGTCGCCCAGGCGCGCGCCATCAGCGCCGACAAGGTCCACATAGGACTCCCTTGCCCACACGCTCTCGGGCCGCCAGTCGGCAAGTTCGCGCAGATTCGCGCGTGTTACTTGGCTGCTAATCCGCCGCTCCGAGAGCAACGCGGGTAGAATCTCCCAGACGTGCTGTGATATGTCTTTGCAGAGCGCCAGTTTCGTGAGTCGCGGCTTTGGGGTCGGAGTAACCGGGATTCGCGTTCCCGTGATGATGATGCACTTCGCTGGGGTGCCGGGAAAGATGCCCCTGGGAAGGCTCACTATCGAATCTACACTTGCGTTCATCAAGAGCCACGTGCGCGCGTCTCTGAGCGGGCGTGCCGCAGCCACGCCCTCCGGCAGGATAATCGAGAAGCGCCCGCCAACCCTGACGAGCCGTATGAATAGTTCCAGGAACAGTATCTCTCGGGCTTGAGAGCGGCGATTGCGACCGAGGTCAAACTGCCTGAGAACGCGCGGATCGCCGACAAGTTCTGACTGCGCGCTGAAAGGCGGGTTTCCCATCGCGCAGTCGAAGGTCCCCCAGAGCGGCTGAAGCGTCGCGAGCGCATCGCTGTTGTGAAGGCGCACTCGTTTCCAGTGCAAGTTCGTCCTCAGCGCATCGAGGCAGGTGGAATCCAGATCGCATCCGTGCAGGCGGACACCCGGTTGCTCGTCGGCGAGAACGCGCAGAAACACTCCATCGCCGCATGCCGGATCAATAACATGGCCCTCCTCGATGTCCAACAGGCGGGCCATGAATCGCGCCACCGGCTCAGGCGTGAAATACTGTGCTAGAGGATTGCTGGCCGTCCGTGCAGCGGGCATGGAGACCTCGCAGTCTGAACCTTCAGTACCGCGTACTGTGCTGCCGAACTGAGCGCGTGTCAAGGCGGAGCCGCCGGAAGCGCATCCCCCTTTGCGAGGGCGGTTCCTACGGTTTGGAGAGGGCGGCTGCTTTGGACATGAGGCGGGATTTGTAGCGGCCGGCGGCCCGCTTGTGGATCACGCGCTTGCCGGCAGCCTTGTCAAGCATCTTCGCGGCGACTTTGACGGCGCCGGCTATCTGCTCGCTCTGACCGGAGCCGATGACGGCGCGCGCGGACCTGATCAAACCTCGCGTGCGCGTCTTGACGGACTTGTTTCGCACTTGCCTGCGCCGCGACTGGCGCAGCGCCTTCATCGCAGAGCGGGTTCTTTTCGGTTTGGCCACTACATTCCTCCGTGTTCGATTCGGGCAGCCAAGCATTCTAACACAGGTGGCTGCCGCACACAATACCCCCTTGAGCAAAACCGGCGGTGCATGGCAGGATACGAAACAAGGATGGTTGAAGTGTGTATCCAGATACTGCTGTTGCAGCCGGAAATGGAAAGGAGACGGATTTGAGAGTTGCGCTGACTGCTGTGTTGGTTCTCTGTTGCAGTGCCGCGTGGGGGCAGGCGGCGATCATCGGGGCCGTCGAGCCGCAGCCTCTTCCCGCGGGCGCGGTGGCTCTGGTTACGCTGCGTTCTGCGGACGCTGCCTTCAAGATCGTGTCTGCGAAGGTGTGGGTGCGCGAAGACCCATCGCTCGAGACTCCGCTGACCGACTCGGGCGGCATGGGAGACAAGACTGCGGGCGACGGGATATGGAGCATCTCGGTGCCCGTCGGCTCGGACACCCCTGCGATGACGTACCACCTGGTGTTCGAGGCGGAACTCAAGGGTCCTCAGGGGACTCAGAAGGCAACCACAACCATTGAGGCCGTGGTTTCCGCGCCAAGGCCCCAGGTCTCCGGGCCCGTAACGATCACGGCTCCCAAGCCGGACGAAAGTGTCAGCGGCAAGATGGTCGTCAAGGCAGGCATCAACACCCCCGCGGCCCCTGCCAGCGTGTCGTGCCGCATCGGCTCCTCTGCACTCACCCCGATGGCGCGACAAGCCGACGGCTCCTGGGAGGCGACTGTTGACGCATCGTCGGTTGGCAATGGCCCGCAGGCTCTCGTCGTCTGCGCATCGGCGCCCGGCGTGTCCAAGACGAGGACCGGCAAAGAGACCGAGCCCAGTTGGGCCGATCCGGCGACAAGGTGGTGCGCGGATGAAACGGTAATCGTTCGCAATCCATACGTTTATTGCTGGGGCGACCTGCACGCGCACACATCCTACTCGGACGGCGTGCTTACTCCCAAGGATGCATACGAGCACGCGCGCGACACGGCGAAATTGGATTTCTTCTCCGTAACGGATCACGGGGAAATCCTGACCGGCGAGGAAATGGCCGACATCATCGCCCAGGCGGAGGCGTTCAACAAGGACGGAGAGTTCGTCGCCCTTTACGGGGTGGAGTGGACGAAGAGGACAGGGCACATCTGCTACTACATGCAGGCGGACCCCAGTTTATCCCCGTCGCTTGCCGGTTTCTGGCGGCAGGTGAGCGAGATGAGAATCTTGGCCCACTTGAACCATCCGGACATGACGAACTTCGAGAACCTGGCCTACGATGCAGAGGCCGACCAGGCGATCTTCGGGGTGGAAACAAGAAGCGAGAAAGAGGAGCAGGCATACATCCGGCTACTGGACAACGGCTGGCACGTTGCGCCCACGGGATGCCAGGACAAGCACGATGCGACCTGGGGCGAAGGGCCGCATTGGACGGTGGTGCTCGCGCGAGCGAAGACGAGGGCGGGGATACTCAGAGCCCTGGCTGCGCGGCGAGTTTACAGCACTTACGACCGCAACATGCGCCTGGCGCTCTCGATCAACAATCGGGAGATGGGCAGCCGCATTTCCGGCCCGGCGGGGAATTTCGACGTGACGGCCTCGATTGATGATCCCGATGCGCAGGACGCGACGTCGCTGGTGCAGGTTTACCTGGATGGGAAGGTTGCGCACGAAGCCAAGCCGAATGCGGCAGCGTGCGTGGTTACCACCACCCTGAAACTTGAGCCGGGGCGTCACTACGTGTTCGTGAAGGTTACGCAGGCGGACGGCCAGAAGGCGTGGTCTGCTCCCATCTGGTTGTACCTGCGGGCTGCTCAGTAGGAGGATGTGTTCCATGTCGCAGTCCTTCCTGCAGGGATTGGTGTTGTGCGGGTGCGCGGCGGTTGGGCTTGCTGCGTTTGGCGGGTGCGCTGCGGGCGCGCCGAAGATTGACCTGACCGGCGCGGTCATTGTTGTAGCCTCGAACGCGTCGGCGGTTGAGGTCAAGGCCGCGACCATGCTCGCGGAGGAGATCGAGAAGAGGGCGGGCGTCAGGCTGAAGACAGCAAACGATCTGCCTGCTGGGGGGCCTGCGATCGTGGTGGGGAGCCGCGAACGGCTGCCGGAGTGCGTCGCCGGTTGGGCGCTGCCCGCTGCCCCGCTGGACAGGGATGGGAAGCCCGCTGCGGAGGGCTACATCCTCGCTGTGGACGGGAAGGTGCGTAATGGGGCAACTGTGCTGGCCATTGGGAACGACCAGCGCGGAACGCTGTTCGCGGTTGGCCGCCTGCTGCGGGCCGCCGAATTGCGCGAGGGGAGCATCGAGATACCCGCTGATCTGAAGATCTCGACATCGCCGCGGTATCGCATCCGGGGGCACCAGTTGGGTTATCGTCCCAAGAACAACACCTACGATGCATGGGACGTTGCGCGCTTCGAGCAGTATATCAGGGACATGATCGTTTTCGGGTCGAATTGCATCGAGATCATGACCGCGCTCGACCCCGATGATGCGGTTTACAGCCCGCTGATGCCTGTTGACCCGTGGCAGATGACGACCGAACTATCGCGGCTGCTGGATTCCTACGATCTGGACGTTTGGCTCTGGCTGCCGCTCACCGGCTGCGATGTATCGAAGCCGGAGGACAGGAAGCGGACGCTCGAGGAGCGCGGGAAAGTCTTCGCCTCGATGCCCCGGCTGGATCACGTGAGCGTGCCGAGCGGCGACCCAGGGGAGACGAAGCCTGAGGTGCTGCTGCCATACCTTGAGGAACTGGCAGCGGTGCTGCACGAGTATCATCCGAAAGCAGCCTTGTGGGTCTCGAACCAGGGTTTTGAGCCGGGCGAACTTGAGGTTTTCTACCGCTACCTGAGAGACAAACAGCCTGATTGGCTGGCGGGCGTTGTTCACGGGCCTTGGACGCGAGGGACGATCGAACAGGTGCGGGCCGCTGTTCCTGCCAGATACCTGCTGCGCGACTATCCGGATATCTGCCACTGCGTGCGCTGCCAGTATCCGGTGCCGCGCTGGGATCAGGCGTTCGTGCTGACGCTGGGCCGCGAGCCAACCATGCCCAGGCCGACGCAATACGCGCACATTCACGAAGCTACCGCGCCGTTCACCTGTGGTTTTATCACCTACTCGGATGGGGTCAACGATGACGTGAACAAGATAATCTGGACTGCGCGCGGTTGGGACCCCGATGCCGATGTCAGGCAGGTGCTGATCGAGTATGGGCGCTGTTTCGTTGGGGCCGATCTTGCGCACGAGGTGGCTGATGGCCTGCTGGCCTTGGAGAGGAACTGGGTGGGGCCGCTTGTGAAGAACGATGGCGTGGAGAAGACTCTTTCGTTATGGCAGCAGATGGAAACGCGCGCGAGTCCGCAGGCCCTGGCGAACTGGCGGTTTCAGCAGGGGCTTTATCGGGCGTATTACGATGCCTACGTGCGCGAGCGGCTGACAAATGAAACGCGGTACGAGCAGCAAGCGCTCGATTGGCTGGCGCAGGCGCCGAGCATCGGAGCGGAGGCCGCTATCAAGGCGGCGCGCCTGGCGCTCGCGCAGCCGGATACGGGAGACCCTGCGGCGCGGCTGCGAAAGCGCATCGAGGAACTGGCGGGCGCGCTGTTCAAGAGCATCGGGATGCAGCTGAGCGTTCAGAAATACGGCGCGAGCGCGGTCGAGCGGGGCGCATCGCTGGACGGCATTGACGCGCCGCTCAACAACAGGCTCTGGATCGAGGCGGAACTGAAGCGGCTCGAAAGCCAGGATGAAGCCGCGCAACTTGCCGGAATCAAGCGCATCCTGCTGTGGGAAGACCCCGGGCCGGGCGGGTTCTACGATGACCTGGGCAACCCGACGAACGAGCCGCACCTCGTGCAGGAGCCCGGGTGGAAGAAGGACCCCGGGTTCGTCCTGAGCGCGCACGATGAGCACGGAGGGCCTCGCTCCGGCCGACTCTCCTGGCAGACGCAGGGGCAGACGCTGTATGATACGCCGCTGCGCATGCATTACGAAGGTCTGGACGCGAAGGCACAGTATGTCCTGAGAGTGAACTACTGCGGGCGGTTCAGAAGCGTGATGAAACTGGTGGCGGACGGCAGATTCGTGATTCACGAGGCGCAGGGCCCGAACGACCCGGAGCGACCGCTTGAGTTCCGAATCCCCCGGGAGGCCACGGCAGATGGAAAACTCGATCTCGCATGGACGCGCGTTTCCGGCCGCGGCCCGCAGGTGGCGGAGGCCTGGCTGATCCGAAGACAGTAGGGTTGCATAGCCCGTTGGAGATGGCACTCTTCGTCCGTCCGCCGGTTGGCGGACTGGCTGACTCAGAATGACGATCGAGGAGCGCCGCGCGGGGGTTGGTTGCTGGCGGGGGCGGGGGGGGATATAATGGGCGCGTGTCCACGAAGGTTGTAGTGCGCGGAGCCACCATTATGATGGTGGCGACAGTGCTCAGCCGCCTGCTGGGCTATGTGCGCGAGAAATCAATCGCCTTCCAGTTCGGCCGCACGCCGCACACGGACGCCTTCTGGGCCGCGTTCGGGGTACCGGACCTGCTGTATTACCTGCTGGCAGGGGGCGCGTTGAGCGCGGCCCTGATACCGGTTTTCACCGAATACCTGGTGCGTGAGCAGCGCGAAGAGGCCTGGCGCGTAGCGGTTACGCTGTGGAACCTGCTCGTCGTCTGCGTGGCGGTGGGAGTCGCAGTCATCCTGGTATTCGCGCCCGCGCTGGTTTGGGTGGCGGCGCCGGGGTTCCACAAGAATCCGTCGGTGTTCGGTGAGTGCGTTGGGTATGTGAGGATAATGGCGCCGATGGTTTTCATGACGGCGCTTTCGGCACTTTCTACGGGGATCTTGCAGTCGTCCCAGCACTTTTCGTCCCCGGCGGCGGCATGGTGCCTCTACAATGTGGGAATCATCTTCGGCGCGCTCGTGCTGGCGGGATGGATGGGAATCCCCGGCCTGTGCGTGGGCGTTCTGATCGGGGCCGCAAGCATGGTGCTGGTGCAGTTGCCGTCGCTGTATGCGCGCGGGTTCCGGTGGAGGGCTTCACTCGACATCAGGCATCCGGGCGTGGTGCGGATCATCCGCTACTGGGTGCCAGTGATGGCGGGATTCTTGTTTACGCAGTTGTGCCTGTTCTGGCTGCCGAGTTTCTTCGGGTCGTTTTTCAAGGGCGGAGTGACGAGCCTGCGGTATGCAAACCGACTCGTGATTTTGCCGCTGGGGCTGTTCGGCGTGGCGATCTCGACCGCCGCGTTTCCTACGCTCTCGGAGCACGTGGCACGGGGAGAAATCGAGGATTTCAAGCGCACATTCTCGGCCAGTCTGCGCGCGATCTTTCTGCTCGCGCTGCCGTCGGCGGTTGCGCTCGCGGCACTCGCCGGGCCGATCGTGCGGCTGCTGTGGCAGGGAGGAAAGTTCAGCGGCGGAGATGTCGAGGCGAGCGCATTCGCACTCGTGTATTATAGTCCTGGGCTGCTCGCCATCTCCGCCCTGCAGATAGTCAACCGTGCTTTCTACTCGTTGCGGGACATGAAGACCCCTCCGCTTGTGGGTGTGGGGTACGTGTCGCTGAACTTCGTGCTTGCCCCGCTGCTGATGCGCACATCGCTCAAATACGGCGGGGTGGCGCTTGCGACTTCGCTCAGCACGACGGCGGGGATGGTGGTGCTGATGTATCTGCTGAGCCGGAAAATGCGCGGGATGGGCGGCAGGGAGATGATGGCCTGTTTCGTCAAATCGGTTGTGGCAGCGGGCGCGATGGGGGTGGCGTGTTATTATGTGTCTGCATGGGTGGGCGGTGCCGTGGGGGCTCCGGTTACGCGTTTCTCCCTCACTGCGCCGACCGGTGGAGCAAGCGCATCGGCAAGGTCGCTGAGCGCGGTTGGACTGCAGGTGCTGGCCGCTTGCGGGGTTGGGGCGATAGTGTATTATGCTGTCTTGCGAGCGCTGCGCTGCGCGGAGATCGAAGAAGTGGTTCGCAGGGCGCGGCGCCGTTTTCAGAGGCCATGACAGACCCGTCGAGAATCCGAAACTTCTGCATCATAGCGCACATTGACCACGGCAAGTCAACGCTTGCGGACCGGCTGCTTGAGTTCACGGGCAGCGTGGAGCCGCGCCAGATGCGCGAGCAGGTGCTGGACCAGATGGACCTGGAGCGCGAACGCGGCATCACGATCAAGGCGAGCGCGGTGCGGCTGGAATACGCTGCCGAAGACGGGCTGCAGTATGTCCTGAACCTGATTGACACGCCCGGGCACGTTGATTTCGCATACGAGGTTTCGCGCAGCATGGCCGCCTGCGAGGGCGCGCTGCTGCTGGTTGACGCGGCGCAGGGGGTTGAGGCGCAGACGGTTGCCAATGCGCACCTGGCGGAGCAAAACGCCCTTACCATCTTGCCGGTGATCAACAAGATTGACCTGGCGGCCGCCTCGCCGGAGCGCGCGATGCAGGAACTGGAGGACATGCTGGAGATTGACGCGTCGCAGGCGCTGACGGTGAGCGCGAAAGAGGGGATCGGAACCAAGGAAGTGCTCGAGGCGATAGTCCGCATGATCCCGCCGCCGAAGGGTCAGCGAGAAGCGCCGCTGCGCGCGCTGATCTTCGACTCGCACTTCGATCCTTACCGCGGCGTCGTATCCTACGTGCGCGTGCGCGATGGGGTGCTGCGGCGCGGCGTGCACATCCAGATGATCAGCACCGGCAGGGTCTTCGAGGTCAGCGAGGTGGGAGTTTTCCGACTGGGGATGAAGCCGGTGGATGAACTGGCGGCGGGCGAGGTGGGTTACGTTTGCGCGGCGGTCAAGAACCTGCGCGACACGCGCGTGGGCGACACGATCACCGAGGCCAACCGGCCTGCGAGCGAAGCCCTTCCGGGCTATCGGCCGGCGAAGCCGATGGTCTTCTGCGGGCTGTATCCCATAGAGGGCGAGGATTTCGGCGCGCTGCGCGACGCGCTGGAGAAACTGCAGTTGAACGATGCTGCGCTTCATTTCGAGGGGGAGACCTCAGCGCTGGGCATGGGCTTTCGCTGCGGTTTCCTCGGGCTGCTGCACATGGAGATCGTGCAGGAGCGCCTCGAGAGGGAGTATGGCCTGGACCTGGTGGCGACCTCGCCGACGGTTGTGTATCGAGTCCACACCAGGAAGGGCCAGGTGATCGAAGTCGAGAATCCCGCGAAGATGCCTGACGCGAGCGAGATCGAGCACTGCGAGGAGCCCTATGTTGGCGCGACGATCATGGCGCCTGCGGAATACGTCGGCCCTTGTCTGGAACTGGCGCGCGAGAGGCGCGGCGAGTATCGCAACATGGAGTACACCTCGACCCAGCGGGTGATCATGACTTACGATCTGCCGCTGGCCGAGATCGTGGTTGACTTCTTCGACCAGTTGAAGTCGCGCACGCGGGGCTATGCGTCGTTCGATTACGAGGTATCGGGCTATCGGCCCATCGGCTTGGTGCGGGTTGCGATCATGATAAACGGCGAGCCGGTGGATGCGCTGTCGTTCGTCACGCAGCGCGAGCGCGCGCAGGCGCGGGGCAGGCAACTTGTCGAGCGCCTTCGCAAACTGCTGCCGAAGCAGTTGATCGAGATACGGATTCAGGCAGCCATCGGCAGCAAGATCATCGCGTCGGAGCGCATAGCGCCGCTGCGCAAGGATGTTACGGCGAAGTGCTACGGCGGGGATATTACGCGCAAGCGCAAACTGCTGGAAAAGCAAAAGGCTGGCAAGAGGCGCATGAAGCAGATCGGCAAGATCCAGGTTCCGCAGGAGGCCTTCATGCAGGTCCTGCGCCTGCGGGGAGAGTAAGCATGACTGCGACAGAAACGGCAGAGGGGGAGTTTGCGGAGTTCGTGCAGTGGCTGAAGCAGGAGTATGCGCCGCAGGCGATTTATCTTTTCGGTTCGCGGGCGAGAGGGGACGCGATAAAGGAGAGCGATTACGACCTGCTCATCGTGTCGTCGGCATTTGAGGGCGTGATGTTCACAGACCGGATGACGAGAATATACGCTCACTCGCCACGCCCCGGCAATCTCGAATGTCTGTGCCTCACGCCGTCCGAATTCGAGAGATCTCGGAACATGATTTCTCTGGTGGCTCTGATAGCGAGAGAGGGGGTGTTGGTGTGAGAGAAGGAGCGGAGAATGTGGCACAGCCGCTCTCGGCTGTGTCAGGTGAGATTCTTCGTCCCGACTGCGTCGGGACTCAGAATGACACACACTGCGCCGGCGCGGGTGATGGGAGATAGTCAGTGAGCATTCGTGTGTCCGTTGGGTTGTATGTGCACGTGCCGTTTTGCGCGCGGAAGTGCGCGTACTGCGATTTCAACTCGTATGCTAGCATGGACGAGTTGATCGAGCCCTACGTGCGCGCCTTGCGGTGGGAGATGGAACAGCGCTCGCGGGAGGTCGGGCAGGTCGCGACGATCTATATCGGCGGGGGCACGCCCTCGCATTTGCCTCAGGGAAGCCTGGAGAATGTGCTGTGCCAGGTGTTCCAGGTTTTCGATGTTGATGGCGATGCGGAAATAACGGTGGAGGCGAATCCGGCGGATCTTGATATTCGGCGGATGCGCGCCCTGCGTAATGCGGGCGTGAACAGGGTGAGCATCGGGGCGCAGTCGTTCGATGACGGCGTGCTGCGTTTCCTGGGACGGCGGCACGATGCGAACCAGGCCAGGCGGGCTGTTGAGATTGCGCGCGCTGCAGGTTTCGAGAATGTCAGCATTGACCTGATCTACGCGGTGCCCGGCCAATCGCCCGGGATGTGGCGCCAGACGCTGGAGGAAGCGCTTGCTCTTTGTCCCGACCACATATCCGCCTACAGCCTGACGATAGAGCCAGGCACTCCGCTTGGCGACCTCGTTCAACGGGGCCTGGTTGCGCCTGTTGACAACGACACCGAGGCGGAGATGTACGAGATCGCGCGCGGGATGCTCGAAGCGGCTGGCTACGAGCACTACGAGATCTCGAATTTCGCGCGGGCCGGATTTTCCTGCCGGCACAATCAGACTTACTGGCAAGACAACGATTACGTGGGCGTGGGGGCGGGGGCGCACTCCTACCTGAACGGTGTAAGGTGGTGGAATGTCAAGCACCCGGAAGCATACGTTCGCATGGTGCGAGGCGGCACGCTGCCAGTCGCGGGGGCCGAGCACCTTTCGAGGGATGAGCAGCTGAGGGAGGCTCTCGTACTCGCCCTGCGCACGCGGGATGGGGTAGTCGTCGAGGCATTGGAGCAGCGGTTCGGAAGGGAATTATGGCAGTCGCACCGAAAGAAGATCATCGGAGAGATGGAAAACGGGCTACTGTGCATCCGCGACGGCAGGCTGGCGCTGGTGCGCGATGCGTTCGTCATTGCGGATGCTGTCTGTGAAGCCCTAGTCTAGGCGACCGGGAGGGGAAGATGATGAGGAAGTGCCTCATAATCAGCGCGGCTGCGATCGCGCTGGCATCGGCCACGGGCGTGGCGCAGAAGGCGACCATCTATGAGGGCCAATCGCTGTCCGCGAGCGGCCCGCTTGTGGTTGCCAATTGGGGATCGGGCAGTGCCCGGGAGGTGAGCGAAGAGGGATACGTCGGCGCAAGGTCCCTGCGCGTCGTAACGCACGGCTATTACGCAGGCGTGAGGTTCGATCTTCAGCGCCCGATAGACTTGCGTGATTTCCTCGGCAAGCCGAACTCCTATGTCGTCTTGACCGTCAAGCCCGCGCTGCCGGTGCCAGGGCAGACGACCACAAGGACCGCCACAACATCTATGACAACGAGCGGCACGCAGACTGAGACCCCGGACACTGCTTACACTTTCCCTTACCCGCCGGGTGAGGAGCCTCCAGAAGCGAACCTGCCAGCGGGCGTGGAAACGCAGTTCAGGATGGAGCGGATGCGCGTCGTGCTGGATACTGACGGCGGGGTCGCGATCGCCGAGGACCTGGATCTGAGAAAAGCCGTAGACGAGGAGCGCGGCTGGAAACAATTGGTGGTGCCACTCTCGTTCTTCAAGGGCAATGTCAACGGAATGCTGCGCCGCGCGATAGTTTCGGGCAACACCACCGATATGTTTTACCTGGGTGAGATGAAGGTCGTAACCGAGCCAGTCGTCAAGATAACCCTGGAGACCGCGGTGGAACCATACGAGGTGAAGGAGGGGGAGAAGATAACATTCACGGCGCAGGCGCAGGCTGGGATCGCGCCGCTGGAGATCGTGTGGGACTTCGATGCTTCCGACGGTTTCCAGGAGGAGGCGGTCGGCGAGACGGTTTATAACTACTACCACAAGGCGGGGGAATACACCGCAACCTGCATCGTGAAGGACCTTTCCGGGGCGCAGGAGCCCCTCAAGCGTACCCTGGGCGTCCGCGTCGTGGCGCAATGACGCCTGCCGAATGCGAGGCCCGGCCGATCGGGCACGTGAAAGGGCGGGTTGCAGCATCCGCTGTCAATGACGCCGGATATTGCCGGCTGACAGTGGACCAGCCTAAAATCGCCCACGGCAGCAGGCCCGGACAACTTGTTTATGTTGCGTGCCAGAGCGAAGGCGAAGAGCGCATTTTCGCCAGCCGCCGCTGCGAGCCGCAGACCAGGCAAGGGCGGTTCAGCGACCTGCGAATCCTCCGGCGCCCTTTCGCAATCGCGGGCAGGCAGGGCGATTCCATCGTGCTGCTGCTGAAGGTCGTGGGGGCAGGCTCGCGCTGGCTTGCGCGGCGGCGGCCGGGGCAGTCGCTCGATATGCTCGGCCCGCTGGGCAACGGCTTCGATCTTGGCAGCGTTGAGCGCGCGCTGCTCGTCGGGGGCGGAACCGGCCTGGCAAGCCTTCTCTCGCTCGCTCAGGAATGTGCGAGCAGAGGCGTGAAGGCGACCGCCGTGGTGGGTGCGCGCTCGCTGGAGGCATCTCCGCTGCCCTGGCGACAGACCGCCAGGGGGCGCACGATCGAGATGCTCGAAGCGATAGGGGTCGAAAGCCTCCTGGTAACGGAGCATGAGGACGGCCTGCTCGCGACGCAGCCCGTGGAGGAAATGCTCTCGCGCATGAAGCCGGGCGAGGTGGATGTTTTCGCGTGCGGGCCGTGGGCGATGATGGCGCGGGTTGGGGAACTCACGCGCGGCAGGTTTCGCTGCCAGGTGTCGCTCGAGGCGCGCATGGGGTGCGGGGTTGGCGCGTGCCGGACGTGCGCTGTGCCCATTCGCGCGAGCGCTGTGTGGAACTACAAGACGGTGTGCAGGGACGGCCCCGTATTCTCGGCGGAGGAAGTGGTTTGGGAAAAGCCCCCGATCTGACGGTTCAAATCGGCCCCTTGCGGCTGAAGAACCCCGTGATGCTTGCGAGCGGAATCATCGGCTACGGGGTCGAATACGGCGCGCTTGCGGGCGTGGATCGGATGGGCGCGATAGTGCTCAAGACGATCACGATGGCTCCCAAACAGGGAAGCCCGCCGCCGCGCGGCATCGAAACGCCTGCCGGAATGTTGAACTCAATCGGCCTTGAGAATCCAGGCATCGAGGCGTTCGTCCGCGAGAAACTGCTGGATTCTCTGCGCCTCGGCGTTCCGATCATCGTGAGCATCGCTGGCCTTTCGGTTGCTGAGTTCGCGCAGATGGCAGCGATGCTTGACCGCGAGGAAGGCATCGCTGCAATCGAACTCAACATCTCAAGCCCGAACCTGCCGGGCGGCGGGATGCTTTTCGGCCAAGATGCGAGCATGAGCGCCGAGGTCGTTGCGGCGGCCAAATCGGCCACACGCCTGCCCGTGATTGCGAAACTCACGCCCAATGTTACCGACATCACGGCGATCGCTGTCGCGTGCGAGCAGGCAGGCGCTGATGCCATTTCGCTGGTGAACACGTTCAGCGGGATATGCATTGACATCATGACGCGCCGCCCCCTGCTTGGCGCGAATTCGGGCGGCCTCTCTGGGCCGGCGATCAGGCCCGCCGCTGTGCTGCGGGTGCTTCAGGTTGCGCAGGCGGTGGCGGTTCCGGTAATAGGCATGGGGGGAATCTGGGACTGGCGCGATGCGGCGGAGTTCATCATCGCGGGCGCGACCGCGGTTCAGATAGGCACGGCGCTTTTCTACGATCCTGGCCGGGGGCTGAAGGTGCTGCGCGGCCTGAAACGGTTCCTGAAGGAACAGGGTCTCTCCAGCATCCGCGACCTGACCGGCACCGTCCGCCTGAACCCATAGCGCACTTGCCCCTTTTTGCGCTTGGGGATGGGATCCTTCGTCCGCCGACTGGCGGACTCAGGATGACAGGAAACGTGGTCTTGTCATTCTGAGTGCCGACGCAGTCGGCACGAAGAATCCCATGTTACCTATTGGCAGGGGCCGAATTCGAGGGCTGCGTCGTACATTGCTCTGACGTTTTCGAGGGGAGTTCCCGGCGCCAGGTTGTTGCCTTCGCGGAGAACGAACTTGCCGCCCTGCATGATGCCGGTGCCCAGGATGCGCCTCACTTCGTCGCGCACCTGCGGGGGAGTCGCGCCGCGCAGGAATGGCACGCTGGGGCCGCCGTAGATCGTAACATCAGGGCCGAGCGTTTTTCGAAGCCAGGCGAAATCCACCGGGAAGCCGGTGTCGAATGATTGAATGTTCAGTTCATCGCGCAGCATGGGAAAGTGCCTCGTCGAATCGCCGCAGAGATGGATCCAATGCGGACCGCCCTCGCCGAAGGCATCGAGGAACTTGCGGTGGTAGGGGAGCACGAACTCACGGTATGCCTGCGTTGAGAGAAGCGCAATGCTGTCGTCGGCGAAGGCCACCGACTTGGTTTTCAACGGCTCGTTGCGAAGGGCGCGCAGGGTCTTGATGCGAAGGATCGCGGCCTCCATAATGTAGTCCAGCAGTTGGCGAACGTAATCCGGGTCTTCATAGATGTCAATGCAGATGCTGGTTGCGCCGCGCAGGTTCGCGGCGGCGGTGAACGGCCCGTCGGTGCCCATCGCGGCGATGTTGATGCGGTTGATTGGGCGGCCTGCATACTCGTAGCCCTCGGCCCTTTTCCTGGCGAAAAACTCCGCGAAGTCCAGGTTCTTGCGCATGATTCCGCCCAAGGGGTCTGGCAGGCCGCGATCGAACAACAGATGCTTGCGATCGTCTTTCAACAACGGCAGGGTATCGGGGACTTGTCCTTCATAAAACCGAACCTCGGCCCCGAACCACGCGGCCTCGTAGTAGTTCTGCAGATCAACATACACATCCCAGCCATCCTTCGGCAGGCCCATCTCGGCATCGAACGCGATGTTGTGGCGCACGAAATGGAAGAACCGCACCTGAACATCGAGCATCGTCTGCGGATCGTTCGAGTATTGCTCGAACGTGATTCCTTGGGGATTGTGGTCAGGATTCAGCAGGATGAAGCGCGGGTTGATCCCGATCGTGACGGGCACGCGGTAGGGCTTGCCCGCGTGATACGCCTCCCACACTCTCTTCACTTCGTCGTTGTGCTTCTCGAAGTGCACTGGTGGCAAGCGATCCATCTGCTATTGCCCTGCCTACAGCCAGGGGAACGAATCCTGGCTCGCGGTGCTAGTGGTAGCGGTATTTGTAGTCGCGGCGGTCAATGAGCGTCATTTCGCCCTTAGAAGCGCCGGTGCGCATCTGCATTCTTGTTACGCGCAGGCCCGCCTCGCCATAGATGAGCATCGTGGCCGGGTCTATCAGCCGTTCCCCGGCCCCGCGGAATTGAACACCAGCGGCGCTGGGCCTGGGGCCTTTCATCTCCAGCAGCCTGTAAATCTCTGCGATTTTCTTATCCACCAGGTCGCCAAGGGCAGATGCGCCTGACCAGTAGATGTAGCGAATGCGCAAGCACCGCTTGCGCGCAACCCTTTCCCAGCCGACGAACTTGACCCTGGTGTTATACTTGACGCTCTGGCCGGAGGGCAAGAGAGATTCGCTCTCGCCGTTCCAGGCCTCGCCGACCCTGGCTGTCTTGCCGACGAAGTCGCCGATGCGGCTGTTCCACTGCTCAATCTCCCTCTGGGCCAGGGCTTGCTTTGTCAGCGTGTTCCCCACGGCCTTAGCAGTCTCGGCCGTCATGTTCTTGCGCAACGCTGCCACGACCTCGTCGTAGCCCTTGATCGCCGTCACGCGCCCGGACTTGTTTATGATGAAGGTGATAGGAACCTTCGAGAGCGCCATCAGCCCGGGGTCCAGGTATTCCACACCGTCACGGTTGCAGAAAACGACCTTCAGTACAGCGATCATCTGGTAGCGGCCTGCAACCTTCTTGAATGTGCGCTCCTCGTAGGCAGTGGTCCGATCGAACTGCGACCGTCCGGCGAAGAACTTCTTCCTCGTGATCTTTGTCACCACGATTGCGCGGGTGCCATCGCGGGGCGCGAAAGCAAACCGCACCGACTCCGCTGCCCCAACCGGCTGGGGTCGAACGACCAGACCGGCCGCCAGCGCAGCCAGCAGCAGCGGGGCGCATTGCCACGCGTGTGCTTCCGTTCTCACATCGCTCTCCTTTGCCCGCGGGGAGCCTCGCCGCTTTCCTGCAGACGGGCTCGATCACCGTCCAGGGCTTCGAATGGCGAACTTCGAGGTTGAAGGGCCAGATTCCTGCGGCCCAGCCCTCGCCCGGCCAGGGCGTCGTACGCAAACGCGCCCTGCGCTCATACGCAATCGTTCACTTCCAGGACTGTTGCGGAAACGGGGAGGGTGTGGTATAATGCCCGACCGTATCCGGCCCTTCGGGACAGCCGATGATTGCGGCCGAGGACTTGATTGCCGAGAACGTCGAGCGCGTGCGCGAGCGCATTGGCGCCGCTGCCGCGCGCGCTGGCAGGCGGCCTGATGAGATCAGGCTCGTGGCAGTCAGCAAGGGAGTGGACATCGAGCGCATCGCGGCTGCTGTCGAGGCCGGCATTGGGGAGATAGGCGAGAATTACGTTCAGGAAGCAGCGCCGAAGGTAGAAGCGCTTGGCAGCAAGGTAACCTGGCATCTGGTTGGACACTTGCAGACGAACAAGGCCAGGGCAGCAGTTTCGCTCTTTGACATCATTCAAACGGTTGACAGCGCGCACCTTGCCCAGGCATTGTCGCGCAGGTGCGAGCAGGCGGGCAGGGTTATGCCCGTGCTGATCGAGGTGAACACGACCTCCGAGGCATCCAAGTTCGGCATCCAGCCAGGGCAGTTGCGCGGCTTGCTGGAGGAGATCGCGCCCTTGCCGAGCATTCATGTCGAGGGGCTGATGACAGTCGGTCGCCTCGGCGCTGGCGCAGACGAGGCGCGCAGATACTTCGGCCCGCTGGCTTCCCTGGCGCAGGAGGCGCGCAGTTGGGCGATCGAGGGCGCGGAGATGCGATGGCTCTCGATGGGCATGAGCGATGACTTCGAGGCGGCGATCGAGGAAGGGGCGAACATCGTTAGGATAGGGAGGGCTGTTTTCGGACCCAGGAACGTTCCGGGCCAGAACCAGAAGTGACGGCACGGTTCGCAGTCAACATCACAGCAAGGAGGGCGCCGGGATTATGGCCAGAGTGTGGGAAAAGTTGAGACGGTGGTTGTTGGCAGAGGACGGAGGACAGGAGGAGACGAAGAGGCGGGGCAATGCGGCGGCGGTCGGGGATCGTCCCGACCAGATCGTGGTGAGCCGCCCCAGGACGCTCGAAGAGGCGCACGTATGCGCTGGCTGGCTGAAGGATCAGCGCACGGTGGTCGTCAACCTGAGCGTCTTGGAGCAGCATGTGGCGCGGCGGGCGCTGGACTTCCTGGGCGGAGTGGTTTACGCGATTGATGGGCAGATGGAAGAAGCCGGCGACTTGATCTACGTCATGACGCCCAGCGTGATGGTTACGAACAGCCAGGCTGACGCCCGCCAGGATGTGCAGTTGGCGTGGCCCACGCAAGCGGGCCTGCGCTAGCGCCGGTTTCAGGTTAGGAAAGAATGCGCCGACCAGGTAACCCCTGGCGGCTGCGTTCTGGTAGTTGTTGGCGGGCTGCCTTTAGGCGAGCGCAGTGGGCTGTCCGTCGGCTGACGGACTGGCGCAAGACATGAGGCGTGATCGCTTGTCCGCCTTCGCCCGCCGGCTGGCGGGCTTCGGCGGACTGATTGCTTCAGGGGGAGGATGATCGCTATGCTTGATCAAGTCAGTCTGGGATTGTGCGGCGTGGGCCGCATGGGCGCCGCCCTGGCAAAGTGCCTGGCGGGCAAGGTGAGCAAGATGTGGGCTTACGACGTGCGGCGCGAGGCGCTGGCCGAAGTCGCGTCTGCGACCGGCCTGAAGCCGGCGAGCGGCGCGAGGGACCTGGCGGAGCGTACCAAGGTGCTGATGATCGCGGTGAAGCCCAAGGACGTTTCCGCAGCGCTCACAGAAATGCGGCCAGTGCTGACCAAAGAGCATGTGGTCATCTCGATCGCGGCCGGCGTGCCGATTGTGCGACTGCGCGAACTGTGCGGAGACAAGCCCGGCATCGTGCGCGCGATGCCGAATGTTCTTGTCCTGGTGGGTGAGGCCAGCACTGCTGTAGCCTCGGACAGCCCCGCAAGCGAATCTGCGCTGGGGATTGCGAAGGGCGTTTTCTCCGCTGTCGGGTGCGTAGTGATGCTGCCGGAGGCCTTGATGGACGCTGTTACCGGGCTATCGGGCAGCGGGCCCGCGTTCGTGTTCACGTTTATCGAGGCTCTGGCCGATGGGGGCGTGGCTGCGGGCCTGCCGCGCGACCAGGCGCTGGAACTTGCAGCCCAGACTGTGCTGGGGTCTGCGAGGATGGTGCTTGAGAAGGTCGGCCACCCCGCTGCGCTGAGGGAGATGGTAACATCCCCTGCCGGAACGACGATAGCAGGGCTGGCGGCTCTGGAGTCGCGAGCCTTTCGCGCGGCCTGCATGGAGGCGGTGCAAGCCGCTGCCAGGCGCGCGTCGGAACTCGCGAAGGCGTAGCCCGCTGGAGGCTCCCATGGGCATCCTGGTTTACTACATCAATTGGGCGATAAATGTTCTCATCCTGTTGATCGTCGTGAGGGCGATCCTCACCTGGTTCCCAGTGCCGCCCTACCATCCCGCCGTCAGGGCGCTGGACTCGATTACCGAGCCGCTGCTGCGGCCCTTCAGAAAAATGGGGAGATCGGCCGCCGCGGGCTTCGATCTGTCTCCGATGATCTTGATCCTGATACTGATAGTGGTGCAGAGGATTCTGCGCGAATTGGCGAGGCGTTAGTTCTCGCCGGGGATCGGGCCGTGGCGGAAACTCCAGAAGAGCACGGGGCAGTGGGGCGCGAATCTCCTCCGGCGCCCGGGCGGATGCCACCTGGGCGCGCAGCATTGATCGCCGCGCTGGCGCTGGTTGCCGCGTGCATGATCGCGCTCCTGGTGCCGGGGATGCGCGAATCTGCGCCGGCGGCGCGCGCAGAGACCACGCTGCTGCAAGCGCGCATTGCCACCAGGCTGGTTTATTTCTCCATTTCCCACGAGATCGAGGGAGAGGCAGGCCGTTCGCGGGTGCTGTCGGCGCTGGGCTTCGCCGATCTGCCCGTATCTGGGGCCCTTGCCGAGGCTGGTGCGAACGCCTACGAGTCCCTGCTTGGCGAGGCGTTCGTCCCCTCCGAGGCTGCGGTGAGCGCAGCCATACTATACGGCTACGCGGGGCAAGACCAAAGGGCGCTTTCGCTCCTGGGAAAGGTGCGCGACATTCCCCCGATTGTCCGCGAGGTGTATTCGGGGCGGGTTCCGGAGAAGCACTGGCATCCCGGGGCGGATGTCATGAGATTGGTCAAGAAAGTTCCTGCAGGGCCGCTGTTTCTGGCAGCCGTTTACAGAAGAATGGGCGAGCCTGGAAAGGCGCGGCAGGCGGTCGAGAAAGGCTATGCCCGCAGCCTGCTCATCGTTGTGCCGATGATCGTTATCGTGCTCGCGGGTGTTGTCGGCTTTCTCATCGTGGTGGCGGCCCTGTTTCTGCGCCCATGGCGCAAGTCTGGGCGCTTGCAAGTGCCGTCCTTCCGGCTCTGGCAGGGCGTCGAACTGATCCTGCTCTGGATGGTCGTGGGAGTGGGCCTGCCGTTGCTCCTGTCGCCTTTGCTCGAGCGGGCTGGTGTGGAAGGGATATGGTTGGTGGCTGTGCTCTACGTGGTTCCCGCGGCGGTGGCGATGGCATGGTTTGCGATGGCCTCGCTGCCTGCCGGGGAGAGGCGGCCGGGCAGAGTCGGTTGGACAAGCGGGCGCGGGGTGGTCGCGGGAATCGCGGGATACTGCGCGATCCAGCCATTAGTTCTGATCGTGTGGGCGATATTGCGGCGACTGAACATTGATCCGACGCAGGCCAGCCCTGTGCTCCCGATTATTGCTGGCGCGACGAGCGCGGGGCAGCGTGCGGCGGCGTTATGCCTGGTTGCGCTGTTGGTGCCGGCCTTCGAGGAGACGCTTTTCCGGGGCATCCTTTACGGGGCTCTGCGGCGGAGCATGCGGCCAGTTTTCGCGGCTCTGATAAGCGCCATCATTTTCGGGCTTTTGCACTTCCAGTTGACAGCGGTGCCGGTGCTTGCGGTTCTGGGCCTGGTGTTTGCCTATGTTTATGAGCGCACTGGCTCGCTGGTCGCTCCCGCTGTGTCCCACGGACTGGTGAATGTGATGACCACGGTTGTGGTGATGGCGGTGCAGCAATGAGGGGCGTTCTGCTTGCGGGCGGAAGGGCGACGAGGCTTCGCCCGATAACGCACACGATGACCAAGCACCTGATACCGCTGGCCAACAAGCCGATACTCTTCTACGGCCTCGAGGCCCTGACCCAGGCGGGGATCAAGGACATCGGCGTCGTGGTGGGCTGTCAGCACCCCGACTTCCCGGGGAGCATTGACACTCGGCGCGACATCGCGCAGGCTGTGGGCGATGGGAGCCGGTGGGGGGCGCGTGCAACCTATATCGAGCAGGATGCCCCGCGAGGGATCGCACACGCTGTGCTCATGGCGCGCGATTTCGTGGGCGGGGATTCGTTCGTCACCTTCCTGGGTGACAATTTCCTGCCCGGGGGAATCCTGGATTTCGTGAAGGAGTTCGAGGCGCAGCGGCCAGACGCCATGATCCTGCTGTGCCGCGTTCCCAACCCCCAGGATTTCGGGGTGGCGACGCTGGTGGGCGAGCGGGTCGTGCGGCTTGAGGAAAAACCCAAGGAACCGCAGAGCAACCTGGCGCTGGTGGGCGTCTATCTTTTCAACCAGACTATCTTTCCGGCGATCGAGCGGCTCAAGCCGTCGGCGCGCGGCGAACTGGAAATAACGCACGCGATCCAGGCGTTGATTGACGACGGGCTGCGCGTTCAGGCGCACGAGGTGCGCGGCTGGTGGAAGGACACCGGCACGCTAGCCGACCTGCTGGAGGCCAACCGGCTGGTGCTGGAGGGGCTGGAGGCGCGGCACGAGGGGGAGGTTGATGCGGCCTCTCAGATACTGGGGCGGGTCGTGCTCGAGGAGGGCAGCAAGATTGAGAACAGCGTAGTGCAGGGCCCTGCCATCATCGGCAAGAAAAGCCGCATCATCAACGCCATCGTCGGGCCCTATGTTTCCATTCATGACAACGTGGTGATTGAGCGCTCCGAGGTCGCGAACAGCATAATCCTTGCGGGGAGCGTGCTGAGAGGGATGCCGCAGAAGGTGCGCGACAGCCTCATCGGCCAGCAGGTTGTGGTGGAGCGCGAGGCGCGCGACCCGGGCTTCACTCAACTGATGCTGGGCGATTACAGCAGGGTAACGCTGCGCTGACCATGCCCCAGGTTTCGGTTGTCATCCCTGCCCATAATGAGGAAGCGCGCCTCGGGCCGACGCTTGAGAGGATTCTGTCTTACCTTGGCAGCCAGAGTTACTCGTCGGAGGTAGTCGTTGTTGACGATGTGAGCAGCGATGGCACGGCGCGCGTGGCGAGCCATTTCATGGGAGGCAAGACGCCGCTGCGCCTGATCCGCCGCGAGGCAAAGAACGGCAAGGGCTTCGCCGTGCGTGAAGGGATGCTGGCGGCGAGCGGGGAACGGCGGCTGTTCTCGGATGCGGACCTTTCCACGCCGATCGAGGAGGCGGAGAAGTTGCTTTCTGCGCTCGACAGAGGGTATCATGTTGCGATCGGAAGCCGCATGGCGCGGGGCGCGCAGGTGGAGCGGCCGCTGTCGCGCGCGCTGATCTCGCGGGCGTTCAACATGATCGTGCAGGCATTGCTGCTGCCGGGGATTCGGGACAGCCAGTGCGGTTTCAAGGCGTTCACGCGCGCCGCAGCGGAGGACCTGTTCGGGCGGCTGACGCTCGGCGGATGGAGTTTCGATGCCGAGTTGTTGTTTCTGGCGCGCAAGAGAGGATGGAAGATCAGCGAGGTGCCGGTGCGCTGGATTTACTCGCCGGACACCAGGATGCGGCCGCTCAGGAATGCGCTGCAGATGATGCGCGACCTGGTGCGGGTGCGGTGGCAATACCTGACGGGAGCGTATGACGAGCCTGGAGGCTAGTGTATGGATTATCGGGCAACCTTGAACTTGCCGAAGACTGAATTTCCGATGAAGGCAAACCTTGCCGCGCGCGAGCCGGAGATTCAGCGTTTCTGGGAGAGCATCCGCCTCTACGAACAGATTCAGGAGAAGAACAAAGGCAAGGAGAAATTCATCCTGCACGATGGGCCCCCATACACGAGCGGCGACCTGCACCCGGGCACAGCGACGAACAAGGTGCTGAAGGATGTGATCGTCAAGTTCCACTCCATGCTGGGGTTTGACGCGCCCTACGTGCCTGGTTACGACATGCACGGCCTGCCAACGGAGATGGCAGCCTTGCGCATGTTCGACATTGACCGCAAGGCGATTGATCCGCTTTCGCTGCGCGCCAAATGCCGGGAAACGGCATTTCACTACAAGGCATCGCAGACCAAGACCTTCCAGCGCCTGGGGGTTCTGGGCGACTGGGAGCACGCCTACTTCACCGCGGACCCGGCTTACGAGGGCACCACGCTCGAGATCTTCGCGCGCATGGTTGACCGGGGCGTTATCTTCCGGGGGTTGCGCCCGGTGCACTGGTGCCCGACGTGCGAGACGGCGCTGGCGCAGGCTGAACTCGTATATCAAGACGCCGCCTCTCCGTCGCTGTGGGTCAAGTTCCCGCTTGAGCGCTGGCGCGCGCCGGGGCCGAAGGGCTGGCCTGAAAAGAATGTGTTTTTCATCGTGTGGACGACAACCCCGTGGACGCTGCCGTCGAACGTTGCGGTAGCGCTGCACCCCGATCACAAATACGCGCTGGTGCGCGCGCGCAACGGTAGGACAGGTTTCCAACCTGTGCCACAAGGTAGGACAGGTTACAAACCTGTCCTACCGGAGGCGGAGGAGTGGTGGGTGATGGCGCACGAGTTGGTGCGCCCGACGATGTCGCTGCTGGGGGTCAGCGATTACGAGTTCGATGAATCGCGCAGCCTGCCGGGCGCTCAAGTTGCCGGGCACGAGCGTGCGGAGGATGTTCGAGGCGGAGGATGGGCAAGGCTGCGCCATCCGTTCGTTGCGGACCGGGATGTGCGCCTGGTTCTGGCCGACTACGTTACCCTCGACCAGGGGACAGGGTGCGTGCACACTGCGCCAGGGCACGGAATTGAGGACTTCGCGACGGGCAGGGAATATGATTTGCCCGTTCTGCAGCCGCTCGATGACCAGGGCAGGTTCACGGAGCAGGGCGGGCAGTTCGCTGGTCTGAGATACGATGAGGCAGACCCCAAGATCATCGAGACTATTGAGCGGGAAGGAATGCTGCTTCGCAGCGACGTGGTGAGCCATGCCTACCCGCACTGCTGGCGGTGCGATCACCCGGTGATCTTCCGGGCGACGCAGCAGTGGTTCGTCTCGCTGAAAGGGTTCACCGAGTCGGCGATGGCCGCTATCGAGCAGGTTCGCTGGATTCCCGCCTGGGGCAAGGTGCGCATCAGCAGCATGGTTCAAGGGCGGCCCGACTGGTGCATCTCGCGCCAGCGCGTGTGGGGCCTCCCCATTCCGGCGTTCTATTGCCAGGGGTGCGGCGAGGTGCTTCTCACCGTGGAGACAGTGCGGCATGTGCGCGACATCTTCGCTGCCCAGGGTTCCGACGCGTGGCTCACTCTGGAGCCGTCGGCCCTGCTGCCTGCCGGAGTAAAGTGCGGCAAGTGCGGAGCGCCGGATTTTCGCAAGGAGACCGACACGCTGGACCCCTGGTTCGAGTCTGGGTCCAGCCACGCGGCGGTGTTGCTGACGCGGCCGGAATTGCGATGGCCTGCCGACCTGTATATCGAGGGCCACGACCAGCACAGGGGGTGGTTCCAGAGTTCGCTTTGGACTGCCATCGCTGCGCGGGGCCAGGCCCCCTATCGCGCGGTGTTCACTCACGGCTTCCTGCTCGATGAAGAGGGGCGCGAGATGCACAAGCGGCTGGGCAATTTCGTCGAGCCGGGCGCGCTCATGAACAAATATGGGGCGGATGTAGTGCGTCTGTGGGCTGCCTCCGTTGACTTCACAGACGACATCCGCTTCTCCGAGAACGCAATGGGCCAGGTGGGGGAGATTTACCGGAGGCTGCGGAACACGGTCAGGTTTCTGCTGGCAAACCTCTTTGACTTCGAGCCGGACGCCGATTCCCTGCCGCTGGAGCAGATGAGCCCGATTGACAGGTGGGCTCTGCACCGCCTGCAGGAGGTCGTGCAACAGGTCAGCGCAGCCTACCAGGAATTCGAGTTCCCGAAAGTTGTCCAGGCCCTCAACGCCTTTTGCGCCGTGGACATGAGCGCTTTCTACCTGGACGTGCTCAAGGACAGGCTTTATGTGTCGGCTCCAACTGATAGAATGCGCCGCAGCGCCCAGGCCGCTCTCTTTGAATTGGCGCGAACGCTCGCGCTGCTGATCGCCCCCGTTCTTTCGCACACCGCCGAGGAAATCTGGCAGCACCTGCCTGCAGCCGGCAGCAGGGAGAAGAGCGTGCACCTGGCCGATTGGCCGCAGCCGGACGCGCGGTGGCTGGACGAGGACATCGCGCGCCGGTGGGCTTCCTTCCTGGAGATTCGCGATGAAGTCAACAGGGCGCTCGAGATCGCAAGGACAACCGGAGTCGTTGACGTTCCGCTCGAGGCATCCGTTTCGATACACTGTAACCCTCCTCAGCGCGAAGTGCTGGAGGGGATGGGAGAGGACCTGGCTTCCCTGTTCATCGTCTCGGCCGCGGGCGTTTGCGATTCCTCGCGGGAGCATGATTCGACTTATTCGAGCGAGGCAATTTCGGGGCTGTCGATAGAGGTGAAGAAAGCGGCAGGTAGAAAATGCGCCCGCTGCTGGCTAACCAGGCCGTCGGTAGGGAATAATGGGGAACACGGCACTTTGTGCCAGCGCTGTGTCGAGGTGGTGAGCAGATGAAGAAGACGCCGGAGAAAAAAGCAGCGATTGCGCTGACCGCCGGAGAGAAGAAGGGGCTCCGCGAGCGCCTGCTCCAGGAGCAGGCGCGACTCCAGCGAGAACTTGCGGAAATCGAGGAACGGGTCTCGAACATCGAGGAGGCGGAGGCCGGGGCGGAACTATCGGGCTATGAGGACCACCCGGCCGACCTGGCCAGCGAAACGTTCGAGCGCGAGAAGGACCTGGCGATGGCGGACTCCGTGGGGGCTGCGCTTCAGAAGGTGCGCACTGCGCTTGAGAAACTGAAAGGGAGCACTTACGGCGTTTGCGACGCCTGCGGCAAGCCGATCGCCAGGAAGCGCCTGCAGGCGCTTCCCTATGCGACCCTGTGCGTGGACTGCCAGGCGAGGATAGAACTCGCGTGAGCGCAGCGGAAACTCTGCCGCCCCGCGGGCGCAGCCGGTCGCGGATGTTGGCTTGGGCGGCAGTCCTTGTGGCCTGCGACCAGGCTGCCAAGTGGGCCACGCACAGCAAGGTCACCGGGGGCATGGAGTTGGGGTGGCGGTGGCTTCGAATCGCGCCGAGCCAAAACCCGGGCGGCCTTTTCGGTTTGTTTGAAGGGCAAAGGGTGCTGCTGACAGCCGTGAGCGGGGCGGTGCTCTTCGCTCTTCTGGTATGGGCGTGGCGCGGCGCGGGCAAATCGCGCCTGGTGGATGTCGGTCTGTCGCTTGCGATTGCGGGGGCAGCGGGGAACCTGGCCGACCGGCTGGTGCTGGGATACGTCAGGGACTTCATCCACGTGGGGCCCTGGCCTGCCTTCAATGTCGCCGATGCTCTGATCACGATAGCGGTCGGGGTGTTCCTGCTGGCGGCAATTGGCCGCGGCCGGCCCAGGGGGGGGCAAGGGTGCATCTGATACTCATCAGGATCGGCCCCGTGAAGATAGGCGCTTACGGCGTGATGATGGCGCTGGCCTTCCTGGGCGGACTGTGGGTGAGCGTGAGGCAGGGGCGGCGCCGCGGCTTGCGGCCCGAGATTTTTCTCGACCTGATGATATGGCTTCTGGTGGCCGGCATGATCGGGGCGCGGGCGCTTTTCATCGCGCTCGACCCTGTTGTTACCTGGAAGGAATTCCCTTTCTACTGGCGGCAGGGCTTGTCTTGGTACGGCGGGCTGGCAGCGGGGGTTCTTGCAGGATGGCTTTTCTCGCGCCGCGTAAAAGTCCCGTTCCTGACCCTCGCCGACTCGTGCGCGCCGGGCATCGCGCTGGGATACGGCATCGCCAGGATAGGCTGTTTTCTCAACGGATGCTGCTACGGGGCCCCCACGCAACTGCCGTGGGCTGTCCGCTTCCAGCAGGATGGCGGGTTCACTGAGCCCAGCCATCCGACGCAGATTTACTCTGCGTTGGGTTCGTGGGCAATCTTCGCGTTTCTCCTGCTCATGTCCGGCAGGCTCAAACAGCCCGGCCGGTTGTTTTCTCTATACCTGGTACTTTACGGCGTGCTCAGGGGGGTGGTCGAGATCTTTCGCAAGGGCTACACGGCCGAGGTGCTGGTGGGACCGCTGACATACGGCCAGGTGGCGAGCATCGCGCTCATCGTCCTGGGCTTGTTGTTGTTCTGGAGATTAGGGCGCACATAGCGCGCTCGCCCCTGCTCCGGCCATGTTGGAAAAGCGCTTCGAGGTGTCTGACGAACTCGCTGGCCTGAGGCTGGATGCGTTTGTCGCGCGCGTCTGGCCCGAGTTGTCTCGCGCTCGCGTTCAGCGGCTCATAGAGCAAGGGCACATTCTGGTTTCCGGCTCTCCGCAGAAGGCCGCTCACCGAGTGCGGGCAGGTGAGAAGGTCTCGGTGTCCGTTGCGCCGCCCGCGCCGCTGACTCATCTGGCAGCCGAAGCAATTCCGGTTGATGTGGTTTACGAGGACGAAGACCTTCTGGTGGTCAACAAGGCGCGCGGCCTTGTCGTCCACCCGGGGGCGGGGCGGCCCGGCGGAACCCTGGTGAACGCCCTGCTCGCGCGGGTCCAGATCGCGGGTGGTGAAGCGTTCCGCCCGGGCCTCGTTCACCGCCTGGACAAGGACACATCCGGGCTCATGGTCGTGGCGAAGAGGGAAGAGGCGTTTGCAGCACTGGCGCGCATGGTCAAAGAGCGCGAGGTCGAAAGGCATTACCTTGCGCTGGTATGGGGTAAGATAGCGCAGGACAGGGTGGTTATCGAGGCGCCCATTGGGAGGCATCCCACGCAGCGCAAGAGCATGGCGGTGCTGCCCGATCGCTTCGGGCGACCAGGAGTAAGAGAGGCTACAACGGAGGTCTTTGTCAAGAGACGGTTTGGCAGAGTAACGCTGATAGAGGCGCGCCTGCTAACCGGAAGGACTCACCAGATACGCGTGCACATGGCCCACATCGGACGCCCGGTTCTCGGCGACCCGGTCTATGGCGGCAGGCGCGGGAGGCAGGAACTCAAGGGCCTCGATGAGCCTCTGCGTGCGGCGATCTGTGCGCTCAAGGGACAGGCGCTGCACGCTGCATGGCTTTCGTTCGATCATCCGCGCACGGGGCGTCGCATGGAATTCTCCAGCCCGCTGCCGGAGGACATGGCGGCGATATTGTGGTGCCTTGAAAATCAAAGCCCGCAAGAGGGCAAGCGCGGGGCGGCGCAGAAACTGCGGCGGGCGCAGGACTATTGAAGTCCGCAGAATACAGTTGACAGGCGACAGATAAGTATTGCCAGATTGTAAGAGGCTTCGCTGGGTTATAGGGTCCAATCCTATTGTGCGAGACTGAATAGAGGCGAAGAAAGGAGGAACGAGCAGGTGTATCCACAGGAATTGCGCTACAATGAATGGCACGAGTGGATCAGGGTAGAAGGTGCGGTGGTAACGGTTGGCATAAGTCACTACGCGCAAGATCAGATGGGCGACCTGGTATATGTTGAGGTGCCTGAGGTGGGGCGCCGAGTAGCAGCCGGGGAGCCGTTTGCCAGCATAGAGTCGGTGAAGGCAGTGCAGGACCTGAACGCCCCCGTGAGCGGAGTGGTGGTGGAGGCCAACGCTGCGCTTTCCGACGTGCCGGAAACGGTGAACAGGGACTGCTACGGCGAAGGTTGGCTGTTGAAGATCGAGATCGAGGATGCGAGCGAGTTGGCGAGCCTGTGGGATGCTGAGCGCTACCAGGAGTTCCTGAAGACCCTCTAAGCCTTGCTCTACGGGCCACCGCAGGCCCAGGGAAGAACTCTTCATGGCTCAAGCAGCGGTTGTGGCAGCCACGCTCCTGTGGAGCGTGGTGCCACTGCTAACCAAGGTGGCCCTTCTCGCCCTCAGTGCGCCGTTCATCGCCGCTGCGCGCCTGGCGCAGGCGGCGGCGATGGCAGGGGCGTGCTGGCCGCGGTCCTGGCGCCCGTCCGCCGATGCATATGCTGCGTCAGGCTGGCGGCTCGCAGCCCTCGCGGGCCTGGGCCTCGGCGGCAACTACATCTTCTACGCGCTCGGATTGAGGCACACGACGGCCAGCGCGACAAACCTGATCGTGCAGATTGAAGTTGTGGGCTTGCTCGTCCTCGCGCGCGCCTTCCTCAATGAGCGGCTGGGCAGTCGCAGGGCGATTGGCGCCGTGCTGGCCCTCGTCGGCGTGGGACTCGTCGGGTGGAGCGGCGAGAGCCTGCGTGCTCTGCTTGCCTCGGAGCATTTCGTCGGCACCATTCTGGTGGCTGTCGCCGGGCTTTGCTGGTCGGCATACGCCGTGCTGCACAAGATGGCGCTGCGGAAGATACGCTTCCAGCACAGCCTGCTGCCTATATTCGCCGCTGCAGCGGCATCGTGCGCTCCCTTTGCGCTGTGGGGCAAGCCGGTGGCCGCATCTGCAGGGGCTTCTCAATGGGCGGCGCTTGGCATCCTGGGCGTGCCTTGCACCGGCCTGAGTTACCTTCTGCTGGCCTGGGGGATGGAGCGCGTGTCCGCCTCGACGATGGGATTGATGACCAGCCTGCTGCCTGTGTTCACGATAATCGAGTCTCACTTTTTCCTGGGCGAGCAGGTGACGCCCTATATCGCGCTTGGCGCCGCCGCTGCGGTATCCGGGGTGATCCTGGTCTCCACCGCTGCAGCCGGGAGCCTTGACAGTGGTAGTGAGGGCTCTATACAATACGACGCGCGAGGTGGAAAATGAAGACCAGGTCTCTTTTTTTGTGCCTGCTTGCGCTGACGCTGGTCGGGGCGGCGGGCTGCCGCGGCAAGGTCGTGGCGCGCGTCAACGGCCAGGTGATCACCCACCAGCAACTGGTGGATAGGATGCTGCGCGGGCGCGAGGCCGAGTTAGTGCTGGGGGACATGATCCGGCGAAACGTCCTGGAGCAAGAAGCGAAGAAGCGCGGCGTCCAGGTTACCGAACAGGACCTGGATCAGTTGACCAAGGAACAGAAGGCTTTGTCCGGCAAGGCGATGTGGGACGGTATGGTCAAGCAGGACCCGAATTTCGAGCAGACTCTGCGCGACAACATGAGGCCGCAGTTGCTGCTGTGCAAACTGGTGGTGGATGAGAAGAAGGCCAGGGAGTTCTTCAACAGCCGCCCGGAATTCTTCGACATGCCGGCGAAGGTTTCATATCGGCGCATCGTGCTGAAGAGTAAGCAGGAGGCGGAGCAGGTGCGCGAACTCCTGGTCGCGGGCAAGGCCAAGTTCGAGGACCTGGTGAAGGAGCGCTCGGTGGACACACTCACCAAGGCGAAGGGCGGGCTGCTCGAGGACCAGCCCGTGCCGAAGGGGGCCATGATCGCGGGCCCGTATGCGGAGGCGAGCAAGGTCCTGGAAAGCCAGCCGCTGAACGAATACAGCCCGCCGCTGGCGTACCCGTATCCGGAGAACGCCTACCAGATCATCCAGGTGATAAAGCGGACGCCGGCGCAGAAGGCAAAATACGAGGACCATCGGATTGGCGCGCTGCTGATGGCCGGGAGCAATGCGCAGCAGGCGCAGACCATGCAGCAGGACCTGCTGCAAAAGGCGACGGTGGAAATACTCGATTCGAAGTTTGCCACCCTGACGCAGTACTTCAAGACCCTGAAAGAGAGGGCGCCGCTGGGAACTCCGGTCGTTCCGGGGCGACCGAAAAAGTGACAGGGCGGCCAGAGGCGTGGAAGTTGCGCGGGCGCGCTTGCAGTTCGGCGCGCCCCGCCCGCGATAAGGGGAAGCCAGCGTTGCATTTGTGCGCAAACAGCGTTCGGAGGTAATGGATGAAGCAAGCAGAGAGCACGAAGTCGGTCTATCTTTTCGCGCAAGGTAGCAAGGATTGGAAGGATATGCTGGGCGGCAAGGGAGCCAACCTTGCGGAGATGACGAACCTGGGGCTGCCCGTTCCACCCGGGTTCACGATCACGACGGTTGCGTGCCGCGAGTATCTGAAGTCAGGGGATTATCCCGAAGGAATGATGGAGGAGGTGCGGGAGGGCGTCAAGGCTCTCGAGGCCGCCACCGGCAAGGGCTGGGGGGACCCGAAGAACCCGCTGCTTGTTTCGGTGCGATCGGGCGCGCGCGACTCGATGCCGGGCATGATGGACACGATCCTGAACCTGGGGCTGAACGATCAGACTGCGGCAGGGCTGATAGAACTCACGAAAGACGAGCGGTTCGTTCATGATGCCTACCGGCGCTTCATCATGATGTTCGGCAATGTTACGCTGGACTTGGGACGCGAGCCGTTCGAGCGCATGCTTCAGGCGCTGAAGGACAGGCTGGGAGTCAAGTCCGATACCGATGTGCCGGCGGCGGAACTGAAAGCACTGTGCGCCGAATACAAGAAATACGTCAAGGAGCGCACGGGCAAGGACTTCCCCGAGGACCCGTGGCAGCAACTCGAACTGTCCATCCTTGCGGTGTTCGGGTCATGGGACAACAAGCGGGCGCGCGACTACCGCGAGTTCCACGGCATCCCGCACGACCTGGGCACGGCGGCCAATATCCAGACGATGGTCTTCGGAAACATGGGCGAGGATTCTGGGACCGGGGTCGCCTTCACGCGCGACGTGGCCACCGGAGAGAAGCGCCTTTATGCCGAGTATCTTTTCAATGCGCAGGGGGAAGATGTAGTGGCCGGGGTGCGCACGCCGATGCCGATCGAGGAACTTGCGAAGCGACACCCGGAGATCTACAAGGAATTCGTGGGCTATGCGGACATGTTGGAGAAGCACTACCGCGACGTGATGGACATCGAGTTCACGATCGAGCGGAGGCGTCTTTATGTCTTGCAGTGCCGCGTGGGCAAGCGCACGCCCAAGGCCGCGGTGAAGATCGCGGTGGACATGGCGAACGAGGGGTTGATTGACCGCGCGACCGCGATAAGCAGGGTGCAGCCCGACCAGATAAACCACCTGCTGCTGCCGCGCTTCGATCCTGCCGAGCAAGACAAGGCAATCGAGGAAGGCAGGTTGCTGGCGAAGGGTTTGAATGCATCGCCCGGGCAGGCTTCCGGCATCGCAGTGTTCGATGCCGACACCGCAGAGCAACTGGGAAAGCAGCGGCCCGTGATCCTCGTGCGGCCCGAAACGAACCCCGATGATGTGCACGGGATGCTGGTCTCGAAGGGGATTCTCACCGCAAGAGGCGGGGCGACCAGCCACGCAGCGGTCGTGGCGAGAGGCCTGGGGCTGCCGTGCGTTGCCGGCTGCGAGGCCCTGCACGTATCGGAGGAGGAGAAGGCGCTCAGCGTCAACGGGATGACTGTCCGCGAGGGCGACGAGATCTCGATTGACGGCACCAGCGGCCAGGTGTTCAACGGCGCGATCAAGACGATTGACCCGGAGTTCGAGAAGGAGGTCGAACTCCAGGAGTTGCTCAAGTGGGCGGACGAGGCGAGCAGGCTGCAGGTGTGGGCCAACGCCGACTACCCGCGCGACGCAGCGCGGGCCCGCCTCTATGGCGCGGTGGGCATTGGCCTGTGCCGCACAGAGCACATGTTCATGGAGGAAGAGCGCCTGCCCATCGTGCGGGCGATGATCCTGGCCGATTCTGTTGAAGAGCGCAAGCGGCAACTGGATCGCTTGCTGCCACTGCAGCGCGAGGACTTCAGGGGGATATTTCACGCGATGAACGGCTACCCGGTCGTGATCCGGCTGATTGACCCGCCGCTGCACGAGTTCCTGCCCAACTATGCTGACCTTCGCGCCGAGGTCGCGGAACTGCGGTTGAGCAAGCCCAATTCGAGCGAACTCAAGGAAGCGGAAGAAATGCTGCGCCGCGTGGACATGATGAGGGAGGCGAACCCGATGCTTGGGCTGCGGGGCGTGCGGCTGAGCCTGCTGATGCCCGAGATCGTCGAGATGCAGACGCGCGCGATCATCGAGGCCGCATGCGAGGCGAAGGATGAGGGCGTTGTGGTGAAGCCCAAGATCATGGTTCCCCTCGTGGGCCACGTGAACGAGTTGAAGAGGATCCGGGAGCAGTTGGAGAAGGTGGCGCAGCAGGTGCTGGCCGAGCGAAAGAAAAAGATCAAGTACCAGTTTGGCACGATGATCGAGGTGCCGCGCGGTGCGCTGACTGCGGGGGAAATCGCGCGCGTGGCTGATTTCTTCTCGTTCGGCACAAATGACCTGACGCAGATGGCGTTCGGCTTCTCAAGGGACGACGCCGAGGGCAAGTTCTTGCTGCGCTACTTGCAGGACGGCATCCTGCCTGACAACCCGTTCCAGACCCTCGATGTGACCGGCGTGGGACGCCTGATGGAGATCGCGGCGCGCGAGGGCAAGAAGGCGAACAGGAAACTCGAACTCGGGATCTGCGGCGAACACGGCGGCGACCCGCGCAGCGTGGAGTTCTGCCACAAGATCAAACTCAACTACGTCAGTTGCTCGCCGTTCCGCGTGCCGATTGCGCGGCTGGCTGCAGCGCAGGCCGCTCTGGGAGGTCTTGCCGAGTCCGCATCGAAGTAGTAGGGGCACGGCATGCCGTGCCCCTACGAGGCTGGGGGTAAGATGACCGAGAAGCGACTTCGGCTGCTGCTGAATCGTGTTCGGGCTCGCCGCATTGATGTCCAGCAGGCGCTGGCGGCGCTGCGCTCTCTGCCGTTCGAGGATATCGAGTTCGCGAAGATTGACCACCACCGCTCCCTGCGCAAGGGCCTGGGCGAGGTGGTCTATTGCGAGGGCAAGACCCCCGAGCAGGCCGCCGAGATAGTCAGGCGGCTGAGAGCGAACAACCCGGTGGTCCTTGCCACGCGCGCCTCGCGCGAGCACTTCGAGGCGATCTCGCGCGCAGCCGGCGATGCGGTGTATCACCAGGTGGCGCGCCTGATAGTTGTGGGCAAGATGCCGAAACCGCGGCCGGGGAAGAAGGGCGCGGTGGTCGTTGTTTCGGCCGGGACGGCTGACCAGGCCGTGGCAGAGGAAGCGGCCCTGACAGCGGAGGCCATGGGCGCGCGCGTGGAGCGAGTGTATGATGTGGGCGTGGCGGGCGTTCATCGCCTGCTGCGGCACCAGGCGAAACTGGCGCAGGCGGGCGCTGTGGTTGCGGTGGCGGGCATGGAGGGGGCCCTGCCGAGCGTGGTGGGCGGGCTGACAGGAGCGCCGGTGATCGCCGTTCCGACGAGCGTGGGTTACGGGGCGAGTTTCGGCGGGCTTGCTCCGCTTTTGGCGATGCTCAACAGTTGCGCAGCGGGCGTCGTTGTGGTGAATATTGACAACGGCTTCGGAGCCGGATATTTCGCAGCCCTTGTGGCGGGCAGAGGGTAATCAGGTGCCTATCGCTTATCTGGACTGCTTCTGCGGCATCAGCGGCGACATGCTCTTGGGCGCGCTCATTGACTGCGGCGCGGACGTGGAACATCTCAGCCAGGAAGTGCGCCGCGTGATCCCCTCGGGCTGGCGCATCGAGGCGCACAAGGTGAACAAGGCCGGGATTGCCGCCACCCAGGTTACGGTTCACGTGTCAGAGCCCCAGCCCCCGCGGCCCGCGGGCGACATCGTCGCCATGATGGCGCGCAGTCCCTTGCCCCCCATCATGAAGGAGAAGGCGGCGCGCACATTTCGTTTGCTGGCCCAGGCGGAGGCTGCGGTGCATGGCGAGGACCCGGAGACCGTTCACCTGCACGAGGTGGGCGCGACCGATGCGATTGTGGACGTTGTGGGTTCGATAGTCGGCCTCGATGGTCTGGGGGTGGATTACGTGGTCTGCTCGCCGCTGCCTCTTGGCAGCGGCTCGGTGCAAACCGAGCATGGCACGCTGCCTGTGCCCGCCCCGGCGGTGGTCGAGTTGACCAAGGGGCTGCCTGTAGTCCCGGGGCCTGCGGCTGCCGAACTGACAACGCCGACCGGCGCGGCGATCGCGCGCGTGGTGTGCGAAAGTTTCGGGCCGATGCCTTCAATGCGGCTCGAGAGGATAGGCTACGGAGCGGGAAGGCGAGACCTGCCCGTCCCGAATGTCCTGCGGCTGCTCGTGGGCGCAGTCGAGGTTTCGGCGATCGAGGAGCGGCTCGGCCTTCTGGAAACCAACATTGATGACATGAACCCGGAGTTTTTCGAGCACGTGTGCGAGAGGCTGTTCGAGGCCGGCGCTCTGGACGTGTTTCTGACGCCCATCACGATGAAGAAGGGGCGGCCTGCGGTGATGCTCTCGGTGCTCACAGAGCCGGCGAAGCGGGCTGTGCTGGAGCAGATCATCTTTGCCGAGACAACCACGCTTGGTGTCAGGTATTCGGATGTCTCACGCAGTGCTTTGCAGCGGCAGAGCATCGAGGTGAGCACGCCCTGGGGCGAGGTGCGCGTGAAGGTGGGGCGCTCAGGCGAGCAGGTAACGCTCGCGCCGGAATACGAGGACTGCCGCAGGGCCGCGCAGGCGAGCGCCTTGCCCCTCAAGCGCGTTTACGAGGCCGCCATCTCCGAAGCCCGCCGCACCATCGAGCGAAAATAGTCTGCCAGGGCAACCGCGACGCACAATAGTTCTTGACCTGGGGGGCTTCTCCTGGTAGAATTGTGGGCGCGCTGGGGACCGGCCAGTGAGGTATTATTCACTTCCTCTCGTTCTGTTCGTGGTGTGTGCCACTGGTGGCTGCGCGCGCCGCGCGGCCGTGCCCGGTGGCACATCTGCTCCAAGACCAGCCGCCGGATTTCAGCTGGAGCAGGTGAAAAGCGTCGTCGCCGACTACATCCACAAACTTGAAAACGGCGAGTATCCCGCTGCTCACGCCCTGCTCACAACCGCCTCCAAGCAGAAGTTCGTCCTGGCCCAGTTCGAGGCGCAGGCGAAGCAGAGCAGCATCATGTATGACCTCGACAGAGCGCAGGCGCAGGAAATGCCCGGCGGGCGGGCGAAGGTGAGCGTTCCCATGCTGGAGGATCCGGCGGTGAAGAGTTTCGTGCTGGAGCGCGAGCAGGGCCACTGGAGGATCGTTTACGGCACCGGAAGGCCGTGGGCTCCATATCCCTGAGGAGAGGTTTTTCTCATGAAGGTTATACTCATCAGCACGGTTCCGAACCTGGGGGAGCCTGGCAAGATCGTTGATGTTGCGGCCGGCTATGCGCGCAATTATCTCTTGCCGAGGAAACTGGCGGTGATCGCTGATGAGGGCAATCAGCGCCAGTTGCAGCACCACGTGCGCGAGGCGCAGCGGCGGCTGGAGAAGATGGCCACCGACGCGCGCGGGCTCGCGCAGCGCATAGGGGAGATCACGCTGGTCATCAAGACGAAGGCCGGCGAGGCCGGTCGCCTGTATGGCTCGGTGACCTCGGCCGACATCGCAGAGCATCTTTCTCGCGATCACGGCACAGAGGTGGACAAGCGCCGCATCGAGATTCCCGACCCGATCAAGTCTCTGGGCGAGCACATGGTGAACGTGAAACTGCACGGAGACGTGCGCACGCAGTTGAGAGTGATGGTGGAGCCGCTTCCGGCCGCAGAGGTAGCGGAGATTCCGCAGGAGGCAACCGCCGAGGAAGCCGCCGAAGCGCCTGCGGCGACACCGGAGACAGGACCTTCCGAGTAGGTTGAGCGCCGGGCCTGCACAGCAGAAAGGATGAAGCGATGGAACCCGTGCGAGAAGCCGCTGGCCTGACGGATCGCCTTCCGCCCTGCAGCCGCGAAGCCGAGCAGGCGGTGCTGGGCGCGATGATGCTGGAGCGCGACGCGATCGCCCGCGTGGCGGGTATGCTTCGGCGCGATGACTTCTACTGGGAGGCGCACAAGATAATCTTCGATGGAATCATGGGCCTCTTCGACCGCCAGGTCCCGGTGGACATCCGCACTGTGGGCCTGTACCTGCAGGACCACGAGTTGCTGGAGGGAAGCGGGGGCGAGGCCTATCTGCTGACGCTTTACGACGCGGTGCCGACGGCGGCGAACGTGGAGCATTACGCGCGCGCGGTGATAGACAAGGCGGTTCGCAGGCAGTTGATCAGCGCCGGGCACCAGGTTGTGTCGCTGGCGCACGACACCGCCAGGGAAACAGAGGGTGCGGTTGACGCTGCGGAGCAGGCGGTGTTCGAGGCGGGGCAGCGCACGGTGGGCGAGGGGTTCGTCCCGCTCAAGCCGCTGGTGAGGCAGGCGTTTGACGATTTGCAGTCCCTGGGCGACAAGGAAGCGCCGGTAACCGGGCTGCCGAGCGGGTTTGTCGCGCTGGATCAGATCACGTGCGGTTTCCAGCCGGGCGACCTGATTATCCTCGCGGGGCGGCCCTCGATGGGCAAGACGGCGCTCGCGCTGAACATCGCCTCGCACGTGGCGATCAGGGAACAGAAGCCGGTTGCCTTCTTCAGCCTCGAAACGTCGCGGGAGCAGTTGGCGATGCGGCTTCTGTGCTCCGACTCGCGGGTGGACATGCATGCGCTGAGGCAGGGCATGGCAAGCGATGAGGAGATGGCGAAGTTGGTGCAGGGGAGTTCGCTGCTGTACGATGCGGCGATCTACATTGATGACAGCGCTGATGTCACGACCCTGAAGATGAAGGGCCGTATCAGGCGGCTGATGGCGGAGGTGCACGACCTGGGGCTGGTGGTCGTTGACTACCTGCAGTTGGTGAGCGGCGAGGGCAGGTTCGAGAACCGAACCCAGGAGATCTCGCAGGTTGCGCGCGGGCTGAAGAGCCTGGCGAAGGAAATGCGCGTACCGGTGATTGCGCTCTCGCAACTCAGCCGCAGGGTCGAGGAGCGCGAGCCCAAGCGGCCCATGCTGTCGGACCTGCGCGACAGCGGATCAATCGAGGCCGAGGCGGACCTGGTGCTGTTCGTTTACCGCCCGTCATACTACGGGAAGCAGGAACTGGTCAAGGCCGGTTACGGAGAACTCGACGTCGCCAGGGCGGAGATCATCCTGGCCAAACACCGAAACGGCCCCACCGGCACTGTGCCCCTGGCGTGGAAGGGGGTCTACATTCGGTTCCAGGAGATGGACGAGTATCGCTCTCCGGATTACGCGGACTAGGATTCAGGATGGCTCCAACAGGCAGCACTATCCTGGGGGTGATCATCGGTTTGATGGGCGTGTGCATGATTGCGGGGTGGGCCAGATCTTTCACCGGGCGGCTGTACGTTCTGCTGACCGGTCTGTGCTTGATCTCTTTGGGTGGCGCGTTTGTCGCAGGCGGGCAGGCGCGCAAGGGTCTGCTCGCGGCTTCTGGCTTGCTCTTCGCAGGAGCCGTGGCGTTCGCCGTCACGGAGACGGTGAGAAATGTCCGCCGGATTCAGGATGAGCGCCGCGCGCTCGAAATGCAGATGATGGCATATGCCGACAATATCATGAAAGAGCACGCGGCCAAGACAGCGCGCGCAGAAGAGGCGGACAAGCAGGCAGATCGGGGAGAGAAAAGCGCATGAGAGTGCTGGTCGTCGGATCGGGCGGCAGGGAGCACGCTCTGGCTTGGAAGATAGCGCGAAGCCCGAATGTGAAGGAGATCATCTGCGCGCCCGGCAACGCCGGCATCGCTCAGCAGGCCGAGTGCGTTCCGGTCAAGGCCAGCGACATCAAGGGCCTGGCTGATCTGGCTGCCTCGCGCAAGGCTGATCTCACAGTGGTCGGGCCGGAAGCCCCGCTGGCTGAAGGAATCGTGGACGAGTTCAGGTCGCGCGGTCTTCCCGTCTTCGGGCCGGACAGAGCAGCCGCCAGGATCGAGTCGAGCAAGGTGTTCGCCAAGGAACTGATGGCGAAATACGGCATTCCGACTGCCGAGTTTGCTGTGTTCGATGATGCAGATCGGGCCTTGGGGTATCTGAGGGCGCGCGATCTGCCGATCGTTGTCAAGGCCGACGGTCTGGCTGCAGGCAAGGGCGTAACCATTGCGCGCACGCGCGAGGAGGCCGAGAACGCGGTGCGCCAGGCAATGATCGAGCAGGCCTTCGGCGCAGCAGGCGGGCGCGTGATTATCGAGGAATGCCTCGAGGGGCAAGAACTCTCGCTGATGGCCTTTGCGCACGGGACCGCGTTTCTGCCGATGCAGCCTGTTCAGGACCACAAGGCCGTTTATGACGGAGACCGCGGCCCGAACACGGGCGGGATGGGCTGCTACAGCCCTGTCCCGGCGGCCGATGAGAGTATGCAGACGGAAGCGCTCGAAACGGTCATCAAACCGGCGCTCGCCGGGCTGGCGAGCGAAGGGTGTCCGTTCTCCGGCGTGCTCTACGCGGGCTTGATCCTGACGAGCGAGGGTTTGAAGGTTCTGGAGTTCAATTGCCGTTTCGGTGACCCGGAGACGCAAGCGATCGTGCCGCTGATGGAGAGCGACCTTGTCGAACTGGTGCTGGCGACGATCGAGGGGCGCCTCGACCGGGAGAGCGCACGCTTCTCGCAGGATGCCTGCGTGTGCGTGGTCATGGCATCGGGCGGCTATCCGGGATCATACGAAACCGGCAAGAGGATCTCGGGACTGCACCAGGCGCAGGAATTGCCTGGCGTTACGGTTTTCCACGCAGGAACCGAGAAGCGCGACGGGGATCTCGTTACGGCAGGCGGGCGCGTGCTGGGAGTCAGTGCAACCGGCGCAGGGTTCGCTGAAGGGATAGACCGCGCCTATGCTGCCGTGAACAAGATATGCTTCGACGGCGCGCACTGGCGCACGGACATCGCCCGCAGGGCGCTCGAACAGGAGCAAGCGTGCAAGACCCGCTGAAGGTATTCTCGGGGACTTCGAACCGCGAACTGGCAACCGCAATCTGCGAACACGTCGGAGTGGAACTGGGCAAGGCCGAGATCTCGCAGTATTCCAACGAAAACATCTTCGTCCAGATCGAGGACAACGTCAGAGAGCGCGACGTGTTCGTGGTGCAGACGCTGCTGAGCCCGCGCGACATTCTCGAACTGCTGATCATGCTCGACAGCTTGAGAAGCGCGTCGGCGCGGCGCATCACGGCCGTGATACCATATTATTCCTACGCGCGCTCGGACAAGAAGGACATGCCGCGCATCTCGATAACCGCGAGATTGATCGCGGACCTTCTCGTTACAGCGGGCGCGAACCGGGTGCTTACGATGACGCTGCACTCGGAACAGGTGCAGGGATTCTTCAGCGTTCCCTGCGACCAACTGTCCACCACGCCGGTGATATGCAGGTATTTCAAGTCCAAACTCCACCTGAGCAACTTCGTGGCCTTCGCTGCCGATGCTGGGAGCGCCAAGCGCGTGGGGCCTTACGCCGCGCGGCTCGACATCCCGATGGGCTTCGCGGACAAGCGCCGGGTGAGCGACACCGAGGTCCAAGTGCGCAGCGTCGTGGGGGATGTAAAGGGCAGGAACGTCCTGATCATAGATGACGAGATTGCAGCGGCGGGGTCGCTGATGGAGACGGTGGCGGTGCTTGAGAAGATCGGGGTGGGCGACATCTATGTTGGTGCCGCGCACGGAGTTCTGAGCGGGCCGGCGATAGACAGAATCCGGAATCTGCGCGTAAAGGAAGTGGTGGTAACCGACACTGTGCGTGTGCCCCCGGAGAAGCGCATTGATAAGGTGACGGTGCTGTCGGTGGCGCCGCTTTTCGGGGAGGCCATCAAGCGAATTCACACCGGCGAATCGGTGAGCGCGCTTTTCAGTGAGTGAAGGTGCGAAATGGCAGCACGCGTTGCGATCGTGATGGGCAGCGAATCCGACCGACCTGTGATGCAGCAGGCGGCCGAGGTGCTCGAGGCGCTGGGCATCGAGCATGAAATGCACGTGATGTCCGCTCACCGCACTCCGCAAAAGGTGGCTTCATTCGCCCGTTCGGCTGCAACAAGGGGCCTAAAAGTGATCATCGCCGGCGCCGGCAAGGCGGCGCATCTGGCAGGCGCGATTGCCGCCAACACCGCGCTTCCGGTGATCGGCGTCCCGCTGAGCAGCAAGGACCTGGGCGGGCTGGATGCTCTACTCTCGACCGTTCAGATGCCGACGGGCGTGCCAGTGGCAACGGTGGCGATTGACGGCGCGAAGAACGCAGCCCTCCTTGCCGCCCAGATGCTCGCCCTGAAAGACCGGGCAGTTGCGCGCGCCCTGGTCTCCTATCGAAAGGCGGTTTCGCAGAAAAGGGGGCGCGCGTGATTGAGCGCTACTGCTATCCGGAGATGCGGGCCGTATGGTCGGCGCAGAACAAGTTTGCCAAGTGGCTGGAGGTCGAACTGGTTGTGACCGAGGCGCTTGCCGAGATCGGAGAGATCCCGAAAGAGGCCGCCAGGGCTTTGCGAAAGAACGCCCGCTTCGACGCCGAGCGGATCGAGCAACTGGAGGGCCTGACTCCGGGCAAGCCGCTTCCGCCCGGAGAGCAGCCCGTTCGGCATGACATGCTCGCCTTCCTGAAGTCGGTCTCCGAGAGCCTGGGAGAAGAGGCCAGATACGTGCACCTCGGCGTTACCTCTTATGACATCGAGGACACTGCGCTCGCGCTGCTCTTGCGCGAGTCGTGCGAGATGCTCGAGAAGGACCTGGATGTTTTGTGCGATGCGGTGCGCGAGCGGGCGCGAGAGCACAAATACACGCCCATGATGGGGCGCACCCACGGGGTGCACGCGGAGCCGATCACATTCGGGGTGAAACTGGCTGTCTGGCTATCGGCGCTTCAGCGGGGCAAGGAGCGGCTGCTTCAGGCAAAGGAGAGCATATCTTGCGGGAAGATCTCCGGCGCAGTGGGTGTGTACGGCAACATCGATCCGCGCGTAGAGCAATATGTGTGCGAGCGCCTGGGATTGAAGCCTGCAGCGGCATCGTCCCAGATACTGCAGCGAGACCGGCACGCGCACTATGTGTGCGCGTTGGCTCTGCTCGCCGGCTCGATGGAGCAGTTCGCCACAGAAATGCGCAATCTTCAGCGCACGGAGATACTTGAGGTCGAGGAGCCTTTTCGCGCGGGCCAGCGCGGCTCATCCGCGATGCCCCACAAGCGGAACCCCATCGCTTGCGAGACCATCACCAGCCTGGCGAGGGTGATGAGATCGCATGTAATTCCTGCCATCGAGGCGATTGCCACGTGGCACGAGCGCGACATCACGAACTCGGCGGCGGAGCGGATAGTTCTGCCCGACAGCAGCATTCTCGCGGATTACATGATGCGCAGGTTCACAGATGTCGTGCGGGGGATGCGCGTCTATCCCGATAGGATGAAGCAAAACATGGAGCGCACCGGCCCGCTGGCTTTCAGCGAGGCGGTGATGCTCGCGCTGGTGCGCAAGGGGTTGAGCCGCGATGAGGCTTATTCGATCGTTCAGAAGCACGCGATGGCCGCATGGGAGGGGGGGGAGGACTTCGTTGCGGGCCTTTCCTCCGATGCGCAGGTGCAGGAAAGGCTTTCGGCTGAGGAACTGAGAAATTGCTTCGATTTGAAACACCACCTGCGGCAGGTTGACCGGATTTTCGACCGAATGGGAATCTGAGGTGTGAACGAAAATGAAAGCGCGCATTGTGATAACGCTGAAAGCGACCGTTCTGGATGCCCAGGGGGCGACGGTGCAGAAGGCCCTGCGCAACCTGGGCTTCGAAGACGTTGATGGAGTGAGGATGGGGAAGTATATCGAGGTCTCGCTGGTGGACGGCAGCGCGGCCGATGCGCGCCGCCAGGTGGACGAGATGTGCAAGCAGTTGCTTGCGAACCCGATCATCGAGGACTACCGGTTCGAACTGGAAGGATAGCGGTGAAGAAGTTTGGGGTGGTGATATTCCCCGGGTCGAATTGTGACGCGGATTGCTATCACGCGCTGCGCGATGTGGTCGGCGTCCCGACCGAATACATCTGGCACGAGGACAGCGACCTTTCGGGCTTCGATGGCATCATTCTGCCGGGCGGGTTCACTTATGGCGATTACCTGCGCACGGGGGCAATCGCGCGCTTTGCGCCGGTGATGGAGGCGGTTGCCGAGTTCGCCGAGAAAGGCGGGCTGGTGCTGGGAATCTGCAACGGTTTCCAGATACTTCTGGAGGCGGGCTTGCTGCCGGGCGCGATGCTGCGCAACGCGCACCAACGGTTCTCATGCAAATACGTGCACCTGCGCGTTGAGACGACAGAGACCGTTTACACGAGGCTCGCGCGGCGGGGCGCTGTGTGGCGCATTCCGATCGCCCACGGCGAAGGCCGGTATTATGCCGACGCGCAGACGCTTGCGGAACTGGAGCGCAGCGACCAGATCGTGTTTCGCTACTGCAGCGAGAACGGCGAGATCACCGAAGATGCGAATCCCAATGGTTCGGTGGAGAACATCGGCGGGATCTGCAACTTGAAACGGAACGTGCTGGGCATGATGCCGCACCCGGAGCGGTGCTCCGAGGCGATGCTTGGCAGCACTGACGGGCGGCTGATTCTTGAAGGCATGATCAGCGGCCTGGTGGGCGGAGTCTTCGCGGAGGAGTAGCAGCCAGCAAGAGGAACAGACCGCCACAAGGATGTCATTCTGAGTCCCGATCCGCCAGCTGGCGGACGGGACGAAGAATCGCACCATGAAAACGATGAGATGCTTCGCTGCGCTCAGCATGACAGCAGGGTTTACTGTGGCGAGGCGCTAACAGGTTCTTGGGTATCGCTTGACAGTCAGATTGATGTGTGGGAAGATATGAACCGCCGATGATTGAACCATCGGTTTGGCGTGCGCTCGGGCTTCAGGACGAGGAGTACCACCGGATCGAGCAGATCCTGTCCCGCGAGCCTACCCCCACCGAATTGGCCATGTTCTCGGTCGAGTGGTCGGAGCACTGCGGCTACCCGCGCTCGCGGCGGCTGCTCTCGCTTCTGCCGCGCAAGGGGAAATACCCGGTGATCGTCGGCGGGGACGCAGGCGGGATAGAACTGGCGGGCGGCCTGATGGTGGTCTTCAAGGTGGAAAGCCACAATCACCCCTCCCAGGTTGAGCCGAAGCAGGGGGCTGCGACGGGAGTTGGAGGGATTCTGCGCGACATTTTCACCATGAACGCCCGCCCGATCGCCCTGATGAACTCGCTGCGCTTCGGGGAGTTGAGCGAGGCGAACACCCGTTACTTGCTTGCCGGCGTCGTTGACGGCATCCAGTTCTACGGGAACTGCATCGGCGTGCCGACGGTGGGCGGGGAGATCGCCTTTGAGGACTGCTACCGGGGCAACTGCCTCGTGAACGTGATGTGCCTGGGGGTGGTTGACAAGGACGAGATCATGCCTTCCGCCGCGAAAGGGGCGGGAAACGCGGTGATTTACGTCGGCAACTCGACCGGCCGCGATGGAATCGGAGGGTGCAGCATTCTGGCCAGCCACGAGTTCGGGGTCGAGGACGAGAAGCGCCCGACCGTTCAGATCGGCGATCCGTTCGCCGAAAAATGTCTATTGGAGGCTTGCCTCGAGGCTGCCGCGACGGGAGCGGTCGTGGCGATGAAAGACATGGGAGCGGCCGGCCTGACCTGCACCACGTCCGAGATGGCGGCTGCGGGCGGGGTGGGTATGGATGTTGACCTGCAACTGGTGCCCAGGCGGGAAGCGGGCATGCTGCCCTGGGAACTTATGATGTCGGAATCGCAGGAGAGGATGCTCCTGGTCGTTGAGCGCGGCCGAGAAGATCACGTTGCCTCGATCTTTCGGAAGTGGGGCCTGAACGCGTGCGTGATCGGCCGCGTCACGGATGATGGCGTGCTTCGCATACGAGACGGCCAGGAACTGGCTGCCGAGATCCCAGCGGAGGCAATCGCGCAGGCCCCCCTCTATAATCCCGAGCAGGCGCGCCCCGAATGGCTGGACGAGTTGACTGGGCGGGCCTTGACTGGACTTCCCGCCCCGGCGGACTGGAACAAGGTGGTGCTGGATGTGTTTTCTTCGGCCAACGTGGCGAGCAAGAGGTGGGTTTACGAGCAGTATGACCACATGGTTCAGACGAACACCGCTGTCCTGCCAGGGGCCGATGCGGCCGTGCTGCGGTTGAAGGGAAGGGCGGAGGGGCTGGCTTTGACTATGGACGGGAATGGGCGCTACTGCTACCTTGACCCGTCCGTGGGAGCCCAGATAGCGGTTGCCGAGGCCGCCAGGAACGTGGCCTGCGTGGGCGCTCAGCCCGCAGCCATCACCGACGGCCTGAATTTCGGCAATCCCGACAAACCCGATCGGTACTGGCAGTTTGCCAGGTGCGTGGAGGGCGTTGCAGAGGCCTGCAAGGCGCTCGAACTGGCGGTTGTGAGCGGCAATGTCAGTTTCTACAACGAGGCACCGGATGCAGCCATCTACCCGACGCCTATTATCGGGATGGTTGGGGTATTAGAAGATGTGGAGAAGCGCTGCACCCCCGACTTCAAGCGGGCGGGGGATGTAGTATTGCTCGCTGGAGCAACAAAACCGGAACTCGGGGGAAGCGAGTATCTGAAGGTCGTGCACGGCGTGGTGGCGGGGCAACCGCCTTCCATTGACCTGGAGGCCGAAAAGAGGGTGCAGGATTTTTGCCTGAGGGCGATTCGCGCTGGGCTGGTGCGCTCGGCGCATGACTGTTCCGACGGTGGGCTTGCGGCTGCCCTGGCGGAATGCTGCATCCAGGGCAAGATCGGGGCGACTGTAGAACTGCCGCATGAAGAGGGCCTTGGCGCGGCTGAATGGCTGTTCTCGGAATCTCAGTCTCGCATCCTCTTCTCTGTGCCGAAGCAGCACCTGGCGACCGTGATGAGCGGGGCTGGGCGAGCGGGCGTGCCGCTGGTGCGAATTGGCGAGGTGGGCGGCGAGAGGCTGACCATTAGGTTTGCTGCATGCGAGGACACGCGGGTTGACCTGCCTGTTTCGGACCTCGGGGCAGCCTTCGAAGGAAGCCTGAAATGCGCGATGGAATAGAGATGGCTGCGATGCCGGAATTGCGCGAGGCCTGCGGCGTTTTCGGGGTTTACGCACCCGGCGAGGATGTTGCCAGGCTGGCATTCTTCGGCATTTTCGCACTGCAGCACAGGGGCCAGGAGAGCGCGGGCATAGCCGTCGCCGATGGGCAGGGAGTCGCCTGCCACAAGGGGATGGGCCTGGCAACCCAGGTTTTCGGCGAGAGCGAACTGCGCGCGCTCCGGGGCCACATAGCAATCGGGCACAACCGCTACTCGACCACGGGGTCCAGCCTGCTCTGCAATGCGCAGCCGATCGTCGTGCAGAGCGCAAAGGGAACGCTCGCCCTGGGGCACAACGGGAACCTCGTCAATGCCGATGAACTTGACGCCGTCGTGAGACGCGCAGGCATCGTCCCCACATCCAGCACCGACAGCGAACTGATCGCCCACCTGACCGCAATGGAATGGGATGAGTGCGATACGGTCGAGGAGGCGGTCCTTCGCGTGATGCCGCGTCTGCAGGGCGCATATTCGGTAACGCTTGTGACGAATGACAAACTGGTCGTCTTCCGCGATCCGTGGGGCGTGCGGCCGCTCTCGATCGGCGCGCTCAACGGCAAACATCACGCGGTGGCGAGCGAGACCTGCGCGCTGAACGTGGTGGGCGCGCAGTTCGTGCGCGAGATCGAGGCGGGCGAGGTGGTGGTCTTCGACGGCGGCGAGCCGCGCAGTCATTTCTGCTCGGTTCCGGCGAAGCCCTCGATGTGCATGTTCGAGTTCGTCTATTTCGCGCGGCCCGACAGCCAGATATACGGCAGGACGCTGCACATGGTGCGCAGGCGCATGGGGCAGCAACTGGCTGCCGAGTACCCGGTGCAGGCGGACGTGGTGATCCCGGTTCCGGACACCGGCTGGCCGGCAGCGATAGGGTTCGCTGAGGCAAGCCGCATACCGTTCGGGGAAGGGCTGATCAAGAACCGCTACATCCACCGCACATTCATCCAACCCGAGCAGCGCATGAGAGAACTGGGCGTGCGCATGAAACTGACCCCCCTGCGCGAGACGCTTTCGGGCAAGCGGGTGGTCGTGGTCGAGGACACCATCGTGCGCGGCACGACGAGCCAGCAGATCGTGCGCATGATTCGCGAGGCGGGGGCGGTCGAGGTGCACATGCGCATCAGCGCGCCGCCTTACGCATACCCCTGTTTCTACGGCATTGACACGCCTGAACGGCGCGACCTGCTGGGAGCCCGCATGAGCGTTGAAGAGATGAGGCAATTCCTGGGCACGGACACGCTGGGATTTCTCAGCCTGGGCGGCTTGTTGAAAGCAGTCAATCTTCCGAAGGACAAGTTCTGCCTGGCTTGCTTTACGGGGCATTACCGCATACCCGTTCCGAAGGCGATGAAGGCCAGCAAGTTCCTGCTGGAAGAGGCAGCGCTGTCACGGCGTTGAGGAGGTTACGATGGCGTCTCAATCCATCATCCGGTGCCGGTGCGGTCAGCGGGTACTGGATCGGGACGTAACGCACCGGGGCTATCTGACCACGCTGTTTGGAGCCCAGTATGTCTATGTGCGCTACCGGTGCCGCCACTGCAAGAAGATAGGCGAGTACCGCGTGCAAGAAAAGGATTGGGACCCGACGGTGCTGCGCCAGGCAGTGCGCCGGCCGACGCGCTCCGAGTTGAAGAAGTTCGAGGCGATGGGCCCGATCACTCCCGAAGAGGTGGTGCGCTTCCGAAAAAGCCTGCGGCGGCTGACGTCGCTTCCCGAAGACGCCGAATAGCACGCTCTTCTTCGTCTGTCATCAGCATCACAATCTTGTGCCGGGGGAGGTGCAGCGATGCGAAGGCTGTGGAAGGGCCTAGTGGTGTTGGCGGTTTCGGCTGCGGCGGCAGCGGGAGCAGAGTTCGCCCGCCGACCAAACACCCTGATCGTGGGGGAGCATGTGGTCTCCACTACATGGAGGCAGCACCTGACGACCAGGAATCGGGTCGCCGATTTCGCCTGCTGTCCCCGCGAGGCATTGCTCGCCTATGTTTCGCCATCCTTCGGGAGGGTCATCGTCGGCCTGGTGGGCTGGCCCTTCCGTCGGCCGATTACCACCGAGTTGCCCGGCTCTCCGGGGTCCGTGGGCTGGTCTGCCGATGGGACCCGGCTGTTGGTCAGCACCTCCGGCAAGAAGGGCGAGAGCGCTGCGCTGTGGCTGGTTCGCGTGCCCGGCACTGGGCCGGAAGCAACGAAAATGGAGCCGCGCAGGATCTTCTCTGCGGCCGAGATCGGCTCGTTCGCATGCTCCTCGAAGGGAGAGCGCGTTGCTGTTGCGTGCCGGCAACTTCCGCAGCGCTCTGGCGAGGAGGGAGCGAAGGAAATAGTCCTGTTGAACCTGGGAGATGATTCCCGGCAGTCCCTGGGCGAGTGGGGCGAGGACTTGAGTTTTGACGCCGGCGGCAGGCTCCTTTCCTATCAGGCTGCAGAGCAGCAACCTGACGGGAGCACCTCGTCCTGCCAGGTTGTATATGACGTCGGAAGCGGCGAGAAGAAGCGGCGGCAGCAGCAGGCACTGGAGGACAGCCATCCATCCCCGGACGGAGCCAGGATCGCGCGCGCGATCACCGGTGCGGGCACGGATCTTATTGTGCGCGACGTGACATCAGGGGAGGGTGCGCGCCTGACGTGGAACGGGGCGAGCAAATTCGCCGCCTGGTCGCCAGACAGCCAGATCGTCGCGTATATACGGGGGTATCCGGTTACCGATGACCGCCGCGAGACTGTGGCAACCGTTCCGACCCTGTGGCTTGCGGCAGCGGCTGGCCCGGACGCGGGCCGGCAGATGATCGTCGGCGTGGTGGACGCGGATTCTCCCGTCAAATGGTCGGGCGATGGACAGGCCATCGCGTTCCTGACAGATGGCGACCTGTGCGCGGCGGACGTGAACAGGAGACCTCTGAAGGTCAGGGACCGCATCGCGCTGGGGCTGCCGGTGACGGAAGAGGCGATCCGAAACGAAGCCATCAATAACGGCAGACAGATCGGGCTCGCGCTGCTGATGTATGCCGCTGATCACGGCAACACCCTGCCGCCGGCTGGGGCGAATATTGCTGAAGCCATCGCGCCCTACCTGAGGTCGCCCGAAGTGTTCTACCACCCCGCCCAGCCTGACCAGTTCATCTTCAAATACTTGCTCCCGCAGGAGACGAACCTGGCTGATATTGCTGACCCGGCCAACACGGTGACCGGGGTGCTCGACCTCGGCGGGGGTTGGGAAGTTGTCTGCTACGCGGACGGGCATGTGACTGTGCGGCGGAAGTGACGGCGGGCCGGCTGGCATGCTACCGGCCGTAGGAGAGGCGCTCGCTCAGGAGCGGCGGCAGGCCGGCGCCGAGCATCTTGCGCTGGACCTGCTCGATGTCGTAGGCGACCCTTTTCATTTCGATCGTCTGTGCGTCGGAATCGAATATCCCGAATGCAGCGTCGGGGTTGCCATCTCTGGGCTGGCCGATGCCTCCGCAGTTCACCACGTAGCGCCAGCCCGGTTCCAGAGCGATGCGTCCGCCGTCGGTCAGATATTCGTGCTCCACATCGCCCAGGCTGGCAGGCTTGCCGGCGGGGACGGGGACCCAGTAGTATTCGGCGATGTGGGTGTGGCCAATCAGGCACACCGGGGTCTGCATCTCCTGGAGAGTAGAAAGCGCCTCAGCGGGTCCAGTGATGTAGTCCATCGGTTCGGGAAGCGCGCCGTGCACGAGCGTGAGATCATCAACGCGGGCGATCAGCGGTAACCCTTCGAGGAATTGGCGGCTGGAATCGCTCAATTTCCGCTGCGTCCATTCGATGGCCGCGCGCGCGTGGGCGTTGAACCAGTCATGATCGTATTTCCCCACCGCCGCAAGGTCGTGATTGCCCGCCATGCAAACCAGGCCAGGCAGGCTGCGAACCCGCTCGACGCATTCATCTGGATCGGGGCCATAGCCGACGATATCGCCCAGGCAGAGGAACCGATCCACGGGCCCCACGCTGCCCAGCACGGCATCCAGGGCTTCCAGGTTCGCGTGAATGTCGGAGATGATTGCGATGCGCATCGCGGGCTAGGTTCTTGGCAGACGAAAGCGGAATCGCATCGGCCCTACGATCTCAAGGACGCCGGCGCGTATCCAGGCATCGCGCTGGTTTCGGATCATGTGTTGAAACAGTAGTACGTCTTCGGGCTTGCGCGGGCGGCGGTTGCCCCGCACCCGCTTCTCGGGAAAGGTGCGCAGCCTGGCGAGCCGGAGCCTGTTCTCTTCGATGTATTTCAGTATGTCAACCTTCTCGCCCACCTTCGGCCTCCCACTGTTTCCGGATTTCTTCCAACGCTGCCAGAGTGCTCTCCTCCTGACAGCGGCGCTGAAGGTATTCCCAGTCCAGCCCCTTCCCCAAAGACCTGATGATCTGCTGCGCCCAGAACCCGTCGTCACTATACCGCCAGTGGACGTAGGCGTTCAGCCTGTCCACTATCAGGTCCTCGGGACCAATGATGAACGCGGGCAGACCCTCGATCTGCCCTTCCACCACGCGAGCAGCCTCTGCTCGTTGCAGCGCCTCCGCGGGCGCTTCGACGTATAACCGCAAGGCGTCGTTCCGCCAGTGTCTTCCCTCGCGGACGAAGCCCCAGGAACTGAGCAGCCGGTCGAGTTCCGCGCGGCGGCTGCACACCAGGTCGAGATCGCCTGTGGCATACTGGCCGAGCGTGTAGTACTCGACGGCATGCTCACCCACGATAACCGGGCCCGCTGACTCGCCAAGGTACTTCGTGAGAATCGCTACGAAGTAAAGTCGCCTCAAGAAAGGCTCGGCTATCGCTGCCAACCTTTCGAACTCCGGCGGCGTGTCTTGCCGACTGTGGCTCGCGGGTGTATCTTGCATCGGGCATGGGGAGTATAACATTGAGGCGCGGCAGCGGCAAGGGCGCAGCATGAACATCATACTAGCCGAGAAGACCGGTTTCTGCTGGGGCGTGCAGCGAGCCGTCAAAATGGCCCTTGACGCGGTTCGCGAATACGGGAGCATAACAATCCTGGGCGACCTGATTCACAACCGGGCGGTCATCGAGCGGCTGGAGGCGCAGGGCGCGCGCACGGTTGAATCGCCGGATGACATTGAAGAGGGCCCGGTGCTGATACGCGCGCACGGCATCCCCCCTGCTGTGCGTCGCAAGGTGCAGGAGAGCAGGGCTCACATTCACGATGGCACGTGCCCCTTCGTGGCGCGCGTGCAGCGGGAGGCGCAGAGCCTGGAGCGAGAGGGCAGGCAGGTCATTATCATTGGAAAGCAGGGCCACCCCGAGGTGGTGGGCGTGCTGGGGCATACTTCCAGCGGGGTCGTCGTGCGCACCGAGGAGGAGATCGAGAGGCTGCCGCGCCGCGAGAAGGTGGGCGTCGTTGCCCAGACGACCGAGGATCGCGACCTGTTCGCGCGATTGTGCGAGTGCATCAGGCAGCGTTTCCCCGATGTCGTGGTGCGCGACACGATTTGCAGCGCCACCAATGACCGCCAGGAGGCCGCTTGCGCCGTGGCAGCGCGCGTTCAACTGATGCTGGTCGTCGGCGACCGGCACAGTTCGAACACCACGCACCTTGCCGAGATCTGCCGCTCCCTTGTCCCTACCCATCACGTGACGGCGGCGCAGGAGATAAAGGCTTCCTGGCTGAAAGGCGTTGAAACCGTCGGCATCACCGCGGGGGCATCCACGCCCGACTGGGTGATCGAGGCGGTCATCGAGCGCGTCAAGGAACTGGCTCGCGACGCGGGCCACGAGCAAGCCACCGTGGCCCGCTAGGCTCGGTGGGGTGTGGCATTCTGCGGCTGACGGTGAACTACCGAAGGGGCGAAAAAAATGTTTGTCTTGACAGGCAGGGGTTTGGGCCGTATAATCGAAGCGTAGAACGGGTTGCCTGGAAATCCGGGACGGGTAATCATGGCTAGTCGCCGCAGTCGCACGTCTCAGCCGCCTCGCAGCACGCCGCCGGGATCAGGGCCAAAAAGCGCCATGGGGAGGATAGTAATGCCCAAGCAGGAGAGCAGGTTCGCTCGCATCAAGGTGATCGGCATTGGCGGGGCCGGCAGTAATGCCGTGGACCGGATGGTTGGGGCCGGTCTTTCGGGTGTGGAGTTCGTGGCCGCCAACACGGACTCGCAGGATCTTGAGAACAGCGCGGCTGATGTCAAGATCCAGATGGGCGAGGAAGTTACCAAGGGTCTGGGAGCGGGCGGGAACCCGGACGCCGGGTTGCGCGCGGCCGAAGAGAGCCGGCAGGCCCTCAAGAACGCGCTGGAAGGCGTGGACATGGTGTTCATTGCTGCCGGCATGGGCGGCGGCACGGGCACCGGCGGCGCCCCCGTGGTGGCGGAGATTTCCAAGGAACTCGGCGCGCTGACCGTGGGCGTGGTGACCAAGCCGTTCTCGTTCGAGCGCGGCAAGCGGATGGCGATAGCGGAGGAGGGGATCGAGCGGCTGCGGGCCAAGGTTGACGCCCTGATCACGATCCCGAATGACCGCCTTCTGGGCATCACCGACAAGCGCATGACCCTGGTCGAGGCCTTCAACATGGCCGACGAGGTGCTGCGCCAGGGAGTGCAGGGGATTTCGGACCTGATAACCGTGCCGGGAAGGATCAACCGCGATTTCGCCGATGTGCGCAACATCATGCAGGACGCGGGCACGGCGCTGCTGGGAATCGGCAGCGCCTCGGGGGAGCACCGCGCGGTTCAGGCGGCCCAGGCTGCTATCTCCAGCCCCCTGCTGGAGACGCCGATCGAGGGAGCAAGGCGCATCCTGTTCAACGTCACCGCCAGCGAGGACCTCGCCCTTTCGGAAGTGGAGGAAGCGGCGCAGATAATCGCCGGCGCCTCGACGACGCTGGACACGAACGTTCTTTTCGGCGTCGTGTTGAACAAAGAGATGAAGGACGAGGTGCGCATCACGGTCGTGGCGACGGGGTTCGCTCCTGTCGGCGCCTCACCCGATAGGGCGGTGAGGGCGATGGCTGAGGAGGCGGCCTCGGTGCCGCTGGCAGAAGAACTGGAAGTGCCGGCCTTCCTGCGCAAGCGGTAGGTCGTGGGCCGGACGGTATTGTCTGTGGCCTCGCAGCCCGCACGCCGGGAGAGCGGGCGGCGGGGCCATTCTGCGTCGGAGGCGTGATGGCGTCCGGAAAGATCGCGGTCATCGGGGGAGGCAGCACCTACACACCTGAACTGGTCGAGGGGCTGATTCTGAAGGCAGAGGTTCTCGGCCTAGCCGAACTGAGCCTGATGGACATCGCCCCGCAGCGCCTCGAAATCGTGGGCGGGCTGGTGCGGCGAATGGTCAGCGCTGCGGGCGACCCCTTCAAGGTGTCATCCACGTCCGACCGCGCAGAGGCGATCGCGGGCGCGGATCTTGTGGTCGCGCAGATTCGGGTGGGGGGGAATGCCGCGAGAGCGGTTGACGAGCGAATTCCGCTCGAATTCGACATCATCGGCCAGGAGACAACCGGCCCGGGCGGATTCGCGAAAGCCCTGCGCACGATACCGGTGATGCTGGAGATCACGGCTGAGATGGCCGCTCTCGCTCCGCAGGCCTGGCTCATCAATTTCACGAACCCGAGCGGAATCATCACCGAGGCGGTTCACCGCTATCGCACCCCGCGAGCGATTGGCCTGTGCAACGGGCCCATCGGTCTGCAGCGGGAACTTGCGGGCATGTTCGGCGTCAAGCCGGACGAGGTGCGCATGGATTACCTGGGCCTGAATCACCTGTCCTTTGCGCGCGGGGTATTCGTTAGGGAGCAGGACGTTACGCAGGAGGCAATTGAGAAGTATGCGGAACGCGCCGATCCGACTCAAGCGGAATATGTGCGGGCGATCGGGATGATCCCGTCGGGCTATCTGCGCTACTACTATGCCCATGATGAGGTGCTGAAGAAAATGAAGTCGGCCCTGCGGACGCGCGGCGAGCAGGTCGAAGAGATCGAGCGCGAACTCTTGAAGGAATACCAGGACCCGGCGCTCGCGAAAAAGCCGGAGCGCCTTTCGCAGCGCGGCGGCGCGCACTACTCGGACGTTGCGCTGGCGGTAATGGTCTCGCTGGGAACGGACGCGGCGCAGGAGCAGATCGTCAACGTCCTGAACCAGGGATCAATCGCGGATCTGCCGCGCGATGTCGTGGTCGAGGTATCGGCCTCGATTCGGGCGGGAGGGCCGGTGCCGAGGGCGATGGGGCTGCTCCCCCTGCCGGTGCGGGGCCTGGTGCAGGCGGTGAAGGCTTATGAGCAGTTGACCGTCAAGGCGGGCGCGGAGGGCGACCGCGCGGCGGCGCTGCAGGCCTTGATCGCGCATCCGCTGGTCGGCTCGGTCGCTGTGGCAAGGCAACTTCTGGACCGGCTGCTGGACGCGCACAGGCAATATCTGCCGCAGTTCTTCGGGCGGTGAGCGAACATGGGGGCGCGATCGTGCGTCTTACAGCAAGGTAGCGCCCATGGCCCACGTTCTCGGCGTTGATGCAGGGGGCAGCAAGACTCATGCTCTGGTGGCGCAGAAGACAGGCGCGCTGGTTGGGTTCGGGCAGGCAGGCTGCGGAAACTACGAAGGCGTCGGTTTGCCGGCAGCCATGCAAGCGGTTGCCGGCGCGAGCCTCGATGCGTGCGCGCAGGCGGGGGTAAAGCCGAGCGAGATAGAGGTTGGCTGCTTCTGCCTGGCGGGGGCAGATTTTCCCGAGGATTTCATAATGCTTCAGGAGGCAGTGGAGCAACTGCGCCTGGCGCGCAAGGTGATCATCAAGAACGACACCTACGCCGCCCTGCGAGCGGGGATGCGCAGGCCGTATGGCGTGGTGGTCATCATGGGCAGCGGGTTCAACGCTGCTGCGGTTGACCCCGCGGGCCGGGAACACCGGCTTGCGGGGGAGGGCTACCTTTACGGCGACTGGGGAGGCGCGGGAGACATCGGCGCAGAGGTGATGCACGGGGTGGCGCGGGCCCATGACGGGCGCGGCCGCCCCACGATGCTCACGGAGATGGTGCTGCAATTCTTCGGGGCGCCCGATGTTGGGGAACTGCTTCTCAGGCTGAACCGCGGGGAACTGGGCAATCGCCGCATCCACGAAACTACCCCCCTTGTTTTCGAGGCCGCATACTCCGGCGATGAAGTGGCGTGCGAGATAGTGAGGAAGATCGGCGACGAGGCGGCTGCCAGCGCGATAGCGATGATGCGGCGCGGCGGAATGGAGCGGGTCGAGGTTGATGTCGTGCTGGGCGGCGGGGTGTTCAAGGGGAAGGGCCCACTGCTGCTCGACACGGTCGCTGCTGCGGTGCACGCGGCGAACCCGCTTGCGCACGTTGTCATCCCGCGCTATCTGCCGGTAGTGGGCGCGGCGGTGGCGGCCGTCGAGGCGACGGGAGCCTCAGCGGCGGAGCAGGTGTGGGACAATCTGGAATCCTCCTACGAGAAGGTTGTCAGTGAGGCTAAACACGATTGCGGTTGACAGGGCCGACAGGGCCCTGTTATAATGCGCGCGAACTGGCGCGGGAGCCTGGCTCCAGGAGGTCGTGGTCAGGTTGCAGCAATACATCACAGCAGCGCGCGGCCGCGAGGTTGTGCGCCAGGAGAAGAAGCAGTGCTGAACATAGCCGTTGTCGGCGTTGGCCACTGGGGTCCCAACCTGATTCGCAATTTCCACCACCTTTCGGATGTCAGGTTGTCGGGCATCTGCGACCTGGACGAATCGCGCCTGGCGCGTTTCAGGCCGCGATATCCATGGTGCGAATTCACCACGCGCTACCAGGAACTGATCGAGGAGGATTCCATCCAAGCGGTGGTGATCGCCACCTCCGCTTCCACGCATTTCGAGATTGCGCGCGACGCGCTGCTGGCGGGCAAGGATGTTTTTGTCGAGAAACCCATGTGCCTGCGGTTGGAGCACGCGGAGGAACTCGTCAGTCTCGCCAGGCAGCAGGGCCGGATTCTGATGGTCGGGCACCTGATGAAGTACCACCCTGCAGTCAGATACCTGAAGCGATACCTGGACTCAGGCAGACTGGGCGAGCCGCTCTACATTCACTCGCAGCGATTGAACCTGGGAGAGGTCAGGAGAGACGAGAACGCGATGTGGTGCCTGGCCACACACGACATATCGCTGGTTGGTTACCTGCTCGGCAAGCCGCCTTACGAGGTCTCTGCCGTGGGCCAGAGTTTCTTGAGGCGGCCGGTGCAGGACACGGTGTTTCTCTTGATGCGCTACGAAGGGCCGGTGCTTGCTCACGTGCACGTGTCCTGGCTGGACCCGAACAAGGTGCGGCGCACTACTGTTGTGGGAAGCACGCAGATGGCGGTCTTCGACGACATGGAGCCGATGGAGAAACTGCGCATCTACGACAAGGGGATCGAATTCCCAAACGGCGACTATCCCAGCCCGGATGCCGCCCTCTCCCTGCGGGTGGGCGACATTTTCACTCCGAGCCTTGAACCGCAGGAGCCGCTGCGCGTCGAATGCCACCACTTCGTGGACTGCGTGCAGAGGCGCCAGCAGCCGATGACAGATGGATACGAGGGCCTGGAAGTGGTGCGCGTGCTCGAGGCCGCCGAGCGCTCGCTCAACCTTTCGGGGGTGCCGGTGCCGGTTAACGGCGTGGCTGTTCCCGCCGAGGATGCATCGCCCCGGCGCTGAACTCGAGAGGCCCTGATGCGGATGCTGGTGACGGGCGGGGCGGGCTTCATTGGCAGCCACTTTGTGCGCTACTGGCTGCGCCGCCATCCCGGTGATGAGGTCCGCAACCTCGACAAGTTGACCTACGCCGGCAATCCCGAGAACCTCGCCAGCGTGCGCGACGATCCCCGCTGCCGGTTCGTGCGCGGCGACATTTGCAGCCGCGAAGACGTGGAGGCCGCCATCACGGGCTGCCAGTTGGTGGTCAACTTCGCTGCCGAATCGCACGTTGACCGCTCCCTACTTGAGCCGGAATCCTTCGTGAGGACTGATGTTGCGGGGGTTTTCGTTCTATTGGAGGCGTGTCGGGAACATGGCGTTGACCGCTTCCTGCAGGTCAGCACGGACGAGGTTTACGGCGCGACGCTGTCGGGGGAGGCGGCGGAAGATGCCCCCCTGCGGCCAAGCAATCCCTATGCCGCCAGCAAGGCAGGCGGCGACCTGGCTGCTCTTTCATATTTCTTGCAGCGAGGGATGCACGTGGTCGTAACGCGCGGCGCGAACACGTTCGGGCCCAATCAATACCCCGAGAAGATCATCCCGCTGTTCGTGACGAACGCGATTGACGACCTGCCCCTGCCCGTCTATGGTGACGGCATGCAGGAGCGGGAATGGATCCATGTTCTGGATCACTGTTCGGCGATCGAGGCCGCGCTGCTGCGCGGCGAGGCAGGGCACGTTTACAATATCGGGACAGGTGTGCGGCTGACGAACATCGAACTGACCCGGCGCATTCTGAAAGGACTGGGGAAGCCCGAGTCGCTCATTGCATTCGTGCAGGACCGGCCCGGCCACGACAGGCGCTATGCGCTGGATTCGAGAAAGATAAGAACGCTCGGCTGGGCCCCGGCCCATGACCTCGAGAGCGCGCTCGCTGAAACGGTGGGCTGGTATAGGGAAAACGAACCCTGGTGGCGGCCGATCAAGTCGGGGGCCTTCCGGCAGTTCTACGAGCGGCAATACCGCGAGCGCCTGAAGCAGGCAGGCCGCGGGTAGAAAGGGGCAAGTGATGCCGGACCTCGCCGCGCTGGCGGCGCGCATAAGGGCGGCCGCGTATCTAGAGGGCGATTTCACGCTCTCCAGCGGCTTGAAGAGCAAATACTACCTCGACAAGTATCTTTTCGAAACAGACCCGGGTTTGCTGCGCGACATCGCGCGCGCATTGGCGGACATCCTCCCGCCGGAATTCGACAGGCTTGCAGGCGTGGAACTGGGCGGCGTGCCCCTCGCGACCGCTCTGGCGCTGCAAACAGGCAGGCCGTTCATCATCGCCAGGCGAGAGGCAAAAGGCCACGGCACCGCGCGCGACTTCGAGGGGAATCTGAAGGCGGGAGAGCGCGTGGCTCTTGTCGAAGATGTGCTCACCACGGCCGCTCAGGCGATCGCCGCGGCCAGGCGTCTGGAGCAGGCAGGTGCGAAGGTCATCAGGATCGTCTATGTCGTTGACCGCCAGCAGGGCGCTGCCGAGAACATCGCGCGCGCCGGATACGAGCCAGCCTACCTCTTCACGGCGCAGGACCTCGGAATCCCGAAGCAAGGCTGAGACAACCGAGGTCTCGGCCGGAGCGGTGGTATTCAAGAGGACTCACGGTCGGCGTCTGTTCTGTGTTGTACTCGACCGGTTCGGATTCTGGACTCTTCCCAAGGGGCATCTCGAGCCAGGCGAAACACCGATTGATGCTGCCCGGCGCGAGACAGCGGAGGAGGTGGGCCTGCATCGCCTGGCGGCCGTGAAGCGCCTGGGCTGCTCGCGATACCGCTACCGCCGAGGCAAGACGCTGGTCAAGAAGACCGTCCACTGGTACCTGATGAGGGCCAGGGCGGAAGATCGGCTCGCGCCGAGGGCGAGCCAGGGGATCTTTGGCGCGCGCTGGCTTCCGCTGGGCCGCGCCATTGCGCGATGCGGGTATCAAGGCGTGCGCTCGATCCTCGCGCGGGCCGCGGCCTTTGCGCGCCCCGCCAAGGTATAACCGCTCAGTTCGCGTTGCCACATCAGCGCAACGGCGCCAGAGAAGTTTCTTGCACCCGGCGAACGGCTCCGAATATGTCGCACAGCCGCCCTCGGCTGTGCTAGCGGCGCGCTTGGGGCGCAAGTGATTAACAGGCAGAGGCGACTGTTCCACATGCGCACTCGAAGGAAGCTGCACTCACGCGGCCTCAGGTCGCGGCGTCGCTGGCCGCTGTGCCTCCTGCAGATGCGTTACGGCTCTGGCAAGAGCGGCCGGGAGATACAGCAGGCCGACCATACTCAACAGAGACGCCGCGACATCCAGAAGTCCGGCTGGGCGCAGCGCTGCTTCCCCCAGATGCACGCGGTCGCCTGCTTGCAGGGCGTTTCCCAGCGCTACCAGCACAGCGGCTCCTGCAACGTATCTAAGGGGGTCGCGACGCCAGTGAACGAGCAGCCAACCGAGTCCACCAGCCGTAAGACACAGATTGGCCGCTAGCAACAAGGCCAGCCATCGAGAGGATAGCACCAGGCTTTGCATCTCCGTCGGGCGGCTCGCCATCAAGACGTATTGGGAACCGGCGCCGGCCAAAAAGTACGCGAGCCCAAAGGTTACTGTCGCCGGGAAGGGACGCTGCCATGCGCGGCATCCTGCCGCGATCCGTGCCACTCCCCACCCCAGGGCCGGCAGCACCACCAGCCAAGCGAGAATCACGGCAGCTATCCGCCACGTCCCCAATGGCATGACTCCGGCACTTCCCATCACCGCCAGGCCGCCCGTCGCCGCCGCTGTCGGCCCGGCAGGCGCGGGTCTCCACAGCAGCAGTGCAACGAACAGTGCTGCCGCCATCATCCAGGCGGTAATTGCTCCCGGGAACGCGGTGAAGCGGTTAGCGATCAAGACCGAAGACATGCCACACATGAGCACCGCGTATAGCGGCGCGCCGATATTGCTCATGCACATGGCGGCTGCCCCTTCCGCGATCCCCCAGCTGCGTGTATTCCGTCGGTTCTGCGGCTCGCGTGCCTCGAAAGTTGCCATCGGTGTTACTGTATCTTGCTAGGGTCGTTTTGTCCAGCGTGTACTTGGCCCCCACCATATTGCGGCTACCACACTCCTCGTCCATCCCTCCGGCAGTGGGCCCTTGCAGGGGCACGGAGCCGTTGCGCCGAAGTGCCGATGACATGACAGCGGCTCCGGCCAGGGGGACCGCGAACGGCGGCGCGGCCCCAGTTCTCTTGATGCGCAATATCACGAAGGATTTCCCCGGCGTGCGCGCGCTGGATGATGTTACGTTCGAGGTCGCCCGCGGGGAAGTGCACGCGCTGGTCGGCGAGAACGGGGCGGGCAAGTCAACCTTGATGAAAACCCTCTCTGGCGCACTGGCGTGCGACAGCGGAGATATTCTGCTGGATGCCCGGCCAGTCGTGATGACTTCCCCCCACCGCGCGCAGGAACTCGGCATCAGCATGATCTACCAGGAGTTCAACCTGGTTCCGCATCTGAGCGCGGCGGAGAACATATTCCTTGGCCGAGAGCCGCGCAAGGCAGGAGTCCTGGTTGACTGGGCAGCGCTGCGATCGCAGTCGCAGGCGGTGCTCGAGCGGCTCGGGCTTTCTCTCGGTGTTGACGCTCCTGTGCGCGCGTTGAGCGTGGCGCAGCGGCAAATGGTAGAGATCGCGCGCGCTTTATCCGCCGAGGCAAAGATACTCGTGATGGATGAGCCGTCCTCGACGCTCACCGAGCACGAACTGAAACGGCTTTTCGATCTCGTGCGTTCGCTCAAGGGGGAACAGGTCAGCGTGATATACATATCCCATCGCCTGGAGGAGGTTTTCGAGATTGCGGACCGGGTGACTGTCCTGCGGGACGGGAAAGTGATCGGGACGCACTCCACGGGTCACGTGAGCAGAGACGAGATCATCCGCATGATGGTGGGGCGCGAGATAACCCAGAAGATCCCCAAGCAGGCAGCGCCGATAGGGGAGGAGGTGCTGCGGATCGAGGGCCTCAGCGGGGGGATGGTGCGCGATGTCAGTTTCTCGCTGCGGCGCGGCGAGGTGGTGGGCCTGACCGGGCTCGTGGGAGCGGGAAGAACAGAAGTGGCGCGCCTGATCTTCGGCGCTGATCGGCTGGAAAGTGGGGCCATCCGCGTGGATGGAAGAGCGGCGCAGATTCGCTCGCCGCGCGATGCCATCAAATGCGGCATCGGCCTGGTAACCGAAGATCGGCAGGGACAGGGCCTGGTGCTGGGGATGAACGTGCGCGAGAACGTTACCCTTGCCAATCTCGAACTTCTCTCCGCTTATGGATTCGTCCGCCAGAATGCAGAGCGTGACTCTGTCAGCCGCGCGGTTGACGGCCTGCGCATCCGAACGCCCAGCATGGAGCAGCGCGTCCGCAACCTGAGCGGAGGCAACCAGCAAAAGGTCGTGCTCGCGAAATGGCTTCTCACGGAGTCGAAGGTGCTCATCTTCGATGAGCCGACGCGCGGCATTGACGTGGGCGCAAAAGTTGAGATTTACCAGTTGATGAACGAACTCGCCGCAAGGGGCGTCGCGATACTGATGATTACGTCCGAACTGCCCGAGGCGATTGGCATGAGCGACCGGATTCTGGTCATGCACTCGGGCAGGATTGCTGCGGAACTGCCCCGCAGCGAGGCCACCCAGGAACGGATCATGTTCTACGCGACCGGCGGAACGTAGAACGAGGAACACTGAGGGAGATCGAGCGGTGAAGGCTATGGTGCTGGAAAAGCCCGGGCCGGTCGAGTCAGCGCCGCTGCGAGAGGCTGACTGGACCGCGCCGCAGCCTGGCTCCAAGGAGATCCTTGTTCGCGTCGAGGCATGCGGAGTGTGCCGCACCGACCTGCACGTGGTCGAGGGTGAACTGCCTCCGCACAAGCAGCCCGTCGTACCGGGGCATGAGATTGTCGGCCGGGTGGAAAGGACGGGCCCGGATTGTTCTCGCTTCCGGGTGGGAGATCGGGTCGGCGTGGCCTGGCTGCACCGCGCCTGCGGCACCTGCGATTACTGCAAGAGCGGGAATGAGAACCTGTGCGATGCGCCGATATTCACCGGCTACGACGCGGATGGCGGCTACGCGGAATTCGTGCGCGCGCACGAGGACTTCGTCCATGCGCTGCCGGAGCAGATGCCCGCCGCGACGATCGCGCCGCTGCTTTGCGCGGGCATCATCGGGTATCGCGCCCTGCGCCGCAGCGAGGTCAAGCCGGGCCAGCGGCTCGGCCTCTACGGTTTCGGGGGTTCAGCGCACATCGTGATTCAGATGGCCCTTCACTGGGGCTGCGAAGTCTATGTTTCGAGCCGCGAAAAGCGCCACCAGGACCTGGCCCGCGAGATGGGCGCGACCTGGGTTGGTGGCCCCGGTGAGAGTCCACCGAAGAAACTGCACAGTGCCATCCTTTTCGCGCCCGCCGGGAATCTGGTCCCATCAGTTCTCGAATCGCTGGACAGGGGCGGCACCCTTGCCATCGCCGGCATCTATCTCAGCCAGATTCCGCCCCTCGATTATGAGCGGCACCTTTTCCGCGAGCGCACGGTGCGCAGCGTAACAGCCAACACGCGACACGATGGAGCAGAACTTCTGCGTCTGGCTGCCGAGATTCCGCTGCGCACCCACACGCAGGCCTTTTCGCTTGCAGAGGCGAACGAGGCCCTGCGCCGCCTGAAGCACGACGAGATAAGGGGCGCAGCCGTCTTGCTGATTGCGCCCGGAGCCTCCTAGTGTCCGAGTATGATCCTGACTTGCGCGCGTGGCCCCAACAACCCCCTCCCCCCACTGTGGGGGAGGGTTGGGGTGAGGGGGGCTGACGGTGGCACCCCGAGTCTATCGGGCTGCAGGGCACAGGTTGAAAACCTGTGCTACCCTGGTTCGCCCCCACCTGTGTCCTCCCCGCATCAAAGGGGGAGGAGAGCAGGCGCGCTGCCCACATCGGGGCATTTTCACTCTCGGAGGGTACTGATGCGCCTAACGCTCACCCTGTTGCTGACAGTAATCTCGCTGACTGCAGCCCGCGGCACCCAGGTGCCTGCCGTTGTCAGGCTGCCCAGGGGTGTTACGCGCCTGGTTGACATCGGCGCCTATCGCCTGGCCTACAAGTTGGACAAGGGCGATGTGGTTGACATGCCGGCGGGCTGGAGCGGGCATTTCAACCCGGATGTGGGAATCGCCTTCACCCCATTCGGCATCCAAGAAGGCAAGCAAGCGCTTTTCATGCACTGCCCCTGGCGCAAGGGCCCAGGCGTAACCTTCGCTGAATATCGCTTGCTCCTTCCGGCCGTCAAGCCCATCCGCTTCCAAACTGCAATTGCCATGCGGGCAGGGCGCGGTCAGCCGGGAGACGGCGTGACTTTTCGTGTCGCCGTAGCATCAGGCCGCTCGCTAATCGAACTGCTGGACGAGCATTACTCGAAGAACTCCTGGAAAGAACTTGACTTCGATCTTTCTGACCTGGCTGGAAAAGAGATAACTCTGCGCCTCGAGGTTGACCCCGGCCCCGCGCGCGACCCCGGCTGGGACTTCTCCCTCTGGGGCGATCCCCGCATCGTCGGCGGCAGCGAGGTATCCCTCGGTCAACGCCTGCGCGATCTCATGAGCAAGCGGGCTCGATGGCCCGCTCCCCGCAGTCTGCTCAGACTTTGCAACGACCCAACCATAGCGTGCCGCCCATCAGTCGCACACAAGTACGCGAACCGCGTCGCTCGCTCGGGAGATGCCTATACGTTCGACTATCGCGGCTCCGACTGCGCGATCCGCTACCTGCTGCCCGTCGCCGATCCGCGCCCCTGCAACATTACAGCGCGAGTGGACGATCTGCCGCCCGTGCCCATCTGCGCCGGCGAGGGCCCGGAGTTCGCCGGAGTTTCCGCCGCGAAGGAGAAGTCTGTGTCCGCCTCCCTCGACGGCAGCGACGTGGTGATCGTGCGCGAGTATGACCCGCCGCGCGTCCGCCTAACCACGCGGCTGCGCATCGAAGGCAAGTCCCTCGGCATTGTCACCGAGTCTGACAAGGGAGAGGTGGGCAGGTATATGCTGGGTTCGGTCGGCCCGGTAGCATTCCGCCGCGCTGTTGCCGTGCCGTATCTGCCCAATGTTGACGTTCAGTGCTTGCCCGACCAGGGCGTCTTCGTCTCATCCTATCTCGATTGGATGTGGACACGTGCTACCTATCATGATGGCACAGCCGCCTACTACCAGCCACTCACCGATGGCTCGCGCAACTACCTCGGCCAAGTAGGCTACATCACCGTCTCACCAGACCTGCGCGAGGTGCTGCCCAACAATCCGTTCCCGCCGTCTCCCTATCTCAAGTTGCTCGCCCCCCGAATTGTGCTCGACATCTGGGGCCGCACCTATGACGAGAACGCGGCGCTCGTGCGCGAAATGCGCTCATACGGCGTGACGAACGCCGCGATAATCCACCATGTCTGGCAGCGCGGGGGTTACGACAACGAACTGCCGACAGTCCTGCCCGCGAATGCTGCCCTGGGGGGAGAAGAAGCGATGAAGCGCTACTCGGCAGAGGCCCGCCGGGCAGGCTTCCTGTTCGCCCTGCACGAGAACTATGTTGACTTCTACCCGAACTCCGAACTCTACACCGAGGATGACGTGGCGCGCAACTCCGACGGCAGCCTGATCAAGGCATGGTTCAATGGGGGCACCGGCATTCAGAGTTTCGCTACCAAGCCCACGGCGATGCTGAAATACGCTCGCATGTTCAGTGGTGAGATACACCGCCGCTACGGCACGACCGCCGCCTACCTCGACGTTCATCCGTGCGTGCCGCCGTGGTTCCACGTTGACCAGCAGGCCGGAGTTCACGGCGCGGGCACGTCTTCCGTTGTAGAAGGGGAGCAAGAGAGCCTGTTTTCCTACGAACGCCAGGCCCATGGCGGGCCGCTTTTCGGCGAGGGCAATCAGCATTTCTACTGGGCGGGTATCGTGGACGGCGTGGAAGCCCAGGTCGAGGGCGGCGAGTTCGCGCCGCTGCTGCTAGACTTCGACCTGCTCAAGATTCATCCCCAGATGGTCAATCACGGTATGGGCTACTACGAGCGCTGGCTCAAGGAGGGATATTCTGCAGACTGGTGGAGCAGGGTCCCCAGCCAGGGGCGCATTGACCGCTACCGCTCGACCCAAATTGCCTTCGGCCACGCCGGGTTCATCGGCAATCCGCTGTTGGACAAGCCTGACTATGTTGTCAAGGAATGCAACCTGGTGAGCCCGGTCCAATCGAGGTATGGCGCTGCCAAGGCCGCGAAGATAGAGTACGAGGTTGCAGGCAAGATGGTGGATGTCTCGGTCGCCGCCGCCGTGGGAGCCTTTGACCGCGTGCACGTGTGCTACCAGGGCGGCCTTCAGGTCTGGGTCAACCGGGCCAAGCAGGACTGGAATGTGCAGGGGCGCTCGATTCCGACCGACGGCTTTCTCGCTCTCGCTCCAGGACTTGCAGCCGGAACTCTGCGCCTCAACGGTCGTATCGCCGACGTTTGTGAGACCAGGAACGCAGGCTACGCCGACGCCCGCTCCTTTATCCGCCTTCCCAGCAACCAGCGAAAGCGTATCCGCCCGACTGTGAAGTCTTTCGAGAGCCTTGGCGCCAGGAAGTTTCGCGTATCCTATGCCTGGCAGGTCGGTGAAGCGCTCGACAACGATTACCATGTATTCGTCCACTTCAATCCTGGAGGCACGGGCGAGGACTCCATCGCCTTTCAGCAAGACCACGCGCCTGCGGCGGCGACCTCGCTCTGGAAGGCAGGGTCCGCAATCCTCGACGGGCCCTATGAGATTGCTGTGCCCGCGAGTGCGCCCGGCACATCCTTCAAGTTCACCACCGGCCTTTTCGCGCCAGGCCGCGCACGCCTGCCTCTGCTGGGCCACCTCGACGGCACCGGGCGCGTGATACTCGGCACGATCAACGTGTCCGGCGATGGACAGGTTACATTCCAGGCCGACACAACCGGCGACGACCAGATGCAGAGCGAAGACGCCCCATATACCGATCGCATGAATCCAGGCCGCCGAGTTGTTGATTTCGGCTTTGCGGCGACGAGCGGCGCGGTGCGGGTCAATCGCCTTGGTCGCGCCGTAGAAATGACCCCCGTGCCGCGAGGAGCGGAATTCGAAGTCAGCCTGCCGATGGAGCGCTGGGGCCTATCATCGGCGAAGACGTGCACCGTCCGGGCCCTGGATGCGGACGGCAAGGAGTTGGGCAGATCGGAGTGCGTTTCGAGAGCCGGAAGGCTGACCATCCGTGTCGGTCGGGAGAGGGCCGCGCGATACCTGGTGGATACCCATTGAACCTCGCGCAACCAGATGATAGAGAAGCATGGGTGCAGGCCCCGTTCATCCCGACCAAGTCGGGATTCAGGGTCCCTCTTCGAGGGGCGTGCGCCCGTCAAGAAGGTTTGCAGGGACGGGGCGGAGAAACATAGGAGCGGCGCGAGGGGAAGATTGACCATAAGGGAACAGGTTGCTGCTCTCTACCAGTTGCAGGAGATTGACGAGCGCATCGCGCGCGCCGAGCGCGAGATGGCCGGCCTCGACGCCGGGGAGCGCGAGCGCCAGAGGGCCGAAGCGCTGGAACGCGAGTTGGAGGCGGGTCGCCAGCGCCTGCATGCCAACGAAAGGGAAATGCTCGACGCCGAACTCGAGATGAAATCCTTGGAGGCGAAGCGGAAGGACTACGAGGACAAGATGTACGGCGGCCTGATCCGCAACCCCAAGGAACTTCAGGACTTCCAGCGGGAGGTGGAGGAAGACCTGAAGCCTCGCATTGACAAACTCGAGACCAAGATCCTGCAGTTGATGGAAGAGATCGAAGAACAGCGCGCAGCGTCGGCGGCTGCGAATCAGGCCGTGCAGCAGGCCCGTGCCGAGGTGGAGAGGGTCAGCAGCGCGTATCAGGCAGCCGGTGCCGGGCTCGCCAAAGAACTCGAAGAGTTGCGCTCGCGCAGGCAGCAGCAAGTGGGGGCGACACCCGCCGATCTTCTGCGGCGTTATGAGGAACTGCGCTCGAAGAAAGGCGGCACGGCTGTGGTTCAGGTTTCGCAGGATGGCCTATGCAGCGGCTGCCGAATCGCTTTGCCTGCCGATCAGGCGCGCGCCGTGAAGCGAGAGGAGAAGATCTTCGCCTGCGAGTCCTGCGGGCGCATCCTGCACTGGGCAGGCCCGCCGGGCGACTAGGAGCCCATCGCCAGAAGCCCCCGCACCTGTCACCCTGAGCGCAGCGAAGGGTCTCATTCTATACCAGGCACGGGTGCGTCAGAAATGAGATTCTTCGTCCCGACTATGTCGGGACTCAGAATGACATCTTCCTGGGTAGTGCTCTTGGCCCGGCGACTAGCGCGGAACGACGATTACGTGCGCCACGTCGTTGAGCCAGATTTCCAGCAGGTTGCCCTCCCCTCCGAGCGTCAGCGTCATCTGGTCAAAATGGACGAGGCGACCCACTTGCGTGCTGCCGTTCTTCAGGTGGACGATGAAGCGCATCCATTCCCCAAGGTGCGCGCGCTCGTGCAGCCGCTGCCACAGGACATCGGCGCTGTCGCTGTGCGAGTCGAAGATCAGACTCGGCGGTGGGCCCGGATGCCCGCCCGGCGTGTCCACTTGGGTCACGGCGCCCTCCAATCAACGACCCCGGCAATTCTAGTATAGCACACTTCCCCGGCGGCGTCAAGACGCAGGCTCCTCAAAGAGCAGCCGCGCGTAGCGCCCAGGGTCGAAGTCCTCCAGGTCCCCCACCGATTCCCCCGTGCCGATGGCCTTTATCGGCAGGCCCACCTCGCGCACGATGGTGATGATCGTTCCCCCCTTGGCCGTGCCGTCGAGTTTGGTCAGGACCAGGCCGGAGACGGGGATCGCGCCGGAGAACTCCTTCGCCTGGGCCAGCGCGTTCTGCCCGGTGGTCGCGTCCAGGACCAGCAGGGTTTCCTCAGGCGGGCGCTCGTTGGCGCGCGCCACCGCGCGCGCAATCTTCTTCAACTCCTCCATCAGGTTGTGCTTTGTGTGCAGCCTGCCCGCCGTGTCGGCCAGCACGGCATCCGCCTTGCCGGACCTCGCCGACTGTATCGCATCGAAGATCACCGCCGCCGCGTCCGACCCCAGCCTGTGCGCCACCATGGGCGCGCCCAGCCGTTCTGCCCAGATCCCCAGTTGCTCGACCGCCGCAGCCCGGAAAGTGTCGCCTGCCGCCAGCATCGGGCGCTTGCCCGCCCGCTGCAGCCTGCTCGCCAACTTCGCCAGCGTCGTCGTCTTGCCCGTCCCGTTCACGCCCACCACCAGCCACACGACAGGCCCCGGCCCGGCGGGCTCGGTGCGCAGCGGCGCGGCATAGGGCTTCAGCATGTTCGCGATCATCTGGCTGAGGTTTTCGGTCGTCCCGCCCCCGCTGCGCCGCAGTTCGCTCACCAGATGAGAGGCAGTCTCCGCGCTCACGTCCCCCGCAATGAGCATTTCCTCGACCTCGCCCAGGGCGCTCTCGTCAACCCCGCCGCGCAGCAGACCACCGATCCGTGAGAAAAAGCCCCTCAGTCCCACCTTCTGAGATTCCTTACCGTAATGACTCGAAAACCCGCTGGGCTTCGATGAACGAAAGGCTGTAGGTATGAACGGTGATGGTTGTCCCCCGGAGGGTCTTTTCGAGGACGTGCTCTCCCGGCCGCGGATGGCGCACGGTCGGGGCCGTTTGTTGGGATGCGTAAGACTTTCTCTGCCTTATCCAGATGAGCCCCGATGGCCCGCTGCGATAGACCACGTCCAACTGCGGGCCGGCGCCTGGCCGGTCCGGGCTCACCCTCGTGATCCGGGCCTCCGCGACCACCGAGCCTCTGGGCAGGTAGGAGGGACGAACGGCACGGAAAGGCATGGCGTGCACCGCGTCCTCGAAACGCCGCCTGACAGACACCACCGTCGGCACCGGCTCGCGAGGCAGCGCAAGTGTCACGACTTCTCCGGTTGGCCGCTTGAAAGTAACGGTCACGCGCGTTCCCACTTCGCCCCGGATCATGCGGCTCACCTGCTCCAGGCTTGCCCCGCCGACAGGCCGTCCCTGAACTCTGACCACCTCGTCTCCGGGCTTCACGCCCGCGCGTGCGGCTGGCTGGCCTGGGGCCACTTCGAGCACCACTGGCGCCCCGCCCTCGCGCGGCAGCACTATCCCTATGCCGCCGGGGGGAAGCGCATACCGAGGCCGCGGCGCAACGCCAGGTGCCGCGGGTCGCACCGACATGGCCACCTTCATCAGTTCCTTCGCGCTGTAATCGCCCGTCAACCCGAGCCGCGTTCCCTCCAGGCTCCAGGCGATTGACACGTACTTGCTCTTGGGCGGGCTTAGAAGCCAGAAGTAGCAGCCCGCTGGGCCGCTCAGCACCTGAGCGTGCTGGCCGACCGAGCTTGCAAGGGCTGGCATCTGCCACATTGCCAGTTTGTCCCCCAGGCGTACGTAAACCTGGTCGGGCAACCGGTAGCGGTCCAAGGTCCCCTGCGGCACCACCATCGGACGCCCTGGTTTTGCGTTCCGGGGCAAGTAGTCTGGGACGTAAAACACGAAGTCCACGCGCTTTTGAGTCTCTTCGGCCTGGCGTTCGAGTTCCGCAAGGGCGCCAGTCGCGGGCGGAACGCACGCGAGCCAGCATGAGGTCAACCCTACTACCACCGAACAGATGCAGAGGCGGTTCCGCATTGCGCAGCGCTCCGGCCCTTTCAGTGACGCGTGGCTGTCCAGAAGCGGCCGTTCCGGTGAACGTCCATACCCAGGGCCGCCAGCAGGGCAGACAACGCATCATCCGGCCGTCCGGCCGGTATATCCACGATATTCGTTCCGAGGTCAGTCGGCGTAAGCAACCAGACGCCGGCCATGTTTGTCAAGTGGGAGAGGGCCTGGAGGGACCGTGCCCTGATCGGATCCACTCGTTGTACCGCGCTGGACTGCGACGGCGTGAACAGAAGCAGCGACAGACTATTGCCTTCTTGCGTCGAGAGGGTCAGTTCGTAGGTCGCCCCGCGCAGCGGCCCTGGCATGACGATGCCAGTCGTTATTGGGACGGGGACGTTGATCGGGATATACGCATTGGCGGCCTGGTTAGCGCTTCGCTGCAATGTTGACGTGTTGGATGTGGTTACCACCGCGGGCGGCGTGAGCGAGCGCACCCACAGGCGAACCTGGACGGCGATGAACTGGCCCAGGTTCGACTGCAACTGATTTCGCTCGACTTGCTGCTGCGTTTGCGGTGGCACTTCAATCACCAGGGCAGCCTGCTGACCTACCCGCGTGGGGCGGGGCGCCAGATGAATCCTGGCTGCCGCAAGCCAACCGGGTGTCTTCGCGCCGGGAAACGGTAGTGTGGCCCCGGGCGGGAGCGAGGCAGGTGCGGGTATTATGGCCACTCGCTGCTTGGCCGCCCTGGGGGCTGTTGCCGCCGCGGCCTCGTCGGCGCGCGGCGCGGATGCCTTGTCCGCCTGTCCCGTCGCAGCGGGGGCCTGGGATGTTGACTTGCTGATCTCCGGGGGGTATCCCCCGGCCGGGGCAGCGGACCCGGCAGTTGCTGGCGTTGGCGGCCGGACCTGCTCTGTAGCGCCACGGAGCATTAGGGGCTGGCCTGTCGCCGCGCCGGCAGGCATTTCTCGATGCTCCGGTGGCTGCGGGGCAGGCGCGAAAACATCTCGCCTAGGCTGTGCATTCGGCGCGCCAGCCAGTCCCCGTTTGGCCTCTGCCCCCTGGCCTTCCGGCTCGCCCGCGTAGGCTTTCGCAGCAGCCGGCTGTCCCGGCGCTGGGGGAGCGAGGGCAGGTCTAGTGCCCTCCGCTGCTTCGCGGGCGGCGCGGCCAAAGGTTTCCGGTGTCGGGGTGCTTGTCCCAGGACCGGCAGCGGGACTCGAGGGCGCGGCAGGCAGTGTGGTAGGCCTCTCCGGGACTGTCCGTGCCTGCCAGCCAACAGTCGAGTGTCGCGTGGTGTGGCTCGTCACGCGGAGAATGCCGAAGGAAATGAAAACCAGTGCGGCGCCAGCGAGCGCGGGGATGAGGAAGCGCCTCAGCGGCGACGGCGCTGCTCCGCCCAGCCGGGCCCGCAGGGCGCGCTCGAACCCAGCCGGAAGCGGCTCTGCAGGCACAGCCCGCAATGCCTTGACCACCGCGTCCACATTCGCCGCGGCCCCGGCGCACGCGGCGCACGCCTCAAGGTGACGCCCGACGGCCTGCGCCTCATCTGGCGGCAGGCTGCCTTCCAGATAGCCGGTCAGTTGTTCCAAAGCAATGGCGCAATTCACTTCTGTTCTCACCTGTTAGACTGTTCCACTATCGAATCAGTTCCATGTGCGGCTCAAGAATCGCCCTGAGCGCGAGCCGCGCCCTGTTTATTCTCGACTTCACGGTGCCCAGGGGCAAGTTGAGAATCGCGGCGATTTCGTCGTAGGAATGGCCTTGCAGATCGTAAAGCACGATGACGACGCGGTGGACCTCTGGCAGCGACAGCACGGCCCTGAGGACCGTCTCGCGCCTCAGGCGCTCGCTCATCAGGCTGTCGGGATTCCCCTCCGTCCGCTCGACAGGTGGTCCGCCGTCGGCCGATCCGAACTCGAAGTCGGAAAGCGGCGCTGGGCGGCGCTTGCGCCGCTTCACCTCGTCAAGGCACGTATTGACAGCAATGCGATAGAGCCACGTGGCGAAGGAGCACTGAAACCGGAACTTGCGGATCGCCCTGAAAGCGCGCACGAAACTCTCCTGGGCGGCATCGCTTGCGTCATCTGCGTTGCCCGTGAAGCGCAGCGCCAGGTTATAGACGCGGGCAGCGTAGCGCGCCACCAGGGAATCGAAAGCCGCGCGCTCGCCCTGGCAGCACCTGCGAACCAGCGCCGCTTCCGCCTCGGCAGTTTCCGGCTGGGCTGCGGGAACCGATTCCACCGCCCCGATTATACCTGCTGGGCGTTGGACAGGCAAGGCGGGAACAAGGCGGGGCCTGCGGCTGTTCAGGAGCAGGAGAGGAAACCAGGCGCAAAGAACAGCGCGCGTGAGCCTCGAAACCTTTTGCAGGGAGGAAGCCATGATAAGGATAGGACAGGAAGCGCCCGATTTCACCGCCAACACGACGCAGGGGCCGATAACGCTCTCCGACCTGCGCGGCAAGTGGGTCGTGCTTTTCGCCCACCCGGCTGACTACACTCCGGTGTGCACTACAGAATTCGTCGGGTTCGCACAGAAGGCCGATGAGTTCAAGCGCCTTGGCGCTCAACTGATCGGCCTGAGCGTTGACAGCGTCTATTCGCACATCGGATGGCTGCGAGACATCGAAGAGAACCTGGGCACGAGGATTCCGTTCCCGGTGATTGCCGACCAGGACAAGGAGGTGGCGCGCCTTTACGGGCTGGTGGACGAGGCCAGCGGCATGACCCTGCGCGGGGTGTTCTTCATTGACCCGACAGGGATCTTGCGCTTCATCATCTACTACCCCCTGGAACTGGGCCGGAACATCGAGGAGGTGCTGCGGAGCCTGCTGGCCTTGCAGACGGCGGACGAGTATGGGGTGGCGATGCCCGCCAACTGGAGGCCTGGCGACCCGGCTATTATCCCACCCCCGGCGACCGTCGAGGAGGCTGACAAGAGAGAAAGAGCAGGAGCCGAGCGCTGGTATCTCTTGCGAAGGCCGCTTTCGGAGTTGAAGAAAGCAGCGAAGCCGAAGGGCGGGAAGGGCAAGAAGGGTCAGAAGGGGTAGGGCATGACCGCGGCGGAAGGGCGCGTCTTTGATTTCAGCCCCGCGCTGGCGAGGATTTGCTGCGGCGATCCGGTGCAATACCTGCGCGCGATGTTCAAGCGGGTTGCCGAGCAGTTGGGGGAGGGCGAGAATGCGGTCGTGATCCTCGACCTGCGTCACAGGCAGGTCTCGGCGGCAGGCGCGCGCACGCTGGCCAGGAGCGTCGGCCTGGCGGTCGAGAGGACGCGGGCGAGAGGCACGGTTCTGCGAATCCAGGTGAAGAAGGGGTGAGAGGCAAAGCGCGGAAAGGGCAGGTGGGCGAAGCGCAGCCTTCAAGGCGCGTTTTCGATTTTCGCGCCCTGACGCGGAAGGGCTGCGCGGGCAACCCGGTTACTTTTTTGAAGTCGCTGTTCGCGCGGGCTGCGCTGCAGGTGAATCCGGGCGAGACCGCCGAGGTGCTGCTCGACATCGGCCGCGCAAAAGTATCTGCAAACGGCGCAGCAACCATCGCGCGAAATGCAGGGCTTGAGGTTACAGCCGTGGAAACCCGCCCGCGAGGAATTCTTTCGCTGGTGGTGAAGACGGGGGCATGACAGCGATGACGATCGCAGAGTTCCAGCGCAAGATCGAGGAGATCTACTTCGCCCGCGACAAGGCCAGAGGAATGGCAGGAACGTTTCAGTGGTTCGTCGAAGAGGTGGGGGAACTGGCGCAGGCCCTGCGGGGCGCTGACAAGGAGCGGATGAGGAGCGAGTTTGCGGACGCCCTGGCCTGGCTGTCCACGCTGGCGTCCCTGGCGGGCGTTGATCTCGAGGCGGCGGCTGTGGAGAAATACGGAAGCGGGTGTCCGAAGTGCGGGAGGGCTCTATGCGGTTGCCAAAGCGAAAAACCCTGACGCCGCTGACAGCGGTGGCCCTGGTCGCGGTGGTCGCTGCAGGCGCGGTGGTCTACGCCGCGCTGATCTCGCGACGCGCTGAAAGGGTGAAGCAAGCCATAGACAAAGCGGAGCATATCCTGCACCACGGGGAGGCTTCGCAGGCGGAGAAGATACTGCTAGAGGCGCTGCGCGAGAGCCCGGGGGCGCTGACGGCGCGCGACATGCTGGCTAACATCTATGTCTCGGAGCATCGGAAGAAGGAAGCCTATGAACAGTGGCGGCTGGCGATAGAGTACAATCCGCGCGATGCGGAAGCGTATTACTACCTGGGCATGGCTTGTTGGTCGGACAAGCGCTACCGGGATGCCATTGGCGTGCTTGAGAAAGGGCGCCCTTTCAGCCGGGATCACGTTGTCGCGCGCAACCTGCTTGCGCGCTGCTACTGGCGCGATGGCCAAATGGACAAGGCGGCAGCGGAGTTCGACAGCATACTGGCGGATTATCCCGGCAGCCCCGGGGCAATGGCCGGCATGAGGGCGCTGAAGCGCGAAATGTCGCGCCCCAAGGCCCCCGCCAAGCAGCGCAAAGACTAGGAGTCATTTCGAAACTTCTCACAAGGGCTTATGAGCACTCTTGAGACCATGTCTAGCCGCCCAGATAGGCTCTGCGGACAGCCTCGTTGTGCTCCAGGGCGCTGGCCATGTCGTGCAGCGCTATCCGCCCGCTCTCCAGCACGTAGCCGCGCCGGGCCAGGCGCAGGGCCATGTGCGCATCCTGCTCGACGAGCAGGATCGTCGTTCCCTCCTCATTGATGCGCCGAATGGTGCGAAATATCTCGCGCACCAGCACGGGAGCCAGGCCCATTGAGGGCTCGTCGAGCAAGAGAAGCCTGGGCCGCGCCATCAGGGCCCTGCCGATGGCCAGCATCTGCTGCTCGCCGCCGCTCAGGGTGGCGGCGACCTGGCGCTTGCGCTCGGCCAACTGCGGGAAGAGAGTGAAGACGTGGTCGCCGTCCTGGCGGATAGCGTTGGCGTCGCTGCGCGAGTAGGCTCCGAGTTCGAGGTTGTCGAGCACTGAGAGGCCAGGGAATACTCTTCTGCCCTCGCGCACGTGGGAAATGCCCATGCGCACTATCGCGTGCGGAGGCGTGGCCGTGATGTCCCTGCCCTCGAACAATATCTTCCCCATCGCAGGCCTGAGCAGGCCGGAGATAGCCAGCAGGGCGCTAGTTTTCCCCGCCCCGTTTGCTCCGATGAGGGTTACGATCTCGCCTGCCTCGACCGTGAGCGAGATGCCCTGCAGCGCGCGGATTCCGCCGTAGCGCACCTCAACGTTTTCGAGCGCAAGCATCGGGGCCGGGCTCGCCATGTCGCACCTCAGTGCTGATCGTCGCTCACTTCGCCCAGATAGGCCTCGATCACCGCGGGATCATTGCGGATCGCCTCGGGCGTCCCTTCCGCAATCTGCACCGCGTGATCCAGGACGATGACGCGCTCGCAGATGCCCATCACAACGCGCATGTCGTGCTCTATCAGCGCGATCGTAACGTGCAGGTCGTCGCGCAGGCTCTTGATGAGGTGCATCAGGGATTGCGTTTCGACCGGCGTCATGCCAGCGGTGGGTTCGTCCAGGAGCAAGAGGCGCGGGCGGGCTGCGAGGGCGCGTGCGATTTCGAGGCGGCGCTGCAGACCGTAGGGCAGAGAGTGAGCGGGTTGTTTTTTTGCGCCGCTGAGGCCCAGCAGGCGCAGCAGGGCAAGGGCCTGGCGCGTGATGAGCGATTCCTGCTGGCGAAAGCGCGCGTTGCGGAAGACGGCGTCCAGGAGGCCGTAACGCGCTGTGTGGTGCGCCCCGATGCGCACGTTGTCGAGCACCGGTAGCGCCCCGAAAAGGCGCACATTCTGGAAGGTGCGCGCGATGCCCAGGGACGCGATCTGGTGCGGTCTAAGGCCAACGATGGGAGCGCCTTCGAAGAGAATGCTTCCAGCCTGCGGCCGGTAAACCCCGGCGATCATGTTGAAAACCGTCGTCTTGCCAGCGCCGTTGGGCCCGATCATGCCGACGAGTTCGCCTGGCTCGACAGACAGGCTGAAGTCCGAGACCGCTGTCAGTCCCGCGAATCTGAGCGTGCAGTTGCTAAGTTGCAGCAAGGCCATCGCTTCTCACCACAGCCGGCCTCTCGCTCGGCCGGCGCGAGGGAGAGATCAGAGACCGAAGAGCCCCCCACGTCAGTTCATAACCGCCCAGCAGCCCGGCGGGTCGCGCCAGCATCAGCCCTACCAGCATCCCCGCGTAGATCACCAGGCGCAACTGGCTCACATTTGCCTCGATCCACTGCATCGCCAGAAGAAGCGGTTTCGGCAGTATGCCCGAGCCCACCAGCAGCACTGCGAACAGGAGCACGGCAGCGGCGACAATCGCCGCGCGCCTCAGGCCGCTTCGGCCCCCGCACAGCAAGCAGGCCGCGATCCCGGCGCCCGCGCCGATCAGGGCAACAGACAACATCCAGGCCGTCTCTTGCCTGGCTGCGGCGACTATCATCAGCCGCACCGCTGCAGAGAAGCCGAGGGCCAGCATCGCCCCCAGCCCAAGGCCGCGGGCGATCTCCCGGCGCTTGGGCGACACCCGACGGATGATCACCATTGCTATGATGCAAGCCCCGGCGGCGCATTCAGCCGCCAGCGCGAACCCCCCCATGCAGGCAATCTCATCCGGCTTTCCCCCGCCCAGACGCAGCGCGAGCAGCGCCGGCAGGCTGGCTGCGTACAGACCCAGCAGGGCAACCCACCGCGCCAGTCCAGGGCGCGCCACCGGGCGAGCAAGTGCGAGGCTCACTGCAGATACGTACGCCACCGCCAAAACCCCCACGAATGTCCGCAGAACCTCAGACAGCGGGGTCAGGATGAGCGCTGCCGACGCTGACCCCACTAGGCTGCCGCTGCCACCCAGCACCACCATCACGACGATCTCGATGGACTTGATGAACGTGAACGAGTTCGGGTGCAGGTACATCAGGTAATGCGCAAACAGGCCCCCGGCAACGCCGGCGAAGAACGCCCCGATGGTGAACGCGAGCACCTTGTAACGCGTCGTGTCAACCCCTACTGCCGAGGCTGCGATCTCGTCCTCGCGCACCGACACCAGCGCCCGCCCGTGCGAAGACGAGAGCAGGTTGCGCAGGAAGATCAGCGTAACCGCCAGCCACACCGCCACCCACGTCACCGACGTCAGTTGCGGGATCCCGGAGAACCCTCTCGGCCCGCCCACCGCTTCGACCTGGGAGATTACCACCCGCACTATCTCTCCGAACCCCAGCGTTGCGATGGCAAGGTAGTCGCCGCGCAGGCGCAGCGTCGGCAGGCCGACCAGAAGCCCCGCTACGGCAGCGCCGACTCCGCCCATCAGGAGGGCCAGAAGCAGGATCAGCGTGCTGCCGACGGCGAGCGGCATTCCGGCCCCCGTCAGGGCTGCGAGCACCCCACCTCCATCAGCGGGAGTGCCGGAGAAGCCGCCCAGGTAGTATGTGAAAGCCGCTGAGACGTAGGCTCCGACAGCCATGAACCCGGCGTGCCCCAGCGAGAACTGGCCGGTGAAGCCGTTGATGAGATTCAGGCTCGCGGCCAGAATCACGTTCACCCCCATCAGCACCACGATCTGGATCAGGTAAGGACTGAGCCCCTGCGCATAATGGGTTGCCGCCAGCACTGCCACTGCCGCCGCGGCCGCAAGCAGATATCTAAGTGCCTTGCTCATCCCGCCGCGCTCAAACCTTCTCTATCAGCCCCTTCCCGGTCAACCCGGTGGGCCGCACGAGGAGCACCAGGATAAGGATGCCAAATGCAATCGCCTCGCGGTACGCTGACGAGACATACGCGACAACAAGGTACTCGGCTACGCCCATGATCAATCCGCCGAGCATCGCGCCTGGTACGTTGCCAATGCCGCCGACAACCGCTGCGACGAATGCGCGCACCCCCGGCCACAGCCCCATGATCGGGTCAATCTGGGGCTCCTGCAGGGCAACGAGAACCCCTGCTGCGGCGGCGAGGGCGCTGCCGATGAAGAAGGTCAGCGTGATGATGTTGTCCACCGGGATGCCCATCAGGCTCGCCGTGTCGCGGTCCTGCGACACGGCCTGCATCGCCTTGCCCACCTTGGTCCTGGACACGAACAGCCGCAGCGCAACCATAAGAAGAACGGCCGAGAATATCACGACAAGTTGCTCGGGCGCGATCATCAGCCCCGTGCTGCGCTCGAGCGTGCGCGATAGGAAGCGCAGAGCGCCCAGGCTGGTAGCCGTCAGCGCCTCGCTGGGGAACCTGCGCGGAGAGGCCCCGAAGACCAGTTGCCCGCCGTATTCCAGCAACAGGGATACGCCGATGGCCGTGATCAGCGCAGCCAGGCGAGGCTGCCGCCGCAGGGGGCGGTAGGCCAGGCGCTCGATCACCACCCCCAGAACCCCGCATCCTGCCATCGAGATCAGCAAGGCCGGCAGAAACGGAAGGTGCCAGGAAGAGATTGCGAAATAGGCGATGAACGCGCCCACCATGTAAACGTCTCCGTGGGCGAAGTTGATGAGCCGCAGCACCCCATAGACCATGGTGTAGCCCAGGGCAATCAGGCTGTAAACGGAGCCTCGGGCAACGCCCAAGACGAGGAGTTGGGCGAAGTTCTGCAGGCCGGTCATCTAGGCGACTACTGCGGCTTGATCTCGGCCACCTTGTGCCAGTGCCCGTTCACCAGGCGCAATATCACCGCTGGCTTGCGGGCATTGCGGTTCGCATCGAGCGTGATACTGCCGGTCACCCCTTGGTAGTTCTTGGTCGCCGCGATGGCGCTGCGCAGCGAAGGGCCGTGGACCGTTCCTGCGCGCTTGATGGCCGCTATCAACATGCCTGCTGCGTCGTATGCCTGCGCTGCTAGAGCGTCGGGGATTTCGCCAAACCGCTTGCGATACGCTGCAACGAACTCTCGCACCCGATGATCGGGGGAGTCCACAGAATAGTGGTTTGTGATGCACGCCCCCTCGACCGCCTTTCCGCCGATCTCCAGTAGTTTTTCCGAGTCCCAACCGTCCCCGCCCAGGAGCGGCACGTTCAACCCGAGTTCCCTTGCTTGCCTGGCTGCCAATCCGACCTCGGTGTAGTAGCCCGGAATGTAGAGCGCATCGGGCTCGGCGCGCCGGATCTCGGTCAACTGGGCTCGGAAATCCCTGTCCCCTTCGCTGTACGCTGCCTCGGCCACGATCTTGCTGCCCGACTTTTCGGCGTAGGCGCGGAAGAAAGTTGCCAGCCCCTTGCTGTAATCGTTCTTGGCGTCCATCAGTATCGCCAGGCGCTTGAGGCCCAGGTTCTGCGTTGCGAAACGCGCGCCCGCCTCGCCCTGAAAATCGTCGGTGAAGCAGGCGCGGAAGATGTAATCCCCCTTCTGGGTTACCTGCGGGTTCGTCGAGGAAGGGGTAATCATGGGCACATGGGCATTCTGGCAGTAGGGGGCACCGGCAAGGCTGCGAGAGGATGCTACCTCTCCGAGGACCGCCACCACGCGGTCGCGATTGATGAGTTTCTGAACCGCATTTGCTGCCTCTTCGGGCTTGCTCTGATCGTCCTCGTAGATCACCTGGATTCTATTGCCCAGGGCGCCGCCCTGCGCGTTGGCCTGTTCGATCGCCAGATCAATGCCGTTCTTCGAGGATTGGCCGAAAGTTGCGGTGGTGCCTGTCAGGGACAGAAATGAGCCGACCAATATGACGCCCTGCCTCTGCCCTCCGGGCTGTGCGCAGCCGCACAGCAGCAGGGTTGTAAGCAACAACGGCAGTCTGCGGCTCATTCGCCACCTCTTCTCAAGCGACATCCCTCCGCTTGCGCTGTTTCTGACGCCCGGCGGAGAGCGATGCAGCAGCCTGGGCTATTGAGGAGACGTCGGGCGGTTTCGGCTCCTTGCGGCCCGACACGGACGGGACGCACAGGGGCGAAGATGCCCTGCGCAAAGCCTGTTCCCACTGCTGCAGGCGCAGCCGGTAGGCTTCAGCCAGGCGCGACCATTCGAGATACTCGCTGTCCGCAGCGCTGTCCTGGCCGGGGGCGTAGAATGCCTGGAATTCCTCGAATGTCATGCGGTGCCTGGACTCGAAGGCAGCCAGTTGCTCGCACAGGCGCTGTATCTCCGCATAGATGGCTTCCGCTTGCTGGCGCGCACGCCGGTCGAACACCACCTCGGCCGCGAGTTCATCGTCGGTTGACTGCTGGTCGCCGGGCTCGTCTGGCGCAGACATGCTCGCCTCCGCCTGCGGCATTCTACTTTGGCGCGCAGCAGGTGTCAAGCAAGCAGGTATGCAGCGGGTGAGCGGGGAATCTCGCCTGGGGAGGCGCGGTGTGCTCTACGGCGTGATAGCCGGAACCGGCGTCGCTGACTTGCTGGAATCCCCGGGCGAGCAGCGGGTTTTGCAGACGCCTTACGGGGAAGTTGCCCTCGCGGTGGGAACGCTGGGTGGTGAGAAGGTGGCGTTTATCAACCGCCACGGGCCGCGCGGGTTCTTGGCGCCGCATCGGGTGAACTACAGGGGAAACATATTCGCCCTGCGCGACCTGGGAGTGCAGCGTGTCCTTGCGACGGCGGCCGTCGGTGCCATCAGCGAGCACCTGATACCAGGTCATTTTGTGCTGGTGGACGAATTTCTGGATTTCACGAAGTCGCGTCCGCTGACCTTCTTCGATGAGGGGGACAGGCCGCCCGTCCACGTTGACATGTGCGAAGCCTACTGCCCAAATCTCAGGGGCGACCTGACGCAGGCCGGGCTGCCCCTGGGGGAGCGCCTGCATGTGGCAGGCACTTACCTGTGCGCCGAGGGGCCGCGCTTCGAGACGCCGGCGGAAATACAGGTGTTCCGTTCGTTTCGGGCGGATGTGGTTGGGATGACAGGCGTTCCGGAGGTGGTTCTGGCGCGGGAGGCCGGGCTGTGCTACGCGACGGCGGCGGTGGTTACGAACTGGGCGGCAGGGATCGCCTCGGAGCCGCTCGACTCCGAAGAAGTCGCGGAGATGATGCGCGCGAACATTGACGAATTGCGCGACCTGTTCGCGGGGGCCATCGCGCGGGGCGCCGAGAGGCCTGGCCCCTGCCGCTGCCAATCCCTTGGTGGCCCGGAAGGGCCGCCGTGAGCGCGGTGGTTCTGTGGTATGCGCTGAACACCGTGCCCGGCCTTGGCGCAATTGGCATGCGCCGCCTGGTGAGCGTTTTCGGGTCGCCGGAAGAGGTCCTGCAAGCCACGCGGGCAGACCTGGTGGCTCGTGGGGGCCTGCGCGCCTCCCAGGCGTCAGCCGTCGCGGGGGCTGCGGCCCGACTGGATGCGCTGCAGGCCGAACTGGCCGCGGCAGAGAGAGAAGGTGCGCGCCTCGTGCTCCTGGGTGAGCCGGATTATCCAGAGAATCTGGCTGGAACGCATGACGCGCCGCCCCTGCTCTACGTGCGCGGAAGCGTCGCTCAGTCGGACGGCAAGAGCGTTGCCGTGGTGGGTACTCGCAGCCCTGACTCTTACGGATTGGAGGCTGCAAGGCGCGTGGCGGGGGGCCTTGCGCGCGCGGGGATCACGGTCGTCAGCGGCCTTGCCATCGGGGTTGACGGCGCGGCGCACAGAGGCGCCCTCGAGGCAGGCGGGCGGACTATCGCCGTGCTTGGCAGCGGGGTGCTGCGCCCCTATCCTGCGCGCCACAGGACGCTGGCGGACGCGATCGTGCGCCAGGGCGCGCTGGTTTCGGAAGTTCCGCTGCGCGCGCCGCCGAGCAGAGCCAATTTGATGGCGCGCAACCGCTTGCTTGCTGGTCTGGCAAGGGCGGTGGTGGTAATCCAATCGCGCGGGACGGGAGGCGCTCCCGTTGCGGCAAAGCGAGCGGTGGCGCTGGGTAGGCCGGCCTACTACGTGGGCGGGCAGAGCGAGCCATTTGATGCTGGATGCCGCGTCCTGGAAGGACTCGGCGCGGCGGCGCTCGAAGGGCCGGAAGACATCGGCGCTGTCGTTGCAGCAGCAGAAGGGTGAATGATGAGCCACGGGCGTGCGGAAGTTGCGCGAGCGATAGCGAAGATGCGGGCGGCACTCTGTCTGGTCCTGCTCGTGGGGGGAACCAACGCCGCGCTCTGCGCGCAGCGCAGGCAGTTCGTGCTGCTGGTCGCGGACGGCGTGTGCTGGCAAGACCTGGACGGTGCGCGGACGCCAAACATCAAGCGCCTGATCGTCGAGGGCGCAGTGGGGCTGATGAATTGCAGGGTTACAGGCCGCCAGGTCTCGGAGGCAGCGTATCTGTCGCTGGGAACAGGCAGCCGAGCGGTCGCCGAGCAGAGCGATGAGCAGGTTGGCTGGTGCGGAGGCGTGGCCGACAATGCCGTCCAGCAACTCGCTGGCCGGTTCCGCTCTCGCACTGGCAGAGAACTCGGCGCGCAGGAGATCGGCTGCTGGGCGATTCCGGCGATCCTGCGCGAGAACGCGGCCCAGTCTTACCCGGCCAGGCCGGGCGCTCTGGGCGATGCGCTGCGGGCCGCCGGAAAAGTGGTTGCGTGTGCGGGGAACGCCGACATCAGAGGCCAGCCGCGTCGGCTGGTCGCTGTGATTGCGATGGATTCGCGCGGCATCGTGCCGCTCGGATCTGTGGGCGATGAGTTGATATGTCCCGATCCTCAATCGGCTGCAGGGATTCGCACAGGCTTCGATGCTCTCTGGCGCGCGGTTGCCGCGCTGCTGGCGAAGGCCGATTTCCTCGTCGTTGACCTGGGGGACACCGGGCGCTTGCTGGCTGTCGCTGATTTCCTGGATGACGATGCTTATCGGCGGGAAAGGCAGGCTGCGCTCGAGCGCGCGGACGCATTCATCGGCGAATTGATGAGCGCATTGCGTGGTCGAGAGGGAATGCTCATGCTCGTCGTTCCCTCGGGGCTGCCGCGGCGAGCAGGTCTGCGCGAGGCTCTCACGCCAGTGATAATGTGGGGGAGGGGAGTGCGGCCAGGTGTGCTGAGCAGCCCCACCACCCGGACCGACGGGCTGATCGCGAACAGCGATATTGCACCTACGGTGGTGGAGTTCCTCGGCGCGAGCATTCCGGCCGACATGGCCGGTCGCCCCGTGCAGACGACCGCGCAGGACGAGTTCCTCAAGGTATTGCATGCGGAGCGATTGGCGGAGGATCAGGGAGCCCTGGAGCAGATTCGCGTGCTGATCATGCATGGATTGGCCGGTCTCATGGCGGTCGCGGTGGGGTTTGCGTTCTGCCTGGCCGTCCTTGGCGAGCGTTGTCCGCGCGTGCTCGCGTTCGTTGCGCGATTGATGCTTGTCCTCGCCCTGGCGTTTGTGTTAGCCGTTTTGCTCGCTGGCGGCCCGCACTACGGGGACTTCTCCGGCTATTTCCATACCCTGACTTTCTACACCGCCCTGTGGACAATAGGGGCAGTCGCGATGGCCGCCGCCGGAGGCGCGTCTTGGCCGTCGGCAGCGTTCCTGTGGGGATTCGCTGCATCATTGTGCCTGCTCGATCTCGCGTGGCCAGCGGGCTGGCGGCACAATTCAGTGCTCGGCTATTCGGTAACACTGGGCGCGCGCTATTACGGCCTGGGCAACGAGGCGGGAGGAGTCCTGCTGGCAGGAGCCATCGCGCTTGCAGCGAGGATCGTCGAAACCAAGTCCTCCCGGTTGGGGCGGAGCGTGGTCTCCGTGCTGTTGCTCCTGGTGTGCGGCGCAATGGTGTGGCCGGGCCTCGGGGCCAACCTCGGCATCGGGCTGGCGGCGGCTGCGGGGTTCGGGGTTTTCATCCGGCATGTATGGCCAGCGGAGTCGCGCAGGCGCGTGCTTGTGGGCGCTGTTTCATTCGTGGTGATTGGCCTCGTCGCAGCAGTCGCTGTGGATTTGCTGCGAGGCGGGGCAGGGGGATCGCACATCGGGCGCGCGTTCCAGGGGGGGCTCGGCAACCTGTTCGCAATAGCAGGGCGCAAGATGGTGCGCAACTGGGTTCTGATCGAACACTCGCCCTGGACCTGGACGCTGGCGCTGTCCGGGATTGCGCTGTTCTTCATGCACCTGCTGCGGCCTGGCCGCACCGCTCAAATCTTTGAGGACAAGCCCATCCTTTCCGGCGTGGTGGCGGGCTGCGCGGCGGGCGCAGCGGGGGCGCTGGCATTCAACGATTCGGGGGTGATTCCGGCGGCGCTTTGCCTGTTCTTTGCGGTTGCGTGCGTGCTCCTTGAGGCGCTGACGCCGGTGCGCAGGGCTGCTCCGGATGTGCTACAATAGCGTTGCGCGGGTATCTTGCATGTGATGAAAGTCGCTTCCGCCGAGAAGGAGTGCGCATACTGGCAAGCGGCAGATGACCGCGTCCTGTGCACGCTCTGCCCGCTCAACTGCCGCATTGTTGAAGGGCACGCGGGTGCATGCAAGGTCAGAGTCAATCATGCCAGCAGGTTGATCGCAACCACCTACGGGCGCGTTTCGTCGGCCCACATGGACCCGATAGAGAAGAAGCCGCTGTTTCACTTCTACCCCGGCTCGGTGATCCTCTCGCTGGGCACGCTGGGGTGCAACCTTTCGTGTCAGTTCTGCCAGAACTGGACGATCTCGCAGGAGATGAGCCCCACCCGTGCCCTTTCTGCTGCTCAGGCCGTGGAAATGGCCGCCGGGCAGCAGGGCAACATCGGCATCGCCTTCACCTACAACGAGCCGATCATATGGTTCGAGTATGTGATGGAGACAGCGGCGCTGGCAAGGGAACGCGGACTGAAGAACGTCATGGTTACGAACGGGTTCGCGAACCGCGAGCCCTGGGTCGAGTTGCTGAAGTATGTTGACGCGGTAAACGTGGATGTGAAATCAATGCGGCCGGAATTCTACCGGCGCATCTGCCGGGGGAAGATGGAGCCCGTGCTGGAGAACGTGAGCCTGGCGAAGGAAGCGGGCTGCTGGGTCGAGGTGACGAACCTTGTGGTCACGAATCACAATGACACGCCGGATGACTTCGAGAAGTTGACCGACTGGCTCGCCTCGATTGATCCTGACATTCCCTTGCACTTTTCGCGCTATCACCCCGACTATAAGATGACAGACCCGCCGACGCCTCTGGGGACGCTGGAGCGCGCTGCCGAGATTGCGCGGCGCAAGTTGCGGTACGTTTACATCGGGAATGTGCTCTCGCGAGGAGGCGAGGACACAGTCTGCCCATCCTGCGGGGCGGTGGTCATCGGGCGCAGCGGGTTCAGCATCACGCGCATGGCGGTGCGCGATGGCAAGTGCGCGGCCTGCGGTTTCAGATTGGCGTTGATTGGAGGCTGATAGGAGGCGCGACATGAGTCACAGCGAGAGGCCCGGGGCGAGCGAGGCTTTCGAGGCCGCGGTGGACGTGGCGCTGGGCGCGGCTGCTGCTACACTGCGGACGGCCGGGCAGGCGGCAAGGGAAGCCTGCGGCAGGTGGAAGCCGGGAGGGTGCAGGAGCCGCGAATTGCTCGAGGACCTGCAGCGCAGCGGCCACCAGGTGCGGGCGCAGATCCGCGATTTTGTCGGGGGGCTGGGTTGCACCCTGGCGGGTAAGAGCGGACTTGCGCGCTCGGCGGAACTGGAGGCGCTGCGCCAGCAGGTAAGCCGTCTTGAGCAGGAACTGGCGCTGCTGAGGGCAAGACAGCCGTCCTGAGCGGGACTTGCGATGCTCCCCTACGGCAGCCTGATGCATCTCAGGCGGGCGAGGCGCATCGGCGCGGTGCTCTTCAAACACGGCCTCGGCCAGGTTGCATCGCGCCTGCGCCTGGGGCGTTTCTTCCTCGTGCCCCCCTGGGGATTCATCGGCCGGCAAGGGCGACTGACGACGCCGCAGCGCGCGCGCATGGCCCTGCAGGAACTCGGGCCCACTGCCATCAAACTCGGCCAGGTGGTCAGCGCGCGCAGCGATGCGATTCCCGAGGCCTACGTCCTTGAACTGCGCCAACTTCAGGACGCGGCGCCCGCCACCCCATTCGACCAGATCAAGCCCATCATAGAGCACGAACTCAAGGCCCCGCTCGATGCCCTGTTCAGCGCATTCGACCCCGAACCGGTCGCCAGCGCGTCGCTCGGCCAGGTGCACTATGCCACCCTGAAGGACGGCCGCCGGGTGGTCGTCAAGGTGCTGCGGCCGGGGGTGCGCGAACTGGTGGACGCCGACATGGGAATCCTGGCGGACATCGCCACCATGCTCGACTCCACCGCGCCCTCGCTGCGCCGCTACGATTTGCCCGGTTTCGTACGCGAATTCAGCGCGACGATGCACGATGAACTGGCCTATCCCGTCGAGGCCCACAACCTGGAGCAGATGGCCCGCTTGCTGGGCGAAGGCCGGGGCATGAGGATGCCGCGGCCGATCTGGGAGTTCACCACCAATGGGGTGCTCACGCTGGAACGGCTGGATGGAATCCGTATTGACAAGGTGCAGGAGATCGAGCAGGCGGGGCACGACCGCCGCCTGCTCGCGCAGACGCTCGCGCGCGCCACGCTGGAGCAGATCCTCGTGCACGGTTTCTTCCACGCCGACCCTCACCAGGGAAACCTGCGCGTGCTGCCCGACGGCAGCATCGCGCTGCTCGATTGGGGCATGGTCGGCAGGCTCGATGACGGAATGCGCAAGCAACTTGCGAGCCTGCTGCTCGCGGTTTTCGGGCGCGACGTGAGCGCGGCTGTGGATCAACTCGGCGAAATGGGCGTCGTGGGCGAGAACGCCGACCTGCGCGCACTCCAGGCCGACCTGGGGCGGCTGATCACGCGGTACTACTTCCTGCCCAGGCCGCTTTTTCCGGTGGGGGAACTGCTGAGTCGCGCCGTGAGCCTGATGTTCCATCACGATATCAGGCTTCCGGCGGAGTTCCCGCTGCTGGCAAAGGTGCTGGTGTTGACCGAGGGCATCTGCCGCGACCTTGACCCAAACTTCGACTACAATGAGGCCGCCGGGCCGGTGGTGGAAGCGCTGAGAAAAGAATATCTCAGTCCAGCGCGGCTGGTTGCGGAGATGCTTCCTGCGGCGCGCGCATTCGTCCGGCAAGTGCTGGCCCTGCCGGGCAGGGTGAGCCGCGTGCTGGCGGCGGCGGAGCGGGGCAGCCTGCGCGTAAGGATGGCGGAAGATGACGCGGGCCGCCGCTCGACGCGCACGCTGGCTCTCACGTACCGCGTCTGTCTCGCAATCATGCTCGCGGCGATGATCGTTGGCGCGGTGATCCTTGTCCTCTCGCCTGCCGTGTCCACGACCCTGAAGTGGCTGATAGGCGTGCCGGTGTTGGGCCTGACCGGGCTGGCTCTCATGGTTTCCATGGTGGGGGCGCTGCGGTATCGGTAGCGAGGCCAGCCTCCGGCAGGAGATCGGCCGCCGCTGCGGAATTACACCCCGGTTGCCCGATGGTGTGCGCTCGCTCGCTGGTGCTTGCTTCCGCCTCGCCGCGCAGGCAGGCGTTACTGAGCCTGATCGGCATCCCGTTTCGCGTTGTTCCAAGCGGGATTGAGGAGGACTTATCTCCCGCCGGCGCGGGCGATGTGGGCGGCTTCGTCGAGCGCGCTGCCGCCGAGAAGGCGCGTGCGGTGGCAGAGAAGGTTGGAGAGGGCTTGATCCTGGGCGCGGACACGGTCGTGGTAGTGGCGGGTGAGCCCCTTGGCAAGCCGACGGATCAGGCCGATGCAGCGCGCATGTTGCGATTGTTGAGCGGACGCGATCACCAGGTGTGCACGGGAATCGCCTTGATGCAGGTCGAAGGGGGCCGCAGCATCAGCGACGTGCGCGCGCACGAGGCGACCATGGTAACGTTTCGCCAGTTGAGCGAAGGCGAGATTCAAGCCTACATCGCCACCGGCGAGCCGATGGACAAGGCGGGCGCGTATGCAGTTCAGGGGCGAGGCGCAGCGCTGGTGAAGCGGATCGAGGGCTGCTACTACAACGTCGTGGGCTTGCCCTTGGCAAGGCTGGTCGAGTTGTTGTTTCAACTGGGCATTCAGCCGTGGGACTGGACAAGCCTGTAGGGCGGGTGCTCCGTCGCCCGCCGGGGCGCGGGGTGGAACCCGCGCCCTACAGTGAGGTGCTCTGCAGTGTGGCACGCGTGGCGTAGTTTCTTCTCGCGCTTCTCGCGCGATATGGGCATTGACCTCGGGACCGCGAACACCCTGGTGCACGTTCGCGGCAGGGGAATCCTGCTGCGCGAGCCATCGGTGGTGGCGGTCGAGAGGGAGAGCCGCCGCATCCTGGCCGTCGGCGAGGAGGCCAAGCGCATGTTGGGGCGCACGCCGGAGAACATCGTCGCCATCAGGCCGCTCAAGGACGGCGTGATCGCGGATTTCGAGATCACGGAACACATGCTAAAGCATTTCATCCAGCGGGTTCATCGGCGCAGCGCCCTGGTTTATCCAACCGTGCTGATAGGCATCCCCTCCGGAGTAACCGAGGTTGAGCGGAGGGCCGTCAGAGATGCGACCCTGCGCGCGGGAGCCAGGGAGGCGCTTCTGATTCAAGAGCCCATGGCCGCCGCCATCGGCGCGGGCCTGCCGGTTGCCGAGCCTGTCGGCTCGATGATCGTTGACATAGGTGGGGGAACGACAGAGGTCGCCGTGATCAGCATGGGTGGAGTGGTAGTTTCGCGTTCGATCCGCGTCGCAGGCGACGAGATTGACGAAGCGATCGTCGAGCATGTGCGGCGCGAATACAATCTCTTGATCGGCACCCGCACTGCAGAGGAGATAAAGATCGGGATCGGGTCTGCTTGCCCGGTGGGCAAGGAGGAAATGTTCACCGCGCGCGGGCGCGACCTGATCACCGGGCTGCCAAAGTCGGTGAAGGTTACATCGAGCGAGATCAGGCGCGCCATCGAGAAACCTGTTGCGGCCATTGCGGAGGCGGTGAGGACGACGTTGGAAAAGACCCCGCCCGAACTCGCAGCGGACATCATGCAGCGGGGGATAGCCCTGGCTGGCGGCGGCGCCCTGCTGCGCGGGATTGATCACCGCATCGAACGCGAGACCGGCATTCCGGTGCGCCTGGTTGACGACCCTCTCTCCTGCGTTGTTCTGGGGACCGGGCGGGCCTTGGAGGAACTGGAAGTTCTGCGGAAAGTGGTGGATGGGACGGGCGAGTGAATCCAACCGCTGGCGCTTGCTGGGGCCGCTGTGCCTCTTGGCGACGGCGTGTCTGGTCGGCGCCTGGCTCGATGCCCGGCAGCGCGGGGCTGTTGATCGCGGCGAGACCACGCGCCTGGAGGAAGTCGTCTCGGGGATTGTCGTTCCTTGGCAGCAGACGCTCGTCAACGCGAGAGCGCTCGTGCAGCCTTCGCGGCGTGGCGGCCGCTCCGCCGCCCGACCGGCGAGCGAGGATCTCGCCCTGCGCGAACAGGCGCGGGAAAATGAGCGCCTGCGCAAACTCCTTGGGCTGCGCCCGCCGCCGGACTTCGGCCGCATTGCTGCGACGATTATCGGCCGCGAGGGCTGGCCCTGGCCCAGCGCGCTGGTGCTGGACAAGGGCAGGCGCGATGGCCTGCGCGCCCGCTGCGCCGCGGTCGCTGTAGGCCGAAAAGGGGAGGGCCTCGTGGGCCAGGTGATCAGCGCGCGCCTGAGCACCGCCGTCATATTCCCCCTCGCCGAGGAGGGCAGCGGCGTGGCTGCGCTCGTCGAGCGCTCGCGCGAGACAGGCATCGTGGAGGGAATGGGCGCCGGGCGCTGCGCTCTACGCTACCTACCAGGCGGCGCGGACGTGAAGCCCGGAGACGATGTCCTCTCATCCGGCCAGGGGCCCGTTTTCCCGAAGGGGCTCCCGATCGGCATCGTGACGGCTGTCAGAACCGAGCCGCAGACCGGTCTAAAGGCGGCAGATATCAATCTGCTCGTTGACGCTCGCACCGTCGAGGAGGTAATTGTGCTGGTTCCGCGAAAGGTCGCAGGTGGAGAAACAGACCGGTGATGATGCGATGAGGCGATTTCGCGCTGGAACCGCAGCCCTTGTGTGCGCCTGCGGCCTGTTGGTGCTCTCTGCGTGTCGCGTGGGCGCACAGGTTGCGGCAGATAACGCATCCGCTGCGCCCGCCGCGCCCGGTGGGGTTCCCACGATCACGGAAGGCGCGGCCAGCCCCCCCGAAACCACGACCGTGCGCGCCATATGGTTTTGGCCGCACGAAGGCGAGCAGGGGGCGGCGCAGAGCGTCCGCCAGATGGAGCGAGCGGGGATCAACACGATCTTCCTTCTGATTTTCTCCGGCGGTTGCACCGCCTACCCCAGCCGCGTGTTCCCCCAGCAGGACGAACTGCGCGGCCAGGACCCGGTGGCGGCATTCGTTGGTGAAGCGCAGGCAAGGGGAATGCGCGTGCTTGCCGCGATTGATACCCTCTACTGGCAGCGGCCGGGTTCCAACTCGCCTGCCGTGGCCGCTCATCCGGAGCGGATGGAGAGGAATGCCGAGGGCGAGATCGTGGGCGACGACGGGCGTCCGGGCGGAGCCTTTGCCAGCCCATCGAATGCCGATGTGGTCGCCCTTCTTCAGCAACTGGTCAGCGAACTGGCCGCAAAGTATCCTTTCGACGGCATCGCCTTCGATTACGCGCGCCTGGCGCGAGGCGATTATCTCGGTTACAGCACGGCGACCCGCACGGCCTACATTTCCGCCAATAAGATGGACCCGGCGGACATTGACCCGCTGGGATATGCGACACAACTGGAACAGCGGCGCTCATTCGCCGCCTGGCTGGAGAACCAGGTCAGTTCGCTCGTCGAGAAACTGGGCGCGTCGTTTCGGAGGGTGAGGCAAGAGGGGCAGGTTGCCGCCGTTGTCCTGCCCGATTACTACCAGAACCGCCTTCTGAACGCTGCGCGCCAGGACTGGCTCACCTGGGCGCAAAAGCGTTGGGTTGATACGCTCATCGTCGCGGATGCGTCCGTGGACGACCTGCAGCAGGCTGTGAGCCAGAGGGCCGCCCTTGCCAGAGGCCACGGGGCAAGGCTGTTGGCGGCAATTACAGGCCATCCGGCGTCTGATCGCGCGGCCGTGGCCTACGGCGCAGGCTTCGCCGGAACTGTCCTGTGGCCCGGCGACTCCCTCTCCACCCGCCGCTCCCTCCTCCGCGAATTCGGAGGGTAATTGCTTTCGGCACGCAGTTGATTTCGGTAGCACAGGTTTCCAACCTGTCCAGCCATTGATGTAGCGGGGGAGCGCTGCTCCGCCCGCCGTATTTGCCGTAGGGGCGGTTCGCGAACCGCCCCTACAATAGCCGACAACGAGACAAAATCACGATGAAGGTCCTGAAACGAGCCAACCGTTTCTACAACACCGCCCGCTTCGGGCAACCCGAAATCAGGGTGCACCACAAGAAGGGCGGCCCGAAGAAGACGCCCCGGTACCTGCTCAAGTGCGGTTGCTGCGACCAGAAGTTGGAGATCTACTATGCCGACGACGGACTGGAGATTGGTGGCGTGAACGGCGCAATTGATGACTGGCGGGAAATCCTCCTCCCCCTGCTTCTCACCAAGAAACGGGGGACCAGGTCTGTGGATCGGAAACCGAAGACGTGAACTCATGCAGGGGCGAAGTCCGCCAGCTGGCGGACTGCTCCCGCTCTCCGGGAGCAGCGGCGCTGCTCCCCTACACTGGTGCAGGGCTCCGGCAGTAAACTACCGAAGCAACAACTGGCCCGTTCGGCTTTACGGAGGGTAGAACTGTGGATGAATCTCTCTTAGAGAAGCCGAGAATCATTGCGAAGTCACTCGTTGCGCACCACCCCGTGCTTCCGGCCTATGCCGAACATGTGACAATTCTCCTCGTTGGCTCTCTTGGATCTGGTTTCGGTGATGAACTGTCGGACGTGGACTTGTGGGTATTGTGTGCGGATGCAGCGTCATCCGGCTTATCGGCGGATCTGAAGCGTGCGGGCTTGAGGTTCAACGAGCTGCCACCTAACGAGTTCAGTCTGGAGGACTTGAAAGCCCATTACTTCGTTTTCCCAATAAGCCGGTTTCGAGACGCGCTGGTATCACACGATGACTATTCGCTTTTCCTCCTCCGCCACAGTCTTGTCTTGCATGATCCCAGCCGGCAGTTCGCGGCTCTCTCGGAGTGTTTCGCGTCGCTCCCTCGGGAGGTCGTCAATGAGAAGGTAAGGACGGCATACTCCCGTGTCAGGATATACGCGGCAGGTGTCGGGGAACGGCTGCGCCGTTTCCAGCCGGTCGTATGGCTGGAAGACTGGCGCGATCTGGTGGAGTGGACGCTGAGACTTTGCTGCTGGCTGGATGCTGAACCTCCGGCTGTTTCGAAGTGGCTATTCCAGCATGCAGCGAAGTGTTCAACCGCGCCCATCTTCTTGCCAGCGGTTTCGCAGTTACTGGACTCGATCGGACCCGCGCTGACGCACGGCCGTTCGGGGGCCACCGGCGATCCTGCTATTGTCGGAGCAGCAGAGGCTATCGCTTCGGCTGCGCGGCGCGCAATGGATACGGCTGGGTTCTCGGATATCGCCTCCAAGGTCGTGCTCGTGAAGAAGTGGTGAACGATCCGTACATGCATGGTTCCGGGAACTGATTTGCCTGCCTCGGTGCGTTGCTGCCGAAGCGAATCCGCCAGCCTTACGCACTACCCCAGGCGCTCTGCCAGCCAGTCGGCGATACCCGCGGCGGGGAGGCGGATTTGCTGCATGGTGTCGCGGTCGCGGATGGTAACCGTGTCATCCTGAAGGGTCTGCGAATCAATGGTAACGCACCAGGGCGTTCCGATTTCGTCCTGCCGCCGGTAGCGGCGCCCGATGCTTCCGCCCTCATCGTAGTCGGCGAAGAACCGCTTGCGGACATCGTCGAAAATCGCGCGCGCCTTATCCGGCATGCCGTCGCGCCGCACCAGGGGGAGGATGGCAACCTTGTTCGGCGCAAGGCGCGGGTGCAGGCGCAGCACGTATTCAACCTCCGCCCCCGCGGCTCCCCGGCCCCCAGCAATCTCCTCGTACGAATCAACCAGAAATGCAAGCGTCGCGCGGTCAACGCCGCCAGAAGGCTCGATCACAAACGGCAGATATTTCTCTTTCGTCTGCTCATCAAAGAACGTGAGGTCCTTGCCCGAGAACTCCTGGTGGCGGCGCAGGTCGTAGTCCTGCCGGTTCGCAATCCCCTCCAGTTCCGACCAGCCGAATGGGAAGCGATACTCGAGGTCTGCGCACGCAGCAGCGTAGTGAGCAAGTTCATCGCGCTCGTGCTGGCGGACGCGCAGGTTATCCGGTTTCATGCCCAGGTCGAGATACCAGCGCTTGCGCTCCTCGATCCAGTAGGTCAGCCAGCGTTCACCCTCTGCGGGAGGGACGAAATACTCGATCTCGAACTGCTCGAACTCGCGGGTGCGGAAAGTGAAATTGCCTGGCGTTATCTCATTGCGGAAGGACTTGCCGATCTGCGCGATGCCGAATGGCGGCTTCTTTCGGCTGACCGTCTGAACGTTCTTGAAGTTCACGAAAATCCCCTGCGCTGTCTCCGGGCGCAGGTAAGTAACCGATGCCGTGTCCTCGACCGGCCCCATGAATGTCTTGAACATCATGTTGAAAGCGCGCGCGTCGGTCAGTTCGCCGCCGCATTCGGGGCATCGCAGATTCGGGATCACGCGGTTGAGCGCAGCGAGAGCGTCCGGATGTTCCGCAGCGGTGTGCTCCTCTGCGATGCGGTGCAATTCCTCCCGCAGCGATGGTTCGATCTGGGCCGCCTGCTCGACCAGGTGGTCGGCGCGAAAGCGCACCTTGCACTTCTTGCAGTCCACCATCGGGTCAGTGAAACTGCTCACGTGCCCGGATGCCTCCCAGACCTTCGCGTTCATCAGGATCGCAGCATCGAGGCCAACCATGTCATCGCGCTGCATCACGACCGAGCGCCACCACTCCTGCTTCACATTGTTCTTCAGCAGAACGCCCATCGGCCCGTAGTCCCACACCGAACCCGCGCCGCCATAAATCTCGGACGATGGGAAGATGAAACCCCTGCGCTTGCAGAGCGAGACGATCTTGTCCATGGTTGCCGTTGTGCCGGTTTCCTTATCGCTCATCTGTTCCTCGGATTGCTCCCACGGGCGAAGTCCGCCGGCTGGCGGGCTTCGCCCCTAGGTCGTCGGTCTAGGCGCGCGGGTGGCTGCTCCTGTAAACCTCGCGCAGATGGTCTTCGGACGCATGCGTATAGACCTGGGTAGTCGTTATGCTGGCGTGCCCCAGCATCTCCTGGATCGAGCGCAGGTCGGCTCCGCCCGCGAGCAGGTGGGTTGCGAAAGAGTGGCGCAGGGTATGCGGCGAAATCCGCCCGCCAGCGGACTCGATGCCTGCGGCGCGCACGTGGCGGCGCAGCACCTTCCAGAAGCCTGCCCTGGTCATCGAGCGGCCGCGATAGCCGGGAAAAAGGCAGGGCCAGTCATCCTTGCGCGCGGCCAGGTATTTCTCGAGCGCAGCGGCTGCGTGCTTGCCGAAGGGCACTATGCGCTCCCTGCCGCCCTTTCCGGTGCAGCGAACATAACTCATGAAAAGGTTGACATCGGCTCGCTGCAGGCCGACCAGTTCCGACGCTCGCAGCCCGGTTGCGTAGAGGAGTTCCAGCAGGGCGCGGTCGCGCACGCCCCGCTTGCTGTCGCCGGGCTGCGCCAGCAACTGGTTTACCTGCTCAATGGTCAGGGTTCTGGGAACTTGTTGGGACAGGCGCGCCGACTCCAGGTTCGCCGTCGGGTCGGAGTCCGTCTTTCCCTCCCGCAGCAGCCACCGGTAAAATGATTTGATGGCAGCGATTTTCCTGAGCCTGGTCGAGGCAGCCGTGCCCTGGAGTGTCCGCAGAAATGCCAGGATGTGCGATTCCTTGACCCCGCGGGGCGCGCTCAGGCTGCTCCGGAGCAGAAACTGCACGTGCTGGCGGACATCCCGCCCGTAGTTCTCCACCGAGTTCGCCGCCAGGCCGCGCTCGAGGGTCAGGTAGTCCAGGAAGCCCTCGACCAGCGCATCCCACGGCCCGGTTCGAGCAGCCCGCCAGCCGGCGGGCCGCTCAGATTTTGAAGAGCCGCCGCGCATTGCCACTCAGGATTCTCTCCTTGGCGCTCGCATCAACCTGGGCATCACGCACCATGCCCACGACAAAAGCGGGGTGCACCAGCGGACAGTTGCTGCCGAATGTCAGGCGATTGGAGCCGATTGCGTCCACGGCCACCTTTATCTTGTCCAGGTCCGCCACGCTCCCGCCGCAGTCGAGCACGACATTCGTCCTTCGATCCGCCAGCGCCACCGCTGCCGGCCAGGTGAGGCCGCCCATCTCGGCCACGATGAACTTCTGGCCGGGAAACTCGACCACCGTCTCCTCCAGTTGGGCCAGGTCCTCGGCATCCCTCGCATGCACGAGAATCGGCTTGTCGAAACGAAGCAGCGCCTTGATGAGTTGCCTGGTTGCGGGCGAATTGAGGGCCTGGGCGTGGTAGGCCATGTGCATCTGGGCCCCGCAGAACTGGCTGCGGGGAAGATACTTTTTCATCTCTTCCATGCTAAGGGCTACGAAGTTCGGGTTGATCACTGCATAGCCCAGGAAGAACGGGTGGGACTCTATCGCCTGCGCCAGTTGCTCGTTGCCGTGCTCGATGTCTCCCATGATGGCCAGGCTGGAGGCGACACATGCCCGCTCCACGGCAAACTGCCTGAGCAGGGCCTCCAGTTCCTCTACCGGCAGTTCGGGAACCGGGTAGGGCCATGGGCCCCAGTACACATGACAGTCAATGGTCGGCATCAGCGGCCCTCGCGTGGCGCTTGGACAGCGCAATGAAGTTGTCGCACAGCACGGCGCGCATGTCCGCCTTGGACAGGCCGGAGTATCTGACGCGCAGATAGGCGCTGGAGAAGTAGTTCAGGGGCACGCGCGAGCCGAAGAACAGCCTGTTGGGCCCCACCTGCTCGCAGGCGATCTCTATCGCCCCCACAGAGGTCAGAGAATGGGTGCAAAGGCCGATCCACGGGCACTGCTTCATCACCGAGAGGGCCTCGCCAAGGTTGCGGTAGTTCACGCCGAGCAGGATGACCTGCTTTTCAGGCCTGCCCGCATCGGCGCTCGCCTCTGCCACGCGCCCTGGAGCGCCCTGCTGCGCCGCCTCAATCATCAGCACCGCCCCGGCATCAAGCACCACCCGCACCAGGTAGCCAAGCGAGTGTCTGTCGGCCAGCCAGCCCTGCGTCTCGGGGAAAAGGGCGACCAACCAGCAGCCCTGCTCGATGGCCTGCTGCAGCGCCTGCTCGCAGCCCAGGTGGCGGCGGGGATCGAGGGTCGCGATTGGGACCAGCGTGGGATTCTCCTTGCACGCGGCGATCGTCTGCTGATTGCCGAGCACGAAGTCGGAGAAGATGCCTGTGGTGGTTATGGTGGCCGCAGTCTTCACATCGTGCTTCTGCAGCATTGCCAGTAGAGCGTTGAGCGAGATGTCCACACCGCGGCTGGTCCAAAAGCCGAACAGCGTGAATGCATCGGCAATCTCGTCCCTTGTTTTTGGCTGCTCACTCACTTGTGCACACCTGTGAAAAAGCCTGTGAGCAACGCGTGGGCTGCCCTGTGATGCGCATCGCCGCTTGTGCGGCTACGGGGGCAAAAGCCGCTCGATGGAAGGAGCATGGCCCGAGGGCCTCGATTGCGCGCAGGTGCTGGGCGGTGGCATAGCCCTTGTGCTGCGCGAAACCGTAGCCGCGATATGCGCCATCGGCCATCCGCATCATGCTGTCACGCACAACCTTCGCCACTATGCTGGCGGCAGCGATGCTCGCGCAGCAAGCATCTCCGCCCACTATAGCCCGTTGCGCAATGGTCAGGTCGGGCACGGGCAGGCCGTCAACCAGCACGAAATCAGGCTGGGGCCTGAGGCTGGCAACCGCAAGCGCCATCGCGAGCCTGGACGCCCCCAGGATGTTGCGTGCCTCAATCTCGTCCGTGCTCGCCACGCCGATTCCAATCGTCTGGGCTTGTGTCATGATGCGCTCAAATAGCCGCCGCCGCTGCCGCTCGCTGAGAGCCTTCGAGTCCGCTATGCCGGACGGCACCCGTCGGCCCGGGCGCAGCACCACGGCTGCCGCCACTACCGGCCCTGCCAGGGGCCCCCTGCCGGCCTCGTCCACGCCGGCAACGCGGCGGTATCCGGCGCGCCTGACCGCAGCCTCGAATGGTTTCACGGCCGCCTCTCAACGCAGAAGACCGATACGATAGATCGGCCAGAATATCACCATCGCCTTGCCCGCGATCCGCTGAATCGGCAAGAACCCCCAGGAACGGCTGTCATTGCTGTTGTTTCTGTTGTCGCCGAGCACCAGGACCTCGCCCCGCGGCACCATCCTGCGGGCATAGTCCAACCTGGGGATCTGATCCTCCTGTGTGATATACGCCTCTCTCAGCCGGTGATCGTTGATGTACACGCCGTCATACTTGCGCACCTCGACGCTGTCGCCAGGAAGGCCTACCACGCGCTTGATGAAGTCCTTCGCATCGTGGCTGGGTGTGGCATTGTCGGGGGGCTGGAAAACGACTATGTCCCCGCGCCTTACCGGGGAGAGGTGATATACGAACTTGTTCACAAGGATGCGGTCCCTGACAGCAAGCGTGGGCAGCATGCTCTCCGATGGGATATAGAACGCCTGTACGATGAAAGGCCGGACGATGAAGAAGACCAGCGCAAAAGCGATCAGAGCCGAGTCGAAAAGTTCCACCATGAAAACCCGCGCAGGCGCTTGCTTCCACACCGTGTAGGCAAGTCGCAGGACCACGATGCTGGCCACCAGGGCCACGATCTTCCAGGGAGAATCCATGTCGAACATCTTGTCGCCTCGTCAGGGAGTAATCCCTACCTGACCTCCTCGATCTTGGCCGCCCTGCCGACCTTCTTGCGCAGGAAGTACAGCCGGGCGCGCCGCACCTTGCCTTTTCGCGTGAGTTCTATGCGCTCGATCAACGGCGAATGCACGAAGAAGGTGCGCTCGACTCCCACCGCGTGCGAGATGCGCCGCACCGTGAATCGCTCCCGAATTGCGCGGCCGTAGCGCCGCAGCACCGTCCCCTGGAAGGTCTGTACGCGCTCCTTCCCTCCCTCGGTGACGCGCAGTTGCACCTTCACGGTGTCGCCCGGCCCAAAGGGCGGCACATCTTTCTTTGCGCCCTCCCGCTCCAGTTCGAGAATAATCGGATGGGTCATTTCGATTCCTCCTCCAGCCCCTCCAACAGGGCGAGATCGTCGTCCGTCAACCGGGCGCGGTCAAGAAGGTCGGGCCTGCGCTGCAAGGTTCTGCGCAGAGCCTGCTCGCGCCTCCAGCGCCTGATTTTTTCGTGGTCCCCTGACAGAAGAATGTCCGGCACGGCCCACGAGCCGAACTGCGCCGGGCGCGTGTATTGGGGATATTCGAGCAGCCCGCTGGCGAAAGACTCGTCCACCGGTCCGGCCTCGTTGCCTAAGACCCCCGGCACGAGCCTGGATACGGCGTCCACAAGCACCATCGCTGGCAGTTCGCCGCCGGTGAGGACGTAGTCTCCGATGGATACCTGGTCGGTAGCCAGGTGCTCGCGTACGCGCTCGTCAACGCTCTCGTAGTGCCCAGAGAGCAGGATCAGGTGCTCTTTTTGAGCAAGTTCGGCAACAATCTGGTGAGTCAACGTTCTGCCCTGAGGGCACAGAAGCACGATCTCTTCCTTGCAGGCTTTCTCGGCAGGGCAGCGCAGGGCCTCCACGGCGGCGAACAGCGGTTCGGGCTTCATGACCATGCCGCCGCCCCCGCCGAAAGGCGCATCGTCGGTTATCCTGTGCTTGCTCGCGGCATAGTCGCGCAGGTTCACCACTCGGATCTCGATCAGCCCCTGCTCTTGGGCGCGCGCCAACATGCTGGCCTGGAAAGGCCCGCTGAACATCTCCGGGAACAGAGTTACGATGTCAAACCGCATCACTGGTCAGGCTGCTCTTCTCACCGCTCGGGCGGCATGTCAACAGTCATCGTGCCGCTCTCAAGGTCAATGTCCTTCACGATCTCTTTCACTGCAGGTATCATCGCCCGCTCGGCGACATACACATCATGGCAGGGAAGGCGCATCACCTCGGTTACCGTGCCCAGGTCCTCTCCGCTCTTGCTCATCACGCGCAGGCCAATGATCTGATGCCAGAAGTACTCCCCGGCAGGAAGGCTCACCGCGCGCGACTCCGGTATCTTCAGGACTGCGCCGCGAAAGGCTTCCGCCTGTTCGCGCGCGTGGGCGCAGTCCAACTGCAGACACGGCCTGCCGTCCACCCACTTCAAGTCCAGCACGCGCGCCCTGGTGCAACTCGCGCTTCCATCGAGGAGCACTTGCTGGCCGATCAGGTCTGCAAAGCGCTCCGGGAAATCCGTCATCGGCTCGACGAGCACCTCGCCGCGCAGCCCATGAGGGCGCGCCACTATTCCGATGGCGAGGTCCCAGGGCTGGTCGGCTGTTCGTCCAGCCGGATCTCCGTCACGATCCCGTCGCGGATCACGATCGAAGCGCCCTGGACTTTCTGCCAGAAGTCGTCGCCCGGGCTTATCTGCACCGTGCCCTCGATGCTTCCGCGGATTCTCTCGGTTCCCATTTCCCATTTGTCAACATCTTCCGCCTGCTCTAACAGGCGCCGCTCCAAGGTCTGCAGGCGCTCCTTCTCGGATTCGAGTTGCCTGCGCGCGGCCATCGCCTGATTCAGGTCAACGCGCTGCAGGTCGGACAGCACGCGCCGCCCCTCGGTCTCCAGGCGGACGACGTCGCGCTGCGCTTCCTCGATGGCCTCGCGCAGTTCTTCCTTGACCTGCTCCTTGAACTGTTCGGTAACGATCACCCGCAAGGTTACCGGGCGTTTTATCTCGACGCTGGGCATCACTCGCCTCCTTCATCCGCCCGCTCTGCCTCGCTGGGCGGCGACGGGGAGGCGCTCTCTAACTTGTTTATGTCCACCCACACGCGCTTGCCCTTGGGCAGGCCGGCTGCCTTGGCCAGCACGCGGATGGAGTTCGCCACCTTGCCGTGCTTGCCGATCACCCGCCCGAGGTCCTCCTCGGGCACGCGCACCTCGACGATCACGCTGCGCTCCTCCTCGGCCTGGGTGACCGATACCTTCTCGGGATCGTTCACCAGGGCGCGCACGATGGTCTCCACGACTTGTTTCACTTCTTCTCCTCCGATGGGCGCCACTTGGCCCATACCCCCGCCCGCCCGAGCAGTTCCTGCACGGTCTCTGTGGGCCTGGCCCCTTGCTTGAGCCAGTGCAGCACTCGCTCCTCGCGAACCTGGACCGTTGGCGGGTCAGTGCGCGGGTTATACCAGCCAAGCACCTCGATGAACTTCCCGTCGCGCGGAGCTCTGGAATCCGCGGCCACCACCCGGTAACTGGGTTGTTTCTTCGCGCCCGTGCGTCTCAGCCTGATGCGAACAGCCATCTCTCCTCCCGTATTACCTTCTAGGGCCAGCGTATAGGCAAACGCGCCGGCCGTTTCCCTTGCGACAGCCCCCGAAGCATCGTCTTCATCTGCGCGAACTGGCGCAGCAACTGGTTCACCTGCTGAACGTTGGTGCCGCTTCCGTGAGCGATGCGCTTCTTGCGGCTGCCGTCTATCATCTCTGGGTTTTCCCGCTCACCTCTTGTCATTGACTCGATAACGGCCTTGGCTACCTTGACCGCGCTCTCGTCCACCTGGGCCCGCAGGCCCGATGGCAGGCCGGGGATCAGTTCGGCCAGCCGCTCAATGGGCCCCATGTGCGTCATCTTCTCCATCTGCTCCAGGAAGTCCGCCAGGTTGAACTGGCCCGTGCGCAGGCGCTTCTCGGTGCGCTTGGCCTGCTTCTCATCCCATGCCTCTTCCGCTTTCTCGATCAGCGTCATCACGTCGCCCATGCCGAGGATGCGCGAAGCCATCCGGTCGGGATGGAATGGCTCCAGGTCACCCAGGTGCTCGCCCATCCCGGCGAATTTGATCGGCTGACCGGTTATGTGGCGCAAAGAAAGGGCCGCGCCGCCGCGCGCATCGCCGTCGAGTTTCGTCACGATACAGCCTGTCAGGCCGACGCGCTCCTGGAACTGCTTTCCCATGTTGACCGCGTCCTGGCCGGTCATGGCGTCAACGACCAGGAGCACTTCGTCTGGCGCAAGCGCCTCCTTCATATTGCTGGCTTCCTGCATCATATCCTCGTCGCTGTGCAGGCGGCCTGCGGTGTCAATTATCACCGGCGTCAAGCCCTTGCCCGCGGCGAAACTGACAGCCTCGCGCGCCAGGGCTGTGCCGTCGTCGGTCTGCGAGGCCTCGAAGGCTGGTATATCAGCCTGCCCGGCCAGAACCTTCAATTGCTCTATCGCTGCGGGCCTTTTCACGTCGGCCCCTACAAGCAGGGGGTGCTGGCCGTGGTGTTTAAGGTGAAGCGCGAGTTTAGCGCAGGTCGTCGTCTTCCCGCCTCCCTGCGGGCCGACAAGCATGAGAACGGTGGGCGGCTTTGAGCGGTAGCGCAGGGATGCGGCTTCCCCACCCAGGAGAGCGGTCATCTCCTCGTGGACGATCTTGCCGAACTGCTGGCCGGGCGTGAGGCTCTCGGCAACCTCCTGGCCGACAGCGCGCTGCTCGATGTGCTGGGTGAACTCCTTCGCCACCTGGTAGTTCACGTCCGCCTGCAGGAGCGCCAGGCGCAGTTCGCGGCAGGCCTCGGCGACATCCTTCTCGCTCAGCCGCCCGCGGCCCGAGATCTTGCGCAGCACGCTGCGAATATTGTCGGTAAGGGCTTCAAACATCATCAGTCAGACAGAATCACCCAGAGCCTGCCAGAAAAAGGCACAGCCGCAAAAAAATCGCCAATTCCCTCTGGCGCTGAAGCACTATACCAGACAGGGGCAGAAAATGTCAACTTCCGCCAATGGGTGCCCGTGACCGCCAGGTCGCCTCATGGCAGCGCCCCGATGCATCGGGGCGGCTACGCTCCAGTGGCCACGAAGAAGGTGCGGTCGGTGCGGGGGCCAGGCGGGAGGCGCGTGTAGGCGGCATAGGCGTCCAGCGGAAGAAGGCCTGCGGATTCGAGAAGATCGCAGACCTGGCGCGTGGAGTATGCGCGCTGGATGTGCAGTTCGCGGAACCTACTCTCACCCATAGCGAAGTCCATCCTGATTCTTGCCAGGCGGGTCTTGGCGTTGTAGCGGCTTTTCCACTCGTAGCGCAGCGGGCCGACCTGGCCGTTCTGGGTGAACATCTCGCGCTCCAGGGCGTAGGGGGTGTTGAGGTCGAAGATGAAGAGGCCGCCAGCCTTGAGCGTCGTCGCAATGCCGGAGAAGACTGACTTCAGTCCACGAAGAGTCGTGATGTAGTTGAGGCTGTCGTAGAGGCACACCGCCGCATCGAAAGCCCGCACCGGCAGCGAGAGGTGTGATATGTCCTGCTGCACCCAGCGCACGCGCACGCCGACCTTTTTCGCCTTTCGGCGCGCGACGGCGAGCATTGGGCGGGACTTATCCACGCCGGTCATCCGGTAACCGCGCAACGCGAGGTGCAGCGCCACGCTGCCGGTGCCCGTTGCCAGGTCGAGCACGCGCGCGGGCCTGCATTCATGGATCCGAAACAGTTCCTCGATGTAATCGGCCCACTGCGAATAGGGCACAGGCGCCATGAGCAGGTCATAGTAGGGAGCAATGCTGGTGAAAGCCTGCGCTGCCTGAAGGCGCGTTTTCATCGCGTCTCTGTCTTCTGCCCGCAGGCCGCGTGAACCTGTGTTGACTAGGCACGCGCGCGGTGCTATCATCCAGCCCGCCGATTCACCGAGGAGGCATCATGAGTACCCAGAAAGAGGACAGGGGCGCTCTGGTCGCGCGCCTGCAGTCAACCGTCAAAAGGCTGCGCCTGGACATCGTGGAGATGATCGCGGCGGCCGGGTCGGGCCATCCGGGGGGCTCGCTCTCGTGCATTGACGTAGTAACGGCGATCTACCTGGCGAAAATGCGCTTCGACCCGAAGAACCCGCGCTGGCCTGACCGGGACCGCTTCCTGATGTCGAAGGGCCACGCGGCGGCTGCGTTCTACGCCATTCTGGCCGAGTGCGGGTTCTTTCCGCAGAAGGACCTTGTTACTTTCCGGAAGATTGACAGTTACCTGCAGGGGCACGTTGATTACAACCATGTCCGCGGCTCGGAGATGACGGGCGGGTCTTTGGGCATGGGGCTTTCGGTTGCTGTGGGGATGGGTTTGGCTGCGCGGCTGGACGGAGCAAAATGGCGGATATGGGTGATGCTGGGCGATGGCGAGTGCGACGAGGGAGAGGTATGGGAAGCGGCGATGGCGGCAGGACACCACCGCCTGACCAATATCTGCGCGATCGTTGACCGCAACGGCTACCAGCAGACCAGGCCGACCGAGCAAACGATCCGCCTGGAACCGCTGGCCGACAAGTGGAAGGCATTCGGGTGGGATGCGGTCGTGATTGACGGGCACGATTTCAACCGGATCCTCGACGCTCTGGACCAGGCGGAGAAGCAAACCGAGCGACCCCTGGCGATCATCGCGAAGACGGTCAAGGGCAAGGGGGTGTCATTTATGGAAGGAGTTGCGGATTTCCACGGACGCGCGCCGACGAAGGAGGAGTTGGAGCAGGCGCGCGCCGAACTTTCAGGGGGAGCAGCGAGATGAGCGAGATAGCGACCAGGGACGCATACGGGGAAGCGCTTGCTCGCCTGGGAGAGAAGAACCCGCGCGTGGTCGTGCTGGATGGGGACCTTTCGGGCTCGACGAAGACACAGGTGTTCGGGAAGAAGTTCCCCGACCGGTTTTTCGACATGGGGATCGCCGAGCAGAACATCGCCTGCGCTGCGGCGGGGCTCGCGATGTCGGGGAAGATAGCGTTCATGAGCACGTTTGCGGTTTTCGCGCCCGGGCGCTGCTTCGACCAGATAAGGCTGCAGATCGCTTACAATAATCTCAACGTGAAGATCGTTACCACGCACGCGGGGATCACGGTAGGGGAGGACGGCGCTTCGGCGCAGGCCCTGGAGGACGTTGCCGCCGTGCGCGCGATGGCCAACATGACCGTGATCGTTCCGTGTGATGGGCCGGAAACCGAGGCGGCCGTATTCGCGATCGCTGACCATGCCGGGCCGGTCTATATGCGCCTGGGCAGGGCAAAGGTGCCGGTCCTGTACGAGAGCGGCTGTCCGTTCCGGATTGGGAAATCGTCCCAACTTCGCGATGGGAAGGACGTAACCATCATCGCAGCCGGGGTGATGGTGTATGAGTCCTTGCGGGCGGCGGAATCCCTGGGGGCGGAAGGCATCGGGGCGCGCGTGCTAGACATGGCGACGATCAAGCCCCTCGACGTTGAGGCTGTTGTGAAAGCAGCCGCCGATACCGGGGCAGTAGTAACTGCGGAGGAACATAATATCATAGGAGGCCTGGGAGGCGCGGTGGCGGAAGCCCTGGTTGAGAACCGGCCGGTTCCAATGGAGCGCATCGGGGTGCGCGATGTTTTCGGAAGGTCCGGCGCCCCGCGCGCGCTGATGGAACACTACGGCCTGACCGCTGAGAAGATCGCAGAGGCTGCGAAGCGGGTGATAGGCCGCAGAAGGGGATAGCAGGGAGCGTTCAATGCCAATCATAGCGAAGCCTGTTGACCAAGTGACGGCGGACGACCTGAAGGCCCTGGCGGGGCAGCCGGAATCTCAGAACGTGCAGTTCCGGCGCGAGGCGTACAGTGCGCATGACGATGGGCAACTGGAGATGCTGCGCGACGTGAGCGCAATGGCGAACGCAACGGGAGGGCACCTGCTGATCGGCGCGCGCGCGGACAATAGGGGAAATCTGGCTGCGGTTGACGGCGTGGAGAACGGCGGCGCAGAAGCGCAGCGTCTGCTGACTCAGTGCGGGGAAAGCATCCGGGAACAGATCGTCGGGCTTCAAGCCGCGGCGGTTGACACCGGGAGGGCGAGGCAGACGGTTCTGGTTTTCGTGCCGGAGAGCATGGCTGCTCCGCACATGGTCGCTTTCGAAGGCGCCCAGGAATTCTGGCGGCGTTACGGCACGACGCGCAACAAGATGAGTGCGGCCGAGATCCGCGCTGCTTTCCTCGAATCCGGCGACCTGTCGCGCAGGGCGGACGAAGTGCACGAGCAGCGCAAGCAGGTTTTCCTGAATGCCATTGGCGGCCAGCCTTACATTCGATTGGCTAGCGCTGCGCTAGGCGTGCGCCGCGATGTGATTGATCCGAGCGACCAGAGCATCGCCGTGCTGCTGATGTCCAGGCGTTGGGCGGCTGACTCACGCGAGTCGTGGGGGATGACCGACCCGGCCGGCGAGACGGGCAGCAACGTCCCGGCGATGAAGCCTTTCGCCGAAGGCTTCGCTGTTGAGGTGGCTGACCGGAGGCATCAGGAGGTATTGCGCAATGGTTTCGTCGAGTTCCACGCGCCCGCTGCGGCCTTCGACCTGCGGCCCGAACGCCCGGGGCTAGCAGGGCTGACGATCAATCCGCGCGCACTGTGCGAGGTGGCGATTGACTTCATGCACCTGGTGCAGGATGTCGGCGAGCGCGCGCAAATGACGGTGCCCTTGGTGGCGCGCATGGGCATCTACAACGCGCGCGCGGTTGATTTCTACCCGTTTCCGCACGGGTATTCCGGCCCGACGCAGACCAACCGCTGGCAGGAGACCGAGCACCTGGAGGTCAGCACGTCGGCCATTCCGCGGCCGTTCGACCCGGTGCGGGCCGCGAAGGACTTGCTGGACAGGCTCTGGAATGCCTTCGGCCACGCCGGCTGCCCGTTCTTCGATGTGCGGGGGCGCTACATTTTCGCGCCCAAGGAGTGATTCCACCAGCCGGCCGGCTGCGCTACCAACCCTGGTCAGGCAGGCGCACTTTCTTGCATGATCCACGTCGAACCGTGTAGGGGCGGCCCTCTGTCCTTCAGGACCCCGAGAAGGGACCCTTCAGGGTCCCTCTTCGAGGGGTGGCCGCCCGCCTGGGGAAGCCGTCCGTCCGCCAGTGGGCGGACTGGCGGACTCCCCTACAGATGAACAATGTCAACCATGTCATTGGACCCACTGCGCCTTCTTGAGAGAGCCGACAAGTGGTTTCTGGCGGACGGCTGCGGGGCGATGTATGCCCCGCCGTTCCCGCGCTGGCTGGAGCATGTCGGCTTTTGGGACGAATGTTACTGGGCGGAGATCAGGTTCGAGAGGCTTTACACCGTGCTCATCCTGGATGAGCAGTTTCGGCCCGTGCCGATGCAATTCGTCGGCAGGAAGTGGCGGCCGGACCGATTGGTGCTCGAATGGAAGGGGCAGGGGCTTCGCGTTCGCGAAACGCGCGTCGTCATCGGGTGCGGGGTTTTCGCGAGCAAACTCGAGATCCGAAACGGGAGCAAGGAGCCGCGCGACCTCAACCTGATCTTGTGGACCATGCCCGAATACCGGGGCGAGCAGGCGGGCGCGCCTGCTGCATTCGGAGTTCGAATCGAGAAAGACGCCGCGCTGTTCGGCCTCAAGGGGCGCGAGAGAGACAACGAATACGTGCTGCGCATCGCTCTCGGCGCGGATCGAAAGCCGACATCCCATACGATCAACCTTTCGGAGCGGACGGATACCGTGCCCGCGTGGGAGATCGCTCCGTTCGCCGAGAAGGTCCGCCGCTCCAGGCTGGCCGGCGAACAGAAAGTTGCCGCCGGCGCGGACAAGCAGGGGTTCCTGCACATTGGCTTGCATTACCGGCTTCGCATCAGCGGGCAGAGTGCGGAGACGATAACCGTGGGGGCTGCCGTCTCACCCGAAGAGGGCGCCGCGCGAGCGGCGCTGCGCGACGCGCTTGCGGAGGACGTGGCGAAGACGAGCGAGCGCGAATGGAGGCGCTTCTTCCGATCGGTGCCGCACTTCGAGTGCAGCGACGAATACCTGACGCGCTATTACTGGTACAGGTGGTATGGCCTGCGCCTCTTGATGGTTTCCGTTCGTCGGGGGGTGCTGCGCCACCCGTGCGTGTTCGAGGGCATTGGCGGCTTCCGCTGGCACATATCCTATTCGGCGCAGTGCCACATGCGCGAGTGCCGCTGGATGCACTTCCCTTCGTTCGCTGAGGGCAGCCTTCTCAATTTCCTTGCGAACCAGTTGGCGGGTGGCAGCCTCCCTGGCCACATAGGAGTCTGTTCCCACGACCAGGGCTTTTACCACGCCGACTGGGGAGATGCGGCTTTGGCTGTTTACGCGATTCGCGAGGACAAGGGATTTCTGAAGGCGATCTACGAGCCCTTGGTGCGCTATGCTGAATATTTCCAGCGCGAGCGCGACCGGGAAGGGATCCACCTGTATGATCTTGTGAACCAGGGCGAGACCGGCCAGGAGTATTCCAGCAGGTATCTCTTCGCGGATCCCAAGGCAGATGAATGGGTCCCGATCCGCCTGAAGGGCGTTGACAGCACAGTCTATATCTACAACCTGCAAAAGAGCCTTGCACTAATAGCGGGGATCATCGGGCGGCCAAAGGACGAGCAGCGTTGGGAGCGCGAGGCGACGCTCACGCGCGCGGCCGTGCTCGACAGAATGTGGGATGAAAAGAGAAAAGAGTTCTGCGATTACAGCGCGCAGAAGGGGCAGCGCTCGCCCTACTCGCCGAGCGTCTCTTTCTATCCGTTCTTCACTGACATTGCGGCGAAGAAGCACCTGGGTGCCATCCGGCAGCACCTGCTGAACCCGAAGCGGTTCTGGACTCGCTTCCCCGTGCCCACCGTTGCGCTCGACGATCCCTACTTTGATGCCGAAGGGGAATGGAAGGGCAAGCGCCATTCGTGCCCCTGGAGCGGAAGAGTCTGGCCGATGACGAACAGCCACGCGTGCGAGGCGCTGGCGACGGCCGCCTTGAGGCTGGATCCATCGCTGAAGAGGCCTGCCGCCGAACTGATCCGGCGCTTCGTGCGGATGATGTTCTTCGACGGCGACCCTGCTCGCCCAAATTGCTTCGAGCATTACAACCCGTTCACCGGCAACCCGTGCGCCTACCGCGGGATTGACGATTACCAGCACTCGTGGGTGGTTGACCTGATTCTCAAGTATGTGGCAGGTGTGCAGCCGCAGTTGGAGAAAAGCCTGATCGTGGAGCCGCTGCCGTTCGGGCTCGAGCATTTCCGCGCGGATCGCATACGCTGCAAGGACCACTGGGTGAAAGTCACCTGGGATAAGAAGAGGGGCCTGCGTGTTTACCTAGACGGCAAGGTTCGCGCTCACGCCCGGACGCTGCGGCGGATCGAGTTACCGCTGTAAACTCACCGCTGTACAGGAGGAAGCGTTGTCGAGGTTCCGGCTAGTGAGGCTTGTGCGCACAGATTCCTCCGAGGTTTTCGTCGCCTGGGACGAGAACCGCAGGATTGCGCAGGTTGATCTTCACTTCGGAGACCGCACCGTGCACGCCACCGTCGTCCTCGAGGCTCCGCTGTCGTCCGCCGACCAGCAGGAACTCTACGCGCAGATTGATGAGGACGTGGTCTCCTCCTACATGCCCAGTTTCGAGCGCGACGACCTGGTGTTCACGGTCTTCAGAGGCCAGGAGGTGGATTCCTTCAGTTATCCGGAGCAGGAAGAGGAACTGCCCGGAGAGGAAGAGGCGCAGGACTCACAGGCCTGATGGGTCCGCCTGGCAACAGTCGAGCACGCACGAGGGAAGGGCATTCGGCGTTTCTTTTCCTGCTGCCGAACGCCGCCGGGTGTCTGGTTTTCACCTTCCTTCACACCTGGAACGAATTCCTCCGGCCATTGATCGTGATTGACGACCTGGGCAAGAAAACGCTGCCGACCGGGCTGGCGCACTTCCAGGGGCCTTTCCTCACCGAATGGCACATGTTGATGGCCGCTTCGGTGATCGTCATGGTCCCGGTGCTGATCGTTTTCGTGATCGGCCGGCGCTACTTCGTGCGCGGCATCGCCCTGTCAAGCCTCAAGGCCTGATGTAGGGCGGGGGTTCCACCCCCGCCACCACCAACAGGGTGGCACAGGATTATATCCTGTGCACCACGTGTTGCACAGGTTGAAAACCTGTGCCACCATGAGGCAGGGCAGGAGACGATCCGCCGACTGGCGGACTGCCCTACACCCCCGTGGCCAGGCCCTTCCGGCCAAACGCATATGCCAGGACTTCGAGCCCTTTCGCCGAAGGTGCCGACTGTGCCGACAATAGCCAAAAAGGAGTAAACTGTGGAATGAAAGGCCAGATGCAGAGGGCTTCAACGGCGGCGCCGTCGGGGGCGCGCGGCTCGGCATTGGACACTCTCGCGGCTGCTGTCAGGGCGGTTATACTTCTGGCTGGGCTGACCATGATCGCCCTGCGCGGTTGGCTGCAGGAGGCGGGCGCGGCAGGCCAGGTTATCGCGTGGCTGGGTGCCGCTTATCTTCTTGCTTCTGTTGTTCTGGCGTGGAAGGCCCCGGCCGCGTTCGAGAGCAATTCGCTGGCATTCACCAGCATTGATGTACTCTGGATCACGTGGCTGGTATGGATAACCAAGGACAGAGGGCCGCAGTATCTGTTGTACTATGTGCCGATCCTGCACGCCGCCGCCAGGCTGAGGCCGCGAGATGCAATCGCAGCCGCCGTGCTTTCGACAGCCTGTTATGCATTTGCCGAGATGGCCGGGCCGCGCGGCTTTGTTTTCGGCCCGGTGGTGTTCGGCGTCTCGGCCGTGCTGATAGCACTTATCTTCTCGGCCCTTTCCAGGGAAACAAGGGTTGCGCCGATGGAGCAGGCGAAATCGCCCTCTGATGCAGTGAACCTGATACGCACCGCAGCGCTGGCAGCGGATGCCGATTCTTCCGCAGCGGCGATGGTTGACGCCGCCTGCCGGGCCCTGGGCGCAGACGCAGCGCGGCTGTCGCTCGCGGACCTCGCCACTGGCAGGCTGGGAGCCGGCCCGGCGGGGGGCAGGTGCTCAGGATGGTTCACGGCGGACTTAGGCCTAGCCAACCACATTCGCGACAGCGATGAGCCGCTGCTTGTTACCGGGGAGATGCCCGAGAACCTGGCCCAACGGGGCCTGCGGCTGCCGGGGTCGGCGCGAGCGTACGTCGGCGCGCCGGTGCGCGTACGAGGTAACCTTGTGGGTGTCCTGGAGGGTGCATGGGAGCGCCCCTCTGTGCGGGAGGAGGACCTGGACGCGGTATTGGTCATCGCGGCCGAAATCGCCCAGCAACTGGCGGGGGCAGTTCGGCCAGCCCCGACCGCCTCGCTTCGGGACCCGGTGACGCGGCTGTGGTGGCACACGGAGTTCCAGCGCCGCCTTGCAGAAGAGGTGTCGCGCGCAGGCAGGCAGCACGAGCAACTTGCCGTGCTGCTGGTGGACATTGATGCATTCGGGCTTATCAACGATGTTCACGGCCACCACGCGGGTGACGCCTTACTTACGGCAGTCGCTCGCAGGCTCGAAGTGGAGACGCGCGCGGCCGACGTCCTGGCGCGCGTCGGCAGCAACGAGTTCGCGCTGATTCTGCCGTACACAGACCGAGAGAAGGGTCTGCTGGCTGGCGACAGGCTGCGCGAGGCCGTGGCGCAGGCCTCCTTCGGTCTTGAGGCGGGCGTAATAGCGCCTGTAACCGTGAGCGTCGCAGTGGCATGTTTTCCGGAGGACGGGAATGAGCCGCGCGCGCTGGTTGCTGCTGCGCAGCGAGCGCTGAGCACCGAGGGCGTGAATCGCGTGGTCTCGCCCCAGGAGGGGTCATGAGCGAGGATGATCGCACTATCAGATTGCTGATCGTGGATGAGCAGCCCCTGTTCCGCGAGGCCATGAGATCAGTCCTGCTCAGGGAGGGCACCGCGCAGGTCGTGGCCGAGGCAGACGACTTCGAGCAGGCCGCCTCTCAAGCGGAGCAATGCAGGCCGGAGGTGGTTGTCGTCTCCGAGACGCTGCCAGGGGAGGGCGCGCTTCGCCTTCTGAGGCTGTTGCACCCATCGCACGAGGTGCGGGTGCTCATAGTCGGGAACGACGACGGCCACGACACGCCCGCCGAGTGGGTCAGAGCGGGTGCCGCCGGTTACCTCAGCCGGCGGGCTACGCCAGCGGAAGTGGGCAAGGCAGTTACGTGTACAGCGAGAGGTGAACGATGGGTGAGCAGGAGGGCGGCGAGCATCGCGCTCGAGCAACTGCTGGCCGCATCTGAGGGCAAGCCTGACAAGGCATTGCTGAGCCCCAGGGAGCACGAGATCATTCGGCTGGTGGCGCGTGGCTGTCGGAATTCGGAGGTCGCGGCTGCCCTGTATATTAGCGAAAAGACCGTGAAAACTCACTTGAGCAGCATCTTCAGGAAACTGGGCGCGCGCGACCGGGTGCAAGCAGCCATCGCTGCCATCAGGGAGGGCCTGGTGGACGGCGTGGGAGCACGACGATAGAAGTCTTTGTTATCCTGGGAATGAGTAAGGGCCGCCTGCGCGTGGCTCGCTTCAGCATGGAATTGATGAGCGAGGCCGACCGCGACCTCGACTCGGTGGGCCTGCAGGAGGCATTGCGCCGCTGGCAGCCCCACATCGTTACCGTTGACGAGGCGGATGACCTGGCGCGGCGCGCAGCCGCGGAGCACTTGATGATGGCGGCGATGCCGCGCGGCCGGGCGGCGCGATTCCGCGGTTCGATCTGCCTCTCGCTTCCGCCCGGTGCGGAGGGCAGGGAGCCAGCGCGCGTGATTGCCGCCGTCCTCCAGGCCCTGCTGCTGAGCCCCAAGACCGGGCTGCTCGGCTCCTGGGCCCTGGAGGCGGAAGTGAAGAGGAGAATCTCCGAGGGGAAGCCCTTGGGCTATCTGTACCTGGATATTGACAACTTCAAGGCCTACAACGACGCTTACGGCGTCAAGCGGGGGGACGACGCGATCGCCATGCTGGCACAGGAAGTCGAGCGCCTCGTGGACGAAAAGGGCGCAGAGGACGACATCTGCGCCCACATCGGGGGGGATGATTTCGCGGTCGTTACCGATCCGGGAAGAATGGAGGCGATCGCGAAGGCTCTGATCAGCGCGTTCAGTTCGCGCGCGCCGACGTTCTACGAGGAGGAGGACCGGCGGCGTGGGGGCATCGAGGTCAAGAACCGCAGGGGGGAAACCGAGGAGTTCCCGCTGATGACGATCTCGGTGGCGGGTGTCAGCAACGCCGTGCGCAAGATCTCCAATTTCCAGCACCTGTGCGACGTCGCCGCCGAACTCAAGGCACGGGCCAAGCGTCTCGGCGGCAACACCTACTTCGCCGAGCGGCGCAGGAATCAGCAGCACGAACGGGCTGCAGAGGCGAAGGCTTCCTGACCCGTCCCTGCCGGGCCGCACCCCAGCCCAGGTAGGCAAGGCCGCCAATAACCCTCAGTGTGAAGGAATCTCCCCGCGCGGGTAAGAACTAGAAGCGTGAGGAGGCCTTCGCATGGCGCGTAAGTTACGGTTCCGGGTACTCCAGACTCTTGGCTTGCTGTCTATAGTGTGGCTGCTTTGTGCGGCCGGCCAAGGCGCAGGGCAGAAGATCGAGCAAAAACCGGGGCAAAAGCCGGGAGAAAAGAAGTCAGAGCAGTCGGGGAAGCGCTGGATCACTTTCTACCCGATTAACGTGGACGATGTGCTCAGCAGGCGCATTACGGTGAAGTTCGAGAACCTGCCCGTGGACAAGGCGCTGCACACCATCTTCACGCAGCGGCAGATGGCGAGAACCAGGATCAAGTATGACATGCGTTATGTCCAGGGCAAACAAGTGAGCCTGGACGTGAAGAACGTCACCGTGGCGACGGCCGTCGCTGCAGTGGCCGAGCAGAGCGGTGTGAACCTGTACAGAAGTGGAGACAAACTGATATTCTCGCCCGCGGGCGCGATCACAGGCGCCGAGATCAAGGCCGAGCCCTTCGCCCTGCTGTGGAGCCCGAACCTCCGCGAGCCGCTGTGGAGGCGCCAAGCGGACGCTTTCGCGATAGCAGCGCGCAGGGCCGGGATGCAGCGGGATCAGAGCATGGCAGGTTCCCTTCTTGGCTACCTCGATTATGGTGAATGGCGCGACAACGACTATTTCTTGCCCGCCCAGCAGGCGATCATCTCGTTGGGGCGATTGGCTGATCAGAGGCTGGCGGCGTCGCTGCAGAGCATGGTCAAGAAGCCAGCCACGGGCCCGCCGCAGTTGGCTGCTTATTACCGGGTGGCGCTGGCCCGGATCAAGGCCGAGACGAGCCAGTCGAGCAGCGCGTCCGGCGACCCGCTGTCGGGCCGACTCAACGCGTTTCTGGCGTCTCTCGGGCTGACCCCACGGCAGGTCGAGGAGAGCGTGCGCCGATGGGCCCCCACTGCCGCGCCCGGGGAGGACAGGCACGTGCCCGTGCAGGTCCTGGCGATGCGCGAGATGGCGGACATGGTGGCATCGGCGCGAAAGTCAGGCGAGGATACCTCGGCCGCAGAGAAGGTGATTGATTTCTCCAGCGACCCGGCCTCCTACCAGAAGGTACAACTGGCAGGCCTAGCGCCCCACGAACGAATAAGCAAGCTGTTGGAACGGCTGAGCCAGGCGCGAGCATTGGATGACTACACCTGCTGCACGATTCAAGCCCTGGGCGATGAGGGCGCAGCAGCAGCGGAAGAAAGTGCGCGCAAACTGCGGGAGATGCTCGCGCAGCGCGGGCGTGAGGCTGGCGAAAGCAAAGCAATAGAAGTGCTGCTCATGGCCCTGTCATACGCCGGTGGACCCGGACACGCGCCGGTGGCAGAGGCGTTCATGCACGATCAGAACAAGGACATCGCTGAGGCTGCAAGAAGGGCGGCGTGGGCGCTTCGGACCGGGGATAAAAAGGTTTGCGCCCCGGAATACTGACCGGGTGTGTGTCAGGCTGCCCCTCTGGGACCCTGAAGGCCCCTATCGGGGTCCTGAAGGGCAAGACGCGCGGCAATCTCGAGGGCCAGCAGCATTGAGTCCCCGCCGGCTGTGCCCTTGCCGGCGGCTTCGAATTCCGGGCCGTGCGCGGGCATCGCGCAGGCCATCGGCAGGCCCATCACAATCGTCACTGCAGGCAACGCCCCTGCCGCAGGGCTCAGCCGCAGGTTTACCAGCCGAACAGCGATCTCAGCCTGGTCGTAGTACATGGCCGCGACTGCATCGCATCGCCCCTCCATGGCCTCAGAGAACGCAGCCGGCGCCGCAAATGGCCCCGTGACATCAATCCCCTCGTCTCTGGCTGCCGCGATCGCCGGGATAATCACGCGCTCTTCCTCCTCGGCCGGGTCGTTCGCATCTGCGGCAGGGTTCAGGCTCGCAACCAGGATGCGCGCGTGCGTGATGCCCAGGCTTTCCAGGGTGTCGTTTGTCAGGCGAACGGTGTTCAGCACGCGCGCTCTGTCCAATTTCGCCAGCGCCTGGCGCATCGTCATGCAGCCGGTGCAGGGCGCTACTCTCAGCGACCCGCAGACGAGCATCACGGCCCACCTTCCGCTGCGCGCCAGATAGCCTATGGCCTCAGCCTGCGTAGCGCCGGGCAGGCCGAGCGGCCCCAGCGAATCCTTGCCCACGGGGGCTGCGGCGATCGCCTGAACCACCCTGTTCGACGCCATTTCCACGGAGCGCTGCAAGCATTGAATGGCTGCCTTCCCTCCCGTGGCGTTGGGCTGCCCAAACGTGACGGAATCGGGTGGCACGTTGCGCATGTCCAGCACGTCCAGAAGGCCATGCTGGTAACGCGCCTCACCGGGCTCTCGAATCGGCCGCACAAGCAGCGGAATCCCGGCCGCCTCTGCAGCCGCCTCCATCGCGGATGCATCTGCGATCAACAGCGGCTTGCACACGCGGTAAACCGATTCGTGCGCGAGAGCCTTGACGATGGTCTCCGGGCCGACCCCTGCCGGGTCTCCCATTGTGATTGCGATCGCGGGCAGTCTTGCCGCTGAGTTCATGTGCCGCCCCGTTGCAGCGCGCATACATGTTCTGCAAGTGCAGGCTTTGACCTGCCCGGCGACGAAGGGAAGGCGTGCCATGGCACGCAGCAGCGTAGTGGTGGTGGGCAGCGCGAATGCCGACCTTGTGGTGCGCTGCAGCAGGGTCCCGAAGCCCGGCGAGACGCTGTTGGGCAGCGGGTTTGCTGTGGTTCCCGGCGGCAAGGGAGCGAATCAGGCGGTGGCCTGCAGCCGACTGGGCGCGCGAACCCACTTCGTGGGCTGCGTGGGCAAGGATGCGTTCGGCGACCTGCTGCGCGCGACGGTTGGCGGCGCTGGGGTATTGCTGGAGCATCTGGCCGCTGGCGCTGATGTGCCGACCGGGGTCGCGCTGATAACCGTTACGGCGGAAGGGCAGAACAGCATAGTTGTCGCGCCTGGCGCCAACGCTCGCGTGGGTCCGCAGCGGGTGCGCCTGGCGCGCAAAACAATCGCGTCGGCTGACGCTGTCTTGCTGCAACTGGAAGTCCCCCTCCCGGCCGTCGAAGCCGCGCTCGACATTGCTTGCGAGTCAGGCGTGCTGTCGGTGCTCGACGCAGGCCCCGCGATGAAGGTCCCGGCCCGAATCCTGCGCAAGGCTGACATCGTGTCGCCCAACGAGATAGAGGCGCAGGCGCTGACCGGTGTGGCGGTCAACAGCCTTGGCTCGGCGCGGAAGGCGGCTGGCGCGCTCATTGCGCATGGGGTGAAGTGCGTCGTCCTCAAACTGGGGCACAGGGGGGCTCTGCTCGCTGTTGGCGGCAAGATGCAGCATTTCCCGGCGGTGCGCGTGAAGCCGGTGGACACGACCGCGGCAGGAGATGCGTTCACAGCGGCTCTCACGGTGCGCCTGGCGGCGGGAGCGCAGATCGCCGACGCGGTGCGGTTCGCCAACTATGCTGGCGCGCTCGCGACGCTCACCCCCGGAGCGCAGCCTTCAATGCCCACGATGGCCGCGCTGGGCCGGTTCGTCAAGACGGCGGCTGCGGCACTGTAAGAACTTATCAGCCAAACGGGTTCTAGCTGAACTCGACGCTGAAAAGGTCAGCGCTGCGCAGGCGGAACCGCAGAAGAATGGGGGCGCCCTCGGGATGGCCGAGGTCGGGTTCGCCGCGCCAGGTGACAAGGTGATCGAGATGGTCGCCGGTCAGGTATCCGCAGTCATCAAAGCGGCGGCCTGGCAGCACCTTGCGCTCCGGCCCAAGGACCTCGACCTGCACGTAACCGGTCGGCCGCGTACGGAAGTTCAGGCGCACTGTGCGCTTGCTGACCCGCAGGTACCACAGGGCGAACGAGCCCTCCAGCGGCGCGCGCAGCGCCACCAGGCGCCCCTTCGGCCACCACGCCCACCCGAACGCGCCCCAGGGCGGCCGCCGCGGATACTTGTGCGGAAAAGGTATGCCGACATAGAGAATGCCCATGCGATCTCCCGGCAGCGGCACTAACCCCAGGCCCGGCACCACGACACCTTGATCCCATGCCCCCGGCGGCCCAGGCACGCACACCGGGCCGCACGGCACGAAGTTCCATACCATGTCGTCCGGGCTGGCCGCGAGGTGGAACTCAAGCCTGTCCTCCGCCATGCTCCAGCACAGCGGGAACATGACGTGGTAGTCCGTTGTTCCCGGCACCATCGTCTTGGCGCTGGAGTACCACGATTCATAGGGCGCCGTGCTCCCGTTGGGCCAGAACAGTTCCTCCGGCAGCGGGAAGCGCCGAAAATCGTCCGTCTCCATGCGGCCGATGGTGCGCCGGTTGAGGTACCATGACCGCACATAGGCGACATACTTGCCCAGCGTCACGTTATAGGTGCACACATTGTGCGTGTCGCTGGTCTGCACCACCAGGGGTTCGGCTATCGGCGTGAAGTGCAGCCCGTCGGGCGACACACCGCCAAAGAGCCCGGATGCTGGGAACCGATCCGTCTCGAGATGGAAGGCGTCCACATCGTTGGGGCGCTGCTGGCGGAAGCGCGTGAGGCAGTCCTCCGTCACGTCGCCGCAGTGGAAGATCTTGTAGCGCTCCTGCGGCGGCGCGGAGGGGTCCAGGAACACGCTGCCGCCGTGGTAGCCGGCGGGAGTAACCGGGCCGCCATAGACGATGTTGTTGTTGCGGCCGCCGGCGAACTCGACTATGCCCAGCGAGGGCCGCTTCCAGTCCACGCCATCGTCAGACTCGGCATAGCGCAGTAGGTTCACCGAGCCCGCAAGCCCGCCTGTGAAGATTTCCGCAGGCGAGCCCTCATACCACATGCGGTAGCGGCCCTGCTCGTAAATGCACGTTACGGCGCCGATGGATGCCTCGCCGTTGCCCTCGGCCGTCATCACCGGGTCGGTTTTCTGGGCAGGCTGCGCCACTAAGTGAATCCCCAGTGGTATGTCCTGGTATCTCATGTGCATGGGCGGCACCGGTTCAGTGCCATACAGGGGTACCGCGTCGCCAGCCGGGCCAAGCCAGCCGAAGTTCCCGGCGTACACGTAGTGCCAATCGTGAAAATAGACGATGTTGGACGCGAGGGTGAATGGCGGCTTGAGGCCGTGCAGGGGGCTAGGCATGACGGTGTCCTTGGGTTTGATCCGGGGCGGTACGCGCCGCCGCGACAGCGACAAGTTCCCCCCGGCGGGTCGCGTTTCCTTCTGCGCGGCATTGCGTCCGCGACAAGGAAGGGCTACAATGGCGGCGAAACAGACCAGAGGTGAAGTGATGGGGCAGCAGCCAGGGCAGCACCCAGAAGAGAACGAGCGAATTGACCTGTCGCGGTTCACCATGAACCCGGTCGAGGTTCGCGATGAGAGGGTCAGGTTCGCCGGCGCACGCCTGGGCCTGCGCGTTTTCGCCGTCCTTCTGGTGGTGGCTGTCGTCGTGGGCGGCATGTGGGTGAGAAGGTGGCTGGGAGGGGGAGGTGGTTTGCACGGCATGCCCCTCGACCAGGCCAGAGACCCCAAGATAAGAATGCGCGCTGATGAGTTCAAGGAGGCCCTGGTTCACGGAGTCCCGGGGCTTGAGGGCGAGGTCACAAGTGCGGAGTTCGAGCCGCAATCAGAAGAGTTGGAGTTTGTAATGGGGCTGCGCCTGGTGCCAAAAGTGCGAACTGTAGGGCAGATCACGCGGATTCTGGAAACAGCGACGCACGAGTTCGTCTTGTTTCTGGAAGCCTTGCACCCGTTGGAGTTCGAGAAGGCAACCGTGCGGGCGTATGGGCCGGGCACAGGGGGGCCGAGCGGAGGCACCGCTACTTATGACGCCTCGACGCGAAAAACCAGCGTCAGGCTGTCGCCGGCCGGCTAGCCGGTAGCCTGGCCGCGCAGGCCGGGCGCGTTACAGTCCCGGGTATAGCGGAAACCGGGAGCACAGTCCGGCGACCAGGTCGCGGGCCTTCCGCCTGATCGCCTCGTCGCCGGGCGATCGAAGCAGGGCCGCGATCGTCGAGCCGACCTGCCGCATTTCCTCCTCGCCCAGGCCGCGCGTCGTTGCGGCGGCCGTCCCCAGGCGCACCCCGCTCGGATTCCTGGCGGTCCCGGTGTCGTAAGGTATCAGATTCTTGTTGGCTACGATATTGCACTCGCAAAGGATGTCAGTAGCCTGTCGCCCAGTAAGTCCCAGCGGGCGAACGTCAATAACAAGTAAGTGGGTATCCGTTCCCCCTGCCACCAGGCGCAGGCCTTCGTCCAGCAAGGGCTGCGCCAGAGCCCGGCAGTTGCGAACGACCTGGCGCGCGTAGTCCCTGAACTCCGGCGTGCTGGCCTCCTGGAAACAGACTGCCTTGGCGGCGGTAACGTGAACCAGCGGGCCGCCCTGGCAGCCCGGAAAAACAGCCGCGTCAACTGCGCGCGCATGTTCCCGCTTGCACAAGATGAAGGCGCCGCGTGGGCCGCGCAGGGTCTTGTGGGTGGTGGATGTTACGACATCGCAGTAGGGCACCGGGTCGGGATGGACCCTGGCTGCGACCAGGCCCGCAATGTGGGCCATGTCTCCCATCAGGCAGGCGCCGACCTCGTCGGCTATCTGCCGCCAGGGCGAGAAATCTATCGCGCGGGGATAGGCGCTCGCCCCGACCACGATCAGGCGCGGGCGATGTTCCAGCGCCAGTTCGCGCACCTGGTCGAGGTCAATGGTTTCAGTTTGCTGGCTCACCCCATAGGGCACGACGTTGTAGAACTTGGCGGAGAAGTTGCTGCGGCCCCCGTGGGTCAGATGGCCGCCCTGGTCAACCGACATTGCGAGCATCGTGTCCCCCGGGTTGAGCAGCGCCATGTAGGCTGCCAGGTTTGCCGGCGCTCCCGCGTGAGGCTGCACGTTGCAGTGTTCCGCCTGGAAGAGCGCCTTGGCTCGTTCGATGGCCAGCGATTCGATCTCATCCGCGTGCTCGCAGCCGTGGTACATGCGCGCCCCCGGGTAGCCTTCGGCATACTTGTTGGTGAATATGCAGCCCTGCGCCTGAAGGACTGCGATCGAGGCGTAGTTCTCGGACGCGATCAGTATCAGGTTGTTGCGCTGTCGTTCCAGTTCCCGCCCGATAATGGCGGCAACTTCCGGATCGCCATCGCCAAGCGTCGGCAGCATTGGTTATCTCCACCGAATCATTCTGCGCGGCAGGCGCTTTCCCTTTTCGCGGCGGGGAAGAGGGGTGCGCCGAATGGGCGGGGAATTGTCCTGCGCGCAACTCGTCGCAAAGCAAGGCATCGCTTTAGCCCGCATTGAGGTGAACATGAGGAACAAGCCGAAGGCGCACAACGCATGGGAGCCCTGGCTGCAGCAGATGAGGCAGCCTGCTTCTCCAGGGCGCATTGACCACCCGTTTCGGGTTGTCGGTCGGGAAGACGCTACTACGGAAGCGAAGGTCGGCAGGGCGAAGCGGAAGGTCGCCGTGCGGCAGTATGAGTTGAAGGTCCCCTATCTGGACATGAGCGGACGGCCCAGGACGGGGAAGGCGCGCCTGTTCGTGCCGCCAGGCGCAAAGGAGCCCATGCCGCTGGTTGTCGCGATGCACTACGAACTCGGGCTCGCGTCGGCGGCGGAGTACCTCGCGCAGGGCTGGGCGGCGGTGACGCCGCGCGAAGGCCTGAGCCCGTTTGGCGAGAGCATGAATGTCAGCCTCGCTGTATTGCAGGCATCACGCCTGATGCCATTCGTTGACCAGCAGCGCATCGCAATAACTGGCGGCAGCGCGGGGGGCTACATGACCCTCATGGTCGCCAGCGAGGCGTTTCCGATTACTGCAGCAGCAGCCATTGCGCCGCTGGTGAACATCGCCTACAACGTCGAGTATTTTGCCAGGAATGCTGTCCCCGCCGCGTGCGGCGCGAAAGATGAAAAAGGCAATGACGCCTCGCGCGTGCCGGTCCTTTGTTCCGTTCTCGAGGCCGTGAAGGGGTTCGGCAGATTCCTCGGGCCGGTTGATGAAACATGGCAGAGCTGGCTCCAGAATTCCCCGGTAGGGGTGACAGACCTGATAACCTGCCCGGCGTTTGTCCCATTCAGCACGGCGGATGTGCTCGTGCCCATCAACCAGGTGGCCGATCGGTTTGTTGTTCGCGCTCCGGCGGGAACGTTTCCCAAGGGATTCGCCTTCGATCGCAGCGCGCTCGTGAAGCCTCCAGGCGGGCGGAAAACCTTCATGCAAGCCGTCGGCCGCCGGGCGCGCGTTTTCCGAGTCAAGATGCCGCGCAGGCTGACGCCTTTCTGGGAAGCGACCAAGCCGGGGGCAAAGCCCGTTGACTACCAGATACCATGTCTGTTTTCCAGAAGCGACACGGTGTCGGTTGTGATACTCGACGAGGGCGCGCCCGACCCGCGCATCGGGCACTTCAAGTATCACTTCCGCTGCTCGGCGATTCCTTTCTTCAAACACTGGTTCAGCAAGAAAGCGCCGCTCGCGCCTGAACAGTTGACCCTGCGCAAACTCGAAATCCTCATGCGGCGGTTTCGGGGCGAGGACTTCGAGGGCCTCGTGGGATACGAGGAACCGGGCAAGCCCCCCGCGCCCGTCTCGCGCAGGAACAGGCCTGCCAGGGAGAAGATTGACGTCATCGGCGGGCTTGGCGCATATAGTAAGAGCGGCAAGGCGCATCGCGAGCGGCTGGCAATGCTGTATCATCGCCTGCCGCCGACCTTGCGCGCGCTCGATGTGCGCAGCGCGCGATTCGATGATGATGTGATCGGCGGCCTTGCATATCACGAGGCAGTGCTTCACTACCGATATGGGGAGACCGCAAGGGCGCGCGCGCTTGCCCGGATTCTCTTGAGAAAGCCTGAGCATCGCGCATATGCAGCTTGCCTGTCTGCTGGGCTGCGAGTCGCCACGACTCGTTAGCCTCCCACTGCGTCGTTGAGAGAACCTGCAATGGTGCTCACCGTAACGTTGAATGCCTGCGTTGACAAGGCGATCTTCACTGATCGGATGAAGAAGCGCAAGTTCAACAACGGGACATGGTGCCACGATGTCGGAGGGGGAAAGGGCGCGAATGCGGCCAGAATGCTGCATCGCCTTGGCGTCCCGGTCAGGCCGCTCATCATACTTGGCGGTCGCAGCGGCCAGCGGGTTGCCGACCTGCTGCGCGAAGAGGATGGGATGGATCCGATCGTCGTTTGGACAAAAGCGCCCACGCGCACGATCGTTACGATTCGCGAGGTGGAACGGGGGATAAACACTGCTTTCGTTGAGTCATCGCCGCATGTTACGAAAGAAGAGGCGGCGCGCCTGATGCGAGAATACGAAAAGGCCATCAAGCGGGTGCGCATCGTTACCTTCGGCGGCAGCGCGCCCTGCCGCATCCTGGAAAGTGTCTATGCGAAGATGATAAGACTGGCGAGAGCGAGGGGGATTCTGACGATACTCGACTCGCGCGACGGCGCCTTCCGCAGGGGGATTCCCGCGCGGCCTTTCATGGTAAAGCCCAATGTTGTGGAGACGGAAAACCTGCTTGGTCGGGAACTACAAACCGAAGAACAGATATGGGAAGCGATTGACTGGTATCGAAGCAAAGGCATCGAGGCTGTTGTTCTCTCCATGGGGCGGAGGGGAGCGCTGGTCAGTTGGCGCGACGCAAAATGGCGGGCGCGCTCGCCGCGCGTGCAAACTGTGAATCCCGTTGGGTCGGGTGATTGCCTGGTCGGTGGCATTGCCGCCGGATTGTATTGGGGGTGGAAGCCTGCCGAATGCGTGCGCCTGGGAATCGCGTGTGGCGCCGCAAACGCCGCCGTCTGGGACCCTGCTTACGTGAGCAAGAGGCAGGTCGAAGCGCTGCTGGGCAAAGTGAGATTAGAGCGAGTCTGAGTCTGACGGCTTCGCTACCAGTTCCCCGACGATCAGCGCGATCGCCACGCCCGCCAGGCAAACGGCGGACGTGATCGCAGGCAGCGGTTGAATGCCCCACAACGTGGAAATGCTGCCGCGTTGATAGAGCCACGCAGCGAGGAAGAAAACCGAGCCTGCCGCCGCGCTGCCCGCCGCCAGGCGGCGAAACATCGCAGCCTTGCGAAGGCACGCTTCCACGTATTCCTCGCGCCGAAATGCCATCGCGCATTCGTTCTTCGCGGGGAGCGCGCGCCAATCCTCCAAAGACCGGCGGGTTCCATCAGGCGCAGGCTCGTTTGCAGGTAGTTGCGGCTCTCTCGTGGAAGAGGCACCTGTCAATCCCAGGTCAATGGAGGAGGCAGTCGTGAGAAGGCTAGGCTGGTTTCTGGTTCCGATTTGCGCGGCCGCCTGTGTCGCGATCATGGCGGCGGACGCGCCGAGCGTCAAGATCATAGATGCTCGCACATGTCCGCTCACGAAGCCGTCTCTGGTGATGGACTCCAACAGGGTGCCTTTCGTTGAGGTGGGCAAGGGCACGCATCACATGATGGAGAGTCGGCGGATCTTTGACTTCATGGGCGTGACCGGTGCGCCCCTCGGATGCGACATTCACCACTATCGCCCCGGCGGCTTTCAGGACATCAGCGCGCACGAGGACGCGTACCACCTGTTCCTGGTATTGAAGGGCGATGCGGTCGTTCAGTTGCAGGACACTTACTACAAGGTGCACCCTGGCACTGTGGTCTATGTTCCACCGGGGACACAGCATCGCTGGGTGAAAGTCAGCAGCAAGGGGCTGAGCGTCCTTTTTGTGTCCGGCCAGGCCAAGCCCCCGGCCGGACAGCAACCGGCTGGCCCGGCGCGTTGAGGGCAGCCGGGGCGTCTGCTATAATTCAGGCGGAGGCGTGACGGTATGGCGGAGGTCTTCCTGCGCAACCTGACCAAGCACTTCAAGAGCGTCATCGCCCTTGAGAACCTGACGCTGGAGGTCAACGACAAGGAATTCCTCGTCCTCGTCGGCCCATCGGGGTGCGGAAAAACGACTGCGCTGCGCCTGATCGCCGGCCTGGAGGAACCCACAGACGGCGAAATCCACATCGGCGGCCGGCTGGTGAACAACGTCGCTCCGAAGGACCGCGACATCGCGATGGTCTTTCAGAACTACGCGCTCTATCCGCACATGACGGTTTTCGACAACATGGCCTTCGGCCTGCGCATGCGCAAGACCCCGTGGGCCGAGATCCAGCGCCGCGTTCAGCAGGCGGCGCAGATGCTCGGCATCGAACCACTGATGAAGCGCAAGCCGAAGGAACTCTCCGGTGGAGAGAGGCAGCGCGTGGCGCTTGCGCGCGCCATCGTGCGCGAGCCCAAGGTCTTCCTTATGGATGAACCGCTCTCGAACCTGGACGCAAAACTGAGGGTGCAGACGCGCGCCGAACTGATCAAACTGCACCGCCGCCTGGGCATCACCACAGTCTACGTTACGCACGACCAGGTGGAGGCGATGACCATGGGCGACCGCATTGCAGTGCTCAACGCGGGCGTGATGCACCAGGTTGATGCGCCCATGAATCTGTATAACCGTCCCGCGGACCGCTTCGTCGCGGGCTTCATCGGCAGCCCGGCGATGAACTTCTTGGACGCCACGATAGCGGTGGAGAACGGGCGGCACTACGTTGACCTGGGCGACTTTCGCCTGCTGCTGCCCGATTCCAGGGCGGCCGCGGCACGCGAGTGGGAGGGCCGACAGGCAACCTTCGGCATCCGGCCGGAGGATATATACGATCGCGCGCTGCCCTCCCCGGTGTCGGCCAGAGAAGACAACAGCGCGCGGGTAATGGTTGAGGTTACCGAGCCGATGGGCTCCAGCGTCTATGCTGAGATGACTACCGGCCGTCAGGGCTTGCGCGCGGACCTGGCGCCTGAAACCGGGGCGACCTTCGGGCAGCCGCTCGATGTCGTTTTCGACATGGACAAGTGTCATCTGTTCGACCCGCAGACCGACCGGGCGCTCTTTTAGGCAGCGCCGGCCAGCGGCAGGAGGCCGCGTGTCCCACAGATGAAAGACGGCGACCGCCTCGACTTCTTTGACCATCTGGAAGAACTGCGCTCGCGGCTGATCCGCAGCGTGATATACGTCGTCGTGCTCGCGATCGTCGGCTGGACGGTCTATTATCATGCCTATTGGCTGATCGCGCGGCCAGCCGAGGTAGCCGCGCATCGCTTCGGCGGACGGATCGTGATCACCAATCCGCTGGAGGCCTTCTGGGTGCGCATGCAAGTGAGCGTCATTCTGGGCCTGATCATGGCGGGCCCGCTCGTTCTCTGGGAAGCCTGGAGATTCGTTGCACCGGGGCTTACCGGGCAAGAGCGCCGCGCGGTGCTGCCTTTGCTCTTTGTCTCGGCCTTTCTCGGCCTGGGGGGCGCGGCGTTCTGTTACCTGCTCTGCTTTCGCATGTTCGTGCTGACGACAGGCTTTGCACCCAAGGGCGTCCAGCCGCTTTTTCACATGGGCGACACGATCTTGCTGGTCGCCAAACTGATGCTCGCCTTCGCGCTGTCTTTCCAGGTGCCGATCGTCATAGTGCTGCTGGTCAAGATCGGCCTCATCTCTCCGGATTTTCTGGGGCGGCGGCGCAGAGAGGCCGTAGTCGCACTCCTCGTGCTGGCGGCCGTCGTCACGCCAACCGGGGACCCCTTTACCTTGCTGATGCTCGCAGTCCCGCTCTATGTTCTCTATGAGGGAACCATAACCGTTTCGAAGATCATCTACCGCCGGAGGGCTGCCGCGATGGCGCGCGCCGCAACTCAGGCGAGCCAGGGAGGATGATACCATGCCCCTCACGCGAGAGGAAGTCGAACACGTCGCTCTGCTGGGCCGCCTGGAACTCACGCCCGAGGAAGTCGAGCGATTCACCCTGCAACTGAACGCAATCCTCGATTACTTCGAGCAACTGCGCCGCATAGATACGGAAGGTGTTCCCCCGACCAGCCATGTCCTGCCGCTGGAGAACGTTTTCCGGGAGGACGAGGTGCGGCCATCGCTTCCCGTCGAGGAGGCGCTGCAAAATGCGCCCAGCCGCCTGGCCGAAGCATTCCGCGTTCCGCGCGTCGTGGAGTAGAGGCAGCAGTGGAACCTTACGAACTGAGTGCTCACGAGTTGGAGGACCTGTTCCGCAGCCGTGAGGTCTCGTGCGTGGAGGCAGCGCAGGCAGTGATGCGGCGCATCGAGGAAACCGAGCCGCATCTGAAGGCTTACCTCGTCGTTACCGCCGATATTGCGCTCGAGCAGGCGCGCGCCGCCGACTCCCGCTATGCCGATGGCAGGCCGCTCGGACCGCTCGATGGCGTGCCGATTGCAATAAAGGACATCCTGTGCACGGCAGGCATCCGCACCACGTGCGCCAGCAGGATTCTCGAAAACTTCGTTCCGCCATACGATGCCACCGTGATTTCGCTCTGCCGTCAGGCGGGCATGGTGTGGCTCGGCAAGACAAACCTCGACGAGTTCGCAATGGGCTCCTCGACCGAGAACTCCGCATTCGGGCCGACGCGCAACCCGTGGGATCTGGAGCGAGTTCCGGGCGGGTCCAGCGGCGGCTCCGCGGCTGCCGTCGGGGCAAACTCGGCCGTTCTTTCGCTGGGCACCGACACCGGCGGCTCGATCCGGCAGCCGGCAGCCCTGTGCGGCGTGGTCGGCCTCAAACCCACCTACGGGCGCGTGTCGCGCTATGGTCTGATCGCCTATGCCTCATCGCTCGACCAGATCGGGCCGATCACAAAGGATGTAACTGACTGCGCCCTGTTGCTGCAGGCCATTTCCGGCCACGACCCCAGAGACTCGACCTCGGCGCCCGTCGAGGTGCCCAACTACGCAGACGCGCTCGTGCCGGAAGTCAAAGGCCTCCGCATAGGAGTGCCCCGCGAGTTTTTCGAGCACGAGGGGGCCAAGGTTGACGAAGAGGTGGCGCGAGCGGTTCGCAGCGCCGTGAAAACAATGCAGGACATGGGCGCATCCTGCGACGAGGTCTCGCTGCCTCACATGCCCCATATCATTCCCGTGTATTACGTTCTCGCGCCCGCCGAGGCCAGTTCGAACCTAGCCAGATACGACGGCGTGGCCTACGGACTCAGGGCTCCGGGCAAGCACGCCGACATCGTCGAGATGTTCAGCAAGACGCGCGACCAGGGCTTCGGCCAGGAGGTGAAGAGGCGCATCATGCTGGGCACCTATGCGCTCAGCGCGGGCTACTATGATGCCTACTACCAGAAAGCCCAGCAGGTGCGCACGCTCATAAAGCGCGACTTCGATCGCGCGTTCGAGTGTTTCGATCTTCTCTTCACGCCCACCAGCCCGACGGTGGCCTTCAAGATCGGCGCGAAGACCGATGATCCGTTGGCAATGTACCTGTCAGATGTGGGCACTATCCCGGTCAATCTCGCCGGCCTGCCGGCGCTGTCATTGCCTGCCGGATTTCAGGATGGGCTGCCGATCGGCCTGCAAATCATCGGCAAGCCGTTCGATGAGGCAACGATCCTGCGCGCCGCCTTCGCCTTCGAGCAGGCGACAGATTTTCACCGGCGTCGCTCCCTTCCCGCGGCGGATGGCTGCAGGGCGCTGGTAGCGAGAGGGTAGGGGAGGAGCGAATGATGCAGACGTTCTCCGTAAGCACGAAAGGCCATTCGGACATCGTGGACATCACGTCGCAGGTGGGCAAGATCGTTCGTCAGGCCGGAATCGAGGACGGGATTGCCACTGTTTTCGTTGCTGGCTCTACAGCTGGCATTACGACGGTCGAATACGAGCCGGGCCTGGTGAGCGATCTGAAGCAAGCCTTCGAGCGAATTGCACCGAGGGATGCTGCTTATGCCCACGACTCGCGCTGGGGAGACGGCAATGGCTATGCTCACGTGCGGTCTTCCCTGTTGGGTTGTTCTCTAGCGGTGCCCGTGGCGGATGGAGAACTCACCCTCGGAACCTGGCAGCAGATCGTGCTCGTGGACTTCGACAACCGTCCGCGGCAGCGGCAGATCGTGATTCAGGTGCTCGGCGAACAAGTCGCGAAGGAGGCAAGCAGTGGGCAGCGCTAAAGGGCAGTGGCCGGTGCTGCAGGTGGCCCTGGATTTCCTCGAACTGCAGCGAGCAATGAAGGTGGCCGCCGAGGCGGCGGCGGGCGGGGTGGATTGGCTTGAGGCCGGCACCCCGCTGATAAAGAGCGAGGGGCTTGATGCGGTGCGTGCGCTGCGGCGCGAATTCCCCGACCGCGTGATCGTGGCGGACATGAAGATCATGGACGCCGGGCGCATCGAGGTCGAGGCCGCTGCCAAGGCCGGGGCGACCATTGTTGACGTCCTCAGCCGGGCCTCCGATGCGACGATTTCCGAATGCGTTCAGGCTGCGCGCAACTACGGAACCAGCATCGCTGTTGATCTGATCAATGAGCCCAATCCGGTCGAGCGCTCAAAGCAGGTCGAGGCGCTCGGCGCAGACTACGTTGACGTGCACACCCCCATTGACGTACAGATGCGCGGCGGCGACCCGTTCGCAGAATTGCGCCAGGTCTGCCAGGTGACCACCATCCCCGTCGGCGCGGCCGGAGGCATCAACTCGGAAAATGCGGCCCAGGCAGTTGCAGCCGGGGCGAGCATCGTGATCGTCGGCGGCGCGATCACCAAGTCCGCCGATGCGAAGGCCGCGACGGAGACGATAAAGCAGGCCATGCAAACCGGCGCTTCGATCCCCACTGCGCTTTACAAACGCGAGACAGCGGAGAACATCCGCCGCGTGCTCGATGCTGTTTCCGCCGCTAACCTCTCAGATGCATTGCACCGCGGCGGCGTGCTTCCGGGCATATTCCCCATCACCCCCGGGGTTCACATGGTCGGGCCTGCTGTTACCGTTCGCACCGCCCCCGGTGATTGGGCCAAGCCGGTGGAAGCGATTGACAGGGCACAGCCTGGCGACGTGATAGTGATTGACTCCGGCGGCGTTGGCCCGGCGATCTGGGGCGAACTCGCCACGCACAGCGCGCTGAACCGCAAGGTCGCCGGCATCGTGATTGACGGTGCGATCCGCGACACGCCCGAGATACGGAAACTCGGCTTCGCCGCGTTTGCCCGGCTCTCGATGCCCAACGCTGGCGAGCCGCGCGGCTTCGGCGAGATTGGGGTTCCGGTCAAGATCGCGGGCGTAACAGTCAAGCCCGGCGACTGGATACTGGGCGACGATGACGGCGTGGTCGTTGTCCCCAGAGAGCAGGCCGCCGAATACGCCAACCGCGCGATGGATGTGCTCGAAAAGGAGAATCGAATCCGCGAGGAAATCAAGCGCGGCGGAACCCTCGCCTCGGTTATCGAACTTCTCCGCTGGGAGAAGATCGGGTAGCCCTCATGGTGGCACAGGTTTCCAACCTGTGCAGGCGCGCTGCTCCGAGTTCTCCACCGCGAGAAAATCGGGCACCTCGCATGCGCATCGCCATCATCGGCCCGGGCGCGATGGGCTCGCTTTTCGGCGCGCTTCTGGCGCGCGGCGGTCATCAGGTTACCGTGCTCGACAAAGATCCCCGGCGCGCACGCACGCTTGCGCGGCAGGGCATTCGCATTGAGGGCATAAGCGGCAAGTTCGCCGCACGAGTGAATGTTGTAACCGCCCGATCCGCGAGGGGCCTTCTGCCCGACCTCACCATCGTCCTCGTCAAGGCATGCGACACCGCTGCGGCCGCGAAGCAATGGCGCGCGCTCCTGAGACGAAGTGCGATAGTGCTCACCCTCCAGAACGGGATCGGCAACATCGAGATACTGCAGAAGGTGGCAGGCGACAGGGTGATCGGAGGGACCACCGCCCAGGGAGCGACACTCCTTGCTCCGGGCCGCGTGCGCCACGCCGGAGCGGGAGTTACGATCATCGGCGAGCCGTCTGGGCTCATTACTTCGCGCCTGCGTTCGGTCGCTGCCACATTCAACGAGTCCCAGATACCGACGCGCATCACCGGCGACCTGCAGCGCGCCCTCTGGCAGAAACTGATCGTCAACTGCGCTGTGAACGCTCTGGGCGCAATAACTCGATTGCCGAACGGCGCGCTGGTCGAGTATCCGGGCACGCACAATCTCCTCCGCGCCGCCGCGCGAGAGGCCGCCGACGTTGCGCGCGCAGTCGGCATCCGCATCGGCAAGGCGGACCCGGCGAGAAAAGTTGAGAAAGGATGCCGCGCAACCGCGGCCAACCTGAATTCCATGCTTCAGGATGTTCTCAGGCACCGCCGCACTGAGATCGAGCAGATCAACGGCGCTGTCGTCCGCGCGGGAGAGTCCGTCAGAATTCCGACCCCTGTGAACAGGGTTCTCGCTGACCTGGTGCGCGCGATTGAGACCAGTTACGCTCAACAAAGAGCGCCACTGTAGGGCGGGCGTGTCCCTAGGTCTCGATTCCATCGAGACCGGGATGGCGGCCCCGATATAATCGGGGCCTAGCCGCCTACGCCCGCCGCCCTTCCTCCCACGGTAGCACAGGTCCCTCTGGGATGCCGTTGGTCATCCCAACGGGATGCCAGAAGCATTTCCAACCTGTGCTGCGTGCCTCCTGAACTCTCTTGCGCTACAGTCCCCCGATGCCTGACGCGGGCGGCAGGTAGAGGTTGAATGCCAGGTCAATCAGCGTCCGCAAGAAGCCCGCGCTGAATTCCCCCAGGACCAATCCGACGAAGAACGGCAGGGCCCGCCGATAAGCCTGCAGCCCACCATAGCGAAGAAGCAATCCCTTGATTATCCACGTGATGAAAATCGGAACCCACAGGCGATACACCCCGATGCCGGCGGAAGCCATGTAGCCGATAGGATGAAAGGGCCACCAAAGGAAGCGCCCCCGCATCGCGCCCAGAAACACCGCAAAAGTCGCCCCGAAGATGTAGGCGCTGATGCTTCCCATGTCGCGCTTCAGCGGCGTCGTGATGTCGCGCATGAATACCCGCCACGGCTCCAGCCCGAAGGCCCAGATCGCGGGGCCCCTGAAGCGCGCCGAGTCGTAGCCTACCTGGTATGTAACATGCAGCATCGCCCAGAAGGCCGCGATGATTCCCGCCGCGCTCGCGAGCAAGAGCACCAGGGCCAGCCCCCGCAGCGGCATCTGCGTGCGCCTCCCGATGCGCAGCGCGTCAACCTGCGCGAGCATCGGGAACTGGCGGCTCGTGCGCGTCAGCCAGAAGAAAAGGCCCATCGCAGCCAGTTCGTGCCGGTTCCAGGCCATCGGGCCGCCGACTCTGCGCATCATGTCATCGGCGCTCGACATGAACAGTTCAAAAGTCGGCAGGCCCAGTTCCGCCCTGATTCTTGCCACCGACAGCACGACGACCAGGAAGATGCCGAAGAACAGAACCGCAGTAAGAGGCCGCATACCTGCGAACATCGCGAACACCACCAGCCCGGCTGACCCCAGCACGAACCCGATCGCTGCCACCCGATACGGCATCGGTTCCTGCGCATCATCAAGTCGTTCCCGCCCCCACAGATTCCGCCACACCGCCGCAAGATGGTGCCGCGCCGCCCACAGCACCACGATCGTGATCCCGAACGCCGCCCCGATGCTCTGCTGCAATAGATACGGGAACTTCTGCCAGTCGGTTACTCCATAGTGCACCCCCACCATCGCTTCTATGCGCCCCAGCAGGAGAAAAAACAGGTAAGAAGACATCAACCCTACAGGCAGCAGGAACGCCAGGCCATAGATGAACGGATACAGATACACCGGAATCGTCAGCCACAGGCTCGTATTCCACGGCGGGGGCATCGGATAATACTTGCCGGTTACCGGTATCTCGGGCACGCTGGGCGCTAGGATGTGCAGCAAGTTCACAAGTTGCGGCGTCGCTCCTATCGCGAACGCGATCCACAGCAGCCGGTTGCGGAAGAAGCCCTCGCTCGTGACGGTCAGCGGGACCTCGGCAATCGGGTAGTTCAGCCTCTCAGCGTCCCATTGGCGGCGCAGCAGGCTGGCGATGCACAACATCACCCACACTATGATCATCGCAAACAGCGACCACCACGCCAGCGGCCCCAGCCAGTAGCGCCAGTGCCCGCCGGAATAGAGCGACGAGTTGCCGTTGAAGAGTGGGTCAATTGCCGCAGGATCGGTTACCACAAGGTGCCGCGGCAGAAGCGGGTGCACCTGCGTGGCCCACTGGTTTTCGGGCGTCGCGTGCCCGATGACGATCGTGAGCGTGGAGACCAGGATCGCCAGTTGGTCGTGCCCGGCCATCACGCTCGCCCCCGTCACCATCACGTACATGACCAGCAATTCCACCCGCGAGAAAGCCCAGCGCGGCGCCGCGCGCCTGATCCCGGCGTTGACAGCCAGCAGCAGAAGCAGCAGAGCGACCGCGTGGAAAAAGATGGCCGAGGTGGTCGCGTTGTCGGAATAGCGGACCCACTCGATCTGTGCAAGCCACCACGCGCTGAACGGAATCAGCGCCAGGCCGATCAGCACCGACCGCCGCGTGATGCCGCTTGATGTGCGGCGAGCGGAGGCCTTGGCGCGGCGCGCAGGGTAGGTTGTGGATTGGCCTACGGAGGGTCGCATCAGCGATCACGAGCACGCTCTGTTGTCACGCTGAGTCCTTCGTCTGTCATCCTGAGTGACTAGTCCTCCGAAGCCTTCACCCGCCGAAGCCTTGGCGAAGGCGGGTTGGCGAAGGAGGAAGCGAAGAGTCCCATTGCGCTCATGGCCAACTCCGCGAGGCATATCCTGGTTGCTGTTTCTGTGGGATTCTTCATCCGCCTACCGGCGGATTCAGAATGACATTCTCGGGCGATGAGGTTTTGCGGCGCATTGTTAGGAAACCGCGTTCGAGGCGAGCCGCCTCAGCGCTGCCAGCCTCTCGCGGTCGCCGATCTTTGCGCGCTCAACCGCGCGCCGCAGGGTCTCTATCGAGCGGTCGTAAGTCTCGCGGTCAACAGGATATGGGATGCCGTCCTTGCCCCCATGCGCGTACGAGAACCTGGCAGGGTCGCGCGTGCTGATCTTCACCCCGTATATCAACTCGGCGATCAGGGAGAGCGCCCGCAGTGTCTTCGCTCCCACGCCTGCCATGCCCAGCAGGCGCTCGAAATCTTCCGGCTGCCGTTCGTAGGTCTTGAGCAGGATGCGCGCCAGCGAATCCGGCCGCAGGTCTGCCGCGACCACCTCGTGCCGCCTGGGCAGTTCGAGATTCTGGATCTTCCGCATCTCACCCACCAGGGCCTCCGGTTTTTCATGCGAAAGCGCCGTCACCGTCTGCCGTGCCTGCTCGCTTTCATGCGCCACCAGGTTCAGAACCTGCCGGCTCATCTTCTGCGCGCAGATGGCAGCGTGAGGCTCATCAACGAAACTGGCGAGCGAGTCGGAAAGCCAGTGGTAGCGGCGCGCATAGCCCGTCGCGTCATTCATCCCCTGCTGCACGACCGCCCAGTGGCCCGATTGCGTGAAGAAAAAAGCGTGATGGTAAATCTGGTAGCCGTCCTGGACGGCGTTGTTGTCCACCTTCGCTGAGAGTCGGCTGGCGTAGATCAGCGGGTCGCCGTCAAGGCCCGCGCGGTCGCAGTGTTCCGAGATTTCAGTCGGCGTTTTCCGCGAACTCTTGCCCTTGCCGCCGGCCGCGAATATCCCGGTGTCCCGCTCCAGCCCTCTCAGGCCTTCCTTCAAAGCGCCGCAGGCAGTCGTGGTCAGTCCCGAACTGTGCCAGTCGAAGCCGAGAACCGAGCCGAACGCCTGGAACCAGAAGGGGTCCGAGAGTTTGCGCAGCACTTCTTCCGGCCCCGCCTCCTCGACCAGGCAGCGCGCGATCTCGCGCGCAAGCAGGGTCATGCGTTCGAACAGCCAGCGCGGCGCTGCGCCGTAGTGCAGAGGTAAGTGTGCTGTGCCCGTGCGCATTGGCGGTCGAGCAGAGAATACCGCGCGACAACGGCCAAGTCAATCGCACTTGCGCTTACGCGCACAAGGCGGTAAGATATTCGCATGAGCAAAGGCTTTGTCCCGGTAGTCCTGGTTTGCGCCTATGCGCCCCTCGGCGCGATGTTGGTGGTTTACGCCTTGGCTCTGGTGCTTCGTGCGACGGGCAGGCCGGGGCTGCTTCGCTGGCTCGTGGAGAAGACCGGCATGCGAAAGCCAGAAACCCCGCCCGGTTCCCCTGCGGCTGACCGAACTGAAGGAGGTGCCCATTGAACCGCCGACTTCGCCTGTTTCTTCCGCTCGCGGTTTGCGCCGCGGCCCTTTGCAGCGCCGCCCTTTCGCAGGCGCAGGTCACCATCATCAAGGGCCCCTATCTTCAGAACGTTACTCGCACCACGATCACGGTGATGTGGGAGACCAGCGAGCCGGCGCCATCGCTGGTCGAATATTGGCCGGCAGGCGAGCCCGCGCAGCGCCGGACGGTCGAAGCATCGCAGCCCATCAAGATTCACGAGGTCGCGCTCACCAGCCTACGTCCGGACACGCAATACGGCTACCGCATCGCCAGCGGCTCTATCACCGGCGAGCCCGGCCTGTTCTGGACGGCGCCCGGGCGATCGGTGCCGTTCCGATTTGCTGTGTGGGGCGACACTCAGTCCCACCCGGAACAGCACCGCGCCGTCGCCGAAGCGATGCTCAAGTCGCGCCCCAGGTTGGCCGTGCACGTGGGCGACGAGGTAGGCAATGGCGATTCATACGAGGGGTGGGGCACAGAGTTCTTCGGCCCCGCCGCCAAACTGTTCGCCAACGTCCCCTTCTTCGTCGCAATCGGAAACCACGAGGGAAACTCGCACTGGTTCTACGATTTGCACTCCCAGCCGCCCCCTGAGGACTACTGCTCGTTCGACTATGGAAATTCCCACTTCATCATCATAGACACTAACCAGAACTACGCCCCGCAATCCGAGCAATACCGCTGGCTCGTGCAAGACCTCGAATCGCCTGCCTTCAAGCGTGCCTGCTGGCGGTTCGCATTCTTCCACCATCCCGGCTACTCGGAGGGCTGGGACAACCCGGGCTACGACGGCGAGCCCAACGTCCGCAGATACCTCATGCCCCTGTTCGAAAAACACGGCCTGACCATGGCTTTTTCCGGTCACACGCACGGTTACGAGCGCGGCCGGTACAATGGCGTTCACTATATGATTTCAGGCGGCGGGGGCGGGGCCCTCGATCGCTGGTATCGCGACTTCGGCCACATCGCCGTCTCCCGGTACGAGCACCACTTCTGCCAGGTTGACGTAACAGATAATGAACTGCGCGTGAAAGCAGTTACCCCCTCAGGCAAGATATTGGACGCGTTCGTGGTCCGCGCCAGGTGATCTGCCCTGTTTCGATGTGTCCTTCGGTCTGAAAGCCGCGGCCCAACTGTGGAATAAAGCCCTGCCATGGTCTCGGATGACGCGGCTGTCCCGGCCCGGCTGGTTCGTGAGAGGGCTGCTGCCGCCGTGCGCTGCCTGGTGCTGCTCACCGTATTCGTGATGATGCGGTTGCCGGGCGGTGCGCAGCGCGGCGCTTCCCTGGACATCTGGCTGGCGATGGGCAGCGTTTACGTGCTCGCCACCACATTCGCGCCCCTGCGCGGCCGCCGGTTCAAGAACGCCAGCCTCGCCATCGTCTCGCTTGACGTGTTGTTGATCACTACGCTTCTTTACATAACGGGCGGCATGCGCAGCGAGTACTACCTGCTCTACTACCTTCCCATTCTGCACGCCAGCCTCAGGCTCAACTTCCGCGACGGCATGGGGGCATCGGCGCTCGCCGCCGCCTGTTACACGCTCCTGGGAGTGCACCAGGCCCAAGTCGAGATAGAAATCAACCCCGTCTGGCGCATGAGCGCCTTTGGCGCATCTGCCCTTATCCTAGGCTCCCTTTTCAGCCTGGCCGCGCGCGAGGCCGCTCGCCTCCGGCAGGCCCGCGACCACTACCGAAACGTGAGCGAAGCCCGCAGCGACCTGATAGCAGTGATGGCCCACGAGTTCCGCAACCCCATGACCTCCATTGCCGGCTTCTCACAACTCCTGACGGACAACCGCCTAAGCCCCGGCCAGCAGCAGGAATACGCGGCCATCATCCACGACCAGTGCCTTCGCCTGAATCGCCTCCTGTCGGGCCTGATGGAACTCTCTCGCCTGGAGGCCGGCAGAATGGAGCCCAAGTTGTCGAAAGTGCCGGCGCACGGGCTGCTCTCGGCCGCTGCCGACATTTTCCGCACCTCGGCCGACCGTCCCCACATCGAGATCTCCACTTCGCCCCAGAACCTCGAAGTCGAGGCCGACCCCGACATGGTGCTCCAGGTCTTGCACAACTTGATCGGCAACGCAGTGAAATACGCCGGAGAGGGGGCGCGCGTCATCGTTCGCGCCCGCCAGGCGTCCGCCGACCACCCCCGCATGGTTCAGATTGACGTGGAAGATGACGGCCCCGGCATCCCTGCTGACGAACTGCCCAAGGTATTCGACCGCTTCTACCGGGGTCGTGATGCCAAGCACGGAGAAACGGAAGGCAGCGGCCTGGGCCTGGCAATATGCAAGGCTATCGTTCAAGCCCACGGCGGAACGATCTGGGCCGCCAGCCAGCGCGGCCAGGGCACGCGCTTTTCCTTCACCCTCCCCGCCGCCCTGCCCGCCGAAACTGCGGCAGCAGAGGTGCGTGTGCCTTCAGATAGTCGTCAAGAAGACCTCGTGCCTGCTGGACGTCTGTGATCATCGGGTCGAGCAGCAGGGCCTGCAAAGCCTTCGTCCTGTCTCCCTTCACCGCAGCCTCGACTGCCAGTTCAGCCACCGCCACCTGCCGCCTGCACAACTCTCCCGCCGGTTCGGGCAGGTCGCCTATCGCAACTCCCCTGATCCCCATCCCGCTCGCCACCGCCGGAACCTCGACTATCGAGCCGTAAGGCAGGTTCGTGATGTAGCCCTCATTCGGGATGTTCACCGAGAGTTCATATGAGTTGCTGTCCTTCACGATTGCCACCAGCACCGGCACCGCCCTTTCGCCCGACCCGCTGCGGTATTCGTCAATCGCTTGCTTGCCTTCCACCATCTGCTCGATGCGCTTCCACATCCTGTCGCGGCCCTTCTCCGCGCCCTCCCAGTTGTAAAGGTGCAGGTTGTATTTCTCCCACGGTTTCGTGCGCGCGTCGCAAACCCACGGCAGGTATTCGGACATGTGGGTGTCGCCGCCCACGGGGAAAAGGCCCACGTCCTGAAAAACGTCGCGCGTCAGCGGCTGGAAATCCTCCGGCCAGTTCTTCAATCGCCGCCGCAGCGCCGGATACAGGTTCGCCCCCGACGATTTCCTCCTGACATCGAGAACCCATGTGAAATGGTTCAGGCCCGCGGTCTTCAGGTCCAGGTCTTCGCGCGGCACATTCAGCAGGTGGCTGATATTCCGAAAAGCCGCGCCGATCTGGTGGCAGAAACCGGCAGCCTTCACTCCGCCATATTTGTATGCAGTCAGCGCAATCCTGGGCACCGGGTTCGTGAAATTGAAGAACCATGCGTCGGGGCATAACTTGCGCATGTCCGCGCAGATTTCCAGCACCGGCGGGATGTTCCGCGCCGCGTGAACGAAGGCCGCCGGGCCGCCGTTTTCTCCCAGCGGCTGCCTCAGGCCGTGTTTGAGCGGTATCTCCCAGTCCATGCGCCAGCGCTTCTCGCGCTGGAGCGCAATGGCCACGATCACGAACTCGGCTTCCGGAAAGGCCCGCTTCCGATCCGTCGTGGCCTCGATCTTCACGCCGGCGCCCCACTCGGCATTCATGCGCTTCGCCAGCCCCGCAATCAGCCGCAGGCCCTTCTGGCTGATGTCAACCAGGGAAAGGGTGCTCCCCTTCAGTTCCGGATTCGTGAGCACGTCCGCAATGATTCTCGGCCCAAAAGACGCGCTCCCCGCCCCAACCACCACAACCTTCGTCGGTCTCAATGATGTCCTCCTACCAATGCTGACCCACACTTCTCCATCGAATGGGTTCGCCCTTCACCATGCCCTGTAGGGCGGGGGTTCCACTTGCCCTGAGGGAACTCGAAGGGCCCCCCGCCGCCCTGTAGGGGCGGTTCGCGAACCGCCCCTACCACACACCCGTAGGGGCACGGCATGCCGTGCCCCCTCCTGTCATTCTGAATCCGCCGGTAGGCGGATGAAGAATCTCACTCCAACCGCACTCCCCTCCCGCCGTTCCGAGCGCCCCCTCCGACGCCTCCACTCATCAGGCCGAACCAGCAACCGAAGAATCCCCCTCTTTCACCTTCCGGCTCCGCCCATCCCCCTTCTTGGGCTCCGCAGCCCCCTCCTTCGCCGGCCTCAGGTCGGCCCTGTATTCCCCCGGCACCTCAAAGACAAGCACCGTCACCAGCCACTCCCGGCTCATGTCGTCCCGGTGCCCAAACACGTAACGCAACCTCGTCTCTCCCTCAATCGGCACCCTCCGCTTGCAGTTCGCGTGCCCCGCCACCACCTTCTGAATCTTCGGCAGCACCTTCGACAGATTCCCGCCCCGGTTGAACACCACCAGCGCCGTCTTCGTGTCCCGCCATGTCACGTATCTCAGCAACTGGTCCACCGCCCTTCTCAGATACGCCTCCCCGCGCCAGAACCTGCACTCCGCCACGAAGATGTTCTTCCCCTCCACTCGGATCAAAATATCCGTCTTCCCCTCGAAATTGAACGTCTCCCCCGTCGCTTGTCCGTCGTACTGCCCGTTCAGTTGCACCAGGAAGTGCTGCCTCAGGTTCTCCTCATCCATCTCCTCGAACGCCCTCGGGCTTCTCTCGATCACCGCCGCCATGTTGGCGATCACATTCAATATGTGCTCGTATTCCTTCATCTCCAGCGTCGGCTCAGGCACAAAAGGCTCTGTGCTCGCCCCAGGCATCGGCCTCCCCACCTTCCGCCGGATCGTCGGAACCACGAACGTCTGCGGCGCATCCTCCCGCCGCCTCAGCGGATAACCCAGAGCCGCCACCATTCCCTGGTCCCTCAGCAACTTTTCCCGCCGCCCCTGGATGTGCCGCTCCGCCCCAGCCCGCAAAGACGCGTTGAACCGACAGACCTCATCGCGCATCTGTTGAAGCCATTCCTTGATTCGGGACAAGTCGCGCTCAAACTCTGACTTCATCGCGTCTGCATTGTGGTCCGTCCGAGTGTAGGTCAGCACTATCTCGTTGCGCGCGACTATCCCCGCCGGCGGGCTGTCCATGAACCTGCCCGGACGCCACTTGAGGAGTTCCCCGTCCCCTTCAAACGGCACAAAGAACGACACCTTCGTTCCCGGGACATGGAATGGCCGGCTTGGGTCGCTAACATACCGATTCGGCTCTCTGCTGACATCCACCCGTGTCTCCCCCCACTCCGTCCGAATATCGTCCTCAATCAGGCGCGGCGCATCAACCCGATACTTCTCCTCCAGGTAGTCGCACAAGTCCCCCGCGCTCGTATTCAGCAGCCGGTCGGCCTCGATCCCCTCGACCTCCCCCACCATCTCCTGCGCGCGTGCCTGGAGCACCTTCGCCAGATCATGCCTAGAAAACAACGCCTCGCCTTGGCTGCTCATCTCGCCGCCTCGGACATCTTCTCCTGGATGCGGGCCAGTTGCGTGCGGGCTCTTTCCATGAGCGGCGAACCGATGCGTTCGAAGAGTTCCAGGGCCCCGGCGGTGTAGGACTGGGCTCTCTGATAGCACTCGCGTTGCTCCTCCATGGCCCCCAATAGCGCAAGCGTGAGCGCGGTTCCCGCCACGTTGCCGATGCGGCGGGATATTTCCACACCTTGCTGTAGCAGCCGCTCCGCCTGGTCGAAGTTGCCCCGCTGCATTGCTATGCCACCGAGTTGGTGGAGAGCCCCCGCAATATCCCTTTCATCTCCCATAGCACGCAACATCTGAAGGGCATCGGTCGTCAGACGCTCGGCTTCGCCGAGGTTCCCGCGCCCCAGTGAGATCACTCCCTGCTGGAAAAGCCCTGCAGCGAGGCCGCGTTGATCGCCTACTTCCCGAAAGACCTGCATCGCCTCGCTAACTAGACGCTCCGCTTCCTGGTAGTTGCCTTGTAGTTCGGCTAGCACGCCGAGTTGATGAAGGCTCTTGGCCTGTCCTACCTTATCTCCAATGCGCTTCCTGATCGCCAGGCTCTCTTCATACCCTTGCCTGGCCTCATCGTACTTGCCGCGATCCTGTGCAACCATTGCTAGTTGGTGCAGCGTGATAGCGCGGCTTGGCTGGTCTCCAATAGCCTCAGCGATTTCCCGGCTCTGCGTGTACAGTCGCTCGGCCTCTGCGTAATCTCCCCGCGCGTGCGCCACCATGCCCAGTTGGTGGAGTGCGCTCGCTTGACCTGCCTTGTCTCCGATCCGCTGCGCGAGGTCGCGGCTCTGGCGGAAGAATGCCTCCGCTTGGTCGTACCGGGAACGCGCCTGCGCGACTATGCCCAGTTGATGAAGGGTCATCGCACGGCCTCGCTCGTTTCCGATGCGCTCCATGATCTCCAGGCTTTGGCGGTACAACTGCTCTGCTTCGTCGTAGTTGCCACGCGCTTCCGCAAGCATGGCGAGTTGGTGGAGAGTGGGAGCGCGACCTACCTCGTCTCCCAAACGCCGGTCAATGTCCAGGCTCTGGCGGTACAAGCGCTCTGCTTCGTCGTAGTTACCGCGGGCCTGAGCGAGCATTCCGAGGTTGTGGATGGTTTTCGCACGGCCCGGTTCGTCTCCGATGCGTTCTTCGATCTCCAGGCTCTGGTTGTAGAGGCGCTCGGCGTCGTCGTAGTTTCCGCGCGCCTGTGCGACCATTCCCAGATTGCTGAGCGTCTTCGCACGGCCCGGATCGTTCCCGCTTCGCTCAAGTGCCTCGAGCGTGGTGCGGTAGAGGCGGTCCGCTTGCTCATAGTCTCCACGGAGGGATGCCAGATTGCCGAGCTGGTGCAACACCGCAGCTTCGCCGAGTTTGTCTTGGATGCGCCAGCGGATCTCCAACGTCTCCTTGTACAGCCCCTCAGCCTCCTCATAGTTCCCGCGGTCTTGGCTCAGGATGCCAAGCTGATGGAGTGCGGCGGCACGGCGCGGTTCCTCCCCGATGCGCTGCGAGACCTTCAGACTCTCGCGGTACAGCCGCTCGGCCTCGTCGTAGTCTCCCCGTGCTTGTGCCACCTTGCCGCGCTCCACCAGCGCTCCAGCCAGTAGCGATTCAGCGCGTACTGGACCTTGGGCTCTACCCGGGCTACCTTCAACGCTCATGATATTCCCTCTCCCGCCGCAGCCTCTCCCCGCAACAGTTCAATAGCCTCCGCAGCGCGCCGGTCGGCCTCCGCACGTTCCCCCAGATCGTTGTGGGCCTGGCTCAGTCGCAATCTCAGCTCAGCCTGTACCTCTACGCTGCAGACGTCGTCCGCGCATTGCACCGCAGCCTGCAACAGGTCGCGCCGCTGGCGCAACAAGCCCGCCCGAGCCATATCTGCCTGCACGTCGAGTACCGCTCGCAAGATGGGCGGCGGCTCTGCGGTGGTCGCCTGAACTCCCGACACCCTCGGGGACGGCAATACCCAGACGTTGTCAATGTTGATGACGTCACCCTGCACCGTAGAATGCTGGATCAGTGACTGCGCCGGCCGCCAGTCGCTCGCCTGTTTACTGCTCGCCGTTGCAGCTCGCGGTGGCGTGGCAGGGGCATGAGGACCAGCAATTGCATGCTGTGCGGCCTGGTGAATGTGAATGCCGCCCTCGACATGCGAATCGCGGAGTGCTACCTGGCTGGCGTGCTGAGCTCGGGCCTCCTGAGAGATGCCCTTCCCCTTTTTCCGCCGCTGGCGCACGTACGCGAGGATCGTGACGATAGCGCTGACCGCAGCGGCGGTAGCCCCGATGGCGGGCCAAGGCGTTGCCGACCGAGTCGGGCTGTCTTCTTCAGACTCGAGAGCGCGCTGGCGTGCATTTGGTGGTCGCGCCGTTGGCGCGCCCAGGTGCGTCGGAGCGACTTCGTGCCTTGGCGCAGGGGCGACTGGTTCTGCGCGGGGCGGGGGCGCAGCGATGAGCAGCGCGAACCCGAATGAGGCCGCTGCAATGACGCCCCTCAGCATTGTCTCCCGGACCCGTCCCTTTCGCGCCCTAGTTTACCAGAGCGCCGCCAGGTCTGCAAGCACTCAGCCCTTGCGCAACGGCATTGACGTAGCACCCCGATGCATCGGGGTGAACCATGGGCAGGATGCCCATGGCACGCCCTTCAGTCACGTGACCCCTTGCTGTCATTCCGAGCACAGCGAGGAATCTCTCTGTTCCCGCTGATGTCAAGTTTGCAGGAGAGCAGCATTGCTGCTCCCTCAGCAAGGATGGGCGGAGCGGCGCTCCGCCCCTACGGCTGCCTCGGGGTTGCGTTGCAGCGGTCTGCGTGCTATATTGTGGGTGTGGCGCGAGCCGGAACGCACGCGCGGTGGAAGGCACCGCAGGTCATGGCACCGGCCAGCATAACGAACCAGGTCGTCTTCGCTCACAACAGCGAGCGAGAATTCGTGCGCGTGCTCGACTTCTATCGCATCCGCTGGGAATACGAGCCGACGTCTTTCCCCCTCGCCTGGCATTCTCACGGCGCGATCAAGGAATCATTCGCCCCCGATTTCTACCTGCCCGAGTATGACCTCTACATCGAGTTGACCACTGTGAAGCCCGAACTCTCGGCGCGCAAAAAGCGAAAGGTGCGCAGGCTGCAAGAACTCTATCCGCACGTGCGCGTGCGCCTGTTCAGGCTTCAGGATTTCAGGCGGCTGATGCTGAAATACGGAATCCCCCCCTGGCTGGGCACGCAATGAAAAAGCCCGGACGGCCACCGGCTCGATGGTCCCCTCGGTTCCTCGCTTCGTGCTGTCCCGCCGCTCTGCAGTCCGACCAACCTCGCGGCTGCTCAGACCGCTTCGCGCTCAGGACGGCCGATCGCGATTCTCCTCGCGATGCCCGATCAAGATCGGGCTGCCCTCCGGTAACCGCTGCCCCTTCCCGCACCTGCGGGTGCATGGTTTGCCTTTCGGCACCTCCTACACCTTCGGTGCGGGCCTGGGGACGGTCCCTTCGGTATCCATCGCGCCTGACGCGACCGTCCAGGCAACTATAAGTATAGCACACATTCGGCAGATGTCAAGAGGTTCAGCCAAAGATTTTTTGCCGCCGGGAGTGGAGCGCATCCTCATCTCCGCGCCCCGGATAAGGCGCCGCGTGGGCGAACTCGGTAGGCAAATCACTGCCGACTACGAGGGGCGCGACCTGTGCCTCGTAACGGTGCTCAAGGGCGGCGTGTTCTTTCTAGTTGACCTGGCGCGCTGCATCAAGATCCCTGTCTCCGTGGAATTCCTTGGCATCACGACCTATGGGCCCCAGGCGCGCAGCGGGGCCGTGCGCCTCACCAAGGACCTGGATGAGGGAATCTCAGGCCGCCATGTGCTGATCGTAGAGGACATCGTGGACACCGGCCTCACGCTCAGTTACATCTACCGCAACCTGCAGCAGCGCGCCCCCGCCAGCCTTGCCATCTGTGTGCTTCTGGACAGGCCCCAGCGCCGCATCGCCGACCTGCCGATCGCCTACCGCGGGTTCGAGATCCCGGATGTTTTCGTGGTAGGATACGGCCTGGACTGGCGCCAGAAATACCGGAATCTGCCGTTCATCGCCGCGCTGGAGCCCTCCGCCTACGGGAACGAGGCCTAGTAGGCATGGCCGGCATCGTCGGGGGGTGGCGGCAGCACACAAAAAAAAGCCCAATTTGCTCATGTTTGTGAACAGACGTTTGCGAAAACAGGAGATTTATGGTATAATGCGAGGGTCGGATAAAAGCACCACGTCGTAGAAAGGGATGCGCAATGCATGGACTGACGGAACGCCAGAGGCAAGTTCAACGAATCATCTACGAGATCTACCAGGAGACAGGAAGGCCGCCGACTGTGCGCGAGATCGGGCAGCGCCTGGGGCTGAAATCATCCTGCACGGTTCAGCGTCATCTGGATGCCCTTGAGAGGAAGGGCTACATAAAAAGGACGCCCACGAAGGCGCGCTCGATCGAGATCATTCGCAGCGAAGACCCGCGCATGGTGCGCCGCCCGAGCGTTTCGGTGCCTCTGGTGGGAACGGTTGCCGCTGGAAAGCCGCTGTTGGCAGAGGAGAACATCGAGGAGTTACACGCATTACCTACCAGTCTGATCGGGGATGAAGAGACGTTCATGCTGCGCGTGAAGGGCGACAGCATGATCGGCGATGGGCTGTTCGAGGGCGACCTGGTTGTGGTTCGCCGACAGAGCACGGCCGAGAACGGCGACGTGGTCGTTGCGCTGCTGGACGATGAGGCGACGATAAAGAGATTCTACCGCGAGGACGGGCGCATTCGCTTGCAGCCCTCGAACCCGAGCATGCAGCCGATTTATGTGAGCGATGTTGCCATCATCGGCAAGGTTGTCATGGGCCTGCGCATGTTCAAGTGACGAAGTCATTCTGAACCCGCCGACGGGCGGGTGAAGAATCTGGGCCGAAAGAGAACAGAGAGACTCCTTTGGTTGCCGCTGAAACTTCCTCCCCCCGGATGGGGCCCTTCAGGGTCCCAGAGGGAGAGGATGGAGGTGGGGGTGACGGAACTCTGGTTGATCTTATCGTTCCCCCTCACCCTAGCCCTCCCCCACTGCGGGGGGAGGGGAGTGGTGCAGTGGAGGGGTGTCCGAGTGGATGAAGGAGCCGGTCTTGAAAACCGGTATCCCGAGTGATCGGGATCGTGGGTTCGAATCCCACCCCCTCCGCCATTTCGCGCCGCGGCGCGAAATGGCGATCCTGAGCGAGCGCAGCGAGTCGAAGGACCTTCGGCGATGTGCCTGCTTTGTTGCTTTGGTTGCTTGCAGCCTGAGGACTGTCTGTGTGCACAGTCTTCCTGAGCTACAGCCATAAGAACTCCGATGAGGTGAGCGCCTTCGCCGCCCAGCTTCGGGCGCGGGGCATTCGCGTCTGGCGCGATGTTGATGCCCTTCCTGCCGGCCGACTGTCGGAAAATGAGATCCGCCAGGCAATCGCCATAGAATGCTGCGGGTTGACCGTCTACCTCACGCCTGAAACCATGACGGCAGACTTCGTGATGAACGTGGAGCTGCCTGTGGCGGTCAATAGGCAACGGACCGACCCTGGGTTTCCAATAGTCCCGGTGTTCCGGTCAATGTCACTGGATGAAGCCCGGATAGCCTCGGTGGCGAAGCTTGGGGTGGACTTGACGACCTACAACGGCCACACAATAGAGAGCGGTGTGGCGGACACCGTGCAGTTGCAGCAGCATTTCCGGCTTGCAGCAAACAAGGTGCTGCGAGAATACTTGAGCCGGGCCTTCAATCCGAACCAGCCAGAACATGATCGTAATCCGCGTGTCGATCTCCACACCTGGCCCTCTCGCTGGGACGATCCCCCACCGGATCTCGACATAGACTGGTCGCGATTCTTCCCCACGGAGTCGTTGCCATCTCACGATGTCTGGCAGTCGTTTCTCGTTCCAGCCGTTGACGATGTGAAAAACGCTCTTGCCGAGACCACGGGTCCCCGGACGCTCTGTGTGCGCGCCAAGGCGCGCCTATCGGCAGGGCTTGCACTCGGCTTCGCTTTTCGCCAGCCGTCGGGCTTCAACATAGAGATCGAACAGGATGGGCAGATATGGTCGACGGCCGCTTTGAAGAGCGAGGCGGATGCCCTAAGAGTGACAGAGGCGGGTGGCGACATCCGATGTCCCGCTCTGGCGGTCGAAATGAGCATCTCGGCAGACGTAGCTCCTGCGGTGGATCGCTATGTGCAGGCGAGTGGCCGCGGCTTCCGGGCGCGATTGCGGTTCGAACCGCATGGCGGACCGGGGCGGAGCAGCGTGCCCGACTGGCAGCATGCCATAGACATGGGCGCGCAGGCTGGTACGCGAATACGACAGGCTCGCAATGACTACAAGGTCGAGGAGATTCACCTCTTCGCATCAATGCCGTTGGGGCTGGCGGTCCTACTGGGGCATCAGTTGAACGCGTGCGGGGCAATCCAATGCTACGAATTCGAGAACCTCTCTGGCTCCTACCATCTCTCCTGCCTACTCGGAGGCCAACCATGACGGTAGCCCAGGCATTCGAGGTCTTCAAGAGCGCGCTCGAGATCACGCAGCCCGAACAGGACGCAGCGAAATCCAGTCAGGTGAGGCTCAGGGCGCAACTGGGGGGACGGCTGGCGATTCTCGACGACTTCCTCAGTGGCTCCTACAAGCGCGACACGAAGATCAGGCCTCTTACTGACATCGATCTCTTCGTAGTTCTAGACCCCGGTTACTTCACATATGGCCCGGCAGGAGTGCTTCGGCTGGTGGCGTCACATCTGAGGACTTCCTATCCAAACAGCCGGCTGCGCGTCCAGAACCGCTCGGTGAACCTTGCGTTCCTTCGGTTCGGATTTGATGTGGTGCCTGCGTTCTGCCGTCAGGGGGGCGGATTCCTGATACCGAGTATGAAGTGCAATAGTTGGACTAGTACGGACCCGAAGGCACACGAGAAAGCACTGTCAGACGCGAATCTGGCTTGTGGAGGGAAGCTGAAGCCGTTGATCAAGATGGTCAAGTGTTGGAACGAATCCCGTCCCGGAAGGCTACAATCCTTTCATCTGGAGGTCCTGGCCCTGGAACTCGTACTCCCACCCATTCAAGACTATTCGACTGCAGCCTTTGAGTTCTTCGGCCAAGCAGCTGAGCGCATACAGTATCCGTGCTTCGACCCTGCGGGACTTGGTCCGCCTGTCGATGACTACTTGGCGCAGAGTCAGAGATTGGCCGCCACTCGTCGACTGACGGCGGCTGCCCGCTCAGCGCAGCGGGCCCTTCAACTGGAAGGGCGAGGACAGAACGCCGCTGCAAGAAAGTGGTGGAAACAGGTCTTTGGCCCCCGATTCCCCGCGTAGATCAGGAGAAACCGGAGAAGAGCACGAGAGTCGGTCGGAGGTTTGCTTCGGTTGCTTGCAGCCGAAGCAGATGCTAGATAGGGGCGCAACCGAGTCCGCGCCCCCGCTTCGGCAGTAAACTACCGAAGCAAAGTAAAAGCGCTTGGCGTTTCAATTGAGGGGTTAGTAAAGTAATATGAAGAACAGAGCACTCGCTATTTTTGGCATAGGGACTTACATACTATCAGTTATAGCGTCTGCTTCTGATCTTGAGGGAAATTCTGTTGCGCCGGTTGCCTTAGTTGTTATATCTGGAATCGCAACAGTAGTATTTCTTGTAATGGCGACAATCCGTCTGTGGAAAGAAGTAAGAACTGCATCAGTATTGCTTGTATCTTCGGCAGCCATTCTTCTTGTACTATCAGTAGTTCACGGTGTTGTTTCACCATCCTACGGAAGCCCGCTTATTGTTCTACTGAACATAACTAAAGTAATCAATCTCGGCGCATATATTTGGGCAGTATTACTCCTTTGGGCAATGGGGAAACACGAAGAACTTGCGAAGAAACCTTTTCAAAATGCAGGACTTAGCCCTGAACAGGTTTCTTTACTTCACGAGGATTTGCGAAAAGGTAATCATGAGGCAGCTGCAGAGCGACTTGCCAGAGCGCAAGAACGACAGCGGGAAAAACTCGAAGAAGCTACAGGTGTTGATGGAACAGACATCATCCCCGTGATTGGCCGTGAGATCCCTTGGGCAGACATCGTGCGTCATGTGTTCCGAGTTCTTGAGTTCGATAGAGACGGCACAACGGTTGGACAAAACGACCAGGTCAAGACACTAAGTGCATTCGAGCCCTACGGGTATCTACTTGTGGAATCGCCGATTCTGAATCAAAGAGTGAGGTTACCGATCATCCACCGTGACGATTTCGTACTCGCGGCGAGAGTGTTCGACGAGCCCAAGGTGGCGGACCTTGTCATTGATGAAGAATTGCTCGTAACGTATGCGCCAAAGCATCTACTCGCAAAGGGACTATCGGGTAGCCCCTTGCATGTGTTGCATTACGTAATCACGCCACGTGGGACGCTAGATTCTTACTACTCAATGAATAATGATGCGCACATGGCGAAACCGGATCCCGAGAAACTGTTTGGTCCATTTGTGTATGAGGGCGAGATCAAGGTACAGGTGAACCCAGAACCGAAACTATAGTCCAGAGAAGAGGGTGCGCCGAAAAAGAACGAATTTGCCACCAAAGAAAAACCTAAAATCGTCCAATCCGAAAGGGTCGCTCCCACGGGCGGCAAATCGCACCCCCTGCGCCATCCTGCTTCGCCCTGTGGGGTACGCAGGACAGGCGGGTGACCCCGAGGAGCGCAACCGACAAGGGGCCGGTTTGCGGGGCGACGACGGGTGGGGAGGCAGCAGGCGTCCACGGGCTCTGGGGGTGGTTGAAGTTGGGGACAAAATCTTTGTGGGGTGGAAGGAGGGTTGGGGGGCAGGGGAGAAGGACGCGGGCGAGCGCGGCTGATGCGTCCCGACCGGGCCAGGCCTGGCTGACGGCTGTGGGCGGAGAGCGCAGGCTGCGAGGGTCCCGATAGACCGGGACAGAATATTGCCGGGCCAGGTCTCGGCGGAAGAGAGGGATGCATGGCATCCAAGACGCTGTATGTGGGGAACCTTCCTTACGACGCGAATGAGGAAGACCTGCGGACCCTTTTTGAGCAGTACGGTCCGGTAGGCGACATCCGGGTCATTGGTGGCAAGGGCTTCGGGTTCGTGGACCTGCCAGAGGAGAAGGCCGCAGAAGCCATCGAGGCCATGAACGGGAAGGATTTCAAGGGACGTGCGCTGACCGTGAATGAAGCGCGACCGCGCGGTGAGGGCGGCGGTGGCGGCGGCGGCCGCGGAGGATTCGGCGGCCGCGGTGGCGGCGGCGGCCGTGGTGGTGGTGGCGGCGGCGGCGGCGGCCGGCGCCGCTGGTAAGCCCGCCTAGTCCGCTGAGTTAATGAGTTTGTTGTTTCGCAGCGCATGTGTGACCCCGACGTGTCGGGGTCACACGGCGGCGCTGTCACAGCCGGGCCTGGTTCGCCAACCCGCCTTCGCCAAGGCTTCGGCGGGTGAAGGCTTCGGAGGGTGAAGGCTTCGGAGCCCACGGGGGCGGCGCGCGGTCGCCCGCCAGTTGGCGGGCTATGGCGCGTCGGAGACTGTGCCACATGGGAGGGGCTGACGCGATTGGAAGGCGAGCATGGAATGGCTTGCTGACCTCGATCACGCGGGTTTGCACTGGATCAATTCGCACCACAACGCGGTCGCAGATTGGATACTGGTTCCCGTTTCGCTGCTCGGGGAGATGGGCGCGGTCTGGGTGCTGGTCGGCCTTGGGCTGATCATCTTCGGGCGCGGCCGGGCGAGGAGGACAGGGCTAATTCTGCTGGCGGCGATGCTGGTGGCCGACCGTCTCCTGGGGTGGCCTCTCGGGCTTATTGTGTCGCGCGGCCGCCCGTATGTGGACGAGCCAGACCTGCGGCAGATAGGGTTTCGGTGGTCCAGCGAGTCGTTTCCCTCGGCGCATGCCTACACCGTGGTGGTCGCAGCGATCGTGCTTGGAAGCGAGTACCGGAGGCTGGTTCCGGCGCTGGTGATATTCGTGCTGCTCACGCTCTACTCGCGGCCGTATCTGGGAATGCACTATCCTCTGGACGCGCTGGCGGGAGCGGGAGTCGGGGCAGTGGTGGGGGTGGCGGCTTTGGCGCTTCGACGGCGCTGGGAGAATGAGCCGCGCGAGTCGGCCTGACGAGTCTCGCCGGAAGGGCTCAACCCCTTGCGGAGGGCTGTGCGGGCTGCTAGAATGCTTCGGCCTTATCGCGGGAGGGAGCCATGTATATCTACAAAGCAGCGGTAGTTGGTGCCGGCACGATGGGCGCGGAAATCGCGCAGACGATCAGTTACGGGAACCTGCCCGTGGTGATCAAGGATGTGGACCAGTCGCTGGTCGAGAAGGGGCTTGAGAAGGCGCGGGAGATTTACCGCTCGCGCGTGGAAAAGGGGCGCATGAAGCCCGAGGAGGCCGAGCAGAAGATCAGCCTGATCAGCGGGACCACGAGTTACGATGCCTTCAAGGACGTTGACATCGTGGTCGAGGCGGTGCCCGAGAACCTTGAACTGAAGCAGAAGGTCTTGAAGGAACTGGACGACGTTACGCCCGAACACACAATCCTGGCGACGAACACGTCGAGCCTCTCGATCTCGGCGATCGGCGCTGCGACGAAGAGGCCGCACAAGGTGGTGGGGCTGCACTTCTTTTTCCCGGCGCACGTGATGCGCCTTGTGGAGGTCATTCCGGGGCTGGATACATCGGATGAGACGGTCCAGGACACGATAACCTTCGGCGAGACGCTGAGAAAGATTCCGGTGAGGGTGAAGGAGTGCCCGGGGTTTCTGATCAACAGGCTGCTGTTCCCGTATCTGAACGAAGCAGCATATTGCCTGCAAGAAGGCGCGGCCCCGGCGATGTATATTGACCAGATGGCGACTTCGTGGGGATTCCCCATGGGGCCTTTCTTCCTGATGGACGCGCTGGGGCTCGACATCGCGGCCGAGGTGGCGCGGGTGCTTTACGACGGCTACGGGCCCCGCATGGGCCCGGCGCGCCTGCTGACATTGCTGGTCGAGCAGGGAAGGAAAGGGCAGAAGGCGCGCGCTGGAGTCTATGACTACGCGGAAGGGTGGCCGCGCGAGGACGACGGGCTCAAGAATGCAATCGCGCAGGTGCAGCAAGAGACGGGCGTGAAGGGCACGAAGTTCTCGATGGAGCGGCTCGTCCTACCGATGTTGAACGAGGCCGCATTGTGCCTGGAAGAGGGGATCTGCGGGGCGAACGAGATGGAGATTGCGCTGCTTGCTGGAATCGGCTTCCCGCGCGACAAGAAGGGGATCTTGCACTGGGGGGATTCGTCCGGGCTCGATGGCGCGGTTGACGGTCTGAAGCGCCTGTCGGCTGAACTTGGCTTCCGGTTCTGGCCCGCGCCTTTGCTCAAGCGGATGGTGGGGGCCGGGCATCTGGGTAAGAAGACAGGGCGAGGCTTTTTCACATACTGATCGAGGAGGCAAGAATCATGGGCGACGCTGGGCCGGTGCAGGTCAAGATACAAGCGGGTTTGATGACAATCACGTTGAACAACCCGCCGGTGAACGCGCTGTCAACGGCGGCGCTGGAGGCTCTGGATCGCGCGTGCGAGCAGGCGGAGCAGGATGCGAGCGTGAGGGCTGTCGTGATAACGGGGACTGGCCCCGCTTTCTCCGCGGGCGCGGATCTGAAGGAGATAGGAGGCATTGCGTCCCCCGAGCAGGCGCAAGCAAAGTCGGCCAATGGCATCAGGGTTTTCTCGCGCATCGAGGCCCTCCCCGTGCCGGTGATTGCGGCCATCAACGGTCTGTGCCTGGGAGGGGGCATGGAACTCGCAATGGCCTGTCACATCCGGCTTTGCAGCGATCGGGCGCGGCTGGGGCAGCCGGAGGTGAACCTGGGCCTGATACCCGGGTGGGGCGGCACGCAGCGGCTGGCGCGCCTGGCAAGCAAGGGAAGCGCCTTGCGCATGCTTCTGACGGGTGATATGGTCTCCCCGCAGCAAGGGTTGCAGATAGGCATTGTGGATGAGGTGGTGCCGGAAGGAGAACTGCTGCGCCAGGCGACGGGCCTTGCGCAGCGCATTGCCTCCAAGAGCAAGGTCGCAGTCAGGCAGATTCTGAGCGTGGTGAGCGAAGGGATCGAGGCGCCCCTCGCCCAGGCGCTTCAGCGAGAGAACCAGGCTTTCGCCGAGGTCTGCCGCAGCGAGGATGCGCGCGAGGGAGTTACTGCCTTCATCGAGAAGCGTCAGCCCAAGTTCCAGGACAAGTGAGGAGGAGGCGGTGGAGTTCACGTTCAGCGAAGAGCAGGTGATGCTGCGCGACATGGTGCGGCGGTTCGTTGACAATGAGATTCGACCGATTGCCGACCGGATAGACCGCGAGAAGAAGGTTCCGCCGGAACTGATCAAGCAGATGGCGGAGATGGGGCTTCTCGGCCTGCCATTTCCGGAGAAGTATGGCGGGGCAGGGGTTGGGGAAATGGGCTACTGCATCGCGATGGAGGAGGTGGCGCGCGCGTGCGGCTCCAGCGCGGTAACGATCGGAGCACATACCAGCATCGGGAGCATGTCCATCTACCTCGATGGCTCGGAGGAGTTGAAGCAGAAGTATCTGGTTCCGCTCGCAAAGGGGCAGAAGATATGCGCCTACTGCCTGACGGAGGCGGGGGCAGGCTCCGACGCCGCTTCGATCGAGACTACGGCCACCCAGGATGGCATTGATTGGGTTCTGCGCGGAACGAAGATCTTCGTCACGAACGGCGGAATCGCTGACGTTTACGTGGTCTTTGCGGCGAACGACAGGTATCTCGGCCCGCGCGGCGGCATCACGGGGTTCGTTGTTGAGCGTGGTTTTCCTGGGATAGAGGTGGGGCAGGAGGAAGAGAAACTCGGGATCCGGGGATCGAGCACGGCAGAGGTGCATTTCGAGGACTGCCGGGTGCCGCAAGAGAACGTGATCGGGAACGTAGGCAACGGGTTCTACACTGCGATGAAGGCGCTTGACATCGGAAGGCTGGGATTGGGGGTGTGCTGCATTGGCGCTTCGAAGGAGGTGCTGGGTCTCTCGATCAAGCACGCAAGCCAGCGGGTGCAGTTCGGTCAGCCGATCATTCAGCGCGGGATGGTGCAGGCGATGCTTGCGGAGATGGCGGCTGACATTTACGCGATGGAGGGGATGGTCTATCGCACGGCCTGGATGGTGGATGAGGGGATGAAGTTCAGCCGGGAGTCCGCGATTGTGAAGATGTTCTGCTCGGAGGCGCTGGACAGAGCGGTTGACAAGGCGGTGCAGATACATGGAGGCATGGGCTACATGCAAGAACTGCCGCTGGAGCGAGCGTATCGCGATGCGCGCATCAACAGGATTTTCGAGGGGACGAACGAGATTCAGCGCATCGTGATCGCGCGCGACCTGGCGAAGAAGGGCTCTTACTGAGGCAGGGTTATGGAACTGGTCGTCTGCCTGAAGCAAGTTCCGGACACGGCTGCGGAGATCAAGCCGCTGGCGGATGGATCGGGGCTCGATACCGCCGATCTGCCGTGGATAATCAACCCCTATGATGAATATGCCCTGGAGGAGGCGATCAGGATCAAGGAGCGGCTTGGCGGCGGAACGGTCGCGGCGGTTACCCTCGGCCCGGAGCGCGCGGCGACGGCGCTGCGCGCCGCGCTTGCAATGGGAGCCGACAAGGCCGTGCACATCACGGGCGCGGAGTTCGACGGTTCGGACGCCGCCGTAGCAGCGAAGGTGCTGGCGAAGGCCGTCTCGCGTTCGCCTTTCGACTTGGTGCTATGCGGGAAGATGGCGGTTGACAACTATGATGCGCAGGTGGGAATCCTGCTTGCGCAGCGCCTTGGGATTCCGCACCTGTCGTGCGTGGTGAAACTCGAGGTAGCCGCAGACCAGAAGAGCATAACCGCGCACTGCGAAACGGACCGGGGCACGGAGGTCGTGGAATGCGACTTGCCTGCGCTCGTTACTGCTGAGAAGGGCTTGAACGAGCCCCGTTATCCCGCGGTTATTGCGATGATGAAGGCGAAGCAGAAGCCGATCGAGATGCTTTCACCTGCAGGCCTCGGTTTTTCTGCTGAGGAGCTAGGCGTTTCGGGATCGCGGCTGCGGGTGCTTGGCTGGCAGTCGCCGGCCAAGCGCGGCGAGTGCAAGATGCTGGAGGGCGAGCCAGCAGATGCAGCGCGGGAACTGCTCCGCCTGCTGCGTGAAGAAGCGAAGGCGATCTGAGTTCATCCGAGGTTATCGCACCAGATGGACAGACCGATAGTTCTGTTTGCTGAGCGCCAGGACGGCGGGCTGCGGCGCGTATCGCTCGAACTCGCCGGCCTGGCGCGGCGGCTCACGAGGGGGAAGGTGATTGCGGTCTTGGCCGGGCAAGGCGAGGAGATCGCGCAGTCGCTGTCCCAACACGGGGCGGACGCGGTTGTCTTCGTGGAAGGGGAGGATGGTCTGGACGTTTTTGCTCAGGCCGAAGCAGTCGCCGCGATTGCGCGCGAAGAAGGAGCCTGGCTGGTTCTGGTCCCGGCGACATCGTCCGGCAAGGACCTGGCTGGTCTGGTCGGCGGTCGCCTTGGAACAGCAGTTGCAAGCGAAGTAACGGCTGTTGAGGCGGGTGATAGTCGGCTGGTGGCGTCGCGCCCGATGTATGCGGGCAAGGTCATTGCGCAGGTCGAGATGGTGGGGGAGGGACCGCACGTGATCACCGCGCGCCCGAATGCATTCCCACTTGGGCCGCCGGACTCGAGCAGAAAGGCCGAGATTGCGGTTAGGAAGGTATCAGCACCGCGACCGCGCATTCGCCTGAAGGAGATCATCGCCAAGCAGGCGGGCGAACTCGATGTAGCCGAGGCGGACATCATAGTCTCCGGCGGTCGCGGGATGAAGGGGCCGGAGAGCTTCGCGATTCTGGAAGAACTAGCAGGACTTCTGCGCGGCGCTGTAGGAGCGTCGCGCGCAGCGGTTGACGCGGGCTGGCAGCCCCACTCGCGTCAGGTTGGCCAGACCGGCAAAACCGTGAACCCGAAACTCTACATCGCCTGTGGGATTTCGGGAGCGATACAGCACCTTGCCGGGATGAGGACTTCCAAGACTATCGTCGCAATCAACAACGATCCTCAAGCGCCGATATTCAAGCACGCGGACTATGGGATCGGTGCCGACCTGTTCAAAGTAGTGCCTGCGCTGATAGAGGCGTTGAAAGCGGGCGGCTGAAGTCATCGCTGATGGTCACCCTCGCCAGGTCCGTATTCTTTGCGGTTCTCCTCGTGTCGGCGCTCGTGTTCTTTGCGCGAAGTGCGTGGAGGCTTTATCGGGTCGTTCGCCTCGGCAGGCCTGAAGGCCGGTTCGACAACATCCCGCGCCGCATCGGCTGGTTTCTGTGGTACATATTCGGCCAGCGCAGGGTTGTGAGGCAGGGGCCCGGTGTGGTGCATTTCTTCATCTTCTGGGGCTTCTGGATTCTGCTCATCGGAGACGTGGAGTTTCTCGTTCGCGGTGTAGTCCCAGGTTTCTCGCTCAGCGTGCTGGGCCCAACATTGCACAGGGGGTTTCAGAGCGCCCAGGAAGTGGCTGCGATCGCGTCCTTCGCGGCGGCGATAATCGCCACGGTCTGGCGACTCGCAGTGCCGCGGAGGTTCTACGACAGGCTGGCGCCCGAGGCGCTGGGGTTCCTTGTCTTCATCTGCGCGCTGACGATCTGCGTGATCGGCGCAAACGCGTGCGAGGTGCACCTGGGCGATCAGAGCGCCTCGGCCTGGCGGCCGCTGACCTACTCTTTCGCTGCGAGCCTCGGTTCTCTGCCCGACGCGACGGTGAGTGCGCTGCACGAGGCGTTCTGGTGGGCGCTGGCGGCGATTCTGCTGACCTTTTTCTACGTCTTCCCCTGGCCATTTCATCTTCACATCGTGGGCGCAATGGGAAACGTATTCTTCCGCGGCCCGGTGCCGGTGAACACGCTGTCGGTGGTGGATTTCGAAAGCGAATCAGGCTTCGGGGCGGCGAAGGTTACTGATTTCACCTGGAAAGCATTGCTCGACTGCTATGCGTGCAATGAATGCAGCCGCTGCCAGGCAAACTGCCCGGCCTACATCACGGGCAAGCCGCTTTCGCCGAAGAAGATCGTGCTGGATGTCAAGGCAAACCTGTTCGAGAGCGGCGGCGCGGTGCTGCACGGGAAGGCGGATGGCGATTCTCCTCTGGTTGGCGGGAAGGGTGTGCAAGAGGATGAACTGTGGTCGTGCACTACCTGCGGGGCGTGCATGGAGCAGTGCCCGGTTTTCATCGAGCACGTCCCGAAGATCGTGGAGATGCGGCGGAACCTGGTGATGGCCGAGGCGAAATTCCCGCCCGAACTGAACGCTTTCTTCCGGAACCTGGAAACCAACGGCAACCCGTGGCCGATACCGGCTTCGGAGCGAACAAGGTGGGCGGAAGGACTTGACGTTCCGCTCATCCAGCAGAGCCAAGATGTGGAATACCTTTTCTGGGTTGGCTGCGCTGGTGCTTTCAATGAGCAGGCGCAGAAGGTAGCGGTAGCGATGGTGCGGTTGCTGAGAGCCGCCGGCATTCGTTTCGCGATACTGGGCACGCAGGAGCGGTGCACGGGCGATGCAGCCAGGCGGCTGGGGCACGAGTATCTCTTCCAGCAACTGGCCGAGCAGAATATCGAGACACTCAATCGCTTCGGGGTGCGGAAGATCGTTACGTGCTGCCCGCATTGTTTCAGCACGCTGAAGAACGACTACGCTCAGTTCGGCGGGCACTACCAGGTTGTTCATCATTCGCAACTGATTGCAGGCCTGCTGAGCGACGGGCGGCTGCAGCTGAAGCGGAACGGCCAGCGAATCGCGTTTCACGACCCTTGCTGGCTGGGAAGGATGAACTTGGAGTACGCAGCGCCGCGAGCGGTGCTGGACTCAGCGGGTGAGCGGGTGGAGATGAAACGCAGCGGGCACCGCTCGTTGTGCTGCGGGGCAGGGGGCGGCCGCATGTGGATGGAGGAGAAACTGGGCACGCGCATAAACCACGAGCGCGCCCGCGAGGCTGCCGGACAGCGGGCCGATTGCCTGGCGGTGGCATGTCCATTCTGTAAGACCATGCTTTCCGACGGTGTGCGAGACCTTGGCCTGCAGGAGCGCCTGGCGGTGATGGACATCGTGGAGATTGCGGCAGCAAGCCTCGGGTGAGGAGCCGACAGTGACCGTCGAGAACCTGGTCCAGATGTTTCGCGCAGGTGTGCAGACCTACGGCGACGGGCTGATGCTGCGGGCCAGGCGGGCGGGCGACTGGACCTGGATGACCTGGACTCAGGTCCGCAGGCAGGTGGATGACCTGGCGAGCGGCCTGATTGACTTGGGGGTGCAGCCTGGCGACCGCGTGGCGCTGCTGTGCGAGAACCGGCCTGAGTGGGTGATCTGCGACTTGGCCGTCCTGACTTGCGCCGCGAGCACGGTGGGCATCTATCTTACCTTGACGCCGAAGCAGATCGAATACCAGTTGTCCGATTCGGGGGCCAAGGCGATCATCGTTTCGAACCGGGAGCAACTATCAAAGGTGCTGCGCATCAGCGACTCCCTGCCGGAACTGGAGCACGTGATCCTGATCGGCGGGCAAGTGCAGGAATCGGATACAGACGTGCTGCCTTTGGAGGAGGTGATGCGGCGAGGCCGCGCGTGCGATCCGCAGGAGCGCGAGCGGCGCGCTGCTGCGATCGAGCCCGGTCAACTGGCAGCGCTCATCTACACATCGGGCACCACGGGCGAGCCGAAGGGCACGATGCTCACCCACAACAATTTCGTGTCCAACTGCATCGCCACGAAACAGGCGCTGCCGCCGATGGGCCCCGAGGACAGGAACCTGAACTTCCTGCCCTTCAGCCACGTGTTCGGGCGCACGTGCGACTACTACCTGCTGGTATACGCTGGCGTGCCTATCACGTTCGCTGAATCGTGGGAGAAACTGCTGGAGAACATAGGAGAAATCCGGCCCACGTTCGTGAGCGCGGTGCCGCGGTTCTATGAGAAAGCGCATGCTGGCATGATTTCCGCGATTGAGAGACAGCGCAGCCTGCGCCGGCGTCTTGGGATGTGGAGCCTGAGGGTGGCGCGGGGAGCGGGCGCCGCGCGGCGTGCTGGCGGCGGCGTATCCGCGTGGATGCGGATCAAGCGCGCGCTTGCGGACCGGCTGCTGCTCAGGAGGCTGCGGGCGCTGGCCGGGGGCAAGATTCGCTTCTTCGTGTCTGGCGGGGGGCCGCTGGCGAAGGAACTGGCCGAGTTCTTCTACGACCTGGGAATGCCAGTGCTTGAAGGTTACGGGCTGACCGAAACGTCTCCGGTGACGAACGTCAACCCCGGCGACCGTGTGAAGCCCGGAACGGTTGGGCCTGCGATATCGGATGTTGAGATAAAGATTGCGGAGGACGGCGAGATCCTTGTGCGCGGCCCGTGCGTGATGAAGGGTTACTGGAACAAGCCGGAGGCGACTGGCGAAGCAATAGTGGACGGGTGGTTTCATACCGGGGATGTGGGGCGCATTGACGAGGACGGCTACCTGGCAATCACCGATCGGAAGAAGGACATCATAGTCAGCGCGGGCGGGAAGAATATCGCCCCGCAATTGATCGAAAACCTGCTCAAGTCCGATCCCCTGATCGCTGAAACGGTGGTATATGGGGACAGGCGCAAATATCTGTCCGCCCTGATCGTCCCTGCTTTTGCCGAACTCGAGCCCCTGGCCCGCAGCCGCGGCATTTCTTTCATCACCCGCACCGACCTCGTGGCGCATCCAGCAGTGCAGCAACTATACAGGGAGCATATTGACTCCAGGCTCGCCGACCTGGCCCCCTTCGAGCAGGTGCGCAAGTTCACGCTGCTGGATCACGAGTTCACCCAGCAGGACGGCCATCTGACTCCCAGCCTGAAGGTCAAGCGGCGCGACGTTTATCGGCGCTACTGGGACCTGCTGGAAGCGATGTACGCCGACGAGTAGCCGCTGCAACGTGCGCAGCGCGCTCAGGTCTCGCGTTCGAAGATCGTGGTGGTGCCCTGGCCGAAGCCAACGCACATCGTCGCCAGACCCCAGCGCACCTTGCGCCGACGCATCTCGTGCAGCAGAGTGGTCGTGATGCGCGCGCCGCTGCAGCCCAGCGGGTGGCCAAGCGCGACCGCGCCCCCGTTGACATTCGTCCTGGCGTGATCGAGCGGGATCTCGCGAATCGCGAGGAGCGCAACAACCGCAAATGCCTCGTTCACCTCTGCAAGTTCGACGTCGGACGGCTGCATGTTGAGGTATGCGAGGGCCTTTTTCGTCGCGTAGATCGGTCCCACGCCCATGATCGCCGGATCAACTCCGACGCTCGCCATGCTGCGCACGGTAGCCATCGGCTTGAGGCCGAGTTCCTTCGCTTTCTCCTTTGACATCACAAGGACAGCGGCTGCCCCATCGTTTACGCCCGACGAGTTGCCCGCGGTTATCGTCCCGCGCATCCTGAAAGCAGGTTCGAGCGCGGCGAGTTTCTCCAACGACGTGTCCGGGCGAGGGTGCTGGTCCGTGTCCACGGTTATCGGGCCGCCCTGCTCATTGTGTCCGGGCGTGGGCACGATCTCATCCTTGAACTTGCCCTCGCGCATCGCGGCGACTGCCCGGCGATGGCTCTCCAGCGAATAGGCATCCATTTCCTGGCGCGTGACTCCGAAGCGCTCCACCAATTTCTCCGCAGTCTGGCCCATCATGAAAGAAGCCGAGTCGAGCATCTCGAAGTGCTTCGGGTGAATGTCAATGTCGCGGGTCATGGGCAGGTGTGTCATGTGCTCCACTCCGCCCGCGATGATGATGTCGCCGAACCCGGTCATGATTTGCATCGCAGCGTAGTCTATCGCCTGCAGGCTCGATGAACAGAGGCGGTTGACGCTCACGCCCGGGACTTCGTACGGCAGCCCTGCCAGAAGAACTATGCGCCGCGCAACATTCAGGTTCTGCTCCTCGGCCTGGTTCGCGCAGCCGAAGATGACGTCATCAATGACTTCGGGCTTGACGCCCGTTCTTTCCAGCAGCGCCTTGACAACCGCAGCGCCTAGGTCTTCGGAGCGCACATCGCGAAACACTCCGCGCTCACCCGCTCGCCCGATCGCAGTTCTAACAGCATCAACGATCACAGCCTCACGCACGCTGGCCACGAGATATACCTCCGTGTATATGTTCTTCGGGGTCGGTTCTTCGCTATTGCCGCCCACAATTCCTTTGCCTCTGCGCGCCAGGGCAGCACAGGAGCGGCCCATCGCGGCGACCAACACCGGGCCCGGCGCCAACCTCTCCCCCTGGCAGGAAGTCGCCGGTTCGCGTTGTAATGTCGCGATGATTGCTCGTCGTTCCATCGCGCCATGATAGAGATTGACTGCGAGTTTGCGGGCGGAAACATTCTGGTGAACGCAATCGAAGGCGACACCGTCCACCTGCGGCCGGATCTGCGCGACACGAAGGGCAAATGGTTTTACTGGTACTTCCGCGTGCGCGGCGCCGGCGGACGCACCGTCCGGTTTGTGTTCGAGGAGGACGTGGTCGGCGTCCGCGGCCCGGCGGTCAGCCTGGACGGAAGCCGCACCTGGACCTGGCTGGGCCGGGACTCCGCAGACGACCGAAGTTTCACGTATGTGTTTCCGCCGGACTCGGCCGACGTGCGCTTCTCGTTCGCGATGCCCTATACCCAGGCGGACCTCGATGCGTTTCTGGCCGCACATGCCGGAAACCGGCATCTCCGTGCGGACACGCTCTGCACAAGCCGCAGCGGTCGGCGCGTTGAATGCCTCTCCCTCGGGCAGATCGGCGGACAACCTGAGCACCGCGTTGTTATCGCGTGCCGCCATCATGCCTGTGAGATGATGGCGAACTACGCGCTAGAGGGCCTGATGGAAGCGGTTCTGGCCGACGATGACTGCGGCCGCTGGCTGCGCGGCCAGGTCGAGTTTCTGGTCGTCCCGTTCGTGGACAAGGACGGGGTGGAGGAAGGGGATCAGGGCAAGAACCGCCTGCCGCACGATCACGGTCGCGACTATGCTGCGCCTTGCCTCTATCCGGAGGTGCAGGCGCTGCGCGACCGCGTCCGCGACTGGGCCGCAGGGCGACTGCGCATCGCGCTCGACCTTCATTGCCCTTGGATCAGGGGCGACCTCAACGAGAGGATCTACTTCGTCGGCATGCCCGATCAGGAAACCTGGAGCCGCGTTGGGCGATTCTCGGTAGTACTGGATGGTATGCGAAGAGGTCCGCTGCCATACAGCAGAAACAATGATCTGCCGTTCGGCGAGGGATGGAACAAGGAAGCCGAACCACCCGGAACCGAGCCCCGGACGTTCAGCAAATGGATGGGAGCCCTTGCCCGCGTATGGTTCGGGGTCGCGCTGGAATTGCCTTACGCGAACGCGCAGGGGGCGGTTGTGAATGCGGAAACCGCCCGCGCGTTCGGCAGAGACCTTGCGGCGGCGATGCAGCAACATTTCGCGGCGGAATCCTGATGGTGCAGTATCGCTATCAGTGAAGGAGGAGCGGCAACATGGCGGCGGATGAAAGAAGGATGCCAGGGCGCAGGCCGTTCAACGTCAGCGGCATAATGCCGCATCTCGCTTTGAAAGCCGAACTCGGCCCCCCGCGCACTGAATGCGGGGTAGGGGCCCTGATGGCATGGGCCGATAGGTTGTGGGCGGTCACCTATGTTTCCCACAAAGCAGGCAGCGGGGTGGGGACGGGCTTGTTCGAGATTGACGACGACTTCAGGATGGTCAGGCGGCCGGAAAGCCGGGTCGGGACATACGCAAATCGCTTCGTGCATTGGGCTTCAAATCAGTTGATAATCGGCCCACACCTGATAGATGCGGAGCGCAACGTGAGGACGGTAGAAGACCTGGCGAACGTGCGCCTGTGCGGGACGATGGCGCACCTCGATGATCCTGACAGCAAGGTGTACATGTTGGGGATGGAGGGCGAGTTCTTCGAGATGGATGTACGGAGCCTGGCCGTCCGGCAACTGTTCGACCTGACACGCGAACTCGAGATTCCGAGGGATCGCTATGGCAAAGGAAGGCCAACAGCCCACTTCAAGGCGGGATACACGGGCTTCGGGAGGGTGATCGTCGCGAACAACAGTTACGACGAGCCGGACTTCGTCGGCCCCGACGGAGCAGGCCGGCTCGCGGAGTGGGACGGCAAGCAGTGGCGAATTCTGGAGCGAAAGGCTTTCGTGGAGGTAACAGGGCGAGGGGAATCGAGCAAGGCGATATTCGCGACGGGCTGGGACCGCGCGTCAGCGATTCTGCAGGTCTGCACGCGCGGGGATAACAAGTGGACCCGGTATCGGCTTCCCAAGGCAAGCAGCACCTATGATCATGCGTGGTCCACGGAATGGCCGCGCATTCGGGAGACCGAGCACGAGCGGTATCTGATGGACTGCCACGGGATGTTCTATGAACTTTCCCCTCATATATACGCGAACCGCGTGTGGGGCGTGCAGCCGATCTCGAGACACCTGTGGGTGCTCGGTGACTTCTGCACGTGGCGCGGTATGCTGGTCTTGGGCGCGGACAACGCCAGCCCGGCGTCGGGGAACAACCCCCTTGCGGGCGAGCCGCAGTCAGGCCTTTGGTTCGGGAAGACAGACGACCTCTGGCATTTCGGCAAACCGTCCGGTTGGGGAGGCGTTTGGTGGGAGGAGCCGGTTGAAGCGGGTAACTCTTCAGACCCATACCTGATGACCGGCTTCGACAAGAAGGTGCTGCACCTTTCGCACGAATCGCCAGAGCCAGTGACGTTCACCGTGGAGGTGGACTTCCTCGGGAACGGGACGTGGAAGCAATACGGGACTTTCCCCGTCCCGGGGAAGGGCTACATCCACCATGAATTCCCCAGCGGCTTCAGCGCCCACTGGGCGCGGGTAACAGCCGACTTGAGCTGCACAGCGACGGTGTACTTCGTCTATACGTAATGCGTCCCGCGTTCGGAGGGACACTGGGCGCGCCCCGTTGAAGTCAGCCGCCGGTATGTGCCGCGTCGCGAAAGGAGGGTGTTCTGTGATCGGATGGCTAACCGTTGCATCCCTGGGTGTGTGCGCCGTGGCAGCCGCGCCGCCGCGCCCTATGCCGCTCGAAAGTCTTCGGCCCCAGAGCAGGGCCTCGCACCCGACGGTGTACTCGACGGGGGCAGATGTCGAGCGCGCAAGGCTGAACGCGGCAAAGCACGCGTGGGGGCGCAAACTCTATGATGGGATTCTGGCTGATGCGCGGCGCTGGCTCGACAGGAGCGAGCAGGACTGGCTGCGGTTCCTGCCGGAGCCCGGGGGATGCTACGCCTACGGGTTCACGGGATGTCCCGTCTGCGGCGCTCCGTGGGGCACATGGGGGAGCGCCAAGTGCTCGTGGGACAATCCGGGGCACGTAACCTGCAGCAACGGGCACGTCTTGCCCGATGATGCACACCCCGACAATGGTGCAGGTTACCGCGGGCCGGATGGCCGTATCCACTACTTCGTCGGCTCGTGGAACGCGTGGGCCACCGAGCAATGGGCCTTGAACGCAATACCGTCTCTCGCGCGCGCGTACGCGCTGACCGGAGACGAGAAATACGCCCAGCGCGCAGCCTTCTTCCTGGACGCGCTGGCATCCATATACCCGGAGTCAAACGGCGGCTCGTGGGACTATCCCAGCAGCCCGCCCAGCGGGCGTCTTGCGCGCCCCTGGTACCAGGTGGCGCGGGTTCTGGTCGTCCTGGTGGAAGCCTATGACCTGATCTACGAAAGCCGCGCGCTGGATCAACCTTCGCTCAGGCCGGACCTGGAGCGCGGATTTCCTCAGGCGCCTTTTCCTCAGACGCGGGAGGTCAAGACAGAAGAGGCTCACGGGCGCAGTTGGCCGGGCATGAAACGAAGGGACAACATTGACGTCAACCTGATGCAGGATGCAGCATATTACTGCTACAGTCATACCTTCGACGGCAGGCTGCATAACGGCCACGCCGACTACCTGCGAGGAGCGCTCGCCGTTGGCTGCTTGCTCGGCATCCCCGAGTACGTCCGCTGGGCGACGGAGGGACCCTACTCGATATACGCCATGTTGGACAACAACGTGGACCGCGACGGCCGTTACTATGAGACATCCTTGCCATACGCGCTCCACACGCGGAACCTTTATCTCACATTCGCCGACCCCCTGAGGAACTGGCGCGACGAGCAGCACCCGCAGGGGATTGACCTGTATAGCGATCCCCGGTTTCGTCGGTTCTATGTCTTGCCCGATCTGGTAATGGATTGCGCTGGGCACTCCCCCAACTTTGGCGACGCTGCTCCCGACAACAGGTTCGCCCCGCCGGATGAGCGCCGCGTCTCGATGACGGACTACGTCCTGGCGGAGCAGATGTATTCCGGAAGCCGAAAGCCGGAGGACAGACGAGCGTTCGCGGCCATCCTGAGATACCTTTCCAACGGCGCACTTGACCGCCTGAGAACGGATTCCGCCCTGGGCCCCTGGCTTCTGTTCCACGCAGAGGAACTGCCGGCTGACACGCCGCCCTTGCGGGCTGACTTGCTGAGAAGGCTCAATGGCTCCTGGTTCCTCGGCCAAAAGGGGATAGCGGTGCTCCGCGCAGGACGAGAGGAAGGCTCGCAGGCCGCTCTCCTTCGCTGGGGGCCGACCCTGAACCACGGAGACTACGACGAACTTGGCCTGCTCTACTACGCGGGCGGGTGGCAGTTGACCTATGACATCGGTTACGGCCTGGCGAGCACTCATACCCAGGTGGGCTGGGCCAGCCAGTCGGCAAGCCACAACCTTGTGGTGGTCAACGAGACCAGTCAACTGAAAGCACCTGGTTCGGGCGGCAGCCTTCGCTTGTTCGCGAGCGTGCCGGGGCTTCAGGCAGCGGAGGCGTCCTGCGAGAACGCATACGCCAGCGAGAACGTGAGCCTTTATCGGCGCACGGCCGCGCTGATAGGCGGTGAGCCGGCGGGCAAGGGCAAGGGGCGAGGCCCATCAGACCCTGCCTACATGGTGGACATCTTCAGGGTAACCGGCGGACGCCAGCACGACTATTTCCTCGGGGCTCAGACCCAGGAGTGCGATGTCGAAGGAGTGTCCCTGGGGTCGGAGGACGCGGGCTCGCTCGCCGGCCCCGACATATCCTGGGGAACTCGCATCGGCAACGACGGCGATGTCATCGGATACCCCAACAAGCCATACTGGAACCCGCCGCCGGGCAATGGCTACGGGTTCTTCTACGGCATCCGCCGGGGATCACCGGCCGGCAGTTGGAAAGTGACCTGGCCGCTGGGGGGGCTCCTCGATACACGCTTCCGCGCTCATTTCCTGCCCCCGCCTCTCAGTGAGGCAGCAGTCGCCAAGGCGCCCGGGCTTTACCCCGAGCGCGGCTATGGCGTGCCCCACACGCGCAACGCGTCCTACGCAGTCGTGCGGCGCCGCGGGAAGGAACCCTTGTCGAGCACCTTCGTAACCGTGATGGAACCCTACTTCCGCCCGATGGTCGCGGGATCTGCTGGCGCGGCGATGCAGCCGGCGCCCGGGCAGAACGAACTGGAAGCGCGCCCCTTCATCAAATCGGTGAAGCGCCTGACATGCGCGTCAGCGGACGAGACCGAGTTTGAGCCGGTGGGCCTGGAGATCACGCACGTGGATGGCCGCGTGGACTATCTGCTTAGCGGCGGCCTGCGCGACGGACGAAAGACCTTTCAGTCTGACAAAGGCCCTATAGAAGTCGGAGGAGCGATGGCGTATCTGCGCCTGGCTCCGAATGGCGGAATCGTGCGCGCGGCTCTTCACGGCGCGGACTGGTTGCGCTTCGGCAAGTTGCGCCTGCAGGCTCCCGCGCGGGCTTACGAGGGCACCATCACGAAGGTGGACGATCTGCGGGGAGCGGTTTACACTTCGGCCCGTATTCCAACAGACGGCTCCCTTGATGGCCAGGTCGTCTATTTCAGCGGCGCCACTTATTCCCGGAGCGCCGCTTACGAACTGCTGCGCGTGAAGGCGACGAGTAACGGCTCTGTGCTCTACTTCGGCGAGACTGATTTCGTTCTGGGGCGCGGGCACGTGCTCAGCGTGCCTGATCAGCACACCATTCTGACCACCATTCCGCACGAGTACGCGTGCCCGCTGGGCGGCAGCGGGAACAGCCGTTTCTTCGATGGGAAACTCGTCACCAACCAGCGGGGCGCGAGAACCCACCTTACCACTGTGCGGTTTGGCTCGCCCATGACGCTGGAGGTCGAGAGCGCCCGCGGCTTCGCGCCAGGCGACACGCTCGTCTATCACGACATACAGCCGGGCGACCGTTTCTGCTTGCCCGCCACGACTGTCTTCGCGCCGGCATCCCTTGAGTGAGTCTGCGCCAATAGGGAGGACTGCATGAGCGATGCGAGGATGCGCACGCGTGTGTCAGGCCAACCTGCAGGCACCCAAGTGGCGGCTGGATGCGATGAGCAAGGGGGAGGCCGAGTAGAGGGCACGGGCTATGGTGAACGACCATCTCTGATCTACTCACCGATCACCTTAACCAGCACACGCTTTTTTCTGCGGCCGTCGAACTCTCCGTAGAAGATCTGCTCCCAGGGCCCCAGGTCCAGGCAGCCGCGCGTTACCGCCACCACGACCTCGCGGCCCATGATCTGGCGCTTCAGATGAGCGTCCGCGTTGTCCTCGCCGGTTCGGTTGTGTCGGTATTGGGATACTGGCGCGTGCGGCGCCAGCCTTTCCAGCCAGTCGCCATAGTCCTGATGAAGCCCCGACTCGTCGTCATTGATGAAGACCGAAGCAGTGATGTGCATTGCATTGACAAGCACCAGCCCCTCGGCAACTCCGCTCTCCTTTACGGTCTCCTCGACCTGCGCGGTGATGTTGACGAATGCCCGACGCGTCGGAATGTTGAACCACAGTTCTCGCCGGTGGCTCTTCATGCTGGCCTCTCCTGAAAAGTAGTTTCTCCGTCTCAAGCGGGACGCAGTTGCACGCGCACGGTCGTCGTGCCCGGGAGGACGTCCAGCCGCGCGAAGAGCAACTTGTCCTCGATCTGCTTCCAGTGCGCTGCGCCCTCCACATTGCGCACGCGCCAATGCGCGAAATCGTACCAGAAGGTGAGCCCGAAAGGCAGCGCCTTCTCGCTCTCGACAGTGAACTCGAAATCGCCCGACTCCACCATCTCCTTGCCATAGGGAACCCGCACCGTCGGCACGTCGCGCTCTGCGAAATAGTACTTGTCATCCGGGTCTCTCGCCCCGCGGTAGTTGCGCAGCAGGATCGGCTCGAACCCTCCCTCGATAAACGCCAGTTGGCAGTCGGCGTCATAGTAGAGGAACGTGCGCGGCCACGGCCCGATCGGCGTGCCCTTCGCATACCAATAGGCCATCGGCCCGGTAGCGATGTCGTCGAAGAGCATGTAGGCCGGGGCAGTGCCCCGGGGATTCTGTCGGCGGTAAAGGTCGGCCGCCTGCGGCAGCGTCATCAGTTCGACGTTCGGCTTGCTCTGCACATATGCGAAGAAGGCGTCCATCATTTCAGCCGCGTCGGCGATTTCCTCCGGCGTGTAAGCGTGGCAGACCTCGCTGTGCTCCATCTCGTGCGCCTCCTGGTGCATCGAGAAGAACACCAAGTCATTGTGCGCCAGGTTGCGGTGATACTGGTCGAACATCGCCGCCCAGTAGGCGATGTCGCGACCGTGCACCAGATCGGCGCGCGCCACGTCGTTGGGATCGGATGAGAACATCGTCGGGTTGCCGGAGTGCAGCGATTTGCACGGGTCGCGCGCCGTCCACTCGAACGATACCAGCGGCGTCGGCTCGGCGGCAGGCGCCTTGAAGTTGTCCATCGAGATGTAGTATGTGCCCCAGGGAGCGCCTCGGTCGGTAATCTCATCTATCTCGATCTGCTCCCAGCACGATCCCCACAACCCTTCGACGCCCAGGCCTGCCAGTTGGCGCACCATGTCATTAGTGCGCCGCCCCGAGCCGACGATGTTCACCTTCGACCACGGGAAAAGCAGGCGCATTTGCTCCAGGTCGCCGCGAGGGTTCTCGCTCTGCCCGGGCGTGGCCGTGGACGATTCCCAGGTGAGGCCGATATCGTCGCCGAACCGTCGGTGAAAATCGTCGAGTTCCTTCTTGAACTCTTTGGCCGACTTGGCGTTGACCAGCCAGGTAACCGGCACGCCCCGGCGATGTGCGACATCGGCCATGCGATGAAAACCCTCCCGGGGCAGGCCGCGCCCCCAAGGCGCGTCAACGTAATACGCGAGCGACGTAAACGTGAATATCAATCGTCCCACGGCATCTCCTTTTCGGCACAAGAACCTGTCCGAAGGCTTTTTCGTCTTGAAATCCAACTCATCCTCTTGCACACTCGGCGCACGAGTCTGACCAGGAGGGAGAGTCGCGTTCGCGCGACGAATCTTCTATGACTACTGGAGGCTATGCATTTGCCCAGCAAACTTGCAGTACATGGCGGCGAGCCGGTCGTGGCACAGGGGACTGTCCGCCCCTGGCCGCACGTAACCGATGCAGATCGCGAGGCGGTCCTCGAGGTAATGCGCGACGGTGTCATGGACCGTCAGCGCGAGATTCAGTTCAGGGCCTTGTCGGAGGAGTGGGCCGCGTATATGGGCGTGGCCCACGCCATACCCTGCAACAGCGGCACTGCGGCGCTGCACATGGGCGTTGTCGGCGTGGGCGTCGAGCCCGGCGACGAAGTTATCTGTCCCGCCTTCACCTACTGGGCCACGGCAGCGGCAGTGCTCCACCACAACGGCATTCCGGTTTTCGTTGACGTCGAGCCGCGCACGTGGACGATGGACCCCGCGCAGATCGAGACTCGCATCACCAGCCACACGCGCGCGATCATGCCTGTGCACATTCACGGCATGCCCGCCGACATGGACTCCATCCTCGCTGTGGCGCGCAAGCACGATCTGGCCGTGATCGAGGACGTGGCCCAAGCCCACGGCGCGCGCTACAAGGGCCGGCTTTGCGGCGCGATTGGGGATGCCGCCGGCTTCAGCCTGCAGGCCAGCAAACTTCTCACGACCGGCAGCCACGGCGGTATCTTCACTACCGATGACGACGTGATTCATAAGCGCGCAGCGATGCTGGAATACCTGGGCGAAATCGTCCTCCCTGGCCGCGAGGGCCGCGAGCAGAAGTATAACGCCTACGGCCTGGGGTGGATGTATCGCGGCGACACCTTCGGGCAGGCGTTCGCCCGCAGCCAACTTCGGCGCCTGGACGAGAACAATGCCCGCCGCATCGAGAACTGCGGCTTGCTGACCCAACTGCTCAGCGGCGTGCCCGGCGTGGAAACGCCCTGGGTGCCCGATGATCGCACGTGCGTCTTCTATACCTATGTGCTGAACATCTCGCCGGAGCCGCTGGGCCTCGAGATCGAGGCGCCCGTGTTTCGGCAGAAGGTGGAGATAGCGCTGCGCGCCGAGGGCGTGCCGGTGGGGCGCTGGCAGCGCATGGCCGTTCCCGCGCAGGATGTCTTCCAGGCGCGCGTCGGCTATGGCAAGGGATGCCCCTGGTGCTGCCCTCATGCCGGCGATGTTGAATACAACGTGGCCGATTACCCGGTCACCAATCGGTTTGTTGCGACCAACCTGTATGTCAATGGTATCTGGCCGCCCAACGGGCCCGACCTGATCAGGGCCTTCGCTGAAGCCGTCATCAAGGTCATGTCGCAACCAGACGCCGTGCTTGCGATCGAGGCACATCCCGAATGAAAGCCGGAGCCTGCGAAGTCGTCATCACGCCTGCCGTCGGCGGCGAGATACCCGGCCAGTGGCTCCGCCGCATCGCGAGCCACGTGCGCGACCCGCTAACCGTCTCGGCGCTCGCCCTGGAATCGCGGGGCCAGCGCGCCGCCCTGGTCTCCTGCGATGTCCTCTCGCTCAAGAACCGCATCATCGCCGACCTGCGCAGCCGTCTGTCGGCGGTGCTGGACCCGCGCTTTCTGCTGCTGGCGGCGACCCACACCCACACCGGCCCGCCGGTGTGTGACGCGTTGGGGAGCCGGTCGGACGACTCGTGCATCAAAGCGCTTACAGATACCATTGAGCAGGCAGTGCGGACAGCCTTCGATCGCCTGCAGTCCGCGCGCCTCGGCTGGGCAACTAGCAGGGCTCCGGGATTCGCTTTCCCCCGCCGCTGGCGCATGGCGGACGGGACAGTTCAGATGCACCCCCGCAAGGACGACCCCAACCTGGTCGAGCCTGAAGGCCAGGCGGATGACACTCTCACAGTGCTTCGCGTTTCCCGCGCCGACGGGTCCGCCCTCGCGCTTTGCGTGAACTTCGCCTGTCACGCCACCTTCGTCGGTGGAGAGCGGTTCTACTCTGCCGACTATCCTGGCGCGGTGCGCAGAGCAGCGAAGCAGGGCCTCGGCGATGACGCAGCAGTCCTTTATCTCAACGGCCCCTGCGGGGATGTCGGCCAGGACGATGTGGCCGACCGAAACGAGCGCCGCTACGGCGAGGGACCAATGGAGCGAATCGGCGCGCAACTTGCGGATCGCGCCCTCGAACTCGCCGCTCGGACTCCCATGGCTGATGATCCTCCAATGGCTGCCGCCTGCGAGGTGATAACTGCTGCCGTGCGGGCTGTCCCGGAGGAAGACCTGCGTGCTGCGGAACTGTGGGCCGAGGGGCGAGACCTCGACCAGATCCCCGACACCGTCAAGGAAGTTGCGCTGCGGGAACTTCTCCTCGTGGATGCCGAACGCCGCCAACAGCCCACCCTCGAACTCGAAATCGCAGGCCTGCGCATCGGCGACGGTGTGCTGGTGGCATTGCCGGGCGAGATCTTCTCCGCTATCGGGCGCGACATCCGCGCCGGGTCGCCTTTCGCTCATACCGCGATCGCTGAACTGGCGAACGGCTGCTATGGCTACGTGCCCACGTCCGACGCCTTTGTCGGCGGCGGCTATGAGACCTGGCTTTGCCGATCGAGCCGGCTCTCGCCGGACACTGCTGCGCAAATGGTCTCCGCCGGCCGCCGGGTCGTTGAGCGTCTGGCAGAATGATGCACGGCAGCATGAGGTGCATCGCAACGGAGATAAGTGATGACGAACCGGGAACGAGTGTTCAAGGCGCTCAAGCACGAGCAGCCCGACAGGACGCCCTACCAATTCGGCTTCACCGCGAAGGCGATGGATAAGATGATAGCGTACTGCGGGAGCGATGCTTTCTTGAATGAGATTGACAACTGCTTTCACGGTGTGTCCGCAAACCCGGCGCTCAAGGCTCAGTGGGTGAGCGAAACCGTCTGGCAGGATGAGTTCGGAGTGCGATGGGACAGGAGCATAGACCGGGACATCGGCAACGTGTGCAACGCGGTGCTGCCGGAACCCGATGTGACCAGCCTGGAGATTCCCGATCCCCACGTCCCTGAAAGGTTCGAAGGCTTCGCCGAACGGTGCGCGGCCGGCAGCAGCAAGTGCGTGCAATTCCAGATAGGTTTCTCCCTGTTCGAGCGCGCGTGGACCCTCAGGGGCGGCATGTCGGAACTGCTGGTGGACATGATCGAGGCCCCGGGCTTCGTGCACGAATTGCTGGATGCAATCTGCGACCGCAATGTGTCTCTGGTAAAACAGGCGGTCAAGCACGGCGTTGATGCCGTGCATTTCGGGGATGACTGGGGCGGCCAGAACGGCCTGCTGATGAGCCCGCAACTCTGGGAGCGCTTTCTGGCGCCGCGATTGGCTCGCCAATACTCGGCGGCAAAGGAGGCGGGCAAATTCGTGAGCATCCATTCGTGCGGGAAGGTGGACGCGCTCCTGCCCCGCCTTATCGAACTGGGAGTGGACTGCTTCAACCCCTTTCAGCCGGAAGTCATGGACGCCTATGCAATGAAGAGGCTCTACGGCGACAGGCTCGCGTTCTGGGGCGGGATCAGCACCCAGAGGCTCCTGCCTTACGGCACGCCCGATGAGGTCAGGGTGGAAGCAAAGCGGATGATGGCCGAGGTGGGCGCGGGCGGCGGCTATATCCTGGCTCCCGCACATGCAATCCCCGGAGATGCCAAGCCGGAGAACGTGCTGGCGCTGATCGAAACAGCGCGCGGCGGGTAGGCGCGATGGACATCGGCACGCCTCCCTCGATCACTGCGCGTAGCGCCCGGGGTGATAGCGGCTGAGACGCGCCTTCAACTCGGGAATGATGTGGGCCCGGCCGGTGCGCTCCAACCGCGCGAACATCCGCTCAGGCGTGTAGTAGAGGAACGGCCCCTCGGAGACCATTTGCTCCAGCGGGTCTGGCGCGCTCCCCTTTCGGATCTGCTCCTGTCGCCATTCCTCCATCAGCGATGTCAGTTCACCTGCTACTTCGGGTCTCTCTGCCGCCAGATTGACGGTTTGATGCTGGTCGGCGCGCATGTCGTGCAGCATGATAGGCTCGTCGTATGGATAGAGCCCGGGGTGCAGCACTCGGATCATCAGCCAGTCGCGCGTTCGCACCGCCCGCGTGAACGTGTAGATGCCGTGGTCCCACACCTGGTAGGGCCATCCCGCAAACTGCTGCCCCCGCAACGCCGAGACAAATGAACGCCCATCCCATCGAGCGGGAACAGGCATGCCGAGCAGTTCGCACAATGTCGGAGCGAGGTCCATGCCGTAGATCAGGCTATCGCAGCGCCCCGGCTGGTTCGTCACCCCCGGCCAGCGCACGATCATGGGGATGTTGTGAACCGCCTCGTTGGCGATGCCGTGGTCCATATACTGGCCGTGTTCCCCAAACGAGTCGCCGTGATCGCCGCTCACGATGATGGCAGTATCGTCCAGGATCCCCAGTTCATCAAGCACTTCCAGAACCTGGCCGACATGGTTGTCCGCATATGCAACGGCTGCATCATAGGCGTCAATCAGCAGCATGAAGTCCTCTCGCGTTCTGATTGCGTCGGGCATGTATGGCACCGGGCGGGAAAAGCCGTCAGCGTAGCGGCCTTCGTAGCCTGTGTACAGGTCCACAGGCGTGCGCGGGCCGTAGAGCGATTGCTGACGGTCAATTGTGCCCTGATCCGGCCAATCCGGACCGGGCTGCCCGTGGAACTTGCTCGCCCACTGATCGGCCAGCCGGTAGTGGCTGTGAATGTCCCAATAGTGCAGGTGGATGAACCAGTTGTCCTCTTGTCCATGTTGGCGCAGCCACGGCAGAAAGGCCGCATTCACCTCGTCGGCCCGTTCCTGGCCGCGCTTGCGGGTGAAAGTGTGCACCTCCTCCCAGCCCGCAGTGAACCACCAGGCGTTGTGCCGATCGTGAAAACAACTGAACGTTACGGTCTTGAGGCCGTTCTGCCACAACTGCATCGGCAGCGTTGGCCGCTCCATGTCCCGCCAGTGGCCGCGGTAGATGTCGCTGCGGCGATACAACTCACCTGTCCCGTGGTGAGCAACGACGCCCGTGTTGAAACCGTAGCGCCCGAAGAACAGGCTGGCGCGCGACGGCACGCAGGGCGAGTTCGCGCAATAGCAGCGCGTGAAGGTAACCCCTTCCTGGGCGATGCGGTCAATGTTGGGGCTTGTGCTGCGCAGGTATCCGTTGCAGCCCAAGTGATCCGGGCGGCAGCAGTCCAGGTCAATGTATAGCACTCGCATCTGGCACTCATCCTCTCCCGGGTAGCGGAGCCCGTTATTGGCACCCTATTCCAGGCTAACCGAATGGTCTCCTACACTGGCTGCAGAATGCTGCTGCACTGCGAGGGAAATGCACTGCCTGCGGCGAAGAGGGTTCCTGGCAGGTTGGCAATGAACTCACTTGTGGCTCTCGCGTTGGGTCTGATCGTGGTGGTAGTCGGCTACTGGCTTTATGCAGGCTGGGTTGACCGGCGAGTGATCCAGCCCGATCCGAAGCGCACCACTCCCGCCTCGATGTATATGGACGGAGTGGATTTCGTCCCGACGAGCAAGAACGTCTTGTTCGGGTACCAGTTCAAGTCCATTGCCGGCGCGGCTCCAGTCGTGGGAGCGATCATGGCGGCGCAGTGGGGCTGGCTCCCGGCAATGTTGTGGCTCTTCCTGGGCGCTGCACTGTTCGGCTGGATTCACGACTACTCGAGCGCTATGGTGTCAATGCGAAACGAGGGAATGACCTTCGGAGGTCTGAGTCACCGACTCTTGTCGGCGCGGGCCAGGATCATCCTGCTGGCCTTCATCTACTTCTACCTGTTGCTCGTCGCCAGCGCGTTCGGGGCCATCGTGGCGGGCCTGCTGGCAAAGCAGGGCGCTGCTGTGATCGGTCTCGTCGTGTTGACCCTGGCAGGCGTGCTGGCCGGCCAGATGATATACCGATGGAAGCGCGACATAGTGCTGACCACCATCGTCACGGTGACCATCGCGGTCGCAGGGATCATTGGGGGGGCCTATCTGCCCGCCAGCGCATTCATGGGTGCACTTGCCGGCAACGCTACCATCTGGGCGCTGTTCGCGTTCTTGTTCTGCTATCTGGGCGCTGCGCTGCCCATCTGGCGGTTCGCCCAACCCGTGAACTATGTCGCTTTCTACATCGTTTTCCTTGGGCTCCTGGGCGGCGCTCTCGGGGCGGTGGTAGGCCACCCACGCTTCACCTTGCCGGCCTTCACCGAGCCGGTAATCGCCATCGGTCCGATCTGGCCCATGCTTTTTGTAACGCTGGCGTGCGGGGCAGTTTCGGGCTGGCACAGCCTAGTGTCCAGTTCCGGCACGGCGCGGCAGTTGGAAAAGGAGACCGACGCCAGGCCCGTTACGGCAGGAAGCATGTTCGCCGAAATGCTGCTCGGCCTGCTGGCCCTCATCGCTGCGTCCGTAGCATTCGCCAGTCGGCAGCAATTCTCCGAGATGATGAAACCCGGCGGGCCGGGGGCGGGAGGCGTTTTCGCTGCGGGCATGGGGAAACTGCTGGGGTTCGTCGGCGTGCCGCAGGAACTGGGAAAGACTTTCGCGGCCGTCCTTATCGTGGTGCTTGCGATCACGGTCATGCAACTGGTGCTGCGCTTCATGAGGATAGCCACATCCGAACTCGTGGGCGACATCCTGCCGCCTCTCCGGAACGTCCACCTGGCCACCATCGCGGCGGCCGCCCTCGCTTTTCTCCTGGTTCAGACCGGCTGGTGGCAGTATCTGTGGGTATTGTTCGGCGGCGCCAACCAGTTGATGGCCAGCCTCGCCCTGTTGCTCGTTACGGTGTGGCTCATGACCGAGCACCGCAGCATCGTGTTCACTGCCATTCCCATGGCCTTCATGTTCGTAACAACTATCGCCGCGCTTGCCTTCACTGCGTATCAGTTGTTCACCAAAGTCACGCGCGGCGAAGTGTCGGGCGGCGCAGTGGCTGGCAACACCCTGATGGCGGCAGTCGCCGTCTTCCTGATCGCCGCCGCGGCGTCGCTGGCGGCTGACGGCGTGCGGGCGATGCTGCGCCTCCGCAAGGGAGGGCCCGCGAGCCCCGAGGCGGTGCCGGCAAAGTAGCCTCTACGCAGGAGTTGTGATGTCTAACCCGGACAGAGACGCAAAAGAGAAGCAAAAGAAACGCGGGGGCCTGTTCAAGGGCGTGCGCGAGTTCATCTACGGGATGGCCGCGCACGACACCACTCGCCTCGCCCTCAAGAGCCGCGCCTCTATGGAGCACCTTTTCATTCTCATCACCATGGGCGACCTGCTGGGCGTGCCCATCCTGCCGCCTTACTACTCCCTGCGGCTGCTGCCGTACGTCGTCCCGCAAATATCCACCTGGAAGCGGCGCATGCTGCGCGAGAAAGATTTGACGGACTCATTGGCCTGAGGCTCGCACGGTGGCGCTGGCACAGTTCTTCGCCGATCATCCCGCCCATCGTTACATAATGTTCGGCGGCAAGGGCGGCCTGGGCAAGACTACTTTCTCAGCTGCCGTCGGTTACTGGCTGGCCAAGCGAGGCCACCGCGTCCTCGTTTTTTCCGTGGACCCACAAGCATCGCTGAGCGACATCTTCGAGCGCGACATCTTCGGCAAGGGGCCGACCGAGATCATGCCCAACCTCTGGGCTCAAGAGGTGGATGCCGACCAGCGCATTCGCGCCTACCAGGATGAGATCAGAAAGAAGATCCTGGACATGTACGGGATGGAGAAAGTGCCAGAGGAGATTGACCAGTATATCGAGTCCGCGTCCGCCGAGCCCGCAATGGAGGAGAGCGCCATCTTCGACCAGGTGGTGGACATAATCGTCGAGGGCAATTACGACTACTACATCTACGATCTGGTTCCCCTGGGCCACGCGCTCTACTACCTCAGCATGGCCAGCATCTACGACGAGTGGATCAACAAGATCACGGGCCTGCGCCAGGAAATGCGCGAGCACGACCGGGTGGCGGCCGTCATGCGCCGCGACCAGGAATTGCCGGAGGACGAAATCCTGAACGAACTGCAGTACATCAAGAAGCGCATCAACGCGGCGTCGAGGATCCTGACCGACGTGGAGCGCACGGCTTTCTTCTTCGTGCTCGTTCCGGAGGAAATGGCAATCCTCGACACCCAAAAGGCCGCCGGCCTTTTCCAGCGTTACAATGTGCCCCTGTGCGGCTACGTTGTGAACCGCGTGGTGCCGCGCGAACTGATGAACCAGAACATTCCTCAGTTCCTCCGCCATCGCATCCAGATGCAAGACCGGTGTCTCGAACGGATAGGGGAGGAGTTCGGCGCGGGCGTGTTGGCCAGCGTGCCCGAGATGGAGCGCGACATTACCGGCCTCGAGATGATTTCGAAAGTCGCTCAGCCTCTGATGGGGGAACAGGCGTGAGCGAGGTTACCCTGACGATGCGCCAATACGTGGCAGGGCATGAAGGCCTGCGCTACCTGTTCTTCGGCGGGAAGGGGGGCGTGGGCAAGACCGCCGTCGCCGGGGCCACTGCCCTGTGGCTGGCTGAGAGCGGGCGGCGCACTCTCCTGGCCTCCACGAACCCCGTGCACAGCCTGTCGAGCCTTCTCGGGCAGGATGTGTTGGGGCGCGAGGTCCCCGTCACCGGCGTGAACAACCTGGGCGCATACGAAATAGAGACCGCGGCAACCATCGAACGCTCCAAGGCCGAGATTCGCGAGAAGATCAACTGGTTCCTCAAGTTCTCGGACATAACCACGAAGGCCGGCGATTTCGTCGAATCGGCCACCATGAACCCGGCGTTCGAGGAATCCGCCATGTTCGAAAACATGGTTGACCTCATGCTGCGCGGCGACTACGAGGCCTATGTATTCGACACCGCTCCCGCCGCCAACGCGCGCCGGTTGCTGGGCATGTCGAAGGTCTACTCCATGTGGGTCGAAAAAATGCTGCGCAGCCGCGAGGAGGCAAAGTCGCTGCGCGAGATGCTTTCGTTCTCGAAGAAGAAGGAGAAGGACCCGCTCCTCGACTACCTGCTGGATTTCAGGGGACGGATGGGGAGAGCAAAGGACCTGCTCACCGACGCCAGCCAGACGGCCTTCTTCTTCGTCACATTGCCGGAAGCGCTCCCGATCGCTGTAATCCGCCGGTTCATGACCTGGTTTCGGGATTTCGGCATCCCCGTGGGCGGCGTTGTCGTGAACGGCGTTATCAGCAGCGACTTGCAGCACGCCGGCGACTTCGTGTCCAGCCGGATCAACATGCAGCGAGGCTACCTCGAGGAGATCTGGCGCACTTTTGGCGACGGCGTGCGCGCCATCATCCCTCTATTCGACGCCGAAGTGCGCGGCGTCGAAATGCTGCGCCGAATGGCGCAGAGCCTCTTTTCTGAGTGATGCGATGTAGGGCGGGCGTGTCCCTAGGTCTCGATTCCATCGAGACCGGGATGGCGGCCCCGATGCAATCGGGGCCTAGCCACCCACGCCCGCCGCTTCAATGACCCAGCGAGGGCAGCCTTCACTCACTAAGTGCTATCGCCCGCGCGCCCGGATCCATGCGCACGATGTAAGATTTCCCGCCGGCATCGGCCAGCGCTGCGGCGACGGCATCCTCTGCGCCGGGAGCATAGGCGAACATGCAGCCGCCTCCGCCTGAGCCGTTGATCTTCGCCCCCAAAGCCCCGGCGGCCAGCGCCGCTTCAAGCATGCGGTCTACCTTCGGCGTGGAAACGCCGAGTTTGCGGCTCAGTTCCCGGTGATGCTGCGTCAGCAGACGGCCCAGGGCGGCGGGATCGAAATCGCCGCGCAGCAACTCCAGCCCGCTGCGGCACAGGTCCCGATCAATGATGTTGGCCTCGACCTTCAGCGCATTGTGCTCGGGCAACTCATCCAGCCAGGGGCGGGCTTCTTCCAGTGTCGTGGCGTGCAAATCGAATCGCGGATGCCGCTCCTTCAGCAGGCGCACCCCCTCCAGCACGTCCTCCTTGGACCGGCGCAGGACGGCGGTCGTCTCCTTGCGCTCCAGCGAATCCGCCAGGACGAACCCCTCGATCCTGTCGCGCAGCGGCGTGACCCTTATCGGCTCGCGGCAGTCAATGTGCACGACTCCCCCCATTGCGCTTGTGTAGTGATCCATCATGCCGCCCGGCTCGCCGAAGTCGAGCACCTCTGCCCGATGTGCCAGCCGGGCGACGAGCGAGGGATCGTCCCTCCTCGGCGCACGCGCCGCCTCCAGCATGAACTTGACCCATGCAATCGTCATCGCAGACGAACTGGAGCAGCCCGCGTTGATCGGCAGGTTGCCGGTCATCGTGCAATCCCACCCGCGCGGCGGCTGGATGTTCTCCTTGTGGAGCACGTTCACAGCGGAACGAAGGTAGTCGCGCGCGCCGCGCGGCTGGAGCATGGTGGATGGGTCGAACTCGTCCCGGTCGCCTATGTCGGGCATGTCGAGGCGAATGAGGTTCCCGCCGACGCGCGCGCCGGCGATCCTGATGTGCAAGTCAATCGCCGCCGCGATGACGGCGAGGCCCAGGAAATCCTGATGCTCGCCGAACAGACAAATGCGCCCCGGAGCCACCACCGTCAGTCTGTCCGCCATGGCCCAGTCCCGAAGATCATCTGCAGGCCGTTTTCGGCGTCAGCCCAAGCCTATCCTACCACTGCCACCCGGTAACAAGGCCCCTCTTGTCCTCGCTGTCATTGCACGGCCTTCCTTTTTTGTCATTCTGAGCGAAGCGAAGAATCTCATTATCCCACGAGCAAGGCTGCCGCCCGTGGCTGGGCACAGGATGGGATTCTTCGCCCCGATCCGCCGGCCGGCGCATCGGGCCTCAGAATGACAGTTAGTCCCCAGGCGCTTCCCCGATTGCCGCCAGCCGCCGCTTCGCCTCGGCATAGACATTGGGCGGCAGCGGCCCCCGCTGCGCTGCAGCCAGGTTCTCCTTCAGGTGATCGGGGTTCAGCGTGCCGACGATCGTCGTGTGCATGTCCGGGTGCGTCAACGTGAAGCGGAGAAGGAAATGGGTGCGCGTCTCTCCATCGCCTCGCAATTCATCCAGGCCTGCCTGCTCGAACTTCTTCCATCGGTCAGCCCCGCCCAGTCCTGCCCCGGGCTCTCCTCGCGCAACCCCGCCGCGGATGATGGTCCCCGCCCCCGTTGCCGCAGCGCGAGAAATCAACTCCTCGTGCGTGCGCTCCAGCGCAGAGTAAGGTATCTGGAACGTATCGAAGACGCCCCACTTGATGTATTCAGGCAGGTGCGGCAGCGTGGACGAGCATCCGATCCACCGCGTCTTGCCCGCCGCCTTGATCTCTTGCAGGACGGCAACCAGGTCCCCGGCCTGGGCATCGGCAACTGATGGATTGTGCAGTTGCAGCACGTCAACGTGGTCGGTCTTCATGCGCGAGAGGCTTTCGTCAATGTTGCGCACCAGGTTCTCGCGCGTCCAGACGTGAGGCGTTTCGTCGTGATCTCCCGCTGGAACGACGGTGCACCCACACTTCGTCGCGATGAAATACTCGCCGCGGCGGCGGCTGATGAACCTCCCGATGAACTCCTCCGAGCGGCCGTAATCGTTCGATGTGTCTATGAAATTGATGCCGGCGTCCAGCACGGCATTCAGGATGCGCTCCGCCTGGTCGTCGGTAACCGCGCGTCCCTTCCAGATGCGCGGCCCTCTGATCTCCATGGCCCCGAATCCAAGTTGAGTAACCTTCAGGTTAGTGCGCCCGAGCACGCGAGTCTGCATCGCAATCCCCTTTCTGTTCTAATAGCCCATCCGAAAAATGAGAGCCTCACGAAGATGTCATTCTGAGCCCTTCGCCGTCTGTCATTCTGAGCGAAGCGAAGAATCTCACTCCGACGCACTTGGCTGCGGCCATTCCGAGTCCGCCGGCTGGCGGACGAAGAAGCTCGTTGGCCGCCTGCTACACAGCGGCAGATTGCGCGGTCCTGTGAGACCCTTCACTTCGTTCAGGGTGACAACCTGGCCAAGAAAACCGCGTCCTGTCATTCTGAATCCGCCCCGATGGAATCGGGGCGGATGAAGAATCTCATCCTCCTACAGTCAGCCCTGCGTTTCCCGACATTCCACGCCCTCCAACACCAGCCCACCTCAGTCAGTTCCGCGCCCACCCACGAGAGCCTTCCGCCTCGGCTCGTATCATGTGGCACAGGCACTCCTGCCTGTGCCGTGCCGGTGCACAGGCGAGAGCGCCTGTGCCACACCAGGGACAGCCGTTCCCGAAATTCAAGGACAGTGTAGAAGGTAACTTGCCGAGTGCGCGGAACCTCCGCCCAGGGAAACCACACAGGAGGGACAGACATGAAGCGAGCAGACCTGTTCACCAAGATTCTTTTGGCCGTTATCGCGGCGGGCCTGTGGGTTCTGATTCTGAAGCCGGTATTCGCGCCTGGTGAGGTAAGCGCAGCGGGCGAGGCGGCAGTGACGAAGAAGGGCAAACGCACGGCCCCTATCAAGCCGATAATCATGGACTCCGTCTCCTTGAGCCGCGAACTGGCCCGAATCGGCGAGAAAGCAGGGTGGCGCAAGTATGGCAACAAGGTGTTTCTTCTAAGCGGAAAGGTCGTAGGGATTATGCAACTAAGACGAAAGGTCGTAAGGATTAAGGAGGATGACCAACGCTCGGGCGACGCCCTCTTAGCTCTGGAGGGGCGTTCCGAGACTGCCGCAGTGCAAGTGTGGTTCAGGTCCGAGCAGGTGCAGCATCTAACCAAGTTCGGGTTGTCCCCCAACCCATCACGTGCTTTTTGGCCACCCGACGAACCCCAGGTGAAAGTTCGAGCGCGCCTTGTGCGCATCATCGACGGGAGCAGCACTACTCCGGTGTTCCGCGAGGCCGAAATCCAAAAGCGGGTCCGCTGACTACGCGACCGGGCGACGGCACCCTGCGAAAACGCGCGCTTAGGCGAAGGCAACCTGCAGACTTCGCGCGAGAAAGCCCCGCCACCGGCGCTTCAGCCCGGTGGAGGGATGTGCAGTCTATGTCCTCTCGTCGGGTGGCGTATAGGCCTCCTACGTCCGAACCCAAGTCGCCCAACGACGTTTACTTCGCACCCATTTTCCCCAAGCGGGCTACCGCTTGTTTCAGCAGCTTGTTGACTTCGTTCAGGGCCCCCATGGTAAGAAAAACGTGTTTCCCGCCTATCGGGCCACCAACCCCAACAAAAGCCGTCTGCTCGCGGCCAGACTGCACAAAGCCGAGTCTCATACCGCCCCTCGTCTCATAGATGACCTCGGTGTTCTCGTGTTCTTCGCTGGACATTCTGCCGGCCAACGTCTCCATGAAAGCAAGCGCTTCGAGAAGAGCTGACGACTCGTCGAAATCCAGGAAGCCGGTCTCATCCGACTCATAGTCCTTTACTGCTGGACGCTCAAACCTAACGCCAAACACCTTGTCCTGCGATGCCGCTCCTGGCGCTGAGAAGACTAGGAGTTGAATGTCCAGCGAGCCGAGGTACTTTCCCTCTACTACCCCCACTTTGTAGAAGTCCTTGACAATGAGTCGGCCTCGTCGAGCAACGAACTTCTCCACAGCCGTGCTTGGCTCGGCCTTCTTCGCAGGGCCAGCCGCGACGTCCTGTTGCTGACCCTGCGCCACTGAGACACACAGTATTCCTCCCACGACTGCACCGAGTACCAGCCTAATCCACGACCTGCAGAATGCAGTGCTCATACCTGGTTCCTCCCTTTCTTGCTATCCTGCCCATGTTGGCTACACCGCTCACCCTACCTAGAAGACATCCGGTATCCCAACCGCGTCTCTCAGCCCCTACTGGGCCCAACAACAGGCACCCTAGGCCGCCTTTCTCCGCAGACCGCCAATCTCCTGCTGAAAACTTCGGCCACGCGACCGCAGGAACGCCGCTTCGTGCGGCAGCCTATCACGCAAGCCTATCCACCGGGCTGAACCTTCTGTGTTGCGCGGCCACGTCGCCCAAGGTGAGGTCAACGCAGGGGCGGACACAGGTTCGTCGTGCAAGGTGGTGCCGAGAGGGGGAGTTGAACCCCCACGGCCTTGCGGCCACTAGGTCCTGAACCTAGCGCGTCTACCATTCCGCCACCTCGGCGCGGGCCCATTATAGCCCGCGCCCACGCCCCGGTCAACACTCCGGCAGCGTCGTATGTAGGGCGTCCCGATGCATCGGGACGCCACCATCGGCGGGCCTGGGCAGGCCCGCCCTACAGGGGCCGCGCAGTCATGCAGCGCCTGCGAGAGGGGGATGGGAGCGGCGCGTCGAACAGCCCTCGTCCGGAACCGCTCATTGGAGCAGAACAAAACAGGAGGATGTCAGTGTCTGAGTTGAAGATCGGGATCATCGGGGCGGGGGGCATGGGCGGAGGCCACGGCGAGCGCATTCAGCATCGCAAAGAGGCGCGCGTAACCGCGCTCTCCGACACGAATCCCGAGGCGTTGAAGCGCACCCAGCAGCGGATTTTCGGCGACGAGAAGGGCGCTGCGGAATACGAGAACTGGAAAGATATGCTGGAGAAGGAATCGCTCGACGGCGTAGTGGTCGCAACCCCGCACACCCAGCACTACGAGCAGGTGAAGGCTGTGCTGGAGAAAGGGCTTCACGTGCTCGTCGAAAAACCGATGACCACGAAAGCCGCCCACGCGCGCGAGGTAGTCGAACTCGCCGAGAAAAAGGGAAAGGTCCTCGCCGTCGCTTACCAGCGCCACGGCCACCGGCCCTACCAGAAAGCGCGCGAGATAGTCCAGTCGGGGATGCTCGGCAAGGTGCGTTACATCTCCGTTCTGATTGCGCAGGACACGGGAGAAAACTTCACCAACACCGCCAAGTACTGGCGCGCCGTGCCCGAGTTGAGCGGCGGCGGCCACTTCATGGACACCGGCAGCCACCTGCAGGACATCATCATGTGGATCAGCGGCCTGCGGCCTCTCGAGGTGTGGGCCTACCAGGAGAACGACGGCGGCCAGGTGGATCGGCTGATGGCCATCTCGATCAGGTTCGATGGAGATGCCCTGGGCACATTCGCCGCAGTCGGGATTTCGCCGGAGTGGCGCGAGGAGGTTTCCTTCTACTGCACCGATGGCGTGCTGAACCTACGCCCCGACGGCCTCAGTTATCAGCAGCGCGGAAAGGACGTGATCCTCGTCCGCCGCTTCGACGGCAAAGAGGTGTCGTGCGCCGACAACTTCATTGACTCCATTCTGGGCAAGGATCAACCAATCGCTCCCGCGATATGCGGAGTGCGCGTGGCGGAACTGTCCGAGGCAGCCTACGAATCGGTGCGGACCGGTAAGCCTGCTAAGGTTGCCTAGACGGAGGATTGTGTGATCGTGGAAGACTGGCGCGTCCTGCCTCGCGGTTTCGACTGGGGAACGACCACGCTGGAGGAGACGATCAGGCTGGGCCATACTCTCTCCCGCGCGCGGCAGGGAGGACGGCCCAGCGCAGCCTTGCGCACTCAACTCATGGTAGCGCTGGGGCTCTGGCCTTTGCCCAAGCGCACCCCTCTTCGCGCCAGGGTAACGGGACGCTCAAAGCGCGAAGGATACCGCATCGAGAACGTGATCTTCGAGAGCCGCCCGCGGTTCTACGTTACAGCCAACCTCTACCTTCCTGAAAAGCAGCCCCGACGAGTCGGGGCTCCCGCGGTGCTCGTGCCCGTGGGCCATTGGATGGAAGAGGGCAAGAACGCCGCTCAAGTCCAGGCGTGCTGCGCCACTCTGGCGCGGATGGGCTACGCCGCCTTCACCTACGACCCCATCGGCCAGGGCGAGCGCATGATGCCGGGAAACGAGCACATCAACGGCCTCTCTGCAACCCTGACCGGGCGCGCGATCGGCGGCTACATGGTCTGGGACAGCATCAGGGCGCTTGACTACCTGGCAACCAGGCGCGAGGTGGACTCGTCGCGCATAGGGGCGGCAGGTTGTTCGGGCGGCGGACTCAACACGCTCTACCTTGCTGCAGTTGAGCCCCGAATCAAGGCCGCCGTCTCGGTCTGCTTCGTTTGCTCCTACGCCTGGTTTCTCGAATGCCGCCAGGAGCACTGCATCTGCAACCACATCCCCGGCATCGCCCAGTTCGCCGAAGAATGGGATGTCGTCGGGCTGGCGCGCCCCAGCCCCTTTCTTATCATAAACGGTCTCCAGGATTCCATCTTCCCGATCACCGGCACGCGCGAAACGCTGAGAGAGGCGCGCCGCATATACGGAGCACGCGGCGACCGGGTGCGGCTGCTCGAATTCGACGAGGGGCACGACTGGTCGCAGCCTATGCGCGAGGCCACCTATGGGTGGTTCGAGAGGTGGCTGCGAAAGAAGGGCGACGGATCTGCGGTGCCCGAGCCGCCATTCCAAGCGGAGCCGCCCAAAGCCCGCGACCTGCTGGCGCTGAAGGGCAAGAAAATGCCGCGCCCGCACGAAACCCTGGCCTCTCTCAACGTGCGCGCCGTGCCCAGGCGCAAGCAGAGATCCGCTGACGATCTCCGGGCGACGCTCATCCAATTGCTCGGCATCCCTGAAACAATACAGCCCCCGCGCCTGCACGATAGGGGAGAACTGGCGGCGGACGACATTCGCGCCTGGCGGGGCACATACTACAGCGAGCCCGGCATACCCTTGCCTTTCATTTTGCTTGAGCGCCCGGGCGCGGGCAGGCGCGACGATCTGCTCGTCTTCATCAGCGACGCAGGCAAGGAAGCCGCCCGCAAGGACAAGGCAGTCCGGGCGGCCCTCAAGGCAGGTCGCCCCGTCCTCGCTCTCGACCTTCGCGGCTTTGGCGAGACGGCGCACAAGGAATACGTGATTGCCTCGAATGGCATCCTGCTGGGCCGGCCGCTGCTCGGACGCAGGGTGCTGGACTTGCTTGCCGGCCTGCAGTCGGTTCGCCTGGCACTGCGGCCCAAGCGGGTTTCGATTCTTGCAGCGGGCTACAACTGTTCACTAGTCGGCTGGTTTGCCTGCGCTATTGACAGGGCTATCGGCGAGGTGGCCTGCGTGGGCGGCCTGGCATCTTATGCCGACGCTGCACGCATTCCGGCAGACATGCCGCCCGGCATCTTCGTCCCTGGCGTGCTGAAGCATCTGGACCTGCGCAACCTCGCGCCCCTGGTGCGCGGGCGCCTGATGGTCTTCGGGCCTGTTGATCCGAGCGGCAAGCGGCTGACCTCCTCCGCAGCGCGCGCGCGCCTGGGGCGCGAGATACCGATAGTCGCCGCAGCACCAGAAAAGTCTCTCGTAAAGTGGGCCACCCGGTGAGTTGCGGCTCGAATCATGGAATAATCAAGTAATTGAATATCGTGTGAGGCAAGAGGCGAGTTCAGGTTCGGCCGGCAGGCATCCCGCGATGGTGAAGGCCCCCGGCAGCCACAGAGAGGTCGCCTCTTGCCCCGTTTGGTGGTCCACTGCCGCACGCCGCCCCCTGCCATCCCATGTGCGGCAAACGGCATCCCCGTTCGCATTGACAGGCCGCACCACGCCCCGTATAATGCCTGCTGACCTGCCCGATCAAATCCGCCAGCTGGCGGACTGGTTTCATGGTGCCATGACTCGCCTGGAGGCTTTGCACCCTCCCCTAAAAGAGCAACTTGAGGCGGTGGAGGCGCAACTCGTGCGCCTGGCCAGCGCCCATTTTCCGCTGCTGCGCACGGCGGCCAAGCACGTTACCTGCGGCGGCGGAAAGCGCGTTCGTCCTGCCATCCTGCTGCTCTCGGCGGCCGCCTGCGGCCGCATCACGCACCGCGCCATCGTTTACGCCGCCGTGGTGGAATTGCTCCACGTGGCCAGCCTGGTTCACGATGACGTGATAGATGAGGCCGCTCGCCGAAGGGGCAAGCCCTCCGCGCGCTCGCGCTGGGGGAACAAGATATCCGTGATGGTGGGCGACTATCTTCTCGCGCGCTCTTTCTTGCGCGCCGCCACCGACGGAGAACAGAGCCTGATCGAGGAACTTGCCGCCGCCGCGACGCAGATGTGCATCGGCCAGATCGTCGAACTTACTGCCCAAGGCCCCGATTTCAGCCAAGCCGATTACATGAAGATGTCGCGCGCGAAAACCGCCAGCCTGATGGGGGCGGCGGCGAGAATCGGCGCCCGGGTGGGCAATGGCGATGCGCGGGCGATCGAGATGCTGGGCCGCTTTGGGATGCACTTCGGAACCGCGTTTCAACTCGCCGATGACTTGTTGGACCTGATCGCCGCCGAGGAACAGGTCGGCAAGCCGGTGCTCGAAGACCTGAGGCAGGGCAAAGTTACACTGCCTCTAATATACGTTCTGCGAACCGCGCCCCCCGCCGCGCGCGCGCGCCTGCGGCAGGAGATCACGAACGGCCAGCCAAGGATTGGCACCGTGCTTCGTATCACGGCCGAATACGGCGGCATCAAATACGCGCGCGCCGCAGTGCGCAGGTATCTTGCAAACGCGCGCAAGATGCTCTTGCTGCTCCCCGAATCCACAGCAAGGCAGGCACTGCTCTCCGCTTGCGCCGACGCCTTCCCCTTGCCTGTTGTTTAGGCCCTGCCCCAGCGCTGGAAAGGAGAACTGAGTGCACAAAATTGCGGTCATACCCGGAGATGGCATCGGCCCTGAAGTGATGCGCGAGGGCCTGAAGGTCCTGGACGCTGTCAAGCAGGTAACGGGCATCAGGCTCGAATACGCCCACTTCGACTACGGCGGAGACCGCTATCTGCGGACCGGCGAGGTGCTGCCCAAGGGCGCCATCGAAGAACTGAAGGCATTCGATGCCATCTACCTGGGGGCGGTGGGCCACCCGGATGTCGCAGCCGGCGTCCTGGAGCACGGTCTGCTTCTCGCCATCCGCTTTGGCCTCGATCAGTATATCAACCTGCGCCCCGTCAAACTCTATCCCGGTGTCTGGACCCCGCTGAAAGACAAGGGGCCCGAGCACGTTGACTTCGTCGTGGTGCGCGAGAACACCGAGGACCTGTACGTCGGCACGGGCGGATTCTGCCACAAGGGAACTCCCGATGAGGTGGCAACCCAGGTCGCGGTTTACACGCGCAAAGGCACGGAGCGCTGCATTCGCTATGCCTTCGAACTCGCACGCAAGCGCAACCGGGCCAAGAAACTGACCCTGGTTGACAAGTCCAACGTCCTGACCTACGGCCACGACTTGTGGCAGCGCACTTTCCGGGAGGTAGGGGAGGAGTACCCGGATATTCAGAAGGATACCGCCTACGTTGACGCCTGCTGCATGTGGATGGTCAAGAACCCGGAGTGGTTCGATATCATAGTTACCACGAACATGTTCGGTGACATCATCACCGACTTGGGCGCAATGATCCAGGGCGGCCTCGGCATCGCGGCGGGGGGGAACCTCAACCCGCAGGGCGTCTCGATGTTCGAACCCATACACGGCTCGGCGCCAAAGTATGCCGGCAAGAACAAGGCCAACCCGCTGGCGACCATCTCCGCAGGGCAGATGATGCTCGAGGAAGTCGGCGAGCACGAAGCGGCCGCCCTGATGGACAGGGCGATATCCGAGGTCTTGGCCAGCGGCCGCATCCCGACCCTCGATGCGCGAGGCGGCCTCAGCACGAGCGAAGTCGGAGACCTGGTCGCCGAGCAAGTGCGAGCCGAGGGCCGAAAGAAGTAGCGCCCTTGAGTCTGCAGCGTCAGGACGTTGACACGCCTGTCGCTTGCGGATATACTGTCCGCGCAGGCCCCGCCTTCCGGCGCCTGCGCCCGGAGTCCAACCAGTGACAGGGAAACTGAGAAGTTGGTTGTTAGGGATCATTCTCCTCGCGGTGGCGGCTTTCGCCGTAGTGTTCGAGCCGGTCACCTGGGGCGAACGCAGACCGCTGACGACACTCGCCCCGGCCCCGCACCCAGTTGCCAAGGTGGGCCGGCTTCGCATCTACGCTCCTGTTCCCAACATTCGCCTGGGGCTCGACCTGCAGGGCGGCAGCCATGTCGTGCTGCGCCCGCGCCCCCAGGTGGTCTGCGACTGCAGCCTGAGCAAGCCGATCGGGGCAGACGAAAGCGACCCGCGCGTCGAGGAAATGCGCGCGGACTTGCAGGGGCAGATTGCCAACGCGCTGCCGCCGAGACTGTTCCCATCGGTTGATGTAAGCGTGGGACAAAGCACAGTCAGAGTGCGCTCAGATAAGGTCGAGCGCCTACAGCCTGCGCAGGTGAGGAGCACGCTGCATGACACTCTGACCACGCTGCTAGGCGACCGATACGGCAATATCAGTTGCCACCGCCCCGAAGAGATCAAGTTGGACAGGGAGAAGCTGACCCAGGTCATCGCCAACCTTGAACGCCGCGTGAACGGGATGGGCCTAAGCGAAGCGGTCGTTCAACGCCAGGAGCCCGACAAGGTGATCATCGAGTTGCCGGGGATGCGCAATCCGCGCGGCGTCCTGGACAAGTTGAAGTCAACCGCCGTGCTGGAATGGCGGCACGTGCCCAAGAAGTACCAGGTCAAGATGGACCCCGCCGGGAGGGAAACATATTTCCTCGACAATGACGGCAACGAGGTCGAGCCGCTGCGCGTGATTCGCGAGTCCCCCGTGATCGTTACCGGGATGGACCTGAGGGGATCCCACGTTGACACGATGGGCGGGGGAAACCCTGTCGTCGCCTTCGATCTCACCCGGGAGGGCAGCGAGAAGTTCTACCGCTTCACGCGCACCCACCAGGGCCATTATCTTGCCATCGTGCTCGACAACAAGATCGTCTCCGCCCCGGTGGTGGAGGATGCCATCAGAAACAGCGGGATCATCCGGGGCAGTTTCACCTACCCCGAGGCCACCGATCTGAGCGTGCTGCTGAACGCGGGGGCGCTGCCGGTGCCCCTCGACGTGGCCGCTCAGCAGACGGTCAGCGCCTCGTTGGGCAAGGACTCTCTCACGGCCAGTCTCTTGGCCGGCCTGATCGGGCTTGCCGTGGTGCTCGTGTTCATGGCCGCTTACTACAGGCTTCCCGGCATACTTGCCGACGTGGCGCTTGGCGTCTACTGCCTCCTTCTCCTTGCGGTGCTCAAGTTGTTCGACACGACCCTTACGCTGCCGGGCATCGCAGGCGTCATCCTTTCCATCGGAATGGCTGTGGACGCGAACGTTATCATCTTCGAACGCCTCAAGGAGGAACTGCGCACCGAAAAGACGCTCAAGTCTGCTATCGAGGCTGGCTTCAAGCGCGCCTGGACCGCGATCCTGGACTCCAACGTGTGCAGCATCATCACCGCCATCGTGCTCGTCGTCCTCGGCACCGCAGCCGTCAAGGGCTTTGCCATCACGCTGCTTATCGGGGTCCTGTGCAGCATGTTCACAGCGGTCAGCATTACGAGGCTACTCATGAACATCGTCGCTGGCACCAGGGCGGCGCAGCGCCTTTCCTGGTTCGGCATCTGAAGCCGAGGGTAGGGTAGGAGAGTGCCAGAACTTTTCCGCGGTAGAAAATGGGACCTGGTCGGCTCGCGCCGCTGGTGGTTTGCCCTTTCCGGCATCACCATCGTGATCGGGCTCTACTTCTGGATCACGCACGGCCTCAACTATGGGATTGACTTCACCGGCGGCGGCTTGATCACATACCGCCTGGCCAAGCCGCTCCCGTCGGCAAAGCAAGGGTGGGCCCTGACAACTGTGCGCCGGGAACTGGCCTCGCTGCACATTCGCGGCGAGGTGCAACTGGCAGGGGCTACTTTCGGGCGAAAGGACCGCTTGATGGTCCGCACCATGATTGATCCCCGCCTGCCGGAAAGCAAGCGCGAGAACGAGGCCACCCGGCAGGACATCAGCCTGCTGGCGGCTCTGCAGAAATACTTCCCGCGCATACAGCGGGACGAAACACAGATGGTCGGCGGCCTGGTCAGCCAGGAACTGATAAGGAACGCCATCCTGTCCGTGGTCGTCGGCATGCTCCTGGTCGTGGTCTGGGTCATGATCCGCTACGACTTCCAGTATGCCGTCTGCGCCATCGTCGCCTTGGCCCACGACTGCCTGATTCTAACGGGTCTTTTCGCAGTCCTGGGGCGCGAGGTGAACGCCCCCTTCGTCGCAGCCCTGCTTACCGTGGTGGGCTACTCGGTGCACGACACCATCGTCATCTATGACCGCATTCGAGAGAACGTCAAACTGCGCAAGGGCCGCGACTATCCCGAAACCGTCAACATCAGCCTGCTCGAGACAATGGCTCGATCGGTCAACACTATCCTGACCGTGCTGTTCACGGTGGCCGCGCTCTTTGTCCTCGGCGGTCCGACCATCCGGGACTTCTCCTTGGCCCTCCTGATCGGGGTGACCAGCGGAGGCTACTCCTCCATCTTCAACGCCAGCCAGTTGGTGGTCGTCTGGAAGCAGTGGGGCAAGAAACCAGCGCCCCGCGCGGAACCACTCCCGGCAAGGGCAGAACCAGCGCGTCAGCCCGCGCCCAGGCCAGCCCAATCGCAGGCCCGCGTGCCTGCGCCTGCCTCGGCGGAAACCAGCGGCGGCGCACCTGCTCCGGCCGCTGCGGCTGAACTGCAAGTGTCTTCGGCCTCAGCCACCGCGAAGCGCAAACTGAAGGCCAAGAAGCGCAAGCGCCGCTTCTGAATCCGCAAATGGCCTCATCACGCCTCAAGGTTCGCACCGCACTGCTCTCCGTGCTGTCGAACGCCGCTCTCCTGCTGCTGAAGATAGCGGTAGGCCTGATTACGCTCTCAGTTTCCGTGCTCGCGGAGGCGGCGCATACCACGATAGACCTGGGAGCCGCGTTGACTGCCTGGCTTGCCGTCGGCCGCGCGCAAAGGCCCGCCGACCAGAGCCACCCCTACGGCCACGGGAAATTCGAGAGCCTGGCCGCTTTTGCCGAAGCCGCCCTGCTCCTGCCCACGTCAGCGATGATCGTTTATGCCTCGGCCCACAGGCTGATCTACCACCACCATGACCGCCTCCAGGTCCCGGCCCTGGGCGCGCTGATGATGGCTGTGTCAAGCATCACAAACGTGGCTGTTTCCCACCGCCTGTTCCGCGTGGCGCGCACAACCGACTCAGTCGCACTGGAAGGCGACGCCTGGCACCTGCGAACCGACGCCTGGACCGGCGCCGCCGCGTTCGTCGCCCTTACTGCTGCGTCCGTCGGTCGAGCCGTCGGCTTCCGCCTGGACGTGCTCGATCCCATCGCTGCCATCATCGTTGCCCTGATAATGGCAGCCGTAGGCGGCACCATCATCCGACGCGTGCTCACGCACCTGGCCGACGCCTCTCTGCCGCCACAGGAGGTATCGCGCGTCGCGGCCCTGCTCCAGGAACACTACCCGCAACTGCTCGATTTCCACCGGCTGCGCACAAGGAAGGCAGGCTCCCAGCGCCACATTGACTTGCACCTCATGCTGCCTCCTGAAACGACCGTCCAGGAAGCCCACAACCTTTGCGACCACCTCGAGCGCGACATCCGCGCCGCCCTGCCGGAAACCGACGTCGTGATCCACGTCGAACCCCGCCAGACCGAGCCCCGCATGACGCAGCCGGGCCTCACTGAGTAGGGCAGCGAAACCCCGATTCGGCGGTTGGTAGTGCGGACGGGTCTTATCGTGTGCGCTGGTCGCGCTAGAGTTTACATAACATTTATTATCGGACTCAATAGTCCCGTCACCACGACCCCGCACTGCCGCACTCGATCTCACCTCACCCACCCTCCCCCCTAGCGTTACTCGCATGACTGTCGGTTTGCACGTGCCGCACCTGAGCGCGCGCCGAGAGGGGCTGAGGGTTTTCTTGGGGAAAGAAGGCAGACGTGCAAAAGCAGCGACCAGTAATCGGACCCAAGGCAGCGCAGAGGATACTGGCGTGGTGGAACGGCGATGCGATTGACAGGCCACTGATGGCGGTCAGAGCCCCGCGCAAGAAACCGCGTTTCAGAGTGCCCGAATTGACCGAGCCGGCCGACCCGATGCAGCGCTGGATTGACGCCGACTATCGCATTGGCGTCTGGGAGAAAACCTTCGCCACGACGCACTATCTGGGCGAAGCATTTCCTTACTTCGACAGCAACATCGGGCCAGGAAGCCTGGGCCTCTTTCTGGGAGCAAGGCCAGGCTTCGCTTGGGAGACTGTATGGTATCATCCCATCATCGAGGATCTCCGCACTGCGCCCGATCTCCGCTTCGATCCACGCAATCGCTCGTTCCAGGAGCACGTGCACTTGATCGACCAGGCTCTCACACGTTCGAACGGGCGTTACCTGGTATCGCTGCCGGACCTGATCGAGAATCTGGACACGCTAGCCGCCCTGCGAGGAAACGCCGCCCTCCTCGTTGACCTGGTAGAATGCGCCGACCAAGTCCACCGTTTCCAGAAACAGATTCTTCCGCTCTACAAGCAATACTACGACGACCTCTATGCTCGCGTTACGCGGCCCGGAATGGGGTGCTGCTTCTCAGCGTTCGCAGTCTGGGGGCCAGGGCGCGTTGCGAAGTTGCAGTGCGACATGTCTGCCATGATCTCGCCCAAGATGTTCGAAGAATTCGTGGTGCCCTACCTTGCCGAACAGTGCGAGTGGCTCGACTACAGCGTGTATCATCTGGACGGCCCGGAGGCGATCCGCCACCTCGACCTTCTGCTGGAAATCCCGCGGCTCAACGCTATCCAGTGGACTCCGGGAGCAGGTCAGCCAGGCGTCGGTTCGCCCAAGTGGTACCCCCTGCTCGAGCGCATTCGCGCAAAGGGCAAGGCGGCCCAGTGGTTGGGAGTAGGCGTGCACGAGGTGCAGCCGCTGATCGAGAGATTCGGCCCCGCAGGGCTTTACATAAGCACTGACGTGCGCACGCGCGAGGAAGGCATCGAACTCCTGCGAGCAGCGCGCACCTGGAAGAAAACGAACGCATAGCCGCAACGTGCAATTCAAAGACGACTGGGAAGACGCCAAGAAGCGATTCGAGGCCTGGTGGGTAGGGGAGGTCCTGGACCGCCCCGCAATCCAGGTAGCCGCCCCGCGCGATGGCGTCGAGCGAAAACCGATCCCTCCCCCACTCTCTCTCGATCAACGCTGGACCGACGTTGATTACGTGATCGCAGTCAACGAGGAACGCCTTCGGACCACCTACTTCGGCGGCGAAGCATTCCCGTGTTTCTGGCCCAACCTGGGGCCGGACGTTTTCGCTGCATACCTGGGCTGTCAACTCATCTTTCACGAAACGACATCCTGGGCCAAGCCGCTTATCCTCAATTGGAGCAGCCCTCCCCCACTCCGCTTCGACAAAAGCAACAAGTGGTGGCGCCTGACGATTCAACTGACCGAGGCCGCCGTCCAAGCAAGCCAGGGCCGCTGGTCTGTTGGCCTCACTGACCTGCACGGAGGGATGGACGCGCTTGCAGCCCTGCGCGGCCAGCAGAACCTGGCATTCGACGTGATAGACAATCCAGACAAAATAGAGCGGGAGATGGGCTTCCTGACCCCGCTGTGGTTTGAGATCTACGAAGGCCTGCACCAGATTGCACGGCGAGCGGTGGCAGGCTCCTCTGCCTGGCTCCCGGCCTGGTCTCCTGGCCGCTGGTATCCGGTGTCCTGTGATTTTGCTGCCCTCGTATCGCCCGCGGCGTTCGAGCGCTTCATCCTGCCCGACATCGAGGCAGAGGTGAACTGGCTGGACCATTCGATCTTTCACCTGGACGGGCCCGGCTCACTTCCGCACCTCGAAACGCTGCTCCACCTGCCGCGCCTGAACGGAATCCAGTGGGTTCCCGGCGCGGGGTCTCCGTCAATGGTTCACTGGATTCCACTGCTGAAGAACATACAGGCGCACGGCAAAATCCTTCACCTGTCCGTGGGCGCGGATGAGGTCGAGCCGTTGCTCTCTGAACTCTCGCCTGGGGGACTCATGCTGTCAACCTCGTGCGCGACGGAATCTGCGGCCAGGGACTTGCTGCGCCGCGCGCGAATAGCCAGCACGGGTCACCGGTGACAACAGCGACTCGAACTGCCGCCATGCGTGTTGGAATCCTGGGTTATTACGGCCAGGGAAACCTGGGCGATGATGCTGTGCTCGAAGGCCTCTTGAAGGCTCTCGAACGCGCATCGCCTCGCGCAACGCCAATCGTCTATTCTTTGCACCCCGAGGCCGTTCTGCTCCCCGATTACGCCGAAGTACGCCGCGCGCGGATTTTCAATTTCCCTGCGATGCTCAAGTCCGTGGGCGAAATAGACTGCGTGCTGATCGGCGGCGGAGGAGTGTTGCACGACTACTCTCTGGACGCCCCGACTAGATACCTTCTTTGGGCCCTCGCGGCAAGGGTCAGGCGACGGCGCGTGATGCTCGCGGCTCTCGGGGTCGGGCCGGTAGCCACGCGCCTGGGAGCGGCGCAAATAAAGGCGACTGCCTCGCTCGCAGATTTGATAACCGTGCGAGACAACCCGTCCGCCCAGTGGCTGCGTTTCGCTGGAGTCAAGAAACCGATCGAGGTGCTGGCCGATCCTGCGCTGATTGCTTGCTCGAGACCAACCGAGCGACAACAGACAAGCCCTGCTCCGGCAGTGTTCGCGCTCCGTCCATGGCCTCCCTTAAGCGCTGGAAACGAAGACCTGGCGCGCTCTCTGGCAATGGCCGCAGACGCGGTCGTTCGAAGACTCGACGCCCGCGCGCTCTTGATGCCCTTCCACACCCCAGGAGACGACGCGTTCTGCGCCGCAGTGAAGACCATGATGGAAGAAAAAGACCGGGCCGCCATTATCGCCCGGCCCACGTCGGCGCAACAAGCAATTGACATGCTCGCTCAGGCGAGCGTTCTGGTTTCAATGCGATTTCACGGGCTCATTTTCGCCGCAGCCGCAGGCATTCCAATGGTCGCTCTCGCCTGCGACGAGAAACTATCTTCCCTCATGGCAGAAATCGGGCAGGAGAGATTCTCCCTGCCGCTGGAAGGGCTCGACCCGGAGAACGTCTCGGCAGCCTGCGAGGGGGCAATTGGAGACTGGATAGAATCGGCCGCGAAAGCAAAGCAGCGGTTTGAATCCCTGCAGTCCCGCGCAGCCAGGATCGAAGTCCACCTGTCCGAATTCCTGGCTCGCGCCGCAAGAACTCTTTCCTGACGCGCACGTTCCTGTTGCAGGGGCGGAGCATTGCACCGCCCGCCGGGCCTAACTCCCAAGCAGCCCCGCGTACAGTGCTTCCAGTCGCCCGGTCTCCTTCACCGTGTCGAAATGCTCCTCCACCCTCTGCCTCGCAGCGCGCGCCAGACTCTGCCCCAGCCCCGGCTCGTCCAACATCATCCCCAGCCTGTCCGCAAAACCCTCAGCATCCCCGGGCTGGGCAAGCAGCCCCGAAATGCCATCCTCCACAAGTTCTGGTATTCCTGCATGCCACGTGGAAACCACTGGCACTCCCGCCGCCATCGCCTCCATCAGGACGACCGGAATTCCTTCCTCATCCCCGTCCGCCGCAGTTACCGAAGCCAGCGCGAAAACATGGGCCTGCCGCAGCGCCTCGTTCACGTAGGAATGGCTTTGCGCTCCCTCGAACGCCACCGCCTCGCAGATCCCCAGGTCGCTCGCCAGACGGCGCAGGGAATCCAGCAGCGGCCCATCACCTATTACTCGCAGCCTCAAATCTCTTCCTTCACTGCGAAGCCGCGCCACCGCCTCCAGCAGGAAGCGGTGTCCCTTTTTCTCGATCAACCGCCCAACGCATGCCACAATAACAGGTCCGTTCCTGGGAGCCGCCGATGGATCGCGATACCGCATCTGCTGCGTAAGAACCCCGGTGTGCACCACCTGCGTCTTATCGCCCGGACAACCTGCCCCAATCAGCCGCTCTCTTATTCTCTCTGAAACAGCGACTACAATCCCCGCCTCGGCCCACATCTTCCTGTATCTCTCCAGGCAAGTACGATCCCCCAGGTTCCGCGATGCATCCCGCCCGTGAAAAGTCACCACCAGCGGACATCCCACTCGCCGCGCAACCTCCAGAAAATAGCATCCCACCGTCCCGTAGTGCGCATGCAGCAGCGAGACCTTCTCGCGCCTGGCTATCCTTTCGACCAAAAGCAAATCCAGCCGGGGAACAAAGCGAGGCACTGCGCGCCTGCCGCACAACAATCCCGCGTGCGGCACGTGCAGAGACCGAACCAGGGGGTGCGGGAACCGTTGCGCATCTGGCGACTGCAGCGATAACACAACGGTCTCGAAACTGCTAATTGCCTTCGTTTGGTGATAAATGAAAGTTTCGGAGTAGTTCAGCCACCGCGCAACGCAGATCCCGATCCTGCGCATGTTTCTCACCGACCGCTTGCGCCGCAAGCCGAATCAAGCACCCGCGCCATTTGACCCATCAGCACCGGAAGCGCAAATTGCCTCACAAACGAATCGTCCGGCCCGGATTCGTGGAACCGGTGGCCATTTGCGAACATTTCGAGCGTCTTGCTGATCAGTTCGACATCGGCTGGCGGCACAACTACCCCTCCCCTGGCCCTGCGCAGTATCTCGGCCATTTCGCCCTCGTGCGCCAGCGCGAGGACTGGCTTGCCCGCGCCCAGATACTCGTACAATTTCGTCGGCACCTGCGTTCCGGCCGCAGGCGAAGTGTGTTTGATCAGCAACAGCAGATCGGCGGCCCGCATCCAACCGATGCTTCGCGCATATGGGACCACCCCTTCGATGTGAACCGCCTCGCCCAGCCGAAGCCCGTGAGCCGCATCCTGCAGCCTGTCGCTCACCGGGCCCACGAAATGCACCTGCAGGCGCTTTCGCAGGTCGGGCCTGCGCTCCCGAAGATCGGCCACCGCGCGCAGAAAATAATCGGGAACTCTCCCCCCGTAGAACTGCCCACAGTGCACGACGTGAAACCCATCCCTCTCAAGCGCCACCGGCTCGGGCTCCACTTCATCATAACCGTTCGGAACGACCTCCACCTTGCCTTCCAGGCACGGGTAGCGCCCGAGCAATTCCCCGCGCAGCGACTCCGTCGTCGTTATCAGGGCCGCAGCCCGAGACGCCCAAGTGCGTTCAAGTCTTGCGGCCAACGCCCTGTGAAGCGGAGTAGGCCAGTTGATGAAAACATTGCCCAGGAACGGGTCCTGGAAATCCGCAACCCACGGCACACCCCAGGTGCGCGCCAGCCGCTCGCCGACAACGTGCGCTGAGAACCGCGGAGCCATGGAGAGCACGGCATCAGGATGATCGCTCGCAAACTCTCGCCTTGCGTGCGCCACCGCGCCCCGCACCCAGGTCGCCATCTCGTCCGGGAACAGCACGACGTTCAACGCGCGTTCCGCGAGGAGCCTGAGATTCGTCGAAAACGCGCCGGGCCTGGCAACAGGCGCCGCAGCGCTCCATGCCCTGGCCCGGACAGAGCGATGCCACAGCCGCGGCCAGGGCGGATTGATGCAGGTCGTGTTTTTCGCCCAGCCGGGGACATCCCCCCCGAAGTCAGCCGCAAGCAGCACTACCTGCCATCCTTCACCAGGCAGGTATTTGCACGCAGCCGCCGTGCGCGACCCTCCACCTCCAGGCCAAGGCGCGAAAGCCCTCGGCGCAATCAGCAGGACTCGCTTCATCCCAGGCGCGCAGTATTATACCCCCTTCGCAGCCGAGAGGGTAGCCCGCCTCTCCTTCGGCTGGCGCAATGTGACTGAGTAGTCGGGTGAATCACACAAACGCGGGGTGCAGCGCATTCGGCGGCGGCCGCTCAAGATGCTGGAATGCGCGCCGCTGTCTATTCAGTCCCAGCGCGGGCCAGCCCTTCTTCCCACGAGCGCATCACGATTCCTGCACGGACAAGTTCCTCGACGGTAGTCTGCCCGGTGAAGACCTTGTCAACCGCGTCGTCGCGCATCGTCTTGATCGTGAAGCACGGCGCAGCGGCGGCCCAGTCGGTCGAGGTGGCGCTGCTGCGGAGCATCACGCGCAGTTCGTCGGTCATCTCCAGCAACTCGCCGGATTTGATAAGTCATTCCCCTGGCGCACTGTTGCGGAGGGCATCACGAACAGCGCTACACACCAGCAGGTGGCCGAGGAAGGCAAACTGAAGGGCACTTACTGCGACGGCTGGTATCAGTTCTGCACCGACAAGAGAGGCGCATGGATCAACCCCGAGGACATCGTCGTGAACCTGTTCACCCTGCGCGGGTTCGATCCCGACGTATCCACCGCGATCCTACCCGGAAAGCCGCCGATTCACCGCCGCCATGTCATTCTGAGCGAAGCGAAGAATCCCATCCTCCAAAGCATCCACATTTCGTCCGGCGCTCGCGTGAAGTCCGCCCGCCTGACGAAAGGTCGCCTCGAAATTGTCCTCTCCTACTTCTCTGGTCAGGCAAGCAATACCCTTGTGAGCGGCCTTCCCGTTCCCAAAGCAGTCTCCGCTGATGGGCGAGTATTGACTCGCCGCCAGCGCCTTGAGCCCGAGGCGCTCGATCCCGGCGCTGCCTGGCCGCCCGCAAGGGCGACCCTGAAGCCCCGACAGATCGGGGCTGAAGGGCCCAACGATGAGGGCTGGGCCTACAACCCGGGCTGCGACAAGAACTCCCCGAAAAAACACCTCCTCATCAAGGCCCTGCAGGCTAAATCCGACCTGCACCTGACAATCAACCTCTACTGAGCCTCGCATATCAGGCTTCTGACAGCGAGGCTATTGACGAACGCGCGGCCTGTGCCTACAATAGGCGGGTTTTCGGACGGCCTGAAAGGGCCGTCCGACTGCGAGAGCACCATGATATTGCCGCTCGGATACGGATATGTGGCGGTTTTCGTTGGCCTGGGCGTGGCATTCCTCGCCATCACCTTCACTCTCTCCAGGCTAGTGCGGCCAAACAATCCCACACCTCAAAAGGTGATGCCCTACGAATGCGGGCCAGACCCTATCGGCCCTGCCTGGCACCGGTTCAACATTCGCTATTACGTCTATGCCCTTCTCTTCGTCGTCTTCGATGTGGAAGTTGCGTTCCTGTTCCCGTGGGCCTTGGTGTATAAGAAGCAGGGCTGGGCGGGCGTCATCGAGATGGTGGTATTCGTCGGGATACTCACTGTCGGCCTGATTCACGCGTGGAGGAAAGGAGCGCTGGAGTGGCAGTAGTCAACAAGTTTGCCAGCGCGGTCAAGCGCCTGCCGGGGGGTACGGTGCTCGTTGCTCCGCTGGATGCGGTGGTCAACTGGGCGAAGGAGTCGTCCCTCTGGTATCTGTCGTTCGGGCTGGCGTGCTGCGCGATCGAGATGATGGCGACGGCGGCGTCGCGCTATGACCTCGACCGCTTCGGGATGATCTTTCGCACCAGCCCGCGGCAGGCCGACCTGATGATCGTCGCCGGAACCGTTACGAAGAAAATGGCGCCCATGCTGCGGCGGCTCTACGACCAGATGTCCGAGCCCAAGTATGTGATTGCCTTCGGCGGGTGCGCTTCCGCCGGGGGGCCCTACTACGACGCCTACAGCGTGGTGCAGGGCGTGGACCACGTGGTGCCGGTTGACGTGTATGTTCCCGGCTGCCCGCCGCGGCCGGAGAACCTGATTCAGGGGATTCTGAAGTTGCAAGACAAAATCCACAAGCAGTCGCTCGCCGCTGCGTAGGATGCCGGGTCAGCGCAATGTCGGTTGATGAGAAGCAGGCCGAGCAGCCAGAGCAGCCCGAAAGCGATGAGCGCATCGAATCCCTTCGGGCTCGGTTTCCGCAGGCGATTGTCGAGGCGCAGAAAAGGGGCAAGCAACTGGTCCTGAAGGTGGCGCGCGAGGGGCTCGTTCCGCTTTGCCAGCACCTGCGCGACGATGCTGCCTTTCGTCTCGACTACCTGGCTGACCTGACTGCTGTCGAAGGCCCGGACGGGTTGCGGGCAGTCTATCGCCTCTTCTCCGTAAGCCGCGGTGACTACGTGCAGATGATCGTGCCGCTGGATTCCAACCAGCCGCGCGTCCCATCCGTCGGCTCGGTGTGGCCTGCGGCCAACTGGCAGGAGAGAGAGGCATACGACATGTTCGGAATCGTGTTCGAAGGTCACCCTGACCTGCGGCGTATCTTGCTGCCGGAAGATTGGGTAGGCCATCCGCTGCGCGGAACCGCCGAGGAGAAGACGGCGAAACAGGATGACAGCGCCTGACACGGGAAAGTTGCAGATCGAGCGCGAGGGCGACCGCATCGTCCTCAACGTCGGGCCGCAGCACCCGAGCACACACGGGGTGCTGCGCCTTCTGGTAACTCTCGAAGGCGAGGTCATCAAGCAGGTCAGGCCCGACATCGGGTATCTGCACCGCGCAAGCGAATGGATCGGGCAGCATCGGCCATATCCGCAGGTTACACCCTACCTCAGCAGGCTCGACTATGTTGCGGCCACGGCGCAGGAATTCGCCTACGTCGAAGCCGTGGAGCGATTGGCTGGCATCGAGGTCCCGCGCCGCGCCCAATATGCGCGCGTGATTCTTGCCGAACTGACCCGCATCGCCAGCCATCTCGTCTGGTGGGCCACTTTCGGCAATGACCTTGGCGCGACCACCGTGTTCCTCTACGGGTTCCGCGAGCGCGAGCGCGTGCTCGAACTCATCGAGTCCATGGTCGGCGCGCGGCTGACCCACCACTCGTATCGCATCGGGGGCATCCCCTATGATGTGCCCGCCGGCTTTCGCGACCGGACGTTGGATTTTCTGCGCTACCTGCTCCCCAAGTTGGATGAATACGATACGCTGCTCACCGGCAACAAGATATTCGTCGCACGCACGCAAGGCGTTGGGGTCCTGCCGCCAGATCGCGCTGTCGCCTGGGCCGTCAGCGGCCCGGTTCTGCGCGGGTCGGGCGTGGCGATGGACATCAGGCGCAGCGATCCCTATTCCGCGTATCCGGATTTTGAGTTCGATGTAGTGACCTATAACGGCTGTGACGTGCTCTCCAGATACCTGGTGCGCATGGGCGAGATACGGCAGAGCATCCGCATCATTGAGCAGGCGCTCAAGCGACTTCCCGGTGGCCCATTCATGGCGAAGATACCGAAGGCCTTCCGCGCCCCGGTCGGAGATGCCTATGGCCGCGTCGAGACCCCCAGGGGCGATTTCAGCGTTTACGTGGTGGGCGACGGGTCGGGCGTGCCCGCGAGGGTGCGGCTCCGGTCGCCGTGTTTTGCGAACCTGCAGGCTTTGCCCGTGATGGCGCGGGGCCAGAAGGTCGCGGACCTCGTTGCCATCATCGGCAGCATTGACATCGTGCTCGGGTCGGTGGACCGATGAACGAGATACATGCCGTAACCCTGGGCGCGTGGCTCGGCAGATTCGGGCTGCCGCAGTGGGTGGCCGATCTGCTGCGCATGCTGATCGCCGGCGTGGCGGTGCTGATCCTGCTCCTACTCGCGGTGCTGATGCTGGTGTGGCTTGAGCGCAAGGTTTCCGCCGACATCCAGAGCCGCATAGGGCCGGCCCGCGTGGGCGGAAGATTCGGCATCCTGCAAACCATCGCGGACGCGATCAAGTTGCTGCTGAAAGAAGACATCATTCCCGCCCAGGGTGACCGGTGGCTGTTCCTGGTCGCTCCGGCCGTCGTGTTCCTGCCGGCGTACCTGGCCTTCGTCACGGTGCCGTTCTCAGATCGCCTGAAGTCATACGACCTGGGAGTGGGATTGGTCTACGTGATCGCCATTCTCTCGCTGCCAACGATCGGCCTGATCATGGCCGGGTGGGGGTCGAACAACAAGTACAGTCTGCTCGGGGGCATTCGAGCGGTCGGCCAGTTACTGACCTATGAGGTGCCCTTCGTCCTTTCGCTTCTGTGCGTGGTGATTGCGGCGGGCTCGTTGAGTCTGACCAAGATAGTCGAGGCGCAGTCAAAGCAGGGCTGGTTTGTACTCCACCCACCGCTCATGCTGGCGTTCCTGATCTACCTGATCGGTGGGATTTCGGAGACGAACCGCGTGCCCTTCGACCTGCCGGAGGCGGAATCGGAACTCGTCGCCGGCTACCATGTGGAGTATTCCGGGATCAGGTTTGCAATGTTCTTCATGGGGGAGTACGCGATGCTGTTCTTCGTGTGCGCGCTGGGCGCGGTGGTTTTCCTGGGAGGATGGCTGGGCCCGTGGCTGCCCGGCGAGATATGGTTTCTGATCAAGACATTCGCGCTCATCCTGTTGACTATGTGGGTGCGATGGACTTATCCGCGGCTGCGGATTGACCAGTTGATGAACTTCGGGTGGAAATTCCTGTTGCCCGCGGCGCTGCTCGACGTTTTCTTGACGGCAGCGTGGGCGCTGCGTTAGGGAGGTATTAGTGAGCGCGGCAGTAATGGCGCGAGAGGTATGGGTTACTGCGAGCAGCCTCGTGAAGGGGCTGTATGTAACGCTCACGAACTGGGTCGCGCGCCCGCGGATAACGCTGCAGTATCCGAAGCAGCGCCCCGTGATTCCCTCAAGATTTCACGGCCTCTTTGTCCTGCGCGCCGACCCGACCAGGCCACGCGGAACCACCTGCACGGCGTGCCTTCTGTGCTGGAAAGCATGCCCCTCCGATGTCTTCCGCATCGAGGGGACAGGCCACGGCAAGGAGCGCCATCCGACGGTTTTCGTGATGGACATGAGCCGCTGCATGTACTGCCACCTGTGCATTGAAGCCTGTCCGTTCGACGCGATTGCCGAGAATGAAGAGTGCGAGTTCGCCACCTATTCGCGCGATCATTTCGTGTATGATTTTGACCTTCTCAGCAGGCTCGACCGCCCACAGGGCAGATTGCACAAGGAACTTCTCGCCGAGCCGGTGGAAACGGCGGGAGAAGAGGCGGCGGAGCAGAGGAATGGCTGACACTGCCTCCAATGCCGGGATTGGCAACCCGGTCGTCGAGCGGGCTCTGCGGCGCCGCATAATGAGCGGCGGGCCGATCTCATTTGCAGAGTTCATGGAGGTCGCCCTGTATCACCCGCGAGGCGGCTACTATATGACATCAGCCCGGATAGGCCGCAACGGGGATTTCACAACGAGCCCCGAGATTCACCCGGCCTTCGGGGCGCTGGTGGGCAGGTTCCTCGGCCAGGTCTGGCGCGCAATGGGCAGCCCGGCCCAGTTCGTCGTGGTCGAGATCGGGGGCGGTACAGGCAGGTTGGCAGCGAGCATCCTGACCAGCCTGGCACGAACAAACCAGGCGTTCTATCGCAGGCTGAAGTATGTGATGGACGATGTCAGCCCTGCGATGCGCCGCCATCAGAAGGAACTGCTCGGCGGCGCACACCCCGGCAAAGTAGCGTGGCGCAATCTTTCGAGCCGCCGCGGCCGGCCCATTGCTGGCTGCATCATCTCGAACGAACTCGTGGACGCCCTCCCCGTCCACCGCGTAGCGATGCGGTCCGGGCGGCTGACGGAAATGAGCGTCGGACTGAATGGCCAAGGATTTACATGGCTCGAGCGAACGCCGTGCAGCGGGCTTTCACACCACCTCGAAACCGGAGGGATGACGCTGACCGAAGGGCAGGTTCTGGAAGTAAGGCCTGCGGCGAGGAACTTGCTTCGCGAAGTCGCTGCGAACCTGGCGCGCGGATGCGTGCTGACCATAGACCACGGCTACGAATCGCCCCAGGTTTATCGAGAAAGATTTGCCCACGGGTCCCTGATGTGCTATTCGGGCGGAATGATGTGCGATGACCCGCTGCAGCGGCCAGGGCTGCAAGATATCTCTGCGCGAGTTGATTTCGAAGCGCTCCAGAGATACGGAAAGGCGGACGGGCTGACAAGCCTGCCGCTGATGACGCAGCGCGATTTCTTGCTGCTGTTCGGAGCCGGGCAATTGCTCGATGCAATGCGCTCGGCGGCAGTTACAGCCGAGCACAAGGCCGAAGAGCGGCGCGCTTTGCTCGCGCTGCTCGATCCGGAGGGGCTGGGCACGTGCAAGGTACTGCTGCAGCACAAGGGCTTGAGTAACGAACAAGCAAGCCTGCTGGCTGACTTCTCCCGGCCTGGCGCGCCTCTTCCTCTCGACGCCTTGCAGATGGCGCGGCCCAGGCCGGGCTGGCTGGAGTGGCAGGGGGTGGAGGTCTAGCCGTGGAGCCCGTTGTCTTTTACACCCTTGCCGCCGTCATTCTGATACCGGCGATACTGAGCGTTACGCTGCGCAATATCGCTCATGCCGCCTTCTGGCTCTTGCCTACCCTGCTAGGCGTTGCTGGCGTATTCCTTGTGCTGGGCAGCGAGTTTCTGTTCGCAATCCAGATCCTGCTTTACGTGGGCGCGATACTGGTCTTGCTGGTTTTTGCCATCGTCCTGACACGGGGCCTGCAAGACCCCGCCCTGCGCGCTCACAACAAGCAGAAAGAGATCGGCGCCCTCGTCGCCGTTGGACTCGTAGCAGTGCTCTGGCTTTCAGTGCTGGCACGGTCGTGGGGATCGGGCCTTCCGCCAAAGGCCCCTGCGGTTGATCCGACGCGCGCGCTCGGCTTGGCTCTCGTTGACCCGAGCAGGAACCTGCTGCATTTTGAACTGGCGTCTGTCTTGCTCTTGGCCGCAATGATCGGAGCGGTGGTCATCTGCCGCAAGCCAGGCGAGAAATGACAGTAACACTCGAACATTTCCTACTTTTGAGCGCCGCGCTGTTCGCTGTCGGCGTGTTCGGCATCCTGACCCGGCGCAACGCCATCGGCGTCTTGATCGGGGTCGAGTTGATCCTGAATGCCGCCAACATCAACTTCATGGCTTTCTGGCATTACGTCGCCCCCAACACAATGGAGGGCCAGGTCTTCATCGTGATTGTCATTACAGCCGCTGCCGCCGAGGCTGCGGTCGGCCTGGCGCTGGTGCTGGCCTTGTATCGCCAGTTCGGGACGATTGACGTGGACGAGATACACGACCTCAAGGGATAGCAGAGCATGTCTTCGGCCGGCTTCGATATAGCCTCTCATATATGGCTGGTTCCGGCGCTTCCGGCTGCGGCGTTCGTATTGATCGGCGTGTTCTGCCTGCGAGGCCCGCGGGGCGCGAGAGCCGCTCCTGCGCTGTTGATCTGCGCACTTGCTGCGGCTGGCGTTCTTGCGGCGCTGGCCATCCGTCACCTTGCCTCGGTAGGGGCGCAGCCGCAGCAGTGGGGCATCCGCTGGCTCTCGGTGGAGAAGGCGGAGCCAGCACTGCATGCCGACATCGGCACGCTGCTCGACCCGCTCAGCGCGGTCGTCATGCTGGTCGTCTGCGCCGTCACCCTTGCAGTCCAGGTTTACTCCATCGGATACATGCGCGGCGACCCCGGCTACGCCCGATACTTCGCCTTCATGTCGCTGTTCTCGGCCTCGATGCTCGGCCTGGTGCTTTCGAACAACCTGGTGCTGACCTATATCTTCTGGGAACTGGTTGGCATCTGCTCTTATCTCCTCATCGGCTTCTGGTATAAGAAGCCTGAAGCGGCCAACGCCGCGAAGAAAGCCTTCATCGTTACTCGCTTCGGCGATGTGGGTTTTCTGCTGGGAGTTCTGGCCCTATCGCTGTCGGCCGGCTCGCTCAACCTGGTGGACCTTGAAAGGACCATCAACGGCCATGCGCTGAAGCCGCTTTTCTTGGGCGAATCGGCATTCGTCACCGTTGTTGCCTTGCTCATTTTCAGCGGCGCGGTCGGCAAAAGCGCACAGTTCCCCCTGCACGTCTGGCTGCCCGATGCGATGGAAGGGCCTACCCCGGTGAGCGCGCTCATACACGCCGCCACGATGGTTGCCGCAGGCGTTTACCTGGTGGCGCGCACCTCGTTCCTCTTCAGCGCGTCGCCCGTCGCGATGACTGTGGTGGCGATCATCGGCGCATTCACCGCCTTCATGGCCGCAACCATGGCAACGGCGCAGGACGACATCAAGCGCATCCTCGCCTACTCCACCATCAGCCAGTTGGGCTACATGATGCTCGGTCTGGGGGCGGGCGCTTTCTCCGCCGCGATATTCCATCTCACCACGCACGCGTGGTTCAAGGCCCTGCTGTTTTTCGTCGCTGGCAGCGTGATTCATGCGACTCACACGAACAGCATCTGGGAGATGGGCGGCCTGTGGCGCAGCATGAGGGCAACTGCGATCATCGGAGCAATAGGCGGACTCGCGTTGATAGGAATCGCGCCGCTGAGCGGGTTCTTCAGCAAGGACGCTATCCTGGCAGGCGTGGCTTCTTCCGAGGTTCTCGCCCGAACACTGGGCCCGCTCGGCAGAGAAGTGCTGTTCACCATCGGGTTGGCTGTCATCCCTCTCACCGGCTTCTACATGTCACGGCTCTGGTTCGTCACCTTCGCGGGGCAGCGCGACGAGGGCCGTGGCGAGGCGCACGAGTCGCCCGGCGTGATGCTCTTGCCGATGGCATTTCTCGCAGCGCTCGCCATTGTGGCCGGCTGGGCGCAGGGATGGTTTGCCAACTTTGTCCAGTTTGCCCAGTCCGACGCGCGTCACGCAGTTCACGTGCCCTGGCTCCCTCCGGCCTCGGTGCTGCTGGGGCTGGCCGGTATTGCCTACGCGCGCATGAGGGTCCTGCCAGCCGCGGCTGTCGAAAGGCGACCGAAGAGCGCAGTGCACATCTTCCTGAAGAACCACTGGTATATTGACTACGCATACCACTGGGCGGCCTGGAAGATCGTTCTCGGCTTCGCCGCAGTCGCCGCGTGGTTTGACCGGCATGTTGTTGATGGCATGGTGAACGGAGTTGCGTGGCTCGCGGGCAGGTTTGCCTTCACCATCCGGCGCAGCGAGACAGGGCAGTTGCAGTTCTACGCGCTCGTTATCTTCCTGGGTGCGCTGGCCGCAGCGCTGGCAGCGCTGCGGGCCAGCCACGGACTGTGGGGGCCTTAGACGCGATGGGCTTGATCGCATCACATGCGCTGACGCTCCTGATCGCGGTGCCTCTGGGCACGGCGCTGCTGCTCATGCTGGTACCCAGGGAGAACAAGCTGGCGGTGCGCCTGCTGTCAGCGGTGGCCGCCTCTGCGACGCTGGCGATCGCGCTCTGCGCGTTGATCGCATATGACCGCGCTCGCCTGGGCATGCAATTCGAGGAGAGGCATCAATGGATTCCTGCGATCGGCGTGTCATACCACGTCGGGGCTGATGGCGTCAGTTTGACCCTCGTCTTGCTGACGGCCCTGATCATTTTCGGCGGGGTCTTCGCCTCCTGGACGGTCGAGCATAGGACCAAGGAATTCTACATCCTGCTGCTGACCCTGGTGACCGGAGTTTTCGGCGTTTTCGTGTCGCTCGACCTTTTCTTCTTCTTCCTTTTCTACGAACTCGCCGTGCTGCCTATGTATCTGTTGATCGGGATATGGGGCACGGGGCCGAAGGAGTATTCGGCGCTCAAACTGACGCTCTACTTGCTGGTTGGCAGCGCTTTCATGCTGCTCGCCCTGATCGGCCTATATTTCCTGTCCGGCGTGGAACCGCGCACCTTCGACATAATGGAGATAATGCAGCGAGGCACCATCGGCCCATGGGTGCAGAAGATACTTTTCCTCCTCTGTTACATAGGGTTTGGGGTGCTTGCCGGCATCTGGCCGCTGCACACCTGGTCGCCGGATGGCCACGCTTCGGCGCCCACAGCCGCGAGCATGCTGCACGCGGGCGTGCTGATGAAACTGGGCGCTTACGGGATTTACAGGGTCGGCATCGGCATCATGCCGGAGGGGGCGGGCGTGTGGGCCCCGCTGATGGCGGGCATCGCGGTCGTCAACATACTCTATGGTTCCTTCGTCGCCATGGGCCAGAAGGACTTCAAGTATGTGATCGCCTATTCCAGCGTCAGCCACATGGGCATCGTGATGCTCGGCCTGGCAACCGGAATCCCGAACCACGGCAGCGCGATCGCGATGAACGGCTCCGTCTTCCAGATGTTCTCGCACGGCATCATGACCGGCCTTTTCTTCGCCATCGTCGGGCTGGTCTATGAGAAATCGCATACGCGCGACATCACCGCAATGGGCGGATTCGCGTCGCGCATGCCGGGGATCGCGCTCGTGTTCGCGATCGGCGGCATGACCTCCTTCGGCTTGCCCGGAACGAGCGGGTTCGTCGCCGAACTGCTCGTATTCCTGGGCGCGTGGCGGACGTATCCGGTGCTGGCGGTGATCGCGGTCCTCGGGATCGTAACGACGGCGATCTACGTCCTCAGGGTGATACAGAAGATCTTCCTCGGGCCGCTCGATGCGCGATACGGCGAACTGCCCGATGCCAGGACAACGGAGTGGGTGGCGATAGTAATCCTGGCCGGCGTCCTGCTGTTGTTCGGCCTCTGGCCGAGACCTATAGTCTCGCTGATCGAGACGGCGCTGCCCGCCGCAGGGTATCTGCGATGAATGTGAACTGGCTGCTGCTTGCGCCGGAGTTGTGCGTGCTCGGGGCCGCGCTGGTCGTGCTCGGCTTCGATTTCGCATTCCCTCGCGCACGAAAGGAAACGCTCGGCCTGGTGGCCACAGCAGGTACCCTGGCTGCCCTCGCAGTGCTTCTTGCCCTGCGCCACGAGCACGGCAGCACGTTCGGGCAACTTCTCGTTGCCGATTCGATGGCGTTCATCTTCGGCGCGATAATCCTGTGCGCTGCTGTCGTGGTTTGCTTGGCGTCGGTGCACTTCGCGCCGAGCGTGACCGACAACGTAGCTGAATACTATGCGTTGCTGCTGCTGTCAGTCCTTGGGCTGATGCTCACTGCCGCCGCCGGCGATCTGCTCACTGCGTTTCTGGCGATTGAACTCAGCACGATCAGCCTGTATGCGCTCGCCGGCTACGTTCGGCGCGACGCGCGTTCGGCCGAGGCCGGCCTGAAATATCTTCTCTTGGGTATCGTTGCCTCGGGCCTGCTGATCTACGGCACGAGCCTGGTTTACGGATCGTTCGGCACCACCCGCTTCCGGGCGATCGGCGCACAACTCGCGAGCCAGCCATGGGCCATGTCGCCGGCAGCCATGGCGGGGTTGATGCTCGTCATCGCGGGCTTCGGGTTCAAGATTACGGCCGCCCCCTTCCACATGTGGGCGCCGGACGTGTATCAGGGAGCGCCGACGACGGTTACCGCCTTCCTTTCCGTAGCATCCAAGGCCGCCGGGTTCGCGATCCTGATGCGAGTGCTGCTCGGCCCCTTCATGTCAGCGCGCCCCGAGATCGCCGCTGCGGTCGCGCTCGCGTGCGCCCTGAGCCTGCTGATCGGCAACCTGAGCGCCATTCCCCAGACGAACATCAAGCGCATGCTTGCCTACTCGGGGATCGCTCACGCAGGATACGTGCTCATCGGCATCGCCGCCCTTTCTCAGGCGGGAGCGGCTGCGAGCATATTCTACCTGGTGCAGTATGTGTTCGCGAATGCCGGCGCCTTTCTCGTGGCGGCAGCGGTGGCGCAGGCGACCGGCAAGGAGGAGATCGCAGATTATGCAGGCCTGGCGCAGAGAAATCCGCCGCTCGCGTTTGCCATGCTCCTGCTGCTCCTGTCGCTCGGCGGAATCCCCCCGCTGGCCGGCTTCTGGGCCAAGGTCTATGTGTTCGTCGAGGCAGCGCGAAGCGGGCTGTGGTGGCTCGTTCTTCTCGGCGCCCTGTTGAGCGTGGTGGCTCTCTATTACTACCTGATGGTGGTGAAGCAGATGTACATCTTCCCCGCGGGCCAGCGCGAGCCCGTCCGCGTCAAGTGGACAACCGGGCTGGCGATCGGGATATGCACGGCAGCGGTTGTGATCATCGGCTACCCGCGCCCATATGTCCAGGCGGCTCAGAGGGCTGCCGCAGACGCCATCTTCCGTCAGCCTCACGCCGTCAGGCTGGTTGTGCGGAGGACAAGTCAGCAGCCAATTGCCGGTGACGTTCACACAGCCGGCCCGACTCGATCTGCGCCGCCAGCATCTCCTCCTGCCGGTGTGCATTGAACAGGCGACAGGTCGGGTCCTGGCAGAACCCCTCCCCCACTAGGCAGTAGAACGCGGCCTGCAGCGCGTAGCCCTTGGCCACCTCGGTCAACCTCGAATCGTCATGATCCAGGAACCGCTGGCCGAACTGCCGCTTGAGCGCGCGGTAGGCGGCATCGTCGCTCGCGATTTGCCCGAGAGCCTGCAGTGCCAGGTAGAATTCCCGCGGCTTGGCAGGCGCCTCGACCAGGCCGGTTGTCGAGACCAGCGTGGGACAGCCGCAGATGACCGCCCTCAGGTGATAGCGGTCCCCCTCTTCCCAGGTTGCGGCCAGCCTGTTGCTGAAGATCACATGCGCGATACCTGGCGGGCTTTCTTCTCGCGGGATCAGCGAACACAGAGCTGCCTGCAATAGAAAGCCGTCGTAGATAACCCCGAACGCGCCGCGGTTGCCTGCCGCCAGCCTTCTACGCTCGAATTCTATCTCGCCGCGCAGCGGCTCGTGCTGCGCAGGGGGAGAGAGCGGATTGCGCACGCGGCACCTGGCCAGCTCCACGGCCAGCGCGTCCGCGTCGCAGCCAAAGTGCCCCACGAACTCCCCGCGAACCTTCGCGCCTACGGCCAACGTGCTGAACAGGTAAGCCGCGACCTCGGCGAGATCCAGCGACGAGGCTGTTCCCTCGTCATAAAGATAGATGGTCCGCCGCTGCACGCCGCCAGCATATCACACTGCGCCGATGCCTTCAATTCCTGCGTCGCGCGGGAAGGTGTGCGCGCAGCCAACAGCGAACCATCGCAATGCACTCCAGAGGGCGCGATTGATGGCATGGACCGGGCCCTGGCAGGCGCAGGGCGAATGGTACAGGGGCAGTTTGCACATCCACACCCAGGCCTCGGACGGAGCGCTCACTCCGGCCGAGGTTGTGGAGAAATACCGCGCAGCCGGGTATCATTTCATCTGCATCACAGACCACGACAGGTTCACCGACGCTTCCGGGGCGAGCAGCGATGATTTCCTGGTGCTGGGCGGCATTGAGATCTGCTGCGGGAAAAACCAGATCGCCCGCCTTTATCACGTGCTCGGCGTGGGGATACAAAGCAGCATCCGGCTCGCACCTGACATGACGCCGCAGCAGGCAGTCTCCGCGATAAGTGAGCGCGCGGGCCTCGCCTTCGTGGCGCACCCTTACTGGTCGGGACATACCTGTGAGGACCTGATCCAACTCGAAGGCGTGACCGGCCTTGAAGTCTTCAACGGCCTATGCGAAATGGGATGGGGCAAAGGATTGTCGGTTGTGCAATGGGACGACCTGCTCTACCGCAGAAAGCAGTGGCTGGCACTTGCGGTGGACGATTTTCACGGCCCACCCCGGCAGGACCTTGGGCGCGGCTGGGTGGTCATTCGCGCCCAGTCGCTCGATGAGAAGGCTATTCTAAACTCACTCGCAAAAGGCATGTTCTATTCGAGCCAGGGACCCAGGATCCTCGATCTGGAACTCAGGGGGCGCGCGCTGAGGGCCCGCTGTTCAGGGTCCCGCCGGATTGATTTCGTCTTCGACACCGAGCCCGGCTTGAGAATCGAGGCCGAGCCCGGAAAAAGCCTTTTCGAGGCGCAGTTCACGCTTCCCGAGGACGCCGCCTGGGTGCGCGTGCAGTGCCAGGACGCGACAGGCCTGACAGCGTGGTCCAACCCGATTTTCCTCACCTGAGACACAGGAACAGACAGGACGTGAGATTCGCTATCTGCAACGAGATGTTTGAAGGATGGGAATGGGGGCGAACCTGCCGCTTCGCGGCCGAAGTCGGCTACCAGGGCATCGAAGTCGCGCCCTTCACCCTCGCTCAATCGGTGAATGACATATCCGCAGAGTCTCGCCTCCGCATCCGCAGGGAGGCCGAGCAGGCAGGGCTGGCAATAGTGGGATTGCACTGGCTGCTTGTCTCACCCAAGGGCATGTATCTCAACCACCCCGACGCAGCAATCAGGCAGCAGACAGCCGACTATCTGTGCTCCCTGGTTGATTTTGGTGCCGACCTGGGCGGCACGCTGATGGTATTCGGCTCGCCCAAGCAGAGATCGGTTCACCCTGACCTGGACCCGTCAATAGCCCGGCGATTCGCAAAGGAAGCGCTTGCCAGGCCGCTCGACCGCGCTGCACAGAGAGGCATAATCATCTGCTTCGAACCCTTATCGCCTGAAGAAACCGACTTCATCAACACGGCTGCGGAAGCCAGAGCCCTTATCGAGGAAGTGGCGCATCCCAACCTCCGCCTGATACTCGACGTCAAGGCGATGAGTTCCGAAGGGCGGCCAATCCCCGAAATCATCCGCGAAAACCGGGAGCACGTGGCCCACGTCCACGCAAACGATGCCAACCGCCGCGGCCCCGGCTTCGGCGACACCGACTTCGGGCCGATCGCGAAGACGCTGGCGGACATCGGATACAAGGGATGGGTGTCAGTGGAGGTTTTCGAGTACAGCCCCGACCCCGAAACGATCGCGAGGCAGAGCCTCGCCTACCTGCAACAGAAATTCGCATAGGAGGTGTTTGGAGTGAGTCAAAGCAGCGAAGTGAAGTTCACAGTCGCGGCGGGGCCACATCCCCGCAGGCTATGCCACGTCGAGGCGATGCTGGATGCTGCCGGTCCGGCGAGCAAGGTCGTCGTGAAGGACCTGGAACGAGGCACTGAAGTCGAAGGGCAAGCCCTCGACTTCAAAGACGGCAAGGCGCACATCGTGTGGCTCATTGATGACCTGCCGGCGCGGACAGAGCGTCGTTTCGCAGCCACCTTTTCGGACGATAAACCCGGAACCGCAGTGGAACTGGTCACCCTTCCGGCGGACCGCATCGAGGTGCGAGTTGGCGGCAAGCCGTTCACGACCTACCACTTCTCACATGAACTGGCCAGGCCTTGCCTCTATCCGTTGATCGGGCCCACTGGAGTTGGCATCACTCGCAACTTTCCGATGGCGAAGGGCCCGGAGGGAGAGACAACCGATCACAAGCATCATCGCTCCGTGTGGGTCGCTCACGGCGATGTGAACGGCGTTGACAACTGGAGCGAGGAGAAAGACCACGGCAGGACAGTGCACCGCTCATTCAAGTCGGTTACATCGGGGCCAGTGTTGGCGGAACTCATTGCGGACGGCGACTGGGTGTCGGCATCGGGCGAGAAGGTTCTTTCCGAGCGCCGCGTGATGTGCTTCTACAACCTCGACGCGCCTTACCGCATGATTGACTTCATCATCCTCCTCAAGGCCGACAAGGACGTCGTCTTCGGCGACACCAAGGAGGGCGGCATCCTTTCCGTCAGGGTGGCGACTACCATGGACGGCTCGCGCGGCGGCCTGATCCGCAACTCCTTCGGCGGCATCACGGAGCGCGAGACCTGGGGCAAGCGCGCCCAGTGGTGCGATTACTCCGGGCCCGTTGATGGCAAGACGGTTGGCATCACGATCATGGACTACCCGCCCAACTTCCGCTACCCGACATACTGGCACGTGCGAGATTACGGCCTTTTCACCGCCAATCCGTTCGGCCTGTCAGCCTTCTACGGCGACAAGTCGCGGGATGGCAGTTACCGGCTCCCCGCCGGGCAGCACTTCAAGTTCTACTACCGCATGTTGATCCATGCAGGAGACGCCCTCGAATCCCACGTCGCCGAGAAGTATCACGACTACATCAACCCGCCCCAAATCAAACAGGAGAAATGAAATTGGACCACTCAGATTTGCGCACCATTTGCGCCAAGATAAGGCAGAATTTCGACCTCAAGGACCGCGCCCGCGAGCGCGCGCTTCCAGCCTCACGCGAGGTCATTCGCAACAGCGCCAACGCAATCCGCGCGATACACCGCGAGCAGTTCGAAGCCGCCAGGGCCGAACTGGCCGAAACCGGGAAACTGGTCAAAGAGCTGACCGAAGGGCTTCAGAACCATCCCGACGTTTACCACGCCGGCTTCGTCCAGGACGCGCAGAAGGAATACGCAGAGGCGCTGCTTACGCTGGCGATGGTAACCAAGGCCCCTCTGCCCGACCCGGATGACATCGGGGTTGGTTACGGTCCCTACCTCGGCGGCCTTGCCGAGGCGGTGGGCGAGCTCAGGCGGCACATCCTCGACCGCATGCGCCATCGCGACCCCACCTGGGGCGAAGACATGCTCGACATCATGGACGAGGTCTATTACCAACTGGTCTCTTTCGACTACCCGAACGCAGTATCGGGCGGGCTGAAGCGTCTCTCCGACATGCTGCGATCGGTGCTGGAACGCACGCGCGGCGATCTCACCAACGCTATCAGACAACAACAGTTGGAGCAGGCCCTCAGCCGGTTGGAAGAGCGCCTGTCCGAGGAGCCCAAGGGCTGATCCGGATTCGTGCCGGACTGCAACTGCGCGGACTGCAGGCGGGGCTGGCCTGTGCGTTGCTTCTTGCTGCCACAGGGGCTGTCGGGCTGGAAGACCGCAACCTGCAGGCACTCAAGGAATCCGCGGCTGCTGGCGGCGAGGCCCTGCTTGTTGCGCGCCGAGCCCTGGAAGTCGAGGCCAACGGCAAGCGGCAAATACCACAGGCGCGATCGCCGTTGAAAAGCCATCGCTGTGGGGCTTTTGTAGTCCTCGTCTCCGACGGCCGCACGCGCGCCTGCGCCGGCACCTTGCGCCCCACCTGCCCCAATGCTGCGCAGGAGATCATCGCTGCCGCTGCCATGGCAGCCGCCGGCGATCCCTGGCACCCCCCGCTGCGATCCCGCGACCTGAAAACGGCGCAGGTTCAGGTGTTCCTCGTAGGCCAGATCTCCCCCCTGCGCAGCATCGGGGAATTGCAGGTCGCGCGCGAAGGCTTGCTCGCCAGGCGCGGCCCGCGATCAGGCGTGATCCTGCCGGGAGAAGCCCGCACCGCCTCCTGGGCCTTGCGCGAGGCAAGGAGAAAGGCCGGGCTCCACCCGGGCGAACGCGCTGACCTGTTTCGCTTCTCTGCGATCTGCTGGCGCGAGCCCAAGCCGGATGCAGGGAACTCCCGCGCGCGACAGAAATAGCGACTGCAGTCATCGCTGCAGCAATCATTCTGCAAGTGCATCTTACCCCAACCGATAGCAGCGCTCGTTCGTCGCTGGCAGACGCTCGCCGGGCTGCCATTCGGCGGCTCTTGATCGCTGGCTCCTTGCTGCTGTTGCTGGTTGCCGCAGCGATTGCCTTCTACGTGATCACCGAGGGATGGCCCCTCCTCGACGCAATCTACATGACTGTGATAACATTGAGCACCGTCGGCTACCGCGAAGTCGGCCACCTCAGCCCTACCGGACGGGTGGCGACAATCCTCTTTATCATCGCCGGCCTGTTGCTGGTCGTGGGGATCGTGCGCGGGATGACCGAACTCGTCGTGAGCGAGGAACTGCTCGACGTCTGGGGCCAGCGGCGGAGACAGAAGGCGCTGAAAAAGATGAAGGAGCATTACATAGTCTGCGGGTTTGGGCGTATGGGCAGCGAGATCATCGGCCGGCTGCAGTCGGACGGCCTGCAGGTGCTGGTGATCGAGAAACGGCCTGAAGCCGAAGCCGACCTTCAAAGGCAGCAAATACCCTACCTGATTGCTGACGCGACAAGCGACGAAACGCTGATGCGCGCCGGCATCGAGAAAGCAAGGGGCTTGATCGCGGTCTTGCCGCGCGATGAGGACAACCTGTTCATCACGCTCAGCGCGCGCCAACTGAATCCTTCCCTCAACATCGTGGTCCGCTGCTCGACGGAGGCAACGCGCGAGAAGTTCGTGCGCGCCGGAGCGACGCGGGTGGTCTCCCCCTATGCAACCGGCGCGCGCCACATGGCCGCCGCGGCCGTCCGACCCAGCGTGGCCGACTTCCTCGAGATGGTCACTGCGGTGGAAGGCAGAGACGTCGAACTCGAGGAAGTGATGATAAGGGAGAGGTCGCCGCTTGCCGGGCTCACGCTGCGCGAGGCGGCCGTGCAGAGCCGCTGCGGCGCGGCGGTGGTGGCAATCCACGGCCCTGATGGGCGCTTTCGAGCCGACCTTTCGCTTGACAACAGGCTGCAGGTCGGCGACACTCTGATAGTCATGGGCACCCCCGAGCAACTGGACAAACTCCAGAGCGTGTGCGCCCCTTCAAGGCAGTAACCTCTGACCGAAAGGAGAGAGCGAGTTGTGCGGAATTATGGGCTATCTTGGGCGCCGCGACACGATCGCGGTGCTGCTGGAGGGGCTGCGGCGGCTTGAATACCGGGGTTACGACTCCGCGGGGGTCGCAGTTTTTACCGACGGCAAGATCGAAGTTGTCAAGACGGCCGGCAAGATCAACGCGCTGCAAGCGGAACTCGACCGCGCCCGCCTGACTGGCTGCTGCGGCATCGCCCACACTCGCTGGGCAACCCACGGCCCTCCGTCAACCCGCAATGCGCACCCCCACACGGACTGCGCCGGAAAGATCGCCGTCGTTCACAACGGCATCATCGAGAACTATCTGCACCTGCGCGAGCGGCTGCAGGCCGAGGGCCACACATTCCGCTCCCAGACGGATACCGAGGTCATCCCCCACCTGGTCGAGTCGCACTATCGCGGCGACCTCGTCGTGGCGCTGCGCCGGGCGCTCAAGGAGCTCGAAGGCTCATACGCTTGCGCAGTGCTTTGCGCGGAGGAGCCCGGCCGCATCGTGGTTGCTAGGAAGTACAGCCCCCTGGTGATAGGGCTCGGGGAGGATGAGAACTTCGCTGCCAGCGACATCTCGGCGCTGCTGCCGTTCACCAAGCGAACTTACCTCCTTGATAACGGCGAGATGGCCGTTCTGACTCCGGACTCCGTAAGCGTCCAGACCCTTGCTGGCAAGCCGGTTGCCAAGGAAGTCTTCCAGGTTCCGTGGGATGCGAGCGCGGCGGAAAAGGGCGGCCACAAGCACTTCATGATAAAGGAGATCTTCGAGCAGCCGGATGCGTTGCGCGACACCATACGAACCTGGGTCCACCGCGGCGGCACGCTGCATCTCGACCAGATCCACCTTACTCCGGCACAACTGCGCCGGGTCCAGAGGATCGTCATCATCGCCTGCGGAACCGCCGCCTACGCTGGGATGGCAGCGCAATACGCCACCGAGCAACTGGCGGGGGTGCCGGTGATCGTGGACGTCGCCTCCGAACTGCAGCACCGCGAGGCAATGTTCGACGAGAGAACATTGGGACTCGTCATCAGCCAGTCCGGCGAAACCGCCGACACCCTGCAGGCCGAGCGCATGGCCCGCAGGCGCGGCGCGAAGGTAATCGCCATCACCAACGTCATAGGCAGCAGCGTCGCGCGCGAGGGCGATGGACTGCTCTACATCTATGCCGGCCCGGAGATCGGAGTGGCTTCCACAAAAGCCTACACCAGCCAGATCACGGCCGCGTATCTATTCATGATTCACCTGGGCCTGCTGCGCGGCGTGATAACGGAGAGCAAGGCGCGCAAACTGCTGCGCGCGATGCAGAAGTTACCCGACCAGGCCGAACAGGTTCTGTCGAGGGCTCACGAAGTAGAGGCACTTGCGGAGAAATATGCCCACGTGAAGCGCTACCTCTACCTGGGCCGCGGCGCGAACTACTGCTCGGCTATGGAGGGCGCGCTCAAGATCAAGGAGATCGCCTACCTCGATGCCGAAGGCTACGCCGCCGGTGAAATGAAACACGGGCCCCTGGCTCTCGTAACGGACGATGTGGCAATCATGGCAACTGCTTTCCGCGGACCGGTTTACGCCAAGATGCTCGGCAACCTGCAAGAAATCCAGGCGCGCGGTGGAAAGGTGATCTGCATCGCGGCCGAGGACGACCAGGAGATTCAGAAGTATGCCGAGGACGTATTCCGGGTGCCATCAACTGAGGAGATACTGACGCCGATCTTGGCGGCGATCCCGCTTCAGTTATACGCTTACTACCGCGCGGACCAGATGGGCTGCGAGATAGACCAACCCCGCAACCTGGCCAAGAGCGTGACCGTGGAATGAGAGCCAGCACCACCACGCGGAGCCCTTACCACCCGTGAAGAAAGCAGTGCTCCTATTCTCCCCGCAGTGGGTGGATTTCAGCCTGGGTTCGTATCACCCGATGCAGCCCGAGCGCCTTGGGCGCACCTATGAGTTGATGAAAGCCTACAGGCTGCTCGATCGCGACAGCCTTGCGACTATCGAGCCCACTCCCGCGAGTAAAGAAGACCTGCAACTCGCCCATTCCAAGGAGTATGGGGAGATCGTCAAGTTCCTCAGCGATGGAGGCAGCATCGCTGCTCCCTGGCGCTACGGCCTGGGCACTCCCGACAATCCAGTGGTACCCGGCATGTACGAGATGGCGGCGCTTTCCGCCGGGGCTACCATGGGCGCAGCCGATCTGATTCTCGACCAAGAGGCCGAAGTGGCTTTCAACCTCGGTGGTGGCATGCACCATGCGCACTACGCCCGCGCTGCTGGATTCTGCGTCTTCAATGACCTGGCGATTGCCATTGCCCACATCCTGCGCAGGACAGACGGGGATGCCAAGATCGCCTATGTGGACATTGACGCCCACCACGCCGACGGCGTTCAGGAGGCCTTCTACGATTCGAACACGGTGCTGACAATATCGCTTCATGAGTCGGGCCGCTTCCTGTATCCCTTCACAGGTTCCGCTGAGGACATCGGCCACGGCGACGGCGTCGGATATGCGGTCAACGTCCCGCTTTCACCTTTTACCGATGACGAGACCTACCTGTGGGTCTTCAACGAGGTAGTGGCTCCCCTCGTCGAAGCATTCCATGCCGACGTGCTCGTAACCCAACTCGGTGCGGATACGCATTATCTGGATCCCCTGGCGCACATGTGCCTCACCACCGACGGCTTTCTGGCTGCCGTTAGGCACTTGAAGCGCCTGGCGCGCGGTCGCTGGGTCGCCACCGCGGGAGGCGGCTACGAGATCGCCGTGGTGGCGCGCTGCTGGACTCTCGCCCTGGCTGAGATGGGGGAAGTCACCCTCAGGCAGCCCATTCCCAAGAGCCAGGCCGCTCTCTACCCCGTAACCCAGGGGCACCTGCGCGACCAGGCAAAGCCCGAACTCAGCGACGAGCAGAAAGAAGTCGTCCGGTCATTCGCCGAGAACTCTGCGGCCACCGTCCGCAAACTGGTCTTCCCTCACCACGGGCTTTGAACATGGACGCGCGCACCTTGAGGGTACTCGAGTACCCTGCCATCCGCGAACTGGTTTGCGCAGCGGCGACCAGCAACATCGGCAAGCAGCGCGCGCAGGCAATGCGGCCATACGTAAACCCCCAGCATGTGCGCCTCCTTCAGCAAGAGACCACCGAGGCGCGCGACCTGCTCGACCGCAAGGATGTCCCCCTGGGCGGCATCCGCGACATCGCAGACAGAGTCAGAAGCGCGAGCAAGGGCGGCGTCCTGGAGCCGAACGATCTGCTCGACTGCGCATATACCCTGGCTGCCTCGCGCCGCCTGAGAGCGATGCTCCTCGGCGACAACTGCCCCGCCCTTCACGCCCACGCGCAGCGCCTCGGCACATTCGAGGATATCGAAGAGGAAATCCGGCGCTGCATCAGCGACCGCGCCGAGGTCAAGGACTCCGCGAGCCCGGAACTCCAGAAAGTGCGGCGCGCCGTTGCATCTCTTCGACAGCATATCGTCGAGCGGCTGGAGAGTATGATCCGCTCGCCGCAGACCGGACGCCTGCTCCAGGAGCCGATCTTCACCATCCGCCACGAACGCTACTGCCTCCCCCTGCGCAGCGAGCACCGGCGACAACTCCCCGGCATCGTCCACGACGCATCGGCGACCAAGGCCACGCTCTTCGTCGAGCCCTTGGCCCTCGTGGAGCCTGGCAACGAACTGGCCGAGGCGCTCGTGCGCGAGCGCGAAGAGGTGCGCAAGGTGCTCGCCGCCCTGAGCGCGCTCATCGCCGGAACCGCCCAGGAGATCCTCGTTACCCTCCGGTCGCTGGCAGAACTCGACTTCATCTTTGCCCGCGCCGCCGTTGCCCGCTCGATGAACGCCTCGCCGGTGATGCTGAACTCCAATGGCGCCATCCATCTGTACCAGGCGCGTCATCCGCTGCTGAAGGCCGGAGTTGTGCCGGTAGATATACGCATCGGCGATGAATTCGATACGCTCCTACTGACGGGGCCCAACACCGGTGGCAAGACAGTTACCCTCAAGACGGTCGGGCTGCTCGCCCTGATGGCCCAGTCCGGCTTGCACGTGCCTGCCTCCGAGACGAGCAGGCTGGCAGTTTTCCGCCAGGTGTTCGCCGACATCGGCGACGAGCAAAGCATCGAGCAGAACCTGTCCACTTTCTCCTCGCACATGACCCAGATCGTCGAGGTGATCCGCCGCGCTTCGGACGATTCGCTGGTTCTGTTCGACGAAATCGGCGCCGGCACCGATCCAGATGAGGGCGCGGCGCTGGCGAAGGCGGTCCTGAGCGAGTTGCATCGGCGCGGCTGCCGCACTCTGGCCACCACCCATTCCAGCCAGTTGAAAGCCTTCGCCTACGCCCACGACGGCATCGAGAATGCCTGCATGGAATTCGACCCGGAGTCCTTGCAGCCCACATTTCGCGTGCGCATAGGGCTGCCCGGCAGCAGCAACGCCCTCGCCATCGCATCGCGCCTCGGCCTTACCGATGAGATCATCGAGGCCGCGCGGCAGTCGCTGGGCCGATCCTACAGCACCCTCGACCAGGCGCTGGCCCGCATCCAGGACAGCCAGACGCTTCTGCAGCAAGAACTGGGAGCAGCAACCCGCGCTCGCCAGCAGGCTGAATCCGAGCGCGACCTCGCGCGGCAAGAGCGCGAAGCCCTGCAGCGCAAGAGCGACCAGATCTTGCGCGAAGCGCAGAAACGGGCCGAAGCCCTCTTGTCCGCCACGCGAGCGCAAGTAACAGAGGTCCTCGAATCGCTGCGCGCCAGGGCGCAGAAGGGTGCAAGGCTGCCCAAGCCCCACGAGGTCAGCAAGATCGCTGTGCAGGCGCAGCAGCGTATTGCCGCGCTCTCGAGGGAAGTTGACTCTGCAGCGGAAAAGCCTGCCGCCGAGGCCCCTGCCCGCGGAAAGCCTGTTACCTCCGTAACGCCGGGGCAGACGGTATTCGTCCGCAGTGCGCGAGCCAGAGCGGCCGTGCTGTCGGGCCCTGATGACCAGGGAATGGTAAGCCTGCGCGCTGGAGTCCTCACGATCAAGGCTCCCCTGACCGACCTTGAAGAAGTCCCCGATGTCGGCGTTACGATCTCCGTCGGCGCTCAGGCGGCCGCAGAACCCGTTCCTGCGGAATTGCACCTGCGCGGCCTGCACGTTCAGGACGCGGCCGCGGAACTCGAACGCTATCTGGATCGCGCGCTGGCGGCCGGCCTGGAACGCGTGCGAATCGTGCATGGCAAAGGAACGGGTGCGCTCAAGAACGCGGTGCTCGAATTCCTTCGCGCCCACCCCAACGTCGTCGAGGTGATTCCCGCTCAGCCCAGGGAAGGAGGCGCAGGAGCAACGATCGCGGTCCTGTCGCTGACCTGACCCACCCGGGCCACCGTGGCCTGCCCTAAGGTGCTTCCCCTGTGCCGACTACCGCCTTTGCTTCCCGGTATTGCCGGATGGTTCGATGCACTACCCCCAGCGCTGGCACCGCCAGGAACATCCCGATAAGCCCGAAAAACTCCTGCCCCAGCAGCAGCCCGATGATTATCAGGACCGGGTGCACGCCCACCTGAAACCCCAGCAGGGCAGGCATCAGAAGTTTGCTCTCCAGGAAGTGCAGCAGCACGAAACCGAGCAGCAGCCACAGCGCGAGCGCCGCTCCCTTGCTGAACACGGCGACGATCACGATAACAATGCCGGCCACAATCGGGCCGATGATGGGAATTGCCCTCGTGATCCCGGCAAGCGCTCCCAGGCTCAGCCAGAAATCCATGCCCACCACCCGAAGGCCGAATGCGACGACCACGAAAGCGATGATACACAAGATGACTTGCCCCATCACGAACTTGCCGAATATGTGCGCGGCATTCGTCAGCAAGCGCCCCGCCTGCGCCGTGTAGCGCGGCGGGAGGAAGAATAGGAATGCTTCTTTGACCTTCGGCAGGTCGGACAGGAAGTAGAAGACCAGAACCGGCACCAGGAACAATTCCACGATGAAACCCACCCCGCCCGCCGTTATCCCGATCAACGCTCTCGCCCAGTTATACCTTGCCGCCTGCTGCCGCAGACTGTTCCACTGGTCCTCTACTGTGGCCCGCACCGGCGCAGGGAAGCGCTGGCGATACCAGCGCGAGTAATGGCGCACCCATCTTGGCGCCTCGCGCTCAATGCCCACCAGCCTGGCTTGCAAGGCTTCCGCATCCCGTGCGATCGGCTCTCCGGCCCTGTCGCCGATGAGTATCAGCACCATCACCAGCAATGCGAATGCGATAATCGTCCCCCCCAGACGGCTCATCAGCGGTTTGCCTGCTACCTTCAGCCGCGTAACAGCGTCCACTATCGGGTTCAGCAGATACGCCAGCACCACGCTGACGAGCACCATTATCAGCACCGCACGCAGCCGCTCCAGCAGGTGAAGCGCCCCCCACAGCAGCAGCACGGCAAGCGCAATCGCCGCTAGGGTCAGCACCAACGTGACCAGCCTCGACGATTGTCCCCCTACCCGATCAGACATTGCGGTCGCTCCTGAACTCCTCCGGCCTCGCACTGCCGATTCCGAAGTGGTATTCTACCGCCTGGCGGATGCGCTGCGCCGCCTTCCCGTCCCCGTAGGGGTTCGCCCTGCGAGCCATGCGCTGATACGCATCTGCGTCGGACAGCAGTCGCGAGGCCTGCGCAACGATGTCCTCGCGCTTGGTGCCCACAAGCACAGCCACTCCTGCCGCTATCCCTTCAGGCCTTTCAGTCGTAGCGCGCAGCACGAGAACAGGTTTTCCAAGTGCGGGCGCTTCCTCCTGCACGCCGCCCGAGTCCGTCAGGATCAGATATGCCTGCCTCATCAGCGCCACAAAGTGGACATACTTCGGAAAGTTGACTACTGCCACTCTATCCAGGCCCGACAGCGTTGAACGCGCCACCTGCTGCACCTCTGGATGCGGGTGCGCGGCATATATCACGCGCACGTCGGGAAAGGTGGCGGCGATATCCCGCAGGGCCAAGCAGATCTGTCGCAGCGGCTCGCCCCAGTTCTCGCGCCGGTGGGCGGTAACGAGCACCACCCTCCCCTGCCCCACCAGCGCCTGCATCTCCTCCGGCAACGGTGGCAGCCTGCTCTGGATCGCCTGCAGCGCGTCAATCACCGTGTTCCCGGTTATGAAGATGTGCTTCTCAGGGATCGCCTCGCGCAGCAGATTCTCGCGCGCCGCAGCAGTCGGCGCGAAGTGCAGGTCCGCCACGCCGCCGACAAGCCTGCGGTTGATCTCCTCGGGGAATGGCTGCCAGCGGTCGTAGGTGCGAAGGCCCGCCTCCACATGACCCACTGCGACCTTACTGTAAAACGCTGCAAGGCTGGCTGCAAGACAACTGACAGTGTCCCCCTCCACTATCAGCATATCCGCCGGAGCGCGCGACAGTATCTCCTCTATCCCTGTCAGCACCATCGCTGCCACGCGCGCTGGCGTCTGCCGCTCCGCCATGATGTTCAGGTCGTGGTTCGGCGCGATGTCGAATGTGGACAGTACCTCATCCATTATCTCTCTGTGCTGCGCCGTAACAGCCACTTGGGTTTTGAACCGCTCCGGAAACCTGCGAAACTCCAACACCACAGGCGCAAGTTTCACGGCCTCCGGCCTCGTGCCGATGACGACCAGGACCCGGATCGGCAGTGCCGCCACCCTATCCCCCACCGCGCTGGGAGACGAAAACCCCTGCAACTCCCAGGATGGCGCTCAGAAGCCAAATAAGCAGCACCGCCTGCCGGTCGCTCAGCCCGCTGTTGACAAGCCTGTGGTGCAGGTGCTCGTTGTCGCCGACTGCAATACCCTGGCCGCGCAGCGACCGCCGCAGGACAGCGAACGCCGTGTCCAGCAGCGGGAAAGCGAGAGCCAGAACAGCGCCCGCAATCGTAACCACAGCCGCCCGTTTCAGCGTTCCCGCCACCGAGATCGCCGCCACCATGTAGCCCAGAAAGTGGCTTCCCAGGTCTCCCATGAAGATCCTTGCAGGGCTGAAGTTATGCGGCAAGAACCCCAGGCATCCGCCCGCTACCGTCGCTGCCAGCAGCGCCGCTCCCGGCTGGCCGCGCTGCGCAGAGATGACGGCGAGCGCAGCCGAGGCAATCGCTGTCACCCCGGCAGCAAGACCGTCAAGCCCGTCAATCAGATTGACGGCATTGACGATTGCCACAACCCAGAAGACCGTCAGTGCAGCCCCCGCCCATCCCGGCAGTGGATAGGCCAGCAGCCCCTCGATTCGCAGCCCGAAAGGCACCAGCACCGCGGCGCATATTATCTGCCCAAGTAGTTTCGCCGACGCGCGCAGTTCGAATCGGTCATCCGCCGCACCCAGCGCAGCGACCAGAGCAGCCCCCAGGCCAATCCCCAGGAGTTGCTTGCCGCTAAGGTCGGATATCAGGCCCAGCCCCCTGCCGATGGGCAGCGCCACAGCCCACGCGGCGAATAGGCCCACCATTATAGCGAGCCCCCCCCACAGCGGCGTTGGCTCGCGATGCGCGCGGCGTCCGCCGGGTTTGGCAATCGCCCCTGCCCTCCGCGCTAGCCCTATCACCCAAGGCGTAGCGACCAGAGTCACAGCGCCGGCAACTACCACTGCCAGCAGAAGCACCCAGATCGTGGCACCGCTCAGCGGATGCCGCATTCCTTCTCCACTTCCCGCACCTTGCCCAGGCGCCTCTCGTGGCGCTCCTCGCCGCTGAAATCGGTGCCCAGCCAGACCGCGAGGATTTCCCGGGCGAGTTCGGGCCCTATTGCGCGCGCACCCAGGCAGAGCACGTTGGCATCATTGTGCGCTCGCGACGTCCGCGCCGTATAGGTGTCCCCACACAACGCGGCCCTCACGCCCGCGACCTTGTTGGCCACCAGGCTCATGCCCACCCCGTTGCCGCAGATGAGCACTCCTCTATCAACCTTGCCCTTGCTCACCTGCTCTGCCACCGGGTAGGCAAAATCAGGGTAATCCGAAGGTTCATCCGACGCTGCGCCGAAGTCGGCCACCTCGTAGCCCTTTTCGATGAGGTCCCGCTTCAGCACCTCCTTCAATCGAAATCCCGCATGGTCAGCCCCGATGGCGATCTTCATGGGCTCCCTCCTGTCCGCTTGTTACGAGTGCTGTGGGCAAACGCCGAGAACATCTTCGACGTATGAACGCAGCAGTTCCCCAACGCTCCACGCCTGCGCAATGCATCCGCGAGCCGCGTGCGGGGGGTCTCCGTCGAAGATCTCCGAAACCGTCCCAAGCCCCGCTTCATCCAGATGGTTCTCCAGCCCGCGGTAGAAAACCGCTGCCCTCCGCCTGGCGTCCCTCGTGGCCCCGTGAACCCTGACCCAGGCCGACGCGAACGGCCCCATCAACCACGGCCACACAGTGCCCTGATGATAAGCGGCATCGCGCGCAGCCATATCGCCCTCATATCGCCCCTTGTAATGCGGGCTGCCCGGTGCTAACGTCCGCAGGCCGAAAGGCGTCCACAGCGCGCCCTGCACAACTGAGACGACGGACTTTGCTCTCTCGCCCTCCAGAACAGGATAAGGCAGGCTCACAGCCAGGATCTGATTCGGCCGGATTGAGGCATCGGGTGCAGCGCCGACGACATCGTAAAGGCAGCCGCACTCCTCGTTCCAGAACTTCGCCGCGAAAGACGCGGCAGCCTTCTCCGCCAGAGCGTCGTAATCGGAGTGCTCCCACCCCAACTCTCGCCCCAGGTCGCTCATGCTCCTGAGCGCATTATACCAGAGCGCGTTCACCTCAACAGGCATCCCCTGCCTCGGCGTTACCACCCAGTCGCCCACCTTCGCGTCCATCCAGGTCAACTGCAGGCCGGGGCTGCCCGCGCGCACCAGGCCGTCCTCCCCCACCCCGATTCCGTATTCGGTGCCCTCCCGGTAGCAGCGAATCACCTCCTCCAGCCGCGGCCGCAGGGAGTTGACCAGGTCGGCATCGCCCGTGTATGCGAAGTATTTCCAGGCCGCATAAACGAACCACAGAGAAGCATCCACCGTGTTGTAGTCCGCTCCCGCCCCGCTCTCCAGAATCCTGTTCGGCAGCAAGCCCCTGCGCATCGCACCCGCAAACCGCGACAGCACCGACGCGGCTTCCGCGAACCTGCGCGTCACTAGCAGCAGGCCTGGCAGGGCGATCATCGCATCCCTGCCCCACTCCCAGAACCACGGGTAGCCCGCGATGATCGAGTAGCCCGCATCACCCGGCAGTTCAATGACGAAATCGTCCGCCGCCCGGCTGAGCCGCCGCACGAACTCATCCTTGACGCCGCTCAACTCACACAGACGACGAAGCGTCGAACGCTCCGACGCCTGCAGCGCCCCGGGGGAAGCGACAAGAGGCTCGTCCAACGAAAACGACAGCCACCACTCACCACCGCGCTCCAATTCCGCCTCGAAGCGCCCCGGGCAGAAGTGATCCTCCCGATGCGCCAGCCCACGCTCCAACTCTCGCGCATACTCCATGTTCTCGTACCAGCACGGCTGCGCTGTGAACTGCCCCGCGCTCGCCAGCGCGAACAGGCTGCGCCCAAGGGCCGGATACTTGACCTCCAGGCAGCGGCCGCCCTCATGCGGTTCGAGGTCAAACTTCACCATCCCTCCCCGAGTTTCCGAATGGTGGTCGCGGCAATTCAGCAGCGCCAGCGCGCTGATCCGCACAGGGCCATCGCCTTCAAGATAGCGGTAGGCTATCAACACCCTTGGCCTCCCGCGCACCCGGAAGACTGCCTTTTCGATAACGCAGTCCTCCACGACGAAACGATGCACCGGAACGGGATCCAGCCGGAATTCAACCAGATGTACCCAGCCTGCTGGATGAACCACGCCGGGATACTGGTTTGTGGAAAGGGGGTATTCCCTGCCGCGCACCACGACGCTGTCCTCCACCTTGCTGACCAGAAGGAACCGGCCGAACTCGCCAGCGGCGATCAGCAGACCGTGATAGCGCCGCGCGTTCTGCCCCGTTACGGTCGCCGAACTATACCCGCCCACCCCATCGGTGAGCAGCCATTCGAAAGAGGCCCCCCGGACAGGATCATGGCAGGCAAGCAGCGCTGTCGGGCCCGCCACGGGTGCTACGCCTGCTTGCTCTGCTTAGCCAGGGCTGCCTCTGCGTTCTTGGGCACGGTGAAGGTGAAGGTGGACCCTTTTCGCACTTCGCTCTCGACAGATACGCTGCCGCCGTGAGCCTCGACCAGGTGCTTCACCAGGTAAAGCCCGATCCCGGTTCCGCTGGCCCTGCGCGTGTCTGCCGAATCCACGCGGTGGAACCGGGCAAAAAGCCGCGGCAGGTGCTCGGCCGGAATGCCGATACCTTCGTCGGCCACGCTGATGGCAATGTAGGCGTCCTTGTCCACAGCCGTTACGCTCACCTGGCCCCCGTCGGGGCTGTACTTTATGGCGTTGCTTATCAAGTTCGTCAGTATCTGGTCAATCTTATCTTCGTCCGCCACTACAAACCGGCAAGATTCCGGGATGTTGGTGTAGAACTTGTGCTTGGTCGTATAGGACTTCTGGCTTGTAACCACCTTTGCCACCAGGACCGCCAGGTCAACCGTGCGCAGGTCCAGTTCCAGCGCCCGCCCACTCTCGATGCGGGCCACGTTCAGCAGGTCGCTGATCAGGCGCACCAGCCGGTCGCACTCCGCGTCAATGATCTGGTAGAACTCGCGCTGGGTGTCGCGGTCGTAGTAGCCCTGTGTATCATCGAGCAGGGTCCGCACGAACCCCTTGATCGAGGTCAGCGGCGTGCGCAGTTCGTGCGAGACGCTGCTCACAAACTCCGTTTTCATCCGCTCGATGTTCCTGATCTCCGTGATGTCGGAGAACGTCGCCACCACGCCGGTCGGGTCCGAGCGGTCGTCGCCCCGCAGCAGCGCCGTCTGCACCTGGTACACTCGCCCGCCTTCCCCGCCAATGGCGATCTCCCGCGACATTTCCTCTTTGTTCTCCAACGATTCGCGCAGCAGGTCCAGCACCACGGCCGCATCCACGACCTCGCCAGCCGGCCGCCCAATGCCATTCTCGGCGGGCACACCGAGCATCTGCCGCGCCGCGGCATTGATCAACTGCACCCGCTCGTCGCGCCCGACCACCAGCACCCCCGCCAGCATGCTCTGCAATGCGCTCTCCAACTGCTCCTTTTCGGCGGCCATGCGGATGACGTACTGGGCGTTTGAAATCAGCGCCGCCGCGTTGCGCGCCAGCAGCGTCATCAGCCTTACATCCTCCTCGTTGAAACTCGCGCCCCCGCGCTTGTTGAACACGCTGATGACCCCGATTACGGTTCGCTCCACCACCTGCTGCTGCGCGTCGCGCCGCTCGATCACCAACGGCACCCCCAGCATGTTGCGTATCTTGAGCAGCGCCACCAACTCCTTGACGGTGCGCGGGTCCGCCACTGTGTCGTGGCAGATTATCGGCCGCCCTTCGCGAAATATCTCGCCCGTCAGCCCCTGCGTCGCCCGCAGGCGAAATGTGCGCGTCTGGTCGCGATTCAATCCCAGCGTCGGCCACTGCGCCACCAGTTCGCCGGTCTCCCGATCATAGAGCAGGATCACGCATTTCTCTGACTGGATGATCACGCCCACCCGCTTTACAAATGCGCCCAGCGTGCTCTCCAGTTCCGCCTGGCTGGTGACCATCGGGGCCACTTCCACGGCCTCCGATGTCTGGCTGATGCGCTTCTCCAACTCGCGTTTGGCCTTCTCGAGTTCTGCGATCTTGCCCTTCAGCTGCTGCAATTCTTGGCGCGCTGTCTCCTGGGATTGCTGCGTCATGGCAGTTCCTTCTGATCCGCGCTCGTCTGAGCAGGCACGGCAGCAAGTTGCACGGCTCGCAGGTCCTCCGCTGCTCTCTCTGGCGGCGTCACGTTGATGTATATGCCCGTCCCCATCTCGAATCCGGCCGCGATCGTCAGACGCGGCACTATCTCCAGGTGCCAATGAATGACATCGCTCTCCTCGGAGCCGCAGGGGCTGGTGTGCAGCATGTAGTTGTACGGCGGGTCCTGCAAGCACAGGCGGATGCGCAGCAGCACATCCTGCAGTGCCCTGGCAAATGACGCGTGTTCCGAATCCTGCATCGCCGCAAATGAGTTCTGGTGCGACTTCGGCACGATCCAACTCTCGTAGGGGCACCTGGAGGCGAACGGCTCGAACGCAACGAAGTCCTCGTTCTCGAGTATCACCCGCTCGCCGTCCTCCAGTTCCTGGGCAACCATGTCGCAGTACACGCACCGGTCGCGGAACTGCTGGTAGGAAGCCACTCCTTCGATCTCATCGCGCACTTCCCTGGGCACCATTGGCGTGGCGATCAACTGCGAATGAGGGTGGACGATCGAGGCCCCCGCGCGCCGCCCGTGGTTCTTGAAGATCAGCACATACTTCATCCGCGGGTCGCGCCGCAGGTCCTGGTAGCGCTGCCTGTAAGCCCACACAACATCTTCGACCTGCTTCAGCGGCATGGTCGCCAGGCTCTCGTCGTGATTCGGCGTCTCGATGATTACCTCGTGCGCTCCGAGCCCGTTCATCCTGTCATACATGCCATGGCCCGACTTGTCCAGCCGCCCCTCGATCCCCAGAGCGGGATACATGTTGGCTACCACCCTCACCCACCAGCCAGGCCCATCCCGTGGCTGCCCCCCGGGCCGGAAGGCCATGATCTCCGGCGGCGTGCAGGACTCATTGCCCGAGCAAAACGGGCAGAAGCCTATCTCACTTCCGTCCGGCTCTCTCTGAAAATCGCCAGGCCGCTTGCTCCGTTCGGTTGCGATTATCACCCATTCTCGCGTCACCGGGTCCTTGCGAAGTTCAGGCATACACTGCGCTCCGTTCCGGGCGCCGCGCTAATACGCTTCGGGCGACTGGCCCACCTCCCTCACGAACCAATCCCAATCGCCGTAGCGATCGCGCGCTTGCTCCAGAAGGTATATCACATATACTACACGGCTCTCGCCGTTCGGATCGCGCAGCACATGCTTGCCTTTCGCAACCGCCTCATCGCCGTCGCGCTCCCTCTTCACGTCGGTAAAGCGGAAACTCTCCGTCTCCGTGTTGGCGAACGCCTCGCGCGTCAGGTCCTCGAACTCCCGCGCCGTCAGCGTGTGGCTGTATTCTTTCCGGTATAGCACCCGTATGTCCCCATCCGGGTCCACGTGGCGCATCACCAGGCCGAGATCCTCATTGCGCCACCCTCTTTCGATGTCCCTCAGCGCCCCTGCGAGCGCCCCGTCCACACGCTCCACATAGGGATAGTAATCCCTGTCGTCGCTGTAACGATAGGATGTCCCGTCAGCCCAGATCGTGATCCAAAGCGGCGGCGGGGTCACGAGCACCACCGGCGGCCGATACACGTAGTACAGGTAATACGGCGGCGGGCTCACGACGTAAGCGGCGAACGGGTAGTACGCATCGAACGGGTCGTAGTAGCCGTAGTACCAGTGGTAGAACCGAAAGTCATAGGGGTAATACCACCACCAACTGCGGTCGTGCCATCCCCGGGAGCCGGCGCCGTGCATCAGTTGGCGGATGGTGTCGAAGTACCCCGAGCCGCTGTGCCGCCCCCTGGGAGCCTTGTCCACCACAGTGGCAAAGAACTGCCCGCCGCCAGAGCCGATAACGGGCTGCGATCCCCTACCAGACGAAATCACGGGCCTATAGCCCTGCCCAGATGTGGAGCCATAGTAATTCCCGATGACCGGCTGGCCGGAGCCCCCGCTCACGTGGCCGCGAGGGCCGGTTCCCAATTGTCCGAACAGCCAGCCCCTATCGCCAACTGTCGGAACCGAGTTGCTCCCGCCTCCCCGGGGCACCGTTACTGTGGGCCTCCCGCCCACATTTCCGCTGTTTCCCCAGTTTCCACTTCTTCCACTGTTTCCGCTGGTTCCACTGCTTGCGCCGTGCCCCCAATCGCGCGAGAGCCTGTCGAACATCCCCGAAAGTATGCCCCCGCCGCGGCCTTGTGAACCACCAGCCGCGCTGCCCGGCACATACAGACCGTGCGGGCTCGAAATGGGGCCTGTTACCACTCTTCCCGTAGGCACCGATCTCACATCCACGGTGCCCGGTTTGCTGACTTCCCTGGAGTCCTTGGAATCCTTGTCGGCAACCCTGTCAACCGCTTTGCCGACGTTAGAGAAAAGGCCGCTACTGGCTGGCTTGGCGGTGCACACCAGCAGTGCGAATGCCGTCAGAGCCACGCCCCCTGCTACCCGCCACCTGGCGGACCAACCAACTGTTCGCATCGCGGCTCCTTTCCGCCCGCCCTGCCTACCCGGCCGGGCTGGCACTACTCATTATATTCTGCCCCAGGCCTTACGTCAAGCCTGTTCTGCGCCTCCACTCCTGTTATTCCCACACACCTTGCTTTCTAAAGCCCTGCTGGCCCGCTTCCGCTACACCTGGAACCGCATCTTCAGAACATCGCCGTCCTGCACGACGTAATCCCGGCCTTCCAGCCTCACCCTCCCCTCTTCGTGCGCCTTGTCCCACAAGCCAATCGCGTCCAGCACCTCGAAGTTGACAACCTCGGCGCGGATGAACCCGCGCGCCATGTCCGAGTGGATCATGCCCGCAGCCTCGATCGCCCTGCTTCCCGACGGAAGCGCCCAGGCGCGCAACTCCTTGCCCACCATCGTGAAAAACGTTATCAGGCCCAGCATCTTGTAGCACTCGCTGACAACGCGCACCAGGCCCGATTCCCCCAGTTCGAGTTCGCAGCGGAATTCATCGCGCTCCTCATCGCTCATCGCGCCCAGGTCGGCCTCCAACTTGCCGCGCAGCGCGAGCAAATGGCCTCCTTGCCGCTCGGCGTGCTCAGCCAGCGATGAGCAAAGCGATTCGGTCTGCTCGTCATCCCTGTCGCCCAGGTTTGCAAGGTAAATCACCGCCAGAGCAGTCAGCAGTCCCAGCGGCCGGACTATCTCAGCATGGGCTGCATCCAGATGCATCATTCTCACCGGCGTTTCCTTGCTTATCTGCTCAGCCAGGCCCTGCAAGAAATCCGCCTCCTGCGCAGCCTTCCGGTCGCCGATCCGTGCCCTGCCCTTCAGATGTTCCAGGCGCTTCTCCACCACTGCGAGATCAGCCAGGGCCAGTTCTGTATCAACTATGCCCGCGTCCCGCACCGGGTCCACGCCCGCCTCGACGTGCGTTACCAACTCATCCCGGAAAAGGCGCACCACGTGCAGCAGGGCATCCACGCCGCGGACGTGCGATAGAAACTGGTTGCCGAGACCCTCCCCCTTGCTTGCCCCCTTAACAAGCCCAGCGATATCAACGAACTCTGTCGTCGCCGGAACCACCCGCTCCTGCCCCGATATTTCCGCTAGACGCCCGAGCCTCGCTTCTGACACCGCAACCACCGCAAGGTTCGGCTCGACCGTGCAGAAGGGGAAGTTCGAGACCCGCGCATTGCTGCGCGCCAGCGCATTGAATATCGTGGACTTCCCAACATTCGGCAGCCCAATAATCCCAACCTGAAGCAAGATCCCTCCTCTACCTCTTCTCCAGCAGCCTGCGCAGCGTCAGCGCGTTCTCGACTGCGTAGCCGTGGGCGTCGTTGTTGAAGTAAACATACACGTCGCGCCCCTCTTTCAATCGCTTGCGCAGGCCGGCGCTCCACCGGCGCAACTCGGCGTCACTGTATTTCGACGAATAGAGCCTGGTTCCCCCGTGCATTCTCACATATACGAAGTCTGCAGTCGCCACATCCGCATCAGGAAAGCGCGGCGCTGAACTGCGGCAAAGCGCCGCGCCGTGCGCCCGCAGGAGGTCGTATGCTTCGGCGACGAACCACGTCGGGTGTCTGAATTCAAAGGCGCAGCGCATTCCGCCGGGCACCAGGCCCAGGAAGCCCGTGAGCGCTTCCATGTCCAGGCGAAAAGAGGGTGGGAATTGCAGCAGCAGACAGCTCAGCTTCTTGCCCAGCACCGCACACCTCGACAGGAAACTGTCCCACAGATCCCGGACGTCTCGGAGTTTTCGATAGTGGGTGATGCGCCTGTCAACCTTCACGGCGAAGAGAAAGCCGTCAGGGGTCGCGTCGCGCCAATTCAGAAACGTATTCTCGGCCGGCACGCGGTAGAACGAGGCGTTTATCTCGACTGTCTCAAACCTGCTCGCGTAGTATTGCAGCCACTGCGCTGAGCGCACATCATCCGGGTAGAAGATGCCCTTCCAGTGCGGATAACTCCAGCCGCTAGTCCCGATGTGGCAGTTGCCTCGTTCGCCCATCCGGATTGCACTGTCCGACCGGCATCAGCGTTGTCAGGCTAGCCTCTAAGAGGTCCAGGAACAGGCCGATTCGCTGCCAGCGTTCCACATCGCCGGACGGAGCGCGGTCGCCGCCGAGATCGGCAGCCCACCCCTGGCGGCTCGCTACAAGCCATTCCGCCAGGTGCAGCAGGTCTTCGCCGCGAGCCGCGCTATCCTGACTGCTCGGTGGCAGGCGGACGCCGGTTGCGCAACGCGGCCCAGCGCTGCCGGTTCTTCCGTTGAGCGCCAAAGCGCGCATCCGCGCGCCTACTGCTTCCAGACGCTGTGCCTGGTGCGCCAGAAAATCCATGCGCTGCGCCTGGGTCCAATCATCAGACGGCATGACAGCCGTCTGGGCTATCTGCCCCAGCACCTGTTTCGCCCGGCGCACGCCGCTTCCCCGATCCCTGATCTGTTTGAGCGCGAGAATCCTGGCCAGGCTCGGCCAGCCGTAGCGCGCGCGTCCGCCATTCTGCAGCACCGACCCGCCGAGTGCGCCCTGAGCCAACCAGTAGCCAAGTTGTCGCCGGGTAACCCCACACAACCGGGCAGCCTTCCCGGTGCTCAACGCCAGCCTGTTCAGGATGTTCAGTGGATCAGGAGCCTTGAGGTCGCTGACCCCGGCCAATCGAGCCTTGCCCAACATCGTACTCCCTTCCTCGAAGCGTGCGATGCGGGCAAACGAGACCCGACCGGTTTTTCCCTTGCCAACCGGGGCAGCGGCCCCCAGACCGCGTTCAGGTGAATCGCATTATAGCCGTGCAGCGGCGGTTTGTCAATAGAAGATGGGGAGTGTTTCACGTGAAACGCTCCTGCGCGGAATTCGGAGGCTATTGTCTTGGCGGAATCTGGCGGGCCGCGAGAGCATCTGGGGCGCAGGAAAAGATTGTGAACAGAATCACCGTTGCGCTCGCATTCGTAGCGCCAGCGTCTGCGAGCGAAGCGAGCGCCCTGATTGTACCCAACGGCCCGCTGGCATGCGCCCATGAAATCGGCGCGTTACAACGGGATGCCAAATGCGCCGACCATGGGGGCGACCGGCCCGTTCATCCCGACCAAGTCAGGACTTCAGGGTCCCTCTTCGAGAGGCCAGTCTCCCCTACAGTGCGATGCCGAAAGCCCGGACGAGGAAGACGGCGAGCGCGGAGCCGGTGAAGTTGGGGGCAGGGGGAGAGGCAAGGAGGCGGGGGGATTGCTAGCGAGGGGGGAGGACGTATTGGCCTCTGCATAGCAGGGAGATCACAGGCGAGTGCCATCCCTGCTGGCCGGAGACGCTAGACGCGTTGCCCAGCAGCACATAGCGGATGCCGTGCTTCTCCGCGCGGAAATGGTCAGGAAGGTCATAGATGAAACTCCGCTCGTCCGCGGGGCCTCTGGAGCGGAAATCGAAGCGATCCACCAAGTCGGGGTTCATCCCGGCGGCGAGGAGCGTCTCGCGCAGGACGCGCGGGTCCTGTGCCTCCTCCGGGCTCAGTTCATGCGATTGCGGCAGTGAGACAGTGAGGCCGTTCGCGGGCACAGACAGGATCGTGCGCTCGCCGCGGCTTCTGACCAGGCTCTTATCGGCAGGTATCTCTACATCTACGTCGCCGTGCACGGTCGTGCCATCGAGAATCACGGAGAAGTCCCCGGGGCCATAGGAGAAGTACCAGCGGGGATGCCAACGCACCTTGTCTGGTCGCGCCAGCACCTCGGCGGAGAGCCACTGCGCGACTGCAGCCCTGGACGGCCTCTGGATGGTCGCCAGGTAACCCCAACCCTCGAGATCGGCAAGGGGCATGGCGACTAGGTAGGCGCCTGCCGCGAGGAGCAGGGCGCGCAGACGCTTCCACCGGGTCTGGGCGCCTCGTAGAGACCAGACGACTGCCACCCCGAGCACTATGCCCGTGAGCGCTCCGAGCGGCAGTGAAAGGAATGCAGGGTTGCCCGTCACTGCCCCCACCGCCATCAGCAGCCCTGCGAACGCTGCCTCCAGCACGACCACCGTGGCCACCGCAAGCCAGGGACGAAGCACCGGGGTAACAACATCCACGACTAACGCGGTGAGGACTCCGGCGGCGGCCAGGGCAAGGAAGTCGGCAAGCGCTGGCGGGGAGTGCTTGAAGAGGTGGGCGCTGGACAAGTACCCCCTGGTTGCCACGGTGCCGAACACGACCCATCCGGCCACGACAGCCAGCACCGCGCCGAGTAACCCGCGGAGCCGATGCCGTCTCGGGTCGCTCCGGGTCAAGCCCTTGTCGCTGGGATCGGTGGCCACGGCTTGGGCATTCTGCGTCGTCAACCGGTCCCCTCCTGCGCGTGGGGTGTTGTGTAACTCTCAAGATGGGTCGAAATTGTAACTCCAAAATGAGACAGGTTCGACCTGCTCTTGAGAGGAGGAGAAATGCGAAATCGAAGACAGGAAGCGACCGCCTTGGCACGCTATCACA